>Ga0307470_10000009_pt1 | contig 144219 bp, 145 predicted proteins | sample atmos_gasesAM3C__FD_204565 | JGI IMG/M metagenome (GOLD analysis project Ga0307470, IMG submission 204565) | Hardwood forest soil microbial communities from Morgan-Monroe State Forest, Indiana, United States - atmos_gasesAM3C_05 | ecosystem: Environmental > Terrestrial > Soil > Temperate... | reverse complement strand
GACCGAGGTTAGTGCGCAGATCCACCAGCCCAGACCAGCAAACCCGCAGGTCAACGACACGCACATCGTAGTGGATCTTCATCGTGATAAGAGTCGGGTCAGACCCAGCCGCCAACCCGGACCGCAGGCACCTTGACAGCACACAAGCTCGCCCGTGCCCGTGCCCGTGCCCGCGCACCGAGACCACCGACGACACCCGAACGTCAGGACCGGCATGTGGCCGACCAACCTGTTTGTCGTAGCGGGCTGGCAGTCTGGCCAGCGCGGCGTGCTTGTCGGCGGCCTTGACGGCTTCGACCGCGTCGCGGGCCTTGTTCTTACCCGCCCGCTCGCCGGATTCGGGTCTGAGGTCGACTCCCGGTCGAAGCTCCAGCGGGTCTGGCTGAGCTCGCCCTTGCCGAAGCCGAAGGCCGTCGAGGGAGCGACCTCGTACACCAGGGCCTCGCCGGGCATCGTGGTGGAAGGCGCCGTCCCGGGCCGGTGCAGAAATACAATGCGCCGTCCAGCCAGACCGGCAACAGCGGGGTGACGGGCGGGCATCCGTCGGGGCGGACCGTCGACAGCCAGTACACCTGAGCCGCTTCGAGCCACTCCCGCGCCGCCCAGCCCGTCGGGTTCGCACCAGGGCTGCTGAACCGGACGTCCAGCTCGGCTACCGGCTCCTTGCCGGCCATCTGCCTCTCCTCTCGCTCGGCCGTCGACGTACGGAGGACAGGACGACCAGCGGGCGACAACCGCCTGAGTATGGCGCCGTAGGCCCGCCGTTGCCCGGGCTACGGTGGGCACAAAGCCTGCTTCAGGAGGTGTCCACGATGGCCGTCGAGCTGAACCACACCATCGTCGCTGCCCGCGACAAGCTGGCGGCGGCTAAGTTCCTGGCCGGGATCCTGGGACTGGAGGTCGGCGCCCCTTATGGCACGTTCCTGCCGGTCCAGACAAGCAATGGCGTCACCTTGGACTTCATGGACTACGGCGCCGGCCAGATCGCCCCCCAGCACTACGCGTTCCTGGTGTCGGAGGAGGAGTTCGACGCCATCTTCGGGCGGATCGAGCAGGCCGGCATCACCTACTACGCCGACCCTGGGCACCGCGCGGCCGGACAGGTCAACCATCACGACGGTGGTCGCGGCACCTACTTCGAAGACCCGAACGGCCACAACCTGGAGATCATCACCCGCCCGTACGGCAGCGGTAGCAAGCCAGCCAACCCATGACAATGGTGGCGTTACCGCACCGCATCCGCGGCCATCCGACTCTGCCACGCAGCGGCCACACTCACCTGCCGGCGGCACGCGGGACGAGCCCATGCCCGTTGGCTAGACGCTGATAGCGGCCCGCAGGCGGCACACTAGCGCCATGACCGAGCCGGACGACGAACGGCGGGACCGCCCGTTGGGCCTGTTCCGCCGGCTGACCCGAGCGGGACGGACTCCGGTCTCGCCACAGCAGTGTGACCACCTGCGGGACGCTGGCGCGGAGGCCACGCCACGTACCCCGGGTCGCTGCGAGGACCACCAGCCCGAGGACGGCTGGTGGGTGCACCTGCGCGTCTGCCTCACCTGCGGGCATGTCGGCTGCTGCGACTCCTCCAGGCCCCGGCACGCCACCGCTCACTACATCGCCACCGGTCACTCAGTGATCCAGTCACACGAGCCGGGCGAACGGTGGCGTTGGTGCTACGTCGATGAGCTCCTCGGCTGAGCCTGCTCGCCCCAGGTCGCTTATCGTCCTTGCCCATGGCGTCGGGGCTGGTGGTCTACCCGCGGGCGGGTAGCTGCTGCAGTGCCCAGGTGTTGCCGTCTGGGTCGGCGAAGGTGACGAAGGACCCCCACGGCTGTACGTCGATGTCGCTGGCGGCGACGCCGTGGCTGGCCAGCTCCTGCCGGGCGGCCTCGACGTTCTCGACGACGACCTGCAGGCCCTTCTGCGAGCCCGGCGGCATCGGGGTGATGCCGGTGCCAAGGACGATGGAGCAGGCGGATCCGGGCGGGGTGAGCTGCACGAAGCGCAGCTCGGGGTTGACCTGGTGGTCATGGTCGGCGTGGAAGCCGACCTGGTCCACGTAGAACGCCTTGGCCCGGTCGACGTCGGTCACCGGGATGGCCACGAGCTCGATCTTCCAATCCATACCCGGCAGCCTAGGCCGGGGGTCTGACAATCCTGGTCGTCGTCCTCGGAGCCCAAACGCCGGTGGCGAGGCCAAGCCGGGGGTTCGCCGGGCGCATGCTCACCTGAGAACTCACTTCACGACGCGATACCTCAGGTGCGTGACGGCCGGTGACCCGATCAGCCGGGTGCGGTCCAGCTCGACCGGTCCAGTGCCCAGGTGGTCGAAGAGCCGGACGCCACCGTCACCCAGGAGCACCGGGACGAGGTGAATCTGCACCTCATCAACGAGCCCAGCCGCGAGATACTGCTGGACGACGTCGGCGCCACCGCCCACTGCGACGTCCTTGTCCCCGGCGGCCGCCCGCGCCTGCTCCAGCGCCGGCTCGATACCGTCGGTGACGAAGATGAAGGTGGTTCCTCCCGTCAAGGTCATCGGCGGTCGGGGATGATGGGTCAGGACGAACACCGGATGACCGAAGGGAGGCTCGTCTCCCCACCAGCCGTCGGCGTTCGGGTCGTCCTCCCACGCGCCCTGCCCTCCGCTGAACATCCGCCTGCCCATCACGGTGGCCCCGGTGTTGCCCAGCGACTCCTCCACCATCGCCGAGTCGGCAGTGGTCTGGCCACCGGGCAGCCCGTGACGCTCACGGAAGCTCTTGAGCGGGAACACCCACTCGTGGAGCCGCTCACCGCCCTCGCCCAGCGGCTGCGCGAGAGTCTGGTTCGGCCCCGCGATGTAACCGTCGAGCGACATCGAGATGTCCAACATCAACCTGCTCATCATGCCTCCCGGCACGGGTGACCCACGTGCGGCCGATCCTCGTCCGGTTCACCCACACAGACCACCGGCTCCTGCCACCTCCGGGATGTCGGCGTGTTAGCGTCAGCCGGCATGCTCCCAGGTGCGACCGTAGAAGATGAAACGCGGGTCGTCACCCGACGGTACTGATTTCACCCGCAGGAGAGCATACCGGTCCTGGGTGCTGTAGGCGCACATCTGTGAGCCCACGGAGAGCGCCGTGAACGGAACTCGAGTCTGCCAACCTGTCACGTGCGCGCAGCGGGCGTAGTCTGCCGGGGGTGCGGTCTCGATGATGGCGACTTTCGCGCCCGCTGTGGTGTAGAGACCGGTGGCGTCGACGTGCACATCGCCGGTGTTGGACAACTGTCGCCAGTAGTCGATGGCTACCGAGTCTTTCGGCTGCGTGGTGTCCAGGATGACAGTCCGTTCCTGCTGCACGGGCGGAGAGCCAGCCGGGCTGGTCGGCGATTGTGGGCCCACCGTGCCTGCCACCGGCGAGCTGGTATGGGGGGTCGTCGAGCTAGCCGCCGGCTGGTTGCCGCCGTTGCGGAGCGCGAGAGTGGTGAGGCCGACCACTGACGTCACGGTTGCCAGGACCGCGATACCGACCACGAGGCGTCGACGCCGTACCCGTCGACGGGAAAGCGGGACCAGATGAGGAAGGATTTCGGCCAGCTCGTTCACCAGCCGGGCGATGTCGTGCCGGCTGTTGCGGTGGTGGAGGCGTAGGTACTGGCAGCGGACCAGCGCGGCGATGTCGGTCGGCAGCTCGTTGGCACGCGGCAGGTCGGCGTTGACCAGCAACGGGATCACCCGTACGCCATGCCGCAGCGCCTCGGCGATCTCCAGCCGGACCCAGTCGCCCGGATCGTCGAGACGGCGCCGACCGGTCTCGTCGGCTGCGTCCAGCCACCGCGGCCCGATCACGACCAGCAGCGCACTCGACTGTCGCAACGTCGGCAGGATGACCTTGGCAAAATCTTCTCCGGGCCGGATGGACCTGGAATCCAGGAACACCCGGTCGGGTCCGAAGCTGGTGGACAGCTCATGGTCGATGAGCGCAGCACCAAACGGCTCGTCTTCGCTGCGGTAGTTGATAAAGACCGTGTCCATGTCACCGCCTCCGTTCAGGCCATCCGACTCTAGCTATGCCGAAGGACGCGCCCGCCGGTGGAGGTGGAGCCGATCTACGGCGTGATGAGACGTACGGCGGAGGGCGTGGGATTCGAACCCACGAGCAGGGTCACCCCTGCTAGCAGTTTTCAAGACTGCCGCCATCGGCCACTAGGCGAGCCCTCCCACCTACGGGTTTGCGTGGTCACGGCCCTCCTCGGAGGAGCAGTCCCGCGCCAGCCCGCAGGGACCTCGGTACCGCCGGAGCGGCCCGAGTCCGGCGCCAGTCTCTCATGCTCGCCCAGAGCCAGCGCAGCCTCCATCGATGGTTGACGTCGCCTCGTGCCCCCGTCTCTGCATTACCACAAGCGCGGTCCCGTCCACGCACCGGGATCACCAACGACACCGGGAACGTCGGGACCGGCACGTGGCAACCCAACCGGTACGCACCCCGTCTCGCCGGATGTCCCCTGTGAGGCTCGGCCGGGTGAGTCGGCCCGGCACCTGCCGGATGAAGGAGCGTGATCATGAGTCAGTCCATGGGAGGTGGCGCGGCCCGAGAACGCGAACTACCGGAAGGAGCTCACCTCCCTCTCGCTGGGGACGGAGGAGGAGCTCCAAGGCCCGACGATCGTGATGCACAGAGACGCGCGCTCGATATCGGGACTGTGTCCAGGAACAAGCCCGACGGTAGCCCTGAAGTCCTCGTGGAGATAACCAAGGACATCGAGCAGGCACGGGGCGTTCGTCCGCGTACTGCCCCGATCGAGATCCTGAACACGTTTTCCACGGCGGCGCAGGCAGCGGCGAGGGCGGCGATAGAGACCCGGTCGCTGCCGGACTGGGTCGGAGAGATAGTGGGGCGGAAGGTCCCGCTGGCGCCACTGAAAACCAAATGGCAGGAGGCGCGAGCACACATTCTCGCCGGGCTCCCCATGGGTGGGAGCCCCGCGCCAAACGCCACGATCAACGGCCAGAAGGAAATGCTTTCCGAGTACCGGACAGCGTCCACCACACAGCTCGGCTCCGTCTTCTGGAAAGGGTCAGATGCCGACCCGTCCGACGATCCCGACCCGGATCCCGACAAGCCGAGGTAGCCCCGGCGGGCGCGGTGCGGTAGCCGCCGTCCGCACTCCGCCGACGCGCGGCCCACGAGCCGGGCTCCGGATGTGTCAGACCCTGGTGCAACGATCCAGGGGTCGGACCGGAGATCTCATCGAGGGGTGGGCACGACATGGCCGGACTGGTATCCCCGGTGGCGGACGAGCGGGAGGGGCTGCTGGCGTACCTCGCCCAGCAGCGCCACGTGCTCCGGATCGCGGCATACGGGCTGACCGACGAGCAGGCGCGCGCGACGCCGTCCGCGAGCACGCTGAGCGTCGGCGGCCTGATCAAGCACGTCGTCGCGATGGAGCGGAACTGGGTCGACATGATCCTGGAGCGTCCTCGCGGGTCGGAGGAGGACTACGCAGCCAACTTCCGGTTCGGGCCGGACGAGACGCTGGCCGGCGTCCTCGCGCGGTATGACGAGGGGGCCAAGCAGACCGACGCGGTGATCGCCGGCATCGCCGACCTGGGCCAGCCGGTGCCGGTGCCGCCGGGCGTCCCGTGGTTCCCCCAAGACGTGACGGCGTGGTCGGTGCGCTGGGTCCTCCTCCACCTCATCGAGGAGACGGCGCGGCACGCCGGGCACGCGGACATTATCCGCGAGTCGTTGGACGGCGCCACCGCGATGCCGCTGATGGCAGCGGTCGAGGGCTGGCCACCGCTGCCCTGGATGCAGCCGTGGCGGCCGTCGACGTCGTAGCTTGCCGGGCGTGGACAGGGCATGATGCCGGCATGGAAGATGCCACGGTGCTCGGCCGGATCAACGAGCTGGTCGAGGAGGAGCACGCGCTGCGGTCCCGGGCCACCGGCTCCGGGTTGGCCGAGGCCGAGCGGACCAGGCTGCGCGAGGTGGAGGAGCAGCTCGACCAGTGCTGGGACCTGCTCCGCCAGCGCCGCGCCAAGGAGGAGTACGGCCAGAACCCGGACTCCGCTCGGGCCCGCCCGACCGGCGAGGTCGAGTCGTACCTGCAGTAACGGCCGCGCCCGTCGGCTACGGGCCCGAGCCGTCCCGTCAGCTCGACACGTCCTTGCTGGTGAAGCGCGCCCACGCCAACGACCCGAAGATCGCCACGTAGACCGCCGAAACCAGCAGGCCCTGGACAACTCCCTCAGTGGACACCGGGTCGCGCAGCAGGTCGCCGAACTGCAGCCAGTAGTGGCTGAACAGGTACGAATGGATCGCGTGGAGCTGCGGCACGCTGTCCAGCACCTGGCTCACCACGGCCAGCGTCGCCGTCGTCGCCATCGCGGCCACCGGCGTCTCGGTCAGCGTCGAGACGAACAGCCCGATCGCCCCCACCGCCGCCATGCACGCCGCCACGTACAGCGCCACCAGCCCGAGCCGACCCAGCACCGCCACCATGGAGATCTGCGTGCCAGACAGCAACGTCGCCGCGCCGGTCGGGAAGAGGATCGCGCCCAGCACCGCCCCGACCGCGGCGACCAGCACCGTGGCCGCCAGGCAGAACGCCACTAGCGCGGCGTACTTCACCGCCAGCAGCCGTGCCCTCCCGACCGGCACCGTCAGCAGATATCGCAGCGTGCCGAGCTGGGCCTCGCCCGACACCGCGTCACCGGCCACGACCGATATCGCCAGCGGCAGGAACAGTGGCAGCACCACCACCAGCGAGGCAAACGCCAGGAACACGCCGTTCTCGGTGATGTCGGACAGGAACGCCGGCCCCTCTCCGGCACCCGGCGCGGCCAGCCGGACCGCCACCCCGATCAGCACCGGCACCCCGGCCAGCACCACCAGCGCCATCTGGTTACGTCGCCGCCGGAACACCATCCCCAGCTCCGAGCGCAGCAGCCGGCTGCTCACCCGCCGCCCGGGCCGCGCGGTCGGCAGCACCCGCACCGCCGGCCCAGGCCGGTCCACCGGCCCAGACCCAGCCGCGGAACCAACCGTGGAACCAGCCGGAGCCTCAGCCACTGACATCGAAACCCTCCCCGGTGAGCTGCACGAACACGTCCTCCAGATCGGCGCTGGCCACCGCGAACCCGCGCACTGGCACCCCGGCCCGGACCAACGCCGCGCACACCGCCTCCGGCTCCGCCGACCCGAGCGCCGCTGTCACGCCGGACCCATGACGCTCCACATCGGACAGTCCCAGCCTGGCACACGTCGCAGCGGCCAGCTCCGGCTGGCTGGTCTCCACCCGGATCGTCGGCACCGCCATCGCCTGCAGCTCGGCCAGCGAGCCCTGCGACACCAGCCGCCCGACGTGCATCACCCCGACGTGCGTGCACACCTGCTCCACCTCGGACAGCAGGTGCGAGGACAGCAGCACGGTCGTCCCGTCGGCCGCCAACCCCTCGATCAGCGAGCGCACCTCCCGGGTGCCCTGCGGGTCCAGCCCGTTCGTCGGCTCATCCAGGATGAGCAGGTCGCGCGGCTGCAGCAGGGCCGCCGCGATGGCCAGCCGCTGCCGCATCCCCAGCGAGTACGCCCGGTACTTCTTGCGCTTGGCCGCCAGCAGCCCGACCCGGTCCAGCGCCGCATCGATCCGCGCCGCGCTGGTCGCCGGTTCGGCGATACGGTCCGCCGCGTCCAGCCGCGCCAGGTTCGCCCACCCGGACAGGTACGGATGGAACGCCGGTCCCTCGATCAGTGCCCCCACCCGCGGCAGCACCGCCCCGGCGTGCCGCGGCATCGGCCGGCCGAGCAGCTCGACCTCACCCCGGGTCGCCGCGATCAGGCCGACCAGCATCCGGATCGTGGTGGTCTTGCCCGAGCCGTTCGGGCCAAGGAAGCCGTACACGCCGCCCCACGGCACCACCAGATCGATGCCGTTCACCGCGAGCTGGCCGCCCCGGAACCGCTTGGTCAGCCCCCTTGTCACCACCGCCGCGTCCACAGTGGACGGTGTGGAGCCGGCCTCGGACCGGCTCCACACCTCGGCGGTCGACGTCGTCACCGCTGTCCCAGGGCGGCGTACAGCAGCTCCGGCCGGACCGCGCCGATAGCCAGCCGGCCGTCATCGGTGAGCAGCGCGCTGAACACCGTGCCCTTCAGCAGCGACCCGCTCCCCCACGCACCGCTCACCCGCGGCAGGCTCCGCAGCACCGCAGCCAGCGGGTTGGCCTCGCTGCTCCCACTGTTCCCGCTGGACGACGTGCCGCCGCCGAGCAGCCCGCCCGGCGTGGGCAAGATCGCCACGGTGGTCCAGCCGGTGCCGACGATCTTCACCCGCGGCTCGGCCGCCCGATCCCCCTCGCCCTTCCGGCCACCCGGGTGCCCCGACGTGTGCCCCATCTCCGGCCCGGTCGCGGACTGCTCGGTCACCGTCGCGCCGGGCGGCGGCCGGAAGTCGAACTGCTCGGCCCCGGGCGTCCCGAAGCTGACCTGCCGGAACCCCACCTCGAACGCCGGCTTGCCACCGCCGCGCGGCAGCACCTGGACCCGCAGCGGCACCGACCTCTCCGCATCGACGGCGAGCCGGACCGAGCTGACCAGCGAGCGGTCGTCCTTGGGCGAGAGCACCAGCTCGTACGCCGCCCGGCCGGCCACCGACGCCGTACCGTCGACCACCACGTCCGTGGTCGGGTCGAGCAACGCCAACGCCTGCTTGGCCGCCTCCTGCGGGGTGGCTGGCAGCTCGCCCGGCACGGGCACCCCCTTTGTCGGCTCGTGCGCAGGGAGGACCACGTGGGTCGCGGAGTTCTTGGCGCTCTCCCACACCCAGGCGTTCCGCCCGTTGCGGATGATGTCAGACTCACCGAGCGTGCCGAGCAGCGCCAGCCGCACCTTCTCCGGGCCGGCGTACCAGACCCGCATCGTGTGCGGGCCGGCCAGCAGGCCGGTCAGATCGGCCGAGCCGTGGCCGCCGACAGTCGGCAGCGCCGGGATGCCGAGCGCGGAGTTCTGGACGACGGTGCCGGACAACCCGGTGACGTCGGCGTTCTGCAGGTCCACCAGGAGCTGGCCGGCGGACTTGGCCGGCAGCGGCGGGGACGCGTCGGCGGTGAACGCCGCCGCCCCGCCCACCCCCGCGGCGACCACGCCGACCAGCACCGCCGGCACCAGCCAACGGGTCCTCGTTGTCAGTCGCATCTGATCCCACCCCTCGCGATGACGTTACGTCGGCCAGCTTGCCCGAGGCATGCTGTGAGGACGCTGAGAGTCACAGCGGGCTCTCAGGTCGATCGGGGAAGGCTGCTCGACCTGGGAGGCTGCGGTCCGGGAGGGTGCGGCGCGTGCGGCTGCTGGTGGTGGAGGACGAGGCCCGGCTGGCCAACGCGCTGCGCCGCGGGCTGCAAGCGGAGGGCTTCGCGGTGGACCTGGCCTCCGACGGCGAGCAGGGCCTGCGGCTCGCCCGCGAGGGCGGCTACGACGCGGTGGTGCTCGACGTGATGCTGCCCGGGCTGTCCGGCTACCGGGTCTGCGAGCGGCTTCGGGCCGAGGACAACTGGGTGCCGGTGCTGATGCTCTCGGCCAAGGACGGCGAGTACGACCAGGCCGACGGGCTGGACGTGGGCGCCGACGACTACCTCACCAAGCCGTTCTCCTTCGTGGTGCTGGTGGCCCGGCTGCGGGCGCTGCTGCGGCGCGCCGCGCCGCCCCGGCCGGCCGTGCTCAGCGCCGGTGACCTCACGCTTGACCCGGCCAGCCGGCAGGTCCGGCGCGGCGCCGACCCCGTCCCGCTCACCGCACGCGAGTACGCCGTACTGGAGCTTCTGCTGCGCCGGGCCGGTCAGGTGGTGTCCAAGACGGACATCCTGCGGCACGTCTGGGACGCCCATGACGACGGTGACCCGAACGTCGTCGAGGTCTACGTCGGCTACCTGCGGCGGAAGATCGACACGCCGTACGGCCGGCGGGCGGTGCAGACCGTGCGGGGTGCGGGCTACCGGCTGGCCGCGGACGGCGGGTAGCCGGTGTGGCGGAGCCTGTCGCTGCGCGCCCGGCTGACCGTGGTGGCCGGCGCGGCGCTCGCGGCGGGGCTGGCGGCGGGCGCGGCGCTGCTGCTGGTCATCACCCACCGGTCCGGACTGTCCACTGTGGACGACGGGGCGCTGCGGGCCGGGCGGGAGGTGGCCGAGCTGGCCAACACCGGGCAGTTGCCGGACCCGATCCCAGTGACCAGCTCGGCGACGTCGCTGCAGGTGGTGGACGGTGCCGGGCACGTGCTGCAGGCGTCCGCGAACGCCGACCACCTGGTGCCGCTGCTCACCGCGGGCGAGACGGCGGCGGTGCGGTCCGGGGCGCGGCTGGACCTGGCCGGCGACCGGGCCGGGCTGGACACGCCGCTGCGGGTGGTCGGCGTACCGACCCTGGTCGACGCGCGGACCGTGATCGTGGCGGTCGGCACCGGGCAGCTCGCCGACAGTGAGCGGGTGGTGCGAGTGTGGGTGCTGGTCACCGGGCCGGTGCTGCTGGCCGCGCTCGGGCTGCTGACCTGGCTGGTGGTCGGCTGGACGTTGCGGCCGGTCGAGACGCTGCGCCGGGGGGCCCAGGACATCTCCGGCGGGAGGCTGGACCGGCGGCTCCCGGTCACGCCGGCCCGGGACGAGATCAACCGGCTGGCCACCACGCTGAACGGCATGCTGAACCGGATCGACGCCAGCGTGCGCCGGCAGCGGGCGTTCGTGTCGGACGCGGCGCACGAGCTGCGCAGCCCGCTGGCCAGCATCCGCGCTCAGGTCGAGGTGGCCGAGCGGCTCGGCGAGTGGCGGGGAGGCTCGGCTGGCGGCCCGGGCGGCGGCGCCGCGGACGTGCTGGCCGACGTGGACCGGCTGTCCCGGCTGATCGACGACCTGCTGCTGCTGGCCCGGCTCGACGAGGGCCGGCCGGGCGGGCGGTCGTGGGTGCCCGTGCGGCTGGATGCGCTGGCCGGCGAGCTGGCATCGCGGTACGCCGGAGCCCGGGTCACGGTGCGGGCTGCTGGTGGCGTGGCACCGGCCGGTGCGACGCCAGCCGGCGTACTCGGCGACCCGGACGCGCTGCACCGGCTGGTGACCAACCTGGTCGACAACGCCGTCCGGCACGCCCGTTGCTCGGTCACGCTGCGGGTCGTGGTCGAGCCGCCGTGGGCGGTGCTCACCGTGTCCGACGACGGGCCGGGCATCCCGGCGGCCGATCGGGAGCGGGTCTTCGACCGGTTCGCCCGGCGGGACGACGCCCGCAGCCGCGATGCGGGCGGGGCCGGTCTGGGCCTTCCGATCGCCCGGGAGCTGGCCCGCGCGCATGGCGGCACGGTCACGCTGTGCGCCGAGCCGGGTGGCGGTTTGCGGGCGACCGTCCGGCTCCCGCTGGACCACACCCAGCCGGACGGCTGACGAGATGATCCCACAGACGACCTGTCGACAAGAACGGCGACAAAACGGGCGCCAAATTGCCTACTACCCCGCACGCCGTGTGGTGACCTGTGCGCCGTGTGGTGACCTGTTGGGGTGCCGAGGCCCCGATAGGTGACCACACGGGCATACGCCTTGGTCCGGCATACGCCCGGGGTCTCGCTCGCGGTCAGAACCGGGCGGTGAACCGGGCGATCACGCCGCCGAGCACGGCGTAGACGATGGCGGCCAGACCCCAGTTCAGCAGGGCGTCCTGCTTGGCGTCCGAGCGGGTGAAGACCCCGTGGAACGGAGTCGTCAGCCAGCGGCCGGCATCGGTAAACCAGTTGACGAGCATGTTGCCCTGGTTGGCACCGAGCAGGATCAGCCCGATCGCGATCACGATGATCGCGACGATGATCCCCACCACCGCTTGGACGACGTTCACCGTCGTAGCCTGTCGATAACCTATTCGCGTCATGTTAGATAGGTCCCTCGATACGGCCCGCTTAAACCGCATGGATCGCGACTTGTCCGGCACCCCAAGAGGTCACCACACGGCGCATAGGTCACCACACGGCGTGCCACGGCAACGAGAGGTGACCACAACGCCGTGAGGTGACCACACTCGGGGCGGACCACACCGGGCGGGGACCACATCCGGCGGGACGGTGCCGCTGGGGTGTCATGCCCGCTTTGCCCGCCCGGCCGGGTAAGGGAACATGACACGGGGCTGCTCCGGGCCTGGACGCGGCCGCCGAACCTTCGTTCGCACTGAAGGGCTACCCCATGTCTGACTACGCCGACCTGCTCACCGACCTGATCGCCGAGGGCGACAGCGCGGACGCGCTGGTGTCCACGCTGGACGACGCCGGGTGGGACACCCCGACCCCGGCGCCGGGCTGGACAATCCGGCACCAGATCTCGCATCTGACCTGGACCGACCGCAAGGTGCTGCTGGCGGTGACCGACCCGGACGAGTTCCGCGACGAGCTCCGGCTCGCGATCGACCACGTCGCGGAGTATCTCGACCAAGGTGCCCGCGAAGGTGCCGGCCAGCCCCCGGCCGAGCTGCTGGCCGCCTGGCGAGAGTCCCGGCGGGCGCTCGGTGAGGCGTTCCGCGGGCTGCCGGAGGGCATCAGGCTGCCGTGGTACGGACGTCCGATATCCCGGGCCAGCATGGTGCTCGGCCGCCTGATGGAGACGTGGGCGCACGGTGAGGACGTCGCCGAGGCGCTCGGCGTCACCCGCGGCTTCACGCCCCGGCTGTACCAGGTCGCCTCGTTCGGTCACCGCACCTACCGCTGGGCGTTCGTCGTCAACGGGCTGCCCGAGCCGGAGACCGACCTGCGGGCCGAGCTGTCCACACCGGACGGTGCACTGTGGACGTTCGGGCCGGCCGACGCGACCGACCGGGTGACCGGCCCGGCACTGGACTTCTGCCTGCGGACGACCCAGCGCCGGCACCGCGACGACCTGGCCCTCGTCGCTGAGGGGTCGAACGCCGACACGTGGCTCGACATCGCGCAGGCCTTCGCCGGCCCGCCCGGCGACGGCCGCGCTCCCGGCCAGCACGCCTGACCCGCCCTCCCCCGACGATCATCGAGCTGTGGTCGCGACTGGAGATCAACAAGCAACAACAACTCGATGATCGTCGCAGACGGGGTCACGGCCGGGGGACGAGCACCTCAGCCGACACCTCGGCCACCGTATGCAGCCCGACCAGGGCGCAGGTCAGGTCGAGGTCGGCAAGCAGGCAGCGCAGCACATGCCGGACGCCGTCGGCACCGGCCAGGGCCAGCCCGTACACGTACGGCCGGCCAACCAGCACGGCGCGCGCACCCAGCGCCAGCGCCGTGAGCACGTCCGAGCCACCCCGGATGCCGGAGTCGAACAGCACCGGCACCCCGCCCGCCGCCTCGGCCACGCCGGGCAGGCAGTCCAGCGCCGCGACCGCGCCGTCCACCTGCCGGCCGCCGTGGTTCGACACGATCACGCCGTCCATCCCGGCGTCGACGGCCCGGCGGGCGTCGTCCGGGTGGCTGACCCCCTTGAGCAGGATCGGCAGGCCGGTGATGGAACGCAGCCAGGCCAGGTCCTCCCAGCGCAGCTCCAGGTGGCTGAACATGCCGGCCCAATGCAGTACGGCGGCCCGCGGGTCCTGCTCCGGCGCCGCCGCCAGCCCGGCCCGGAACGCCGGGTCGGCGAGGTAGTTCGCCAGGCCCTGCCCGCGCAGGAACGGCAGGTAGCCCTGGGCCAGGTCACGCGGCCGCCAGGCCAGCACCAGCGTGTCTACGGTGAGCACGATCGCCCGGTAGCCCGCCGCCTCGGCCCGCCCGACCAGGCTGGCCGCGACGTCGCGATCCTTCGGCCAGTAGAGCTGGAACCAGCCCGGGCTGCCGCCGAGCTCGGCCGCCACGTCCTCCAGGCTGACCGAGCCCACCGTCGACAGCACCATCGGCAGGCCGAGCGTACGGGCCGCCCGCGCCACCGCCAGCTCGGCGTCCGGGTGGACCAGGCCGAGCACCCCGACCGGCGCGAGCAGCACCGGTGCCGGCGACGCCGTACCCAGCAGCTCGACCGACAGGTCCCGCTCGGCGGTGCCGCGCAGCAGCCTCGGCATGATCCGCCAGCGTTCGAACGCCGCCGCGTTGGCCCGCGCCGTCCGCTCCGAGCCCGCGCCGCCCGCGACGTACCCCCAGGCCTCTCGTGTCATCGCCGCGTGCGCGGCCCGCTCCAGCTCCTCGAACGTGACCGGCAGCGACGGCGGCAGGCCGGCCAGGCCCTGCAGGTAGATCTCGGCCTGGTAGTCCCCGAAGTGCGGCATGGCCGGACGCTAGCGCACCAGTACTGTCGGGGGATGCGTGCGATCGTGATCTCCACGCCCGGCGGTCCGGAGGTGCTCATCCCGGTCGAGCGGCCCGATCCCGAGCCCGGCACTGGTGCGGTGCTGCTCGACGTCGCCGCCACCGCAGTGAACCGGGCCGACCTGCTGCAGCGCCGGGGCTTGTACCCGCCGCCGGCCGGCGTGCCCACCGACATCCCTGGGCTGGAGTGCAGCGGCCGGATCGCGGCGCTCGGTGACGGGGTGACGGGCTGGCAGGTCGGCGACGAGGTCTGCGCGCTGCTGGCCGGTGGTGGGTACGCCGAGCGAGTCGCCGTCCCGGCCGGGCAGCTCCTCACCGTCCCGAAGGGGCTGTCCCTGCTGACGGCGGCAGCGCTGCCGGAGGCCGTGTGCACGGTCTGGTCTAACGTCTTCCAGCTCGCCAGGCTGCAGCCGGGCGAGGTGCTGCTGGTGCACGGCGGTGCCAGCGGAATCGGTACGACGGCGATCCAGCTCGCCAGCCGGTACGGCGCCCGGGTGTGCTGCACCGCGGGCAGCGAGCCGAAGCTGGCGCGCTGCCGGGAGCTCGGCGCCGAGCTGGCGGTCAGCTACCGCGAGGAGGACTTCGTCGCCCGGGTCCGCGAGCACACCGACGGCTACGGCGCCGACGTCGTGCTCGACATTATGGGCGCGGCGTACCTGGAGCGGAACGTCGACGTGCTGGCCACCAACGGGCGGCTGGTGGTGATCGGCACGCAGGGCGGGGTCCGGGCCGAGCTCGACCTGCGGGTGCTGCTGGGCAGGCGGGGCTCGGTCACCGCGACCTCGCTCCGCGCCCGGCCGCTGGCCGAGAAGGCGGCGATCGTGGCCGCGGTGCAGGCCGGGGCCTGGCCGGCGTACGAGGCGGGCGAGGCCAGGCCGATCATCGACCGGGTGCTGCCCCTGGAGCAGGCCGCCGACGCGCACCGCGCCGTCGAGGCTGGCGAGCACATCGGCAAGATCGTCCTCACCACCGGCTGACCGCCCGCCCACCCTTGTGGTCACCTATGCGCCTTGTGGTGACCTGTCGTTCCCCGAAGACCCCGTGTGGTCACCTACCGGCGTTGTGGTGACCTATCGTTGCCTCCAGGCCCCAACAGGTCACCACAAGGCGCATAGGTGACCACACGGGGTTAGACGGCGCGGGCGAGAGACACGGCGAAGAGGCCGGCCGGGTCGGTCCACCACTCATGCAGCGCGAAGCCGGCGGCGACCAGCTCCCGGGCCACGCCCTCGGCGCGGAACTTGGCCGAGACCTCCGTCCGCACCTGCTCACCCGCCGCGAACTGGACCGTCAGGTCGAGCTCCTCGACGCGCACCTCCTGGTCGCGCTCGGACTCCAGCCGCATCTCGACCCACTCCGCCGCCGCGTCCCACAGCGCCACGTGCCGGAACGCGGCTGGCTCGAAGTCGGCCTTGAGCTCCCGGTTGACCACATGCAGCACGTTCCGGTTGAACTCCGCTGTCACACCCGCCGAGTCGTCGTACGCCGGCACCAGCATGGCCGGGTCCTTCACCAGGTCCGTGCCGAGCAGGAACCAGTCGTCCTCCACCAGCCCGCCACGCACCGCCGCCAGGAACGCCGCCCGCTCGGCCGGCTCGAAGTTACCGATCGTGCCGCCGAGGAACGCGGTCAGCGCGGTGCCGAGCTGGGCCGGCAGCCGGTCCATCTGGTGTTCGAAGTCGGCCGCGACCGCGTGCACGGTCAGGCCGTCGTACTCCCGGCTGAGCGCCTCGCCGGCACCGACCAGGGTCGCCACGCTCACGTCCACCGGCAGGTAACGGCGCAGCGTGCCGGCGCAGCACAGCGCGGACAGCAGCAGCCGGGTCTTCGCGGCCGAGCCGGCACCCAGCTCGACCAGGCTGCGGGCACGGGTCGTCTGCGCGATCTGCGTCGCCCGCTCGGCGAGGATCATCCGCTCGGTCCGGGTCGGGTAGTACTCCGGCAGCTCGGTGATCCGCTCGAACAGCGCGCAGCCCCGCTCGTCGTAGAACCACTTCGGCGGCAGTGCCTTAGGCTCCGCGGTCAGCCCCGCCAGCACGTCGCGGCGCAACGCGGCGGCGAGGAAGTCGGCGGGCAGGTGGTTGTCCAGGACGAACGACGTCATCGGTCAGCTCTCCATTGAGTTGATGTGGACACCATCGGGCGATGCCTGCAGCAGGTAGCGATCTGGGACGTCGTGCCACCCGGGCTCGTCGTCGTACGGCTCCGAGGCGACGACGACGCCGGCCGGGCGGCCAGCGGTGCCGAACGGCCGCCAGCACAGCGACTCGCCGTACGTCGTCGCGACAATCTGGGCACCGTCGGTGACCAGCAGGTTCAGCCGGCCGCCGAGCGGTGCGGCCGCGGCCACCGTCGCGGCCACCGCCTCGGCCAGCGGCTTGCCGGCCGCCAGCGTGCGCAGGACCAGCGCCCAGAGCAGGGCCGAGTCGGTGGCGACGGGGAGCCGGAGCAGCTCCGCCGGCCCGAGCGTGGTCTCGGCCAGCGCCTGCCAGCCGGGGACCGCGCCGTTGTGGCTGAACAGGTGCCGGCCCTGGCCGAACGGCGCGCAGGCCGCCTCACCGTAGGGCAGGCCGGGGGTGCCGTCCCGGACAGCGGCCAGCACCGCACCGCTGGTCACCACCCGGGCCAGGTCGAGCAGCGGCTCGTCGGACCAGATCGGCCGGTCGCGGCGGTAGCGGGCCGGCACCGGGTCGCCGTCGACGTACCAGCCGACCCCGAAGCCGTCTACGTTGACGGTGCCGTGCCGCTGCCGGCGGGGCGCGAACGACTGCCGGACCAGGCTGTACGGCGGATCGGTCAGCAACGCGCCCAGCGCCAGCGGGGGCCCGAGGTAGGCGATGTGCCGGCACATCTCAGTGGGTCTCCGCCGGTGGGCCAGCGTCCCGGGCGCAGCGGAAGCCGGTGAAGATCTGGCGCCGGATCGGGTAGTCCCAGTTGCGGAAGGTGCCGCGGCAGGCTACCGGCGCGACCGCCCACGAGCCGCCGCGCAGCACCTTGTACCCCCGGTCGAGGAAGACCGCAGAGTACTCCCGGTAGGGGTACGGGGCAAAGCCCGGATACCCGGTGAAGTCAGATCCCGTCCACTCCCAGACGTCTCCGATGAGCTGCCGGACACCGTACGCCGACGCCGCGGCCGGGTAGCTGCCGACCCGGGTCGGCCGGAGCAGGCCGCCGCCGAGGTTGGCCAGCTCGGCCGTTGGGTCGGCGTCGCCCCAGGGGTACCGCCGGGACCGCCCGGTGGCCGGGTCGTGCCGGGCCGCCTTCTCCCACTCGGCCTCGGTGGGCAGCCGCCGGCCGGCCCACCGGGCATACGCGTCGGCCTCGTACCAGCACACGTGCTGCACCGGCTCGTCATCTGGCACCGGCTCCAGCTCGCCGAACTGGCGCCGCAGCCAGCCGTCGCCGTCGCGCTGCCAGAACAGTGGCGCGACCAGCCCCTCGCGCTGCCGGTGTGCCCATCCTTCACAGCTCCACCAGCGCGGGTCGTCGTACCCGCCGGCAAGGATGAACTCCTGGTACGCCGCGTTGCTCACCGGCACGGTGTCGATCCAGAACGCGTCGACGTGCACCTCGTGCGCGGGGCGTTCGTTGTCCAGCGCCCACGGCTCGCTCGACGTACCCATGGTGAACGGCCCGGCCGGGATCCGCACCTCGGCGACTGGCACCGGGGACCACGGCACCGCGTCCGCGATGGTGGGCCGCAGCACCGGGGCGCCGCTCCGAAGCTGGTGGGTGGCCAGCATGGTCTCGCAGTGCTGCTGCTCGTGCTGGGCGATCATGCCAAACGCGAAGCCACCCGCGGTCAGCCGCCGCCCGGCCAGTGGGGCCCGGGCCAGCACCTCGAACGCCTTCTCCCGGACGGTGCCCAGGTAGCTGCGCGCCTCGGCCGCGGCCAGCAGCGGCAGCGCCGGCCGGTCCCGCCGGGGATGGGTGAAGGCGTCGTACAGCTCGTCGATGTCGCGCCGCACCGGCTCGCGCCCGCCCACGTCGCGGACCAGCCAGAGCTCCTCCTGGTTGCCGATGTGGGCGAAGTCCCAGACCAGGGGGGACATGATCGGCGAGTGCTGGGCGGCCAGCTCGGGCTCGTCCAGCACCTCGACGGTGAGCGCGTGGGTGCGCCGCCGGGAGGCGGTCAGCTCGGCCGCGATCCGGTCTCGCAGCGCGTCGTCGGACAGCTCGGCCAGGTTGGTCAGCTCGGTCGGCATGACACGCTCTCTTCTCCCAGCTCGGTGGCGTCGGGTACGGCGAGTACGGCGGCGGCGCCACCGATCACCCAGGCGTCGAGCACGTCGTCCGCGGGGCAGCGCGCCCGGTCGACGTAGTGCTCGGTGAACTCGGCCAGCGCGGCGCGGGCCGGGGCCGGCAGCCCAAGCCGCTCGGCGCCGTCGAGAGCTGCCGCGAAGCATCCGCTGGCGGCGGCGGCAAGTGCGCTGTCGGCCAGCCCATCCCGTGCGGCCTGCTCCCACCGGCCACGGACCGGCTCGGCCACGGCCAGCGCGGCGTCGCGCGCCTTCGGGTCGTCGAGCAGCGCGGCGACCGCGGTGGCCACGGCTGTCCAGCCGTCGCCGGGCTGGGCGTCAATCACCCGCAGCTCCAGGCAGCCGCGTGGCCGGACCGGTGGGAAGAGGGTGCTCAGGTGGTAGTCGACGTCGGCCCGGGTGGCCGGGCGGGGGCCGTCGCCGCGCAGCCAGCCTCGTAACGTCAGGCCGGGCGGCGCCTCCCAGTGGCCGTCGGGCGCCATGACGGCCAGCACCTCGGCGGCCAGTGTGTACCGCGCCCAGGCTTCGGCCGGGTCGGGGACGTCGACGTCGGGGTGTGCGCTGCGGCCCGGGTCCAGCCGTGCCCACACCGCCTGCCGGGTGGATCGCCAGCCGGTGGGCCGGCCTTCCCGCAACGGCGAGTTGGCGAACGCGGCGACGAGCACCGGGCCGAGCGCGTGCAGGGCTGACCAGCGGGCCGGCGCGGTGTCGTCCGGGGTGGCGGCCTCCACGCAGACCTGGACGGCGGCAGTCGAGCACATCATCACCTCGCCGTGCGGTCCGGTGCGGGCGAAGAAGCGCTCCATGGCGTCGTACCGCGGGGTGAAGACCTGGCGTGCCGGCGGCCGGAGCGGGTCGACGCCGAGGCCGGTCAGGCGGACGCCGCAGTCGCCTGCCGCGGCGCGCAGTGCGGTCAGGTCGGCCGCGGTCTCGGCCAGGCAGCCGGCCAGGCTGGGATGGGGGCGGGAGCTGAGCTCGAGCTGCCCGCCCGGCTCGGTGGAGAGCGCTCCTCGGGCCAGATCGGGGGAGAGCACACCGCAGAGCCGGGTGGTGTGCACCGGCGCCGCCGGGTTGGTGACGTCGTGCAGGAGCCATTCCAGCTCGACGCCGATCTGCCCAGGAGGGCCGGTCTTGAAGCAGGTCCGGGCGACGTACGCCTCGGCCGCCGCCTCGGTCAGCGGCTGGTCTGGGTCGGGCAGGTCAGTAGACATGGCACCTCTCCTTCGGGGCAACCTCTGGCGACGTTACGTCGAGGCACTGACAACCGCAGCCTTCCGTACGGTCCGTCACCACGCGTTAACCCACCGGGCGCAGGCCACCGTGCCGGTCTACCCCATCTGGCTCGTGTGGTCACCTGTGCGCCGTGTGGTGACCTATCGGGGTCATCAGACCCCGATAGGTCACCACACGGCGCACAGGTGACCACACGGGGAGCGGTCGGGCGGGTCGGGCGGGGTCAGGGGGACGCGGATGGACAGGCGCATGGTGTAGTTCGGGTGGGCGGCGGTGAAGGCCTCGATCCGGCGGCCGAGCCGGCCGGCGCTGTCGATGAAGTCGAGCCGGATCCTGTACCGCTGCCCGGACGCCAGGCTGACGAACCGCCAGGCGCCCGGCGCGAACCGGGTGCCCGCCCCCAGCCCTGGATCCGCGAGCCCTCCGGCGTGTTGGCCGACCACACGTGCACCTGCACGCAGCTCGTCGTCACGGCCGGTGCGGCGCACCCGCGAGGGTCGCGGGCCCGCCCAGCCCTGTCCACCAACCGGGCCTCCAGGTTTCCGGTGCTGCCGCCGAAGGCCGGCCTGCGCGGCGCGACCAGATCGATCCGGCCCACGGTCACGGGCACCGCGCGGCGGTTCACCCAGCCGTACTTGCGCGGGTCGGAGATGCCGGCGCAGCGCATCCCGCATGGGCTGCCGGTGTAGGCCGGGGAGTAGGTCTCGATCCACACCGTACGGGCGTTGGCCGGCAGGTTGGCCAGCCGCCAGGTCGCGGTGACCGGCCCCCGCGGGTGCCCCTGGACGTCGTACCGCGTGCTGCCCAGTGTTTGGCCCCGGTAGCCGACGTAGTGGTTGAGCTGCACGATCGCGCTGTAGCCCCACACCGAGCAGCCGGTGGCCAGGTCGATGGTGTGCCCGTTGCCGTCGATCAGGTTGAAGCCGATCGTGGCGTTCAGGCCCCCACCCGTCGTCGCCCGTGAGGATGCCGGACAGCGTCCGGTCCGTCATCGGCGCGCACCGGCCGGTCGGGACGGCGCCGCTCGCGGTGTCGTCCCAGTCCGGGTTGTCGCGCCCATCCCAGCCGTACGCCCCGGCCGGTGCCGCGCTGGCCACGAGCGCCACCACGAGGGCGGCCACCAGTCCCCACCAACAGCCCAGCCAATTTCTTCACCATGCCGGCCGACGCTAGGTACGGCGGGCTGCCCGGCCGGTAGCCCGCCGGTTGCGTTTGGTAGCCGCCTCCGGATACGGCGACCCGAGCAGCCTCCGTCGTCTAGCTTGTAGCCGCGCCGCGTGATCAGTTAGGGGCAGGCGCACAGCTCGTGCAGCCAGCCGTCTCATTCAAACCAGCGAACAGTCTTCGCGAGCTTGGCACGCGTTCCGCCCCACCTCTTGCCAGAAGAGTCCCGTACCGCCCCATGCCCAGGAAACTCCTCAACCGGTCTGGTCAGCCGCCGCCGGACGGCTGAGATGGCGACCGGCCCAGGTCCAGGCGTAGCCAGCGTCCTCGCAGGCCAGGCCGGCGTCGCACAGGTCCAGCGGCCGGAAGGTGTCGACCATGACGGCCAGCTCGTCGACATGCTCCACGCCGAGGGCGCGCTCCACCGACCCCGGCTGCGGCCCGTGCGTGAACCCGGCCGGATGCAGCGAGATCGAGCCTTGCCCGATGCCCGAGCCCGACCGCGCCGCGTAGCTGCCGGCGCAGTAGAACATCACCTCGTCGGAGTCGACGTTGGCGTGGTTGTACGGCACCGGGATCGCCAGCGGGTGGTAGTCGACCTTGCGCGGGACGAAGTTGCAGACGACGAAGTTCGGCCCCTCGAAGATCTGGTGCACCGGCGGCGGCTGGTGCACCCGCCCGGTCAGCGGCTCGAAGTCGGCCACGTTCACCGCGTACGGGTAGAGGCATCCGTCCCAGCCGACCACGTCGAACGGGTGGTGGGCATAGGTCAGGCGGGTCCAGCCCTGCCGGTGCCGCACCAGCACCTCGACGTCCTCGCAGTCCTCGACGTCCGCGCGCAGCGGCTCGACCGGCCCGCGCAGGTCCCGTTCGCAGTACGGCGAGTGCTCGGTGAACTGGCCTCGGGCGGTGAGGTAGCGGCGGGCCGGGCCGATGTGCCCGGTCGCCTCGATCACGTACGTGCGCAGCGGCGGTACGCCGGTGGGGACCAGCCGGTACGTCGTCGAGGCGGGCACGATCAGGTAGTCGCCTTGGCCGAGCTCGAACCCGCCGAACACCGATTCGAAACGAGCCGTACCGTTTTCTATGTATACGCATTCGTCGCCGGTCGCGTTCCGGTACAGCGGCGACGGCGCCCCGGCCGCGCAGTACGACAGCCGTACGTCGGAGTTGGCCAGCAGCGGCCGTCGGCCGGTGATCGGGTCGACCTCCGCCGTGCTGCCCTTACCGGCTTCGCCGTGGGGGTCCAGGCCGGGGAAGTCCAGCTCGTGCGTCCGCAGGTGCCGCGGCTTGAGCGGCAGGTTCGGCGTCCGGGTCTCCGGCGGGCCGGCGTACGGCTGGCTGTTGACGATCGCGGTCGGAAGGTGCTCGTGGTAGAGCAGTGCGGAGTCCGCGGTGAAGCCCTCCGCGCCCATCAGCTCCTCGGCGTACAGCCCGCCGTCCGGACGGCGAAACTGGGTGTGGCGCTTGCGCGGGATCCGCCCGACGCTGCGGTAGTACGGCATAGCGATCTCCTGTAGACGATCTCCCGAAACGGGCTGTCCGAATATCGGACTGATCTGTCCTTTATCTAGAGGCTCCGCTAGGGTCAGGGGCGTGTCAACCGTCGCGCCACTGTTCGACCGGCTGATCGACGACGCCGCGCTCTTTCCGCCCGGGGACAGCCCCATGTCTCACGCCGTGCCGGCCCACCTGGGACACCGGCACGCGCCGTACGCCGAGATCGTCGGCCGGTTTCTCTGCCCGGCGTCCCGGCTCGCCGAGCTGGTCGGGGAGCTGCCGGACCTGCCCGCGGTTGAGGTGGGGCTGGTCGTCGACACCGGGCTGGCCGGGCTGCCGACCGCGCTGAACGCCGTCGCGGCCGAGCCCCGGCTGCGGCTCGGCGCCGTGGAGATCGCGCTGCCAGTGGATGACGTGGTGACGGCGGCACGGCGGGCGCTCGCCGCGCTGCCGGTGGGGGTGCCCGGGTACATCGAGGTGCCCCGGCTGGCCGGTGCCGAGGCCATGCTAAACGTGCTGAACTTTCTGATGGGCACCGGGGTCGGAGCGAAGTACCGCACCGGCGGGCCGACCGCCGCCGCCTTCCCGAGCGGCCCCGAGCTGGCCACGTTCCTGGTCGAGTGCGCGCGGCGGGGGCTGTCATTTAAATGCACCGCCGGGCTGCACCGGCCGGTCCGGCACCGCGACCCTGAGACCGGCTTCGTCCACCACGGCTTTGTCAACGTCCTGCTCGCGACCCTTGCCGCCATGGAGGGCGACGACGTCGAGGGGCTGCTGGCCGCGACGGACGGTCCGGCGCTGGCCGAGCTGTGCTGGTCGCTCAGCGTCGAGGAGCAGTACGCCATCCGGGCGGCATTCCGCGGGTTCGGAAGCTGCGACATGGTCCAGCCGATGGCCGGGCTGGCCGGACTGGGGCTGCTGTGACCCGGGCGGACGCGACCTGGGCGGAGGTGCCGGCCGGCTCGCCGTTCCCGGTTGGCAACCTGCCGTACGGCGTCTTCGTGCCTGGCGCGGCCGGGCCACGGATCGGGCCGGGGATCGGGGCACGGATCGGCGAGGCGGTGCTGGACCTGCGGGCCGCTGAAGAGGCTGGGCTGGTCGACGCGGGCGGCACGCTGCGGGCCGGCGTGCTCAACGACCTCATGGCCCTCGGTCGGCCGGCGTGGACGGTGCTCCGGCGGCGGCTCACCGAGCTGCTCACCGACCCGGCCTACGCCGGGCAGGTCAGGCCGCTGCTGCGCCCGGTGGCTGAGGTGACGATGCGGCTGCCGTTCGAGGTGGCCGACTACGTCGACTTCTACTCCTCCCGCGAGCACGCGGAGAACCTGGGCCGGCTGCTCCGCCCGGGCACCGAGCCGCTGCTGCCGAACTGGCGACACCTGCCGGTCGGCTACCACGGCCGGGCTGGCACGGTGGTCGTCTCGGGCACGCCGGTCGTGCGGCCGTGCGGGCAGCTCGGCCCGGCCGGTGGGCGACCCGGCAACCCCGGGCCGACGTACGGCCCGAGCTCCCGGCTGGACATCGAGGCCGAGGTGGGCTTCGTGGTCGGCGTCCCGTCGCCGCTCGGTGGGCAGGTGGCCACGGCGGACTTCGCCGCGCACGTCTTCGGCGTCGTGCTGGTCAACGACTGGTCGGCCCGCGACATCCAGGCGTGGGAGTACCAGCCGCTCGGGCCGTTCCTGGGCAAGTCGTTCGCCACGTCGATCTCGCCGTGGGTGGTGCCGCTGGACGCGCTGGCCGCCGCCCGGGTGGAGGGGCCGGCGCAGCACCCGCCGGTGCTGCCCTACCTGGCCCGGGCCGAGCCGTGGGGGCTGGACCTCACGCTGGAGGTGGCGTTGAACGGCACGGCGGTGGCCCGGCCGCCGTTCCGTGGCCTGTACTGGACGCCGGACCAGCAGCTCGCCCACCTGACGGTGAACGGCGCGGCGGTCCGGACCGGTGACCTGTTCGCCTCGGGCACGGTGTCCGGGCCGGCGCGGGAGGAGCGCGGCTCGATGGTCGAGCTGGCCTGGAACGGCGCCGAGCCGATCACGCTGCCGGACGGGTCGACGCGGGCGTTCCTGGCGGACGGCGACACGGTGTCGATCACCGCGACCGCGCCGGGTGTGGACGGTGGACGGATCGGGCTCGGTGAGGTGGTCGGCACCATCGAGCCGGCCCGCTGCCTGGGTTGCCAGGGCCGCGAGAGCTGAGGCGGCCGGTGGGTGCCGGTGGCTGAGTCGGCGCAGACGCTCGACCGGGGCGTGCGGGTGCTGCTCGCGGTGGCCGACGCGCCGGCCGGGCGCTCGGTGGCCGAGCTGGCTGCCGAGCTCGGGCTGGCCCGGCCGATCGTCTACCGGCTGCTGGCCACGCTGGCGGCGCACGGTCTGGTACGGCGGGCCGGCGACGGCACGTACCGGGTCGGGCTGGCCGTGCTGGACCTGGCCCGGCGGGTGCAGCCGTTGCTCCGGGACGCCGCGCTGCCGGTGCTGCGCGCGCTGGCCGAGCGGATCGGCGCCACCGCGCACCTGACCGTGGTGGACAGCGGCGAGGCGCTCGCGGTGGCCGTGGTGGAGCCGAGCTGGACCGACTACCACGTGGCGTACCGGGTTGGCTCCCGGCATCCGCTCGGCCGGGGTGCGGCCGGCCGGGCGATCCTGGTCGCCCGTGACCCGGACCCGGCCGGGCCGTCGTACCTGGTGACCGAGGGTGAGCTGCAGCCGGGCGCCCGGGGGGTGGCCGCGGCGGTGCTCGGCGTGCCAGGGCTGGAGGCCAGCGTGGGCGTGGTCGCGCTGGGCGATCTCGTCCCGGCCGACGTCGGCCCGCATGTCGTGGCCGCCGCTGCCCAGCTCGCCGCCGCCCTGCGCTAGCGTGACATGGCGTACATGGCCGGCGGCCACGCGGTCTCCGTCGTACCGGACCACACGGAGCTGACCACGCAGCAGGCGGCGGATGTGCTCAACGTGTCCCGGCCGTACCTGATCGGCCTGCTGGAGTCCGGTGAGATCGAGTACCGAAAGGTCGGGACACACCGCCGGGTGCTGGCCGGGTTGCTGTTGGACTACCAGCGTCGTGACGATGCGCGACGCCGGGCCGCGCGGACGAGCTGAGCATGCTCACCCTAGGAGATGGGTCTGACCTGAGAATGGGCTTCACCGTGGTGTACGACGCCAGCGTGCTATATCCCTGCACGGTCCGGACCCGCTGATCCGGATAGCTCAGGCCGGCCTGGTCCAGGCGAGATGGACCGAGCGGATCCTCGACGAGATGTTCGCGGCGCTCCGGCGCAATCGTCCGGACCTCGACGTCAACCGGCTGGACCGGACGCGGAAGCTGATGACGACCGCGGTCCGAGACTGGAAGGTATGTGACCACGAGCAGCCGCCCGGAGCGGTCAGCGACGTCCTCGGCCGGCTTGAGCGCGCTGGTCTCGCCCTCACGGTCGCCGCCCTCCGCAGCCGGCAACAGCAGCCGGCAACAGCAGCTGTCGAGAGGCCTGTCTGCCTATGGGTCGACGGCATCGGACAGCTAACCCCGGATCGCCTCCACTGCGGCAATCACGGCAAAGACGGTGAAGACGACTCCGGCGGCCCGGTGGACCAGTGGCAGCGACACCCGCTTGACCAGCTCGCGCCCGGCCAGCACCGCGATGGCCGCCACCCCGGTCAGCGCCAGGAACGCACCGAGAAACACCGCCACCGGGGCGTTGTAGCGAGCCGTCAGTGCCACGGTCGCGAGCTGCGAGGCATCCCCCCACTCCGCGGCGAAGAGCACCCCGAACGACGCCAGCGCTATCCGCCGTGAACCCTTCTCCGCGCGTACCTCGAGGTCGCCGTCCGCGCCCGGGCCGGACCCACGCAGCAGCACCACCGCCCCCACCCCGAACAGCACGGCGACCGCCACCGCCACCACCCGGTGCGGCAGCAGGTTGAGCAGGCCGCCGGCCAGCACCGTCACCAAGCACTGCACCAAAAACGCCGCCGAGACTCCGGCCAGCACGGGCAGCGGCCGGTACCGGGCGGTCAGCACCAGGGTTGCCATCAGCGTCTTGTCTGGCAGCTCGACCGCCAGGATCACGAGGAAGGTGGCGAAGAACGCGGTCGCGGTGAACACGCCACCAGTCTGGCTGGTGCGCCGCCAGTCTTCGTCGATCCCGCTATCCGGGCACTGGCTCGCCGTCGGGTCTGGTCCGTGACCGGTTCCGCTCGACTCGGCCGACCACCGACAGCCCGGGCCGGCTCGACGGTCCGGTCGGCGGCTGGGGCCACAAGGCCCGGTCGGAGACCAGCTCCGCCGCGACCTCCCGGACCTTCCGCCGTTTCTGCCGCGACAGGTCCACCAGCAGGCGGAACGCGGTGTCCTCGTCGCAGTCGCAGGCGACCATCAGCATGCCCTTGGCCCGCTCGATGACCCCCCTCCCGTTGAGTGCCTCCCTGAGCTGCGCGTTCTCGGCAGTGAGCTTCGATAACATCGTCCCGCCGGGACCCTGCTCCGCAGCAGCGTTGGCGATTGTCCTGACCTCCTGCTCAAGCTGCCGGCTCAGGTACGCCAGAGCGGAAATCATGCCCTGTGCAGCGGCCAGCAACGTCTCGGCGCGGGCGAGCTGGCTACCTCCAGGGTCGTGCTCGATGCTTCGCCCCACCGGGCAAGTCTGGCGCGTCAACACCAGATTGCTACCGGTGAAACAGAGAATTAACCGATGATGACGGGAGGGGCTGCTGGGACCCATGGTATCCGATATTTTGTCCATTATTGAGTCGTCTCGATCAGTTCGCCGAGGTTCGACATCCCTTCCCCCGGCCTCTGAGGACGAACTCGCCCGACGGCGGACGACCAGGACGCTGCCCTACCTTCCGCGTACCTCACCATGGGGCCGTCTAGCCTGCTAGCTTGAGGCCGCACGGCTCGCGAGCCAAGCCAGCCGATGCGTCGCTGCTCGTGCAGGGAGCAGCCGGAACCAAGCCACGGTTCCTTCCAACGCCCGCCGCGCTTTGGGCTGAGTGCCCACATGCGCCGGATATTTCCACGTGCCAGGCGCCTACCGCGCCCGCAATTCGGCCTGCCGCTGTCACGCATTTCTGGCCAGTGTCCTGACCTTTCGGGCATAGGGGGCTTCTATGCATGTTGCCGATCTTTCGTCGTGTCCGCGCGACGAACATCTCAACCACGGGTCGGATCGGCCGATCGAGCTGACCGTGATCGTGCCGACCCGCAACGAGTCGGAGAACATCCCGGCCCTGCTGGAGCAGCTTGGCCCTGCGGCCGACCCGCTGAACGCCGAGATCATCTTCGTGGATGACAGCGATGACGACACCTCGGCCGTGCTCGCCGACCAGGCTCCCGGATGCCCGGTGCCGGTCCGGCTGCTGCACCGACCCGCCGGCCAGCGCGTCGGCGGTCTAGGCGGCGCCGTGGTAGCCGGTGTCCGGCAGGCACGCGGCTCATGGGTGCTGGTGATGGACGCCGACCTGCAGCATCCACCGGCCGTTGCCGTAATGCTGGCCAGCACCGCGATGCGGCACGACGTCGACGTCGTGGTCGGCACCCGGTACGCCGGGATGGGGTCTGGGGTCGGGCTGGACGGGCTCGGGCGGCAGCTCGTCTCCTCGTCGGCGACCCGGCTGGCCAAGGCATTGTTCCCGCGCCGGCTGGCCACCGTGAGCGACCCGATGAGCGGACTGTTCGCGTTCCGGCGAGCCGCCATCGACCTGGACCGGCTGAGCCCAACCGGCTTCAAGATCCTGCTCGAGATCCTGGTACGACATCCCCGTGCCCGAGTGGCCGAGGTAGCCTACGACTTCGCCGTCCGGCATGCCGGCCGCTCCAAGGCCACGCTGTGGGAGGGGATACTCTTCGCGCGGCATCTTGTTCGGCTGCGCGGACAGCATCTGGTCAACCAGCTTCGGGAACGACCGATCTCGCGGGCCGACCGGCTGCGGCAGGCCCGCCGGATGTTCGGGTTCGGTCTGGTCGGGCTGTCCGGGGTCGGCGTGAACACTGCGGCCCTGTGGCTGTTCTACAGCCTGCTCGGCCTCAACCACCTCGTCGGCGCCGCGCTGGCCACCCAGATCTCCACCGCGTGGAACTTCATCCTGATCGACATCCTGGTCTACCGCGAGGGCCGTGGTCGCAAGGAGGGGCGCCGCAGCGGCCGGGCGGTCCGCTTCGCGCTGCTCAACAATCTGCTGCTGTTAGCCCGATTACCCCTGTTGGAGCTCCTGGTCCGGGCGGATGTCGCTGTGCTGGTCGGGAACGCGGTCACCCTGGTGCTGCTGTTCCTGCTCCGGTTCGCGGTCAGCGACCGGCTCATCTACGGCTCGACGACACAGGAGCCCCGGCGCGACCCGGTGCGGCTGCTGGTCGACCCGCGGGCCGTCGAGCCGGTCGCTGCCGCCCCAGGCAGCACAGCGGGCGGGGTGGCCCGCCGCCGTTCGCAGTACCTCACCTACCGCTACGACGTGGCCGGTGCGCTGACCATCGGATCCCAGATGCCGCTGCCGGAGCTAGAGTTCTTCCGAGCCCAGTGGGTGGCCGACTCCGACGTCGACATCGCGGTCCGGGTTGGCGATGTGGGGGTACGGCGACCGCGCCGCCGGGCCGCCATGACCGAGTACGCCGTCGGCCCGGCGCTGCGCTACGAGGAGCACCTGGGCCGGCTCGGCGCCAACTTCAGCATCGAGCTTGGCGAGCCGATCAGCATCGAGGTGGGTCCGCTACTGGCCCGCTCCCCGCACGTGGTCTACACCAACATCGTCGAGGCGGTGCTGCGCTTCGTGCTGGCCTCCCGGGACCGGATGCTGCTGCACTCGGCGTGCGTCAGCCTGGACGGTATCGGCGTGATGCTCTCGGCCATGACCGACACCGGGAAGACCGCGACCGTCCTGCGGCTGCTGCGCGAGCACGGCGGCCGGTTCCTGTCCGACGACATGACGGTGATCGACGCCAGCGGGACCGCGGTCTGCTTCCCCAAGCCGTTGACCATCAGCGCGCACACCCTGCGGGCGGTGCGGGCCACCGACCTGACCCGTGCCGAGTGGCGGCGGCTGCGCTGGCAGAGCCAGCTGCACTCCAAGGGCGGGCGGTCGATCGCGCTGACCCTGAGCCGCTTCAACCTACCGATCATGGGCATCAACGCGATCACCCAGATCCTCGTGCCGCCGCCGAAGTACAGTGTGGACCGGCTGGTGCCGTGCCGGATGGGTCACGCGACCCGGGTCGAGGAGCTGTTCATCATCGAGCGGGGCGCGCCGCGGGTCAGCGAGCTGGACCGGGGCGCCACCCTGGAGCGGATGCTCGCCAACACCGACGACGCCTACGGCTTCCCGCCGTTTCGTTACCTGGCGCCGGCGATCACCCTCGGCGGGCTGAGCTACCAGCAGCTCCGCCAGCGGGAACGGGAGATCCTGGCCGGTTTCCTGTTCGGGGTGCGCACCCGGGTCCTGGCCTCGGACAACTTCGGCTGGGCCGACGAGATCCCGCGGCTGATCGGCGACGGCACCGGCCAGCCCGCCGTACCAGAGACCAACGAGCACCCGGTTGAGGCCTGGCCACGGTGGGGGGCGCGGCTCGCGGCCTCCAGGGGGCTGGCGTGACGCAGGTCATGTTCATGGGTGGCTACCTGCTACTCACCGTGGCGCTGCTGCTGGTCGCCATCACCACGCTGGCCTGGATGATGGACTCCTGGCGTACGCCGCGAGCGGTCGGGCAGATGGCGTTCCCGGAGCCGGATTCGCCGAAACTGTCGTTCTCGCTGATCGTCCCCGCGCGGCACGAGGAGGCGGTGCTGGCCGACACGGTGCGCCGCCTGCTGCGGCAGGACCACCCCGCGGTGCAGGTGCTGGTGGTCGTGGGCGATGACGACCCGGGCACCGCCGCGGTGGCCGAGCGGCTGGCCCGCGAGGACGGCCGGGTCACGGTGGTGGTTGACGACAGCACGCCGAAGAACAAGCCGAAGGCGCTGAACCGGGCGCTGCCGTACTGCACCGGGCAGATCACCGGGGTCTTCGACGCCGAGGACGAGGTCGCCCCGGCGCTGCTGCGACACGTGGACACCTGTTTTCGGGTCACCGGCGCGCATGTGGTGCAGGGCGGCGTCCAGCTCATGAACTACCGGACGGGCTGGTGGGCGCTGCGCAACACGCTGGAGTACTTCTTCTGGTTCGCCAGTCGGCTGCACTTCCATGCTCGCAGCGGCTTCATTCCGCTGGGTGGAAACACCGTGTTCCTCCGTACCGACCTGCTGACGCTGGCCGGTGGCTGGGACGTGAACTGCCTTGCCGAGGACTGCGAGCTCGGCATCCGGCTGTCGGTGGCGGGTGCCCGGGTCGAGGTGGCGTACAGCCCGGAACTGGCCACCCGGGAGGAGACGCCCCCCACGCTGCGTGGGCTGGTCCGGCAGCGCACCCGATGGAACCAGGGCTATCTGCAGGTGCTGCGCAAGGGGGAGTGGAAGAAGCTGCCCAGGGCCAAGCGGTTGATGGCCCGGTACCTGCTGGCGATGCCGTTCATGCAGGCGCTGTCCGGGGCGTTGGTGCCGCTGTCGGTGCTGACCATGGTGCTGCTCAAGGCGCCGGTGCTGTTCGTGCTGCTCACCTTTCTCCCGCTGGCGCCGACCTTGGCGACATTGGTGGTGGAGGTGGTGGGGCTGGCGGAGTTCAACCGGATGTTCGCCCTGGAGGTCAGGGTCCGCGACTACCTCAAGCTGGTCGCGGGCAGCGTGCCGTACCAGCTCGTGCTGGCGTTCGCGGCGATGCGTGCCTCGGTGCGGGAGCTTCGCGGTGAGCACGGCTGGGAGAAGACCGAGCACGTCGGCGCGCACCGGGGCGAGCTGGAGCTGGAAGGCGTCCGATGACCGCGCTGGAGCTGGCACCGCTGGACATCAGCCTCGACGGGCCGCGGCCGGCACCGCCCGACCCGCGCCGCGGTCTGGTCCGCCGGGTGGCCGGCTGGCTGCTCGGGCACAAGGTCGACGTCGCGCTGGTCACCGTGCTCACCCTGGTCGGCGCCTTGGTGCATGCCATCGGCATGACCGGCTCGCCGGCCCGGTTCGACGACGAGGGCACCTACACCGCGTACGCCTGGGCGGTGCAGAACTGGCACACCCTCGGGCACTACACGTACTGGTACGCCCACCCGCCGTTGGGCTGGTTGCAGATCTCGGCCTGGACGTGGGTGACCGACGGGTTCGACCGAGCGCCGTACGCCGTGGCGGCCGTCCGCGAGCTGATGTTCGTCGCCAAGCTGGTCTCGATCGTGCTGCTCTACGGGCTGGGCCGGCGGCTCGGGTTCGGTCGGCTCGGCGCCGCCGCGGCGGTGGCGATCTTCGCGCTGAGCCCGTTGGCAGTGTACTTCACCCGGGCCGCGCTGCTGGACAACATCGTCACCCCGTGGCTGCTCGCGGCGTTCTTCTTCGCCGCCTCGCCGCGGCGCAGTGTGGCCGCCGCGGTGGCCAGCGCGGCCAGCTTCGCGGTCGCCGTGCTCACCAAGGAGACCGCACTGCTCTACCTACCCGCGCTGGTGCTGCTGCTGTGGCAGCACACCGACCGGCGCAACCGCCGGTTCACCCTGGGTCTGTTCGGCGCGACGTTCACCGTGCTGTGCGCCGGCTATCCGCTCTACGCCGTGCTGAAGAACGAGCTGCTGATCGGCGAGGGGCACGTCAGCCTGCTGTGGGCGGTGCGCTGGCAGTTGTTCGAACGGACCGGCAGCGGCAGCATTTTCGACCCAGGCAGCACCGCACACGCGGTGCTGCATAGCTGGCTGGTACAGGACTCGTGGTTGCCGAAGCTGGCGCTGGCCGCGGTGGTGCCTGGGCTGCTGATCCGGCGGACCCGGGCTGTGGCCGCGGCGTTCGCCATTCAGGTCGCGCAACTGCTGCGCGGCGGCTACCTGCCGTATCCGTACGTCATCGCGATGATCCCGTTCGCCGCGCTGACCGTGGGCGGCGTGCTCGGCTGGCTGTGGCACCCTGGTGGCGCCGGGTGGATGGCCGTTCGGTGGGCGGCCATTCCGTGGGCTGCCGTCCGGCGGGGGTGGCGGGCTTGCCTGGTGGTGGCCTGCGTCGCCGCTGTGGTGGTCGTCGGCCAGGCCTGGCGTCCGGCTCTGGCCGACCTGCGGACCAACGACCGGGACGCCGGCAAGGCACAGGCGCTGGCCTGGGTGCGGGCCAACGTGCCCACCTCGGCGTACGTCGTGGTCGACGACGCCTACTGGGTCGACCTGGTCCGGGCCGGCTATCCGGCCGACCACGTCATCTGGTTCACCAAGCTGGACGTGGACAAGGACGTCAAGCTCCCCGGCTCGCCGCCCTGGAAGGGGATCGACTACCTGCTGCTTGACCAGCAGGACGACCTGTCCTTGCATGTTCAGGCGGATGGCAAGCCTTCTAAGGATACGCTGCGGCTGTTCCTCACCGTGGGGGAGGCGCTGCGGCACGCTCGGCCTGTGGCCCGCTTCGGCGTCGGGCTGGACAGCGTGAGCATCAGGCAGGTGGTGCCATGACCGAGCTCACAGTGCGGTCGCGGACCGGGCTGGATGACGGCCGGCCCACGGTACGTCGCCGCCGGTGGTATCTCGCCGCGCTGACCGGCGTGGTCGCCGCGCTGGCGGCCGGGCTGGTGACCGTGCCCAGGCTGGTGCACCGGGGGCCGCCGACGGTATGCGGAGCCGACGCGCTGCAGGCCGAGGCGGTCAGCGGCTTGGCGAACTTCGCCACCTGGCTGCGCGCCAACGAGGTGTCTGGCCTAGTCGGGGAGGTGGGTTGGCCGGCCGGACCGGACGCCGCCCGGTGGGATGCCCTGGCCGACACGTGGTACCGAGCCGCTGACCTGGTCGGGCTGCCGGTCACCGCGTGGGCTGCGGCCCGCTGGCCGGCGAGCTACCCGATGGCGGTGTACCGCGCTAGCGCCGGGTCGACCAGCCTGAACACCAGTGGCCCGCAGGCGGCGATGGTGGAGCGGCACCTGTCCACCCGGCGGTACCTGCGTGGCGTCGTACTGGCCGGCGGCTCGTTCGGCACCGGGGCCGGCTACAGCGCGGCGCGGCCCGGGCGGTACGGCTACGACTACAGCTACGAGAACTGGCCGAGCTACCGGTTCTTGGCCGAGCGTGGCGTGAAGCTGGTCCGGCTGGCGCTGGCCTGGGAGCGGTTGCAGCCGGTGCCCGGGGGGCCGCTGTCCCCGACCGAGGTGGCCCGGCTGCGGCAGGCACTGGACTCTGCCCGGCGGACCGGCCTCGCGGTCGTCCTCGACCTGCACAGCTTCGGTGAGTTCGTGGCCGGCGGGCCGGCCGGCCCGCGCCGGCTCGCACTCGGCTCCGCCGACCTGCCGGCCGCCGCGCTGGCCGACTTCTGGGCTCGGACCGTGGCGGCCATCAGGGCGGAGCCGGCGGTCGTCGGCTACGGCGTGCTGAACGAGCCGCTCACCCTTGCCGCGCGCGGCCCGGCCGGCGCCAGGCTGTGGGAGCAGGCCTCGCAGCAGGCGGTGGACGCGATCCGGCGGGCCGGCGGCAGCGTGACGGTGATCGTTTCTGGGTACGGCCAGACCTCGCCGACGCACTGGGGTACCTTCCACCCGCGGGCCTGGATCCACGACCCGGCCGGTCGGGTCGGCTACGAGGCACATGCGTACTTCGACGCCGACGGCAGCGGCCACTATGCGGCGGGCTACGACGCCGAGCTGCAGCGCGCCGACCACGCCGGTGTCGGGCGTTGCGTCCGGCTGCCGGAGCTGACCGCCGCCGGGCTGGGCGGTCCGCCGTGACCAGGGCATGGCTGGTCGCCGTACCGCTGGTCGCCTTGGTCGTTGGATGCGGTGGCCAGCCGGCCGCACCTGTCACGCGCCCGCGTCCACCGTTGCTGCCGGCTCCGTCCGAGCAGCCAGTGACCATCCTGGCTCCAGGGGGCCAGCGGATGAGCTGCCCGCAGGGGTCCGTGCCGGCGATCACGCTGTCCGCCGCGACATTTGCTCCGCAGCTCACCCACGGTACGACGTTCCGGGCCGGGAGCTACCAGATCACCCTGCGCGGCGTGGTGGCCAACGAGACTACCGAGCCGATCGACGTACGTGCCGTCACCGCGTGGGTCGGCGGTCGGCCGTGGCAACCGCGGATCGCGGTATCCCACGTGGTTCCGGCGCAGGGCTCAGTATGGATCGTGCTGACCGGCAGCTTCCGCAGCAGCCGGCCGCAGCGTGCGGACGTGCGTACCGAGCTGGCCTGGCAGTGGCGGTCGGCCGTGCTGCGCCCATGCGGAGAAGAGGGCCTGATCCAGGACAACTGAGCGGCAACGGGGGGTTCATCATGCAGGCATTACCGGGCAGGGCTGGGCGGCACCGGGCGGTCGCGTTGGTCGCGGCGGGAGCGGTGGCACTGGCCGGCCTGGCGGCCACCCGAGCGGTCCTGGTCGCGAACGCGGTGAGCTCCACGGTCACGGTGAAGGCGGCCGCGGACGGCTACGTGCAGGCTGGCACACCGGACACCAACTACGGCACTGCCACCCAGCTGGTAACTCGCGCGGCGTCGGACAAGCCGGCGGTCAGCTACGTCAAGTTCGTGATCTCCGGGCTGACCGCGCCGCCGGCCGCCGTACAGCTTCAGCTCTACAGCTACGCGCAGAGCGCCACCGGCGTGCAGCTGTGGACCTCCACCAGCGACTGGACGGAGACCGGCCTCACCTGGAACACCGCGCCGCCGGTCGGCACCACGATGGTGGCCAACCTAACGAACCTGGTCAGCAGCACCTGGGCCACCGCCGACGTCAGCTCCGTGATCACCGGGGACGGCACCTACACCTTCGCGATCAACACCACCTCGACCCTCAGCAAGCAGCTTGCCAGCCGCGAGGTCGCCGCGACGCCGCCGCAGCTCCTGATCAACACCAGCCCGGCGGGCACGATCGCGGCCACTTCGGGCTCCGGCCAGTCCGCCGCGGTGGGTACGGCGTTTATGGCGCCGCTCGTCGCGACGGTCACCGATGGCGGCGGCCAGCCGGTGCCGAACGTGACGGTGACCTTCACCGCGCCGAGCAGCGGCGCCTCGGCGACCTTCGGAGGCGGCGCGGGCGCGGTGTCGGTGAGCACTGACGCGGCCGGCGTGGCGACCAGCCCGATCCTGACCGCGAGCGGCGGCGACGGCACATACTCGATCACGGCGAACACGGCTGGGGTGCCCGCACCAGCGACCTTCACGCTGACCAACGAGGCAGGCGATCCACCGACGCCCTCCCCAACGTCGAGCCCGACCGGGTTCACGACGACCTACTCCTTCAAGGCCAACGCCGACGCCTCGGTGCGCTCTGACCAGCCGGACACCAACTTCGGCGCGGACTACGTGCTCGGCGCCGAGGCCGGGTCGGCGTCCACCCCGACCATTACCAGCTTTCTGAGGTTCGCGGTCAGCGGGCTGGCCGGCTCGGTGGTCTCCGCGAACTTGCAGGTGTACAGCTTTGCCACATCCAGCCAGGGCCTGACCGTCTCAGTTGCGCCGACCGGCTGGACCGAGCCCACGATCACCTACAACACCGCACCGGCCATCGGATCCGCCGTCGGCCGCGGCCCGAACATCGTGGTGAACACCTGGGCGTCGATCGACGTGACGCCCGCAGTCGCCGGCCCCGGCACGATCGGGTTCGCGGTCACCACGACCCGTACCGCCAACAACAAGTTCGCCGCCCGGGAGTCCACCGCGACGCCACCGACCCTGGTGGTCACCACCGTGTCCGTTCCACCCACCCCGACCCCTACCGCGTCGCCGACCCCCACGGTGACACCGACCCCCACGGTGACACCGGTGCCGACCCCGACCGGTGGCAGCGGGCTCGTTGCCACCGGCGGTGCGGTGCAGAGCACGATGGTCGGCACCACGTTCCCGGCACCGCTGACCGCCACCGACCCGGGCGGGGCGCCGCTGGCCGGAGCGGCGGTCACCTTCACCGCGCCGGCCTCGGGGCCGTCGGGCACGTTCCCCGGCGGTGCGGGCACCGTCACGGTCAGCACCGACGTGAACGGCGTGGCCACCAGCCCGCCGTTCACCGCCGGGAGCACGGCGGGCAGCTACCCGGTGACCGCGACCGCGAGCGACACCGGCCAGACGGCGACGTTCACGCTGACCAATACCGACCCGATGATCGTGGCCGCTGGAGACATCGCGTGCCCCGCCAACAAAGTCCCGACCGCCACCTCCTGCCAGCAGGGGGTGACCTCGGACCTGGCGCTGAGCCTGCATCCGGACGCGGTGCTGCCGCTCGGCGACGACCAGTACGAGCTCGGCGCGCTGAGCGACTTCCAGTCCATCTACTACCCCACGTGGGGCCGGCTCGACCCGATCGCCCACCCGGTGCCGGGCAACCACGAGTACGGCTACATCGGCAGCTCGATCCAGCCCACCGGCGGCACCGGATACTTCACCTACTTCGGCGACCGGTCACATCCGCTGCAGCCGGGCTGCACCACCCTGTGCACATCCTGGTATAGCTGGAACCTCGGCTCCTGGCACCTCATCGCGCTGGACAGCCAGTGCGCGGTGATCGGCGGCTGCAACCCGGGCAACCCCGAGTACCAGTGGCTCCAGGCCGACCTGAACGCGAACACCCGGCCGTGCGTGCTGGCGTACTGGCACATCCCGGTCTACTCCAGCAGCCAGGACCACCAGCCCGACATGCAGGCGATCTACCAGCTCCTCTACACCAAGAACGCCGACCTGGTCCTGAACGGTCACGCACACTTCTACGAACGGTTCGGGCCACAGGACGGGGCCGGCAACCTGGATCTGGCGCGCGGCATTCCGCAGTTCATTGTCGGCACCGGCGGGCGCAGCTTCTTCGCGATCCGGGCCACCCCGGCCGCGAACAGCGTGTCCCGCATCGCCAACACGTTCGGGGCACTGCAGATGACACTGTCCGACGGCGGCTACTCGTGGAACTTCGTACCCGTCAACACCGGCGGATCGACCGACAGCGGCACCGGCACCTGCCACTGACCCGGGGCTGGGGCTAGCAGGAGTCCGGGTACGCCGAGTGCGCCGCGGCCGTGGCCGACCGCAGCACCTCCTTCACCGGTAGGCCGAGCACCTCGGCGGCCCGCCGGACGTCCTCGAACTCCACGCTGACGTTCACCGTCTCGCCGTCGAGCTGGGCGAGCTTCACGCCGATGCGGTGCCCCAACACCTCGACGTGGCCCTGCCCTCGTTCCAGCGCATGTTTGTCCACTGTGGACTCACGAAGTCCGATCGTGCTGGTCCGCCGGAAGATCTCCGCCCGTACGGTGGCCGCCCCGGAGACCGGGCAGAGCGCGTGCAGGGCGTACGCCGGCCTGCCCTTCTTCATCAGGATCGGGGTGAGCCAGGCATCGGCCGCGCCCGCCGCGAGCAGCCGCTCCAGCACGTCCGGCCACAGCCGCGGGTCGAGATCGTCCACATTGGACTCCAGCAGCACCGCCCGCCCGGTCGGCCTGCCCTCGGCCGGCTCGCCGACGACCAGCCGGAGGATGTTCGGCAGCTCCGCCAGCGCCCGGCTGCCGGCCCCGACCCCGACCCGCCGTACCGTCATTGGCGGCAGTGTCCCCCACCCGGTCACCGTCGCGGCCAGCAGCGCGGCCCCGGTCGGGGTACACATCTCGTACGGCGCCGGCCCGGCCCACACCGGCGCGCCCGCCTCCCGCAGCAGCTCCAGCACCGCCGGCCCGGGCACCGGCAGCAGGCCGTGCTCGCCGCGCACCATCCCGGTGCCGAGGGTGACGGTGGACGCGGTCAGGGTGGTCACGCCGAGCGCGTGCAGCCCGGCCGCCGTACCGAGCACGTCGGCGATCGCATCCAGCGCGCCGACCTCGTGGAAGCGCACCTGCTCCATCGTGATCCGGTGTACGGCGGCCTCGGCCCGGGCCAGCCTGGCGAACGCCGCCAGCGCGGTCCGGCGGACCGGCTCGACCAGGTCCGCGCGTTCGAGCTGGCGCCGGATGTGCCCCCAGGTGCGGGTCAGGTTGCTGCGCGGCACCCGGACGTCGACCTTGGTGGCACCGATGCCGTGCCGCTCCACGGTGGACACCTCAAGCTGGATCGGCTCGGTGCCGAGGGCGGCGATCGCGCCCTGGATCGCCGGCAGCGGGGCGCCGGCGTCCACCAGCGCGCCGAGGAACATGTCGCCGGACGCCCCGGCGGCGCAGTCCAGCCAGCCGATCATCGCCGCACCCCCTGGCCCAACAACAGCCCGATCCGCCGGGCCACCCGGGCGGCGAACAGCCCGGCGCCGAACCCGTTGTCGATGTTGGCCACGACGACGCCCGGGGCGCAGGAGCTCAGCATGGTCAGCAGCGCGGCCAGCCCGTCGAACGACGCGCCGTACCCGACGCTGGTCGGTACGGCGACCAGCGGTACGCCGACCAGCCCGCCCACCACGCTGGGCAGCGCGCCGTCCATGCCGGCGACCACGACCAGGCAGTCGGCCGCAGCGAGCTGGTCGCGGACCGCCAGCAGCCGGTGGATGCCAGCCACCCCAACGTCGCTGATCCGGCGCACCCCCGCGCCGACCACCCGGGCGGTAAACGCCGCCTCGGCCGCCACCGGCCCGTCCGACGTACCGGCGCTGACCACGCAGACACAGCCGGCCGGCGGCGGCAGCGCACCGACCGCGACGGCGGCCGCGTCCTCGTCGGCCGTGGCGTCCGGGTACGCGGCGAGCAGTGCCGCGCGCAGCTCCGCGCCGGCCCGGGTGACCAGCGCCGGCCGGTCCGGATGCGCGGCCCGCAGGGTGGCCACGATGGCCAGCGCCTGCGGCACCGACTTGCCGGCGCCGTAGACCACCTCGGGGTCGCCAGTGCGGGCGGCGCGGTCGGTGTCCAGCCGCGCGAAGCCCAGGTCGACGTAGCCCGGGTCGACCTGGCCTGGGTCGATGTGGCCCGGGTCGACCTGGCCCCGGTCCGCGCGGCCTGCGTCGTCGCCCTCCACGACCGCGAGATTACTCACTGCCAGCATGTCAGGCGTACCCGCGCGGTCGGCCGGCGTGGAGGAACTAGTCTTGGCCCGTGCTGATGGACGCTCAGGTGGTGCAGTACGTCGCCTTCGGCGCGGTCGTGGTCGGGCTGCTCGCCCTGGTCGGCGCGGTGCTGGCGGTGCGCTCCGCGGGCCGGGCACGGCGTGAGCTCGTGGGGCTGCAGGGCGAGGGCGCCCTCTCGGCGTTCGTCGACGCGGCCGTGCACGAGCAGTTGCGGCGGGGGCTGCGCCGGGTCGGGCTGGTGCGCTATGACGCGCTGGCCGAGATGGGCGGCCGGATGTCGTTCTCGCTGGCGCTGCTGGACGACGACGCGAACGGCGTGGTGATCAGCGCGATCAACGGCCGGACCGAGTCGCGCTGCTACGGCAAGGCGATCATGGGTGGCGTGGCCGAGCAGGAGCTGTCCCCGGAGGAGCGGGTGGCGATCACCCGGGCGATGGCCGGCCGGCCGGTGCCGACCGGCTGAACTGGCCGTTCGGGCTGGTCGGGTGCGGCTAGTACGCTGCCGGCATGCCCGGAGTGCCGCCGACCCGATTCGCCTACCTCGGCCCCGCCGGGACCTTCGCGGAGGCCGCGCTGCGGTCGCTGCCCGCGGCGGCGGCTGGCATCGCGCTGCCGCAGCCCTCGGTACCGGTGGCGTTGGACGCGGTCCGCTCCGACGCGGCCGACGCGGCCGTGGTGCCGCTGGAGAACTCGGTCGAGGGTTCGGTCGCGTCCACCCTGGACGAGCTCGCGAACGGCGACCCGCTGGTCATCACCCGGGAGATCTTCCTGCCGGTGCACTTCGCGCTGCTGGTCCGGCCGGCCACGACGTCGTACGCCGAGATCAGGACCGTGGCCACCCATCCGCACGCCGAGGCGCAGGTCCGGCGCTGGCTGCGGACCAACCTGCCGGACGCCGAGGTGGTGCTGGCCGGCTCGACAGCCGGCGCGGCGGCCGGAGTAGCGGCGGGTGACTTCGACGCCTCGGTGAGCGCACCTATCGCGGCGAGCTGCTACCGGCTGACGGCCTTGGCCACCGACCTGGCCGACAACGTGGGCGCGGTCACCCGGTTCGTGCTGCTCTGCCGGCCCGGCCAGCCGCCCGCGCGCACCGGCAACGACCGCACCTCACTGGTCGCCTACATCCGGGACAACCACACCGGGGCACTGCTGGAGGTGCTCACCGAGTTCGCCGTACGGGGGATCAACCTGACCCGGATCGAGTCCCGCCCGACCAAGGAGCGGCTCGGCCGGTACTGCTTCTCGCTCGACTGTGAGGGACATGTGGCGGACGCCCGGATCGGGGACGCGCTGGCCGCGCTGCACCGGGTCTGCGCCGACGTCCGGTATCTCGGCTCCTATCCGCGCGGTGACGGGTGTGCGCCGGAGCCGGTCCGGCTGGGCGCCGCGGACGCGGACTACTCCGACGCCGCCGCCTGGCTGGCCCGGATCCGCGCCGACGGCCTGTCCTGAACCTTGCTCTGCCTACCTTTGGTGGCTGTTGCTACTACTTGGGCTTACTTCCTCTGGTTGTCTGCCAGACCGCCGGCCGCGGTATTCCTGGACGCCGAACAGACCGAGGGGGAAAATCATCCCGACCGCGAAGTCCTGCCAGCTCAGCTTGTTCGTGGCTACCCCGACAATGGCGACGACGACGAACGACCCTAACAGTAGCGTGGCCCAGTGCCGGACGAGCAGGCGACGCAGGCGGATGATCTGGGGTGGCCTGCCGACAAGCGCAGAGAGCGGCTGGCTCCGCATCTCTGCGCTCTTGACCACAATTGCACCGGGGCAGCCGACCAGCAGGTCTCCGGGTCGGACCAACGGCGCACGTCTCAGGTCGAGCAGGGCCTGCGTGCACCACCACACGCCCCATAGCGACGAGATGCCGGGGCTTCCGGAGAGGGTGGGCCATTGACCGCCGTCAAGTTGGCCATCGAGCACCGTGTTGACAGCCTGGTAAACAAGGTCGGTGTGAGGACTGCGCGGGTCTCGCAGCAGCGCGCAGATGCCTACTGGCAGTCCGTAGTGCCATAGCGCCAGCCGGCCAGCGGCGGTGCTTGTTTTTGCGCCATGGTCAGTGTAGGCGACGCTGTAGGTCTCCATTCTAGCCGCGCGGTCGTCGAGCGAAGCCACGTCTAGGTGCTTGCTGAGCCAGTCGTATGCTCGTAGCACCCAGTCGTCGTGCAACTTGGGTCGCACCTCCGTGACGGTGAGCAAGACGAAGGCGGTATGAGTGACGGTCGGCGGGGCACCCGGGACCTCTCCCCAGGCATACGTCTCGCGTCGAGATCTCATTAGCCAGTCAAGGCCGTGATCGATGACAGGATGGTATGGGTTGAGCTGGACCAACCCGCGCAGCGCGAGGCAGGTCAGCCAAACCCGGGACGGGCACCCCTTGAGTGAGCCCCAGCCGCCGTCGTTGTTTTGGTTTTCGGCCAGCCAGCGCTCCGCACGCCTGGCGTCCGGTCCACCGGCCACTAGGTCCGTCCGTAGCGTGCCTATCATCCGGGCAACCCAGCCGGTTGCCTCCGTCACCGGTCTGCCAAAGCTTGTGTTGGTTGCCCAGCCGCCGTCTAGCCGCGGATCGTTCGACTCCACCTGCCGAACACGCAGGAACGTCAACGCGTCATGGAGATGCTCGTAGTCTTCATGGCAGTCGCGAAGGATCATCAGCCCGAGGGCGGTTGCCGTGGCGCCTGGGTTAGGCGACTCCAGCTGGTGGTACCAACCACCACCGCCATCCGGACTTGACGAGTACGTTCGACGCAACAGGCCGAGTGCGTGGCGTAAGCTGTCATACAGTCGAGCCAAGTCAATCTGCGCCATCGTGGGGCCGAAGTCATCTTTCACGGCGGGACACCTCGCGAGGCTACAGAGGAACCTATGATCAGCATCTTAGCCGACACTGGCGCTGGTGCCTGGAAGGGGTGGCGTGATCTCATCTCCCAGACCCGACGGTCGCTCTGCTGACGATGACTGCCTGCTGTGCCCAACGCTCCGGTTCTGGTTCAACCAGATGGCGGGCCTTCCGGGGTTGGACAGCCTTCTGTGGGCGGATGAAGACGTCTATGTCGCCCCCGACCTCGCGCCTGTTGCTGAGGGCCATCTGCTCGTGGTCACGAATCGCCACTACCAGTGTGCCGGGGCCTGTCCACGACGGATCTGGCCGGCAATCGCGCTGGCGCGACGCCGTGTCAAAGCTCTGTATCAAGAAGCCTATGGGGCCGAGGCGCTTATCTTCGAGCATGGTCCGGCACGATCGCAGGCCGCGGGGTCATGCATCGACCACGCCCACCTCCACTGTATACCTGCGACGATAGAGCTGGGTCCGGTCGTTGAGAGCCATGGGCTGCGTGGATTTACCGCGACGTACGAGACACTTGAGTCGTTGTGGAACGCGGGCCTGTCTTATCTGTATCTTGAGGAAGGCTCGTCCGGCAGGGCGTTTCTTGCCGAAGAGCTACCAACCCAGTTTCTCCGCAACGCCGCGGTGGTCGCGGTTGCGGGAGAAGATGCCCGGCGACAACCAACCCAGTGGCGCTGGCAGGAAACATGTGGTCTCCCAGTCAGCAAACGCCGTTTTGTTCGGACCCTCGAGCGGCTCCGTCCATTGTCGGACATGGCTCAGCCACATGCGACGGAAAGCCACCAGTAGAGCTCGCACGCGGTGATACGGTCTCCAAACCCTGTGCTTTCGGGCCACGCCGAACAGCCTGTCTGGTAGTGAAGAAGTACCCCGCCGTGCTGGTAGGCCAGAACTTTCTCCATGGAGCCGGCACCGTGCCGGAGCAGCCATAGCGGTCGGCCCGGCACCGCCTCGTCCAACGCAGGTAACAGCTCAGCCATCCGATCTCTGGCGTTGGGTCTTTCCACTAGTCGGGCGACGGTGCCGGCTTCAGTGACTATGAGGTCGGCGGCGGCAAGTATCGACATAAGGTCGGAGAGGGCAAGCCGACGATCGATGTCGTGCGGCACGAGGTCGACCGCAATCTTTATGCCTATGGATCGAGCGTGGCGGGTCGCGTCGGCGAGCGCGGACCGACAGGAGCTTGACAACAGCGAGTACCCGTCGACAAAGAGCATGTCAGCGTCACAAAGGTCGGGAAGGAAGGTGTGGACATCTTCGCTGGACAGCGCCCAGCTCGGAGCGGGTTGACTCGCTATCAAAAGGCGTGTCGCTTCTTCTGGTCTAGTGTTTTCCGGATTCTCGTGAAGCATGGCTGTGAACCCGTTCGGCAGATCCTCGGCCACGACCAGCCGCCCGCCAACCCCGAGCTTTCGAACGTGCTCACGGATGATCGGGGTGAAGGAGTCGTTGCCAATCTTCGCGAACACACGGACCTGCTGAAAGTACTCGATCGCACGGCTTGCAAGATTGACTGCGGTTCCTGAGACCAGGACGCGGAAGGGGGCATAGACCAGGCTGTCGCGAGTTATGTCAACAAATCGTTGGCCGGGAAGACTGGTGCGAAACTCAATCCGGACGTCACCGATTATGGCGAGCCTAAACCGGCGGTGCTCAGCACCATAGAGCCCAGGCCAGGCCACCGGCGAAATCACTTGAGAGCGATGTCCAGATCTTTGAAGAACGTCGCCATGACTGGTTTGAGGTCGGGCAGGATGTCGTAGCCGTTGATCTCCTCCAGCGGCACCCAGGCCGCTTCGTCCAGGTGATCGTCATACCGTCGGTGGCTGGAGTCGAGCGTGTCTGACAGCGGCGTGCACCTTCGTGCGACCGCAACCACATGCGCTCGACCACAGGAACCTGGCGAACCGCTGCCCATCTCCCACTGCCACAGTTCGAACGGTTGGTCCGGTTTAATCGATATGCCAGTTTCCTCAAAAACCTCTCGCTGGATGTGCGTGTCGAGATCCTCGCCTAGCAGCATTCGACCGCCCGGAACCTCCCATCGGCCCGGGTGGTTTGGGTCCGTGAGCGCCTTCCTCACCAGAAGCAGGCAGCCATCTTTGACGATAAATGCTTTCTGGACGAATTCCAGCCTGCACGGTGGGTTATCGCCCGAAGCGCTCCCCCACGCGGAGCCCGCGTTGGACATTGAACAGCCCTTCTTGCCGCGGCAGCGGTCGGCAGGACTGTAACAGCCGAGCCTCCCCGCCGGCAGCCGAATGACCACATCGGGCTAACGGCCTCGGTTGAGTCGGCAGCCGCTGTCTAGAGGTACAGGCCGGTGGCGGGCTCGATCCGCTTGGCGGCGACCGCGTGGATGTCCCGTTCGCGCAGGATGAGGTAGGCCTGCCCCTGCATCTCGACCTCCTGCGGGTCCTCCGGGCTGAACAGGACCTTGTCGCCGGTCTCCACACTGCGTACGTGCTGGCCGATGGCAAGCACCTCGGCCCAGACAAGCCGGGTCGCCACCTGCGCCGTCGCTGGGATCACAATCCCACCGGACGAGCGGCGCTCCCCGTTCTCCCCACTCATCTGCACCAACACTCGGTCGTGCAACATCTTGATCGGCAGCCGGTCCTCGTCTCCCATCAGGCGGACGCTACCCCGATCCGGCCCCGCGTGCCGCATGGGTGTCCCGGCGCCTCCGCAGCGAACCCGCTGGTCAGTCCGGGTCAGCCCCGGATCAGCCCCGGGTCAGCCCCAGCCGAGGTGGTGCAGCCGTTCGTCGTCGATCCCGAAGTGGTGCGCGATCTCGTGCACCACCGTGGTCTCCACCTCGTCCAACACCTCCCTCTCGGTGTCGCAGATGGCCAGGATCGCCTGCCGGTAGATGAAGATCCGGTCCGGCAGCACCCCGCCGTAGTCGGAGCCGCGGTCGGTCAGGGCGACGCCCTCGTAGAGCCCGAGCAGGCTCGGCTCCTCGTCGTTGTGCTCCTCGACCAGCAGCACGACGTTGTCCATCAGCGCGGTCAGCTCGGTCGGCAGGGCGTCCAGCGCGTCGGCCACCAGCTTCTCGAACCGCGCCCGGGGCATCTCGATCATGCCTCCCATTGTGAGGCCGCCGGCGTACGCTGAAATGCCGTACCGCTGGCCGAAGGGGAACGAGCCGTGTCCCGGCTGCCACGCCTGGTCGCCACCGATCTGGACGGCACCATCATCAGGACCGACCAGACCGTGTCCGAGCGGGTGCGGCTGGCCCTGCGGCGGGCCGAGGAGGCCGGCGCGCTTGTCGTGTTCGTCTCCGGCCGGCCGCCACGCTGGATGCGGGAGGTGGCCGAGCTCACCGGCCACACCGGCATCGCGGTCTGCACCAACGGCGCGCAGACCTACGACATGCGCACCGAGACGGTGATCGACGAGCAGCCGATCGACGTCGAGACGCTAGCCGCCGTCGGTCGCCGGCTGCTCGCCGACCTGCCCGGCCTGGCGCTGGCACTGGAGTACGGCTTCGGCTTCGCGCACGAGCCGGCGTACCGGCACAGCCACTTCATCGGGGTCAGCGAGTGCCGGGTCGCGGCCTACCATGAGCTGGTCGAACGGCCGGCCGCCAAGCTGCTGGCCCGACACGCCGAGCTGGCCCCCGACGCGTTGCTCACCCGCGCGGTGGCGGTGGTCGGTGATCTGGTCACCGTCACGCATGCCTCGTTCGACGGGTTGCTGGAGATCTCGGCGTACGGCGTGACCAAGGCGACCGGGCTGGCCCGGCTGGCGGCCCGGCACGGGATCGCCGCGGCGGACGTGATCGCGTTCGGGGACATGCCGAACGACCTGGCCATGTTGGCCTGGGCCGGGCACTCGGTCGCCATGGGCAACGGGCACGAGGAAGTACGGCAGGCGGCCGACGAGGTCACCGCCGATGTGAACGACGACGGGGTGGCGGTGGTCCTGGACCGGCTGTACGCCCAGCCCTGAGCTCGCCCGCCCCCGGCCGGACCCCGGCCCGGCCTACAGGTAGTGCCCGGTGCCCGCCTCGCCGGGCTGCCCCGGCTGGCCCGGCCGGCCCAGCCCGGGCAGCGACGGGCCCCCCGGCAGCGCCTGCCGCCGCATCCCCTGCAACTGCACCCGGGCTGCCATCTGCTGCGCGAACAGCGCGGTCTGGATCCCGTGGAACAGCCCCTCCAGCCAGCCGACAAGCTGGGCCTGCGCGATCCGCAGCTCGGCGTCGGTCGGGGCGTCGTCGTCGCGGAACGGCAGGGTCAGCCGGTGCAGCTCCTCGCGCAGCTCCGGAGCCAGACCCTGCTCCAGCTCGGCGATCGAACGCTCGTGGATGCTGCGCAGCCTGGCCCGGCTGGCGTCGTCCAGCGGCGCGCTGCGGACCTCCTCGAGCAACTGTTTGATCATCGCTCCGATCCGCATGACCTTCGCCGGCTGCTCGACCAGGTTGGTGATGTCTGCGGTCTCATCGCCCTCGGCCAGCTCCGGCTCAGCCGCCGCGATCCCCATCGGCTGGCCGTCCGGCCCGACCACGATCACGTGGTGCTGCTGCGGTTCGGTCATGTCCTCCATCCTGCCGCACGCCCGGGTAATGGTGTGTCCGGACCCTGCCCGGATCGGTCAGACATATTCTCGATCCGCCGCATAATGTTTAGCCATGCCCATCGACGTCGCCCGCATCCGCGGCCTGTTCCCTACCCTCGGCGACGGTTACCTGCACCTTGATGGGCCGGCTGGCACGTTGATCCCGGAAAGCGTGGCACGGGCGGTCGGCGCGGCGTTACGGGTGCCGCTGTCGGGCCGGGGCGGCGCGTTTCCCTCCTCGGCGCGGGCGGACGCGCTGGTCGACGCCGCCCGCCGGGCCATCTCCGACCTGGTCGGCTGCGACCCGGCCGGCGTACTGCTCGGCCCGAACACGACCACGCTCACCCAGGCGGTCGCCCGCGCGTTGTCCCGGACCTGGCGGATGGGTGACGAGGTTGTGGTCAGCCGGCTGGACCACCAGGCGAACATCCGGCCCTGGGCGGCCGCCGCGCACCGGGTCGGCGGTGTGCTGCGCTGGGCCGAGGTCGACATCGAGACCTGCGAGCTGCCGGACTGGCAGTACGACGGGCTGCTCACCGAGCGGACCAGGCTGGTCGCGGTCACCGCCGCGAGCAACGCCGTGGGCACCCGACCGAACGTGGCCGCCATCGCCGAGCGGGCGCACCGGGCCGGCGCGCTGATGTACGTCGACGCCGCGCATGCCAGCTCGCATCTGCCTATCGACCTGTACGCGCTGGGTGCCGACCTCATCACGACCAGCGCATACAAATGGGGCGGGCCGCATGTCGGGGCGGTCGCAGCTACGCCGGCCGTGCTGGGCGAGCTGGGCGATGACCGGCTGGGTTACGGCGGGCTGGGTTACGGCGGGCTGGGTCACGACGGCGGGCTCGAGCTGGGCAGCCTGCCGGTGGAGCTGTTAGCCGGCGTGGTGGCGGCGGTGGACCACCTGGCCGGGCTGGATGACGCCGTGGCCGGCAGCCGGCGGGACCGGGTGGTGGCGTCGATGGCCGGGGTGGAGCGATACGAGTCGGTGGTGTTCGCCAGGCTGCTCGGGGGGTTACGGTCGCTGCCGGGGGTGACGGTGATCGGTGATCCGCCGGTCCGTACGCCGACCGTGTCGTTCACCGTGGAGGGATGGAAGCCGCGGGCGGTCAGCGAGGAGCTGGCCCGGCGCGGCGTCTGCGCGTGGGACGGGCTGGCCGACGCGCCGGCGCTGATGGAGGCGCTCGGGGTGGCCGAGCTGGGCGGGGCGATCCGCGTTGGCCTGGTGCACTACAACACGGTGCACGAGGTGGACCGGCTGATCGAGATCCTCGCCGACCTCCCCTGAGTGTGGTGACCACAACGCCTTGTGGTGACCTCTTGGGGTCCGAGGGCAACGACAGGTCACCACAACGCCGATAGGTGACCACACGGGCGGGCGGCACGACGTGTGGTCACCTATGCGCCTTGTGGTGACTTGTTGGGGTGCCGGCACAACGAAAGGTCACCACAAGGCGCATAGGTGACCACAGCGGGAATGTCGGTGGGTGGGCACACCGGGAGCGACGACTGGGCGGCTCAGGTCCAGGTCGCCTCGCGGACGGCGCGCAGGGCCTCCCGGCGGAGCCGGCCGGCCAGCAGGTCGACGTACACCCGCCCATTGAGGTGGTCGGTCTCGTGCTGCAGGCAACGGGCGAAGTACCCAGTGCCCTCCACCCGGACCCGCCGCCCGTCCCGGTCGACGCCGTCCACCACCGCCAGCGACCAGCGCGGAGTGCTGAACGCCAGATCCGGCAGCGACAGGCAGCCCTCATCGGCCTCGATGAGCTCCCCGCCGGTCTCGACTGGCCCCGGGTTGACCACATGCCCGACATGCCGCACCCCGTCGTCGTCCGGACAGTCGTAGACGAACACCCGCAACCCCACGCCGACCTGGTTCGCGGCCAAGCCGACGCCGTTCGCCCGGTACATCGCGGCGAACAGGTCGTCGACCAGCCCGGACAGTGCTGGCCCGAAGTCGGTCACCGGGTCGCACGGGCTGCGCAGCACCGGGTTGCCGAGCGTCACGATCGGATAGTTCGCCATGCCGACACCTTCGCCGACGACGCCGGCCGCCGTCCAGCAGTGCCGACGCTGGCGCCATGCCGGGTCGAGGGCGTTCAGCGCCCGGCGCGGTGCACCGCCGCGGTGTCCACCCGCCCCATCACCGCGGTGGCCCCCACGGGCCGATGCCGGCCGGTGGCAGGAAGAGGATAACCTCCGGCCGTGCAGGATGATGCGATCGAGCTCATCCCCGGGCGGCCGCGGATCAGCCGGCAGGCCTGGCTCACGCTTGCCATGCTGGTGCTCATCCCGACCGCGGCCCTGCTGACCGGGGTGACCGCGGTGTTGCAGGTGATGGCCGAGTCCTCGCACCCCCGGTGGATCGTGTTGCTGCTCATCGGGCTCGGCATGCTGCTCCTCGACCTCGTCGTCATCTGCGTCGCCATCGGCTGGTGGCTGACCCGGCGCAGCGGCTGGTCCAACGCGGCCGACGCCCGCGGCGTCACCGTCCGGCTCGGGCAGCGGACGGCGTTCCTGCCGTGGGACGGCTTCGACCGGGTCAGCATGGACGGCACCACCCTGCTCGGCTGGCTGCGCCCGGACTCGCTGCTCGCGGCGCACCCGATGGCCGCCCGGATGCCCCGCCGGAACGCCGACGAGCACGGCTGCGTTCCTCTGGTGCTGGGCATGCTGTCCGATCTGCCCGGGTCGTTGGACCGGTTGCGGGCCTGGCTCGGGCGGGACGGGGTGGCGTGACCTGCGAGAGTGCAGCCCACTGTTGTCGGGCCGAAGGAGGCCAGGCGTGATCCAGTTCCTGCTCGTGATCATCGGCATCGTCGGGCTGGTGGTCGGCATCCGGCAGGCCACCAGCGGCACCCAGGCTCCCCTGCGGCGCGGTAACTACCGGGGTGCCATCCAGGTCTGGGCGACCGGCCTGCTGATCGCGTTCGGCGGCTTCGTCCTGGCGGTGGCCGCGCTGACCACCTCGGTGGGGGGCGTGCTGTTCGGCGTGGTGGCGGGTGGCGCGGCGACGGCGATCGGCGGTCGCAAGCTGTTCACCGACATGCAGAAGCAGGTCTCTGGCGGCTGAGCCCGCATCAAACTGCGGCCTACGGCGGACGCGGGCTGCCCCTAGGATCGGGTGTGATCGGCACATTCACGGCGAATCCGGGAGAGGTCATGTTGCTACGGCGTCGGTGGGCGGTGACAGGGGCCACGCTGGTCGGGCTGGTCGCGACCGGCGCCGGCCAGCCCGGCGCGCTGGCCGCCGCGCCGCTGCCCATGGCGACCCTGCCCATGGCAGCGCTGCCCGTGGCTGCCCTGCCCGCGCCGGCCGAACCGGTGCCGCCGGAGGCCGCCTGCAGGTATCACTACCCCGAGATCCAGAGGGTCGTGCTGCCGCGGGCGGCTGCCCCGGCCCAGCCGTGGGCACAGGCCCGGCTGCGGTACCAGGAGGCGTGGCGGTACTCCACCGGGCGGGGGGTCACCGTCGCGGTGGTCGACAGCGGCGTGGACGGCGGCCATCCGCAGCTTGCCGGCGCGGTGCTGCCCGGTGCCGACCTGACCGCCGGGCCGGTGCCGAAGCCCGGCGCCAACACCGACTGTTTCGGACACGGCACCCAGGTGGCCGGCATCATCGCGGCCCGGCCACGCGGCGGCGTCGGCTTCTTCGGGGTGGCACCCCGGGCCACCATCCTGCCAATCCGGCAGACCTGGGGGGTCGACGGCATCAGGCAGTACACCCAGGGCTCGCCGTACAACCTGCTGCGCGGGATCGACCTGGCGGTGGCCAGTGGCGCCCGGGTCGTCAACGTCTCGATCACGCTGCCCGCCGCCCAGATGACCTACTACCTCAAGACCCTCTTCCGGGCCACCATCGAGAACGCCGCCCGGCACAACACGCTGGTCGTGACCGCCACCGGCAACCTCGACGAGAACAACAACCAGAGCGTCGCCACCTACCCCGCCGCGCTGGCCCGCGACTACGACAACGTGATCGCGGTCGGCGGGCTGAAGGCCGACGGCTCGCTGGATCCGAACTCGATCACCGGCGACTTCGTCACGGTGGTCGCGCCGGACACCGACAACCTGACGTCCACCTGGCCACACGGCAGCCTGATCCCCTCGACGGGCACCAGCTTCGCCGCGCCGTTCGTCTCCGGGCTGGCCGCGCTGCTGCGCTCCCGCTTCCCGGGGATGAGCGCGGCCGAGGTCAAACGGCGGATCGTGCTGACCGCGGACCACCCGTCCACCGACCTACCGAGCCCACAGTTCGGCTACGGCGTGATCAACCCGACCGCCGCGCTGACCATGGTGTTGCCGCCGGCGGACGCCCCGACCCCGGCGCCCCCGCAGGCCGGGCCGCCGCTGGCTCCGCCGCCCGTCCCGGACACCCACACCCGGATCATCGCGCTGGCCATCGCGGGCGGTGGCACCCTGCTCGCTCTGGTCGTGGTGGCCGCGGCTGTGATCATCCCGCGTGGCCGGCGACGGCGCTGGCAGCCCGGCCAGCGCCTTGACCCCGCCTCTCCCGACGATCATCGAGCAGACGGGCCGGCAGAGATCAACAATTCCGCGGTAGCTCGATGACCGCCGGGGACGCCCGGGTCAGGGTGTCGGCGGCAGGTACGCCGTCTGGATCAGCTTGACCCCACGCCGGGTGGCCAGCCGCCCCCTGCCGGGTGGGAACGGCTCCGGCTTGACGTTACCGATCAGGGTGCCTTCGTCCTTGCTGCCGGACAGCATCAACGCCGGAGAGCCGATCTCCTTGATCCGCTGCACCACTGGCTCGAACATCGCGCGCCCTGCCCCGCCCATCGCTCGCGCGATGATCAGGTGCAGCCCGATGTCACGGGCCTGCGGCACCAGGTCGAGCAGCGGCATCAGCGGGTTGGTCGCGCCGGTGGCGACCAGGTCGTAGTCGTCGACGATGAAGTACAGGTCGGCGCCGTTCCACCAGTCCCGTGCGCGCAGCCGCTCCGGGGTGATGTCCGGCGGGGGTAGCCGCTTGGTCATCGCCTCGACGACGTTCTTCACGATCGGCGCCGCATGGTTGGTGGAGAAGCCGTGCGCCAGCTTGTGCGGCGTGCTGATCGCGTCGAGCAGCCCGTACCGATAGTCCAGGAAGATCAGCTTGGCCTGGTCCGGCGTGTACCGGGCGGTGATGCCCTGCGCGATCACCCGCAGCAGGTTGGTCTTGCCGGACTGCGCGTCGCCGAAGAACAGGAAGTGCGCGTCCGAGGCGAAGTCGAGGTAGACCGGGGAGAGGCTGTCCTCGTCGATGCCGATCGGCACGCCCGGCTGCGGGTCAGAACCCGGCCCGGACAGCTCGGCGTACGCCAGCCGCTCGGGCAGCATCCGCACTTCCGGCGCCCCAGGCTCGGTCCAGGCCTCCGAGACCTTGGCCACGAGGTCGGCCACCCCGTCCACCAGGGTCTCCGGCCGCTGGCCGCCGTCGATGCGGGGCAGCGCGGCCAGGAAGTGCAGCTTCTCCCGGGTCAGGCCCCGCCCGGGAGTCTTCTCGGGGACGTTGATCGCGGTCCGGCGGTCGATCTCAGACTCGCTCGGGTCACCGAGCCGCAGCTCCAGCCGGGTTCCGATCAGGTCCCGCAACGCCGGCCGAACCTCCATCCATCGCTGCACCGTGATCAGCACGTGCACGCCGTAGGTCAGCCCCCGGGCAGCCAGGTTGGTGATCTGCTGCTCCATCGCCTCGAAGTCGGCGCGCACGACGCCCCAGCCGTCGACCACCAGGAACACGTCGCCGTAGGGGTCGTCAGTGATCTTGCCGTCCCGCTTCATCCGGCGGTACGTCGCCATGGAGTCGATCCGGCGCTCGGTGAACATCCGCTCCCGGCGCTCCAACAGGCCGGTGATCTCGGCCAGCGTGCGCCGGATCAAGTCCGGCTCCAGCCGCGCCGCGACAGACCCGACATGCGGCAGGCCGAGCAACGACGACAGCGTGCCGCCGCCGAAGTCCAGGCAGTAGAACTGCGTCTCGGCCGGGGTGTGCGTCAACGCCATCGACGCGATCAGGTCCCGGACCAGCGTGCTCTTGCCGCTCTGTGGACCGCCCGCCACCACCACGTGCCCGCCCGCGCCGGACAGGTCCACCCACATCGGGTCGCGGCGCTGGTGGAACGGCTTGTCCACCAGCCCCACCGGGACCTGCAGCTGGCCCCGGCCGTCCCAGCCAGCGGGTGACAGCCCGTACCTCGGGTCCACCGCCAACGGCGGCAGGAGCTGGTCCAGCGTCGGCGGCTCGGCCAACGGCGGCAGCCACACCTGGTGCGCCGGCTGGCCCCGACCGAGCAGCCGCCGCACAATCACCTCCAGCAGGGTCTCGGCGTTCACGTCATCGTGGCCGTCGTCCGGCTCGTCCTGGCGGGACAGCTCAATCGGCTTGAGGTACTGCGGCGTGTACTCCACGACCTGCTGGGCGACCGCCGCGACCTGCCGCTTGGAGCTCTCCTTCGGCCCCCGGTGGGTGCCAGACACGTAGGCCGCCTTGAACCGCAGCATGGTCGCGGTGTCGATCTTCAGGTAGCCGTGGCCGGGCGCGTTCGGCAGCTCGTAGGCGTCCGGCACGCCGAGCACCACCCGAGACTCGATCGCGGAGAACGTACGCAGCCCGATCCGGTACGACAGGTAGGTGTCCAGCCCGCGCAGCCGGCCCTCCTCCAGCCGCTGCGACGCGAGCAGGAGGTGCACCCCCAGCGAGCGACCGATCCGGCCGATCGCGATGAACAGGTCGATAAAGTCCGGCTTGGCGGTCAGCAGCTCGGAGAACTCGTCCACCACCACGAACAGGCTGGGCAGCGGCTTGAGCGGTGCGCCGTTCTCCCGGGCCCGCTCGTAGTCCTTGAGGTTGGCGTAGTTGCCGGCGTCGCGCAGCAGCTCCTGCCGCCGGTTCAGCTCGCCTTCGATGGCGTCCCGCATCCGGTCCACCAGGGACAGGTCGTCGGACAGGTTGGTGATGACGGCGGAGGTATGCGGCAGGTCGTCCAGCCGGGAGAACGTCGCGCCGCCCTTGAAGTCGACCAGGACGAGGTTCAGGTTCTCCGAGGAGTGCGTGACCGCCAGCCCGAGCACCAGCGTACGCAGCAGCTCCGACTTGCCGGAGCCGGTCGCGCCGATCACTAGGCCGTGCGGGCCCATACCGTCCTGCGCGGCCTCCTTGATGTCAAGCTCCACCGGCTCGCCGGATGGCCCGACCCCGATCGGGACCCGCAGCCGGTCCCGCGGCGGCCGCGGTCGCCAGGTCACCGCGGTGTCGATCTGGTACGGGTCGCCGAGCCCGAGAAGCTGGGTCAGGCCGAGGTTCTTCGCCAGCGAGTCCTCGGCCTCGCCGCCCACGCTCATCCGGTACGGCGCGAGCTGCCGGGCCAACGCCTCGGCCGGGGTCAGCTCCAGCCTGTCGGGGCGGCCGATCCGGCTGGCGACATCCTTGTTGGACCGGTCCCTGGTCAGCATGTCGATCCGGTCCGCCGTGACCGCCAGCCGCAGCGTGCCCCGCTCGGCCTCCCGGGACACCGAGCTGGCCACGTCCAGGATGGTCACCGCGTGCACGTCGGCGGCGGCAAGCTGGGAGTCGAAGGACACCCTGCCGCCGTCCACGATCACGACGTACTGCGGGTCGGCGGACGACGGCGTGCCGCTGCCGAACCGGGGCCGCTGCTTGAGCTCCTCGCCCAGCATGGTCTCGATCTCGACCAGGGTCTCGGCGAACAGCCGCACCGGCCCGGCCGCGTCCACGTCCGTGGGGTGCAGCGCATGTGGCAGCCACTTCACCCAGTCCCACAGGGGGGCGCGCTCGCCGGACGCGCACACCGCGATCCGCAGGTCGTCCGGCGAGTGGAAGACGGCCAGATGCGCGACCATGGCCCGGACCAGCCCACGGATGACCTCCTCGTCGCCGCGGAGCTGCACCCGGGCGAAGCCCTGCACCGAGACCGCCACCGGCAGCTCGGCCACCGTCGTGTGCGCCCGGACGAACCGCCGCAGCGCACCAGCCGAGACCGGCTCCAGGTCCTCCACCGGCTTGGTCTCCGGCGGGATGAGCTGCACCGCCAGCCGCTGCGAGCCGAGCCCCACCCGCATGGTGCCGAAGTCCTCATCGGCCGGGCGGCGCTCCCACAGCCGGGAGGACATGGCCACCGACCAGAGCGCGTCCGGGTCCGGGTTGCGCCACAGCAGCGCCTCCCGCTGCTGCCTGGCCGCCCGGCGCACCCGGCGCCGCACCTGGGACAGGTACCGGGCGTAGTCGCGCCGGTCGGCGTTCAGCTTGCGCTTCTTCTCGCTGGTGCCGCGGCCGAGCTGGCCGCCGAACATGCCGAGCATCGAGACAGCGAACATGATGCCGGTGACATACTGCAGCGCCCCACCGCCGCGGCCGGCGAACATCAGCACCATCGCGCCGCCACCCGCAGCCATCGGCAGGTAGGTCAGCGCGGCACCCATACCGCCCGACACGCTCTCCGGCAGCTCCGGCGGTGACTCCAGCAGCACCTCGCCGCGGGGCGGCTCGGGCGCGGAACGCCGGGGCGGACGCCGGAAGACCACCGTGCTCATGGTCGAACCCCGCTCTCACAGCCTGTCCGAACTGTCCGGACCACCGTACCTCTCAGCACCGACATAACCTTCCGGCAGCGACAGGATGCGTGGCCAGCGCCGGAGCAGCCGAGTTTGGGTAGGCTCCGAAGCTGCGATATCAGGAGGGGCATCGGGGAGGACTCGTGAGCTCGAGCGTCGGAGCCGGCCTGTGCCGGGTGACCATCATTGCGCCGCGGAGCCGGGTGGACGTCGCCCTGCCCGTCGACGTCCCGCTGGCCGAGCTGCTGCCGACGTTGCTCCGGCACGCTGGCCAGGACCTGCCCGACGCCGGCCTCGTACATGGCGGCTGGGCGCTGCAGCGGCTCGGCGAAACGCCGTTCGACGTCGGCAAGAACGCGACGGCGCTGGCCATCCGGGACGGCGAGATGCTCTACCTGCGGCCCCGCCAGGCGCAGCTTCCCGAGCTCGCCTTCGACGACGTGGTCGACGCCATCGCCACCGCGTCACGGGACCGCTCCAGCCGCTGGCACGACGGCACCACCCGCCAGGTCAGCCTGACCATCGCGGTGGTCGCGCTGATGCTCGGCGCGTTGGTCATCCTGCGGTCCGGGCCGAGCTGGCTGGCGGCAAGCCTGGTGTCCGGCGCGGTGGCGCTCGGGCTGCTGGTCGCCGGGGCGGTGCTCTCCCGCGCGCTCGGCCAGGCCAGGGCCGGCGTGGTGCTCGGGTACGCCGCGCTGCCCTACGCCTTCTGCGCCGGGCTGACCGCGCTGGGCGGCAACCGAACCCTCACCGAGTTCGGCCCGGCCCAGCTCGTGGTGGGCTCGGTCGCGGTGATGGTGGCCGCGGTGCTCGCGGCGTTCGCGATCGCGGACAGCGTGCCGGGCCTGGTCGGCGCGGCGCTGGCCGCGCTGGTGGCCACGCTGGCCGCGCTGCTGGACCTGGTCACTGGGCTGACCGGCCCAGGCACGGCCGCGCTGACCGTGTCCTTCGTGCTCGCCGTCACCCCGATGATCCCGATGCTGGCCTTCCGGATGGCCGACCTGCCGCTGCCGTTCATCCCGCTGAGCTCTGACGACCTGCGCCGGGACACCTCCGACGTACCCGGCCCGACCGTCCTACGCAAGACGCTGACGGCCGACCGGTTCGTCACCGGGATGACGGGTGGCACCGGCGCGCTGGTGATGGGCTGCGAGCTGCTGCTGTCCCGGGAGCCGTCCGGCACCGAACCGTGGCTGATCGCGGTGGTGGCGACGGCGGCGCTGCTGCGGGCCAGGCTGTTCTTCGGCCGGGTGCAGCGGCTGTGGCTGCTGTCGGCCGGGGTGCTGGGCTACGCGCTGATCGCCCTGACCGTCAGCGAGCACCACTCCCAGCCGGTCCGGCTGGTCGGAGTGGTAGTGCCGCTCCTGATCATCGCCGGCTCAGTGGTCGCGGTCGGCCTGCGGCTGCCGGGCCAACGGATCTCGCCGTTCTGGGGCCGGACGGCGGACATCGTCGAAGCGCTGCTGGTGGTCAGCGTGGTGCCGCTCGCGCTGGCCGTGCTCGGGCTGTACGGCTACGTCCGCGGCCTGTCAGGCTGAGCCGTCAGCCGTCAGCCGTCAGCCGTCAGCCGTCCAGCCGGGTGGCCGTGCCGAACACGGCCTGCTCGGCCGGCGTCGGCATCAGGTTGACGAACCGCACCTGGCCCGAGCCGATCAGCGCGACCGTGTCATCTGGCATGTGCGGCAGCCACTGTGCGGTCTGGTCGGGCAGCCCGAAGGCAAGCTGGATCGGCTGCGCGGCCTCCGGCTGCACCCGCTGCAGCAGCACCACGTCGTAGGACCGCAGTGGCGCCACCATCTGCGGGGTCACGAACGGCCGCACCACGACCTGGGCCTGCCAGCCGCCGAGGTCGCTGCGGAGCTGCGCCTCAGCCATCCCGCCATCCTCGACGAGCAGCGCCGGCCGGGCCGCCGTACCGGCCGGCGGAGTGGCCGCGCCAGCCGGCCCGATCGTCACCCACTGCGCTGGCGCGGACCGCGCCAGCGGCTCCCAGATCTGCGGCCGCGGGGTGAGGACGGCGACCTGTGCGGCCACGGCGAGCGCCCGGAAGGCCACCAGCTTGGCGACATACGCCGCCGCGAACACGCCTACATGCGTGGGCCGGTTGCGGAAAAGCTGGACGATGACCGGCTGCTGCTGGCCCTCGTGCCCGATCACCAGGCCGCGCGCCGACAACGGTACGTCGAGCTGCGGCAACGCGTCGAACGGCAGCACGTGCCCCGCCACCGCTGGCTGCCCGGTCATGCCTGCCCCCGCTGGGTCATGCCAGCTCCCCTCCGCCCAGTGGGAGCGTGCCGGCCAGGCCGGGCTCCTGCTCGCCGTCCAGGCGGTACAGCACGATACCGACCGCCTCGGTGGCCTGGCGAAACGCCTCGGCCGCGATGTCGGCCGCGGCCGGCGAGGTGGCCGACAGCCGGACCAGCCCGCGGAACCGCGACCCCTCGGTCTGCACCGGGTGCAGGGTCAGCGACACGCTGCACGACAACGACGGCACGCCCACCGCGGCCTCCTGCAGCGCCTGCATGGGGATGCCCCGGTCGGGCCAGGACTTGACCCACCAGGTGATGTGCACGGTGCCGTCGCCCTGCCAGTACGTCCACGTCTCCTCGGTACGCCGGGTGCCCGGCGGGGCTGGCACCGCGCGGACGCCGCCGGCCAGCGCGAGCACCGACCGCAGCGACTCGTCGTCCAGCGCCCGGCCGCGCAGGCCTGCCGCCTCCAACAGCTCCAGGGTGCGTGCGATGCACCGCTTGACCGCCCGCTGGGCACCCTCGGTGCCGCCGCCGCGGACCTCGATGGCCTCCGGGCTCAGCGCCGGATCAAGCCGCAGCGCGACCCACAGGTGCTGGCTGGCCGGCGTCCGCCGTAGGTTGAGCTGCTGGTAGGACATCGCAACCGGCGACTGGGGCGGCAGCATGCCGGCCGGGGCTGGCACGGTGTACCGCAGCACCTGCACGGCGGCCAGCCGGATGTCGTCGACGACCAGCGCCTCGGACAGCTCACGCACCGGCAGCCAGCCCACCTGCTGCGGCTGGGGTACGACGTCCTCGCTGTCCTGCACCGCCACCACGCCCACCCAGGCCCGGCCGTCGTAGGCCACGCCGATCCGCTCGCCGGAGCGCAGCACGATGCCGGAGACGTCGAGCTCCGGCAGCACCTCGCGCAGCGCCGCGAGCCGCGGGTCGACCGGGCCGGCCGGGGGCTGGATCCGGCGCCGGGCCTGGAACCGCAGCCGGATGGCCAGCGACTCGTACAGCCACCGGCCGCGTTGCCGGACCAGGGTGAGGGTCAGCACCGACACCGCGGCCAGCCCGGCCGGGACAAGAGTCCAGCCTGGCCGCACCGCGGCGGCCAGCACCGCGGCGAGCACACCCTGCCAGGCGAGGACCTGGCCCACGGACAGCCCGAACAGCCGGCCCGGCCGGGACTCCGGCACCGGGTGCGCTCGGGACACCGCCCGGACGGCCCCCGTGTTCGGCGGGCTGGCCGGCGGCACCTGGCTGGGCGCCGCCGGTGGGCCTGCGCCGAACGTCGGATCCCGAACAGCGGACATCGCGCGGTCGCTCCCTTCCCTGCCGTCGACGCATTCCCTGCCGTCAACGCACCTCTCCTGCCCGGCAACGCACCCAGCCGAAGCACACCGGGAGAAAAATCCGGCTTGCCACGGCTGGCCACTATCGTATTGAGCAGGTAGAAACGGACAAGTCACAGTACGCCGTCGTTCGACAACCCGTGGTCGTCAGTACCGTGGTCGTCAGTACCGTGGCATGACTCCGCGCTCCGACGCGGACCAGGAGGGGGACGTGCAGACCCGCCGGGACCAGCTCCAGGCACACCGGTTCGTCACGACCCGGGTGCAGAGTGCGCTGCTGCACGGCGAGCCGGACGCGGCCGAGAGCCCAATGCGGCGGATCAGCGTGTCGACGTTCTCCAGCGTCATGATCGCGATCGTGGTGCTGGTCGGCTTCGGCATCTTCGGGCTGCTGCGCCCTGGGGCGAAGGAGGGCTGGAAGCAGCCCGGCACCCTGGTGGTGGAGAAGGAGACCGGCACCCGGTTCGTCTACGACGAGACCGACGACGCCCTGCACCCGGTGCTCAACTTCGCCTCGGCCCGGCTGATCCTGAACACGCCGACCGTCAACGTGCAGCTCTTCTCCCGCAAGTCGCTGTCCGCCGCCCACCGCGGCGTGCCGTACGGCATCGCCAACCTGCCCGACTCCCTCCCGGACCCCGGTGGGCTGGTCACCGGACCGTGGACCATCTGCTCCCAGCCGGCCAGCCCGGTGCCGACGGTGACAGTGTCGGTGGCGCAGGGCAACGCCGGCACCGGCCTCGACCCGACCTCCGCGTTGCTGGTCCGCACCGGGCTCAAGCAGTTCCTGATCTGGAACAACACCCGGCTGGAGATCCCGAACCCGCAGGCGGCGCTGCCAGCGCTCCGCTTCAACGCGACCCCGCTGCCGGTAGCGGCGAGCTGGGTCAACTCGGTGCCGCCCGGACCCGACCTCAAGCCGATCGACGTGCCTAACCGCGGCCAGCCGGGCGTCGAGGTCGGCGGCAGCTCCACCGTCATCGGCCAGGTGCTGAAGGTGCCGGGCGAGGGCTCCTCGGCCCGGGAACAGTACTGGCTGGTGACCTCGCAGGGCCTGGCCACGATCACCGAGACCGACGCGCTGCTGCTGCTCGGCGACCCGGAGGAGAAGCGGGACGCCTACAACGGGCGGGATCCGAGCGCCATCCAGGTGCCGTCGGTCGCGGTGGGCCAGGCACAGCTGACGGACCCCGCCTCGACGGTCGGCTTCCCCCCTTCGGCGCCGGCGCCGGCCAACCCCCTGCCAGGCGGCCCGCAGGTGGTCTGCGCGGCGTACTCCGACACCTCCGGCGAGACCGACGCGGTGGTCGTGACGCTCGCGGACAAGGCGCCCGGGATCCGGCCCCAGGCGAGCGCCGACCTCGGCACCGGCGAGATGTCCAGCCAGGTCGCGCTGCCGCCGGGCAAGGCCGCCGTGGTGCGGCTGCTTCCGCACAAGGGCCAGCAGAGCAGCTCGACCTACCTGGTCACCGACGCGGGCGGCAAGTACCCGGTGCCTTCCAAGGAGGTGCTGAACGTGCTGGGGTATGGGACGGTTGCTCCGGTACCGGTGCCCGGTGGCATCCTTGACCTGATCCGTACCGGTCCCGCGCTCGACCAGAGCCGGGCAAAGACACCCGTGCCGGTGGGAGGCAGCTCGGTGGGCCCGCCGAACAGCGTGCCCGGCGGGACGGGTGGGGGGTGAATGTCCGCATGGATAACGACCAGATCACGGCGTCATCACGATTACGTCCGCCGGCCGTCATGTTCAGTGTCCTGGAACTAGTTCCCTGGTTCCGCCGTCGGACGTAGAGTCGGCCAGAGTGACGCAGATCGACCCCAAACGAACACCTTGCCCATGGAGGAGCTCCGTGGGCCGTTTGCCTGGAGGTAAGTGATGGCAGGTTACGACGTCCAACGGGACGCCATGCAGAAGGGCGCGGTGGCGCTCGAGGACGCGACCCAGAAGATCGACCAGCACATCCGGGCGCTGACCCAGTCGGTCGACGGGATGCTCGCGCAGTGGAAGGGCAACGCGTCGTCGTCGTTCGGGAACGTGCACGTGGCGTGGACGAGCAACGCGGCCAAGCTGCACCAGGCGCTGGCGGAGATGCACCAGACACTGGTGTCCACCCACGCGACCTACAACACGCAGGAGGAGGAGCAGGCCGGCATGTTCAACAACATCGCCGGGGCGCTCTGACCGGCAGCACGCTCGCAGCACACCACCCTTCGGAGGAGCATGTCATGGATGTTCGCGTTAGCTTCGACGCTCTCAGCGTCGGCCACAGCGAGGTCGTCGCTGTCTTCAAGTCCCTGACCGACACGCTGGAACAGCTCAACCGAGACCTGCAGCCGATGGTCAGCAGCTGGACCGGTGCGGCGCAGACCGCGTACCACGAGAAGCAGTCCCAGTGGAACTCCGCTGCCGACAACCTGGCCACGATCCTGAGCCAGATCGGCACCTCGGTGCGGGACTCGCACGACAACTACACCGCCGCCGAGAGCCACAACAAGAGCCTCTGGGCCTAGCGAATCCGTTGACTGAGATCGGCCCCGTTACCGCGCACACGCGCCGGCATCACCTGTTCGCGCGCTTGGGGGGCCGACCCAATGGAGGCTTGAGGAGAGAGTCGTGACGGACTACGACTACGGCGACCAGCACATCCGGCTGGACGACAACGACAGCAGCAAAAACAAAGCGACAGGGCTCAGCGACTACTCGCTTGAGGTCACCCCGGACCGGAACTGGCCTGGGACCAGCGCCAACCCGAAGCAGCAGCGGTTCGACACCCACAAGATGCGCCTGGTGGCCGATCGGATCGACAGCTACGTGACCAGCCTGGAGGGTGGCGGCGTGAAGACGATCGCCCAGACCGCCGCGGTGTCCTTCGGTCCGCCGTCGTGGAACGCCGCGGTCTACCTCCAGAAGGCCTCCGGTGACGTCGCGACGCTGGTCGGCCAGTACTCCGCACAGCTTGTGGAGAACCTGAGGGCGGCCGCCTCCTCCATCCGGGCCGCCGCCGACCAGTACGACGGCGCGGAGGACACCAACATGATCAGCGCCAACAACCAGCACCGCAGTCTGGATGGCAACCGGACCGGCAACACCCAGACAAGCAACACCCAGACAAGCAACATGTAAGGGAGGTGGGACCAGATGGTCAAGATCGATCCGCATCGCGACGAGATCTCCAAGACCCAGGACACGAGCAACTACACCCGTAGCTACGAAGAGGTGAAACGGGAGTTCGACCAGCTCAACCCGGGGCCGATCAACGCCGCGTGCACGGAGTGGTCGAAGCTGGCCAACCACCTCGGTGGGCTGGCTAACAACATGCAGAGCGAGGTCGGCGGCCCGTTGGTGGACGCCTGGGAGTCCGACGCCTCACCGGAGGCTCAGACCCACCTGCAGACGGCGCAGGCGACCGCGCAGGCGCTCGCCGACCAGTGCATGCAGATGGCGCACGCGACGGACTGGGCGTTCAAGTACGCCGACTGGTACAAGGCGAACATGCCGCGCGACGTCGGCCCGTCCGGTGTCGGCCAGAAAGGCACCCAGAACGCCGTCGACCACATGACCAAGCTGCTCAGCCGGTACAACGAGGTCATCGTGAACTGCGTCCCGAGCTGGGTGAACGCTGACTTCGTGCAGACCAAACCGAATTCGAGCAAAGACGACTTCACCACCACGTGCGGGACTGGCTCGGGCGCGAGCATCCCCGGTGTCGGAGGCGGCGGCCCAGGCGGGGGTGGTGCTTCCAACGGGGCTGGTGCCCCACACATGCCGCCGATTCCCGATGGCGGCCCAGGTGCGGGCGGGCCGGGCAGCGCCGTTCCACCCGGTGGCCCGGGCCACAGTCCGCCTGGCGGTCCAGGCAGCGTTCCGGGCGGCCCGCCCGGCCTGTATGACCCGTCGTCCGCCCTGGCCGGCAGCCCGGGCCCCACCAGCGGGATCGGAGGCCTGCCGGGCGACCCCTTCGGGGCTGGCTCGAGCAGCGGCATTGGCGGGTCCGGGAGTGGCCTGGGCTCGGGCAGCGGCGGCAGCGCGGCCTTCGGCGGTGGTATGGGCGCCGGGGCCGGCGGGTTCGGACCAGGCGGGTACGGCGCGGCCGGCGGGCGCGGCTTCGGATCGGGCGGGGCCGGGGTCGGTGAGGGCGTCGGCGGTGCGGCCGGTCGCGGCGGCACCGGTGCCGGTGCGATGCCGATGGGCGGCCATGGCGGCGGCATCGACGAGCAGGAGCGCGAACGCACCACCTGGCTGACCGAGGACGAGGACGTCTGGGGCGGCGCGACCGATGCACCGCCACCGGTCATCGGGGGCTGACCTCGGTTGGGCAGCTCAGGCAGCAGGGCGGGTCGAGATCAATCGGCTCGCCCTCACCGTTGTTGGGACCCCCGGCAGTGGGGGCAACGAGTACGGCAGAATGGGCGCATCCGCGTCACAGCGACGAGTGGTGAGGTAACGGCGTGCGACGAATGCTGCGGGCAGCGGCGGCCGCGGTAGTAGCAGCGGTCGGGGCGGCGCTGGTCCTGTCGACTCCGGCTGGAGCCCTGCCCAGACTGCCGGACACCAGCCAGGAGTACTGGTTCGTAAGCTGGGACATCGCCAACGTGTGGTCCTGGGGTGCCCGCGGCCAGGGCGTCATCGTCGCCGTGCTGGACTCCGGCGTACAGGCGAGCCGGCCCGAGCTGGCCGGAGTAGTGCTGCCGGGCACCGACCTCGTCGGCGGCGACGGCCGCACCGACATCGACTCACCCCGCGGCCACGGCACGGCGATGGCCTACCTGATCGCCGGCCAGGGCGGGGTCAACCGGCTGGTCGGAATCGCGCCCGAGGCCAAGCTCCTGCCGGTCACGCTGTACGCGCCGGGCGCACCCCGGTTCGATCGGGCAGTGGCGGATGGCATCCGGTACGCCGTCGACCATGGCGCCAAGGTCATCAGCATCGCCCAGGAGGCGCCCATCAGAGACTTCGAGAACGGCTGTCCGAGGCAGGCCCTCGACGCCGTGCGGTACGCGGTCGACAACGGCGCGGTCATCGTCTCCGCGGCCGGGAACGAGGGCAACACCACCAACGAGCCGCTCTTTCCGTCGTCCTGCCCGGGCGTGGTCGTGGTCGGTGCGGTCAACGGCACCAAGCACATCTGGCCGAAGTCGCAGCGCCAGCCGTACGTCGACGTGGCCGCGCTCGGCGTGCAGATGCACAGCCAGAACCTGGCCGGGCAAGTCGGGACCAGCAACGGGACCAGTGACGCCGCGGCGCTGGTGTCCGGTGCCGTGGCGCTGGTCTGGTCCAAGCTCCCGAGGCTGACCAACCGACAGGTGGTGGCGCGGCTGCTCGCCACCGTGACCGACGACGCGGACCTGCCTGGCAAGGACAACGCGACCGGTTACGGGATCGTCCGGCCGGATGACGCGATCAAGACCAACGTCCCGGCCAACGCGCCAAACCCGATCTTCGACGAGCTGGATCGGCTGCACCCCACCTCTGCCACGCCTGCGGCGCCGGCACCGACCGCGGCACCGTCGACCCCGGAGGGTGGCGGCACCGGTGGGCCGAGCGGCACGGCCTCTGCCGGGGACAAGGGAACGAGCCTGCCGGTGCTGGTTGGTGCCGGGCTGGGTGCCGTGGCGGCTGTCGCCGGCCTGGTCGCGTTCGTCACCACCCGACGCCGCCGCGCACCGGCTGGCCCGCCCCCTGATGGATCGACCTGGCCGCCGATGGGCCCGCCCGGAGGGCCGTCGGGTTGGCCACCGCGGTGACCCCTGGGCGACGTCGGCCGGCAGCCGGAGGGCTGGGCCACGGGGCCGGTTGCCGCCGATATCCTCGGTACGGTGACGGTGACGGTGACGGGGAGGGTCCGGTGACGGGGACGTCGGCCGGCGGCTGGGTCACGGGCGTCGTTCGAGTCGCTGACCGTGGTCCGGCGGTCGGTCGGCCGCCGGTTCGGCGATCCCCCCTGACGGGTCAACGGTCGCGCGATCGCACTGGATCTCCGCGACAAACGAGAACCCCACGACAAACTGGATCTCTGCGACAAGTGGGGCTCGCTTAGGCTCGTGCGATGGCATATGTCGACAGTGAGGTTGGCCGGCTACGGACCGTGCTGCTGCACCGGCCTGGGGCGGAGCTGAAGCGGCTCACCCCGCGCAACAGCGACCAGCTTCTCTTCGACGCCATCCCGTGGGTGGGCCGGGCGCAGGAGGAGCACGACCAGTTCGCTCAAGCGCTGCGCGATCGCGGGGTCGAGGTGCTCTATATGGCCGATCTGCTGGAGCGGACGCTGGAGACGCCGGCCGCCCGGGCCGAGACCATCGCCGCGGTGCTGGACGACGTACACCTCGGCCAGACCCTGCGTGCCATCGTGAGCGGCTACCTGACCGAGCTGCACCCGGCCGACCTGGCCGCCGTCCTCGTCGCCGGGCTGGCCCGGTCGGAGCTGAAGACCGGCCGTGGCGTCGTACACCGGTTGCTGGAGGAGCACGACTTCATCATCGACCCGCTGCCCAACCTGCTCTTCACCCGTGACTCCTCGACGTGGATCGGCGGCCATGTCGCGGTCACCAGCCCGTCCATGCCGGCCCGACATCGGGAGACCACGCTGATCGGCGCGGTGTACCGGTACCACCCGCGCTTCGCCGGCACCGCCACGGTGTACGACGGTCCGGGCCAGGAGTGGCTGGAGGGCGGCGACGTGCTGCTCCTGGCCCCTGGCGTGGTGGCGATCGGCGTCGGGCAACGCACCACGCCGGCCGGGGTGGAGACGCTGGCCCGACGGATGTTCACGGCCGGGGTGGCGCGCACCGTGCTGATGGTTCCCATCGCGCAGGAGCGGGCCACCATGCATCTGGACACCATCTGCACCATGGTCGACACCGACGCGGCAGTGATGTACCCGACCGTGGCGCACGACCTGCTCGCCTACACCGTGACCCCGTGCGACGACGCGGGCGAGCTGACGGTGGCCGGGCCGGCGCCGTTCCTCCGGGTAGCCGCCGAGGCGATGGGGATCGACGAGCTCCGGGTGATCGGCACCGGGCTGGACCCGGTCACCGCCGAACGCGAGCAGTGGGACGACGGCAACAACACGCTGTGCATCGCACCGCGGCTCGCCGTCGCCTATGAGCGGAACGTGGAGACGAACGCCCGGCTGGAGGACGCCGGGATTGAGGTCATCCGGATCGCCGGAAGCGAGCTGGGTAGTGGCCGGGGTGGCCCTCGGTGCATGTCCTGTCCGGTCACCCGCGACCCGCTCAGCCAGCGGCTGGCCGACAGCTAGAGCCGGGACGGCAGCCCAGAGCTGGGACAGCAGCTAGTGCGTGCCGCCGGCGCTCGGTTGGTTGGCGTAGTCAGAGCCGGACCGGCGCCGGGGGCGGGCTCGACCCGGGGAGCACCACCCACACGGTGGTCGAACCGGCGCCCCCATCCACGCCCCACACCGCTGCCAGGGCGTTCACGATGGACAGCCCGCGACCGCGGGTGTCCCGCGGCCCCGCGTAGGCCAGGTGGGGACTGTCGAGCAGCCCGCCGCCATCGGTCACCCGGATCTGCACCCCACGCGCCTCCACCTGCCAGCTCACCAGCAGGCAGTCGTCCGGCAACGGGCGGGCATACCGGACCGCGTTGCCGACCAGCTCGGTAACCAGCAAGGCAGCCTCTTCGACCGTGCTGTCATGGATCCGCTGCGCCCGTAGGTCGGCGGTGAGCATCCGCCGCACCCGGCCGGCGCTAGCCGGAGAGTGCGGCACTGAGATTGTTCCCAGCGCGTGTCACCTCCGCTGACGTCGGTGTATCCAGGTCTTCAGGCTCAGTTACCCGCTGCCGGGTGAAGCTAACACTAACCCAATTAATGCATCAACGACCGAGGTGTCCGGAGTAGACCACATTTCTCGAGATACTGCCGGCGGCTAACGGCCTAGTTTGGCAAGTACATCATGCGGCCGGTTGGTGGCAATCGCGTCCACCCTCAGGGAGAGCACCAACTCGATGTCTGCCGCTTCGTCGACGGTCCACACGTACACCCGACCGCCGAGCGCATGGACCCGATCGACGTAGCCGGGATGCGCCCGCAGGATGTGCAGGCCCGGCCCGGCCCAGGTCGCCCCGCTCGGCAGCGAGCCGTCCCGGCGGAACGGCGGCACCCGGTTCAGCAGGAGCACCGTCGGTACCGCCGGGGCGAGCAGCCGGACCCGCCGTACGCCGGCCGGTGCGAAGCTCATCACGGTGACCACCGACTCGTCCCGGTCGGCCGGCGCGGCGAGCCCGAACCGGCGCAGCAGCCGGACGAGCTGCTGCTCGACCAGCCCGCCGTACCGGGTCGGGTGCTTGGTCTCGACAAACAGCCGGGTCAGCCGCGGCGCGTCGACCACGACCTCCAGCAGCCGTTCCAAGGTGAGCACGTCCCGGCCGGAGGGATCCGCCTCGGCTGCCATCAGGTCGTCCGCGGAGTCCGGCAGGTCCTGGTGCCAGGAGCCGAAGTCCAGGTCGGCGAGGTCGGCCAGTGACTTCTCGCTGACGATGCCACGACCGTCCGACGTACGTTCCACCCGGCGGTCGTGGACGCAGACGAGATGCCCGTCCCGGGTCAGCCGGACGTCGCACTCCAGACCGTCCGCGCCCTCCGCGACCGCCTCGGCATAGGCGGCCAGGGTGTGCTCCGGGTGTTTGAACGACGAGCCGCGGTGCGCCACCACCAAAGGAGACGAACCCATGATTTCGCCAGGTTACTCTCCGGACCCGCTCCGGCGTGTGGGATCTTTGCCTCTGAGGGTCTGGACCGAGACCGTGTGGCGATCCGGTTTGGCGACGTGGTTCGCGCACGCTGTTGCCGGCGAGGAGGACGCTATGCAAGGTCTGATGCAGGACTACCCGCTCACCCTTCCCCCGGTGCTGGACCGGGCGGAGCGGATGTACGGCGAACGCACGGTGGTCACCGCGACCGCGACCGGGGTAGAGCGCACGACGTACGGCGAATGGGCCGACCTGACGCGGCGCCTCGGGACGGCGCTGGACCGGCTCGGGCTGTCCGCCGACGGCCGGGTCGGGACCTTCGCGTGGAACACCGCCCGCCACCTCGCGCTGTACTGGGCCGCGCCGTGCAGCGGCCGGGTGCTGCACACCCTCAACATCCGGCTCTATCCAGAGCAACTTACCTACATCGTCAACCACGCGGAGGACGAGGTCGTCTTCGTCGACCGGTCGCTGTTGCCGCTGCTGTGGCCGCTGGTGCCGACCTTCGAGACGGTGCGGCACGTCGTGGTGATGGACGACGGCGCGTCGGCCGAGATCCCGGTCGACCCGCGGATCCTGCGCTTCGAGGATCTGGTCGCCGACGTCCCGCCGGCCCGCTTCCGGGTGGATGACGAGAACCGAGCCGCCGCGATGTGCTACACGAGCGGCACCACCGGCAACCCGAAGGGCGTGCTCTACTCGCACCGGTCGATGTACCTGCACTCGCTGTCCATCCTGACCGACCAGAGCATGGCAATCCGGCAGGACGACACGGTGCTGCCGATCGTGCCGATGTTCCATGCCAACGCGTGGGGGCTGGCCCAGGCCACCCTGTTCTGCGGCGCCAAGCTGGTGATGCCCGGGCCGAGGATGCAGCCCGAGCTGCTGGCCGGCCTGATCGAGTCCGAGCGGGTCACCATCGCGGCCGGCGTACCGACGATCTGGATGGGTGCCCTGCCGCACCTGCCTGGCCGTGACCTGTCCCGGCTTCGCTCGATCATCTGCGGCGGGTCGGCGGTGCCGCGGTCGCTGTCCGAGGCATACCGGGAGCAGGTCGGGCTGCCGATCACCCAGGCGTGGGGGATGACCGAGACCAGCCCGCTCGGCTCAGTCAACGTGCCGCGGCCGGAGCTGGTCGACCTGCCCGAGGCGGAGCGGGCCGAGATGCGCACCCGGGTCGGCTATCCGCCAGTGGGCGTAGCTGTCCGGATCGTCGAGCCGGACACCGGCGCTGAGCTGCCGTGGGACGACAAGGCCAGCGGTGAGCTGCAGGTGCGGGGCCCGTGGATCGCGGCCGGGTACTACCGCGGGGTGACGCCGGAGCAGTTCACGCCGGACGGCTGGCTGCGCACCGGCGACGTGGCGGCCATCGACCGCTGGGGCAGCATTCGGCTGGTGGACCGGACCAAGGACCTGATCAAGACCGGCGGAGAGTGGGTCAGCTCGGTCGACCTGGAGAACCAGCTTATGGCCCACCCGGCGGTGGCCGAGGCCGCGGTGATCGGCGTACCGCATCCACGGTGGGCGGAACGGCCGCTGGCCTGCGTCGTGCTCAGGCCAGGCGCGGCGGCTACCCGGGAGGAGCTGCTGGAGTTCCTCGCCCCGCGGGTGGCCAGGTGGTGGCTGCCGGACGATGTCGTCTTCATCGACGAGGTGCCGAAGACGTCCGTGGGCAAGTTCTCCAAGAAGGACCTGCGGGCCCGCTTCGCCGAGTACCAGCTTCCGACCACCTGACGCCCGCCTTCCGGTGTGGTCACCTCTCGGCGTTGTGGTGACCTCACGTTGCCCTCGGACCCCAAGAGGTCACCACAGCGCCGACAGGTCACCACACGGGCGGTCCAACCAACGACAGGTCACCACAACGCCGAGAGGTGACCACACGAGGGAGCACGGCTGGGTCCGAAACCCGCCAGTGGAGGCTGGGCCGGCGGAGCAGACTGGGTGGCATGCAGGAGGACTTCGACCGGTGCTACCGGGCGGTGCAGAGCCGGGACCGGCGGTTCGACGGACGGTTCGTCACCGCGGTGACCTCGACCGGGATCTACTGCCGTCCGAGCTGCCCGGCGCAGACCCCGAAGCCGCGCAACGTGCGGTTCTACCGGGTCGCGGCCGCGGCGCAGGCGGCTGGCTTCCGGGCCTGCCGGCGATGCCGGCCGGACGCCGCGCCCGGCTCGCCCGAGTGGGACGTGCGGGCCGATCTGGCCGCCCGGGCGCTGCGGCTGATCGCGGCCGGCGCCGCGGACGACTCCGGTGTCACCGGCATTGCCCGCCGGCTCGCGGTCAGCGAGCGGCACCTGCATCGCACCCTGGTCGACGAGGTCGGCGCCGGCCCGCTGGCGCTGGCCCGCACCCGCCGGGCACAGACCGCCCGGCTGCTGGTCGAGTCCACCGCGCTGCCGGTCTCAGACATCGCGTTCGCGGCCGGCTTCGGCAGCATCCGGCAGTTCAACGACGCCTTCCGGGAGGCGTTCGGCTGCGCGCCGTCACAGGTCCGGCGCGGCGCGGCGGCGGGCCGCGAGGCGCGCGACGGCGAAGGCTCGATCACGCTCCGGCTGCGGCACCGGCCACCGTACGACGTGCCGTCGGTGCTCGGCTGGTTCGCCGCCCGGGCGGTGCCGGGGCTGGAGGAGATGGCCGGCGGCACCTACCAGCGGACCCTGCGGTTGCCCCGCGGTGGAGCGCTGGCCGAGCTCACGCCGTACGCCGACACGGTGCGGCTGCGAGTCCGGCTGGCTGACCTGCGCGACCTCACCGCGGCGGTGCAGCGCTGCCGGAGGCTGTTCGACCTGGACGCCGACCCGGCCGCGGTCGGCACCGTGCTGGCGGCCGACCCGGCGCTGGCACCGCTGGTGGCGGCCCGGCCGGGGATGCGGGTGCCGGGCGCGGCGGACGGTTTCGAGCTGGCGGTCCGGGCGGTGCTCGGGCAGCAGGTGTCCGTGGCCGCGGCGCGGACGTGCTGCGGCCGGCTGGTCGCGGCGCTGGGCGAGCCGCTGGATCTCGACGGCAGGTGGCGGCTGTTCCCGTCGGCCGGGACGGTAGCCGAGGCCGGACCGGACGGGCTGTCCGGGCTGGGGCTGACCGGGGCACGGGTCCGGACCCTGTACGCGCTGGCCGCTGCGGTCGCGGACGGGTCGCTCGTCCTGGACGCGGGCGCGGACCGGCCGGGCACCGCGGCCGCGCTGCTGGCACTGCCCGGGGTCGGGCCGTGGACGGCGTCGTACATCGAGATGCGCGCACTCGGCAACCCGGACGCGCTGCCAGTCGGCGACCTCGGGCTGCGCCGCGCCGCCGTACGGCTGGGTATCCCCGAGCCGGAGCTCCCGGCCCGGGCCGAGGCGTGGCGCCCCTGGCGGGCCTACGCCGCAATGCACCTATGGCATATGGAGGCATGATGTTCTTGTCCGAGCTTTTTATGTCCACTGTGGACACACCGGTCGGCGGCCTGTCACTGGTCGCCGACCCGATGGGAGTCGTGCGGGCGGCTGGGTTCGGCCCGCCGCAGGAGCTGGTACGGCGGCTCGGCGCGGCGACCAACGGCGCCGCGACCGGCAAGGCCGCCACCCACGCTGCTGAGGTGACGCCGCGAGCCGACCTGGGGCCGGTGACGCGAGCGGTGCGCGCGTACCTGGCCGGTGACCTGGACGCACTGGACGACCTACCCGTGGAGCAGCAGGGCGGGCCGTTCCTCCAGCGGGCCTGGAAGGTGCTGCGGGAGGTGCCGGCCGGGTCGACGGTCTCCTACACCGAGCTGGCCGCGCTCGCGGGGTCGCCCACGGCGGTCCGGGCGGCCGGCCAGGCGTGCGCGCGGAACCTCGTCGCGCCGATCGTGCCGTGCCACCGGGTGCTGCGCAGCGACGGCTCGCTTGGCGGGTACGCATACGGCCTGCCCATCAAGCGCTGGCTGCTCGACCACGAGCTCCGCGGCACGAGCTCCGCAGCCAGCGCGCACGCTAGATGACGGCGCCGGTCAGCGCCCGGCCGCTGGCCTCCCAGGCCTTCAGCCCGCCGGCCAGGTTGACCGCGTCGTAGCCCTGCGTCCGCAAGAAGTTGGTGACCCGGGCGGAGCGGCCGCCACTGCGGCAGACCACCACCAGCCGGCGGTCGTTCGGGATATCGGCAATCCGGCCCTGGACCTGGCCCATCGGGACGTGCAGCGAGCCATCCACATGACCGGCGGCCCACTCGTCGGGCTCCCGGACATCGAGGACAAAGGCGTCGTCTGGCACGGCGGACACGTCGACATAAGGTGTGCGCGGGACCTGCTGCATGCAGGCATGGTGTCATGCTCTGCCCGGATCAAGTACCCATCTGGCCACGTGGCCGGTGGCCGGGTACGTGCGGCCCACCCGAAACCACCGCCGAAAATCACTGATCGCCGGGCTCGGAACCCGCGAGATCAGTGATCTTCGGGTGCCGGCCTATGGGGGATGAGCGCGGACTCAGGGAACGCAGCTCCCGCTTGAGCACCTTCCCGGCATGGTTTCGGGGTAGCTCGGCCAGGAAGACCACATCACGGGGGACCTTGTGCCGCGCCAGGTTCGCCCGGACGAGCTCCCGCACCCCATCCGCGCTGAGCACACCCCCCGCGCGTAGCACGACGAACGCTCGCAGCCGCTCACCGAACACCTCGTCCGGTACGCCGACGACCGCGGCCTCCTCCACCGCGTCGTGGCTGGCCAGCAGATCCTCCACCTCGCGGGGAAAGACGTTCTCGCCGCCGGAGACGATCATCTCGTCGTCCCGACCATCGACGAACAGCCGCCCCATCTGGTCGAAATGCCCGACGTCGCCGATGGACATCAGGCCGTCGACCACCTCCTTGCCACCGCCCCCGGTATACCCGTGGAACTGGCTGAAGTTGCCGACGAAGATCCGCCCCGTCTGGCCGGCGGGCAGCGGCCGGCCCTCGTCGTCCATGATCCGCACGGTGGAGCCGAACGGCGGCCGGCCGGCACAACCCGGCGCGGCTCGCAGGTCCGCCGGAGTGGCGATCGTGGCGTACGACGTCTCGGTCGAGCCGTAGACGTTGTAGAGGATGTCGCCGAAGGCGTCCATGGTGTGGCTGGCCAGCGCGCCATCGAGCTGTGACCCGCCCGTCGCGATGATCCGCAGCCGGGACAGGTCGCGGTCGGCCACCACCTGCGGGCCGAGAGCGAGGATCCGGCGCAGCATGGTCGGCACCACCACCATCCCGGTGCAGTGGTGCCTTCCCAGCAGGTCCAGTGCCTGGGCCGGGTCGAACCGGCGACGCAGCACCATCGCCGAGCCGATGGCGAGCTGGATCCCCATCGCCACCAGCCCCCAGGCGTGGTACATCGGCGGGGCTACCAGGGTGGCCTCGTACCGGCGGAACGGGATCTTGGACAGCACCGCGCCGGGCACCACGAGGGACCTCGACTGAGGCCGGGTGGCGCCCCTTGGCGTGCCGGTGGTGCCGCTGGTCAGCACGACGATCGTGCTCTCCTGGCCGGGCGGCTCAGGCCGGCGGGTGTCGCCGTCTGCGATCAGGGTGTCCAGGGTGAGCTGGTCGGTCGCCGTGTCGGTCCAGGCCAGGATGCGGCCCTTCGGCGTCGTGACCCCCTCGGCGACGTCGGTGAACTCCTCGTCGTAGATCAGCGCCTCGACGCCCTCACGGGCGCACACCTGGCGTAGCTGCGGGCCGGCGAAGTCGGTGTTGAGAAAGACTGTCCGGGCACCGGCCTTGGCGGCGGCGAGAGTGCTGTCGAGGAAGCCGCGGTGGTTGCGGCACATGATGCCGATGCCGCTGCCAGCGCCGACCCCCTGGGCGGCGAGCGCGTGGGCCAGCGCGTTCGACCGCAGGTCAAGGTCCACGAAGCTCAGGCCGCCGCGGTCGTCGAGCAGTGCGGTCCGCTCGCCGTACCGGATCGCGGCGACCACGATGCCCCCACCGATCGGGCCGAACCGCCGCAGCGCCTGGCCGATCTCCAGGGCCCGGCGCGGCGGGCCCAGGCCGAGCATGCCGGCCCGGGCGACGGTGACGAACGCATGGGCCTCGACCGCAGTCCTTTTGGCGACCCGCTGGATCGATGCGTGAACCGATGTCGCCGGACTCAGCACGGCAGGCCCCTTCCCGGCGACCAGGTTAAATGGGGTCAATGCGCCCCCAAGCCGGTCAAGGCACGAACCTCCAGCTCGGCGTACTTGGTGGCCGAGGCGATTTCCTTCGCCGTGATGGTACCCAGCCAGGCGAACAGGAAGCCTATCGGTATAGACAGGATCCCCGGGTTCTGCAACGGGAACGGCGCCTCGATCGTCTTGCTGAACAATGCGGTCGCGTTTCCGGCCGGCAGCGTGCCGGACTTGCCACCCCAGCAGATCGGCGAGAGCAGCACCAAGCCGACGGAGGAGATCAGGCCGGCGTAGATGCCCCACACCGCGCCGCGGGTGGTGAACCGACTCCAGTAGAGGCTGAACAGCAGGGTCGGCAGGTTCGCGCTGGCCGCGATGGCGAAAGCGAGCGCGACCAGGAAGGCGACGTTCAGGCTGCGGGCAAAAATCGAGAGCAGGATCGCGGTCGCGCCAATCCCGAATGCCGCGTACCGAGCCACCCGCACCTCGTCCCGCTCGCTGGCCTGGCCGCGTTTGATCACGTTGGCGAAGATGTCGTGTGCGAACGACGAGCTCGACGCCAGGGTCAGCCCGGCCACCACTGCCAGGATCGTGGCGAACGCGACCGCCGCGATGACAGCCAGGAAGATGGCGCCGCCGGTCGTGCCGGGCCCGCCGCCGAGCGCCTCGGCGAGCTGTGGTGCGGCGGTGTTGCCCGCAGCATTCTGCGCCGCGATCGCCTTCGAGCCCACCAGCGCGGCCGCGCCGAAGCCGAGCGCGAGCGTCATCAGGTAGAACGCGCCGATCAGCCCGATGGCCCAGTTGACCGAGCGGCGGGCCGCCCTGGCGTCAGGCACCGTGTAGAAGCGGATCAGGATGTGCGGCAGCCCCGCGGTGCCCAGCACCAGCGCCAGGCCAAGACTGATCAGGTCGAGCTTGGAGAGCAGGTTGGTCTTGCCGTAGGCCAGTCCGGGCGAGAGGAACGCCTGACCCTTTCCGCTTTCGCTGGCCGCCCTGCCGAGCAGCTCGCTGATGTTGAAATGGAACTTCGCCAGCACCCAGCCGGTCATGACCAGCGCGCCGGTGACCAGCAGGACGGCCTTGATAATCTGCACCCAGGTGGTGCCCTTCATCCCGCCGACCGTGACATAGAAAATCATCAGCGCGCCGACCACGATGATGGTGATAATTTTCGCTGTCTCCCCGGTGACGCCGAGCAACAGGCCAACCAGCGCGCCGGCACCGACCATCTGGGCCAGCAGGTAAAAGATCGAGACGGTGATAGTGGAGACACCCGCGGCGGTGCGGACCGGCCGCTGCCGCATCCGGAACGCCAGCACGTCAGCCATGGTGAACCGGCCGGAGTTGCGCAGCAGCTCGGCAACCAGCAGCAGCGCCACCAGCCAGGCCACCAGGAAGCCGATCGAGTAGAGGAAGCCGTCGTACCCGTTCAGCGCGATGATCCCGGCAATACCGAGAAAGCTCGCCGCTGACATGTAGTCGCCGGCCACGGCCAGCCCGTTCTGCAGCGCGGAGAACGACCGGTCGGCGGCGTAGAAGCCAGCGGCGGTCTTGTTCTGCCGGCTGGCCCAGATCGTAATGTAGAGGGTGACCGCCACGAACACCACGAACAGCGCGATCGAGATCGGCCGGTGGGTGGTGCCGCCGGCCACGGGGAGGTGGGTCACCGGGCACCTCCCTCAAGCTCGTGCCGGAGCTGGTCGGCGAGCGGGTCGAGCCGGCGGCTCGCATACCGCGAGTACAGGTAGGCGATGCTGAACGTGGAGACGAACTGCAGCAGCCCGAAGACCAGCGCGACGTTGATGTTGCCCACCAGCCGGTGTGCCATGAAACCGCGGGCGAACGCCGAGGCCAGCACGTAGAGCAGGTACCAGGCGAGAAATGCCAGGGTCATCGGAAAGACGAACGACCGCAGCCGGCGTCGTAGCTCGACGAACTCTGGCCGGACCTGTACGGCGGTGAAGGAGTCGGGATCGGAGTGCTCATCGATCGGCGGCGCGGCGGACGGGTCTGCCATGCCGTCACCTCCTCTGTGCGGGTGGATGCCCTGTGCGGGGTGGATGCGACGTATCCGGCGCACAGTACCGACATTTCGTGAATGGTTCTAGAACGGCTAGACCGGCCGCAACGGGACAAGCGCGGCTCCTCAGTCGAGCGTGATCTCCCGGTCACACTGCCGGCAGTCGAACTGGTACGGCGGCGCGACCCGGCCGCTGAACAGGCAGGCCTCGCCGTGGCACACCGGCCAGCTCGCGGCGGCGACCGGCGGCACGCTCGGCGTACGCCGGGTCAGCTCGGCGGTCACGTCGGGCAGGTCGAGGCCAGCGGCGGGCGAGCCGGTCACGTCGTTCAGGGCTCCGTACCGCTGCGCCACCCAGCCATCGGCCAGGCACCACGGGCAGAGCACCAACTGTCCACTGTGTAACGCCTCCGCGACGCTGGGACTGTCGGTGTAGAGATGGCCGGCGTACCGCCAGCCGCGCGCCGTCCCGCAGATCGCGCACGGCCGGGGGTCCCGGAGCACCGCATGTGAGCCGTACGGGTCGGGGAAGTAGCCGAAGGCCGGCAGCAGCGCCCGCTCGGCCGGGGTGGGTGGGTCGGTGGGCGAGGGACCGCCCAGCTCGTCGGCGACGACGCGCTCCGGCTCCGGCGGCTCCGGCCGTAGGTTGTCGTGGCCGAGCCGGACGACGGACAGCTCCGCCTCGGCCTGTGCCGGCGCGTGCCGGCCGCTCCCCCAACGCAGCGTCACGCCCTCGCCGCCACCCTCGGCGTACAGCCTGCCGGCCCGCCCGGGACCCGACCGCCCGGTCGCGTAGCCGCTCAGCCCGGTCACCCGCAGCTCGGCCAGCGGTGTCTCGGGCACCATGGTCACCACATGTTCGGTCGCGTCGAGCGGCCAGGCATCGTAGGGCTCGGACCACTCCCCGGAGCACTCGATCCGTTGGTCGTCGACCTGCATGGAGGCGCCGAGACAGGCCAGCCGCAGGCCGAGCGAGCCGCGGGTGAACCGGACCGTCACCCGGACCGGTGTGGCCAGCCGATGGGTCCAGTACGGCTGCGGCCAGCGGCGCCGACGGACCAGCCGACCGAGACTGCGCCCGCCGCGCTTACGCCTGCCGCCACGCTGGGCCGCCGACTGGTCCGCGCGACCTCGAGATACGTCGTCGGTCATGGCTGGGGCACCCCCGCGTATCGTCGAGACTCGCGTGCTGGTCGCTCTGCCCGGATCCGTGCTCACACGGTAGCCGTCCCCACCATCGACTGCCGTGCGACGTAGGGTACGGCGGCCGGCACGGTTACCGCAGCAGTTTGGACAGACGGCGGTCGGCCAGCGGCTTGCCGCCAGTCTGGCAGGTCGGGCAGTACTGCAGGGAGCGGTCGGCGAAGGACACCTCCCGCACCGTGTCACCGCAGACGGGGCAGGGCAGGCCGGTGCGGGCGTGCACCCGCAGCCCGGACCGCTTCTCCGACTTCAACGTGGCCGCCTGCTGGCCGGTCGAGCGCCGCACCGCGTCGGTCAGGGTCTGCCGCATGGCGTCGTACAGCCTGTCGACGTCCGGCCCGGCCAGCCGGGCGGCGATCGCGAACGGCGACAGCCTGGCCAGGTGCAGGATCTCGTCGGAGTAGGCGTTGCCGATGCCGGCCAGCGCGGTCTGGTCGGTCAGCACTCCCTTGAGCTGTGACCGCTGGCGGGCGAGCAGGTCGCGGAACGCCAGCAGGTCGATGGCCAGTGCGTCCGGCCCGAGCCGGGCCACCCCCGGCACGTCGCGCGGGTCCCGCACGACGTAGATGGCCAGGCCCTTCTTGGTGCCCTGCTCGGTCAGGTCAGCGCAGTGCGGGTTCGGGGTGGCCGGATCGGAGATGTATATCCGCGCCGCGATCGGGCCGCCTCGCTTCACCGGCGCGTCGGTCACGTTGTCCCGCCAGTGCAGCCAGCCCGCGCGGGCGAGGTGCACGACGAGGTGGAGGCCGTCGCAGTCGAGGTCGAGGAACTTGCCGTGCCGGGCCGCACCCGTGACGGTGAGCCCGGCCAGGGCGGTGACCGGCGGGTCGAACGTCTTCAGCGCGCTGACCGCCACCACGTCGACCCGGGCCACCGCGCGCCCGACCGCCCGCTCGCGGAGGAACGCCGCCAGCGCCTCGACCTCGGGCAGCTCGGGCACGGCATCCAGTCTGCCGCAACCCGCCTCGATCGGCCGCTCCCGCCGCCCACCTGTCGCACCAAGGTCACCAGCCGGCCGCGACCTGGTGACCTCTACCCGACAGGTCGGGTCGGGCGGGCGGCTGGTTCACGTAGGGGGATGGTCATCCAGTCGTTGGTACGGCGGCCCGGGCGGTACGGCGCGGTGCGGCGGCGGGCCATGACCGCGGGCAGGCCACGGTGGCGAGCGGTGGCCCGGACCGCATCGGCCTCGGCGCGGGGAAAGCTCGGCGCGACCTGCCAGGCGCTGCCGGCCAGGCCGAGGTCGTCCAGCACGACCCGCCGGTCCTCGTACGGACGTCCGAGCAACGGATGTCCGTCCAGGTGCAGCACGTCGTACAGCACGTACAGCACCGGCTCGTCCCGGCGCAGCCGCCGGATGACGCTGGCCGACCGGGCCTCGGCCCGCCGGGCCAGCGTGCCGACATCGGGCCGCCCGGCCCGGTCCAGCGCGACGAGCTCGCCGTCCAGCAGCGCCGGCCTGGAGCCCAGCGCCGGGCCGAGCCCCCGTACCTCCGGGTACTGGTCGGTGATCTCGTCGCCGACGATGTCCACCAGGCGCAGCCGGCCGCCGTCGACGTACCCGAGCGCCCGCAGCCCGCCCCAGCCGAACTCGACCGACCACCCACCGCCGGACGGCAGCCTGGTCCGCCGTACCGGGATCATGGGATCGACCCGCGCCGGGAGCGGCTGCCAGCCCGGGTCGGCCGGTGGGTCCATCCGGTGCACCATCCAGTTGCGTGCCGGCGCCCCGGGCGAGGTGGCGAACAGGACGTACCGGCCGGAGATCCGGGAGCCGTGCAGCACCACCTTGACCTCGCGGTCGGTCCATTTCTCGGTCTCGTAGGTGCCGCGGTCCCAGATCAGCATGGTGCCGCCGCCGTACTCACCGGCCGGAATCTCCCCGGCGAAACCGGCGTACTCCAGCGGGTGGTCCTCGGTGTGGACGGCGAGGTGGTTCGTGGCCGGGTCGGGCGGCAGGCCCTTGGGCACCGCCCAGGACACCAGCACCCCGCCGCGCTCCAGCCGGAGGTCCCAGTGGAGCTGGCTGGCGTGGTGCTCCTGGATGACGAAGGTGTTGTCGCTGCCGCGGGGCAGCGGACCGTCCGGCGGCACCGGCTCCGGGGTGCGCCCGGAATCCCGCTTGCGGCGGTACGTCGACAGCTCCGGCATGCTCTCGTTTGTACCCCTTTCCGCCGGTGCCGACAGAACGTTCGGTGTACACAGGTCCCATGAGCGGTCGCCCGGCAGGCGGTACGGCGAGTGGGCTCAGGCTGAGCCCGATGCGGTCCTTCGAGCCGACCATGGTGGGGCGGCTGGAGTGCGCCGCCTGGGTGGCGTACTACCGGCGCCAGTGGGGCCGGTTCCTGTGGGCGGCGGTCGGGATGGTCCGGGTCGGGTTCCGGCTGTCGTGGCCGCGGACGGCGTACGGCGCCTGGCTGGTGCTGCGGGCCAACCAGCTCTGGGCGCCCGTGCCGGACAACGACCCGGGCGGTGCCCGCCGCCAGATGCGCCGGTTCTATGCCCTGGTCGCCCGTACCCACGGCGAGACGTTCGACCTGGACGAGGCGGCCTGGCGCGAGGTCGAGTGGTGGCGGGTGCACCGGTATCTGCAGCGGGAGGCGCCGGACGCCGACGGCGAGCCGCTGGTCGACGCGCTGACGGCGCTCTACGCGCATGTCTACGGCGCCGACCCTGCCGCGGTCCGGCCAGCCGCCGTCGAGCGGGCTGAGGCGATGCGGATCTCCGACCGCTGGGTGGCTGACGGCTGCGACCCGGCCAGCCCCGCCTTGGCCGTCGAGCGGGCCGCGCTGGTCCGCTCCTACGCCGCCCTCCTCGCCGCCGTCCACCACCTACGTCATCCCACCGAGATTGGCCGCAACGCTGTTTGAGTTGCGCTGTAGATGAACGGTCCGGTCCATCGTCACCAACGCTGCTTTGGGAGGGCAGGCCAGTCGTCGTCAGACAGTCCGTATGACAAGCCGAAGGCGAAGCTGTCGTGGTTGCGGGGCCGGCCGGTTGGGTCGCAAACCTGGTAAGCAGCCTCGCGAGCCGGTGTGACGCGGCGGCAGGTCGAGGTGGCAGATGAGGTGCCGGTGGAGCCGGACCGGCGCGGCGGCCGCGGCGGCGGTTTGGCAGAGACGCCGGTGGTCGGGGTGACGTTATTTGGGGCAGCCAAGCGAGAGGATGGCATGGAAGATCCAGAGAACCAAAGAAGCGACGTATCGAAAATGCTCGAGGTGGTAGTTGCCGCGGCGACCATTGTGGCAGGCATCGCCGCCGTGGCCGCGCTCAAAGACAAGGGCGCCATTATCGCTACGGGAGTTATTGGCGGGCTCATTCTTGGGGTGCTTGCCATACACGCCTTGGGCCGCGGCGACAAAGGGTCGACCGGGGCGCTCGGCGGCATAGCCACGGTCGTCGTGTTGGCAGCTGCGACATACGGCCTGTCGACCAGCGCGGATGGGGTACCGCAACCGTGGCCCAGCCAACAGCGACAGGCCGGGACACCACAGGGGCAGACGACGCCGAGCACTCCGACAACACAGTCGCCAGTGTTTGAAGGCACTGCCGAGATGGCTGCTGGCCAGGCCATCGACCTCGAAACCACAAGCTCCAAGGCCAAATCCGTTACCGGCGTCCTGGCAAAGCCCGATGATGTGCGTGTCGACCAGTACGCCTTTGCGTTTGACCGTGACGGATACCTCCTCTCCTACACTGGAAATCCCCGCGACGGCCGGGAAGGGTGCAAGGAGCTTCTGGAGCCCAGCAGGCCACGGCAGCCAGTTTTCGCCCTGCCCGGCCTGTGGTACTGCGCCGTGACATCAGAGGACAGAATCGCCCTCATCCAGTTCGGCGAGGGCGATATCATGGGGAGGATAGGCAACCTGTCCTATCGCGTGTGGAACAACTAGCGGTGCGGACGAACGCGGTTCGCTGGGGGCGTTGTGGTCACCTGTCGTTGCATGGAGACCCCCAGAGGTCACCACACGGCGTTGTGGTCACCTGTCGTTGTGTGGAGACCCCGAGAGGTCACCACACTGCGGTTGTGGCGACCTCTCGGGGTAGATCGGTTCAGCAGATGCGTGGCAGCGGGTCACCGATCAGCATGTCGACGATCCGGGTGCCCCCGAACTCCGTCTTCAACAGCACCAGGGAAGGCGGATCCTGCTTGATGCTGCCGATGATGGCGGCGTCCGCGCCGAGCGGGTGGCTGCGTAGCGCGGCCAGCGCAGCGTCCGCTTGAGCTCCGTCCACGACCGCGACCAGCCGGCCCTCGCAGGCCACGTACAACGGGTCGATGCCGAGGATCTCGCAGGCGCCGCGCACCTCCGTACGGACCGGGATGGTCGCCTCGTTGACCACCACGGCGACGTCGGACGCGGCCGCCACCTCGTTCAAAATCGTGGCCACACCGCCGCGGGTGGCGTCCCGCAGACAGCGCACGCCGTCGCACGCATCGAGCAGCCCGCCGATCAGGTCGGCCAGCGGCGCGGTGTCGGAGATGACGTCGGCCTCGATGTCGAGCTCGCCGCGGGCCAGCATGATGGTCACACCGTGGTCACCGATCGGCCCGGAGACCAGCACCGCGTCCCCGGGCCGCGCCCGCGCCGCGCTCAACGACACCGGCCGGTCCAGCACGCCGATCCCGGCGGTGTTGATGTAGCACCCATCAGCCTTGCCGCGTTCGACCACCTTGGTGTCCCCGGTGACGATCTGGACTCCGGCTGCAGCGGCGGCGGAGGCCATGGAACTCACGATCGTCTGCAGGTCGGTGATCGGGAAACCCTCTTCCAGCACGAACCCTGCCGTCAGGTACAGCGGCCGGGCACCGCCCACGGCGAGGTCGTTGACCGTGCCGTTCACCGCGAGCTCACCAATGTCGCCACCCGGGAAGAACAACGGCGACACCACATAGGAGTCCGTGGTCAGCGCCAGCCGGGTGCCGTTGATGGTGAAGATCGCTTGGTCCTCCAACGGCGCCAGCAGGGGGTTGCTGAACGCCGGCAGGAACAGCGCCTCGATCAGCGTGTGCGTGGCCTTGCCGCCGGACCCGTGGGCCAGCGTGATCCGCTCTTCCTTGATCTTCGGTCGACGCCGACGGGCCTGGTCGATTCGTTCGAGAACCTGCTGCTCGCGACGGTGCTGTTCGGCTGTTGTCACGTCCTGGTCGCCTCCTTGACCCGCTCGCGGGTGAACCTGCCGAAGTTGTAGTACGCCGCGCAGGCACCCTCAGGCGAGACCATGCAGGTACCGATCGGAGTCTCCGGCGTGCATGCCGTGCCGAAGACCTTGCACTCCCAGGGCTTGAGCACACCCTTGAGGACCTCACCACACTGGCAGGCCTTGGGGTCGGCGACCCGCACCCCGGGCACCGCGAAGATCCGTTCCGCATCGTAGCGGGCGTACTCCTCGCGGACTCGTAGGGCGGAGTGGGAGATGAAACCGAGACCGCGCCATTCGAAGTACGGCCGCAGCTCCATCGTCTCGGCGATGACCTGGAGTGCCTTGATGTTGCCGTCCCACGGCACCACCCGGGAGTACTGGTTCTCCACCTCGCAGCGCCCATCGGCGATCTGCACCATCAGCATGTAGATCGACTGCAGGATGTCCAGCGGCTCGAACCCCGCTACCACGACCGGCTTGTTGTACTCCGCGGCGACGAACTCGTACGGCTGGCAGCCGATCACGGTAGAGACATGCCCGGGGCCGATGAAGCCGTCCAGCCGGAGGTCCGGTGATTCCAGGATGGCCTTCATCGCAGGGATGATCGTGACGTGGTTGCAGAAGACGGAGAAGTTGTCGATCCCCTCCGCCGACGCCCGGATCATGGTCATCGCCGTGGACGGTGCGGTTGTCTCGAAACCGATCGCCATGAATACGACGTGCTTGTCCGGGTTGGTCCGGGCAATCTTCAGCGAGTCCAGCGGCGAGTAGACCATCCGCATGTCGGCGTTGATCGCCTTGGAGTCGAAGAACGACTTCGTGCTCCCGGGGACCCGCATCATGTCGCCGAACGACGTCATGATCACGTCGGGCTGCTCGGCGATTGCGATCGCGTCGTCAACCCGACCCATCGGAATCACGCAGACCGGGCAGCCCGGTCCATGGATCAGCGTGATGCTCTCCGGCAGGTAGTCCTCGATGCCGTGCTTGTAGATCGTGTGGGTATGACCCCCGCAGACCTCCATAAACTTGTATTGCCGACCCGGTTCACACAGCGCCGCTATCTGGGCCGCCAGCGCCTGGGCCTTCTCCGCGTCGCGATACTCGTCAACATAGCGCACGGGGGTCCTCCCTTCACTCGATCTGCGACTCGGCGAGCGCCTTCAGCTCGTCGGCATAGGCCTGCCCGATCCCCTCCAAGAAGTCGAGCGCATCCTTCGCCTCGGCCTCATCGATCTTGGACAGGGCGAAACCGACGTGGATCAGGATCCAGTCGCCGGGTTCGAGCTTCTCGTCCTCCAGCAGACCAATGTTGATAGCCCGCCGGACACCGCTGACATTGACCATGGCCAAGTCGACCCGGTCGTGCAGGATCTCAACGATCTCGCCTGGGATACCGAGACACATGCGCCATCACATCCTGCGGATTCGGAGGTACCGGGTGATGTCCCTAAAGGTCACCGCGACCGAGAACAGCAAAATAACCACGACGGCCAGCAGAACCCAACTCCACCATGTCATTCCCGACTCTCCTTCCGCATTTGAGTATCGATCACGCCACGCGGCTCAGTCGGCGGTCGAGAACCTGCTTGGCCTGATCCGCAACGACGCTGCCGAGTACACCCTTACCCTGCTCTGCCACCCGGCCGAGCACGGCACTCGCCGTAGTCGTACCAGACTGCAGCAGCGCCTTGAACTCGTCAGACGCCACGATCTGGTTCCACGCCGAGACTAGCTGGTCGATGCCTTGGCGCCCTGCCTTGGTGCCCATGATGTAGCCGACCAAGAACCCACCGAGTGCGCCCACAGCCGCCTCCTCACCTCGTTGAAAGTTGGTGCCTGGTTTGGAAACTTGGTGCTTGTTCAGTCGCGGTGCTTGTTCAGTCGCGGCATTCCGCGACGATGTTGACCCGGACCTTGACATCCGGGTAGACACGGAGCATCAGAATCTTGGGCGGCTCGATACCGAACTGCCGGATATCGAACGTCTGCTCCCCCGACAGCTTCAGGGCGTCGCCGCCCGAGGGCTCCACCTCGATATCACCCTCGACGCTCCGGGTAACCCCATGAAACGTGAGGTCACCCGTTACGTGATAGCGCCCCTTGCCGTCCTCCGGGGAGATCGACTTGGCCGACCCGCTGATCTTGGGATAACGGCGGCTCTCGATACGGCGCTGCAGCTCCTTGTCGTAGAGCGGGTTGCCGGACTTCAGCACGTCGACCGGGAGCTCCAGGCGCATCACTGGAGGGCTGGCGAGCTGCACCTGGCCGTCGACGATGTCAGCCTCGATCGTGCCGACCAACCCCGACGCCTCGCCGTGGATGGGGTGCACGCTGCTGCTCGCCTCGATCGACACCGTCGACCGGCCCGGTACAATCTGGTACGTCGCCATAACGCCCCGTCACATCTCGCGAATCTTCAGGTACCGGGCAATGTCCGGCAGTGACGCGACGGCGGCGGCGGCGAACACTACGAGGGTTACGCCAACGACAAAACGACTGATCATCGGGTTCCACCTTCCTGTGAGGTGCCATCGGCCGCGACTGCGGCCTCCTTGTTCGCCAGGTCGAAAACGGCCTCCACGGCCGCGTCCACAGCGGCTGCCACCGGCTCGGACAAGCCCATCCGGTCGGTGATGTCGGCCGGCTCGCAACCTACGACGAGAACTCGTCGCGGGTGCCCGCCGAGCCGCCGCAGCAGCCCAAACACCTGGTCCGGGGTCATGCCGTGCGCGTCCAGGACGGGAGCACCCAGGCCATCGTCCGGGGCGAGCGCGACGGCGGTGTCGCCGGCACTCTCCGTGCCGACCTCGTTCGGATCCAGCTCGAGTACGGACACGGTGCCCGGTGTCTCGCCGTGGGGCATGGCATCGACCAGGATCGTGGTGTCGTACCCGTCCAGCAGCTCGTAGGCCAGGTGTACACCGCGGATGCCGAAGTCGGCCACCTTGACCGTCTCTGGCAGCGGTCGCCCGGCCAGCCGCCGTACCACCTCGACGCCGAACCCGTCGTCGCCGAGGAAAATGTTTCCGACGCCGGCCACCAGCACGCTGTGCCCGCTCATGTCCCCTCACTCGCCGTGGCTGCCTCCAAGGGCTCCACCTCGTCCGGGCTGAAGTACATGTAGCGGCCCTGCCAGCTGAGAACCTCAGCGGCCATGTCGTCGTCCAGCGTCACGGCGAGGTGCGTCTCGCCGTCCACGTCGTGCAACACCGCCTGCACGGTGGCGGTCCGCCCGACCAGGAACAGGTCCTGCGCATCGGCCCGACGCCGGCCGGGGCAGAGCAGCACCTGGCTGCCCCTGCCGACCTTGATCGTGCCGATCTGTACCGTGTCGGTCTCCGGCGACACCGAGGCATCCGCGCCCGGATCCCACCACGGCACCGACCGGTCGGCCCCCGGCTGGTCCGAGAACTCGTCCGAGACGTCGCTGTCGGGAAGCTCGCGCAGCTCCGGGAAGGAGGTGTCCGACGGCCTCTTCGCCGTGACGCCCTGCAGGTAGCGGACCGCCCCGTGCAGCCGGTCCAGCACCTCGGGCGGCAGCGTGTCCGCCCGGTCGATGATCGCCGCGGCCCGGGCATCGGTCGCCCGCGCCTCTCGCTTCTCCTCATCGGTCAGCGTCATCGTACGCAGCAGCAGGATCTCGTCGATCTCGGTGGAGTCGAACAGCTCGCCCGGACTCTCCGGAGCGATCTCCGGATACTCCGAGAGGATGATCGGCGAGGCCAGCATCACCTCACGCCGGTCGTCCTCCCCCACCAGTACCGGCCAGATGTGCTCGTTGCGGCACTCTCCGACGGCGACCTTGGCCCATTCGGGCGGGTCGACCGGGGAGACGAACGTGCCGTTGGTGAGGGCCAGCAGCAGGTGCGCCGAGACGAACGAGTGCCGCAACGCGACGTCCCGGCCCCCGCCCTCGGCGGCCGACCAGTCGCTGGTGTTCTCCACCCGGACCGAGAGGTGGCAGGCACCGTACGGACCCACCAGCGGGACCACCGTCACCCGCAGCGCGCCGGACAGCTCCCACCGCTCGCGGACCGTCCGGCCGACCACCTTGCCGGAGGAGTCCAGCACATCCTCGACGTCGACACCGGCCGGGATGGACACCGGAACCGACCGCTCGCCCTCCTCCGTCAGCTCCCCGATCGGCAGGTCCACCTCGACCTCGCGCGGCGCGGCCTCGTCGTAACCGAAGAGGTCGGTGCCGTCGACGGTGAGGGAGGCCACCGGCTCGAACCCGCCGGAGCCGTCGGCCCGCTGGATGGTCCGGGCCTGTACCTGGAGACAACGCAGGACCAAGTGCAGCACGGCGCCTGCCCGTGGCTCGAACAGGCACTCGGTCCGGCTGGCCGTCGGTTCGCCGCTGCCGGTCTCGGCCCAGGCCGGCGGCACCAGCACGCCGAACTGCCAGCGAACCTGGTTCTTCGCGGCCGAGGCGCGGTACGGATACAGCAGGTAGCCCTCGTACAGCACGGCCTCGGCGACCTGGCGAGCCCGGTCGAGGTCTGTCGTGTTCATCCGGGAACCTCCTCGTCCTGGGCAGCCAACAGCTCGTCGATGACGTGCTCCCAGCTCGGTAGGGCACGCCTCGCCCGGTACGCGCTCAGCGCATCCAGGGCGTCCCGGGAGATCCGGATCCATGCGGTGTTGGGGAAGTAGCGGTCCATCATGGCCCGCCACACCGACACCGGCAACCGGTAGTTGCTCTCCTTGTGCCACGGCACCTGTCCGACCGCGTAACCGGTCGGGCCGGGGGTGTAGAACGTGCCGGAGTAGAGCACCAGCAGCGGGATCTCGCCGATCTCCAAGGCGTGGAAGTACTTCGCCGTCGAGACGTCGAAGTCGTAGGTGCACAGGATCGGCACGTCGATCTCGGTCGAGCCGGTAAACGCCGGCACCAACACCGCCACCGTGGTGAACTGCATCGGCTTCAGCGTCTCGGCCCACCGCGGCCGCTCACCGAACAGCTCGACCAGCCGTGCGGCCTCGCCGTCGGTGTACTTGCGGTGTAGTGGCTCGATCCGGATCTGACAGCGCAGCAGGATGGTGTGCACCTTGACGCCGGTCGTCTCCGAGATCCGCAGCCGCATCGTCAGCGTTGGCGCGGCGGCATACGGCTCAACCCGGATGTCGGTGACGTCGAAGACCAGCTCAGCCATTGCCGCCGCCTGCCGGGGTCGGCCGGGGTGGGATGACCTGTCCCCGGATCGACTTGTCCTGGGACCGCAGCCAGTCGAAGAACTTGCCCAGCTCCTGCCAGACCTCCTCGCCGCCGTCGAAACCCTTCCAGTACATCCGGACCAGCCCGACCAACTGGTAGCAAGAGTCGATCGGCACCAGGTACGCCTCGAAGTCGCCTTCCAGGCTGGTGCCGGTACGGCGGATCAGCACTGCCTCCACGTCGGGCTCAAGGTCTTCGAAGCCGGGGTTTCCGCCCAGCACCTCCTCCCATGTCTCCAACGTGAGCAGTGACTCGGTCGCACCGGCCGGGCTCGGGTAGCAGGCCACCCAGTGCGCCTGGTCGGAGTTCTCGAAGAAGAACGCCACCCCGACCGGGATCTGGAGCTCATCCCACTGGGCAGCCGACATTGCGAACGACGACGCATAGCGGTACCGGTCAGGCACCGTGCGGTACCGCCCGCCGGCCGCGCCCCGCTGTGTGAACAGCAGGGCGCAGGGCCGGCAGGCGCACTTGATGCCGCGCTGCTGCAGATCAGCCACATGTGCGTGTCCGGGGAAGATCCGGATGCCGCACAGCTCGCACTTCTCCGCCCCGTCGGCCTCCCGTGGCTGGGGTATACCCACGGCTCCGGCCACGGTGGTGGCGGGCGGTGCCGGCGCCGCAGCCGCCGGCACCGCGAATCGTCGTAGTCCACTCACCGCAGCGCCTCCGCCACCACAGCGAGTCGGACCGTGCCACTGTCGGAGCTGTCATCGGCGAGGAGCGGCACCGGATCGAGGTGATCCGTGCCGTCCAGACCGCGACCCGCCAGCCTGACGTCGTACCGCGTGCCGCACCCCGGGCAGGTGAGCACCGTGTCGGCCAGCCCACCGCTGGCCAGCTCGGCGCCACACGCCGGGCACCCGTCCCGGTAAGCGTAGAGCGTCTCGCCCAGTCGCCATACGACGATGGCCGAGCCGTCCACGGTGACCGACCTGCCGGCTCCCACCGGCAGGTCCGCCAGCCCGTCGACCGAGGTCCACTCCGCCTCGGCCGACGCTGGGTCGGGCTGCCCCGCCTGCGAGTGCCCTGGCGGCTCGGCCAGCCCTGGACGGGACTGGATCTGCAGGAGGGGCGAGGGTGGCGGGTCAGCCACCCCCTCCACCTCGATCGCCGTGACCTCCGGAGCGGCCTCTTCGATGGCACGTTCAATGGCCATCCGCACGGTGACCGTGGAGGAGGGACAGCCGTGGCAGCTTCCCTCCAGCCGCAGGTGCACCGCGTCGTTCGCGTCGATGCCGAGGTACTCGACTCCGCCGGCGTGCGAGCCCAGGTACGGTCGCACCTTTTCCAGCGCGGCCAGCACCCGGGTCTCGGTGTCCTGCGGATGCAGGTCGTGCAGCATCAGCAGGCTCGCCACCAGCTCGTCACCGACCATCCGGTCGAGCAGGGCCGGGCCGGTGGAGTCCTCGCCGATCATCTCGACGAACCGGGCGAGCCCGGCACCGTACAACTCCACCAGCAGCCGGACCATCTCGTCCGCCCGCTCCCCGGCGAGGGGATCGGCCGACGATCGGAACTCCTCGAGGAGACTCTCGACGCGAGCCCCGGTGTTTCGCAGATCAGGACCTTTTGCCACTGGCCTCAGCCGCCAGGGTTGAAGCTCATGGGCGAGTGCACCTTCTCCAGGACCTTTCCGTTGCCGAGATACATGTGGACACCGCACGGCAGGCAGGGGTCGAAGCTACGCACCGCGCGCATGATGTCGATGCCCTTGAACTGGTCGGGCGGGTTCTCTTCGAAGATCGGCGTGTTCTGAACGGCGTCCTCGTACGGGCCAGGGGTGCCGTAGACGTCACGGACGCTGCCGTTCCACGGCGTCGGCGGGTACGGGTGGTAGTTCGCGATCTTGCCGTTCCTGATCACCATGTGGTGGCTGAGCACGCCCCGCACCGCCTCGGTGAAGCCACAGCTCACGGCCTCGTCCGGCACCGTGAACGGCTCCCACGTCTTGGTGTGGCCGGCGCGGACCTCCTCCAGCGCCTTCTCCGTGAAGTGCAGCGCGAGCGCCGCGGAGTAGGCCTGGAAGTAGGTACGTGCGCGGTTGCGCTCGAGCGCGTTGCTCCACTGCGGGATCTTCCACTCGAACGACGCCTCTGGCTTGGTCGCCGTACGTGGCAGGTTGATCTCCACGCTGTGCCCGGTGGCCTTGACGTAGCCACAGTCGACCAGACCGGCGAGCGCGGTCGCCCACAGGCGAGCGATCGGGCCACCGCCGGTGTCCAGCGCCAGGTGGTCCTTGCCGTCGAACCAGCGCGGCGACATCGTCCAGGAGTACTTGTCGTCGAAGTTGCGCTTGGCCGGCTTGGGGATCGTGTGCTGGTTCCAGGGGTGCCGACGGTCGACCGGGTTGCCCAGCGGGTCCTTAGAGACGAAGACCTCCTGGTCATCCCAGTCGTCGTAGTACGAGCTGCCGAGCAGGATGCGCAGGCCGAGGTTGATGTCCACCAGGCTGTTGGTGACCAGCCTGCCGTCCACGACGACGCCCGGCGTGACGTACATCTTGCGACCCCACGCGGCCATGTTCTCGTACTTGAAGTCGCAGTAGTCGGGGTCGTTCAGGCTGCCCCAGCAGCCCAGCAGGATCCGCCGCTGACCGACCTTCTCGTATCCCGGAAGAGCCGTGTAGAAGAAGTCGAAGAGGTCGTCGTGCAACGGCACGACGCGCTTCATGAACTCCACGTAGCGCATGAGCCGGGTGAGGTAGTCGGTAAAGAGCTGGATCGTGGCCACCGTGCCGACGCCGCCCGGGTAAAGGGTGGACGGGTGCACGTGGCGCCCCTCCATCAGGCAGAACATCTCACGGGTGTAGCGGCTGACCTGCAGGGCCTCGCGGTAGAACTCGCCTTCCAGCGGGTTCAGCGTCCGCATGATGTCGCCGATGGTCTTGTAGCCGTGCTCGGCGGCGTGGGGGGACTCGGTCCGGTTCGCCAGCTCGAGCACGCCCGGGTTGGTTTCCCTGACCATCCGCTCGCAGTAGTCCACACCGACCAGGTTCTCCTGGAAGATGTTGTGGTCGAACATGTACTCGGCGGCCTCACCGAGGTTGATGATCCACTCGCCGAGGTGCGGCGGGCGGACACCGTAGGCCATGTTCTGGTTGTAGACAGAGCAGGTGGCGTGGTTGTCCCCACAGATACCGCAGATACGGCTGGTGATGAAGTGCGCGTCGCGGGGGTCCTTGCCCTTCATGAAGATGCTGTAGCCGCGGAAGATGGAGGAGGTGCTGTGACACTCCGCCACCGTCTTCTGCTTGAAGTCGATCTTCGTGTAAATACCCAGGCTGCCGACGATCCGAGTAATCGGATCCCACGTCATCTCGGTCAGTTGGTTTTGTGTGCTGGTCATCGTGGTGGGTTGCCTTTCTGTATGCCGAGCTCGGACCGCGGGCTCACCACTTCGGCTTGTATCCGGTGGTCAGTTCTCTGCCGGTCTTGCGCCACTTGGGCTCTTCATCCACGGTCTTCAGCGTCACTGTCCGCAGCGTGCGGATCAGCTTCCCGTAGACACCGCTGGCAACGGTGGAGACCCGAGCACCCGGTGGCTCGTCCATGAACGGCATGAACTTGTCCGGGAAGCCAGGCATGGTGCAGGCGATACAGATGCCGCCGACGTTCGGGCAGCCGCCGATGCCGTTGATCCAGCCACGCTTGGGCACGTTGCACTTGACGACCGGCCCCCAGCAGCCCAGCTTGACCAGGCACTGCGGTGAGCCGTACTCGTCGGCGAACTGGCCCTGCTCGTAGTAGCCCGCCCGGTCGCACCCCTCGTGCACGGTCGCGCCGAACAGCCACTGCGGGCGCAGCTGGTCGTCCAGCGGGATCATCGGGGCCTGGCCGGCGGCCTGGTAGAGCAGGTACAGGATCGTCTCGGACAGGTTGTCCGGGTGAATGGGGCAGCCTGGCACGCAGACGATCGGAATACCCGCCTTGGACTTCCAGTCCCAGCCGAGGTAGTCCGGTACGCCCATGGCGCCGGTGGGGTTGCCGGCCATGCCGTGGATGCCGCCGTAGGTCGCGCAGGTGCCGACAGCCAGCACCAGCAGCGCCTTGGGCGCCAGCCGGTCCAGCCACTCGCTGGTGGTCATCGGCTGACCGGTGTCAGGGTTGTTACCGAACCCGCACCAGTAGCCTTCGGGCTTGATCGCCTCGTTCGGGATCGATCCCTCGACCACGAGCACGAATGGCTCGAGCTCGCCACGGTCGGCCTTGTGGAACCATTCGATGAAGTTGTCCGCGCCCTGCTCCGGACCGCATTCATAGTCGATCAGCGGCCAGTGCACAGCGATCTTGGGTAGGCCGGGCAGTGCACCGAGGACAATTTCCTCGATGCTCGGCTGGGTCGCGGCAGTAAGCGCGACCGAGTCCCCGTCACAGCTCAGCCCGGCGTTGATCCAGAGGATGTGGACGACGCCCTCGTCTTCGGGGGCCGCCGCATCTGCTATCGTCATCCCGCCTCTCCTCATGCTTGGGCTAAGAGAGCTCGCTGCGTCAGCTCCCACAGCACGTGATAGATCGTGGTCTGCGCTTCTTGTATGCGATGGACCGAGGCTGACGAGACCACAAACAGATAGTCAATGGTGTCCAACCTAGCCATCGCGCCGCCGTCGTACCCGGCCAGCCCGACAGTGATCAGGCCGCGCCGACTCGCCTCCTCGAAGGCTGCGACAAGGTTCGCGGAGTTACCGCTGGTAGAGAGTCCGACAGCGATATCACCGGCCCTGGCGGACGCGGCGAGCTCGCGAGCAAATATCACGTCGAACCCCACATCGTTCGACAGCGCGGTGACGACCGCGATGTCGTTGGTGAGGCACAGTGCGGGCAGCGGTCGCGCTGTGCCGTCGATCGTGCTCGGCGGGTTGAGGAAAGTGCTGACCACATCTTGGGCGTCGGTGCTGCTGCCGCCGTTGCCGAACGCGAACAACCTGCCGCCGGCGACAAACCCGGCAGCCATCTTCTCGGCACACTGAGCTAGTTGGTCCGCATAATGGTCGAGAACCTGACGGCGGAGCGCCACGATCTCGGCGGCCTTGCGCTCAGTGGACTGGCGAACCTCCGCCAGCACGGCGTCGATGTTCCCTTCCCGTCCGTAAAGGAAGGGGTACAACGACTCTAGGTCAGCAGTGTGATTCCCGGCTCGTCCATGGTTGGCCATGGCTTACCCCCAGACCGTCACCGTTGAACCACGGCGATGGCCTCCTTCGCGTGTACCAAGATGGTGTCGCCGACTTCCACGTCGACGAGCGCCACACTGACCTCCTCGACTCCCACCCCGGTGTCCACCAGGGCGAGGTCACCATCCAGCAACCGCACCACGCGTACCGCAACTGCTTCGTCAGAGCAGGTGATGCACACGTCGGCGTGGCACTGCGGAACGAGCCTTGCGGCAGCAGAACCGGGCTCGTTCATGCTAAGACCTCCGGACCGAGCAGGCCCGGCTGCTCGAAGAACACGTGCACCAACTCCCACAAGATGTGGTAAATCGTGACGTGGACTTCCTTGACCACATGTGGGTCCGCCGACCGAGCGAACAACACGTGGTCAACCGCGGGACTGGCGGCGATAGGTCCGCCGTCCCCTCCGACGAGGGCTACGGTCAGCAGCCCTCGCACCTTCGCCTCCTCAAGGCCGCGCAGCACGTTCTCACAAAGCCCATCGGAGGACAACCCCAGCGCGATGTCCCACGGCCTGGCCAGCCGGCGGATCTGGTGCGCGAAGACCTGGCCAAAGCCCTCACGCAGCGCAACGCCGGTCAGCGTGGCCACATCGTTGGTCAACGAGATCGACGGCAGCGCACGCTTGCCGACGATGACAGGGTGGACGAACTCCACCGACACGTGCTGAGCATCAGTGGAGGCGCCTCCGTTGCCGAAGACCATCAGCGTGCCGCCTCGGTGAAACCGCATCGCCATGTCATGGCAGGCCCGGGCTACGCGCTCGGCCTCCTCCGCGAGGAGGATCCCTGCTTGATCACGGCGGACTAAACACTCACCGACGGCCTGGACTCCGTCGACCAGCTGTGCCATGGACACGCGCCTTCCTGACGTCAACCCTGACGCCTGGCCCGACATCGGGGATCATCCACCCGGACGGCACCCAGCACAAGTGGCCCGAAGGTGGATCGCTGGGCTTGCATGTCCGACAATCCCCCGTGTGATCGGCAGCGAGAGGACAGCGTGACCAGCAGGGTGCGGACAGGGATCCGGGTCGAGGGCATCGTCCAGGGCGTCGGCTTCCGGCCGTTCGCGCACGCGCTGGCCAGGCGGTTCGCGCTGGCCGGCCTGGTCGGCAACGACGCTCGCGGCGTGTTCTGCGAGATCGAGGGCGACCCGGCCGCGGTCGCCGGGTTCCTGGCGGCGCTGACCCGGGAGGCGCCGCCGCTGGCGATGATCGAGCGGGTGGAGACCAGGGAGCTCACGCCGACCGGCGGGACGGAGTTCGACATCGTGCCGAGCGAGGAGGGCGGCGACCGGCAGGCGCTGATCTCGCCCGACACGGCGACCTGCGCGGACTGCCTGCGGGAGCTGTTCGACCCGGCCGACCGGCGGTACCACTACCCCTTCGTCAACTGCACCAACTGCGGACCACGGTTCAGCATCATCCGGGACGTACCGTACGACCGGCCGAAGACCACGATGGCCGACTTCCCTCTCTGCCCAGCCTGCGAGAAGGAGTACCACGACCCGGCCGACCGGCGGTACCACGCCCAGCCGGTGTGCTGCGCGGACTGCGGCCCGTCGCTGCGGCTGACGGATCCGGCCGGCCGGCCGGTGCCCAGCGACCCGATCGAGGCGACCATCGGGCTGCTCCGGGCCGGCAAGGTGGTCGCGGTCAAGGGCCTGGGTGGATACCATCTGGCTGCCGACGCCGAGTCCGAGCCGGCGGTCTCCGCCCTGCGGGCGCGCAAGCACCGGGAGGACAAGCCGTTCGCGGTGATGGTGCCGGATCTGGCCGCGGCTGGCCGGCTCTGCATCGTCGACGACACGGCCGCTGAGGTGCTCACCGGGACCCGTCGGCCGATCTTGCTGCTGCCACGGCGGCCCGGGGGCGTCCTGGCCAGCGCGGTGGCGCCGGGCAACCGGGACATCGGGCTGCTGCTGCCGTACACGCCGATCCACCACCTGCTGGCCGCCGCGCTCGGGTCGCCGTTCGTGCTGACCAGCGGTAACGTCTCGGACGAACCGATCGCCTACCTCGACGGCGAGGCCCGGGACCGGCTGGCCAGCATCGCCGACTACTACCTCACCCACGACCGGCCGATCCATATGCGAACCGACGACTCGGTGGTGCGCACGTTCCGCGGCGCGGAGCTGCCGGTACGGCGGTCGCGCGGGTACGCGCCGCAGCCGGTGCGGCTGCCGGTGCCGGCGCGGCGGCCGATCCTGGCCTGCGGCGCGGAGCTGAAGAGCACCTTCTGCCTGGCCCGGGGGCAGCACGCCTTCGTCTCGCACCACATCGGCGACCTGGAGAACGCCGAGACGCTGCACTCGTTCACCACCGGCATCGAGCATCTGGGACGGTTGTTCGACATCGTGCCCGCGACGGTGGCGCATGACCTGCACCCGGAGTACCTGTCCAGCAAGTACGCCCGGGACCGGGCCGAGGTGGAAGGCGAGCTGAAGCTGGTCGGCGTCCAGCACCATCACGCGCATATCGCGTCCTGCCTCGCGGACAACGGCGTGGACCCGGCAGAGATCGGACCGGTGATCGGGGTGGCGCTGGATGGCACCGGCTTCGGGCTGGACGGGACGATCTGGGGTGGCGAGTTCCTGCTCGCCGACCTGACCGGGTTCACCCGGCTCGGCCATCTCGACCAGGTGCCGCTGCCCGGCGGTACGGCGGCGATCCGCCAGCCGTGGCGGATGGCACTGTCCTACCTAGACAGTGTGTACGGCGACGACCTGCCGGACGTGGCCGTGCTGGGCCGGCACGTGGACCAGTGGCGGACCGTGCTGTCGGTCGCCCGGGCCGGGGTGAACTCGCCCCTCACCTCCAGCGCCGGGCGGCTCTTCGACGCGGTGGCCGCGCTGCTCGGGGTGCGGGACACGATCAACTACGAGGGCCAGGCCGCGATCGAGATGGAGCAGCGGGCCGACCCGCTGGAGGCTGGCTCCTATCCGGCGGGGCTGGTGGACGGGCCGCCGTTCCGGGTGCGTGGCGGCGATCTGGTCCGGGCGGTGGTGGAGGATTTGGGGCGCGGGGTCGAGGTGCCGACCGTCGCGGCGCGTTTCCACAACGGGCTGGGCGACGCGGTGCTGGCGGGGTGCGAACGGATCCGGTCGGCGCACGGGGTGGCGGTCGTGGCGTTGTCGGGCGGGGTCTTCCAGAATGTGCTGCTGCTACGTCGGTGCGTCGACCGGCTCGGCGCGGCTGGCTTCCGGGTGCTCGTGCACGGCCAGGTGCCACCGAACGACGCCGGCATCAGCCTCGGCCAGGCCGCCGTCGCCGCCGTCAGGTCGTTGACCGCCGGCTGAGGGCACGCTGCGTCACCTCAACAACGTCCTCGCCGCACTGACTTATATGTCTGCAACACGCAGACTCCCTCATGACCGACTTTTCCGTGGTCGCGACCGCGATCTCAACGACTGGAGCGCTCCTCGGGGGCCTCGGCGGAGTCGCATTGACCCAAAGGTTCAATGCCCGCCGCGAGGATGTCCTAGCCCGTCGGCAGCGAGCGGACCAGCGGGAGCAGGCACGCCGGCAGGCGTACCTTGACCTGCTCGGCGCGGTCACCCAACTGAAGGCTGGACGTCAGGCTCGCCACGATCCGGCGACATGCGACCTCCGCTGGGCTGCATGCGTCGTGCGTCGCGCTGCTGTCGGGGGAAACGGTGGCCGAAGCCGCCCACACGCTTGCGTTGGCAGCCGAGTGGCAGGATCTCGGCGGACTCCCGGTCCAGCAGCGGAACCACTCCGGCCAGCAGCAGCGAGGTCTTCCCGGCTCCGGAGGCCCCATGGAGCACGGTGAGACGGTTCGCCCGCCAGAACTCGGCGAGGTCACGGGACTCGGTGGACCGTCCGTAGAACCGGTCGCCGTCCTCGATCCGATAGAGCCGGGAACCGACGTAGGGACGTCCGTCGACGCCGTTGCTCGGGGTGTGGGCCGTCATGACAGTGCGCCCACCCGCCGCCTGTTGACGTGCCTTACCACGCTAACGCCAAAGCCGCTGAGAGCATGACAGTGCGCACACAGGAGATGTCGTCGCATGGCATTCGGCAAATGGTTCAGATCAACCGGCCGCCGTCACAGACGGGCGGACCAGCCGGCAATCTCGCCGCCGTCCCCCTCACTGGAGTTGAGTATCTGGCGTAGCGTATGGGTAAGGCTCGACTCGTCGACCTCGTCCGCCAGTTGGCGCAACGTAAGCTCACTGACGTCGATCAACCCGTCGTCATGCCCAGTTGTGTTGTCACTCACATGCGCTCCTTGGTGTCGTCTTGGCATGCATGGCTGCTGGTCCGGTCCGTGCAGCCCCAGCGACCCCAAGCCCAGTGACCGAGCGCTCAAGGTTCCGAGGACGCATGACCTGGCACAGATACACACCTCCGCAGTGGGGTGACCGGGGAGCCGCTCCGGCGGCGGAGACGTCCAGGTGCCGTGCGGCAGCAGCAGGTCAATCATCGGCGCCGTCGCGTCGCCGTCGACGCTTACCCCCACCTGGACGCCAAGGCCGTCGAAGAGCCGCAGGTACTCATCGTCCAGACCGATGCCGTTAGTCTGCAGGCTGACGTCGACCCGCACCCCGGAACCGGCCGCGTCCCGGACGGAGGTCACCAGGTGAGCGATCAGCTCGGGTCCGGCGAGCAGCAGCTCGCCGCCGTGCATGATCAATGTGACCCGGGTCAGCCCGTGGGCGTGGACGTGTTCGACGATGCGGGTCGCGGTCTGCGCCACAACGGCCGGCGGCATCCGGACCGGCCGAGACCGCCAGGTCTTGTCCGCCAGCTTGTACATATAGCAGTGGTCGCATGCGAGGTCGCACCTGCTATGGATCTTGAGCACGAACTCCCGGAACGGCGTGGGCTCCCAACCGTGCGCCAGAAGCGCGGGTACGTCGAGCGTCTCCGGCCATTCGGGCTCGCGCCCGGGTATCGTCGGCCCAAGATTCACTGCCCGTTCGAGGTTCGCCGACATGCTTGACCAGCCCCCGTACGGGAGAAGCGGACACGACGTTGCGCGGACCTTCCACCTTATCTGGTGGGACGGCGAGAGCCCCGGGTGAATGCGCCGTAATGCGCCCGAGGGTCACCGCAGGGGTCATCGCCGCCGACCCGGCGCGTCCGACAGCACGATGTAGCCGCTGTAGTGGATGTGCTCCGTGAGCCAGTCCTGTAGTCGAGTCTGCCAGATCGGCAACCGTGTCCTGGCGTTCTGCCACGCGTTGGTGGCCATCGCCCCCACGAGGGCGGACCCGGCCGCCGTCGCCACTGTGACGAACTCCTCCATCACCACCGCGCTACCCCTTCGCCCATGATGCGCAGCCAGCGCCTCGAGAGCTGCGCGTCCGAACTACCACGATCCGTCCTCGATACCCGTAGTATCGGCTTCGAGTAGTTTCTCGAGCGTTTGGCAAGGACCGGTAGCTTCTCCGTGAGGACTTGCCAGGCAAGCGCGTCATCCACGATCGCGTAGCCGTGTATCAGGATGTTGCGAAATGCTACGATTCGTAGCAGATCAGGGGTACCCGCGGCGAGGTGTGCGTCGACCTTGGAGAGTTGGTTGAGTGCTTCACCGATGATCTAGAACTGGCGCTCGACGGCTGAGCGCAGCATGGGGTCGGCCGGTAGTCCTCGGACGACCTGCCCGCGCTGAACTCGAACAGCAGCTCGGCTGCGGGCAGCAGCGCGTCCCAGAGGTACTTCCGCCGGTCAGGCGGCATAGCGGCTCCCGGGTCCGCATGACCTGCTCGCGGAAGTAGGGATTCCGGATGCTGGTCGCGGTCACGACGTCGACCGGCCGGCCGAGGATTTGCTCCAGTCCTCCTTCAGGGCGAAGTAGGTACCAAAGTGGTCGAAGCCAGGACCGTCAGCAAACTCGGCAAGGACGTCCACGTCGCTGGCCTCAACGTCGAACGCGCCCTCGGCGGCGGACCCGAACAGGTCGAGACGGCGTACACCCAGTGTCCGGCAGAGCGCTTCGATCTGCGCAAGCCTGCTCGCGACCAACTCATGCACGGAGACCTCCCTCCCACGATTCTGCCGGACGGGTCGCCACCGTAGGTCGAAGCACTCGCTACCCGACGAGGCTGGTTAGGACTCGACCGGCTCCCCGGCTGCCTCGTCGGTCTTCGCGAACAGGCCAACGGGGCAGGACACACCCGTGCCGCCGAGGCCGCAGTAGCCGTTGGGATTCTTCGCGAGGTACTGCTGGTGGTCGCCGTTACATCAGGTCACCCCTTAACAAGCCGACTATCAGCGACTGATGGACGCAAATGAACTTGGCGTCGAACGACCTCGGTATTACTTACATGGCAGCCTTAGAGCTTCCCGCGTTTCTTTGGTGGAAGTCGCGCGGGAGGGCCAACCACGACGCTTCGGGGCTTCATTCGTGATTCGATATTGGCCGAATTTCTACCCAACCCGCTCGCAAACGCCTTCCCCGTCGCCAGCTCGTGATTGTGTTTTAGAGCAAGGTCACCGAATCGCTGAGAGTACGGAAGCAAGTGATCTCTCAGGTAGGTTGAAAAGAACTCATGATGGACTGCATCGATGACCTTGAGTTGGCCAAGATGACCGGAGAATCCTCTGGACCCATGTGGTTCGTGGCGATACAGGCGTTCCCATTTCGTCAGTTCGAGTTCGGTCTGGTCTCCAACGACCTTCGCTGCCGCCATGGGGGCGGCGAGGACAGCCACAGGAACGACAAGGTACGCATCGAACCAGAATGCAGTCTTGGGTGGTCGGCTTGCCTTCTTGAAGTGGGCGACAGCACTCATGAGCGGCATGACCAACCGTTGGTAGGCGTCAGTTCCGGTCAACTCCAGGGTTTGTCCTCGTCGGGCGACGCGCGCAAGCACGGAACAACCTGGCGGCTCCACGACGAACGGGACAAGGTCCAACTCCAGAGCCTGAAGTGGGCTGTATGACCAGACGGATCGATCGTCGTCTGTCTTGACCACGATCCGATTACGTCGCAGCCCGCATACCGTTGGGAAGGCGGGGACGAAGCTTCGCCTATCCCTGAAGAAAACGTAAGGCAGTTCAGACTGCTTGCACTCAAGGATTAGAACCAGATGCGCTCGGACTCGAGACTTACTGGATTTGACAATACGGAGTTCTCGGACCGCCAGAAGGTCGATAGTCCTCATGTCGCCCGTTACGCGATCGCGGTAGCCCCACTCGGGCTGAATCACGAAGTCATCCGCCAGCAACTCTGCTACGGTCGTTTGCAATAAGTAACCGGAGTCGTCAACGGCGGCCTTAAGTGCGTCGAGAGTTACGCCTCCCCGTAGCACTTGCGCCAGGGGATCTTGGATCTCCTCCATCGCCATACACTACTGCTAGACGGTATCTACCTCCGACTTCTCCGAGTCCTTGTTGGCGAACAGGCCAACGGGGCAGGACACACCCGTGCCGCCGAGGCCGCAGTAGCCGTCGGGGTTCTTCGCGAGGTACTGCTGGTGGTATCCCTCGGCGTAGTAGAACGGGCCGGCAGGAGCGATCTCGGTAGTAATGTCCGGATGGCCCGCCTGAGCCAGCCGCGTGGCGTACATCTCCCGGCTGCGCAGGGCCGCGTCGTGCTGCGCCTCGTCGCCGTAGTAGATCGCCGAGCGGTACTGCGTCCCCGTGTCGTTGCCCTGCCGCATCCCCTGGGTCGGGTCGTGCCCCTCCCAGAACGCCGCCAGCAGCGCCTCGTACGAGATCTTCGCCGGGTCGAACACCACCAGCACCGCTTCGGTGTGCCCGGTCCGCCCCGAGCACACCTCCTCGTACGTCGGGTTCGGCGTGTAGCCGCCGGCGTACCCGACCGCCGTCGAGTAGACGCCGTCGAGCTGCCAGAACAGCTTCTCGGCCCCCCAGAAGCAGCCCAGCCCGAACACCGCCGTCGCCAGCCCGGCGGGGAACGGCGGCATGATCCGATGCCCCGACACATGGTGCGTCTCGGACACCCGCAGCGGGGCAGACCGGCCCGGCAACGCCGACTCCGGCGACACCATCCGCAGCTTCGAAGACTGGAAGAATGACATAGGCCCAGCGTAGGTCGATCCGCCCGCTGGCGCCGCTACCCCCGCGAGCCCACCACCAGCCCGTAAGGACTTCCGACGCCCCAACCCGGCGGACCGTCGCCCGCCATTGAAGGACTGAGGTAGCCGCGAGCGGGTCGGCGACCCGCGATCCGGCATGGTTGTCGCTCGCCGCCACGAGCGGGACCTTTCGGGCCGCCAGATAACGGTCACCGCCGATTTTACAAATTTGGCCCGACCACCGGACCAACGAGAGGTCACCACACGGCGCACAGGTCACCACACGGCGCGTCAGACCAACGAGAGGTCACCACAACGCCGATAGGTGACCACACGGGCTGCCGATCAGGGCACCACCTCGGCGCCCCGGCCAGCCCGGTACTTCACGCATACGTCGGACGCGACCGCCGTACCGACCGCCGCCGAGGAGACCCCGACGCGCCGGCCGACAGGGTTGCGCGGGGCACGCGGACACAGGTTAGCCCGATCGGCCCTCTGGCGCTGCCACCCGCGACAGCCCACCATCAGCCCGTAAGGATTTCCCCGCCCGGTCGGGCCGCACTTGTAGGGTCGCGTTATGGCAACGTCACAGCAGGACGCAGTGGGTTATCTCCGGTTTCCGACAGTGCACCGCGACACTGTCGTCTTTGTCTGCGAGGACGACCTGTGGACCGTCCCGACCATTGGCGGACGAGCCTGGCGGCTGACCGCCGGCGTCGCCGAGGCGAGCAACCCCCGCTTCTCCGCGGACGGCTCGCAGCTCGCCTTCGTCGGCGCCGAGGAGGGGCCGCCGGAAGTCTACGTGATGCCGGCCACCGGCGGCGTCGCCCGCCGGCTCACCTACCAGGCAGCCACGCTGTGCCTGGTCAGCGGCTGGGATCCGACCGGCGCGATCATCTACTCCAGCAACGCCGGCCTACCGCACCGACGCGGCTGGCTGCACCGCATCGGCCCGGAAGGCGGGCTGCCCGAGCGGCTGGAGCTCGGCCCGGTCCGCAGCTCGTCGTATGGCCCGAACGGCGGAGTCGTGCTGGGTCGGCGGATCAGCCGCGAGCCGGCCGCCTGGAAGCGGTACCGTGGCGGCACCTCCGGCGACCTGTGGATCGACCCGACCGGCTCCGGCGAGTACGACCGGCTGATCGACCTGGCCGGCAACCTCGCCAACCCCTGCTGGGTGGGCGACCGCATCTACTTCCTGTCCGACCACGAGGGCATCGGCAACGTCTACTCCGTCACCCCGGACGGCGCCGACCTGTGCCGGCACACCGACCACGACGAGTACTACGCCCGCAACCTGGCCAGCGACGGCCAGACCCTCGTCTACCACAGCGCTGGCGAGCTCTACCTGCTCCGCCCCGCCGACGACCCGGCCGACGACACGCCGCGGCGGATCGACGTCCTGCTCGGCAGCTCACGCACCCAGCGCAACCGCAAGTTCGTCGACGCCGACGACTACCTGCACTCCGCCACGCTCAGCCCGGACGGCAGCGGGCTGGCCATCACCACCCGCGGCAAGGCCTACGCCTTCCCCAACTGGGAGGGCCCGGTCCAGCAGCTCGGCGAGCCGGACGGCGAACGCTACCGGCTGCTCACCTGGCTGTCCGACCGTAAGCGGCTGATCGCCGCGGTTAGCGACGACAGCGACCGGGAGCAGCTCGTCGTGCTCACCGCTGATGGCAGCGTCTCGCCGCGGCGGCTCGACGACATCGACGTCGGTCGGGTGGTCGACCTGGAGATCTCCCCGGTCGCCGATCTCATCGCGGTCACCAACCACCGGCACGAGGTGCTGCTCGTCGACCTGACCGGGGAGACGTCGCGGCACCGCCAGCTCGACCGCAGCGGCTTCCGCCCGGTCGGCGAGCTCGCCTGGTCCGCCGACGGACGCTGGCTGGCCTACGGCTTCGCCGACTCGGCCCAGACCACGGCGATCAAGCTGTGCCTGGTGGCGACCGGCGAGCTGACCTTCGCCACCAGACCGGTGCTACACGACTTCCGACCGGCCTTCGACCCCGAGGGCAGGTATCTCTACTTCATCGGCATCCGCGACTTCGACCCGGTCTACGACAGCCTGCAGTTCGACCTCGGCTTCCCGAAGGGCGAGCGGCCGTACGCGATCCCGTTACGAGCCGACCTGCCGTCGCCGTTCGTGCCGCGGCCACGGCCGCTGGAGAGCGAGGACGCGACGCACGCACGCAGGGGCAAGGAGGACCTAGAGGAGGACGAGCAGCACATTCCGAGGGTGGAGATCGACCTGGCGGGCATCACCAAGCGGCTGATCGCCTTTCCCGTGCCCGAGGGACGGTACGGCCGGGTGATCGGCATAAAGGGCAAGGTGCTCTTCTCCAGCTATCCGGTCGAGGGCACCCGGTCCCGATCGCACTCGCACTGCTCGGGCAGCGGCACGCTCGAGTGCTACGACCTCGACACCCAGGAGCAGACCAAGCAGTTCGACGGGATCAGCGACTTCTGGCTCGGCCGGGACGCGAAAACCCTGCTGTACCAGTCCGGCTGCCGGCTCCGGGTGGTCCGGGCCGGGGAGAAGCACACCGACGACTCCGACGAGGACCGGCCCAGCCGGCTGAGCGGCTGGATCGACCTGGACCGTGTCAAGGTCTCGGTGCTGCCGGCCGGCGAGTGGCGGCAGATGTTCCGGGAGACCTGGCGGCTGCAGCGCGAGCAGTTCTGGGCCGAGGACATGTCCGGCATCGACTGGGACGAGGTCTACCGCCGCTACCTGCCGCTGGTCGACCGGATCACGACCCGCTCGGAGTTCTCCGACCTGCTCTGGGAGCTGCAGGGCGAGCTCGGCACGTCGCACGCCTACGAGATGGGTGGGGAGTACCGCATCGGGCCGCACTACCGGCAGGGCTTCCTCGGCGTCGACTGGGAGTGGGACGCCGAGCGGGGGACATACCGGATCGGCCGGATCCTCGAGGGCGACGTGTGGGACCTGGCCGCCACCTCCCCGCTGAACCGGCCCGGCACCGGCATCGAGCCTGGCGACGAGGTCCTCGCCATCAACGGCCAGCCGGTCGGCGCTCACCACCGGCTGAACGGCGTGGCGCCGGCCACCCCCGGCGAGCGGCTGGTCAACCTGGCCGACGAGGAGGTGCAGCTCACCGTACGACGCGGTGACGGCGAGCCGCGGGCGGTCAGCGTGCTGGCCATCGCGGACGAGAAGCCAGCGCGGTACCGCGACTGGGTCGAGACCAACCGGCGGAAGGTGCACGAACGCACCAACGGCCGGGTCGGCTACCTGCACATTCCGGACATGATGGCGGACGGGTACGCCGAGTTCCACCGCGGCTTCCTGACCGAGTACGACCGTGAGGCGTTGCTGGTCGACGTGCGCTACAACGGCGGCGGGCATGTGTCCGGCCTGCTGCTGCAGAAGCTGGCCCGGCGCCGGATGGGCTACGACTTCTCCCGCTGGGGCGCGCCGGAGCCGTACCCGTCGGAGTCGCCGCGTGGGCCGATGGTCGCGTTGACCAACGAGTGGGCCGGGTCGGACGGCGACATCTTCAGCCATACGTTCAAGCTGCTGAAGCTCGGCCCGCTGATCGGAAAGCGCACCTGGGGCGGGGTGGTCGGGATCAACCCGCGGCATGTGCTGGCCGACGGCACCGTCACCACCCAGCCGGAGTACTCCTTCACCTTCGACGACGTCGACTGGCGGGTGGAGAACTACGGCACCGACCCGGACATCGACCTGGACATCGCGCCGCAGGACTACGTCCGGGGCCTCGACCCTCAGCTCGACCGGGGCATCGAGGTGGCCCTGGAGCTGCTGGCCAAGCACCCGCCACACACGCCGAACGAGGCCGACCGGCCCCGGCTGGTCGCGCCCAAGCTGCCACCGCGCCAGCAACCGGCCCGTCGCTGACCGCCCGCCTGTCGCGAAGATCCAGCGGACATGCCGGAGTGTCGTACTGGATCTTCGCGGCAAGGGCAATACTGGCGCGATGTTTCGGACCGTACGGGCCATCGCGGGCAGCCTGGTCGTGGTGGGGCTGTTAGCTGGCTGCGGGGAGGTCGTGGGTCACGGCACGCCCCCGTCGCTACCCGACCTGCTGATCCCGCTGGACGGCCAGCCCATCACGGAGGCGACCGGTGACGTGAACCTGGCGGACTACCTAGCCAAGTTCGCCACCGCGCCGGAGCCAGAGGCGGCCGAGTTCACCGGGCAGGGCTTCGTCGGCGGATGGGTGGTGAGCACGCTGGACTCGTCGTTCAGCCGGCGGGTCTTTCTGCTGCAGTTCCGCGACACGGCGGCGGCGCGGTCGGTCTACGGCTGGTACCAGGACTTCCTGACGCCGGCCGACCGCACCTTCGACACCGGGGTGACCAGGGACAACTTCGGCAAGGTGGCCGACTACCAGGACCAGCAGGGCCGGTCAGGCACCCGCGCCCAGGTGCTCTACCCGGCCGGCCCGTTCCTCGTCATGGTCAGCGTGATCGTGGCGAGCACCGAGAACGACACCGCGCGCACGGAGGCCCAGCGCCTGGCCACCGCCCAGTCCCACCGCCTGCCCTGACCCCAGCTCCCGACGATCATCGACCTGTTGGGATCAGTTGATCTCCCCGGACCGCAACAACTCGATGATCGTCGGAAGGGTCAGCGGTTCAGCGGCCGGCGGCGTAGCCCTGCATGCCGCGCGGGTTGGCCGCCGCCCGGAGCAGGCCGCGCTCGGGGTCGCGCGCCACCGCCGAGAGCCGGCCCAGCGTCCACGGCCCGGACCGCACCACCCGGTGGCCGAGCCGCTCCAGCCCGGCCAGCGTCGGCTCGCCCAGCCGGTCCTCGGCGACCACCTCGCCCGGCACCATCCGGCGTGGCGAGAACGACGACGGGAACGACGTGGTGTGCCAGGCCGGCGCGTCGATCGCGGCCTGCAGGTCCCACCCGAACACGACATGGTTGAGAAAGAAGCCGAGCTGCCACTGGTCCTGCTGGTCCCCGCCCGGCGTCCCGAACGCCAGCACCGGGTCACCGGCCCGCAGCGCCAGCGACGGCGACAGGGTGATCCGGGGCCGCTTGCCCGGGGCCAGGGAGTTCGGCAGGCCCTCCTCCAGCCAGAACATCTGCGCCCGGGTGCCCAGGCAGAAGCCCAGGTCGGGCACGGTCGGGGAGCTCTGCAGCCAGCCGCCGGACGGCGTAGCGGAGATGATGTTGCCCCAGCGGTCGACGACGTCGACATGGCAGGTGTCGCCACGGGTGGTGCCCTGCGGCGACAGGGTCGGCTCACCCGATCCGGGCAGCGCGCCGCCCGGCTCCGGCGGCGGCCCGGGTGCCGGCCGGGTGACGTAGGACGGCAGCCGCGCCAGCCGTCCGTCCGGGCTGCCCGGCCGCAGCTCGTACGACGCCGCGGGTCCGACCAGCCCGGCCCGCTGGGCGGCGTACGGCCGGGCCAGCAGCGCGTCCAGCGGCACGTCCGGGATGTCTCCGTACCACGCCTCCCGGTCGGCAAAGGCCAGCTTGGCGACCTCGACCACCCGGTGCACCAGCTCGGCGCTGCCGGCCGGGGGCAGCGCACCGAGGGCGTCCAGCATGGCGAGCTGGGCGAGCAGGGTCGGGCCCTGGCTCCAGCCGCCGATCTTGCAGACGGTCCAGCCGCGGAAGTCCAGCCTGGCCGGCTCCTCGTAGCTGGCCCGCCACCCGGCCAGGTCCGCCCCGGTCAGCAGCCCGGCGTGCGGCCGGTTGGAGTCGTCCAGCATCGGCGCTCGGCAGAAACGGTCGATCGCCTCAGCCACCGAGCCCGAGTACCAGCACAGCAGCGCGGCGTCGAGCTGTGCCTCGCGGCCGGCGCCGGCCGCCTCGGCCTGGATCAGGACCTCACGGTAGGTCCCGGCGAGCGTCGGGTTGCGAAACAGCCGCCCGGCTTGCGGCGCGCTGCCGGCGCCGCCGGGCAGCCATACCCGGGCCGACGTCGGCCAGTGCGCCTCGAACAGCGGCCGCATCGCCTCGATGGTGCCGGCAGCGGCCGGCGACAGCGGGTGGCCGGCCTCGGCGTACCCGATCGCGAACCGCAGCACGTCGCGCAGCGATTTGGTGCCGTGGTCGCGCAGCAGTGCCAGCCAGCCGCCGAACGCGCCCGGCACCGTGGCCGCGAGCAGCCCGGTGCCAGGGATGAGGTCCAGCCCCAGGCCGCGGAAATGCGCGGGAGTAGCGCCAGCCGGTGCGGTGCCCTGGCCGCAGAGCACGGTCGGGTGCGGGTTGCCGGCCGTGGCGAAGATCGCCGGGACCTCGCCGCCGGGGCCGTTGAGGTGCGGCTCGACGACCTGCAGCACAAAGCCGGCCGCCACCGCGGCGTCGAAGGCGTTGCCACCGTCCTCCAGGATGGCCATGCCGGCGGCGGTGGCCAGCCAGTGCGTGGACGCGACCATGCCGTAGGTGCCGACGATCTCCGGCCGCGTGGTGAACACGCGCGTCACGGTACCCGCCAACGCGGGTCGCGGCCGTCAGCCGGGACAGGGCACGCCGCCGGGGCGACAACTATCCACGACCAGTGGCCGCCTTCCACATATTCACAATCAGTGGCCATCCGCTACATATTAATATTCAGTTTCATATTCAGTGGCCATCCGCCACACATTGTGGAAAGTTGCCGCGGTGTGGGGCGACCGACCGTGCTCGACTGCAACCCGGGGATCGACGACGCGATCGCCTGCTGGTGGCGCTGACCGCACCCGAGCTGGACCTGGTTGGCGTGACCACCGTCGGTGGCAACGTCGGCCTGGCCCACACCACCCGCAACGCGCTGGGGGCCGCGGTCGAGGGGTTGGGGTGTCGCCGGCGAACGCGTTCGGGTGGTGGATCGCCGTCCACGCATCCGCATCGATGGTGGCGATCGCGGCGTCGATGCTCGGTTCGATCCAGTGGCCAGGCTGGCGTAGGCGCCGGCCCGGGTCGCGCCGGCGACGACCTCGGCGATGTAGAACTTCGAGTCGCCGCGCATCACGATCGCACCGGTGCAGCCGGCCTCGCGGGCGGTGGCCAGCACCTCGGCCACCATCGCCGCAGCGCCGCGCACATCGGCGGACCTGCCCTTGCGCAGCCGGATCCCAGCGACGACCGGCCTGCCGTACACCTGCCGGTGGAACGTACCCACCGTGGACGGCGCCCGCACCCCGCGGAACGCCACCTCCATCGCGGCATACCGCAACCGGTCGGTGTCGGTGATGCTGTCCGCGCCGGCGACCATCCCGGCCAGCAACGACATCACCTTCGCGGCCGCGTTCGCGCCGCCGCTGTTCGGCGCGTCGGTGATCCTCACCCGGTCCGTGACCAGCCCGGGCAGCCCAACCCGCTCCGCCAACGCCACCACCGGCACCAGACCGGCACCGGCGATCAGGTTCGCCTCATCGAAAGCGACGTCGATCATCGTGGCGGCGTGGGAAGACTGCATCTCGCGGGTGCACCCCGACCAGGACGTACGGATCCCTCGACAAGACCCATCGTCCCAGGTCAGGGCGCACCCACGCCTCATTCAACCCCTTACACGCCGCTATTGACCGGTGGATCCGGGCTCAGTGCGTGGTACCGTCGCAACGAGGCACTATCCGCCCTGCTCGACGCCGATATGACGGCTGTTGATCCGCGGACTGGTACCATCGGTACCCCTTTAGCTAGGAGTCTTGACGCGGCACGCCTACGCTCGTGTAATTGTCAAATAGTCCTTACGAGCGAAGAGGCGCGGTAGTGGGCAAACACGAGGACAAGAAAGAGAAGGATGGCCAACTGCCGAAGGACTATCCCATCCCGCCGCCGAGCGACGAGGAGAACGGAAAGCACGGCGAGAGCGACAAGTGACTGAGGCAGGTGGGTTGCTGCGCCGCCTGACCGACGACATCACCGCCAGCGGCGAGCTGGCGCGGCAGTGGCGCCCCGCGTTCCTGGCGGTGCCCCGCCACTGCTTCATCCCGGATGTCGTCTGGCGGGAGGACTCCGACAGCGAGGACGACAACAACCTCCTCCCGCTGTCGCGTGCCGAAGACCCCGACACCTGGCTGTCACTGGCGTACGCCGACGAGGCCGTCATCACCCAGGTGGATGACGGCCATCCGGCCGGGCCGGGCCTCATCGGACGGGAGGTGTCCAGCTCGGCAAGTCAGCCGAGCGTGGTCGCCCTCATGCTGGCCGCACTGGGCGCCGATCCCGGCATGACTGTCTGCGAAGTTGGCACGGGCACGGGCTACAACGCGGCACTCCTCGCGTGCCGGCTCAGCGCCGGGAACGTCACCACGATCGAAATTGACCCGCAGGTGGCCGCCGCCGCGGCGAAAACACTGCGCGCCGCCGGCTATGGCGGGGTCACCGTCGTTACCGGCGACGGCGCGCTCGGCTGTCCCGACCGCGCTCCCTATGACCGGGTCCTCGCTACTGCCTGCGTCTACCACGTGCCGTACGCCTGGGTCGCGCAGACAAAGCCCGGCGGGCGGGTGCTCACGCCATGGCGCACCGAGTACCACAACGGCGGGCTGCTGGCGCTGTCCGTGGCCGACGACGGCACGGCGTCCGGTCACATTGTCGGCAACGTCGCCTTCATGACGCTGCGGCAGCAGCGAAACCCCCGAGCGTCGCTGCGCGCCATCATCCGCGACGATGACAGCACCACGACCAGCAGGACCGACCTGCATCCCTACCGGGTGGCCGGCGACTACGACGCCTCGTTCGCCATCGGGCTGCGCGTGCCGCGCTGCCGCACCATCACCTGGCCGCCGGACAAGGACACCGGCGAGGCCACGGTGTGGTTCGTTGACCAGTGGTCACGCTCATGGGCCAGCCTGCACTACACGCCCGACGCCACCGAGCACACCATCCGCCAAGCCGGCGAGCGACACCTCTGGGACGAGGTCGAGGCCGCATACCACCGGTGGCGCAGCGCCGGCAGCCCGAAGGCCAGCGACTGGCAGCTCACCATCACCCCGCAAGGACAGTCGACTTCTGTATCTCGTGGCCGCGCGTGATTCCTCGCGTGCCGCCTACCCGGCGGCGCCAGGGAAGGTCTCTCCGAGCCCGCCGCCCTCGTGCGCCCCGGCCGTCAACGACCCGTCGGCCCCGCCAACCGCGAACGAGACCGTGACGGACGCCCGGGTGCGGGGCAGTGCGGCTTATCGAGCCGGTGAAGCACGAGGTCAGTGGGTGGGGGCGGCGCGGCGGACGATGGCCCGGTCGTCGATGTTCGGCGGCAGGGTGCCGAGGACATGCCCCCAGTCGCCGTCCAGCCGGGAGGCGCAGAACGCGTCGGCGACGTACGACGGGGCAAACCGGACCAGCAGCGAGCCCTGCAGGCACAGCGCCATCAGCTCGGCTACCCGCCTGGCCCGCAACAGCAGGTCGCCGCGTGCCGAAAGCTGCGCGCGCAACCGCTTGGCGGCGGCGTCCAGCCGGGCGTCCGCGCTGGCGGCCAGGTCGATCTCGGCCAGCAGGACGTCGACCGACTCCGGCTGGCGGTCGACCGCGCGCAGCAGGTCCAGCGCGATGACGTTGCCCGAGCCCTCCCAGATGCCGTTCAGCGGTGCCTCACGGTACAGCCGCGGCAGCCCGGACTCCTCCACATACCCGTTGCCGCCCAGGCACTCCAGCGCCTCGGCCACCACCACGGGCCCTCGCTTGCACACCCAGAACTTGCCCACCGCGGTGGCGATCCGGCCGAACACCCGCTCCGTCGGGTCGCTGCTCTCGCGCCCGTCGACCGCCGCGGCCAGCCGGAGCAGCAGCACGGTCGCGGCCTCGGTCTCGACGGCAAGGTCGGCCAGCACGTTGCGCATCAGCGGCTTGTCCCGCAGCGGCCCGCCGAACGCCGAGCGGTACGTCGCATGGTGGATCGCCTGCGCCAGCGCGGCCCGCATTCCGGCGGCGCTGCCGATCACGCAGTCCAGCCGGGTCATCTGCACCATCTCGATGATGGTCGGCACGCCCCGGCCCTCCGGCCCGACCCGCCAGGCCACCGTCTGGTCGAGCTCCACCTCGGCCGAGGCGTTGGACCGGTTGCCGAGCTTGTCCTTCAGCCGCTGGATGCGGAACGGGTTGCGCTCGCCGTCCGGCAGCACCCGCGGCACCAGGAAGCAGGTCAGCGTCTCGGTGTCCGGCCGGGCACCGGCCGCCGGTGTCGTATGGGCGAGGACGAGGAACAGGTCGCACATCGGGGCCGAGCAGAACCATTTGTGCCCGGTCAGCCGGTAGCTGCCGTCGGGCTGCGGCAACGCCCGGGTGGTGTTCGCCCGGACGTCCGACCCACCCTGCTTCTCGGTCATGCCCATGCCGGCCAGCAGCCCTGGCTTGCCCGTCGGCGGGCGCAGCCCCGGGTCGTACGACGTGCTGGTCAGCCGTGGCTCGCACTCGACGGCCAACGATCGCTCGTGGCGCAGTGCCGGTACGACGGCGTAGGTCATCGACACTGGGCAGCCGTGCCCGGCCTCGACCTGGCTCCACACGTAGAAGCCGGCCGCGCGCCGCACGTGTGCCCCGTGCTGCCGGCTGGCCCAGGGCGCCCCGTGCAGGCCGTTGCCGACCGCGACCCGCATCAGCTCGTGCCAGCTCGGGTGGAGCTCCACCTCGTCGATCCGGTGGCCGTACCGGTCGTGGGTGCGTAGCACCGGCGGGCAGTCGTTCGCCAGCCGGCCCCAGTCCTGCGCCTGCTCAGTGCCGGCCAGCGTGCCGAGCTCGGCCAGCCCGTCGGTAGCCCAGCCCGCGCCGTGCCGGATCACGCCTTCGGCCAGGGCGCGGTCAGTGCCGAAGACGTCGTGCCCGACCAGTGGCGGTGGCTGGTTGGTCACCTCGTGTGTCGAGCCCATGACACGAGTCTCGCCGACCGTGAACCCAGGAGTCCACCGGTGTTGCGAAGCTGACACGCCCGGTCCTGGCAGGATCGGGGCGTGCCGCATCCGCCGACGTTGGCCAGGACCCATACCCGGCTGGCCGGCACCGCACTCGTGGTGCTCTCCGGCGCGGCGTTCGGCACCATGCCGATCATGGCGAAGGTCGCCTATCACGCGGGCGCCGAGCCGTTCGCCCTGTTGGCAGTGCGGTTCACGGTGGGCGCGGCGTTGCTGGCCCTGATCCGCGTCCGCACCCAGCCGGGGATGCCGTGGCCGCGAGGCCGGACGCTGGCCGCCCTGTTCGCCCTCGGCGCGGTCGGGTACGTCGTGGAGTCGGCGGCGTACTTCCTCGCGTTGGAGCACCTGCCGGCCGCGCTGGTGGCGATCCTGCTCTACCTCTACCCGGCGATCGTGGTGCTGCTGGCCGTGGTGTTCCTGGGCCAGCGGCCGTCCTGGCTGGTCGCCGGCTGCCTGGTGCTCGCGGTGGCCGGCTCGGCGCTGACGGTCGGGCCAGTGCGGGGCACGGTGTCGACGCTCGGTGTCGGGCTGGGCGTGTTCGCGGCGACGTCGTACGCCGTGTACATCGTGCTGTCCGCGAGTGTGGTGCCCCGGGTTGGGGCGCTCACCTCGATCACCGTGGTGGCGGCCGGTGCCGCGGTGACCTACGACGTGCTGGCGCTGGCCACCGGCTCGGCGCTGCCGCGGGATGGGGGCGGCTGGCTGGCGGCGTTCGGGGTGGCCGTGTTCGGCACGGTGATCGCGATGCTGGCCTTCTTCGCCGGGCTGGCCCGGCTGGGGCCGGCGGACAGCTCGGTGCTGTCCACGGTCGAGCCCGTGGTCACCGCGGGGCTGGGCGTGCTGGTGCTGCACGAGGGACTGTCCGTGGTCCAGGTGACCGGCGCCGGGCTGGTGCTGGCCACGGTCGCCGTGCTCGCCCGATCCCAGTCCACCGGAGCCAGCCACCCGGTGGACTGACCCGGGTGGTCTCGCGGGAACATCTTGGCCGGCAAACCGACCTGGTGTTCGCCACGCCGGAGTGGACGCTGGAGGAGGCCGCCAAAGTGATGACCAGGGGCGGCTTCCGACACCTGATCGTGCTAGACCACGACGAGGTCCGCGGGATCGTCTCGGTCCGCGACATCGTCCGCTGCTGGAGCCGGCAGACCGCCCGCGCCAGCCCGACCTGACCCGCCGACGTCGGGCAGCTCGGCGGCCCGACCCCGGCACTCGGCACAGCGCGCCAGGTGCGCGGCGACCCGCTCCCGGTCCCGACCGCGGCACCGGCCGGTGGCGAACAGGCCCAGCCGGCCAGCCACCTCCCGGCAGGCCGGTGCGGGCGGCTCGGCCACATGCGCCTGCAGGTAGGCCGCCGCCAGCGCGTTGCGCGCCCGGTAGGAGAGCGCGGCCACGCTGTTCGGGGACACGCCAAAGATCGAGGCCACCCGCCGGGCTGGCTCACCCTCCACCACGGTGTGCCAGAGCACGGTCCGCCACCGCTCGGGCAGGCTGGCGAACGCCATCGCCACCATGCCCCGCTCGACGCTGGCCAGGACCGGGTCCGGCTCGCTGCGGCGCTGGTCCAGCGCGGTGGGCTCCGCGGCGACCTCGCGGCCGGCTCGGTTCTCCAGGTACCAGGCGGTACGGCGGACGGCGGTGAGCAGGTAGACCCGGAAGCCGTACACCGGCCCGCCGCCAGCCCGCAGCGCGTGCAGCACCCGGGTGAACGTCTCCGCGACAACGTCGTCGACCTCGACCCGACCGCGCCCGACCCGCCGTGCCAGCCGCCGCGCCGCGGGGCGATGTCGGTGGTACAGCTCGGCGAAGGCGGCAGTGTCACCCGCCCGGGCCCGGGTGAGCAGCTCGTCATCGGCCAGCGCCGTCCACGGCTCCGTACCCGGCCGGGGTCTTAACCCAGCCGGCATTCCCTGCGTCATGGCACCTCGCGTCGTCCGGGCGCCGCCCAGCCGGCCAGGCGCCGGGAGGGGAGGCTCGACGTTATGGACAATCAGAACAGAAGGAATGTCCCCTGAGAATACCTTCCGGCTCACTGAAAATGAGAGCATCTGCTGATAGGACGGGCGACGGACACACTATGTTGTGCCCGCCCGGGCTCTCCCACCAACGTCCTGCCCCGAGAGCGGTCGCCGGATCGGTAAGGTCCGCGCATGTCTCCTGAGCCGCCGCGTGACGCCGTCGACGCGCTTGCGGCACTGCTACGCGCGGGCGTGACGTGGGGCGACTCGGCCCGCTGGCTGCCGCTGCTACCGGCCGGGAGTGTGGACCTGTTCTTCACCTCGCCGCCGTACGCTGACGCCCGCACGTACTCGCGGATCCACCCAGACCGGTACGTCGACTGGTTCCTGCCGTTCGCCGCGGCGATGCTTGCCGCCACCAGCGAGACCGGCTCGCTGATCCTCAACATCAAGAACCGGGTGGCCAGGTCCGGCCCGCTCAAGGGCCAGCGGCACCCGTACGTCTACCAGCTCGTCCTGGCCCTGCAGCAGCTCGGCTGGCGCTGGGTGGAGACATACATCTGGGCCAAGCCCAACGCGGTGCCGGGCCGGTTCGGGCCACGCACCAAGGACTCGTTCGAGTACGTCTACCACCTTGCCCGCGGCCAACGGCCGTACTTCGACATCAATGCGGTCCGGGTGCCGTACAAGACCCCGGTGGCGGACATCGAGCGCCGACGCCAGGACCAGAACGGACGGCGCACCACCGCGGCCGGGTTCGGCCGGGACCGGGTCGGCACCTACGAGTGGGGCGCCGCGGACCCCGGCAACGTCGTCGTGGTGCCGCAGGCCTACAACCAGCACTACGGCGTGGCGCACACCGCGGCGATGCCCGAGGGGCTCGCGCAGTTCTTCGTCCGGGCGGCCAGCCCGGACGGCGGCGTGGTCATCGACCCGTTCGCCGGGTCGGGGACAACGGTCGTGGTGGCCCGTCGGCTCGGCCGCCGGGCCGGCGGGATCGAGCTGCACGAGGAGTTCGTCCGCGAGGCCAGCCGTCGGATCGCCGCCGACGCCGCCGACGACACCCCCGGCACCCTGGTGGACGCCGGCTAGAGCCAGCCGATGCCGCCGGGGTCCGGCAGGCTCTTGGTGTTGATCGCGTCGCCGAGCGCGATGGCCAGCGGGCCGATCATGGCAGGCCGCCGGGGCCACCGTCGGGCGCTCACGAACAAGATGCCGGCATGTTCGACGTACTGGCCGAGCACCGCGAAGTCGCGGACGTTCTCGGTGACCAGGCAGCGGTCGGCCGCTGCGGCATGGCGGAGCACGGCGCCGTCGTCGCAGCCGACCAGCTCGCGATCGACGGCGACCGCGACCACATCGCGTCCGGCCGCCCGCAGCCGCTCGGCCAACGCCGGGGGGTACATCCCGTCCAGCAGCAGACCGGTCACCCGGCGGCCCGGCGCGGCTGCCGGAGGAGCGCCTGCTCAGCCAGCCAGGCCGCCTCGGCCGTGGCCGCCTCCGCCTCGTTCGCCGTGATCCGCTCGTCCACATCGTCGGGGTAGGCCAGGTAGTAGCGGACCGCCGTGCGAACCTTGGCCACGCTGAGGCCGAGTGCGTCGGCCACCTCCATGACCAGGGCCTCGCCGGTCAGCTCCGCCACGTCGTGCTGAACGCCACGCAGAGTGCCGATGACCTCCCAGATGTCGGGCCCGCCGACCAAGCCGGCGCGCCGCCCGGTCGGGCCCGGTCGGAACACCACGCCGGGGTGCTCGTCGGCCCGCAGCGCCTCGTCCACGAACAGGTTCGTCATCGACGACGCCGACGTGCCGGGGTGCGCCCGGATGTACCGGTCGAGCCGGCGGAGCACCGCCTGGTCAAAGCGAACCGATCGTGGACTACTCATGACTACACCGTAGTACATGACCTGGCGTCACCCAGACGGTGTCACGCGGACGGCGTCACGCAGAGACCGGGGCGGTGTGGCGGCGGTGGTGCAGCGACCAGGCCAGCCGCACCGGCCGCGAGGACCAGGCATGCAGCCACTCTGAGCAACGCATCGTGACCGGGCCGCTCAGCTTGTAGCGCTGCGGTCCGCTCCCCCAGTCGAGGCACCTGATCGACGGGTCGGCGTGAGCCATCCGCACGACCTCGCAGTTGGCGATCGTGCCCGCGCTGTAGCGCAGCCAGTCCGGGGAGACCAGGTTGGCGTAGACCCACAGCACGCCGTCGCCGACCTGACACAGCGCGAACGAGGCCAGCTCGCCATCGAGCCGCACCGTGAGCAGCCGCAGGTCGCCGTCCTCGGCCTGTGCCCGGACCAGGTCGGTGAACTCCGCGGTCTCGGCCGGACCGGCGAACGCCGTCCGGCCCCGCCTCTGCAGGTTTCGGCGCCGATGTACGTCGATGATCTCGGGCAGGCACGCCTGGATGTCGTCCGGGTCGCTGGTCCAGGACATCGTGACGGCGCGACCGTCGCGGGCGATCCGGTTGCGGGCCTTGGCTGCAGCGGACCGGGTGTTCTTGGACAGGTAGCGGGCAAGCTGGGTGCCCGCCGCGAAACACAGCCGTGGGGCGACGATGCCCGGCTCGACGGTGGCGCAGGGCAGGGCAGCGTGGAGATTCGCGACGATCGGGTCGTGCTCCGGCAGGTCGGTCAGCCAGAGGTGCCACGGCACGTCGAGCCGGCGCAGCTCCCGGCGCAGCGTGGCGGCGAGCTCGGCAGCACTGAGCGGGTCGCGGGCCGGCAGCCAGGTCGGCTCACCGGACTCACCCAACTTAGTGATCTTCCAGCAGCCGAACCGCTGGCGGACGCTGAACAGGGCAGCCGCCGCCAGCGTGCCGCTGGACCAGACGAGCACCGCCCATGGCTCGATCTCGGGGTGGTGTCGCAGCCACACAGCCAGCGCCGTCCACCGGGCGGAGACCGGCGCGCCGGTCTCTTTCAGCAGGTCCGCGAGGTGCTCGGCGTATGGCGCAAGCTCGGCCCGCCCGTACACGACCTGTGTGGTCGTAACCGACACGCACTCATCCTGAAGCACCTTGTCCTCCCGGCCAGCCTGCCGCGGCACCGCGTCGGTCACCGCAGCGTGAGACATCCAGAGGCCAGCGTAGAAGCGGCAAGGCGGCCTGACCTGTACTTTTAGAGCCAAAGCAAGGCTATTTCGGTACTAGTCAGTTCGGTCTAGCGACCAGCTAGATTGTGCGGAGGGGTGGGCGAGGGGGGAGTTGAACCCCCACGTCCTTACGGACACACGGACCTGAACCGTGCGCGTCTGCCATTCCGCCACTCGCCCGAGCAGCCAGGGGAGGGTAGCACGGGCGACCGGCCCGGCACGCAACCATCCGGCTCGATGGATACCATCGGTGCCGACTGTCCGAGGAGGTCTGCCGTGGGTGTGCTGCAACGCTTCGAGCGCCGACTCGAAGGTCTCGTCGGCAACGCCTTCGCGCGCCTCTTCAAGGGCCAGGTGGAGCCGATCGAGGTCGCCAAGGCCCTGCAACGGGAGGCCGAGGAGAAACGGGCCATCGTCGGCGCCGGCCGGGTGCTGGTGCCCAACCGGTACGTCGTCGAGCTCGGCCCGACCGACTACGACCGGCTCGCGCCCTGGGAGGCACAGCTCACCCAGACGCTGGCCGAGATGGTGCAAGAGCACGTCGACGACGAGGGCTGGTCGACGTTCGGCGACATCGAGGTGTCGCTGAGCCGGGCCGAGGACCTGCCCACCGGCGTGTTCCGGATCAACAGCCGGGTCGACCCCGACGTCGCCCCCCGACGCCGGCCGGTCTACGCGGGTGACGGGGAGCCAGGGCTCGGCGGGACGTCGTACGGCGGCCCGGGCTACGGCGGCCCGCAGCCCAGCCCCGGCCCGGCCCCGGGGGCTCCCCCCGCCAGCCCTGGGCCCGGCCAGCCCACCGGCCTGCCGACCGGTCCCGGCGTACCCATGCAGCCGCCTCCCCTCCCACCGGTGCCCGCGCCCGGCTATGGCGGACCGGGCGCATCCGGCGGACCGGCCTACGACGACCCCGCTGCCCCGTATCAAGACCCCTACGGCGGGTATGTCGCCAACGGGTACGCCGACCACGGCTACCCGGACCAGCCGGCGGCACCGGGCTACCCACCACAGCCGCCGTTCCCCGCACCGGGCCAGGTCCGGCACTGGCTTATGGTGGAGAACACCGACCGCCGGATCGCTCTGGTGGTGGGCACCAACGTCGTCGGCCGCGGACAGGACGCCGACCTCCGGCTGGCCGACACCGGCGTGTCGCGTCGGCACATTGAGATCCGGTTCGACGGTCAGGCCGCAACCTTGCATGACCTCGGCTCCACCAACGGCACCATCGTCAACGGTCACCGCGTGCAGAGCTGGCAGCTCGCCGACGGTGATGTGATCAAGATCGGGCACAGCGTGGTCGTATACCGGCAGGGCACCGGATGAACACTCCGTTCGTCGTGGTCCAGGCCACGCGAGCCGGGTTTCTCATCCTGCTGTGGCTCTTCGTCTTCGCCGCACTGCGGGTGATTCGGGCTGACCTGTTTGGCTCCGGCCCGCGGGTTGCTACGGTCGGGCCCCGGCCGGTCGCCAAAGCGGCCAAGGTCAAGCGCCACGGCAGGTCCCCCCGCCAGCTTCTCGTCGTAGATGGCGCACTCACCGGCACCAAGATCACCCTGGGAGACCAGCCGATCATGATCGGTCGCGCCAACGACTCCACCCTCGTCCTGACCGACGACTACGCCAGCTCACGGCACGCCCGGCTGACCCAGCGTGAGGGCGACTGGTACGTCGAGGACCTTGGCTCGACCAACGGTACGTACCTCGACCGGAGCAAGGTGACCGGGCCGACCCATGTCCCGCCCGGCGTACCGATCCGGATCGGCAAGACCGTGCTCGAGCTGCGCTCATGAGCTTTGACCAGAGGAGGCGACAGCGTGTGAGCATCGGAGCGAGCGCGGAGCCGAGCCGATGAGCACTGCGAGGCGACAGCGAGAGAGCATCGCAGGGCCGCCAGGCCCGAGGCGCGGAACGAGCGCGGAGCCGAGCCAATGAGCACTGCGAGGCGACAGCGAGGGAGCATCGCAGGGCCGCCAGGCCCGAGGCGCGGAACGAGCGCGGAGCCGAGCCGATGAGTATCGCCCTGCGGTACGCCGTCCGGTCCGACCGTGGCCTGATCCGGGACAACAACGAGGACTCCGTGTACGCCGGAGCCCGGCTGCTGGCCATCGCCGACGGGATGGGCGGCCACGCCGGCGGCGAGGTGGCCAGCAAGCTGGTCATCTCCACCCTGGCCTACCTGGACGAGGACACCCCACGTGCCGACCTGCTGGACGCGCTGCGGGAGGCCACCGAGTCGGCCAACGAGCGGGTCCGGCAGGCGGTCGAGGCGGACCCGGAGCTAGACGGGATGGGCACCACGCTGACCGCGCTGCTGTTCGCCGGCCGGCGGCTTGGCCTGCTGCACATCGGCGACTCCCGGTGCTACCTGCTGCGTAGCACGGAGCTCTCGCAGATCACCCGGGACGACACCTTCGTCCAGGCGCTGGTCGACGAGGGCCGGCTGACCCAGGAGGAGGCCAGCACCCACCCGCAGCGGTCGCTGCTGCTGCACGCGCTGAACGGCGGCGAGCTGGAGCCGGACCTGTCCGTCCGCGAGGTCCGGGTGGGCGACCGGTACCTGCTCTGCTCCGACGGGCTGTCCGACGTGGTGTCCGCTGAGACGATCCACGAGGCGCTGTCAGTGGAGGGCACCCAGGCCGCAGCCCACCGGCTGGTCGAGCTCGCGCTGCGCAGCGGCGGGCCGGACAACATCACCGTGATCGTCGCGGATGTGATCGACACCGAGTACGGCGACGACGTGCCGGTGATGGACGGGGCTGCCGGCCTGAACAACGGGCGCCGCGAGGTGGCCCCGAACAGCGCCGCCGCCCGGGCCGCGATCGCCGCGCCGGTGACCAAGGAAAAGGCCGAGGAGAAGCCGGAGCGGATGGCCAGCCCGCCGCCGCGGCCTCGCCGGCTGGCCAGGCGGCTGATCCTCGGCACGCTGGCGGCGGTCGTGCTCGGCGGCGGAATGTACGCGCTGTGGCAGTGGACCCAGACGCAGTACTTCGTCGGTGCCGCCGAGGACCGGGTGGCGGTCTACCAGGGTATCAACGCCAGCATCGGGCCGCTGCACTTCTACCGGCTGGACTATTCGAGCGACCTGTCCATGTCCGACCTGGAGCAGGTTGCCCGGGACACCGTGTGGGGCCGCGGCCTGACCGCTGGGAGCCAGCAGCAGGCGGAGGAGATCATCGGCCGGCTGCGCCGCGAACAGCTACTGCCACCGTGCCCACTCCCGGCCGCGTCGCCCAGCCCGAGCCTGGCCTCCCCGGCACCGAAGCCCCCGTTAAAGCCGGCTGCCAGGCCAGGGGCGAGCCACCCGGCCGGCCGCACCAGCGCCGCGCCGGCCAGCACGGTCCCGCCGAGCTTGCTGCCGACCGCGACCCCCGAGCCGGGCCGGGACTGCCGGGTCGTGGGCTGATGGGCAGCCGATGAGCGCGTCCGCGGGTTCGGCGTCCGCCGCGGCACCAGCCGTCCGCACCGGCCGGGGCATTGAGCTGGGCCTGCTGCTGTTCGCCATTCTCGCGGTCACCGCGGCGGACGCCATCGTCGACCTGAACACCCGCAACCACGTCGGGCTCGACGTGCTCACCTACGGCGCCGGCTTCGCGGTGCTCTGGCTGGCCGCGCACATCGTCGTCCGGCTGCTGGCGCCGTACGCCGACCCGCTGCTGCTGCCCTGCGTGGCGCTGCTGAACGGGCTGGGCCTGGTGCTGATCCGGCGGCTGGACGTGGCCGCGTTCGACCGGGCACGGCAGAACGGCGACCCGTTGCCCCGCGGTGACGCCAGCGTGCAGATTATCTGGACCGCGCTCGGCCTGCTGCTGTTCGTGGCCACCCTGCTGGTGGTGCGCAACCACAAGTCGCTGGCCCGCTACGCCTACACGCTGGCCTTCGCCGGGCTGGCCTTCCTGGCGCTGCCGGCGCTGCTGCCGGGCCGGTTCAGCACGGTGAACGGCGCCAAGATCTGGATCAAGCTGCCGGGCTTCTCGATCCAGCCGGGCGAGTTCGCCAAGCTGGCCCTGCTGGTGTTCTTCGCGGCGTTCCTGGTGGCCAAGCGGGACGTGCTCAGCCTGGCCAGCACCCGGGTGCTCGGCATCGACCTGCCCCGTGGGCGCGACCTCGGCCCGGTCATCGTGGCCTGGGCGGCGAGCGTGCTGGTGCTGGTGGCAGAGCGCGATCTCGGCACCTCCCTGCTGTTCTTCGGCATCTTCGTGGTGATGCTCTACATCGCTACCGAACGGACGGGCTGGCTGCTGATCGGCGTGGCGCTGTTCATGGCCGGCGCGTTCGTGGCGTACCACCTGTTTGGCCACGTGCAGGTCCGGGTGGAGTACTGGCTGCACCCGTTCGATCATCGGGCCGACGCCACCCAGATCCTGCAGTCCGTGTTCGGCCTGGCCACCGGGGGGTTGCTCGGCACCGGCCTGGGCAACGGCCACCCCGAGCTGGTGCCGTTCGCCAAGACCGACTTCATCTTCGCCGCCATCGGCGAGGAGCTGGGCATGTTCGGGCTGGTCGCGCTGCTGCTGGTCTACCTCGTGATCGTGGAACGCGGGTTCCGCACCTCACTGCAGGTCCGGGACGCGTTTGGCAAGATGCTGGCGGCCGGGCTGGGCTTCTCGCTGGCCTGGCAGCTCTTCGTCGTCGTCGGCGGGGTGACCAGGCTGATCCCGTTGACCGGCCTGACCGCGCCGTTCCTCTCCTACGGCGGCTCGTCGCTGCTGGCCAACTTCGCCCTGGTTGGGCTGCTGCTGCGGATCTCGGACGGCGCCCGCCGGCCCGCACCGGCCGCGGCACCGCCCCAGCCGCCGCTGGCCGAGGCCGTCACCGAGGTGGTACAGCAATGAACGCGCCGGTACGCCGGGTCGCCGTCGCCGTGCTGGTGCTCTTCGGCCTGCTGATCGCCAACGCGAACTACGTCCAGGTGCTGCACGCCGACCCGCTGCGCAACGACCAGAGCAACCTGCGCACCCTGCTGGACGAGTACCAGCGGCAGCGCGGCGACATCGTGGTGAATGGCAAGGCGATCGTCACCTCCAAGGAGACCAACGACCGGCTGCGCTACCTGCGGCAGTACCCGGGTGGTGCGCTGTACGCCCCGCTGACCGGCTTCTACTCCCTGGTCTACGCCAAGAGCGGCCTGGAGCAGGCGGAGGACCCGATCCTGTCCGGCCAGGACGGCCGGTTCTTCACCAGCCGGCTGACCGACCTGTTCACCGGCCGGGACCCGAAGGGCGGCAGCGTTGTCCTCACCCTGAACGCCAAGGCCCAGCAGGTCGCCTACCAGGCGATGGCCAGGCAGCGGGGCGCGGTGGTGGCGCTGGATCCGACCACGGGCGCCATCCTGGCCATGGTCAGCACGCCGTCGTACAACCCGGGCGTGCTGTCCAGCCACGACCCGAAGAAGATCTCAGCGGCGTACGAGAAGCTGGTCCACGACCCGAACAACCCGATGCAGAACCGGGCCATCAGCGAGAACTACGCGCCGGGCAGCGTCTTCAAGGTGATCGTCTCGGCCGCCGCGCTGGCCACCGGCACCTACCGGCCGGACACCCGGATTCCCGCGCCGGACGCGGTGCGGCTGAGCCGCACCCGCTCGCTGCACAACTTCGACAACGAAAGCTGCAACGGCGGCGCGCCGGACACCCTGGTCCACGCCCTGACGATCTCGTGCAACACGGCGTTCGCGAAGCTGGCACAGAGCCTCGGCTCGGACGCGATCCGGCGGCAGGCCATAGCGTTCGGCCTCAATGGCCAGAGTTTCGCCATGCCCCTCAGGGTCAGCCCGAGCACAGTCGGCGAGATCCCGGACGACCCGGCGCTGGCGCTGACCGGGATCGGCCAGAAGGACGTCAAGATCACTCCCCTGCAGGGTGCGATGATCGCCGCGGCGGTGGCCAACCACGGCACCCTGGTCGAGCCGTTCCTGGTCAAGCAGCTCCGCCGGCCGGACCTGACCGCGCTGGAGACCACCGAGCGGGGCGCCGCGCATGAGGTGATGGCGGCGGACGTGGCCGACGCGCTCAACCAGATGATGGTCAGCGTGGTGGAGAACGGCACCGGCCAGTCCGCGCGGATCGCCGGCATCCAGGTGGCCGGCAAGACCGGGACCGCCGACAACGTGCCCGGCAAGCCGCCGCACGCCTGGTTCGTGGGCTACGCCCCGGCCGACAACCCGAAGGTCGCCGTCGCCGTGCTGATCGAGAACGGCGGCGTGGCCGGAAACGAGACCACTGGCGGCAAGGCCGCGGCGCCGGTCGCCCGCGACGTGATGGCCGCGGTCCTGGGCCTGCAGGGCGGCGGGTGAGCCGTGGCCGCCCTCACCCAGGACACCCAGCTCGGCGGCCGGTACCGGCTGATCAACCGGATCGCGATCGGCGGCATGGGCGAGGTGTGGCGGGCCGAGGACCAGCTCCTCGGTCGGCTCGTCGCGGTCAAGGTGCTGAAGGCGGAACTCACCACCGACCCGACGTTCCTGGCGCGGTTCCGGACCGAGGCGCGCACCACGGCCTCGCTGTCGCACGCCGGCATCGCCTCGGTCTACGACTACGGCGAGGTCGGCCTGGACCTCGACGGTGACGGCACCGAGGACACCTCCACGGCGTACCTGGTGATGGAGCTGGTCGAGGGCGAGCCACTGTCCGCGATCCTGGCCCGGGAGGGACGGCTGCCCACCCAGCGGACGCTGGACATCGTCGGCCAGGCCGCGACCGCGCTGGAGGCGGCGCACCGGACCGGGATGGTGCACCGCGACGTCAAGCCAGGCAACCTGCTGGTCTCCCCGGACGGTGTCGTGAAGATCACCGACTTCGGTATCGCCCGGGTGGCCGACCGGGTGCCACTGACCCAGAGCGGCATGGTGGTCGGCACGGCGCAGTACTTCTCGCCGGAGCAGGCCGAGGGTCGGGTGGTCAGCTCGGCCAGCGACGTCTACTCCCTCGGCGTGGTGGCGTACGAGTGCCTGGCCGGGCGGCTGCCGTTCGTCGCGGACAGCCCGGTCACGGTCGCGATCATGCAGATCCGGGACGTGCCGCCGCCGCTGCCGCCGGACGTTCCGCTCCCGGTGCACCGCCTGGTGGCGCAGGCGATGGCCAAGGATCCCCGGCGACGGTTCGGCACCGGCGGCGAGTTCGCGGCGGCAATCCGAACGGTGCAGGACGGCCGGTTCGGCGACGGGCCCGCCGGCCGCGACCCGATCACGGGCCCGCCGCATGGGACCGGCCCGTTGCCGCGGCTGCTCAACGGCCCGGGGCTCGGTGGGCACCTCCCGCCCGGGCCGGCGGACACCTCCCGCCCGAGCCGGGCGGGGCCGGGCGGCGCGCTGCCGCCAGCCTCGGTACCACCCGGCATGACCAGCGCGCCGATGGCGGCCCCGCCCGCCCGCCGCAGCTCGCGGACGCTGCTCGTCGTACTGCTCTGCCTGCTCGGCGCGGCGCTGCTGACCACCATCCTGATCCTGCTGGTCAACCAAAACCATGAGCCGGGCAACGGCGCACCGGGGGACAACTCGCCCAGCCGGAGCACCTCACCACGGCCGACCAGCTCGGCATCCGGCTCGGGCGGCCCAGCCGCGCCCGGCGGCGGCGCGGGTGCGACGCTCGCACCATTCGCACCGATCGACGTACGTCGGCTGCCCACCGCCACCGGTCAGGTGCCGGTCCCGCCGCTGGAGCAGACTCACGGCTTCAGGAACGACGACAACTGAGGACACGATGACACAGCCACGCCTGCTGGGAGGCCGTTACCAGATCGGGGACACGCTCGGCTACGGGGGTATGGCCGAGGTGCATCATGGCCGGGACGTGCGCCTCGGACGCGAGGTCGCGATCAAGGTGCTGCGCGCCGACCTGGCCCGTGACCCGTCGTTCCAGGCGCGGTTCCGGCGGGAGGCGCAGGCCGCCGCCTCGCTCAACCATCCCTCCATCGTGTCGGTCTATGACACCGGCGAGGACAACGCCGACGGCGGTAACCCCGCCGCCAACGGGCACCCGCCGTACATCGTGATGGAATACGTCGACGGCCGGACGCTGCGCGACGTGCTGAAGGCTGAGGGCCGGCTGCACCCGCAGCGGGCCATGGAGATCGCCGCCGACATCTGCTCTGCGCTGGACTTCAGCCACCGCGCCGGGATCGTGCACCGCGACATCAAGCCGGGCAACGTGATGATCACCCAGGCCGGCGTGATCAAGGTGATGGACTTCGGCATCGCCCGGGCCATCGCGGACAACGCCGCCACCGTGACCTCGACCGCGGCGGTGATCGGCACGGCGCAGTACCTGTCGCCGGAGCAGGCCCGGGGCGAGCCGGTGGACGCCCGCAGCGACGTGTACTCCCTCGGCTGCCTGCTCTACGAGCTGCTGACCGGGGGTCCGCCGTTCACCGGCGACTCGCCGGTCGCGGTGGCCTACCAGCACGTCCGGGAGGACGCGAACCCGCCGTCGCGGACCAACCGGGACGTGCCGCCGCAGGTCGACGCCATCGTGATGAAGGCACTGGCGAAGAACCCTGTCAACCGGTACCAGACCGCGGGTGAGATGCGCACCGACCTGGTGCGGGCGATGACCGGCCGGCCCGTGCTGGCCGAGCCGGTGATGAGCGAGGAGGAGCGCACCATCGTGCTCGGCCCGGTCGGCGACGGGAACGCGGCGCAGCCGGGGCTCGGGGGGTACGAGCTGGTCTCGGAGGAGCGCGGCAGCCGCCGGATGATGGCGTTCGTGCTGCTCGGGCTGGCAGTGGTCGCGGTCTTCGTGTTGGCCGCACTGCTGACCATGAAGCTGCTCCAGCCGCCGCCAGCGGCGACCAAGGTGACCGTGCCGAACCTGCTGGGGAAGACCCGGGCACAGGCCACCGCCCTGCTCACCCAGGCCGGGCTGACCGTCGGCACGGTCACCACCCGGGAGACCAACAAGGCGGCCGAGGTGGGCACGGTGCTCGAGACCGACCCGCAGCGGGGCGAGCAGGTTGACCCGAGCTCCGCCATCAAGCTGGTTATCGGCAAGGCACCGGGCATGGTGACGGTGCCGCCGGTGCGGAACCTGACGTACGGGGAAGCGGCCCAACGGATCATCAGCGCCCGGCTGACACCGGTTCGCCTTGGCGTCGACGACGCCGCGACCGCGGGCACGGTGCTCGGCACCGACCCGGCGGAGGGGTCGCAGGTCCCACCGAACACGCGGGTGACGGTGCGGGTCAGCACCGGCCGGATGACGCTGCCCAGGGACCTGATCGGTAAGAACGGCGAGCAGATGGCGGCCTGGCTGAGGGCGCGCGGCTTCACCAACGTGGTGATCGCCACGGCACCCCCGACCAACGGCGACTACGCGGCAGGCATCATCTGGAAGACGTTGCCGGATGGCGGGCAGCCGGTCGCCAAGACTGACCAGATCATCCTGTATGTCGCGCCGCCCACGTCCGCGCCCCCCACATCCGTGGAGCCCACTGTCCCGTCGCTGACACCCACACCAACACCCACCCCGACACCGACCGCCACCGACACGCCGACCGCCACGCCCTGACCCGCGTGTGGTCACCTCTCGGCGTTGTGGTCACCTGTCGTTGGGCCCGCCGCCCGTGTGGTCACCTCTTGGCGTTGTGGTGACCTTTCGTTGGGCCGGCACCCCGATAGGTGACCACATGGGGGTGTCCCGGGTGTCCGGGTGTCCCGGCTGGCGGTGCCGGGCGAGGTGCCGGTGGCGGGAGGGCGACCCGCAGGTCGTCGTACGGCGCATCGAGCTCCGGCGCACGGTCAACGGCGCCGGCCAGCCCGCAGACCCTGAGCCAGTTCGCCAGCAGCCGGTGACCAGCCTCGGACAGCACCGACTCCGGGTGGAACTGCACGCCCTCGAGCGGCAACGTACGGTGCCGCAGGCCCATCACCACACCGGACCCGGTCCAGGCAGTGACCGCCAGCTCGGCCGGCAGCGCACCCGGCTCAACCACTAGCGAGTGGTACCGGGCCGCCGCGAACGGGCAGGGCATCCCGGCCAGCACGCCGTCGCCCCGGTGGTGGACAGCACTGCTCCGGCCGTGCCACGGCTCGGCCGACCGCCGGACCACCCCGCCGTACGCCACCGCGATCGCTTGATGACCCAGGCACACGCCGAGCAGCGGCCGACCGCCGGCCGCGCAGGCCCGTACCATCGCGACGCTCACGCCAGCCTGCTCGGGCGTGCCCGGGCCAGGGCTGACCAGCACCCCGTCGACGTCGGCCAGGGCGTCCGTCCCGACCTCGTCGTTGCGCCGGACCAGGCAGTCCGCCCCCAGCTCGGTGAGGTAATGGACCAGGTTGTAGACGAAGCTGTCGTAGTTGTCGACGACCAGGACCGTGGTCATCGGCCCGGCGTCACTGGCTACCCGGCGTCACTGGTTGACGGTGACGTCGTTGAACGGCAGCCGCGGTTCGACCCACGGGAAGACCACGAAGAACAGCACGGCGACGACGAGCGCGAACAGGACCAGCGCCCCCACGATCTTTCCGACCGTGCCGCCCGGGAGCTTGTGCCACAGCCAGGTGTACACGTGCGTCAGCCCCTCAGCACGGGCGGCAGGCCCCGCGACTTCGGCCACACCGGCCCGGCTAGCTCGGCATGGATGATCATGCGCTGGCGGGCGGAGAAGCGGGGGTGGCAGGTGGTCAGGGTGAGGAAGCGGCGCACCGGCGCCATCCCCGGACGGTCCGGTACCGGCCTGATCACCTCGGTGTTGGACGGGCTGACGATCTCCTGACCAGGGATGCCGTCCCGGCCCGGCACGGTCGGGTCGCCGGTCCGCCGGTCGCCGAGCACCCGGTAGATGTAGAAGTTCTGCCGGGTCTCGATGACGATTGCGTCGCCGGCCTTGAGCCGGTCCAGGTCGAGGAACGGCGAGCCCTTGCCGACCCGGTGCCCGGCGATGGAGAAGTTGCCGACCTGGCCCGGCAGCGCCGTCTGGACGTAGTGGCCCGGCCCCTCCGCCAGCGATGCCTCGTCAGTGCCCTCGACGACGGCCCGGACGTAGTCGAGGCCGAGGGCCGGAACCCGGATCAGCGCGATGCCCTGGCCGAGCGGGATCTTGCGTACCTTGACACCCGGCTCGCCCGGCATGCCGATCGTCGGGTCCTCGCCCCGCCCCCACTCCTGGGCGAGCTGGTTCTGCAGCTGGCCCTGCTTCTGGTGGTTGAACAGGTCGGTGATCCACAGCTCATACGCGACGAGAAGCAGGATCACCACGCCCAGGCTGATCAGCGTCTGGCCGACTCCGCGGACGCCGGTCCGCACCCGGTCGCCCCACTGTCCAGGCGCTGCCGGTGCGGCATGGCGGGCCGACTGCCGGACACCGCGGTCCTCGGGCTCCTCAGGCTGGCCGGACAGCGCGCTCTCGTCCGGCCTGTCCCCGTCACGCTCGGCTCCCGCACGCTCAGGTTCCGCACGCTCGGGCTCCGCCCAGCGCGCCACCCGAGCGGCCCGAGCGGCCCGCTGCTGATCACGGAACCGCTCTAGCTGCTCGACGAGCCTGTCGTCCGCCACGGTGTTCGTCTCCAGTGGTCAATTGCTAGCAGTGTCGGGCAACGACTTAGCGTAACCGAGCCGGATGGGGCCGTCGTACCCGGGGAGGGTAGTGTCCCGCTCGCCGGAGACCCGGTAGCCGAGCCCGAAGTACGCGACGGCCCGGCGATACTCCTGGACCCCGCCCGACCTGTCCAGCGCCCTGCGCAGCCGGTCCGGGTCGCCGATCGCGACGATCCGGAACGGTGGTGAGTACACGTGGCCGTACAGCAGGAGAGTGTTGCCGACGCACTTGACCGCGCCGGTGGTGATGATCCGCTGGTCCTGGATCGTCATCGCCTCGGCGCCGCCGGCCCACATCGCGTTAACCACGGCTTGGACGTCCTGCTGGTGTACGACGAGGTCGTCGGCGTTGCGCGCGTTGGGTGTCAGGGTGCCGTCCGGGCGGCGCGGCGCGTCGTCGAGCACGACGCTCAGGCCGGGACCGTGCACCGCCCGCAGGCCGACCGGGCTCTCCAGACCGCCCGCCCGTGCCCGCTCTGCGCTGACCCGGCGGTCGTCCTTGGCAGAGGCCATCTCAAGAGTGTCGATCTGGTCCTCCAGCGTGGTGACACGGTCGCTGTAACCGGCGACCTTGCGCTCGGTGTCGGCGATCAGGCTGGCCAGGTCGGGCCGGCGGTCGGGGCGCAGGTCGGTGCCCTTGGCGGTCTCCGCGCTGGTGCTGAACAGCATGCCGGCAAGCAGGCAGGCGACGGGGACCAGGCCACCCCAGGCCCGGTCGCCGTGTCCTCCGCCCACTACGCACCATCCCTCGTTCGGCGTCTACGCTAGCTCGGACATACAGGTTCGAGGAGTGCCACCGTGCCCAAGTCCCGTGTCCGCAAGAAGTCGGTTTACACCCCACCCAGCGACGTGCTGCCCCCCGCGACGACGCAGTCCCGGAGGAAAGGCCCGAGCCCAGCCTGGTACCCTCCCGCGATCGGCGTGGTCTTGGTCCTCGGGCTGGCCTATATCGTGACCAACTATCTCGCTGGCGACAAGGTACCGATCATGAAGAGCCTGGCCGGGTGGAACTTCGCCGTCGGCTTCGGGCTGCTGATCCTGGGCCTCGGGATGGCGGTCCGCTGGCGCTGACGGTAACGACCTGGCGGAGGCAATCCCCCGACCGGGTGGCATTACACCGCTGTCATTTCATCAACAGGTCTGTCCACAGGTGTGGACAGACCACAGGTGAGTGGCACTATGGGTTGGACCGTACGGCCGACCGCGCTGGTCGGCCCCCTGGGTTGTCCCGCGCTCCGTTGTCCCCACACTGGTCCCGTCATACGGTCAGCCGCCCTACCCTCCGATCAGGCACATGGGCTGACCGGTCCGCAGCACCAGACCGATCAGCAGGGCGGCCAGCAGGCCAAGCCCGACGCCCTGCGTGACCACCCGGTTGCCTTTCGGCGCGTAGACGATCACTACGGCGGCCAGCACCCCGGTGACCAGCCCGCCGACATGCCCCAGCTTGCTGATGTTCGGGATGGTGAACGTGATGAGCAGGATGATCACGATCACGGCCAGGATCGGCCGGGCGTCGTACCGCAGCCGCCGTACCACGACGAGCAGCGCGCCGAACAGGCCGAACAGCGCGCCCGACGCGCCCGCGGTCACGGTGCACGGGGAGCCGAACAGGTAGACCGCCACCGAGCCACCCAGCCCCGCGAGCAGGTACAGCGCGAGGTAGCGGCCCCGCCCGAAGACCGGCTCCAACTGCGCGCCGACCATGCCCAGCGCCAGCATGTTGACCAGCAGGTGCCACGGCCCGATGTGCAGGAACATCGAGGTGCCCAGCCGCCAGTACTCGTGGCGGCCCCCGATCGCGGGCGGCCACAGCGCCAGCCGTTCGAAGATGGTCGAGCTGTCGTTGTGCAGGAAGCCGTCCGGGCTGCTGAACGCCGTCAGCACATACGCCGCGACGTTGAGCGCGACCAACACGGTCGTGACCAGGGCGCCACCCACGGCCGTGCCGCCGTACGGCGCCCTGGCGGTGCGCATTCGAGCGTTCGCCGCCGCCGTACACTCGGGGCACCAGTAGCCGACCGACGCGGGGCGCAGGCAGTCCGGGCAGATCGGCCGGTCACAGCGGTTGCAGCGGGCTCCGGTCTCCCGGTCCGGGTGCCGGAAGCAGCGCGGCAGCTCCGCCAGCCCGGGTTCGGGGTGCTGCTCGTTCATGGCCTAGCTGCGCTCGATGGTGACCGAGCTGATGACGATGTCCCGCAGCGGGCGGTCGCCGCGGCCGGTGTCGGTGGTGCCGATGGTGTCCACCACGATCCGGCTGTCCGCGTCGGCGACCTCGCCGAAGATGGTGTGCTTGCCGTTCAGCCAGCCAGCCAGCCCGGTGGTCACGAAGAACTGGCAGCCGTTGGTGCCGGGGCCGGAGTTGGCCATCGCCAGCAGGTACGGCCGGTCAAACTGCAGATCGGGGTGGATCTCGTCGGCGAACTGGTAGCCCGGTCCGCCCCGGCCAGTGCCCGCGGGGTCGCCGCCCTGGATCATGAAGTTCTTGATGACGCGGTGGAAGATCGTGCCGTCGTAGAGCCGGTCGGTGGTCTTCTGCCCTGTCCGTGGGTCCTTCCACTCCCGGCCGCCCTCGGCCAGCTCCACGAAGTTGCGCACGGTCTTCGGCGCATGATCGGAGAACAGCTTCAGCCGGATGTCGCCCTGGTTGGTGTGCAGGATCGCGAGCTGTTCGCTGGCCACTCAGGCTCCTATCGCTAATGGGCGGAGAACTCTAGTCATCCTCTCACGATCGGCGTCAGCGAATCCGGGCCACCACCGCGGTGGCGATGTCCCGGGCCTGCAGCGAGCTCTGCTGGTTGATCCACACCAGGATGAGTGTGCGTCCCTTGCTGGCGGCCAGCTTGGCGCCGTCCGGGACGATGGCCACGGTGCCGCGGTCGCCGACGCCGGTGACCGGGTTGGCGGCACCGCCGAACATGGTCACCGCCTGCTGCTGCGCCTGGACGGGGGTGGCGAGCACGGTGACCTGGATGTCGATGGCCTTGCCGTCGTCCGGCCGGTAGAGGGTGCAGCCCGGGTACGGCCGGGTGGTGGTGACGGTGCTCCGGGTCAGGTGCTGGCCGACGGTCTGCATAGCGAAGTCCCGGCTGAGGTACGGGCAGGGGCCGTCACGGGTCACCGGCGGGGCAATCCTGGCCGGCGGGGCGTGACCGGCGGTCGTCGGGCCGGTAAGGGTGGGCCGCTGGTCGGCCGGGCTGCAGCCCGGCAGGCCGACGACAGCCGGTGCCACCAGGGTCAGTGCCGCCCACGTCGCCGTACGGCGGCAGGTCCGAGCTGTCGTCACGCCGGGTGAGCTCACGCTGGGTGAGCCTAGTGTCGGTGCCAGGTGGTCACCACCTGAGGGGGCGGGCGGCCGGAGCGCGCAGCGCCACCACGTTGCCGGTCTCGTGGCCGCGGACGCGGTGCGGCAGCTCGTCCGGTGTGGCGTGCTGGGCCAGCACGGCGTGAGCCAGCTCCTCGGACCAGCCGGCGTCCGCGGCGAACCGCGGCACGTTGGGGCCGGCGCCGTAGGCGATCTCGGCGAGCTTGCGGAAGGCACGGGGCTTCTCGTGGGCCACGTGGCCAGGCTCGTTCCGGTTCCAGCCGCGGGCGCTGATCTGCTTGTAGAGGCTGATCGCGCCCTCGTGGTCGACCAAGCCGAGCTCGCGGGCCCGGCGCACCAGGCTCTTGATTGACACCCCCCAGGTGGTCTTGAGCATGGCCAGGCTGCTCAGCGTGGGGCGACGCGGCATGGCGCGGGCGATGGCGTCCAGCGGCGTGAGAAGCTCGGCGGCAAAGGCGTCGGCCTCCGCCTCAGTGGTGCGGCCGGTCTGCCGGGGCTGGTGGAGCACGAGGTGGCCGAACTCATGCGCGACGTTGAACCGGTGCCGGTCGCCCGGGGCGCCGCCGAGCAGGGCGATCACCGGCTCGTCGCCGCGCCAGGCGCAGAAGGCGTCGAGGCCGTCGATCACGCAGGGCAGCCCGAGGACGGTGACGCCGAGCCGCTCCACCGCCAGGACGAGGTAGGCCAACGGCTCGTCAGCGCTGAAGCCGAGCTGCCGCCGTACCGCCCGGGCCGCCTCGGTGGGCCCTGCGCCGGGCATCGGGGTGATCCGGACCGGGAGCGCGGTCGCCTGCTGCCGGAGACGCTGGTAGCACTCGTCGACGAGCCGGGCCCACTGCATCGCGGCCGACTTGGCGGCCTCGGTGAGCCGGCTGCGGGCGCGCAGGTGCGGCGAGTGGGCCAGCAGGCCGGGGACGGGTGGGCGGCCGAAGAAGTCGGTGGTGACGCCCGAGGCCAGGGCCAGCAACGCGGTCGCCTCGTCGTCCGGGGTGGCGCGGTCGGACTCGATCCGGGACAGCCGCGACTGGGTGAGGGCCGGTACCTGCTCGGCGAGCGCCGCCTGGGTCAGCCGGTGCATCTCGCGCACCTGCCGGACCCGCTCTCCGTAGATCATCAGGCTCCCTCGACGCCGAGCTGCCGGTAGTCGACGTACGGTCTCAGCTCGTCCAGATCCTCCTCTCGGAGGGAGGCCATGCCGCGGTCGAGGTGGCCGATCCAGTCGACCCGGAGGTTACGCCGGCGGTGGTCGCCGCCCAGGGGTCGCACGAGGGTGAGCGGCTCGACGAGGATGCCAGCGTCGTCGGTCCAGAGGAGCAGCAGGTTGTCGGTCGTGCCGACTCCTGGGATGGCCTCGGTGTCCTGCCGCCAGAACCGCTGGCGCGGGCGGGACAGGCCGGGGATCGGGATCTCCACCCGGCCGTGCCGGTTGACGTCCGGCCGGAGCACCCGCACAGCCATGCCCCGAAAGAACAGCATGATCCCTGACATGGCGAGGGCTGGTCGGCCGGAGTCCCTCTCGGCCTGGAGCCCGAGGCCGCGCAGGCTCTCGATCGCCATCCGGCGCACCGTGTGACCGAAGTAGTGGGGGTCGTCGGGACGGCGGATCAGCTTCGCCGCATGGTCTCTCGTCGCCGCGCTGAGACCGTCTTCGAGCGCCTCGAAGAGGGGGATGATCACGGGGCGAAGCTGCCGAACCGTCTCGGCGTAGGTGGTCACGCGCATAACATGCCAGCCTGGTTCACCCCTGGCCGCCTGCCACGCCGAGGCGTTTCCTGCCTTCGCCAACTGACCGGGGTGCCGCGTCACGGTCGGGAGCCGTCGCCCGGGTCGTTGACGGCACCCAGAGCCCGTGTCCGTCGAGATGGTTGGTAGGCCCCTCAGGGGCTAGTATGCCGCGACATGGCATCACTACAGACCTTGGAGCGCCGGATCGTCGCGCTAGAGGCCCGACTGGCAGAGGTGGAGGGCGGCTACGGCGACACGCTGTACAAGCTACATCGTGCCAGCGTCAAGGCTGATCTCAGAATGGCCAGAGTACTAGGCCACCTCAAGGTCGAAGACGTGTCAGACGATGACGTTGACCGTGCCCTGGACGAGAATGACCAGGCGTGTCAACCCATAGCGGCATTGGGATGACGGAGAGTTCTGGCCTCGTGTAGTGGTAATGAGATGGTGTCCCGTTGGCCGGTCGGGGTGAAGCGGCAGCGGACGGTGAAGGAACGTGGTGTGGGTCCGTTGGCACGTAGGTAGCTGAGGCGCGCAATGGCTTCGGCGGCCGTCGGATGATGGCCAGGAGCCACCCACCACAGGGCGATGGTCGGCGCCGTGAGCCGGTCGAACCATTCGGCGCGTCTACGGAGGTAGTGGCCGTGCTGGCTGCGGTAGATGTAGCTGTGCAGCGCCGGGTAGGACTCCCAGACCGACAGGTTGATCACGGCCAAGGGGTCGCCGATCAGCTCGGCGCCGTTGAGATGGCCCTCGGCTGTCCGCAGGCGCCAGACGAAACCTGGTGATCGCTCGGCGAGCCGGTTGATCCGCTCCACACCGGCGAGGAAGTCGACCAGCCGCGGCGAGTCAGCCTGGAATCGTAGGCGGGCGAGGTTGACCTGCGCGAGCTGAGCCGGGCGTGTGATGCTCATGGCCCGCTCGGTGGCTCCGCCGCGTAGGCCAGGGCGACGGGGTTGCCGTCGGGGTCGGTGACATAGGCGACGCGTTCACCCCACGGCATGTCCTCCGGTTCGCGAAGGACCCGGGTTCCTTGGCCGCGCAGCGTGTCCACGAGACCGTCGACGTTGCCGACGTAGACGAACATCTCGAACCGCACGTCCGCGCCCGGCTTGGCACCGTACTGCTGCTGGGGCCAGTCGGCCGAGACGACGGCGACCTCGAAGGTCCCTCGCCGCAGTCCGACATAGCCCGGTTCTCCGTCCGGGGGAAGCTGAAAATGGCGTTGGAACCCCAGCTCCTCGTAGAAGGCGGCCGTGGTGGCCACCTGGCTGGCGAAGATGACGGGGAACGCGCGATCGGCCATGACGGTGAGGCTATCCACCAATGGCCGTCCGTGGCAGCGCCCGCTGGTCCACACCGGATGCGATGAGCTCGGTTGCCGTGGAGCGGGCACACCAGGCCCCAGCGCCGACCCGATCGACGCTGGGGCCGGTGCACACGCCGTAGTCGGCAGCATCCTTGGTCGGGTCGTCGTCCAGGCCGGCCGGGAAGATCTCCACGGAGGTTGTGGTGCTGACGGCGACAACGGTGATCGAGGCCGCCTGTAGTGCCGCGGTCGCGGTGGCCTCGGTGACGTCAGCGGCGGCGCCGGAGATGGCGGCGCAGACCGGGTCGTGCCCGGGTGCGTCACCGAACCAGACGACGATCCGCTTGGCGCCGGGGCGCCACCCGATCGCGGGGTCTGTCGCGACCTGCTGCAGCGCCCATAGCTGGCCCTCGGAGCTGTCGCTGCCCTCAGCCGCCGTCCAGACGTTGACGGCGCTCTGGACGGCGGCGAGCACCGCGGTCGGGGCCAGTTGATGCTGAACGCGTAGGAGTTCGGAGTGGGGGTCGGGAAGTCGCGGTAGTTGCCGACGCCGTAGGCGACGTCGAACCCGCTCAATGCTGGGTTGCCGACGATCGCAGCCGCTCCGCTTTCACGGCGTCGAGCACCGAGGACATCCGCCGGTGAGCGAGCCTGACCCGGCGCCTGCCATCGAGCTCGACCGCGGCCTTGAAACGGCGCGCTCGGCCAAGTCCGGCCGGCGCAGCCGGGTGGATGTGCCAGGCCGGCCCGGCGTAGGTTCGTAAAGCTGCGCCGTACGACGGAGAGGTTTACGGTGGGCTCTTGCCGATCTGGAGTCTTGTTAGCTGTGCTGTGCGTGCTCGCGGGCAGCACCATGGCATGTGGCAGCAGCGCTGACGAGGGCATGCCCCTGCTATTGCCAAGCACCACCGTCGCCACCAGCTCGGTGACTCCTCCGCCGACGCCCGTCCCCACCGGATCGAGGGATCCGGTGGCCGAGGACGCGGCTACCTGTACGAGCCCGCGCGGCGTGCCGTGGAGCCGGACGAACCCGCCCTACGCCGGACCGGGGCCGCACTACATGACGACCGTGGTACCGGTGAAATACCTGCACGACGACCTGGCGGCCGACATCGATGTGCTCCCCGCCGAGATGTGGGGTGGGCCCGACGGGGTGGCCGGCTACCAGCTCATCGCGTGCGTGCTACCGGCAGGCACCAAGCGCCAGGCCGGTACCCTGACTTGCCACTTCACTGTGGGCACGCCCACATTCAAGACCTTCCCGCTCTACGAGGGTGACTACCGGGTAACCGTGCACGAGGCACGCACCGGACGCATGATCGCCACCCTCACCGTCCCCGGCACCAAGGCCAGTCGGGACAGCTGCCCCAGCTTCGTTGTCGACACCGGGCACACCGTCGTGCTCAGGGGTCTCGACGGCAAGGTCCTCGGCCGGGCACTGCGTCCCTTGTTCAGCAACCCCGCGCCAGGCTGATCCTCGTTGCCCTCTGTGCGTTGGTCGACCAAGGCCGGGGACACTGCCTCTCCCGCCGCCGAAGCTCTCACCTCCTTGGCTGCTGGGCCTGCCGTGCCTTGTGCACGGCCTGTCGTTCCTCGCTGTTCGTTGTTGCCCGAAACTCGGCGATCACACGGCGGGCCCGGACGATAGAGTCGGCCACATCGTCCACGGTCGGCACCCGGACGCCGTCCGTGCTCTGTGGGTTGGCCGGGCGAGCGACGCGGCGTCGACGACGTCCCGCCGCAGGGTGGCCTGAGCGGCGGGGTCGGTGGCCTGGCCGACGGCCACCGCGCGCAGCACAGCGGTCTCCCGGTAGCGGAGGGCAGTTCCCTGAGAAGGCGCAGGGTGTACTCATCGAGGCTGTCCGCCGCTTCTGTCTGGTCTTGGTGCTCTTCTCCCTCCCTCTCGTCTTCGTCTCGACGAGGTTGCGTTCGACGGAGATCAGCCACGGCACAGTGAATCTTCGCGTCAGAGAGGAGTGGAGACGGGGGGACTTGAACCCCCAACCCCCGCCTTGCAAAGGCGGTGCTCTGCCAGTTGAGCTACGTCCCCGGGCCGGGCTGGGCGGAACCATGGTAGCCGGGCTGGCCACACGCACAGATAGCCGCCGCCCGACCAGGGGCGGCAGCATCAGGCGACGGCGACCAAACGGACGCCGCAGCGACCCGCTCTGTGCGGCGTCAGCGCAGGTCAGGGCCGGTGGTTGCCTCGTGCCAGAGATCGTTCCCCGCCTGGGCGGAACGACGCTTCTTGGCGAGGAGGAACGCGCCAGCGGCAGCTACGACGATCATCAACAGTTTCTTCATGTGGGCCTAGCTGGACTTGAACCAGCGGCCTCTTCCTTATCAGGGAAGCGCTCTAACCGACTGAGCTATAGGCCCGCACCGCGAGGCCCGAGAGTACCCCAGCCCCCGCGACCAAGAGAAACGGCATCCCAGCCACCCTCCTCGGCCGCCGGTCGTCCGGCCCCGGCCACGCCTGGTCGAGAGTCAGCGAACGCGCAGCAGACCCTGGCCGCCTGCAGGTCGTCGACGGGCTGACCGTTGCGGACCTGCTCCGCTGCCGGCCGGTAACAGCACAGTGCCCGGATCGTCGCGTTCGGGCGAAGAGATCACTGATCTCCGCGGTCAGGTAACCACGAGATCAGTGATCTCAGCTCTCGCGAGCGTGTGTTACTCCCGTTCGGAGAGGGTGACCTCGATGCCACCGACCAGGTCGGAGCAGAGATTGTAGACGAACGAGCCAACCGTGGCCAGCGCGGTGAACATCACGATGTTGATCAAGCCGATCACGGCCGCGCTCCCCAGCACGAACCCCCCGGTCAGCAGGGCACCGCCGTGCACCTGGTCGTACAGCGAGTTGACCTGGTCGAAGACACCCATCCCCCCGAGCACGCCGTACAGCAGGCCCACCGCGATCATCCAGACCACGAACAGCGCCACCGACATGACCAGCGAGAACTTCATCGTCGACCAGGGGTCGATGTGGGTGAGCTGCAGGCTGGCTCGGCGCGGGCCGCGCGAGCTGCTCAGCGACGACGGCCGGGGCGACGACAGCCCGCCGGGCGCGGAGCCCCCGTAGGCGCTGGTCGCCGACGGCAGCCCTGTCTCGGTGTCCACCCCGAGCTTCTTCACGCTGCCGTCGCGTCCCACCCGGTACGTCGACCCGCCCGGATCCGCCGTCGACGAGGCGCCGTACGACGTGCGGTTGTACCCCGCCGGCTCGTACGAGCTGGGCCGGTACGACGCCGTCGCACCACCCGCGCCCGACGAGGACGAGGACGACGACCCGCTGCCGTAGGTCGCCGTACCGCCGATCTTCGACAGGTCGATGCCCTCGATGCCGTCAAGCCCGGAGACCGCCCGGGTGGCGTCGACATCTGACCCGACCGGGCCGGCCGGGCCGGTCGGCGGGCTGGCAAGCTGGGTCGCCGCTGGGTCGTAGCCGGCACCGTTCGCGCCGTTGGCGGCCGGCTGAGCACCGGAGTCGTAGCCGCCGTAGCCGTCCGCGTAGCGACTGGTGAAGCCGTTGCGATGCTCACCGTTCGTGTGGGAATAGCTCGGCTCGGTCATCGATCAGTCCTCGTCCGGTTCGTCGGCGTTGCGCGCGATGGCGACGAGGTTGACACCCTCGGGAAGGTTCATCAGGCGCACTCCCATCGTCTGCCGCTGCGCGCGCCGCACCTCTCGGGCATTGGTCCGGATCACGCCTCCATTGGACGTGATCGCGTACAGCTCGTCGTCAGAGCGTACGGCGAGAGCGCCCACCAGCCCACCCCGGCGGGCCACGATCTTGGCGGTGAGGACCCCCTTTCCGCCCCGTCCCTGGACCGGATACTCCTCGATCTTGGTCCGTTTGGCGTAACCGCCACCGGTCGCGACCAGGATGTCCATGCCAGCGGCGACCACCATCATGGACAGCAGCTCGTCGTCCGGCCCGAAGCGCATCCCGATCACGCCGGAGGTGGCCCGGCCCATCGGCCGCAGCGCCTCGTCGTCGGCGTGGAACCGGATCGACTGCGCCTGCTTGCTCACCAGCAGCAGGTCCTGCTCCGGCGCGATCAGCGCGGCGTTGATCAGCTCGTCGTCGTCCCTGAGGTTGATCGCCGCGATGCCGCCGGACCGGTTGGAGTCGAAGTCGGTCAGCTTGGTCTTCTTCACCAGGCCGAGCTTGGTGGCCAGCACGAGGTACGGCGCGACAGTGTAGTCACGCAGAGTGATGACCTCGGCGATCTGCTCGTCCGGCTGGAACGGCAGCAGGTTGGCCACGTGCTGGCCGCGGGCGGCCCGGCTGGCCTCCGGCAGCTCGTACGACTTCAGCCGGTAGACCCGGCCCTTGTTGGTGAAGAACAGGACCCAGTCGTGGGTGGAGGCGACGAAGAAGTGCGCGACGATGTCGTCCTGCTTTAGCGCCGCGCCCTGCACGCCCTTGCCCCCGCGCTTCTGCGACCGGTAGAGGTCGGTCTTGGTGCGCTTGGCGTAGCCGGTGCGGGTGATCGTGACGACCACGTCCTCCTCGGCGATCAGGTCCTCCATGGACACGTCGCCGTCGTAGGCAATGATCCGGGTGCGTCGCTCGTCGCCGTACTTCTCCACGATCTCGGCGAGCTCATCGTGCACGATCTGGCGCTGCCGGGCCTCGCTGGCCAGGATCGCGTTCAGGTCGGCAATCAGCGCCTCGAGCTCGGCGTACTCGTCGATGATCCGCTGCCGCTCCAAGGCGGCCAGCCGGCGGAGCTGCATGTCCAGGATGGCGGTGGCCTGGACGTCGTCGATGTCGAGGAGCTCCATCAGGCCGGCCTTGGACGCCTCCGCCGACTCGCTCGCCCGGATCAGCGCGATCACCGCGTCGAGCTGGTCCAGCGCCTTGAGCAGCGCACGCAGGATGTGCGCCCGCTCCTCGGCCTTGCGCAGCCGGTACCGGGTGCGCCGGACGATGACCTCGACCTGGTGCACGACGTAGTGCCGCACCATCTGGTCCAACCGCAGGGTGCGCGGCACGCCGTCGACCAGGGCCAGGTTGTTGACCCCGAAGGTGGTCTGGAGCTGGGTGTGCTTGTAGAGGTTGTTGAGCACCACCTTGGCGATGGCGTCTCGCTTGAGGGTCACCACCAGCCGCTGGCCGACCCGGTCGGAGGACTCGTCGGCGATCTCGCTGATGCCGGTGACCCGGCCGTCCTTGACGAGCTGGGCGACCGCCTCCGACAGGTTGTCGGGGTTGACCTGGTAAGGCAGCTCGGTGACCACCAGGATGCTGCGACCCTTCGCATCCTCCTCGACGGTGACCACCGCGCGCATCCGGACCGAGCCGCGGCCGGTGCGGTACGCCTCCTCGATCCCGTCCCGCCCGACGATCAGCGCGCCGGTCGGGAAGTCGGGCCCCTTGATCCGCGCCATCAGGGCGGCGAGCAGCTCCTCGTCGCTGGCGTCGGGGTTGTCCAGTGCCCAGTAGATGCCGTCGGCCACCTCGCGCAGGTTGTGCGACGGGATGTTGGTCGCCATCCCCACCGCGATCCCGGATCCGCCGTTGACCAGCAGGTTTGGGATCCGGCTGGGCAGGACGTCCGGCTCGCGCGACTTGCCGTCGTAGTTCGGGGAGAAGTCGACGGTGTCCTGGTCGATCTCTCGCAGCATCTCCATCGCCAACGGCGACAGCCGGCACTCGGTGTTGTGGCTGACGAAGCCGTTGCTGATGAAGGCGTGGTCCTCGGTGTCCACCCGGATCGAGTAGACCGGCCGAACCCCGGCGTCCTCGATCGTCGCGACCTCGGCGTAGTAGAACCGCCCATCCACCAGGGGCTCGACGACGTCCAACACCTCGCGGTTGGTGATCCGGGCCGAGATCTCCGCCCGGTCCCGCTCCCAGCGGTCGATCCGGTCGACGTTGTGCCGGCGCAGCCAGTCCCGCTCCGTCCACCGGTCAGCGCCGTTCGCCCGGATGTACTCCGCGACGTGCGGCACGTGGTCACTGCTCAGCGCCCGGCTGTGCCGTGGGATCTGGCTCAGCTCAGCCTCCAGCTTGGCCTGCTTGCGGCCGAGGAAACCGACCCAGCCGGCGAACAGAACCGCGTCCCGCCGACTGGTGATGACGACCTTGATCTCGCCGCTGCGGTATCGGCAGAGTCGCGAGATGACGCCGAGCTCCAGCAGTAGCTGCTGTACATCGAGGGCGAGTCGCTCACTGCAGGTGGAGTAGGAGATCTGGATCGTGTTGCGGGGCAGCAGCGACGACGACCCGTCACCTTCGAACAGCGCCTGCAGAAAAGCCCGCTTCACCGCCGGTACCCCACGCCACACAAACTCCGGCACCTGCTTGGCCGCGCCGCGGTCACCGCCGGCCAGGGTGGCGGCCTCGATGTCTTCGATTGGCGGTGCGCCGAGCTCGTCCGGTACGGCGCGCTGAAGGACCACGTGGTCGCCCGGCTTGAGCTCGCTGAGCAGTTGCCAGAGCAGGGTCGGCACGCCGAGCAGGTTCACCAGGCAGAGCACCGGGTGGTTCTCGGTCCCGGTAAGCTGGTAGCCCTCGCGAGTGGTGAGCCGCAGGGTTGGGTGGTCGCCGGAGTGGAAGAGCTTGCTGGCCCCGACGACGTCACCGTTCCGGCCGCGGACCTTCAGGTCGACGTCGTGGTCTGAGCTCGGCTCCGCCCCAGCGACCAGATCGCCTATCCGTGGGGTGCCGAAGTCCAGCCGAACTCTGGCATCCGCCGACAGGCAGTAGCGCATGGCGGCGGCGGGGTCGTTGCCGGGAGAGCCGAAGTTCCCTTGGCCATCGATCAGCGGATAACGCAGCGACCAGGGCTGCACCAGCCGGACGAGCGTGTCGTAGATCGCGGAGTCGCCATGCGGGTGGTAGTTACCCATGACATCGCCGACGACGCGGGCGCATTTGACGTAGCCGCGGTCCGGCCGGAAACCCGAGTCGAACATGGCGTAGAGCACCCGCCGGTGCACCGGCTTGAGGCCGTCACGCACGTCCGGCAGGGCGCGGCCGACGATCACACTCATCGCGTAGTCGATGTAGCTGCGCTGCATTTCGAGCTGGATGTCGACCGGCTCGATCCGATCCGCCGGGGGCGGTGGTGTTACGTCGACCACGGGGGTCCTTCCTTACTTGGGGTACGGCGCCGGGTCGGCTCAGATGTCGAGAAAACGCACGTCACGGGCGTTGCGGGTGATGAACTGCCGGCGAGACTCCACATCCTCGCCCATCAGCACGCTGAACAGCTCGTCGGCAGTGGCCGCGTCGTCCAGCGTGACCTGCAGCAGGATCCGGGTGGCGGGATCCATCGTGGTCTCCCACAGCTCCTTGGCGTTCATCTCGCCGAGCCCCTTGTAACGCTGGATGGCGTCGTCCTTGGGCAGCCTCTTGCCGGCCCGGGTGCCCTGCTCGATCAGCGCGTCGCGCTCCCGGTCGGAGTAGGCGTACTCGGGCGTGTCCCGGGTCCACTTCAGCTTGTACAGCGGCGGCTGGGCGAGATAGACATACCCGGCCTCCAGCAACGGCCGCATAAACCGGAACAGCAGGGTGAGCAGCAGCGTGCGGATATGTTGGCCGTCCACGTCGGCGTCGGCCATCAGCACGATCTTGTGGTACCGCAGCTTGGAGATGTCGAACTCGTCGTGGATGCCGGTGCCGAGCGCGGTGATGATGGACTGGACCTCGGTGTTCTTCAGCACCCGGTCGATCCGCGCCTTCTCGACGTTAATAATCTTGCCGCGGATCGGCATGATCGCCTGGAACATGGAGTCCCGGCCTGACTTGGCCGACCCACCGGCCGAGTCGCCCTCGACGATGAAGACCTCCGACTCGCGTGGGTCAGTGGAACGGCAGTCCGCCAGCTTGCCGGGCAGGCCCATCGAGTCCAGTGCGCCCTTGCGCCGGGCCAGCTTGCGCGCCTCCTGCGCGGCCTTGCGCGCACGTGCCGCGGCACTCGCCTTGTTGATGATGACCCGGCCCTCGGACGGGTTCCGCTCGAACCAGTCGGCCAGCCATTCGTTGCAGGCCTTCTGCACGAACGTCTTGGCCTCGGTGTTGCCGAGCTTGGTCTTGGTCTGCCCCTCGAACTGCGGGTTGGCCAGCTTCACCGAGATGATCGCGGCCAGGCCCTCCCGGATGTCGTCGCCGGTGAGGTTGTCCTCCTTCTCCTTGAGCAGCTTCTTGTCCCGGGCCCACTTGTTGACGATGTAGGTCAGCGAGGTGCGGAACCCTTCGTCGTGGGTGCCGCCCTCGTGGGTGTTGATCGTGTTGGCGAAGGAGTAGATCGACTCGCCGTAGGACTGGTTCCACTGCATGGCGACCTCGACCGAGATTCCGACGCCCTCGGCCCCGAACGCGATCACCGACTTGTGGATCTCTGTCTTCGTCGCGTTCAGGTGCCGGACAAAATCCTCGATCCCGCCTTTGTACATGTAGGTCTTCTCGACGGCCGTCTCGTCCCGATCGTCCCGCACCGTGATGGACAGGCCGCGGTTGAGAAAGGCCATTTCCTGCAGCCGGCGGGTGATGGTCTCGAAGGAGTACTGCGTGGTCTCGAAGATGGTCTCGTCGGCCCAGAAGGTGATCGTGGTGCCGGTCCTGCGGGTCGGCGCGCCCTTGGCCAGCACGGTGGCCGGCTTGGTGTTGCGGTAGCTCTGCCGCCAGTTGAACCCGTCCCGCTGGATCTCCACCTCCAGCCGGCTGGACAGCGCGTTGACCACCGAGACGCCGACGCCGTGCAGCCCGCCGGAGACCGCGTAGGACTTACCGTCGAACTTGCCGCCGGAGTGCAGCGTGGTCAGCACGATCTCGACCGCCGGCCGCTTCTCCACCGGGTGCCGGTCGACCGGGATGCCGCGACCGTTGTCCGAGACCCGGACGCCGCCATCGGCCAGGAGGGTGACCACGATGGTGTCGCAGTACCCAGCCAGGGCCTCGTCGACTGCGTTGTCCACGACCTCCCACACGAGGTGGTGCAGGCCACGCTCACCGGTCGACCCGATGTACATGCCAGGGCGCTTGCGGACCGCTTCCAGGCCTTCGAGTACGGTGATCGAGCTCGCGCTGTAGGAGTTAGGCTGAGCCTTCGGCGCCACGCGGATCTGCTCTCTCCCGCAATGCTGCGGGTGCCACTGTCGATCGAGATGCGCGTACGACGCTCTGAAGGGCCATAGGCGCGAGTAACAGCTTCCAGTCTACCGGTAAGCCGATCCACGAGCCGGCATTGGACCCCCCTGTGGAGACCGGTGCGTCCCGAAAGCCGAGCCGCGATGCTCCCCCACGCGGGCTGGTACTGGTCCGGGTCCACGGCCCGATCAGCCGACCCGATATCCAACCGGCCGGTCAGCCCGGCACCGGCGGGCTGACCCGGGCCGGCACGACGGCGGCCACGAGCGCGGCTAGCGCGGCGACGCCCTCGGCGACAGCGCTGGCGGTCTTCTCGGCGTACCAGATGGGCTCGTACATGCTCGGGATCGGGCCGATCGCCCCAACGTCGACGTACCGGTAGAGCACGACGGCGGCCACGCCACCGGCGGCGACCAGGAACGCCACCAGGTACACGGGTCGCCTGGGCACCAGCAGGATCAGCAGCGCCGCGAGCCCGGCCAGCCCGGCTTCCACCCGGAACAGGTCGCCCTGGCTGAGGCCGCTGCCGCGTACGACGTCGAAGCCCTCGGCGAGATTGAGGTGGACGTAGGTGTCGTACGCCAGGCCGGCCGCGACGACCACCCGGAGCAGCAGGTTGCGGACGCTCAGCCGGCGGCGACGCCCCTCGGTCGTACCAGGCACTGTCACACTCGATCACCACTCTCGCGCTGGTTTCACGTGGAACGTCGCCGGTGTGGTCACCTTTGCGCCATGTGGTGTCCGGTCCGTGCCGGCCGGCCACGCCCCGGGCCCCCCAGGGGCCAAGGGGACCCCACC
>Ga0307470_10000008_pt1 | contig 144569 bp, 110 predicted proteins | sample atmos_gasesAM3C__FD_204565 | JGI IMG/M metagenome (GOLD analysis project Ga0307470, IMG submission 204565) | Hardwood forest soil microbial communities from Morgan-Monroe State Forest, Indiana, United States - atmos_gasesAM3C_05 | ecosystem: Environmental > Terrestrial > Soil > Temperate... | reverse complement strand
GGCGATGGCGTCCTCGCCCTCGCTAAATTTTCGAAAAGATTGTTCCGGCGAGACGCCGAAACCAACACGCGAGACGCGTGCGCTCCCCAGCAATCTTCTGCGATCGAAACATGGACTCGTTAGCGCTTGCCCAGATCGCTGCGTTTTCCGGCGGCAAAATCGAAGGCGGAAATCGCGACGCGACCATTTCGCGCGTCAGTACGGATTCGCGAACGCTGCGGGGCGGCGACCTCTTCGTTCCGCTGCGTGGCGAAAATTTTGATGGGCACAAATTCATCCAGCAAGCGGCGGAGCGCGGCGCCGTCGGCGCGATGGTCGAAGAAAATTGGAGCGGAAGCGCGCCGGAGAATTTCGCCTTGATCCGCGTCGCCGACACGCTCACCGGATATCAAACCCTCGCGGCGAATTATCGCGCGTCGCTGCCGCTCAAGATCATCGCGATCACCGGCAGCAATGGGAAAACGAGCACCAAGGATTTCGTGGCCGCGGTCCTGGGCAGAAAATTTCGTGTCACAAAAACGGAAGGCAATTTCAACAATCACGTTGGGCTGCCGCAAACGATGCTGGCGGCGAACCGCGATGATGAAATCGCGGTCTGGGAAATCGGGATGAATCACCCCGGCGAAATCGCGGCCCTGGCAAAGTTGGCCGCGCCTGACGTTGCCATCATCACGAACGTCGGTGTCGCCCACATCGAATTCATGGGCACGCGGGAAGCGATCGCCGAGGAGAAAGGTGCGCTCGCGGAGGCAGTCACTTCGAGCGGATCGGTCATCCTGAACGCCGACGATGCATTCACGGAAGCAATCGCGAAGCGCACTGGCGCGAAGATCGTTCTTGCAGGAATCGAGAGTGGTACCGTTCGCGCCGTCGACATCACGCAGAGCGCGACCGGTTCCGAATTCACGATCCTGGAAGGCGCCCACCGTTGCCGCGCGCAATTGCCTGTGCCGGGAATTCACATGGTGCAGAACGCGATGCTCGCCGTTGCCGCCGGTCGCGTCTTTGGCGTTTCCATTGAGGAATGCGCGGTCGGCCTTGCGTCGGTGCCACTGACGAAAGCGCGTCTCCAGATCAAAGAGATCCGCGGCATTCAATTCATCGATGACAGCTACAACGCGAATCCAGATTCGATGAAAGCCGCGCTACGGACGCTGGTGGAGCTGGATTCGGACGGACGCCGGATCGCGGTGCTGGGAGAAATGGGCGAGCTGGGCGCGGAATCGGAACGCGGGCATCGCGACGTCGGCGAAGCGGCGGCGGCGCTGCGGATCGATGAATTGATCGCGGTCGGGCCTACCGGAGCGACGATTGCCCGCGCAGCGGAAGAAGCGGGTTTGAAAAAAAGCGTGGCCGTTAGTTCCCATGAGGAAGCAGCCGAGCTGCTCGAGAAAAACGCGGCGCCCGGCGATTTGGTTTTGATCAAGGGGAGCCGTTCCGCGCGAATGGAACGGGTGCTGGAAGAATTCACGAAACGGCCCCGGGCCGCGGAGGTCGCGTCATGATGTATTACCTCCATCTCCTGAGTGAGGAGATCAAAGGCTTCAACGTTTTTAGTTACGTCACGTTCCGCGCCGTCGCCGCCGCCGTGACCGCGTTCGTTCTTTCGCTCGCGTTTGGAAATTTCGTTATCCGCAAATTGATCGCGCTGAAAATTGGTCAACCGATTCGGACAAAAGAAGAGGTTCATCGGCTGGCGGAATTGCACAGCGCGAAACAGGGTGTGCCGACGATGGGCGGCGTGATGATCATCGGAACGGTTGTGCTTTCCGGAGTGCTCTGGGCCCGCCCGGACAATCGCTTCGTCTGGCTCGCGCTTTTCAGCATGGTTTATCTGGGCGTTCTCGGGTTCGTCGACGATTACCTCAAGGTCACGAAGAAAAGCTCCGGCGGAATCAGCGGCCGGCTGAAATTGGTTTTCCAGCTCGCGCTCGCCTGTATCGTCGCCACCGTTTTTCTCACGAACCCGCTCATCGAAGTCCAGGCGCGCTCGTTGTATCTGCCGTTCTTCAAGATCCCCGTCGTGCCGAACATGGGTTGGTTCACCATTGTCTTCTTCGCGTTCATTATTGTCGGCTCGTCGAACGCGGTGAACCTGACGGACGGACTCGATGGTCTCGCGATCGGCTGTACGATTACGGTCGCGTTTGCTTACGCGCTGCTCTCCTACGCCGCCGGGAATTTTCGGATCGCCGAATACTTGCAGGTCCCATTCTATCCCTACACCGGTGAGCTGACCGTGATTTGCGCGGCGCTCGTCGGCGCGGGGCTTGGCTTTCTCTGGTTCAATTGTCATCCCGCGAAGGTCATCATGGGCGACACCGGCGCGCTCGCGATCGGTGGCGCCATCGGAGTGATCGCGATTTGCTGTAAACAGGAACTGCTGCTCGCGGTCGTCGGCGGCGTGTTCGTTCTCGAAGCGGCTTCCGTGATTCTTCAGGTGCTGAGTTTCCGGCTGACTGGAAAACGGATTTTCGCGATGTCGCCGCTCCATCATCACTTCGAGTTGCGCGGCTGGAAGGAAAACACCGTCATCGTCCGGTTCTGGATTCTGTCCGCGATCTTCGCCCTGCTCGGATTAGCCACCTTGAAACTGCGATGAAGTATTCTGGAAAAAACGTCGCCGTTCTGGGAGCGGGCTTGAGTGGAACGGCGGCCGCGCTGTTGCTGCGAAACGAAGGAGCGGAAGTCACCGTTCTCGACAGCGCGGACGAAGCGAAGCTGCTCAAGTCCACGCTCGATAATTTGCGCTCGCGCGGCGTCACGGTCCGGACGGGCGCCGTCGCCGAAACCGATTCGTCGCCATTCGATCTCATCGTGCTAAGCCCGGGAATCGATCCCGCCTCGCCGCTCGCGAAAAATTTTTCATCGCGCAAGATCGCGACAATTGGCGAACTAGAACTCGGCTGGACTTGCGTGGACGCGCCGGTTGTCGCGATCACGGGAACCAACGGCAAAACCACGACGACGGAATTGCTCGCGCAAATGTTGAACGCGTGTGGCCAGAGCACGATCGCGTGCGGCAACATCGGCAAGCCGCTTTGCGAAGTCGCGCTCGAAGATCGCGATCTCGACGTTCTCACCGTCGAGGTCAGTTCGTTTCAGCTCGAGGCGATCAAGACCTTTCGTCCGTCCGTCAGCGTCTGGCTGAATTTCGCACCGGACCATCTCGATCGTTATCCGTCGGTCGCCGAGTATCGCGCCGCGAAGCTGCGAATATTCGAGAACCAAATGGCGGACGACGTCGCGGTGATCAACGCCGGCGAGTCGCTTCCGAAAATAAAGGCGCGGCCGGTCACGTTCAGCGCCTACACCAACCGCGCGGATTTTCGCCTCGAAGAAGGATTCATCGTTTACGAGAACCAGCCGGTCTTGCGCATGGCCGACACGAAACTGCGCGGCGCGCACAACATCGAGAACATGATGGCGACGCTGGCCGTGGGACTGGCGCGCGGATTGAGCTTCGAGCAAATGGTCCCGCCACTTCAAACCTATCTGCCGCGCCCGCACCGCTGCGAATTCGTCCGCGAACTCGGCGGCGTGGTTTACGTGAACGATTCCAAAGCGACCAATCTCGACGCGGTCGAGAAAGCTTTGCTCGCCCAGAACCGGAAAGTGATTCTGATCGCCGGCGGGAAAGACAAGGGATTTACCTTCGAAACTTTGCGCTCGCTCGTCGCGGAAAAATCGCGCGCCGTCATTCTGATTGGTGAAATGGCGACGCGGATTTGCCAGGACTGGAAGGACGCGGTCTCATGCGAAATCGCGGATTCGTTGGCCGATGCGGTCGAGCGCGCGCACGCGGTCGCGCAGCCCGGTGAAGTCGTTCTCTTTTCTCCCGGCACTTCTTCTTTCGACATGTTCAAAAGCTACGCCGATCGCGGCGATCAATTTCGCACCCTAGTGCACGCGCTTCCAAAATAACCATGAGATTACCCAGCCTTTTCCCTTCGAAAAAACTCCGCGCCACGACGGCGCGCCGCGGCCTCGGCGTTCCCGACGAGATGGATTACGAGGAGATGTCCGAGCCCAACATGAAGTTGTCTCGCGCGTTGCTCATCGTGCTCGTGCTCCACGTGGTTGCCGTCGCGGGGATTATCGCATTCAACACGATTAAGAGCAGGCAGGGCGTGCTGCCTCCGGTTTCGACAGCGAAGACCGTCGCGCAGAAGACAACCACAACTGTTCCGGTCGCCGAAACAACGAAGGCGAAAGAGGAATCGGCCAAGGCGCCTGTGAAGGAAGAGCGGAAAGCAATTCCGGTTAAACCCGCCGCCGAGAACACACCGAAAGCAGAGACGAACAAGAAAACTTACGTCGTGGCAAAAGGAGACACGCCGGTCTCGATCGCGAAGAAGTTCAAGATCACGTCCGACCAATTGCTGGCCGCGAACGACATCGAGGACGCCCACAAATTGAAGATCGGCCAGAAGCTCGTGATTCCAGCGCCCAAAGAGAAGGCCGTCTCGAAAGAAAAGAGCGCGCCGAAAGAAAAGAAAAAATCGAAGAAATCTGAATAGCGAATCGATTGAGCCCTAAGAAGCCGAATGCACCGCAAGAGCGCTTACTTTCTGTTCCTCGCTGTCCTGGGGATGCTGGTCATCGGCATCGTCATGCTTTTCAGCACGAGTGCCTTCGCGAAAGACAGCCACGGCGACATGTATTTCTTCGTGAAACGCCAGGCGATTTGGCTCGGTGTTGGATTCGTCGTTTGCGCGGCGGCGGCCATGATCGATTACCATTTCTGGCTGCGAACCTGGTGGATTTGGTTCGCGCTTGCTCTCATTGCGCTCGCGTTTTGTTTCGTCCCGCATTTCGGAATGCGAATCAACGGCTCGCGCCGCTGGGTTTCGCTCGGGCCAGCGACGTTTCAGCCGTCAGAGATCGCGAAAGTCGCGGTCATCTTTTTTTTGGCGGCGTGGTTCGCCGTCCGGGAAAAAGAGTGCAGTCATTTGCTCCAGGGATTTGTGATCCCGTTCGCGATCATTTGCAGCGCGCTGCTCTTGATCGTGACCGAGGTCGATCTGGGAACGACGGCGCTGATTGGCGCGACGATGTTCGTAGTCATGTTCGTCGCCGGAACGCATCCGGCATTGCTCGGCATCCTCTCGTTAGGCGGACTCGGCGGAATTCTTTTCGTCGCGACGCATATGTCGGAACGGATGGCCCGGCTGGCGGCGTTCATGGACCCGGAGCGTTTCAAGGATGACGCGGGCCTCCAGCAAATGCAGGCGCTCATCGCGTGGGGCAGCGGTGGAATGGAAGGTCTCGGCCTCGGCAACGGTCGGCAGAAAATGCTCTACCTGCCGTATGCGCACACCGATTTCATCTTCCCCATGATCGGCGAAGAGCTCGGCCTGCGGATCAGTTTGTTGGTCGTGTTTTTGTTCGTGGTCATCATCGTCTGCGGATTGTTGATCGCGCTCCACGCGAAGGACCGCCACGGATTGCTGCTCGGTTGCGGGATCGTTTCGCTTCTCGGGTTGCAGGCTGCGGTCAATATTGGGGTGACGACGTCGTTGCTTCCAAACAAAGGTTTGCCGCTGCCGTTCATCAGCTACGGCGGATCGAATCTCGCCGCGTGCCTGTTCGGGATCGGACTTCTTTTAAACATTTACCGGCAAGGTGTGCTCGAGCCGGCCAAGAAAAAGAGCGCCGTCATCCGGGCGCGAACGACGCCGAGAATATGAACACGGTGATCGCATGCGGAGGAACGGGCGGCCATTTGTTCCCGGGACTGGCCGTCGCGGAAGTGCTGCGAGCGCGCGGACACGAAGTGATGCTCTTCGTTTCGGAAAAAGAAATTGATTCGCTGGCGATGACGGGTCGCGAAGAATTTCGCTTCGAGAAATTGCCGAGCGTCGGATTTCCGTCGCCATTTTCGCCGAGGATTTTCGGGTTCTTTGGCCGGTTTGCCGAAAGCCTGCGGCTTTGCCGCGGCATCTATCGAAAATTCAATCCGCACGCGGTCCTCGGAATGGGCGGGTTCACTTCCACCGCGCCGGTGCTCGCGGGAAAAATGCGCGGCGTGCCGACGTTCATCCACGAATCGAACGCGATTCCTGGAAAAGCGAATCGGCTCACGGCCCGAATGGTTCGCGCGGTTCTTCTCGGGTTCAAGGAATGCGCGGCGTTTTTTCCGAACGCGCGCACGGAAGTGACCGGCACGCCGATCCGCAAGGAACTGCAGCCGATGGATCGCAAACTCGCGCGCGAAAAACTGGGATTGCGCGAAGACCTGACCACGCTGCTCGTGATGGGCGGCAGTCAGGGTGCGAGCGGGATCAATCAAGCCGTGATCAAATCGTTGCCGTCGCTCCACGATTTGCCCATCCAGGTGATTCATCTCTCCGGTACGCGCGACGAACGCCTGGTGGCGGACAATTATCAGCGCGAAAAAATTCCGGCGCACGTCGCAGCGTTTCATCACGCGATGGAAGAAGTTTACAGCGCGGCCGATCTGGCGATCGCGCGTTCGGGCGCGGCGAGCCTCGCGGAGCTGGCGGCATTTTCGTTGCCCGCCATCCTGATTCCATTTCCGTACGCGGCCGAGGACCACCAGACGAAGAACGCGGAGATTTTTGTTCGCGCGGGCGCGGCGGTGCTGCTAAAAGAATCCGACCTCACGGCCGAATCGCTCGCGCAGAAAATTCGCGAGCTGATCGAAAATCCGAATCAGCTTCGGCGTTTCGCCGAAGTTTCCGCGCGGCTGGCGCCGAAAAACGCGGCCGCGCTCGTGGTCGAAACGATGGAAAGATATACGCAATCGAATCATGACGCTCGCCTCTGAACTCGATCTCCAGAAGATGCTGACGCGCGAGCGCCATCGAGTTCATCTCATCGGTGTGGCCGGGAGCGGGATGAGCGGAATCGCCGCGCTGCTTCTAGAATTGGAGCACGACGTCAGCGGCTCCGACAAAGTGAAATCGTGGGAGGTCGATCGTTTGCAACGGCTCGGTTTGCGTTTTCGCGCGGAGCATCGCGCGGAAGACGCGAAGGATGCCGAGCTGATCATTTATTCGTCGGCGATTCGGGAAACCAATCCGATTCGAGTCGCGGCGACAATCGCGGGCCAGCCGCTGGTTCGGCGTGCCGAAGCGCTGGCTGCGATCATGTCCGGCAAACGCGGCATTCTCGTGGTCGGCATGCACGGAAAGACGACGACGTCGGCGATGGCGGCGCATGTTTTGCGCGAAGGCGGAGTGCACCCGTCACACTATGTCGGCGCGGAGATTCCTTTACTCGGCTCGAATGCGCACTGGGATCCGCGCGGCGAATATTTCGTGGCGGAGGGCGATGAGAGCGACGGCACGATTCAGCTTTTCAAGCCCGAGCACACGCTCGTCCTGAACATCGAAGAAGAGCATCTCGATTTTTATCGCGACCTCGCGGCAATCGACGACGTCTTTTGCCGGCTTCTCGATCAAACCAGCGGCTCTGTTTTTTATTGTGCGGATGATGTGCACGCCACGCGAAATTGCCGCGGACATGCGCGTCGCATTTCGTTTGGATTTTCCGAGCAAGCCGATTTTCGCGGCGCGGATATCGACCTGAAGGATTTCGCTTCGGTCTTCTCGGTTTATCGACGCGGCGAGAAACTCGGTGAAGCGGTCTTGAATGTTCCCGGCCGGCATAATGTCAGCAACGCGCTCGGTGTGATCGCACTCGCGAGCGAGATCGGGATTCCGTTCGATAAGATTGCGACGTCGTTAGGCCGATTCCAACACGCGCGCCGTCGGTTCGAAATCAAATACCAGAGCGAGCGTTTTCTGCTCGTGGATGATTACGCTCATCACCCGACCGAAATTTCCGCGACGCTCGCCACGGCGCGGGCGGCAGGACGGAAACGAGTCCTGACGATGTTTCAGCCGCATCGCTACTCGAGGACAAAGGCGTTGCGGCGTGAGTTCGGGCGCGCCTTCGATCATGCCGAGCGGGTCGTGATTACCGACATTTATCCGGCGAGCGAAAAGCCGCTGCCGGGAATAACGGGCCAGACGATCGCGGATGAGATCGCGTCGCACGGCCATCGCGGCGTGAGTTATCAGCCGCAACTGGGCCGGGTTCATTACGACATCGGAAACATGATCGCGTCTGGCGATCTGATTCTGAGCCTGGGCGCGGGGAACATTCACGAACAGTTGTCCGTGCTCGCCGCCGATCTCGTGATCGCGGAGAAGCTGAAGGCGATCGTGGGTGAAGAGGGCGACGTGCGGCTTTACGAACCGCTCGCGAAACACACGACGTTGCGGGTGGGCGGGCCGGCGCAGTTTTGGGTCGAGCCGCGGACGGAAGAGACGTTCGCGGAGCTGATCCGATTTTGCCGGGGCGAGAATCTGCCGCTGTTTGTGATCGGGCGCGGATCGAATCTGCTGGTGCGCGACGGCGGAATTCGCGGCGTGGTAGTTCATCCGTGCGGCGGCGATTTCGACAAGATCGAAGTTTCCGGAAACGAAATCACGGCTGGGGTCGGCGCGAAGTTGAAACAGATCGCGTATGCAGGGAAAACGGCCGGGCTCGGCGGACTCGAATGGATGGAAGGAATTCCCGGCGCGGTCGGCGGCGCGTTGCGGATGAATGCGGGAGCGATGGGAGCGCAGACTTTCGAGAACGTGGTCCGCGTTCGGTATCTCGATGAGGAAGGCAACGCGCACGACAATACGCCTGCCGAAATGGACGTGCATTACCGGCATGTCGCCACACTGGAACGGAACTATGCCGTCAGCGCGGTCTTCAAAGGAACGCCGGCGGCCGTGGAAGAAATCGAGCGGCGCCTCGATGAATCGCAGGAGAAACGGCGCATGACGCAACCGGCCGCGAAAAGCGCGGGCTGCATTTTCAAAAACCCGGCAACGATCCCAGCAGGGAAACTGGTCGACGAACTTGGATTGAAAAACACGCGGGTCGGTCAGGCGCGCGTCTCGGAAGTGCACGGCAATTTTATCGTGAACGACGGCGGGGCGAGCGCGACCGAGGTCCTCGAGTTGATCGCGCAGATTCAGAAGACGGCGCGGAAAAAGCGCGGGATCGAGTTGGAAACCGAAGTGCAAATTGTGGGAGACGAAGGATGAGCGCGCTGCCAAAAAAAATCGCAGTGTTAATGGGCGGGCCGGGCTCGGAGCGCGACGTTTCGTTGGCCACTGGGCGTGGAGTCGTTAAAGCGCTCCGCTCGTTAGGCTGTGACGTCACGGAGGTGGATGTGCGCGGCGCGGACTTCGTGCTGCCGGAGGACATCGACCTCGCGTTTCTCACGATCCACGGGACGTTTGGTGAGGACGGCCAGCTGCAGCAGATCCTCGAAGACCGCGGGGTCCCTTACACTGGCGAAGGAGTTGAGGAAAGTTCGCTCGCATTCGACAAGATCCGTTCGAAGGAAGTGTTCCGGGAACACGGCGTAACGACGCCGTACTGGCAAACGATCGGCGCGGGTCAACGTCCGGCGATGCCGATTCCGCTCGTGATTAAGGCGCCGCGTCAGGGCTCGACGGTTGGTGTTCACATCATTCGAAACGAAAAAGACATCGATGGAGCCATCGCCGATGCGTCGACCTACGATCGCGAGCTGCTCGTGGAAAAATTTGTTCCCGGTCGCGAACTGACGGTCGGCATCCTCGGCGATCAGGCGTTGCCGATCATCGAGATCATTCCAAAAGGCGGATTTTACGATTTTACGAACAAGTACCCGTTTCTGAATCCGAGTGCCGGTGGCGCCGCCGAACATGTTTGCCCGGCGAAGATCACTCCGGAAAAAACCAACGAAGTTCAGCAACTGGCATTACGCGCTTTCCGTGCCCTGGGCCTGAAAGTCTACGCGCGCGTGGACGTGCTGCTGCCTGACGACGGCGTGCCGACCGTGCTCGAAGCGAACACGATTCCCGGAATGACGGAAGCGAGTCTGTTGCCGGAAGCAGCCGCGGTCGCCGGCATAACTTATCCACAACTCTGTGCGCGAATCATCGAGCTTTCCGCGAAGCGCTCCGCCACGAAATGAGAACGAAGACCCAAACGTCGCGGGCAAAAAATGAGCGCGTGTCGAACACGCGGCAGCGCCGGCAACAGCATCTTCTCGACGTGCGCGTTCGATCGCACAAGGCGACGCAGCATCGGAATCGGCGCATTCTGGTGGCGCTTTCGAAGATCCTGCTCGTCCTCGTGCTCGCGGCTGGTGTCGTGCTCGGCGTTCGTTACGGCGCGAAGCATTTCTTTTTCGAGAACCCGGATTACCAACTGAGCCAGATCGAAATCCAGACTGACGGGACGTTGCAGCGGGATCAGATTTTGAAAACCGCCGATCTGCGCGAGGGCGTGAATATTTTCGGCGTGAATCTCGCGCGGGTGCGCGATCAACTTCAGCAGCTGCCGCAGGTCGACGAAGTGCAGGTGATCCGAAAATTGCCGGGCGAGATCGACATTCGGATCGTGGAACGCAAACCGATTGCGTGGATCACGTCGGACAAACAGATCTCGGATCCGTTCGCGTCCGACGTCGCTTTTCTGGTGGACGCGCGCGGGGTTCTGATGAAAGAAAAGAAGTTGTTGCCTGAATACCTCGGCCTGCCGTTGATCACGGGATGCACGAGCGAGTCGCTCGAGCCGGGAAAAATCGTCGAATCATTCGAAGCGAAATCGGCCCTGGAACTGTTGCGGCTGAGCACCGCGAGTTTCATGCAGACGCGATTTCAGATTCGCGAGATCGATGTTTCGAAAGGCTATTGCCTGGTGGTTTCGGACAAGAACCACACCCGGGTCACGTTTGGATTCGATAATCTCGAGGCGCAATTGCAGCGGCTCGAGCAGTTCCTGGTTTACACGGACGACTCGAAGCGCGACCTGGCGACGGTGAATCTCCTCGTGCAACGCAACATCCCGGTGACGTTCGGACGCAACGCGGTGGATGTAATCAACGACACGCTCGATCCGGATGCGGAACCGCGAATCATGAAAGCCATTCCCGTTCATCCCCTGGCCAAAAACGAACCGGCGACGTCGACGAAAGCGAAACCGAGTGCAACGCCGGTGGTGAAAAAAGCAATTCCGTTGAAGAAACCCAGAAAGGATTAGGAAGCAGACATGGCAAGCAGCGATCTCATGGTGGGCCTCGAAATTGGGACCTCGAAAATTTGTGTTGTCGTCGGTGAAGGCCGGCCTGACGGCACGATCAAGATTCTCGGGGTCGGGCAGGCGCCGTCGCGCGGCGTGCGCAAAGGGGAGATCGTCGATTTCGAGACCGCGATGAAATGCGTGCACGAAGCGGTGGTCGATGCCGAAACGAAAAGCGACGTGATGATTCGCAGCGTTTACGTCGGCGTCACCGGATCGCACATCCAAAGCTTCAACAATCGCGGGCTGGTGACGTTGCCCGAAGATCGCGACGAGATCGACGAGCAGGATATCGAAGACGTGAAAATCAACGCGCGCGAAGTCAGCATCCCCGCGCCGAACGCGTTCCTCCATTCCATCATCCAGCATTATCACGTCGATGGACAGGAAGGCGTGCTGAACCCGATTGGGATGCTCGGCGAAAAACTCGAGGCGGATTTCCACATCATCCATGGGGTGCGGACGCGGATTCAAAACACGATCCGTTGCGTGAAAGAATTGCCGCTCGAGGTCGAAGACGTGGTTTTCACCGCGCTCGCTTCGGCGCAAGTGGTGTTGACGCAGCACCAGAAAAATCTTGGCGCGCTCGTCATCGATGTCGGCGGCGGGACCAGCGATTACATTCTCTACGTAGACGGCGCGGTGAAACAGAGCGGCGTTCTCGCCGTCGGCGGCGATCACATCACGAACGACATCTCGATGGGATTGCGTATTCCGATGACGCGGGCGGAGAAGCTCAAGATCGAGGAAGGCAGCGTCACGCTGGGGAATTCGTTGCCGGGCGAAACGATCTTGTTGAAGGACGATTCCGGTTTTGCCGGAAAGGAGATCGAGCGCGAGACGCTGAACACGATCATTAATCTGCGATTACGCGAAACGTTCGAACTGCTGAAGCGCAAGCTCGAGGAAGAACCGTTCATCAATTACATCGGCGAAGGCGTTTTCATCACGGGCGGATGCAGTCACCTGAACGGGATCGACCATCTGGCCGAGGAAGTTTTCGAATTGCCGGCGCGCGTGGCGCACGCCCAGACGATGTCCGGCCTAACGAGCGCTTTCGAGAATCCGCAATTTTCTGCCGCCATCGGCCTGATCAAATACGCCCAGGCGATGCAGAGCGACCGAAGGCCGACGCGCGGCTTCGGCCGGATCTTCGGCAAGATTTTCAACGGAATGAGATCGTGAAGTGACGCGCCTATGATTCAATTAAACCGTAACTACAATCTTCCCGAGAAAGCCGACGAAGATATTCCGATCAAGGTTGTCGGCGTCGGCGGCGCGGGCTGCAACGTTCTGGATCGCATTGTTCTCGATGGACTCGACAAAGCGGATCTGATTGCGATCAACACGGACGTGCAGGCGCTGGCCAGTTCGGTGGCGTCGACGAAAGTGCAGCTCGGTCGCGCCGTCACGCGTGGACTCGGCGCGGGCGGGGATCCGGAAGTCGGTTACAACGCGGCGTATGAATCGGCCGACGAAATTCGGCAGGCGCTCCGCGATGCGCGGATGATTTTTGTTTGCACCGGACTCGGCGGCGGGACGGGCTCCGGCGCCGCTCCGGCGGTGGCGCAGGTCGCGCACGAACATGGTTCGCTGGTTCTGGGGTTCGCGACTTTGCCGTTTAAGTTCGAAGGCAAACGGCGTCTCGCCCAAGCGCAGGAAGCGCTCGCAAAACTGCGCGAGCAGTGCGATGCCGTGATTTGTTTCGAAAACGATCGGCTCGGTGACATGGTCGCGCCGAAAGCCGGAATTCACCAGGCGTTCGCGGCTGCGGACCACATGATCAGCCAAAGCGTTCGCTCGATCGCGAGTGTGATTCAACGGCCTGGTTTGATTCGGATCGGCTTCGACGATTTGCTCGCCGCGCTCCGTAGCCCGAGCGGTCGCTGTCTGTTTGGTTTCGGTGAATCCGATTCCGATAATCGTGCGCACGATGCGCTCACTCAGGCGCTGAAGAATCCGTTGATGGATCGTGGCCGCATGCTGGCCGACGCATCGCATGTCCTCGTCCAGGTTTCCGGCGGGCCCGGGATGACGCTGACCGAAGTCGAAATCCTGATGCAGGACCTCGGGAAACACATTCGCGATGAAACCCAGATTATTTTCGGGACAGCCGTCGATTCGCGAATGGGAAATCGCCTGAGCGTGACGTTGATCAGCTCGCTCGCTGCGGATGACGAAACGATGGCCGCCGCGCCGAAGCCTGTTGTAGTTGCGAAGCCAGCGCCAACTCCGCCACCAGCACCAGAACCCGAGCTGCCGCCGGAGCCGACGCCACTTTGGGAAGCGGTGGAAGAAGCGCCGCCTGTTGTTGCGGCCGAAAAAGAGCAGCCGGCGCCGGTCGCCGAAGAAAACGCTTTCACTCCGCAACTGATCGAAGCGGACCTCAAAGCATTCGAGCCGGAACCTGTCTTATCGACGCCGGAAGAACCGGAAGCCGAAGAGCCGCCTCCTCAGCCACGCGTGATTCTTCCGAAAAAGAAGCCGACGATCTTCAAGGAAACAAAACCGGTCGCCGAGAAGAAGCCGCAGGCGCGACAGGAAATGATGCAGTTCGAGCCCGTGACGCGCGGCCGATTCGAGAAGAGCGAACCGACGATCGTCGAAGGCCAGGACCTCGACGTGCCGACCTTTCTGCGCAAGAACGTGCGCGTGAAATAGCGGGGCGCTACTTCTTCATCAAATCGATCACCGCGCTGGTCATGCCGATGATGCCGGTCCGAATCGTCGTCTCGGGGACGGGCGCAAATTTGCTGGAATGCAGGCTCGGCAGCGGCGCGGCGCCGGGCTTTTTGCTTTCCGCTACTTTGGCCGGATCAACCGCGCCGACATTGAACATGAGCGCGGGAATCGAGTGGTCCGGAAGACTGTATTCGCTAAAATCTTCGCCGCCCATGGTTGGATCTTTCGAAATCACGTTGTCGTTTCCGATCGCGGCCTTGAGCGCGGCCGAGACCCGTTTCGTCAATTCGGGATTGTTGTAGGTGGCCGGCGTGAATTCGTCCTGGCGCACCTTCACCTCCGGCATTTTGTCCGAAGGCAAGCCGGCCGCCATCGCGCAACCTTTCGCGATCCGTTCGATCGCCGCCAGGACAACATCGCGCACTTCCTTCTTATAAGTGCGGACAGTCAGCTGCATTTTCACTTCGTCCGAAATGATGTTGTGCTTCGTGCCGCCGTGAATGGAGCCGACCGTCACGACGACGTCGTCGTGCGGGTTGGTTTCGCGGCTCGCGATCGTTTGCCAGGCGTTGATGATTTCCGCCGAAAGAACGATCGGGTCCTTGGTCTTGTGCGGATAGGCGCCGTGCCCGCCGATTCCTTTTACCGACACGTCAACTGAATCGACGTTCGCGTAGCAATAACCTTCCGTCACTCCGATCTGACCCGTGGCGATTTCCGCATCGTCATGCAGCCCGAGAACGTAATTTGGTTTGGGCCAACGCGTGTAAAGCCCGTCTTTCAATAGCGCCCGCGCGCCGCCGACCGCTTCCTCCGCGGGTTGCCCGATCATGATAACGGTGCCGTGCCATTTGTCCTTGAGCTTGGCGAGCGCGCGGGCCGTGCCGATGAAGGTCGACATATGGATGTCGTGTCCGCAGGCGTGCATTACCGAGACGTCCTGGCCGGCGTCGTTTTTCGTCGTGACGGTGCTGGCGTAGGGCAGGCCTGTTTCTTCGTGCACCGGAAGCGCGTCGAGATCGGTGCGGACGGCAACCACGGGGCCGTCGCCATTCTTCATCACGCCGATCACACCGAAGCCGGTCCAGCGCGGGTTCTCGTATTTGCCAACGTGATCTGTCACGTCGTAGCCGGCCGCCTTGAGTTCTTTGGCGACGATGGCCGAGCTTCGTTCCTCATGCCCGGAAAGCTCCGGATGCGTATGCAGGTCTTTGTAAATCGGGAGAAGCGACGGAAGCTCGGCATCGGCGATCTGTTGCGGAGTTTGGTCGGCAAAAACTGGAACTGTAAACGCCAGCGCGAGAGTGACAGCAAGATGGAGTTTCATGGCGCGCAGCCTACACGTTCGCGGGAAAACTCTGTATTCATTTTTTGCGGAGCGGTGGTATCGAGAGAGATGCGGCATCGACCTTGGCGCGGGCTGGCGGCGGTTCTCGTCCTCGCACCTCTTATATTGGTGGCTGCTACACCGACGCCGAGTCCGATTTCGAGCGGGATTGAAGGAGTAGTTCTGGTTTCGCCGAGTCGTCCCGGACCCGTGCGGAGAGATGAACCGAGCGTTGCGCCGGCGGCTAACCTCACTTTAGTGGTGATGAAAGACGGCGCGAAAATTTCTTCTTTCACGACCGATTCTGAGGGCCGGTTTCGAATCGCGTTACCGCCCGGGCATTACATGGTCGAGAAGGATCCGGTCACGAAGATCGGATCCTGGCGTTTCGAAGCTGAAGTAAAACCGGGTGAGATGACGACCGTTCGGTGGGTCGGCGACAGCGGCATGCGTTGATCTGTCGCCGGGCTCTACGCCGGGAGCGGGGACGTCCATTCGGTTGGTGTCGGCACGACCGCCTTCCGTTTCTTCCGCTGCCGCAGTTGATCGAGCGCCAAATAAATCACCGGCGTCGTGTAAAGCGTGAGCATTTGCGAAACGATTAACCCGCCGACGATGGCGATGCCGAGCGGCCGGCGGAGTTCGCTTCCGACTCCCATTCCAATCGCGAGCGGTAGCGCGCCGAACATCGCGGCCATAGTCGTCATCATGATCGGACGGAACCGAACAAGACATGCCTGGTAAATCGATTCTTCCGGGCTCAATCCTTCGTGCCGTTCCGCTTCGAGCGCGAAGTCGACCATCATGATCGCGTTCTTTTTCACGATGCCGATCAGAAGAATGATTCCAATTGTCGAGACGAGGGAAAGTTCGTCACCAGTCACGAGCATGGCGAGCAATGCGCCCAGCCCAGCCGAGGGTAGCGTGGACAAAATCGTCAACGGATGAATCAGACTTTCGTAGAGCATGCCGAGCACGATGTAGACGGCGATTAGCGCGCTGAGAATAAGAAGCGGCTCGCTCGCCAACGACGCCTGGAAAACTTGGGCGGTTCCCGCGAAGCTGCCGCGAACTCCTGAGGGCATGCCGAGCTCGCGCGTCGCTTGCTCGATGATCTTGGTCGCTTCGCCTAACGACACGCCGGGTCCGGTATTGAACGAAACCGTGACGCACGGGAATTGTCCCTGGTGAGCCACCGAGAGCGGCGTGTTGCTCGTCTCGAAATGCGCGATCGTGCTCAGCGGCACCTGGCTTCCGGTCGATGATTTAACGTAAATCTTATCGAGCGAAGTGGGATCGAGCTGAAACTTCGGATCGACCTCGAGAACGACGTGATACTGGTTCTGCTGGGTGTAGATGATCGAGACCTGGCGTTGCCCGAACGCGCTGTAAAGCGTGCTGTCCACTGCCTGCGGTTGAATGCCGAGGCGCGCCGCGGCATCGCGATCGATCACGACGTTTTCCTGGAGTCCGCGAAATTGCTGGTCGCTCGTGGGATCTTTGATCTGCGGATATTCGCGCAGTTTGTTTACGAGCTTTGGCGCCCAGGTATTGAGCTCGTCGATGTTTGGATCGGTGAGCGCGTATTGATAGAGCGCCTTCGACGAACGGCCGCCGACTCGAATGTCCTGGCCCGGCGTGAGAAAAAGGTACGCGCCCGCGATCTTCGAAAGTTTCCCACGCAAACGCGCGATGACTTTCGTGACGTCGTCCTTGCGTTCATCCTTGCCGCTTCCTTTCGGTTTCAGCGAAACGAACATCCGCCCGTTGTTCAACGCAGATCCGCTTCCGCCGCCGAAAAACGATCCGACCGCCGCCACCGCCGGATCGGCCATGACGATTTTCACGACCTCGTCTTCCTTTTCCTTCATCGCTTCGAAGGAAATATCCTGCGCGGCCTCCGTCGTTCCCATCAACTGGCCGGTGTCCTGTTGCGGAAAAAATCCTTTCGGCACCACGAAGTAGAGCCAGACCGTGGCCACGATCACGCCCGCGGTCACGATGAGCATCAGGTATTCGTGCTGCAGGACCCATTTCAAACTGTGAGCGTAGAAGTCGTGCATCCGGTTGAAGGCCACTTCGGTACCGCGATAAAGCCAGTTGTGTTTTTCCTTCGGATTTTCCCTGTGCAAAAAGCGGCCGCAAAGCATCGGCGTCAGCGTGAGTGAGACGACGCCGGAGACCAGAATCGCCGCACTCAACGTGACCGCGAATTCGTGAAAGAGTCGTCCGATCAAGCCGCTCATGAATAGAAGCGGAATGAAAACCGCGACGAGCGAGAGGCTGATCGAGATGACGGTGAACCCGATCTGGCGCGCGCCTTTTAACGCTGCCTGGAAAGGCGACTCTCCTTTCTCGATGAAGCGCACGATGTTTTCGATCACGACGATCGCGTCATCGACCACGAATCCGGTCGAGACCGTGAGCGCCATCAGCGAAAGATTGTCGAGGCTATAACCGAAGAGCCACATCACGCCGAACGTGCCCGCGAGCGCGAGCGGCATCGTGATTCCGGCGATGAACGTCGGCCAGAATCGGCGCAGAAAAAGAAACATCACCATCACGACGAGTCCCATGGTGATGACGAGCGTGAGCTGCACATCGTTGACCGACGAGCGGATCGTCGTGGTGCGATCGTTCATCACTTCGAGATGCACGCCCGGCGGGAGCCAGGTGCGAAGCTGCGGAAGGACCGCGCGAATCTGGTCGGTCGTGCGGACGACGTTCGCGTCGGGCTGCTTGAAAACGACGAGCAGGACCGCGCGCTTGTTGTTGAACAACCCCGCCTGGTCGCGGTTCTCAACGCTGTCGATCGCCGTGCCGATATCGCGCAACGGCACCGCCGCGCCGTTGTGCTCCGCGACGATGATCGGCTTGTATTGATCGGCCTGGAAAAGCTGATCGTTGCTCGCGATCACAAACCGCTGGTTGGGGCCATCGAGCGAGCCTTTCGGCTCGTTCACATTCACCTGGGCAAGTTTCAAACGGATGTCTTCGAGGCTCAGTCCCATGGAAGCGAGCGCGACCGGATTGACCTGCACCCGCACGGCTGATTTCGCGCCGCCGCCGATCGTCACCTCGCTCACTCCTTCCACCTGACTAATGCGCTGCCCGATGATTTGATCGGCGAGATTGTAAACTTCCGAGAGCTCAACGGTGTCCGACGTCATGGCGAGGATCATAATCGGCGCGTCGGAGGGATTGGATTTGCGATACGAAGGCGGGTTCGGCAGGCCGCTGGGTAATTCGCCGGCCGCGGCGTTGATTGCGGCCTGGACGTCTCGGGCCGCGCCATTGATATCCCGGTTGAGATCGAATTGGAGCGTGATCGACGATCCGCCTAACGAACTGGTCGAAGTAATTTCGGAAACGCCCGCGATCTGCGAAAAGCGCCGTTCAAGCGGCGCAGCCAACGAAGAAGCGGCCGTCGCTGGGTCGACGCCTGGTTGCTGCGCGCTGACATGGATCGTCGGGAAATCGACTTTGGGCAGCGGCGCCACTGGAAGGAAGTGATAGGCGACCGCGCCGAGAAGCAGAATGCCCGCGGCCAGCAACGAAGTGCCTACCGGCCGGCGAATGAATGGCTCGGAGACACTCACCTAAAATCTCCCCTGGTCGTGGTGAGGACCGGTGCCGTTGCCATTTACGTTCACGAACTCGGGTTCGTGCCGTGTGCCAAGTGGAAGCTCTGCCTGTTTGACGCGCCCCCGGTTGCGGCGTGCTTCGACCCACGTGCCGAAGCGATCGAGATAGAGATAAATTACCGGCGTGGTGTAGAGCGTGAGAAATTGCGAGAGTAGCAAACCGCCGACAATCGAAATGCCGAGCGGCCGGCGCAGTTCACTGCCCGTCCCATGTTCGAGCGCGAGCGGTAACGCGCCGAGCAATGCCGCCGCCGTCGTCATCATGATCGGGCGAAACCGCAGCAGACACGCCTGGTAAATCGATTCTTCCGGAGACATGCCTTCGTTGCGTTCCGCTTCGAGCGCGAAATCGATCATCATGATCGCGTTCTTTTTCACGATCCCGATGAGCAGGATGATGCCGATGAGCGCGACGAGCGAAAAATCGATCCGGCAAATCATAAGCGCGAGAAGCGCGCCCACGCCGGCTGAGGGCAACGTCGAGAGAATCGTGATCGGGTGAATGTAGCTTTCGTAGAGAACGCCGAGCACGATGTAGATGACGACGATCGCCGCGAGAATCAGGAACGGTTCGCTCGTGAGCGAAGAACGAAATTCCGCCGCGGCACCGGTGAACGTCGTCGCGACCGTATCCGGCAAACCGATTTCCTGTTCCGCCTTTTGAATGGCGGGAATCGCGTGGCTGAGCGAGCTGCCGGACTGGAGATTGAACGAGATCGTAGCGGCGGGAAATTGTCCCTGGTGCGGAATGGAAAGCGGCGTGTTGCTGACTCGCATCGTGGCAAACGCGCTCAACGGCACCGGCGCGCCCGTGCTCGATTTCACATAAATCTTGTCGAGCACTTCGGGCGACGAGCGGAAGTTTGGTTCGACTTCGAGAATGACGCGGAACTGATTCAGCTGCGTGAAAATAATCGAGACCTGGCGCTGGCCGAACGCGTCGTAAAGGGTGTCGTCGATCGCCTGAGTCAGGACGTTCAGGCGCGACGCCTTCTCGCGATCGACGTCGACGTTGAGTTGCAGGCCGTTGATCTGTTGATCGCTCGCGACGTCGCTCAGCTCCGGCAATTGCCCGAGCTTTTGCACGAGTTTCGGCGTCCACTCAGCCAGCTCGGCCGCGTCGGCATCCTGCAAAATGTATTGGTATTGGGTGCGACTGACGCGGGCGTCGATCTGCAAATCCTGGGCGGCCTGCATGAAAAGCGAGACGCCTTCCACGCCGCGGGTGGCGTTGCGCAATCGCGAAATAATTTCCTCCGCGCTCCCGCCCCGCTGATTGTGCGGCTTGAGCACAATGTAAACGCGCGCGGTGTTCACAGTCGCGTTTACCGTGCCGGCTCCGACGGAAGCGGAAACGCTCGAGACATCGGGATCTTTGCGGACGATGTCAGAGATGGCGTGGACGCGTTCCGCCATCGCCTTAAACGAAATGTTTTCGGCCGCGTCGGTCACGGCGACGATCACGCCGGTGTCCTGTTGCGGGAGCAGACCTTTCGGAATGATGATGTAGAGCAGAATCGTCGCGACGAGAGTAGCGAACGCGATAATCAGCGTTCCCTTTTGATGCGCGAGGACCCAGCGCAACCCGCGTTCGTAGAGGTCGCGGAAACGGTCGAAGAAATTTTCGGTCCAAACCAGGAAGCGGCTTTGCTTCGAGTGTTCGTCCTCCTTTTCCGAGCGCAACAATTTCGCGCACATCATTGGCGTCAGCGTCAGCGAAACAAACGCCGAGACGACAACCGCCACACTAAGCGTGATGGCGAATTCGCGGAACAAACGCCCGACGATCCCGGTCATGAACAAGAGCGGAATAAAAACCGCGATGAGCGAAACGCTGAGCGACACAACGGTGAACCCAATCTGGCGCGCGCCTTTCAACGCCGCTTCGAACGGCGGATCGCCCATTTCGATGAAGCGCACGATGTTCTCGATCATCACGATCGCGTCATCTACGACGAACCCCGTGGAGATCGTCAGCGCCATCAATGACAAATTGTCGAGGCTGAACCCCGCGAGATACATGATGCCGAACGTGCCGATGAGCGAGAGCGGCAGCGCCACGCTGGGGATGACCGTTGCCCAGAGTTTGCGCAGGAAAACGAACATCACCATGACGACGAGCACGACGGTGAGGAGGAGCGTGAACTGCACATCGGTCACCGAGGCGCGGATCGTTTCCGTGCGATCGGCCAGGATGGAAACCTTCACCGACGGCGGCAGCGTGCCGGTCAGGCGCGGCAACAATTGCTTCACGCGATCGACAGTCTGAATGATGTTCGCGCCGGGCTGCCGCTGAATGTCGAGCAGGACAGCGGCGTGCTCGCCGTTTTTCGAGCCGACCCACGCGGCGAGCTGATCATTCTCGACGCTGTCGATGATGTTGGCGATATCGCCGAGGCGAATCGGCGCGCCGTTTTTGTAGGCGACGATGATCGGCTTGTAAGCCTCAGCGGAAAAAATCTGATCGTTCGAGCCGATCGTGAACGACTGCTGCGGCCCGTCGAAGCTGCCTTTCGGCGCGTTCACATTCGCCTGGCCGAGAATCGTGCGGACGTCTTCGAGGCTCAGTTTCAACGACGAGATGGCGGCGGGATTCACCTGCACGCGCACAGCCGGTTTTTGATTTCCCTGGATCGTGACGAGGCCGACGCCGGTGACTTCGCTCAGCTTTTGCGCGAGGAGCGTGTCCGCAAAATCGTTGACGCGATCGAGCGGCAAACTGTCGGACGTGATCGAAAGCGTAAGGATCGGCGTGTCGGCCGGGTTGACCTTGTTGTATTTCGGCGGGTTCGGCAGATCGCGCGGGAGAAATCCGCCGGCAATGTTGATCGCAGCCTGGACGTCCTGCGCGGCGACGTCGATCGGGCGATCGAGGACGAATTGGAGCGTGATCGTCGATGTTCCAAACGAGCTCGTTGAATTCATCGAGGCCAGCCCGCTGATCTGGCCGAACTGCCGCTCGAGCGGTGTCGTGATCGACGACACCATCACGTCCGCGCTGGCGCCGGGATAAAGCGTCGTCACCTGGATCGTCGGGAAATCGACCGTGGGCAGCGCCGAGATCGGGAGCAATTTGTAGCCGAGCAATCCGAGCAAAATCACGCCGATCATCAGGAGCGACGTCGCGACGGGCCGGCGAATGAAAGGCTCGGAAATGTTCACGATTTCGTCGGCTTCGGTGATTTGTTGCGCTGCGGTTTCGCCGGCGAGTTTTGGTCGGCGGTCTGCGCTGCGGGGCTGGTCATTTCGACATGCGCACCCGGCTGCAATTTGTATTGGCCATCAACGACCACGTCCTCGCCCGGCTTCAACCCATCATCGACCACGGTCTGGTTGTTTTCCGTCTGCGCGACTTTGATCGCGCGCATCTCCGCGGTGTTGTCCGGTTTGATTACGTAGGCATACGTCCCCTGCGGTCCGCGCTGAACGACGCTGGCCGGAATGACCGTGGCGCCTTTCTTTGTCGTGAGAATGAGGCGCGCGTTCACAAATTTTCCCGGCCACAATTTCAGGTCCTCGTTCGGAAACGTCGCCTTGAGTTTGATCGTGCCGGTCGCCTGATCGATCTCGTTGTCCACCACCGCGAGCTTGCCTTCGCCGAGCGGTGTCGTGTTCCCGCGATCGAACGCCGCGACCTTCAACTCGCCTTGCGACTCAGTCTGACTCGTCACCTGCTGAAGATTTTGCTCCGGCAACGTGAAGACGACGGAAATCGGTTTCAGCTGGGTGATGACGACGAGGCCGTTCTGGTCGGAGGCGTGGACGAGATTGCCGACGTCGACCTGGCGAATGCCGATCCGTCCATCGATCGGCGATTTGATAGAGCAGTAATCGAGATTGACCTGCGCGGCGGCGGCGGCGGCTTGCGATTTTTGCGCGTTCGCGACGGCGGTGTCGTAATCCTGCGCCGCGACCACATTTCTCGCGCGCAGATCGGTTTGCCTCTTCAACGTCGCCTGATCCAGGGCTGCTTGCGCTTTCGCCTGATCGAGGACGGCTTGGTACGGATGAGGATCGAGCTCCGCGAGCACGTCGCCGGTTTTTACATCCTGCCCTTCGGTAAACAGAACTTTGACCAGCTCGCCATCGACGCGCGCATGCACAGTCACGGTGTTGAAGGCCTGAACGGTTCCGAGCCCGTCCAGGTAAATCGGCACGTCCTTTTGCTCGACCTTGGCAGCCACCACCGGGACCGCACCGCCGCCTGGGCCTCGCGAATTGCGACCGCTGGTCTGCGCCTCCGCGGAAGAATCGCCCCGGCGGCAGGTCCACCACACAGCGAGCAGGAGGACAACTCCGGCGATGACGATGATCGTTTTTTTTGACATAAGAATTAAACCAGCGCGAGCCGCGGATGACTCACGGTAAAGCCGCCGCTCCCTTCTATTTATTCGTGCGCGGCCCCGGGTTTGCCCGTGAGAAATCAAACCCCAATTATCCGGTTTAGTTGTCATTGATGTTGAACTCGCGGAATCTTTAAGCCCATGGCGTTTGAAGAAAACCAGATGCTTTTCGGCTCGGACCCGACGCCGCGCATCGTGGCGATCGAGCTGGGCGAGACGAGAACGGTGAAGGTTTACCGGCGCGAGAAAGACGGCTCCATCGCGACCGACATCGAATCGTTTCATCCGTTCGTCTGGTGCGATTCGGACGTCGCGGATCTGAATATCGACGCCGAAAAGCTGGCGGGCGATTTGCGTTACGGCTGGCGGATCAGCGTCAGTAGCTGGAAGGAATTGATCGCGCTCCGGAATGGTTTGAAGAACGCCGGCCGCAGTTTTTTCGCGTTGAGCGATCCGGTGCAGCACTATCTCACCCACACGGGACGGACGCTCTTCAAGGGGCTCGCTTTCGAGGAACTGCGCCGGCTCCAGCTCGAAGTTCTGGTTGTAGCCGGGATCGACGATCCCGGCCAAGGGGAGAGGATCATGAGTATCGCGCTTTCCGACAACACTGGTTGGGACGAACTGATCGTCATCGACTCCGGCAATGCGGAGGAATCGGAGCGCGCCGCCCTCAAACGGCTCACGACTCTGATCAAGGAACGCGACCCCGATGTGATCGAAGGCCACAATTTATTTCGCTCCGATCTTCCGCTGCTCGTCGCGCGCGCGCGAAAAGCGAAGGTGAAACTCGATTGGGGACGGAGCGGCGGATTTCTTCGTTCGCGGCCGTCGCGACTCCAGATCGCGGAGAAGACAATTGATTACCCGAAGTTCGCCGCCGATGGCCGGCACTTCGTCGACACTTTTCTACTCGCGCAATTTTACGACGTCGGGATGCGCAGCCTTTCGGGCTTCGAACGGATCGATGTCGCCCAGCATTTTGGTCTCTGCGATTCGGCCGAAATCGCTTCGCTCACTGGGAAGGAATTGGAGCGCGAATACGCTGCCGACAGTGAGCGTTTCCGAAAGCGCGCGTTGTGCGCGGTGCGCGAAACCCGCGCCGTCGCCGATCTCCTGAGCCCCAGTTACTTCATCCAGGCGCAAATTTTTCCCTACAACTATCAGGATGTGATCGTGCGCGGCAACGCGACGCGGATCAACGCACTTTTTCTCCGCGAATATTATCGCCAACGCCATTCCATTCCCGAGATGCCGATGGTGCGCGGATTCGAAGGAGGTTACACCGAGATCTTCTTTACCGGTGTGGCCCGCAACGTCTGGCATTGCGATATCGCGTCGCTCTATCCGTCGATCATGCTCCAGTTCGACTGCTGGCCCGCGACCGATCAGCTCCAGATTTTTCGCCACTTACTCACCGACCTCCGGACGTTCCGGCTGGAGTCGAAGTCGAGCATGCGCGCCGCGAAAGATCGCGCCCAGCAGCAGTATTTCCACGCGCTTCAGAACACCTTCAAGATTCTAATCAATAGTTTCTACGGCTATCTCGGCTTCGCCCAGGGACATTTCGCCGACTTCGATGCCGCCGCCCGCGTCACCCAGATTGGTCGCGAACTGTTGCAAAAAATGATCGACTGGCTCACGAATCGCGGCGCCCAGGTCATCGAAGTGGACACCGACGGGATTTACTTCGTCCCGCCGAAGGATGCGGATGCCGACGAGTTACGCGCCGCGTTGGCGAAAGAGTTGCCGGCCGGCATCGAGGTCGAATTCGACGAGCAATTCGACGCGATGTTCAGCTACAAGGCCAAGAACTACGCGCTGCTCACGCACGAGGGCGAGGTCGTCATCAAAGGCGGCGCGCTGAAATCGCGCGGCCTGGAAAAATTTCAGCGCGTTTTTCTCGAGGACATGATCAAGCTGCTGATGGAGGGAAAACCGGACGCAATTTCAACGTTGCGCGACGACTTCGAGAAAAAGATTCGCGACCGGGAATGGCCCATCGACATGCTGATGAAGACCGACACGCTTCAGGATTCGCTCGAAAAGTATCGCGCCAAGATCGGCGCCGGCGGCCGCAACCGCGCTGCCGCTTACGAATTGGCCCTGGCCAGCGGCCGCAACTACAAGCCTGGCGAACAGATCAGCTACTACATCAAAGCCACGCCGAAAAAAGTGGCCGCTTACGAAGCCGCCAAGCTCGCGACGGACTTTGATCCCCAGAACCGCGACGAGAATGTCGATTACTACGCCGCCAAGCTCGACGAACTGGTAAAGAAGTTCGCCGGCGTGACCGCGCCGGAAGCGACCCAAGCCACCCTTCTCTAATTATGAAATGGCGGGGCGCTCCATGGCGCCCACGAATGCGCTGGTTCGGAGGAGGTGTTCAACCACAGCGAACGGCGAGACGTCACCCGTTCGAGTGTGAAACGGTTAGTGATTTTTTGTGTCTACCAATTTCTATCTGACCAGTCATCGTTCTGGCATGAACAGGACTTCCTGCGGAGTAATTCTGACGCTGCTTTTGTGCGCCGCGGCGGGCGCGGAACAAACCGAGCAGGACGAATACACGCTTTACGAGCTTCTCCCGCCGGAGTCGGCGTCGTTCAAGATTACTTACGAAGTCACTGCCACCACTCCGGGCGCGAAAGCTTTTTTCAATCCAATCCGCAAAGGCAGCGTCGCAAGTGACGAAGCGGTCTTCGATATGATGACCGGCGAGCCGTTGAAGTTCGAACAAGTGAGCGGTGCGCAAGCGAAAGAGCAGGGACTCGCGGATTCGGATGCGGAAACCGATTACATTCGTGTCGATCTCGCACGGCCCGTGCCCGCGGATGGCGGACAAGCGCGCATTCGCATCGTGAAAACTTACAAGGATGCCAAGAGTTATCGCACCGAGGGCGACGCGATTGTTTTCGAGCGGCCGCTCGGGATTCGGAGAAATGCGGTGGTGTTGCCGAGCGGTTACCGATTGACGGCGTGCAATGTGCCGTCGCAAGTGTTGAGCGAACCCGATGGGCGAACGCGGATCAGTTTCATGCATCAGGCGCCGGGCCAGGCGGGGTTGATTTTGAAAGCCATGCCCGGCGCGCAGACGACGAAACCGCGCGCGCTAACCGACGCGCGCAGTTGGGAGCCGCCGCCGAAACAAGGTCCGACCGAGCGCGAACGGCTTGGTGAACGCGCCCACCAAGACCGCGATATTATCTATTACCTGCAAGCGCCAGACACGCATGCCTTCAGTCTGTCGCACGACTACAGCGAATCGCGCGAAGGCACGGACAAGTATCTCAACGTTGTGCGCCCCGGCAGTAAGGTCTCCGAGCCATCAGGGAAAATTCTCGATACCGGCGAACCGTTGAAGGTCGAAGTTTTGACCGGCTCGAAGTTGAAAGCGGCGAAAATCGACGCGGGCGAAGAAAAAATCGCGCCGGATCAACAGGTCGTGGTGTTCCGCTTTCCGGCGGTAAAGAAAGGCCAATCGATTCGTCTGCGGATGAGCGAGACCTACACGGCGCCGGAATGTTATCGGCTGGAAGGCGACGAATTGGTCTTCGACCGGAGTTTCGGGCGTCCGCGTAATTCCGTCGTGTTGCCACGCGGCTGGTACCTGACGGCGTTGTCGATCCCAGCTGTCGTTAGGCAAACGCCCGATGGCCTGACACGAATTGATTTCGTGAATGGCCGGCCGGACGCGATCGCTGTTTTGTTGAAAGCGAAAAAGATCAGCGCCCCGCCGTCGTGAACGGCCGACACAGACAAGAGCTGTTGATCTTGATGTCGGCCTTCGCCCAGGCTTTCGCGAATTGCGCCTGCACTTTTTCGGCTTCGGGTTTCTTCTGCGCTTTCAGAGCTTCCGCGAGACCGTAAAGCGACCAGCCATTTTCCGGCAATCTTCGCAGATCTTCCCGATAGACTTCTTCGGCTTCGGCGAAACGGCCGGCCTTCATGAGGTTTGCGCCTAACGAGTGGCGAATCGGAATCATCCAGGCGGGCGGTTCGTCGTACTTGAGCGCGTCTTCCATCTTCAGGGCCGCCTGGAGTCCGGCGATGCCCTCGTCAGTCTTGCCTTCGGCCACCTGGATCTCGGCTTCGAGCATTTTTTGAATGAGGGCGACGATGTCGGTTGCTGAATTGTTGCCGACTTCCGTTTCCTTCGGAATGGCAGGTGTGAGCTCGTTGAATTTCGCCTGTTCCTTGCGCGCTTCTTCCGGCTGTTTCTTGGCCGCGAACGCAATCGCGCGTGCCGCGTGGTGGAAGGCACGCGAGAACGGTGCGAACTCGGGATAATTGTCCTGCTCGGCGAGAACATCGTCCCATCGACCGAAACGAATCATCGCTTCCATCGGCAAGGCCAAGAAGGCTTCGGCCTTGACCGCGGCAGCCTTCACGAACTCCGCGGGCGTTTCGCGGATCAACTCGCGAATTTTCTCCATCGCGAGCTTGCTTTGACCGGTCATGAGCGCGGCATACGCGAGCATGTGATGATCGTGCGCGGCGTAGAATGGAATGAGGCCGGCGGATTTGTTGCCTAACGACGCAAAATATTTGTGGTCGTCGGTGATCGCCTTGGCATTTGTGTCGATCGCCTTCTGCCAGTTGCCCGTTCGGATATCGATGTGTGAGGGCATGTGGACGTTGTGCGCGAGACCGGGCTGCAAAGTTCGCAGGCGATTGGCCGCGGGGACCGCTTTCTCGGGATGCTGCGAAGCTTCCACCGCATGGATGTAGAGGTGATTCGCGAACGGATGCTGCGGATTCATTTTCATCACTGCCTCGAGGGTCGCGACGATTTCTTCCGTGCCTGGATTCGGCTTGCCGTCATTCGTCCATTGATTCCACGGACTTAAATCCATCATCGATTCGGCGAAGAACGCGCCCACGTCCGGATCTTTCGGATATTTTTTCCAGACCTCGCGCATCGCATCGGCGTAGGCGTGGTCGAGCGCGGTGCGATCTTCCGGCTGCGGATTCGCGTAACGTTTGCTGAGCGCTTCAATCAAATCCCGTTCGACCGGCGACGCTTTGTCGGCGTGCTGTTGGGCGAGGGTGAGTTCTTTCCAGGCGAGTTCGGCCATCGGCGGCGGGACGAGCGGATAATTAATGTGCGGACCAGCGGCGAGCGCGACGCCCCAATGCGCCATCGCACAATCCGGGTCCGCGTTCGCCGCTTCCTGGAAAGAACGGATCGCAGAGGCGTGATTGAAACCGTGAATGAAGGCGAGGCCCTGATTGAAATAGCGCTGCGCTTTCGGATTTTTCGTGGTGACTTTGCGTGTGTAGGTGCCGAGATCGTTACGAAGCGGCTCGGTCTCGGCATGGAGCGTGAGCGCGGCGACGCAGGTTGCCAGCGCAAAGAGAAAGCTCGGGCGTATGGTGTTCATGCAGGCGAGTTTAGCGACCACGCGGGCCACGAGACAAGCCCTGTGTTATTCGTATCGCAGCGAACGGACAGGATCGACGCGGGTAGCGCGGCGGGCCGGAATGTAATTGGCGATAAGCCCGACGGTTGTCAGGACTGCGGAAACGGCGACGAAAGTCGGCAGATCCGTTGCGGTAATTCCGAACAGCAACGTTGCCATAACCCGCGTGAGCGCGAGCGAGGCGATGATGCCGATCATGATCCCGGCAGCAGTCAGTTTCATTCCGTGGCCGACCACGAGGCGAAGGATGTCGCCCGGTTTCGCGCCCAGCGCCATGCGGATGCCAATCTCCTGGGTGCGCTGGGTGGCGGAATAATTCATGACGCCGTAAATCCCGACGGATGCCAGGACGAGCGCCACGCCGGCGAAGATCGCGAGCAGGAGCGTGTTGAAGCGCGGGCGCGCGATCGATCTCGCTACGATTTCGTCGAGCAGGCGAATGTCGGAAACGGGCTGGTCGGGATCGAGCGCGTGAATTTCCTTCGTGGCTGCCGCGCTCAACGACGCCGGATCCATCGCCGAGCGGATAACGAAGTTCATGAACGGGTAGGGCTCGCGCGGGTGTGGCCAGTAGATCGCGGGATTAGGTTCCTGTTCCAGCGCTGTTTCTTTGATGTCGCCGACTACACCGATGATTTCGTCCGCGACCGGTGCGTCCCACGTCACGATTACCTGCTGGCCTATCGGGTCCTGGCCGGGGAAAAATTTCCGCGCGAGCGTTTCATTGATGATGACCACGCGGGAATTAGCGCCGTCGCGCTCGTCAAAGCCGCGGCCTTTGAGCAACGGGATTCCCATCGCGGTGAAATAACCGGGCGTGATCGGGCGCACTTCGGTGCCGGGCGATTCGCTCGGCGGCAGTGGCTTGGTTGCGAGATTGAAACTCGTCGAGGTCGCAAGGCCGGTGAGTGGAAGATAACTGATCGCGCCAATCGATTTCACGCCGGGCAAGGCAGCGAGTCGTTCCTCGGCGCGCTTGAAGAAATCGGCGCGCTGTTGTGGCTCTCCATACTTCGCCGACGGGAGCTGGACTCGCATCGTCAGGACGTCGTCGGCATGAAAGCCAGTTTTCACCTGCTGGAGCTGGGAAAAACTTCGCAGCATCAATCCGGCGCCGACGAGGAGGACGAGCGCGAGCGCTATCTCGGCAACGACAAAGAGATTTCGGACCACGCGGTTGCTGCTGCTCGAAGCGCGGGCGCCTTCCTTCAAGGCATCGTTCAAGTCAGGCCGCGACGATTGCAGCGACGGGACCAGACCGAAGACAAGTCCGGTGAGCAACGAAATCCCGAAAGTAAACAGGAGCACGCGTGGATCGATCGTGATTTCGTTCAGACGCGGAATGTTGTCCGGCGCGAGCGCGATGAGTGCGCGGATGCCCCAGTAGGCGAGGAGAACGCCAAGGGCGCCGCCCATGATCGCAAGGAGCACGCTCTCGGTGAGCATTTGCCTAACGAGTCGTGGTCGGCTCGCGCCGAGCGCAGCACGCAAAGCCAGCTCTTTTTGGCGCGAGGCCGTACGCGCAAGGAGCAGGTTCGCGACGTTTGCGCACGCGATGAGAAGGACGAACGCAACCGCTGCCAGGAGCACGAGCAGCACCGGACGAATATCGCCGACGATTTGCTCGTGCATCGGAACGAGGTTTACGCCCCAACCCTTGTTGTAATCGGAATACTCGCGCTCGAGCTGCTTCGCGATGCCGTCCAATTCCACCTGGGCTTGCTGGATGGTCACGCCGGATTTCAAGCGCGCGACCGAGCGCAGATAACGGCCCTGTTTTCGCCAATCGTTCGCCGGATCGAGGGCGAGGGGAATCCAGGCTTGGATCTGGGTGTTCAGGAAATGAAAGCCGGAAGGCATCACGCCGATCACAGTCAACGAGCGCCCGCTCAGCGTGATCGGTTGGCCGATAATGGCCGGATTGCCTCCGAACCGGCCCTGGCAGAGATCATGGCTGAGAATCACAACCGGGTTGGCGCCCTGCTTGTCGTCATCAGCCACAAACCAGCGCCCGACCTGCGGCCGCACGCCGAGGACTTGGAAAAAATCGGCCGAGACTCGTTGCACGAGGAGCTCTTCCGGTTCGCCGCCGCTCGTCAGATTCACCCGGGTGTCCCAGGTCGCGGCGATCTGCTGGAAAGAAATGCTCCGCTTTTGCCAGTCAAGGAAGTTCGCTGGCGAAACGGAATTCTGGGAGCGGTTCCGCTGGAAACTGCGTTCCCAGACCATGACGATGTTGTCAGCGTCGTGGTACGCGAGCGAGCGGAGCAAAACGCCGTTGATCACGCTGAAGATCGCGGTGTTGGCTCCGATCCCGAGCGCAAGGGCAATGACCGCGGTGAGCGTGAATCCGGGTTTCTTGCGCAAGGAACGAAAGCCATAACGAAGATCCTGGACAAAGGTTTCCAAGGCAAATCCCGCGCGGCCTGCGCGCACTTCTTCCTTCACCTGTTCGACGCCGCCGACTTCCACGAGTGCGGCCCGGCGCGCTTCCTCTTCGTTCATTCCTTGCTTCATGTTTTTCTCCGTTAGAAGTTCCACGTAAGAGCCCACTTCCTCGCTCAGATCGCGATCGATCCGCTGCTTGTGCATCGTGTTGCGAATCAGGCTTCCGCTTTTCGAGAACAGGCTCATTCGCTGCTTACGTCGCGCGCAGAGCGCTGCCGATGGCGAGCGAGATCCGCTGCCAATCCTGAGTTTCCGTTTCGAGCTGGCGCCGGCCCGCTCGGGTGAGGCTGTAATACTTGGCGCGCCGGTTATTTTCCGATTCGCCCCACTCGGATTTGAGCCAGCCGGCTTCCTCCATCCGGTGAAGCGCGGGAAAGAGCGAGCCTGGCTTCACGTCGAACGTGCCCTTGGTGATTTGATTGATCCGGGTGGAAACGCCGAGGCCATGGAGTGGCTGGGCGGTGAGCGCCTTGAGCACCAGGAGGTCGAGCGTCCCCTGTAAAAGATCGGCCGTAAATTCGTCTTCGCGTTTGTTCATATAGAGAATCTGTAGGAGCCGATCTTCATCAGCTTCCTATAGACTGTCAATAGGAGAAACGTCGGCCGGGCGAATTTTTGTCTGTCGGTTTAGCGCTTTGTCGAAATGTCTCTCGCAAAGGGACGGACGCGCCCGAGCAATTGGCCCGCAGTGAGACAGAGAGTGTCGTCGATCGGGCAGCCGGCCTTGCGCAGGCCCCGCGCGATCCAGGTATTGCAGGTATTAAAGGCGGAGTAGGTGCCGCGGGCGCGATACCAGCCGCCGCCCAACCGAATCGGTCCCCCCTTATTGTCCGCCGCGTAGGTTTGCTGAATGTGGTCGCACAGCTGTGCGATTCCCGCGTCCGACAGCTCGACCGCGAGCACGGTAAACTTCGGGTCTCCGTATTTGTGCCGAATCGATTGACCAAATCCGTCGGCGAAGAGAACCGTCCGCGAATCGCCCATCAGGGCTTTCATCGCGATCCCGGAAGTGAGCGGCTTGCGGTAACCGTCATCATCGCCCCAGCCCACTTCTATATATTGAGAGCCGGCAAAGTCTGAGCTGGCGGGCCAATGTCCCGGCGGGATGTCCGCACGTCTGATCGTGAGGCCGGTATGCAGCCCGCCGTGGTGGATCACATAAACGGTCTTTGCCTTGGTGACCGGCGAGACGCGCCTCATGGTCGCTCCGGCACAACCACTCAGAACGGCTGCCGCAATCAGACCCGTGACCGTCCGGTGGACTCGCATCCAGATAATTCCCCGCCTACGAATAGTTTTCAACGGTGCCCGGACCACAACCTGCTGGATAGAGGAAAGGCTTCTCCACTATCTGCTCTTTTTATGAAAAAATTCCTAAGAAACCGTTTGCGCCTGGCCTCAATCGAGTGCATAGGGGGCGCTTCCGTGACCAAAATTACTCTCCTACTGCCCGTTTTTTCCGTCTGCGCATTCGCTATTTCGGCCTCGGCCGCCAAGACGGAAAGTCTTAATTTCAAACCGGAATTCGTCTTCAAAGACCGCAATGGCAAGACCGTTTCGGCCCCTATTGTTGACGAGTATCAGAAGAAGAAAATCGTTTATCCGACGGCCAAGGTTGACCCGAACATGAGTCCTACCCTGATGCGGGCCGCCACGATCGCCCAGGAACGCGCGCATGCCCATTCCAACTCGCGTTGCTGGCATTATGTAAAGGAAGCCCTGGTGGCTTCCGGCGCCGTTGATTCCCGGCCCAAAACCGCTCTTGCCAAGCAGGCTGCTGACGAACTGGTTCGCGACTACGGCTTCACGAAACTCTCGGTCAAAGATCCGTTTAAGGCTCCGATCGGCTCGATTCTGGTATACAACGCCCGAGGAGCTGCCGGTCACGTCGAGATCCGCACGAAAAACGGATTCGTAAGTGATTTCCGCTCGAACACCCCGTCGAAGCGCCCATTGATCGGCGTTTACGCAAAACGCTAATCCGCTTTCCCGCGTCCGTGCGGCGCGGTGAGATCGAGTGCTGGCCCAATCGGGACAATTCGCGTCGGGTTAATCTCGCCGTGCGTCATATAGTAATGGCGCTTGATGTGGTCGAAATTCACTGTGCTCGCGACGTCGTCGTGCTGGTAGAGTTCGCGTAGATACGGCCAGAGATTCGGGTAATCGACGATCCGTCGCAGGTTGCATTTGAAGTGGCCGTGATAAACGGCGTCGAAACGGATCAGGGTCACGAAGAAACGCCAATCCGTTTCCGTCATCCGATCGCCAAACAGGTAACGGCCTTTTCCCAGGCGGGCGTCTAATTCATCCAGCGTTTCAAACAATCGGGTCGCGGCCCGCTCGTACGGTTTCTGCCGCGTCGCGAACCCGGCGAGATAAACGCCATTGTTGACTCGCTCGTAGATCGTTTTGTTGAGCGCGTCGATTTCATCGAGCAAATCTTGCGGCGCAAAGTCATAATTATTCGTCGCGAACTCGGCGAACTCACTGTTAAACATTCGCAGCAGATCGTCGTCGGAATTGCTCACGATCCGTTTCGTTTTCGTGTCCCAAAGCACGGGGACGGTGACGCGGCCGTGATAATTCGGATCCGTCGCGTAATAGGCTTCGCTGAGAAATTGAAAGCCGTTTACCGGATCGTGCGAATGTCCCGGGCCGTCGCGGAACGCCCAGCCGCGTTCGTCGCGCACCGGGTCGACTACCGTCATTCCGATCGTCTTCTCGAGTCCCTTGAGCTTGCGAAAAATGATCGCGCGATGCGCCCACGGGCACGCGAAAGAAACGTAGAGATGATAACGACCGCGCTCAGGTTTGTACGGCGTCGAGCCATCGCGTTTCACCCAATCGCGAAAGGCGTCTTCCTGACGTTTAAACGAACCGCTCTTGGTTTGCTCTTCCGGAAACTGAACCATCGCGCTTTTAGATTATGTCGAACCGAGTCGCGGGCAATTGATTGAATGAAAAGACAGTGTCCAGTTTTTGCTCTGCTTTCTCAAAATTTCAATGCGAGACGCCTGATAAACCGTAATGACAAAAATAGTTTTAAATGCGTCGAGAAAAGGCTTGTCACGCTGGTACAGGGCTTGCATACACAGGATGCGTGCAACGCTTTTTTTGTTTCGCTTTTCTTTCCCTTGCTGCCCTCCTAAGTACCACGATCAGCGCCCGATCCGAAGGCTTGGCCACGTCGCGGACGCGGTTCTATTACAGTAACTTCGATGGCTCCGTCGGCTCCGCCCGGATCATGCGGCATTACTGGATTCCGGTCACGCATCCGGATGCTCCGGTTGATAGCCGGCTCGATCCGCGATTGCGCAAAGCCGCCACCATCGCGCAGGAGCGCGCCAACGCCCGTTCCAAATCGCGCTGTTGGCAGTACGTGAAGACTGCGCTCTTTCAATCGGGCATTATCAATTCGTATCCGAAAACGAATTACGCCACTCAGGCCGGCGACGAATTGGTGCAGAATTACGGATTTAGGAAGCTGCCGATTCACGATCAGTATGCGGCGCCGGTCGGCGCGGTCCTCGTCTTCGGCCACGGCGCGGCAGGCCACGTCGTCATTCGCACGAAAACGGGATTCGTGAGTGATTACTGGACGAGCAATCGCTGCAAGTACCCGCTCGTCGCGGTCTACGGAAAATTCTCTTCCTAACCTGTCGCCGGAATAAAACCCGGTTGCAGGTAGACCATTCCGATATGGTCGATGAACGCGTCGATCCAATCGCGGCGAATTTCTTCCTGCGCCTGCTCGAGAGTTAATCTGCCCGAACGAACTTTCTCAAGGAGCACTTGAGTCAGCAATTCTTTGCGCTCGGGCCCGTAGGGTTTTGCTTCGAGTTTTTGTGGCCAAAGATTGTCGATCGTGTCCGCGCCTCCGAGCTCGAGCGGGATGAGATGATCGATCTTGAATCGCGCTCGCCGTTCCCACGGCAGGTGGTAACGCGCAAAAACTTTCCGCTCCATCGCGAGGGTGACGCCGCTGCGCTCCTTCTCCGATTTGGCCACGCGGCCCGGCGTTAGTTTCGGATTCGGCAACAACGCATTGTGCGGGGGCGCATTCCCAAAAAAGGAAAATGCGAAGGCCAGGGCCAGGAACAGGTTCACTAGCTTGTATCGTAAGCGGCCCCGGCCGTAGATGGTTTACTTCAGCAAAAACTCCCGCATGAATTGCACGGTGCTGTAGAACTGAAAATCGGCGTTCTTCTTTTTCGCGAAGCCATGTCCCTCGTCTTTCGCCATCAGGAACCAGACCGGGGTGTTTTGTTTTTTAAGCGTCGAGACGATTTGCTCGGCTTCGGCTTTCGGCACGCGCGGGTCGTTCGCGCCCTGGACGACGAATAGCGGCTTCGTGATTTTCTGCGCGTTATTGAGAGCGGCGATCCGCTCGAGAAACTCCGCCATCTTTGGATCGCGTTCATCGCCATATTCCGCCCGGCGCAGGTCTCGCCGGTAACTCTCGGTGTTCTTCAGGAAGGTGACCAGGTTCGAGATGCCGACGACATCGAGCGCGCAACGGATCCGGTCAGCATAATTCCACGCGACCTGCAAGGTCATGAATCCACCGTAGGACCCGCCCGTTACCATTACTTTCGCGGAATCGAGCTCGGGCCGCGATGGCAGCCAGTCGAGTAATGCGGAAATGTCCTTGTAGGAATCCTCACGCTTGAATCCGTTGTCGAGCTTCAGGAAAGTTTTCCCGTAGCCTTCCGACCCGCGCACGTTTGGGAAGACGATTGCGCAACCGAGCTCGTTGACGAAGTAATTGTTCCGGCCCAGAAATCCCGGCCGGTGTTGCGCTTCCGGCCCGCCGTGAATGTTGACGATCACGGGCCGTTTCCCGGGAAACTTCACCGCGTCGGGCTTGTAGAGAAAGCCGGTGATCTCTTTTCCATCGAAGCTTTTCCATTTCACCAGCTCAGGCTCGATGAATTGCTTCGCGGGAATGCCGCCCGTTTCGCTCGCCGTCCAACGCGTCACGGTGTTCTTGGCGATCGACCAGGTGTAAACATCGGAGGGCGACCGCGCGCCGGCGACGTTGAAGGCGAGCAAGCCCTGTTTCGCGTCGTGGTGAAACCTGAGAGCGGAAATGTTCACAGCCGGCAGCGGCGGATCGAACTTCGGTTCCTTCTTCGCCCCCGCGGTGGCGGTGTCCTTGTTCACCGTCACATCGATCAGATGCAGGGTGCTGAGGCCGTTCTCATTTAGCGTGTAGGCGATTTGTTTGCCGTCGTGGCTCAAGTCCCAGTTATCGACGTCGAATTTCGCGTCGGGAATCAGGTAACTGTGCTTGCCGCTCGCGAGGTCGATGTAGGCCAGCCGCTGGAATTCCGATTCGCGATCCGTCGTCACGAAAATCCCTTTCCCGTCCTTGGAAAACCGCGCGGCCGAATACGAAACTTTTTCCGCGCCCTCCGGCGGCCGCGGGGTGACTTCTTTCTTCGCGCCAGTCTGCGCGTCGAAAATCCAGATGTAACTTTCGTTCACCGAAATTCCTTCCACGACGAGCAACTGCTTGTCGTCCGGCGACCAATCGGTGATGTCCCAGCCACCGCCTTTCAGTTCGGCGAGCATGCGGTCGCTTTTCGAATCGGTCGGCGATTGAACGTAAATGTCGGTGTCCGCGCCGTTACGTCGCGTCGAAGTATAAGCAATGCGGTCGCCTTGGTGGCTCCACGTCACGGCGCTGTTTCGCGACTTACCATCCGTGAGCAGCGTGATGTCGCCCGTCGCGAGATCGTAGCGATAGTTCTGAAAAAATTCCGCGCCACCGGCACCCTTGTGAAAAATGAGATACTCGCCCTTGGTCGGCTCGAACGATCCGTTCTCGACGCGGTCGGGGAAAAAAGTGAGCTGCGTGCGTGCGCCCCCGGGCTGCGCGACTTGATGAAGCTGGTTCGTGTCGCCGAACCGAGTCGTGATCAAAATTTCGGCACGCGTCGGGTGCCAATCTTGGAACGTCGCTGCGCGCGATTCCGTGTAGCGCCCGACCTGATCCGGGAGATCGCCGGGAATCGGCGGCACGCCGTCGACGACGAGATTGTCCGCTGGCGTCAGCGGCGGTTTCGCGGGCGGATCGGCGGCGAAGGTGGCGAGCGGAAATAAAACCAGCGCGAGAAGCAGGATCGTTCGTTTCATGAAACGCGCGAGTGTTTCAGATGCGCGTCTCAGATCGAATCAAAAAATTTACGGCATCCAACCGGGACGCCGCTTCGGCGTCGTTTGGGGTGGAACCGGAACTACTGCCTGGGTGGTTTTCTGAGGCTGGGTGAACGACGCGCCGCTGCGAAAATCGGGCGGCGAAACGCGCACAAACATGAAATACGGATTACGCTGCGCCCAGGCGAGCGCCTGCTGTTTTGTCTCGAAAAAGCGGTCGATCACGATCGCGTTCCGCTCGTTCAGATTGCGACCAGAAAGCCGCGCTGCTTTTCGGCTGCGCACCGCCGAGCCAGTATCGACCGCCAGCAACGTTCCATCCGGCAGCGTGACCTTGCTTCCGTACGGAATTCTTCTTGGATCCACCGCGCAGTGACCTGCTCGCAACCGGGCGCCGGACGCACCGACGTGATGGCGGGTCCAGTAATCCGATCCGCCCCCGCCGCTGGCCCAATAGACGGTGATGCGGGCGAGAATTGATTGTTCCCGCGCGAAAACCGGCGGGGCTAAAAGCAAGATGGCCGTAACGGCAATGAAGACTCTTTTCATAGTGGGATCCAGGTTTCCAGAGTGGAACAGACGGTCGGAACGGCGAAAGCCGGCGGGCGGTCTGAAATGGATTCGCGGACCATAGCCGAAGTGGCCTTCCTTGTCGAATTGATCTGGTCGTCGCGGAATTTCCGGCTAGAAGCTGTGCCATGCCGATGCGGATCGCGATGTGGTCGGGCCCGCGAAATATTTCGACCGCGATGATGCGCTCGTGGGGGAATCGTCCGGATACGTTCGTCTGCGACGAACCGTTCTATGCTTACTACCTGGCGAGAACCGGGCTCAATCATCCGGGGGCTGCGGAAGTGATCGCGCACGGCGAAACGGATTGGCGGAAAATCGTGGCGCAACTGACCGGCGAAATTCCGAGTGGTCGCCGCATTTTTTATCAGAAACAGATGACGCATCATCTGCTGCCGGAGATCGATCGTGGTTGGCTCGGCGCCGTGACCAATTGCTTTCTAATCCGCGATCCGGCGGAAGTTATCGTTTCCTACATTAGGAAGAATAACGATCAATCACTGGAAGACATTGGGTTCGTGCAACAGGCGGAGATTTTCGATTGGGTCCGCCAAGATACGACTACGATTCCACCCGTGATCGACGCCCATGATGTGGCGAAAGATCCTGAGAAGACCTTGCGGTTACTTTGCAGCGCGATCGGCGCGGAGTTTACCGACGCAATGCTTTCGTGGCCGCCCGGTTTGCGCGAGACCGACGGCATCTGGGCGAAGCATTGGTACAATGAAGTGGCGACGTCGACCGGTTTTCGGAAGCCGGCGCGGACCGAGATCGCATCCGTGCCGAATCGACTAAGGTCTGTTCACGATGAGTCGCGTGAATACTACGAGCGGCTTTATCAATATCGCCTTCACTAAGAACCAATGCTCCAGCGCTTCAACGAGCGGAATCGCGACCTGGTGGTGAACATCAACGGCCGGCTCGTCCATCGCGATCAGGCTGGAATCAGTCCATTCGATTCGGCGGTGCAAGGAGGCGACGCGGTCTGGGAAGGATTGCGGCTTTACGATGGGCGCATTTTCAAACTGCGTGAGCATCTCGCGCGGCTCCGGCGTTCAGCGGAAGCGCTGGCGTTTACCGAAATTCCGGCGGACGAAAAAATCATCGACGAAATCAGGCGAACGCTCGCAGCGAACCAGATGAGGGACGGCGTTCATATTCGGCTCACGCTTACGCGCGGAGTGAAGATCACTTCAGGAATGGATCCGCGGCTAAATCAATCCGGCCCGACGCTGATCGTTCTGGCCGAACATAAGGCGCCGGTTTACGCGAAGACGGGGCTGAGTCTAATCACGAGCAAAATCCGTCGGCCACCGCCGGAAATTCTGGATCCGCGAATTCATCACGCGAATTTGCTCAACTCGATTCTCGCCAAGATCGAAGCGAATCGCGCCGGCGCAGATGACGCCCTGATGCTCGACACGCGCGGCTTCGTCGCGGAAACGAATGCGACCCATGTTTTCCTGGTAACGAAGAACCGCGTTTCAACGCCACGAGTTCTCGCCTGCCCGGAAGGAATCACGCGCGCGACCGTCCTGGAAATCTGCGAAGCGAATGCAATCGGGTGCGAAGAACGAGATCTGAAGATCGAGGAATTTTACCGCGCCGATGAAATGTTTTGCACGGGCACGATGGGTGAGCTGGCGGGCGTGATTAAGTTAGACGGACGCGTGGTCGGCGACGGCCAGATCGGGCCGATGACGGTCCGGTTAAGTGAACTGTTCGCCGCGCGGACCGCGACCGAAGGCGAGCCGGTCGCATAGTTTCCGGCTCGCAATCCCGCCCGGGCGATTCCATCCTAAAAGCATGCCCGACGCGCTGACGCCCATGATGCAGCAATATCAGCGGCTGCGCGCGTCCGTGCCGCCGGACACCCTGCTTCTTTTCCGGCTCGGCGATTTCTACGAGCTGTTTTTCGACGATGCGAAAGAAGCGTCCGGCTTGCTGAACCTCGCGCTCACCCATCGCAACAGCGTGCCGATGTGCGGCATGCCCTATCACGCGGCGCAGGGCTACATCGCGAAACTGATCCAGGCCGGGCGCCGCGTCGCCATTTGCGATCAGACGAGCGAGCCGCAGCCGGGAAAAATCGTCACGCGCGAAATCACGCAAATCATTACCGCTGGCACGGTGAGCGAGCTCGATTTGTTAAAGGCGAACCGGCCGAATTATCTCGGCGCCGTTTATTTTCACGAAGGCCGATTTGGATTCGCCTATGCGGAATTGAGCACGGGCGAATTTCGGCTCACGGAAGCGAGCAACGGCAGCGCGTTCCTCGACGATCTCGCGCGGATTTCGCCCGCGGAAGTTCTGGTGAGCGAGCGGCAGATGACGGAGTTCGGCGAGATCGCCGGCGCGCTCGGTTACGACGACTTCGCGTTCCTAACCGATCACGCGCGCTTTACGTTGTGCGAACATTTTCGGGTCAAATCGCTCGACGGTTTTGGCTGCAGCGAGATGCCGGCAGCGATCGGCGCGGCGGGCGCGATCATCCATTATTTGAAGCAGCAACTGCGGCGGAAAGTCGATCATCTCGCGTCGCTGCGGTGCGATGCGCGGGACGATTACGTGATGCTCGACGCCGCCACCCAGATCAATCTCGAGCTGGTGGAATCGCGCGGTGCGCGAAACATGAGCCTGCTCGCGGCGCTCGACCGCACCGTCACGCCGATGGGTGGCCGGAAATTGCGGAGCTGGATTTTGCAGCCGTTGCGCGATCTGGCGGAGCTCGAATGTCGCCAGCAATTGATCGCCGATCTGTTGCACGAATCCGATTTGCTCGCGGGTTTGCGCGCCTGCCTGAAATCCATCCGCGATCTCGAGCGCGCGGCGGGCCGGCTGAGTCAGGCATCGGGCAATGCGCGCGATTTGGTGGCGCTCAAGGTTTCGCTCCAGCAAATTCCCGAGCTCAAAGGCGAACTGCGAAAGCTGATCGAGCGGACGGAGTTTGGAAAAGAACCGCAGCTCGGAACTTTGAGCCGCCGCATTCTCGATTCGCTCCAGGAAATGCCCGCGCTCACCGCGAAGCTGGCGGGAGCTTTGATCGACGATCCGCCCATGGTGCTGAAGGAAGGCGGGATTTTTCGGGATGGGTTCGATCGTGATCTTGACGAGCTCCGGCAGGGTTCGCGCGAAGGAAAGAATTGGATCGCGCAATTACAGGAACGCGAGATCGCCGAGACCGGAATCAAGTCTCTGAAGGTCCGATTCAATTCCGTTTTCGGTTACTTCATCGAGATAACGAAATCGAATCTCGCGAACGTGCCGGAGCGTTATGTGCGCAAGCAAACGACCGTCGGCGGCGAACGCTTCATCACGCCTGAGCTCAAGGAAATGGAATCGAAAATCTTGGGCGCGGACGAAAAGGCGCGGCAGCTCGAGTATCAACTCTTCCAGACCCTGCGCGAAGAGACCTTGCGCGATCTCGAACCGATCCAGCAGACTGCGGCCGCGATCGGCGCGCTGGACGTGATTTGCGCACTTGCCGAAACCGCGCGGCTTTACGGTTACACTCGCCCGGCGCTGAACGATTCATTGCGTCTCGTCATTCGCGACGGACGCCATCCGGTGCTTGATCAAAATCTCGCCGAAGAAAAGTTTGTGCCTAACGACACCGATCTCGATGGCGAACGAATGAGGCTCGCGATCATCACCGGACCCAACATGGCGGGAAAATCGACCTACATTCGGCAGGTGGCGCTGATCGTTTTGATGGCGCAGATCGGCAGCTTTGTTCCGGCGTCGAGCGCGGAGATCGGCTTGGTCGATCGCGTCTTCACTCGCGTCGGCGCGAGCGACGATCTTTCCCGCGGGCAATCGACGTTCATGGTCGAGATGAACGAGACGGCGAACATCGTGAACAACGCGAGTCACCGCAGCCTGGTGATCCTCGACGAAATCGGCCGAGGCACGTCCACTTTCGACGGACTCTCGATCGCCTGGAGCGTGGCCGAATTTCTCCACGACAAAATCAAGGCCCGGACGCTTTTTGCGACGCATTATCACGAGCTGACGAAGTTGGCCGCGGAACGCAAAGGCGTGGCGAACTTCAACGTCGCCGTGCGCGAATGGAACGAGCAGATCATTTTTCTGCGCAAGATCATTCCGGGCGGCGCGGACAAGAGCTACGGCATTCACGTTGCGCGGCTGGCGGGCGTGCCAAAAGAAATTCTCGATCGCGCCCGCGATATTCTCGCACACTTGGAAAAACCAAATGGCGCCGTCGAAGTCCAGAAACCGGTCAAACGGGGTCGCGGAAAAAAGCCGGCGCCCGTTTCGCAAAAGCCACAGTTGGATTTGTTCTGAGTCATGCCGGTAAAGAGCGAGAAAGAACTGAGCGAATCGTTGCGCAGCCATTGGCTGAAGGCGGTGGCGGCAATTGAGCTGCGAAATTTTGGTTACGCGATCTCGCTCTTGCAGGGGATTCTGAAACAGGAACCGGAGTTCCTCACTGGCCGCCAACTTTTGCGCCGGGCGGAAGTGACGAAGCAAAAGGCGGCGAAGAAAGCGCTCTTCAATGTTTCGACATCCGCGCTTTCGATCATGAAGGCGCAACGCGAGTTGAAAAAAGATCCGAAGCGGGCGGTGGAATTGATCGAGAAAGTTTTGGAAGACGAGCCTTACAATCGGCAAGCGAATCTCGCTCTGAAAGAAGCGGCGGTGGCGGCAGGATGGCCGGAGATCGGCGTGTTTGCGTTGCGGACCGTGCTCGAGGAGAAACCGAGCGATGCAAGAATTTTGCAGGAACTGGGCCGGCTGTATCACGACCTCGGCGAGAGCGAGCACGAGCTCGAGATTTACAACAAACTTAGCGAACTCGATCCGACCGATGCCGAGGCGGCGCGGCTTGGAAAAGACGCGGCGGCGCGCGCCTCGATGAAAACCGGCGGCTGGACGCAGGCGGAAAGTTATCGCGACGTGATCAAGGACAAGGACGTTGCGGTTTCGCTGGAACAACAAAGCCGGATGGCCCTCACTGGCGAATCGCTCGACCAGCAGATCGAGGAGACTTACGCGCGGCACGAGGCTGAACCGCAAAGCGTGGATCACGCGCGTCGGCTCGGCGTGCTCTACGAACAAAAACAGGACGTCGAGAACGCCATCGCCTGGTATCAATACGCGACGGATCTGACGAAAGGCGCGGACGCGGTGCTCGTCCGCAAGGTGGCCGATCTCCAGCGCAGCCGAACCGACAACGAGATCGTGGCGCATGAAAAATTTTTGGCAGAACACGGTCCCGATGCGCCGGAGTTTGCCGCGCGATCGGAAGCGTTGGCGCAGGCGAAAAAACAGCGGGCGGAATTGTTGATTGATGACGCGCGGAAACGTTCCGAGCGGAATCCGACGGACCTTCAGCTTCGTTTCGAATTAGGCGAGCGGCTGGTGGAAGCGGGCCGGCCGCGCGAGGCGCTGCCGGAGTTGCAACGCGCGCGGCAAAATCCGAATGCCCGTCTCAAGTCGATGAACCTGCTGGGCCGTTGCTATCGCGATCTCGGAATGCTCGATCTGGCGGCGAAGCAATTGGAGGAAGCGGCGAGAGAAATCACTTCGATGGACGCGACGAAGAAGGAGATCGTTTACAATCTTGGACTTGTTTACGAGCAAATGGGCGACGCTGAAAAATCGGTCGCGGCCATGAAACAGATCTACGAATCAGATTATGGCTACCGGGACGTAGCAGCCCGGGTGGAAAGTTCCTACGGGCGGAAATAGAATAAGGCTACAGCGGCTGTTGGAGAACACGCAGGCGCATCTTCACCACGAACGGCGCGTCGCCCGCCGGCAGATCAACCGCCGGCAAATACAATTGCGGATCGATCCCCGTTACCCGCAGCCGAAATGCGGGGCCGGCGATTCGTTCCGCGTCTCCCGCGACCCGGACCATGCCGAAACCGGCTTCCGCATCCGCGACAAAACACGTGGTGTTCGCTCGCGTCAGCCGGATCTCTGCAATTTCGATCGTGGTCAGGGCGCTGACGAAATCGATCCGGAGCGGCGCGGCGCCGGCGTCAGGCGGCAACTCGATCTGCACATCTTTCCAGCCCTCGTGACCGACCCGGGCGTAAACGGAATTTTCTTCGCGATGCGAGCCGTCCGTGGTGAAGAAGACCTGGATAACGGTCTGCTGGGCGAAGGGTGTTTGCCGGATCGAGCCGTCGCGCCAATGCTGCGCGATCTTTTCCTGCAACGCGATTGCGCGCTCCGTGTAGTATTTCGCCAGGGCCGCGTTTGACTCGTTAGGCCGTGCGAGAAGTTCCTCGAGAAATCCCGGCAGCGGAACGGTGGGCGGTTTCTGCCAAACGCCCAGGCCCGGTCCGTCGGCGAAAGTCCGGGAGCGGCTTTGCTGTTGCAGCTCCGCCCAGACTTTCCAAACGCCGAAGCCTTTCGTCCGGACGCCAACGTCATGGAGGAGAAGAATGCCGCCGGGCCGAACCTTCGGCAGCCAGGCGTCGAGGTCGTGGCGAACGGCGTTCTCGGTGTGAAGTCCGTCGAGGTGGAGCAGGTCGATGCTTTCGGTTTCGAAATGCGGGAGAGCGTCATCGAATGTCGAGCGCGAAAGACTGGAAAACGCTGCGTAATTTTCTCGATTGTGCTCCGTCACTTGGCCGAACGTCGTCTCGTCATAACCGCCGGCATGTTCGTCTCCGCGCCAGGTATCGACTGCGAAACAACGCGTGCCGGTTTTGTTTTCGAGCGCGGATTGGCAGAACGCGAAATAACTTTCGCCGCGATCGACCCCCAGCTCCACGAGCAGGCGCGGTTTCAGCACCGCCACGAGGTCGTAGGCGAAATGCAGATGCGGCGTCCAGGCACCGACGCCGTAGAGGCGCGGTTCGAAATGGCGCGAAGGCAGGTCGAGAACCATCGTCACAACTTTACACCGCTCGTTAGGCCGCGGGCCACGAGCAATCCGAGATTGAGAATAAATTGGACGGTGGCCAGGCGCAGGTAAATCCGGCGGCTGCAATTTTCCGAGAGCCACCAAACGCCGAAGAAAAGAAGGACTGCGAGAGGGGCCTGATATCCGTGGAGAACCGGAAGAGCGGGGCAACTGTAGATCGCGAGGATGGAAAGAGTCGGCCCGAGCAAACCGTACCAAAGCCAGGAACGCGGCTGCGGGAACGAGACACAGCGCGCGAGTGCCGGAATCATCAGGACAAGACCCACCACGCCGGGCAACGACACAAACCAGCGTTCGAGAATTTCACCGAGATCGAAAGGGTAAACCACGAAGATGGTCGAGGAGATGGTGAAAAAGAAATTGTGGACGCGAATCCAGAGAAAGTTCATCGGTGACGTCCAGGCTATTTCACTTCCCGGGCCGTTGAAATTTTGGGCAATCAAATCAGACGGGATATGCAGAACGTATCGAGCCCAGACGACCCACGGCAGGAGGAGCGCGATGAAAGTGACGAGAAAGACGAGAAGAGAAACGGCTCCGGATTTTTCTCGCCACGATCGCACGAGATAGAAAACGGCGACCCAGCCGGCGAAGGCGAGCGCGTAGGGATGGCAGTGAAATGCGACAGCGAGAAGAGCCGCAACTATCGCAGCGCCATGGCTGGCGCGGATCGAGTGCCAGGCAAGGAGAATGAAAAAACCGGCGAGCGCCTTCGGCCAGGTGTAGATCGTTTGGCCAATGAAATAGGGATTGGTGACATACAGAAGCGTGGCGAACGTCACCGCGGATCCAGCGCCAAAACCGGCGCAGAAAACGATCGCGCCGAGAAGCAGGAGTGAGTTGAGCGCCAGCCCGATCACCTCGAATTGCTCGAAGGCGCCGTTTCGGTTCAGCTTCCCGACATCCGGCCAATCGCGATCGAGATAATGATAGGTGCCGAGCTCCGGATGATCGTAGGGCGCGCCGAGCGCGGCTCGAAAGGGCAGAGCGACGAGCGACATCAGGATGGTGCGGTTGCTGACCTCGGCGTGGGGCAGGATCGGCCTCACTTTCTGAAACGAAATTCCGCGCAGGAAAAATTCCGAAACCGCGAACGGAATATAATTATCGGCCGGGAGCGAAGTCAGGTATTGGATCGTGACGTTTGTCGTGGGCGTTTTGAAAATGTCGATGCCCTCCGCGAGGGGTCGCGTTCCTCTGACGCTGACGTGGAGCAGACCGAGACAGAAGAGAAGGAGCAGGAACCAGAGAGCCAGCGCGATGCGGATCGGTTTCGAGAGGGCGTTCCAGATTTCGTGGAAAACACCGCGCCAAATGAGGTAGACCGCGCTCAGGAGAGTGACTGCGATCAGGATCGCCACGAAGAAACCGCGCCCTGCGGGCAGGGCCGCGATCGCCCAGCCGAAAAGGGCGTGACCAACCACACTCGCGGCGACGCCGTAACCCACGAGCTCGAGCCCGCGCAACCTCGTGAAAGGGCGCAGAAGCGCGATGCCGTTCAGGAAAAGCGATGCGATTACCCAGAGCAAAAGCGGCAGTTCGGAGGCGAAACTCATCTCGCGTGATTCTCGATAGCGGCCTGCGCGCAACAAGGATTTTCGCGAATCGTTAGACAGGCGGCCCGGTTTCGTTCTCTATTGGGACGGATTGACTGGCCGGCCGAAGCCCAGTTGCGATTGACGCTCTTTCAATGTTTGAAAACCTGGCAAGCCTCAGCGAATTCCAGCCGAAGTTTTATTCTGGCGGGCCGATCCGTTTTTATTTGCCATTGCTCTACGATTTGGTCGCGGACGCGAAGCCGAAACGCGTGGTGGTGGTAGGACTGGGCGCGGGCGACGCATTCTTCACGTTTTGTCAGGCGGCGTTGGCCCAACGGATCGACGGCGAATGCATCGGCGTCCGGCGCGATCGTCCAGGCGAATCCGAGGCAGAAGATCCGGCGTGGAGCGACGCCAGGAATTACGGCGAAGAATTTTACGGAGCGCGCACGCGTTTTTTTTCGGAACGCGCGCCGGCCCTGGCGGAAATCGAAAACGGCAGCGTCGATATTTTGTTGCTCGACGATTCCGATTCGGGGAGGGAAATCCGGGGAGATTTGTCCACGTGGACATCGAAGCTCGCGCCGGAAGCAGTGGTGTTGCTCCACGGTCTCAGCTTGGAGCGCGAAGATAGTCCGAGAGCGGTCTGGGACACTTGGGTCGCGGACCGGCCCCGCGCGATTTTTCCCGACGGCCTCGGATTGGGAATCGCCTGGCAAAGCAAGACAGCGCCTTCTTCGTTCCTGGCGAAGCAGTTGGTCGGACCCAATTCGAAAACGAAGGAGCTGGCGGGAGCCTACGCGCTCGCGGCCGAGCGCATCGATGCCGTGGCGCGATCGACCGAAGCGGCCAAGACGGTAGCGGCTTTGCAGACCCGGCTGGTTTGGCTCGATTCGCTTCTGACGGATCGCCGAAAGGTGCAGGAGATAATGGATTACCAGGGGCGCGCCGTGGCCCATTTGAAGTTGAGCGTGGAGGAATTGCGCGGCCATCTCGAAAACCTCCGGCGCGACCGCGCCAAAGCGCAGCTCATCATGGACAGCCAGCATGAGCAATTAAAACGCTGGGTCGCGCAGGGGGACGCGCTGAAGGCGAAAATGGAAACGCTGAAGGCCCAACTTGCGGAACACAAAGCGATCGTGAAGGCGGCGAAAAGCGCCTGTCGAAAAAAGGGGAGCTGTTTTCAGGTGGAGACCGGAAAGAAAATACGGCGGCCTCTCACGACACGAATCGCGCGCGAGCTTCGGCGTTTGCCGCGCAACCTCGGGCTGTCGCGAAAAAAAGAGGAGTTGCCGGCTCCCGCCAAAGTAGAATCCGTCGCCGCCACCAAACCCGTCGATCGTTATGCCGCGTGGATTTCCGAGCACGAACCGGACGCGGCTGCGTTGGAGAAACAGCGCCGGTCGTCGAAAGAATTTCCGGCGCGCGTCAAAATCAGTTTGCTCACGCCGGTTCACAATCCGCCCGCCGCGTTTCTCGAAGAGATGTTCGAGTCGGTTGCGGCGCAGACCTACGACAACTGGGAACTCTGTGTGATCGACGCCGCGTCGGACCGCTCGGAAACGATCGAGGTTTTGCGGCGATGGGAATCGCGCGACGAACGAATTCGCGTCGAGCGGCTGGAGCAGAATCTTGGCATTTCCGAAAATACGAACCGAGCCCTGCGCCTCGCGACCGGCGACTTCGTGGCCTGTCTCGATCATGACGACGTGCTCGCGCCTTTCGCGCTCTACGAGTTGGCGCGAGCGGCGATGGAATTTTCCGAGGCGGACATTCTCTACAGCGACGAAGATCGGTTGAGCGAGAAAGGCAAACGGCACGCGCCATTCTTCAAACCCGAATGGGACCCGGAGCTTCTTTGCGCTTCGATGTATATCGGCCATCTCAGCGCGTATCGTCGCTCACTGGCGCTGGAGCTCGATGGGTTCCGGAAGGAATTCGATCTCTCGCAGGATTACGATTTTGCCCTGCGCGCCACGGAACGCGCTAAAGCCATTCATCACGTCCCGCAGGTTCTCTATCATTGGCGCGAGCATCCCGAATCGGCATCGACGGGCGGCAAACCGGATGCGCGGCGGGCAAATCTGGCGGCGCTGGAAGATGCGATGCGCCGGCGAAATCTCCCGGCGGAAATCATCGAGTATCCGACCGCGAATCGAGCGCGGTTGAAGCTCGAGCGCTGGCCGCGCGTTTCCATCATTATCCCGACGGATTCACCTAGCCGCGCGCAAGCGTGTCTCCAGGAGCTGCCGCGCGCGACCAGGTATCCCGATCTCGAGATCGTTTTAGTCACCAACAGTCAGCTTGCGGAAACGCTGGAGTTTCTCCAGGCCGAGGGCGCGACGATCCGGCTCGTGCCCTACGATAAGCCGTTCAATTTTTCCGATAAATGCAACGTCGGCGCCGAGGCGGCGACCGGAGAGCGGCTCATCTTTTTCAATGACGACGTCGAAACCGAGCAGGCGGATTGGATCCAGAACCTGATCGAGCCGTTGGAGAATCCGGAGGTTGGGGCGGTCGCGCCGAAACTGCTTTATGAGACTGGTAAGATCCAGCATGCCGGATTGGTGATGGGAGTGCGCGGGCTCGCCGGAACGGCTTTTCACCAGCGGCCCGCGGATTCGACCGAACATTTCAATCTCGCGCAATCGCTGCGCGACGTGGCCGCGCTTTCCGCCGCGTGTCTCGCGATGCGGCGCGAAGATTTTTTTGGCGTCGGAGGATTCGACGCGATCAATACAGCGATCGCGCATTCGGACATGGATCTCTGCTTCAAAGTGCGCGCGGCGGGACTGCGTTGCGTCTATACGCCCTACGCGACGCTGCGACACACCGGGCACGCGTCGATCGGTTTCGAGGAAACGCAGACGCAAGAGCGGCCGCGCGACAAGGCGTCGATCTTTCTTCTGAAACGCTGGGCCGGCTTCACAACGCACGACCCCTATTTCCCGGATAACATGCGCGACTGGCTCCATACGGATTCACCCGTGCCGATTCGCATGTCGGGCCGCAACGAGCCGAAGGCGTTGATCGAAGCTTCCGCCGACCTGCTTTTTGTTTCTCACGACCTGTCGCTTTCCGGTGCGCCGATGATGCTGTTTCACGCCGCAGCGTGGAGCAGGCGGCACGGGATGTTTGTTACCGTGATGGCGCCGGAGGACGGGCCGCTCCGGGAAAAATACGAAGCGGAAGGCATTCCGATCATCATCGATCCCCTTGTGGAAACGGGGCACGATTCGTTTGCCGCGTTTGCGCGCGACTTCGATTGCGTGGTGGCGAATACGATCCGGACGAGTGCGGTCGTGCGCGCGCTGAAAGGCGAAGATGTTCCTGTTGTCTGGTGGCTGCACGAGCCGGGATCGGTCGGCGAACACTACCTGCGCGAAGAATCGAAGCTGCGCGCGGCCATGCCGCTGGCGGATTTGCTTCTCGCGCCGTCGGAAAGCACCGCGTCGGTTTATCGGCCCTACACGGACCGCCCGGTGAAGTCCGTCCACAACGCGATCCCGGATGTCGCCGACGGCGAGACGCGAGCGCGAGATGACGCGCCGTTACGTTTCCTTCTGCTCGCGAGCATCGAGCCGCGGAAGGGCCAGGACATTTTTGTGAAAGCGCTGGCGAAATTGCCGGCTGGAATTCGAAAGGCGGCGCGGTTCGAAATTGCCGGCCGCACTCTCGATCCGGATTTCTGGCCGCCGCTCGAACCGCTGGTCAAAACGATCGACAATCTTTTCGTGACCGGCGCCGCGAGCCACGCGGAGGCGATTGCGAAACTAAACGACGCGGATGTTCTCGTCGCTCCGTCCCGCGACGAAGCAATGCCGACGGTCACGATTCTCGAAGCGATGAGTCTCGGAAAAACAATCGTCACGACGAACGTCGGCGGCGCCGCGGAGACATTTGCCGATGGCGAAAACGCACTGCTCGTTAGGCCGGAATCGCCGGACGAACTGGCGGCAGCCATCCGGCGCCTGATCGAGAATCCAGCCCTGATTTCCGAGATGGGCCGTCACGCCCGCGAGACTTATGAACGAAATTTCACGATGGAACGTTTTGGTGCGGAATTTTCGGAGCTGATCCGCGGCGCGATCGCTGCGGCTGTGTAACCGTGGCGATCCAGGACAACGGAGCGACGGATCGACCGCGTGTCCTGTTTGTCTCGCACGAGACAACGTTAAGCGGTGCGCCGATTCAGCTCGTGCATCTGGCGGGTTGGTTGCAGGAACGCGGCTGGGATATTCTGATCGCGACACCCGATCACGGCCCGATTTCGGAAATGCTCGCGGCGCGCGGCGTGCCGACGGTCGTTGAGCCGACGCTGTTGACGGATCTCGATCACACTTGGCTGCGCGAGCGTTGCCAGGAATTCGACGTGGTCGTGGCGAACACAATTGCGAGCTGGCCGGCGATCCGCGCTGCGCACCTCGAAGCCAAGCCTGCGCTCTGGTATTTGCACGAAACATTGGTGGCGGTCCGGCTGATCCGCGCGATCCCGGAAATGGCTTCGGCGTTGACGATGGCCGATCTGCTTGTCACGCCGACGCAGCAAACCGCGCGGATTTACCAGGGGCTGACCGAAGCGCCGATCGAAATCGTGCCTTACGGAATTCCACGCCCGACAAATATTTCTTCCGAGCCGGCGGTGCAGATGCGTTTCTTGACGCTCGGATCGTTCGAGCCGCGGAAAGGGCAGGACATTTTAGCGGAAGCGATTGGAAAATTGGACGCCGCGACGCGCGCGCGTTGTCGATTCAAAATGGCGGGCCGCGTTCTCGACGAGCAATTCTATTTCGAGCTGCAAGGTGCAGTCGCCGGATTTCCCGAGGTGGAATTGATCGATGCGCTTGATCATTCCGATGCGCTTCGTCTCCTCAACGAAACCGACGTGCTCGTTCTTCCGTCGCGCGATGAGACGATGCCGATCGCAATCTTGGAAGCAATGGGGCTAGGCAAGGCCGTGGTCAGTACCGAGGTCGGCGGCGTGAGTGAATGGCTGCGCGACAGCATGAACAGTTTGGTCGTCGAGAAGGAAAATCCGGCGGCGCTGGCGGAGTCGCTCGCCAGCTGCGCCAACAATCCTGCCATGGTCGAGCAATTAAAGACGGCTGGCGCGCGAACATTCGACCGCCACTTCACGCTCGATCGGTTCTCTGCGCGGTTCGCCGAACTTTTGCTGCGGCTCGCACATCAGAAAAAATTGCGCGTGGACGATTACCAGGACTGGGTCGCGCGGTTCGACACGCTTACATCCACGACGCGGGCTGCGTTGCGGCGCGAGCTGCGCGGGCTTCGGCGACACCCGCACATCTCAATCATCCTGCCGGTTTACAATCCCGATCTGAAATTTCTCGAGGCCGCGATCGATTCTGTTCGACAGCAAATCTACGAACGTTGGGATCTGTGCATCGCGGATGACGCGTCGACGGATTCGAACGTCCGGCCATTCCTGGAAAGCGTCGCGGCGAATGACGCGCGGATAAAACTGACGTTTCGCGAGCGCAACGGCCACATCTCGGCGTGCTCGAACTCGGCGCTGAAGCTCGCCACCGGCGATTGGTGCGCGTTGCTCGACCAGGACGATGCTTTCCCGGCAAACGCGCTCGCGCTCGTGGCGCTCGAGATCGGTCGGCATCCGGATGCCGGCCTCATTTATTCCGACGAAGACAAGATCGACGAAGACGGTGTGCGCTCGAATCCATTCTTCAAACCGGATTGGAACCCTGAACTTTTCCTCAGCCAGAATTACATCAACCATCTCGGCTGTTATCGCGCCGATTTGTTGCGCGAGATCGGCGGATTCCGCGAAGGATTCGAGGGCTCGCAGGATTACGATCTCGCGTTGCGTTGCGTGGAACGTCTGCGTCAGGAACAAGTCCGGCACATCCCGCGGATTCTGTATCACTGGCGCATGATCAGCGGTAGCCTGGCGGCCGTGGTCGACGCGAAACCGTACGCGCGAGAGGCCGCGCGCCGCGCGATTGCCGATCACGCCAAACGCCGCGGCCTGCCCGGGACGGTCGCGGCTTGTCCGGAAAACAACGAGTCGCATCGTTTCATTCATGCGCTGCCGCAACCGGCGCCGTTAGTCTCGATCATTATCCCGACGCGGGATCGCGTTCAGTTGCTGAAACGGTGCGTCGAAAGCGTGCGCGCCGTTACAAAATACGAGCCGTTCGAGATCGTCGTCGTCGACAACGGATCAGTCGAAGCCGAAACGCTCGCGTTTTTTCGGCAGAGTGGAGATGACAAGCACATCCGCGTGATCGCCGAACCAGGACCGTTCAATTACAGCCGGCTGAATAATCGCGCCGCGAAACAAACGCGCGGCGAGATTCTTGTCTTCCTCAACAACGACACAGAAATCGACGATCCAGCGTGGTTAACCGAGATGGTGAGCCACGCCGCGCGCGTGGAAGTGGGCGTGGTCGGCGCGCGGCTCTGGTATCCCGACGGCACTCTGCAACATGGCGGGGTGATTCTTGGCTTGGGCGGCGTGGCCGGGCACGCATTTCCGCACATTCCGCGCGGGCATCCCGGCTATTTTAATCGCGCGATGCTCCAGCAGAATTGTTCCGCGGTGACCGGCGCCTGCATGGCGGTGCGGAGAAACGTCTTCGAGGAATTGGGCGGGTTCGACGAAGAAAACCTCGGAGTCAGTTTTAACGACATCGATTTTTGTCTGCGCGCGACCGAAGCCGGATATCGCATCGTCTGGACGCCATACGCGAATTTGATTCATCACGAATCCGCATCGCGAGGTCATCAGCGGACGCGGGAAGTACAGGTCGAATTCGAACGCGCGGTCGATTACATGCAGACGACCTGGGGCGCGGAACTACTGCACGATCCGTTTTATAATCCGAATCTGTCGCTCAATCCGCCGGGATTCGAGATCGCGTTTCCGCCGCGATGGTTCAAGCGCGCGGAAGAGGCGGCGGTTGGGTTGAGGACTGAGACGCCGGCTTTCGCGCGATGAGGACGGAGTCGTGCCATTTGTTGCTCTCGTTGTCGTATTGCGGCAGGTCGTCCCATTGCGTTTCCGCGACGAGAACTTCCAGGCCGGCATAACGAGCGAGCGCACGCAATCCGTCGGGATAGATCCGCCAGCAATCGACCGGGAACCGATGCTCCGGTCCACTGGACGGAACGATGATGCAACAGAGTCCGTTCGGCTTGAGGGCCCGCGTAATTTGCCGCGCGGTTTCCCAAAAAAATTCGGTGTGCTCGAAAGTCTGGCCGGCCACGATGACGTCCGCGGTTTCCGGTGAGATTTCGCGCCAGTCGTACGGATCGCTCAACACGAGATCGACGTTCGCCCCCGGCGCGAGATCGACGCCGACATATTTCCACGGCGGCAATCCAAAGAGCGGCCGGTAACAGCCGTTGATGTCCTGGCTGCCCAAATCGAGAATGACGAGCGGCTCGGCTCGGCGCGCTTCGAGGTAATCGCGCCGGAACGCAGTCATCTTGTCGAACGAACTTGGGTGCATCGTCTCGGAGTCAACGCCGAGCACCGCTCTTGCGCAACCGAGTAGTCGAGAAGGGCCTTGCTTTCTCCGGACAAACTTCAATCGTGACTCGGATGCGCAGGACGAAAATCATCTGCACCCTCGGGCCGGCCACGGAAAAACCTGAGACGATCCGTGCGCTGCTCGTCGCCGGAGCGGACATTTTCCGGCTCAACATGAGCCACGCGAAGCACGAGTGGGTGCGCGAGATCGTGCCGCGCATCCGCAAGATCGCGACTGAAATCCCGCGCCCGGTCGCCATTCTTCTCGACACGCAGGGGCCGGCGATTCGCACCGGCGAATTGAAATCGAACCTGCACTTGAAGGTGGGCGACATCCTCGAGTTCACCGTTCGCGGCGCGAAGAGCGAGGAAAAATATTCCGTCGACGTGAACTACGAAGGGCTCGTGAACGACATTTCCGTCGGCGACGTCGTCCTGGTCGATAACGGCGTGATGCGTTTGCTGGTGCTTCAGAAAAAGCGCCACCGCATCCGCTGCAAAGTTCTCACGCCGGGTGTGCTCGGTTCGCGCCGCCACATCAATTTGCCGGGCGTGCGCGTGAATCTGCCGCCATTAACCGAAAAGGATCTCGAGGACATCGCGCTCGGCGTGGAGCTGAACGTGGATTTTGTGGCGCTGAGTTTTGCCCGACAGAAAAGCGACCTCGAGGCGTTGCGGCGGGTTTTGAAAAAAGCGCGGAGCCGCGCCCGGGTGGTTGCGAAAATCGAAGACCAGTCCGCCGTGCGTCACATCCACCAGATGATCGAAGCCGCGGATGTAGTCATGATCGCGCGCGGCGACCTCGGGATCGAATGTCCGATGGAAGAGCTGCCGATCATCCAGCGCCGGATCGTGAAGAAATGCCTGCGAATCGGGAAGCCGGTCATCGTGGCGACCCACATGCTCGAATCGATGATCGAGAACCCGATGCCGACGCGCGCTGAAATCACCGACGTGGCGAACGCCGTCTTCGAGCAGGCGGATGCCATCATGTTGAGCGGTGAAACTTCAATGGGCCGGTATCCGGTGGAATGCGTCCAGGTGTTCGATCGCGTCGCACGCCGAATCGAGCGGAGCGGCGGCGCCGGCTATGGCGCGGACGCGGTCCTGGAGGATGCGCGCCAAAAAACGTGCGCGTCAGCCGTTGTCCTGGCCAACTCGCTGCCGCGTGCAAATCTCGTCGTGTTCACTCATCATGGAACCATGGCGCGTTACGTTTCCAATCTGCGCCCGGAGAACGCGCCGATCTTCGCGTTCACCCCGAGCGAAGAGGTTTTTCGCCAGATCGTGATCAGTTGGGGTACGCATCCCGTGATGCTCGCCTTCGATCCGGACCCGAATGTCACGATTGAATCGGCGATCGCGTATCTGAGTTGCGAGAAATTGACGAGCCACGGCGATAATCTCGTCATTCTCACCGACCTGCTGGGCGGCCGGGACAAGGTCGATTGCATTCAGTTACGGACGGTGGAGTGAACCAGCTACGGCTGGGCGGCGTTCGCCTGCAGCTCGGAGAATAATTTCGGGTCCTCGACATACTTGCCGTCGACCACGCGCCAGATCGTTTGATGGCGATTCAGAATTTCCGCCGGCGGCCGCTGCCGTTCGAGAGCAAAGATGTGATGGCGAACGGGGACGTCGTAAAGGAAGCGGACGCCATCGAGGAAAAACGCCGCGGGAACTTCGGAATAAAAAAGCCGATCGGGATGCGCGAGATAGAATGTGCCTTCGCGTTTGGATTGGAGCATCAGGCGTTGCCACTCGGCGCGGGTGACGACGGCGCCGGAGATCAGAACGGCGAAAGTCAGAAGGGCAGCGAAGGTGCGGGCGCGTTGTGGCAGTGGTGCGTGGAAACACGCAATACCGCCGGCGATCAGTAGTCCGTTCCCGAGAAGAAACAGAGCGCGGCACCAGGTCCCGTGATCGAGCCATTGCAATGAGACCGGAAAGGCGACCGGATAAATCACGGCCAGATCCGAGCCGAGAACCAAAGCGGCGTAGATCAGGAAGCGGCCGGGATTTTCCTGCCGGCGCGCAAAGAAGATGAGCAACGCAAGCGCGAGAAGGACGAGAGCATAGCCGCCGAAATTTCCCGCGAGCGTGTAAGGAAGCCGGGACAGATAGATCAGGTATTCTGCCGGACGCAGCCAGGGCGAGCCGCTGGCGACCGTCGGTCCAAAGACCCAATAGCGATAAACAAAATAGAGAGGGATCAGGACCAGCAAGGCGAGAGCGGCGCGGTTCCGTTTCGATTCGAACAAATAGATCGCGCAGAAAAGCGGAGTTGTGATGGCGTACAGTTCCTTGAAGAGCATCGCGCTGGCGACTGCCAGGCAGAGCAACGCGGTCGTGCGCGCGTTCTCGCGCCACGTGCCCTGGCTGAGACTTTGCGTGAACGCCACCGCCAGCAGACTGACGGCGAATCCTTCGAGGTAATGGCGCGCCGACAAAAATTCGGTGACGACAATCGTCGCGGGAAGGCAGAGCCAGAGCGAACCGACCATGATCGCTGCGCGAATTGAAACGCCAAAGCGGCGGAGAACGTGGAAAAGCAACATGAGTGTGAGCGCGACGCTGACGGTGTTGTGGAGATGCGCGAGGGCTAGGCTGCGATAGGCGAGGTGACTATCGATCCATTCCGAAACGGCCTGGAACGGTGTCAGTGCTCCACCGGCGCCCAAGCTTTTGATCGTCTCGCGGGTGAAAAACGCCGCGGGGTTTTGGATCGTCCTGACAAAACCGAACAGATAGCAATCGTCTTCGAACCACCAGTGGGAAAAGGTTCGCAGGAAAAAGCCGTTGTAGACGACGGAGGTGAGGAAAAAGAAAACCCAGTAGCGCCAGTTCGAGAACGTCTCGCGCAACGACGGCCGGATTTCCTCAGGCGCGCGATCGGAGGTCATCGCAAATCTTCCAGCCACGCTTCGAGCAATTCCAGCTCGGCGTCGGGAAGCCAGCCGCCACGAACCAGTGCCTGATAACAGGCGCGCAGATTGTCCCCGATGTGCGCTACGCCGGTTTGCAGTTCAAGTTTAGCAAGAGCCTCACAGATCGCGCGGTTTTGCAGATAGCCGGGGATTTCATCGGCGAAATCGCGGAGCAAATTGTGCGGGTTGCGTTCCTGGGTCACGTCCGGGCTCTGAAACAAGATGTGCCAGTCGTTCGTCCAGGCGATGCGTTGAGCGACGAAACTTCGCCAGATATCCGTGACCCGAAACGAACAATGCGCCGGCAGATACAATAACGGATAGGCGTCCGGCCACCACGCGGTGTTCTGACTGTTGAATGGGCACCAGGAACCGGCGCCGAGGGCAACGCTGATGTTCCGCCGAAATGTTTGAGGCAGCGGAAGAGTGATTCGATAAATCGCGTCTACGTCCGGGTTGGCGTCCGCGAGTCCTTGCTGGATTGGACAAGCAACTTCTTCCGTCGTGGAGCTTAGGCCCGGAGGTGGATGGTGAATCGCGTCCAGCGGGAGACCGCGCGGCCAAATGTTCGCTTCGGTGAAATAACGATAAACGTTGACCCAACCGGCTGAGCGAAGGACCGGGGCGCTGTTTTGCAATTGGCGCGGGCGCCAGAATTCCTGCTGAGGAAAATTATCATCGTCCGTTTCAAGAATGAAGGGCGCGCCAGCACGAGCGGCGAGGAGGTAGCCGATGTTTTTCCGGGCGTAATGCCGTGTCGGGCAGAGTTCGGCGAAACGGAGGCCACTCTTTTTTTGCCGGGCGAGATCGTAATAATCGCAGCGCTGCAAATTGAAATCCGGACGACTGTTTGCATCGCCGATAACGACGATCTGGTAATCAGCGGCAGCCGCTCCCTCGGCGATCTCGCGAAGCGCGGGACTCGGCTCGAAAATTGAAGTGACGACAATCGCCGGCGATTCGTTCACAGCGATCCAGCCAGGCGAGCCCGAAATAAGCGCCACAAGTTTAGGAAGGCATCCCCGAGCGCGGTCGATCCAACGACATGCGTCGGCGAGCGGTATTGAATGGGAACCTCGACGACGTTGAGATCGCGGCAGTGCGTTTTCATTTCGGTTTGGAAAAAAGGACCGCGCGATCGGATCCCGCGGCGGAGAATTGTCTCCAGCGCTTCGCGGGTGAACAATTGAAATCCGCTGGTCATGTCGGTGAGTTTGGTGCCGAGCAACAGATTGGTCACGACAGTTCCGCCGTAACTGATCCAGTAGCGCGCGAACGATCGATCCACGAAAGAGCCGCCTGGGCAAAACCGGCTGCCGAAAACGCAGTCGTAACCGTTCCGCATTTTCTCCAGCAGAGTGGGAATATCGGATGGGTGATGGCTAAAGCCGGCATCGATTTCGAGAATCCAACCCGCATTCGTTTCGAGCGCTTCGCGATATCCACGGACGTAGGCATCGACAACACTGCGATTTTCTGGCGCCCAAACGACATTCATTTCCGGCACTGTCGCAGCGTGGGTTTCGAGAATTTTGCGAGTATCATCCGTGCTCGCCCGATCCACGATCGCGAGAAATTTTCTTTGTCGCAGGGCCGCGCAATTCGCCAGGACGGAATCCACAAAACGCGTGGCGGTTTCTGCTTCGTTCGCCATCGGACAAACGATCGCGAGCGAAATGTCGTTGAGGCTGCGCACGGCGTAATCTAGGCGGCACCGAACGGCCGACGACACGAAAAAAACGCGCGGACAATTTCCCGTCCGCGCGTCCCAATTAACCCCGCTCGTTTATCAAGCCTCGACCGGCAATTCCACGTCGACCGGCCGCTCTTTCTTGCTGAGCGCCCGGCGAAGCTTCGACAGAGCAATGTTTTGCAGCTGCCGGATCCGCTCCCGCGTCACGCCGAATTTCTTGCCGACTTCCTCGAGCGTCTTCGGCTTGCCGCCGTCGAGCCCGAAGCGCGAGAAAATGATTTTCCGCTCGCGATCGTCGAGCACGTCGAGCAAACCGCCCACTTCGTTCCGCAGATTCTTATCGCGAAGCAATTCGAACGGCGTCTGCGCTTCTTCGTCGCCGACGATTTCGCCAAACTCGGTCGAATCGTCGTCGCTGATCGGCGCGTCGAGCGACGCCGGCCGGATCGAGACGGTCTTCAACTGCGAAACTTTTCCGCTCGCAATGCCGATCTCTTCGCCGAGCTCGTCATCGGTCGGTTCGCGGCCGAGTTCCTCGCTCATCTGAAGCGAGACCCGGCGCATCTTCGAAATTTTGTCCACGAGATGGACCGGCAACCGGATCGTCTTGCTCTGGTTGGCCAGGGCCCGCTTGATCGATTGCTTGATCCACCACGCCGCGTAGGTCGAAAGCTTGCCGCCCTTGGCCGGATCGAACCGCTCGACGGCCTTCATCAGACCGATGTTGCCTTCCGAAATCAGGTCGAGCAGCGGAAGGCCAAGGTTCGCGTAATCGTGCGCGATTTTGACCACCAGGCGCAGGTTGGACCGGATCATCAGGGCGCGCGCTTCGCGATCGCCCTTCTTGATCTTGGCAGCCAGCTCGATCTCCTGGTCGGGAGTAAGGAGCGGGATTTGCCCGATCTCGCGCAGGTAAATCTTTATTCCAGTATCGCTATCTTCAGCAGCCATATAACTCTTCATTGAAAGGGTAAAGGGGACCCGCCTGTGGTTTTCCCGTCGTCACACTAGGGGAAGGCGCGTCGATGTTTCTTTTTAACATTTCGCCAAGTAGTTAACAACGTTAAATATTAAATATCGCATTACTGACAGCCTTTGGATGGGTCTTGTTCAATAATACTCAACCGGTCGTTTTTTGGGGTGAAACCGGCAAGTTAAAGACGCTGTTAGCCGTCGTTTAAGAGTAAAACCCGGTTCGGGGATGTCGTTGCGAAAATTGCCGCGAATTCTGCTTTTTTGGCAGCGAATTATCGGGCAGGATCGTCTCGATAACTGAGGCGCGAGGGAGTTATCGCCAACTTTAACCACGAATCGAACCCCAACTTCGAAACCGCACCTCATGAAAATCCTGTTTTTCCTTGCTGTCGCCATTGCGTTCCTGCTCCGGCCGATCGCCTTCGCTCAATCGCCGAGCGCGAATGAGTCCGTCGCCGCGAATCCGTCCGCGTCACCCACTCCGATGTGTCCCAGACTCGGTTGGGCGGAGGGGCTGGTGAGTTACACGGCCTATCCCGCGCCGCCATTTCCGACGGACGATACCGCCAATCTCAATGCCGTGGATTGCGTTTTCCACCAATGGTCGTGGGAAGCGTTTGTCTGGGCGACGGCGATCGGGCCCGATGGCCGCGCGCGCTTCACGACGTTGAATAACGGCGAAGAGCTCGGCAAAAAACCAATGGCGGCGAAAGGCCCGAAGCCGCTCAATCTGAAACCGCGCGATTTGAAACCGGCCGGCGCACGCCAGAACCGATCGAGCGATGATCCGGCCCAGGCGGGCGGCGGCGTCTTGGTCGATCCAAATGGCCAGATCGTTTGGTATTCGACCCACATGAACGAGGTCTATTTTAACTTTCTCCAGCAGCACGGCGGCGCGAACTATGCCCAGGCGTCGGCCACCCTGACCTGGCCCGTCGGCGCCGCGGTTTTCAAAGCCGCTTGGAAAGTTGTGCCGGACAAAAATCCACCGGCCGGGTTTTACACGGAGAAAACGAACGTGCCGCTTCTGGTGAATTTGAAGGACAAGAGCGGCAAACAAATTGGCATTGGGACGGACCCGAGTGGTAAGACGCGGCCGGTCACGGTCGCGCTCATAGGGCTCCACGTGGTCGGTGTTACCGCGAACCATCCGGAATTTCTTTGGGGCACGTTCGAGCAGATCCAAAACGCGCCCGATCTGCCGCCGGGAATGGCCTACAACTCAACCAGTCCGGTAAGCACGCAGGGTTTCACGTTCTACGCGGCGAACACGCCGGCGAATGTCTGTAATATTAAGGCAACGCCGACGGTCGATCTCGGAAAACAAACCGTGACTCCGGTGACCAATGTCTTCCGGCAGTTTGCCACGGGCGGCGCGGACCCAGCGCGGACGCAGGACATCAACAACGTCAACACGGCGGCGCAGGGCGAAATGGTGAACATGGGCAAAGGCAAGAATCCACAGCCGAAGGAAACTGTCTGGGCCAATTACAAACTCATCGGCACGCTTTGGCTTCAGGCCGGAACGCTTCAGCCGGACGTCAGCCAACTGGAAAAACAGGGAATCGCTTCGATCGATCTCGCGAACGCGACCCTCGAAACCTACTTCCAAGGACCGCAAAATAATTTCAACGGCAATCCGATGGCCAACTGTTTCATGTGCCACAACACCGGTCCGTCGTTTTCGGGTTCGTCGAAGACTTATCCAGGAAAGAACATCAATCTCAGCCACGCCTTGCTCGACTCGATTCCGTCCGCGTCGCCCACGCCAACCCCGGGTCCCAAAAAATAGTCGCCTGAATTCTCTCTGGGAGGACGCGCCTCGCGATTGATCTTTTCTTGCGCCGAGGTTTTTGCCAATCTCAGCGCGTTCCTCCCATGCTCGCCAAAATTTACTCCGCCGCAGTTTTCGGTGTCGACGCCTACGAGGTGGAAATCGAAGTCAACGGCGCGCATGGCAACCCGAAGATAATCATCGTCGGTTTGCCCGACACCGCGGTGAAAGAAAGCCAGGACCGGGTTACGACCGCGATCATAAACAGCGGCTACCACTGGCCGCGCGGACGGACCACCATCAATCTCGCGCCGGCTGACATTAAGAAAGAAGGACCGAGCTTCGATCTGCCGATTGCGCTCGGCATGATTGCGGTCGCCGAAGATTTGGATGGCGCGGCGTTCGAAAAATACAGTTTCGTCGGCGAGCTGGCCCTCGACGGCGGCGTTCGCTCGGTGAAAGGCGTGCTGCCGGTTGCGCTCGAAGCGCGCCGGCAAAAGAAAGAGGCCATTTTCGTTCCGGCGGCGAACGCGAATGAAGCCGCGATGGTGGAAGGCATCACCGTTTATGGCGTTCACAATTTGCGCGAGACCTATCAATTCGTCCGGCGCGAATCGCTCATCTCGCCGACGTATGGCGATCTCGATTCGTTCTTCGCCACCCACAAAAATTACGAGGTCGATTTCAGCGACGTGAAAGGACAGGGACACGTGAAGCGCGCGATCGAAGTCGCCGTCGCGGGCGGCCACAATCTTCTCATGATCGGTCCGCCCGGCTCCGGCAAATCGATGTTGTCGAAACGAATCGCGACCATCATGCCGCCGATGTCGCTCGAGGAAGCGATCGAGAGCACGAAGATTCACAGCATCGCAGGCATGCTCAATGGCGATCAGGCGTTCGTCTCCACGCGGCCGTTCCGCTCGCCCCATCACACCATTTCCGATGTTGGTCTGCTCGGCGGTTCCGCCATTCCCGCGCCCGGCGAAGTGAGCCTCGCGCATCACGGCGTCCTGTTTCTCGATGAGCTGCCGGAGTTCAAACGCTCGACCCTCGAAGTGATGCGCCAGCCGCTCGAAGACGGAAAAGTTACGGTCTCGCGTGCCGCTGGCAGCGTCACGTTTCCTTCCGAGTTCATGCTCGTCGCCGCGATGAATCCATGTCCGTGCGGTTACTTCGGCGATCTGAAACGTGAATGCCGTTGCGGTCCCACCCAGGTGCACCGTTATCGCCAGCGCATCTCGGGACCGCTGCTGGATCGCATCGATCTCCACATCGAAGTTCCCGCCGTCGAATACCGCGACATCTCCAGCACCCGCACCGAAGAAGCGTCCTCCGCCATTCGCGAACGCGTCCAGATCGCCCGCGAAAAACAACGGACCCGTTTCCATTCCGACGCCAAAGTGAACTGCAACGCCCGAATGGGCCCGCGTCAGATCAAACAACATTGCAAACTCAGCGACGACTCCCAGGAACTGATCCGCGTCGCGATGACCGAACTGAATTTGAGCGCCCGCGCCTACGACCGCATTCTGAAAGTCTCCCGAACCGTCGCCGACCTCGCCCAATCCGACTCCATCACCCCCGAACACGTCAGCGAAGCCATTCAATATCGAACTTTCGACCGGACGCTTTGGGTTTAGGACAAGCACGACCCGCCACTGGGCGAACTGCGCGAGACGGCGACCATTCGGCGAACCGCGCAAAGGTTGGGTCTCTGGTCGGCGCGCGTTGATGATCGTGTTGCTAATCCCAGGATTCTACAGCGATCAGTTGATCGGTTGAAGCTGTGATATACGTGACGCACGTATATCAGCCCGACCCAAGTTTGCCTTGGCCACCGAGAGCCGAGAACGGCCGAGTTGCCTTTCTGGCCCGGTAACATATACGTGGACCACGTATATGAGTGCTCACTCAAGGAGGGCCGCTTGAGCTGTCGCTTGCGTTCGCTGGCCAGGCGTAAGGCGAAGCGGTCTTCGGTGCCTGTTCCGTTCGGCGAGCGGCTCTACGAATGGCGAAAAAAGAACGACTTCTCGCAGAGCGAAGCAGCTTCAAAGCTGCGAATATCAACGCGGACGCTGCAGGAATGGGAACAGGGCCGAGCTCGGCCAAGACACCTCGCCTTGGACGCTGTCGAGGCATTGGTTAGATCGTAAATTGCCGATCCCTAAGCGCATATACGTGAATCACGTATATGCGTCGGCCGCCGGCGCGATGGGAGAACTGGATGCAACTCCCTTTGGACTACGCGAGCAGCTCTTCGAGTTCTTCTGTCGTTAGGCCAGTCATGAGCGGTTCTTCGCTGTCGATAGCGGCATCGATCGCTACGCGTTTCTTCTCCTGCAGCCGCAGGATTTTTTCTTCGACGGTGTCGCTGGTGATCAGCTTGTAGGCGGTGACCACGCGGGTTTGCCCGATGCGATGGGCGCGATCGGTCGCTTGTGCTTCGACCGCCGGATTCCACCATGGATCGAAATGAATCACCGTGTCGGCGGCGGAGAGATTGAGACCGACGCCGCCGGCTTTCAGGCTGATCAGGAAAACCGGAATCGCGGAATCACACTGGAAGCGATCCACGATTTCCTGTCGCTGTTTGGTTGAGCCATCGAGATAACAGAATGGAATCTCGAGTTTCTCCAGGCGTTCGCGAATGAGGTGCAACATCGAGACGAACTGGCTGAAGACGAGGACGCGGTGCTCGCCGTCGATCGCTTCCTCGAGGAGCTCATCCAAGAGGTCGAGCTTGGCGGAGGTTTCCTCCTTCTCGATTCCGACCAGGCGCAGATCGCAGCAGACCTGGCGCAAACGAAGCAGACCGGTGAGCATCTTCATTCGTTGCGCGCCGGCGTTCACGTTCTTGCCGGAACTGCCGAGACCCTGCTGGATCTCGCGCAGGAGCGCATCGTAGACGGTGCGTTGCTGACTCGTCAGGCTGGAGAGCACGACCTGCTCGATTTTCTCGGGCAGATCTTTCGCGACGTCGCGTTTCCGCCGGCGAAGCAGGAACGGCTGGAGCCGGCGCGAGAGCCGGCGCTGCACGTCGGGCGCGGAGCCACGCGCGATTGGCAGCTCGTAGCGTTCGCGAAAGTCTTTGCGATCCCCGAGATAACCGGGCAGCGCGAAGTTCATGATCGACCAGAGATCGCGCACCGAATTTTCCATCGGCGTGCCTGTCAGCACGAAGCGATGCGTCGCGCGGAGGGCGTAGGCGGCCTGCGCGTTTTGCGTCTCCGGGTTTTTGATGTGTTGCGCTTCGTCGAGGACGGCGGTGGAGAATTTGAAGTCGCGCAGCGCGTCGATGTCGCGTCGCAGCAACGCGTAACTCGTGATGACAATGTTGGCGTCGGCGATCGAATTGAAATGGGCGGCGCGATCGGCCCCTTCGAGCACGAGCGTTTTGAGTTCGGGCGTAAATTTTCGCGCTTCATTTTCCCAGTTTGTCACCAGCGATGTCGGGCAAACGACGAGCGCCGGGCCATCGCCTCGATGGGCGCGGAGAAACGCGAGCGTCTGCACCGTTTTCCCAAGACCCATCTCGTCGGCCAGGATGCCGCCGAGATTGTTGGCCGCGAGGCGCGTGAGCCAATCAAACCCGGCGAGTTGATACTCGCGCAATGTTTCCGCAAGCGAGCCAAGTTTCGTCTTCGCATCCGGAGAAGCGTCGCGTCCGGTGATGAATTTCTTCAGCGCTTCGCGACGATCGGCCACGGCGGAGCCCAGCTCGCGCGCCGTTTGTTCCACATAGCCAGCGTGAGCGCGATTGATCCGGTAAAGCCCGGGCTGCGTCTGCGCCGGATCGCAATCGCGAATGACCTGTTCGAAATCCTCCAGGCCCGCCGTGTCGATCACCGCGAGGTTGCCGTTCTTCAATCGCGTCTGGGATTGGCCGGAGCGAAGCAGCCGCTGGATCTCGGCGTTCGAAAACACTTCACCGCCGGCCGAGGTGAGCGAGTAACGCACTTCGAACCAATCCTGGCCCGAGCCGACAATCTCCAGTTTCGGCGTGACCCGTTCGATCTCGCCGGTCCATTTCTCGACCTGCGAAGTGAGAGTCGTCTTCCAATCGCGCTGCAATCTCGGGTAATCGGTCGCGAAGAACCGAATCACGTTGAGTTGGCCGTGAAGGACGAAGCCGCCGGCATCCGTTCGCGCGAACCCAATCTGCTCGAGTCGCACGACCGCCGCGTTCTCCGCGTCGAGATTCCGCATCAGCACGCGATCGGCATTTTGTGGATCGCGAAAGACGAATTGATCCTGGGCGTTGGCTAGCGCTTTGATCGGCGCGCGCTCGCCGTAGCTGCACATCAGTTCGCCGGTGATGCTATTGAGCGTGCCCGCCAGACGCAATTCAATGACTGGCGACGCCGTTGCGATTTCCGGCAGGCGCACGCCTTCGCCGGCGCGCACGTCGAAGGCTTCGCGCAGCCGCGGCAGATCGAACGCGAGGAAGTGCAACGCCCGATCGCCATCGAGCAGTAGAGGCCGCTCGATTAGGTGCGTCGACCCGGCCGGTAACGCTTCTCCGCAGCGGACGAATTCGTTGTCTCGGAGCAGCCACGCGTCCGTAGCGTTCCAGAGGATCAAAGCGTTCGCGGGCAGGTTCGCTCTCACCGCAATGCCTCCATCGCCGCGCGACTCGATCAGAAGCTCGGGACGCATCGCAGCCGCGGAAACCGCCGCCCGAGTCGCTCTGCCGAAGGTGACGCGCGGGTGATTCTGCAACGCCGGGAGCAACCGGAGAAATCCGTCGCGCGACAAGGTCGCCATCCCGCTCTCGAAGATCGCTGGGATCACGCGCAAGTCTTCGATCAACGCGAGATCGGCGGCGTCCGCGGCGAACGTTTTGTTTTTTCCGAGCGCGGAAACCAGCGTGCGGTTTCGCGAAGCTTCGGCCTCCACCACAATCATGACCTGCCCCTTCAGCCACGCGCCCGCGAAGTTGGGCGGCAGGATCACATGCAAGGTCGCAGAGACTGCGCCGGCCGAATCGGCCGCGACGAATCCCGGCCCAGTCGGCGTTTCCGGCATTGCCAGCTCGGCTTCCACCGCCGCCACCGCCAACGCAATTTGCGGATTCAAATAGCCCAGGCCTACCGCGACCGAGTGCGCACAAATTTTCCCCGCAGAGCGCGACTGCCAGCAGCTGCAAATATTCTCCACGTCGATCGCGCTTTTGATGCGCAGCCCAGACCGGTAATTCTTCGCGCCTTCGCGCACGTAACCGCTCAACAACGGCGGCTCGTACTTGGCCTCCGACACCCGTCCGTTCTTGAGTAGCTCGCGCGCAGGCTTCATCGCCTGCCATCCTCCTGCATTAAGAAGGAGCTTCTCAGTAATCGGGATCGCGCTCACGGGCGAGCAACGTCGCCCATTCAATCCGTTTGCAAAATTATGCGCGGATATTCCCGACCGCTGATGAATCAGCGGTGCCTTCGATACGATCTGCGCGGCGGACGGTTGTTCGATGGAGCATTTTGGAAACGCCGTCCGTTTTGGCTCTGCGTAGGATCGCCGCTGCCGCGCGGAGAGTTCCCCGGGAGTCGCGGTTCGATCTTTCGTTGCTGGACTCGCGGTGTTCCTCTGCCTCGCTCATCGCCGGATGGCGCAGCTTGATTGTAATCGAAACCTTCCGACTTTTTCCGCACGATCCCGCGCCCGATGAAACGCTCGAGCGAACGCAACGGGCCCTGGTCTTCCCGGGTGATGAAACTAATGGCATCGCCCACCGCGTGGGCCCGGCCGGTGCGCCCGATGCGATGCACATAGTCCTCCGAGTGCATCGGGAAGTCGTAATTCACCACGTGCGAAATCCCATCGACATCGATCCCGCGGGCCGCGATGTCGGTCGCCACCAGCACCCGCACCGCGCCCGACTTGAAATCCTTCAACGCGCGCAGCCGCTGATTCTGCGAACGATTCGAATGGATCGTGCCCGTCTTGATGCCAGTGCTTTCGAGACGCCGGGCGATCCTGTCCGCGCCATGTTTTGTTCGCGTGAAGACCAGCACCGTGTCGAATTGCGGATCGCCTAACAAATGCAGGAGCAACGCCGGTTTCAAATGCGGCGGCACTTCGTAAACGAACTGCGTCACCGTCACCGCCGGATTCGCCCGGCGGCCAATCTCGATAATCTTTGGCGAGCGTTGGAACTCGCGGGTGAGCGCCTCGATCTCACGGGAGAGCGTCGCGGAAAACATCAGCGTCTGCCGTTTCTGCGGCAACGCTTTCACGATCCGCCGAATCGGCGGAAGAAAACCCATGTCCAGCATTCGATCAGCCTCGTCGAGCACGAGAAACTCTACGCCCGAAAGATCGGCGACCCGTTGATCCATCAAATCGATCAACCGTCCCGGTGTCGCCACCACCAGATCGACCCCTGAGCGCAAAGCCGCGATCTGCGGACGTTCGCTGACTCCGCCGAAAACCGTGGCCATGCGCAGCGGAACATGTTTCGCATACGCACGCACGTTCTCTTCGATTTGCACCACCAGCTCTCGCGTCGGCGCGACAACTAGGGCGCGCGTCCGTTTTTGCCCGTTGTGCATCGCTGCCGCCAGCTTCATCAAAATCGGCCAGACGAACGCCGCGGTTTTGCCGGTACCGGTTTGAGCGATGCCAATGACATCGTTTCCCGCGAGAATAGGTGGAATGGCCGCGACCTGGATCGGAGTTGGCTCGGTGTACCCGGCGTCCTGAATGGCCTGCAGGATTTTTGGGGAAAGGTTTAGGGCACGAAATGGCATGAAGCCCGTACTATCGCCCGTGAGGTGTCTAAAGCACCTATTATATATAGGCGCGTTCCCGAGTCACCATGGCAACCGGAGCGGTCGCCCTACAATCTCGCGCCTCATAGTTCGACGTTCGGCGTTTGCTTCGATCTTTCCGCGTAAAAGGCTTCGCCTCACGCGGTCTCGTCACTCGTCACTGCTTCTTGCCCTTTTTCATTCCCTCCCGCATGGCTTCGTAGCCGGCGATGTAATCCTTCACCGGGAGCCGGGCCAGGGTCTTCTCCACCACATCCAGCGCCAGATCCGGCAACGTCTTGAACCGGAGACAGCCCTGGCCCATGTCCAGTTTCTTGTCGCTCTTCGCGTATTGCGCCGTGAACCACTCGCGCAACTTCGGCTGCCCGTAGAAACAAACCATGTGCAACGCCATGTAGTTTTTCATCGACGCCACGCTGATGAGCGGCAGCGGTTCCTTTTTGTTGCTGCCATAGCCGGCGGGGTAAGCCGACAGCGGAACGAACCAGCTGATCATGCCGAACTGGATGCCTTCCTTGTATCCCGGTGGCAGGGCTCGGTTGATTCCCCGGCGCACTTCGTTCAACGCCTTACGTCGATCCGCCGGGAGCGCGGCGAGGTACTCACTGACAGTAGTTGCCGGCATGAGACGAGACTACCACGAGAGTTTTTGCGCGGGCAACTCCAACCCTGTAGCCGCGGCGGTGTGTGCCCTGACGCGGTTCCGACTTTCTTAATTCTTAATTTTTACTTCTTACTTGCTCTTGCCGGGGCAATCCCAACGCTGCCGCGTAAAAGGCTTCGCCTCACGAGGCCCATCGCTTGCCGGCAAGAAAAAGGTCCGGCGCGTAGAACTACGGGCCGGTTACCTCGACAGGGGAGCCTCGCCGCTATTCCTCTGGTCTTTTATCTCCACCGCCAGCCTCTTCACGAATTTTTGGGCGTCCGTCAAATTGCCCTCTGTGGCCGAGAGGTAAAGGCTCGTAGCTTTTACGCGGTCACCGGCCATGACGGCGTGGAGGACGGCTTCGTGTTCTGTGGGTTTCAGTTCTCGCTTCATTGGGATTTCGACTGAGCCACGCTTTGACACGATCGTCCAACCGTTTAATTGCGCCGCAGCCGATTTCCGTGGATCCGCCGGCAAGAATTAATTGGCGAAGACACCGGGCTTCTCCTGTCCGTCAACCGCCTTCTCGCGGCCGACAGCGGACCATCCGTTTGTCGGCCCGGTAGCCGTCAAGACCAGCCGTAGCCTCGCAAAGGCGGCGCCGACAAAACCGATCGTATGCCTGCTCCGGATGAGGGTCGGCGGTCGGGGAAGCCCTGACGCGGTTCCTACTTCTTAATTCTTAATTTTTACTTCCAAATTTATCCAGCGGTCACGGTGGATGCTGGCATAGGGCAAGCCTACCATTAGGGCTTTTATCGAGGCAACCGCAAGGCCTGGGGTCTTCGAGCCTTTTCTTCTCACCTCACCTTTCGGAATCAGACTGAGCAGCAATGACGAGATATCACAGACCGACCCGTTTTCCATTCATTGGTGTAGGCGTGGGCGCAACGTTTGAGCTTGTTTGCCTAAGGTCGACGAATGGGATGCTTATCGCCAGAAATACGAAGTCGCAGGTTCTCCAAAGCAAGCCCGACATCCTCGTACTCCTCAAACTTCGGGAGCAGCTTTTCGCAAACCGCGGAGGTGAAAATCTCTTCCCTCCCAGTTAGAAGAGCGACCCCTTCCAGGGCAAAGACGGCTGGCACAAAACTCTGATCCATTGCAAGCGGCGTCAACCATCGCACAGCGCCTTTCAGAGGTGCGAGCAGGTTGACCAATCGCCTCTTGTGGTGCGGAAATAAGAATGCAAGAAGGCCGGCGAGTGTGAAGTGCGCGAGCTTCTCTTGATTCGATTCCTTGGGTTTGATCCGGTGGGATAGAATCTCAAGCAGTAGTTCTTGCGCAGTAAGGGGCAGTGTCTCTGCAAACTTTTGCTTCGGACCTCGCTCGTAACACAGCGCCGCCATATTCCAAACCAAGAGAAACAGTGGGAAGGTATGTATTTCTCCACATATTTCGCTGTCCAGACATCCCGTAACCTCCGCCAAGACCCATAACGCGTCTCCTTCTTGAAATTCAACGTTGCGCGCGAGCGCTAAAACCAGACGTATCGCGGCGAATTCACCATTCTTACGCGGCCAGGTTTCGGGGGCCGGCAGGATCTTGCGCAGGTTCTGTCCGAGTTCCGAACGTAGGTCAGGCCGCTCGCGCCAGCAGCACGAAAGGGCATTGACCGCTTCGCGGAAATCCAGCTCGAAGAGTTCGGTAAGTTGCAATGCCTCCATGCGGGAACGCAACGCCGCGGCGAGAATGACACTTTCGGGGTGCTCTGGATCCACCGCCGGACGGCTGGGGTTGAGATCGAACCAACATGCTCGCGCCGCCAATGAAGGAGCCGCCTCTCTCAGGGCCGCTCGAAAATTGTTTTGCGTGTCGGACGAGTACAATGGCAGCTCGTTTGTCGTAAACTCACACGCGTTAAGAAATAAGCCGCGGGCGATGATGGCGCGCCAATTCGGTATTGAAAGATTGGTTGCAGCAGCGATTACTTGCGCGCGAAAGGGACTGCTCATTGCCTGCGTAATCTGAGTAATGGCATTGAGACTGCCACACGCAATAAGCAGCCTCCACCAACCCTCAACCCCGAGCAGCTTCTCAAGTGTGGCGAGTTGAACCGAGTTGTTACTAAGCCTCCTCAAGGTGAAATGGAGGGTCTCGATACGTCGCACTTCAGCGATCGTCTTGTCGAGCAGCGCTTCCGCTTGTGTGAAGGTGAGTTGCTCCAACAAGGCGGTGCGAAACGGAGGCGTGGCGTATTGCAGAACCTTGAACAGTTCAAACAAGGTGCCGTTGGAGAGAATAAGACGCAGGAAAGCCGGGGCGCCGATGGCACGCTCCAAAGCAGCCAGCAGATCGGAGTTGGTCTCACCCAACTCGCGCATCGCAAAGCTCAGCGTACCGATGGAGCGCCCCGCAGCGATTGTCTTGTCGAGCAACGCTTCAGCTTGTGTGGAGGTGAGTTGCTCCAACAGAACGGTGCGAAACTGAGGCGTCGAGGTTTCAAGAACCTTGAATAGTTCAGGCAAGGTGCCGTTGGAGAGGATAAGGCGTAGGAAAGCCGGGGCGCCGATGGCACGCTCCAAAGCAGCCAGCAGGTCGGGGTCGGTCTCACCCAATTCGCGCACCGCAAGGCTCAGCGTGCCGATGGAGCGCCCCGCAGCGATCGTCTTGTCGAGCAACGCTTCAGCTTGTGTGGAGGTGAGTTGCTCCAACAGGGCGGCGCGGAATCCTGACGTGGCATATTGCAGAATCTTGAACAGTTCAGACAAGGTGCCGTTGGAGAGGATAAGGCGCAGGAAAGCCGTGGCTCCAATGGCGCGCTCCAAGTGAACCAGGAGGTCGGGGTCGGTCTCACCCAGCTCGCGCATCGCAAGGTGCAGCGTGCCGATGGAGCGCCCCGCGGCAATCGTCTTGTCGAGCAACGCTTCAGCTTGTGTGGAGGTGAGTTGCCCCAACAGGGCGGCGCGAAACTGAGGCGTGGCGTATTGCAGAATCTTGAACAGATCAGACAAGGTGGCGTTGGAGAGGAGAAGGCGCAGGAAAGCTGGAGCGCCGATGGCATGCTCCAAGCGGACCAGAAGGTCGGGGTTGGTCTCACCCAACTCGCGCATCGCAAGGTTCAGTGTGCCGATGGAGCGCCCCGCGGCGATCGTCTTGTCGAGCAACGCTTCAGCTTGTGTGGAGGTGAGTTGCTCCAACAGGGCGGCGCGAAACTGAGGCGTGGAGTTTGCCAGAATCTTAAACAGTTCAGACAAGCTGCCGTTGGCGAGGATTAGTCGCAAGAAGGCGTCACTACCGTGGCGGTTGAGCACGGCTTGCCATCTGTCCAAGGCGCATCGTCGCAGAACTAACAAACCGGTGCCGAGGGTGTTCATTCCCGCGGTGTCGTCCCCAGGATTTTCCCGACCAAAAAGAATTCGGAACCGCTGCTCGATTAGCTCGACGTAGCTAACCTTAGCGGGATGTTCCGCCGCTGATAACCACCGGACGCACAGACCCAAGTTCGTGAAGCTGAACTTGGCGAGATGGCTTTCGATAGCGGATTCGATTGCTTTATGCCCCAGCACGGCTGCCCTTACCCGCGCTTCGGTCAGCTCGTCCTCAAAGAGCTGCCTGCCCTTTAAGAACTGCTGGATACTTAGCACAAACTCGCTCGCATTTTCAGGAAACGTGTCCAGAAAGGTGAAGTAGTTATACCACGCGGTCGCTGTCGTTGAACCTACCATATCGTCCAGCGCATCTTCCTGGACCTCGAGTTGCGCGAGTGCGCGTAAAACAAGAGCCGCGAGCGATGAATGCAGAAACTGGTATCGTGGGGGAGCGTATAGTCGAGTCATCAGCGGATCAGCCGACTTCTCCTCGTTTGGTCGCCATTTGCCCGAGAAGAAATCCGCGAGTGGTGACAAGTCGAATTGTGCGAGCGCTGCCAGTGTGGCGAGCGTAGGCAGACTTACATTGCCTCCGAAGTAATTGGTACGCACGTTAGTCAGCACTTTGTTGACATCTAGGCTCTCGATGTCTCGCGGAACCGTGATGGTCTGCAAGATCTCATCCAAAAGAAGCAAGTCGCCGCCACAAATATTGTGTAGCCGCTGCGTCCTGGAGCGTGAGAGCCCGGTGAAGTCGGGACGCAGGTGGCAAGCAACAGCGAGCGTGCGCGCAACGTCGGCATGCAGGTCGATGATTGCGCGATCGTGTTCCAGGCGGGAAAACCATTCTGGAGTGTCGTCTGATTTGTCGGGTGCCGCGCCGACCTGGTCTCGCAAGAGCAGGACGAGCTTTAACTCGCCGCTTGCCAGCTCAGGGTGCAGCCGTTCAAGGAAACTTTCCGCTGCTTGGGGCGCAAGATGGCAGTCATCCAACACAAACAAAGAGGGCAAGCTTTGTCGCCGTGTCGCTGACTGCCATAGCCGCTCGGCGGTCGAGCCGTCCTTCAAGGTCGCGTAGTAGATGCGCCGTAATGGTTGACGCAGGCGACACGCCAACTCGAGTGCAAGGAACGTCTTGCCCATGCCCGGAAGGCCGCGGAGGGCCACGGCAGAGCCTCGGTCAAGGGCTTCTAGGAAAAGCCGCTCGTGACGTTCGGCCACGTAGATGGTATTGCGATCGTGCCTCTCAAGAAACCGGTTGATGCTGAGAAAACGTGCATGGCCACGTTGCAGGCGGACCCAAGGGTCGTCACGCCAATTGTCGCGGCCACAGAAATGTTCCGCGTATAAGCCTGAGAACAACCCGGCAACCAAATCTGGCAAACGCTTGAGATGGGAATCAATGGCGTGTCGGTCCCAAAAGGATAGTGACTCGAATTTCGCAACAGCATCACGAACTTTGGGCCAACTCGGCACGTCTGCATAGTTCTTGCATTGGTAGACGTCTTGGTGCCCAGCAACTTCAGTGACGATGTCGATTCCGTATTGAGCTTGGCCCGTGCGCCCGAAGAACCACGGTCGTTGGTTTCCTGCTTGGAGCAGTTCGTAAATGAGACGCTCAAATCCGGGCCCGGCGAGCCTGAAATATGGCAGCGCAGCAAGCCCGCCGTGCATGGGGTCAACGTGCAGATCGGCTGCAAGAGGATCGACACGATCCCAAACTTCCGTGAGAGGGAGTGGCTTAGGCCGTGTGTCTGAGAGAACTTTGTTTGTCTGGTTCGGCATAGTTCAGTTCAATGTTAGGTTGACCTGCCCCGGCAGCAGACATGGCGGCAGCAGGTCGCACGTCCGCGAGTTTTTGAATGTAATGTAGGGTCGAAGGGATCAGAGCTACTGTTTTCACAAACTATCAATAGGTGGAAGAAGGGGGTAAGTCTGTGAATCTCGTCGTCAGGCGGCTCCGGGGCACGCTGATCTTCTAGCGAGTTCGGCAAATGTCGGCAAGGGAAAGAGGAGAAGGATTATCGGCAAAGAAAAGGGATCCGCGTAAAAGGCTTCGCCTCACGCGGCTGGGGCGGGCCGCGTAAAGGTTGCGGGCTTGTAGCCGGGTTGGCTATCAAATGTCATTCACCTGGAAAATGGGGACCTTGCTTAGGAGCCACAGCAACAGCAAGGCGGAGAGGATGGAAACGATTATTCCTGAGGGATGATAATTCGTCTCCGGCTTCGGACGATCAAACAGGTGCACTATAAATCCGCCCACGATTGAACCGACGAGGCCGACCACGATCGTCCAAAAAAGAGTCATGTTCAGGTGCAAGACTGACTTGGCGACGAACCCGGCAATGAAGCCAACAATGATGTACCAAATTAGATGAAGCATGACGATATTTCCTCGACCGAAAAAAGGAGCGTATCAGCGCAACACGCCCGTAAGCGATAGCAAAATCAAGGAGACAGCCGCCAGGCTAGAACCCGCGTAAAAGGCTTCGCCTCACGCGGCTTCAGGCGCGTGCGCGCAAAACACTTCGCCTCACCGCAGCTGTCGCGATAGAAAGAAAGAGGATGTTTTACGTGTACCTGCTGCATTCGACGAAGGACAATGGCTCTTACATTGGTTACTCGACGGACTTGAAGAGGCGGTTGTCCGAGCATGCGAGAGGCGCGTCATTCGCCACGAAAGCCCGGGGTCCGTGGAAGCTGATTTATTACGAGGCCTATACGGAGCGCGAAGATGCCGAAGGCCGAGAGAAATTCCTGAAGAGCGGGGCCGGACGGCGTTTCCTGCGCACCCAATTACCTCATTATCTTAAACGATTCCCGGCCCGCGTAAAAGGCTCCGCCTCACTCGGTGATGGCGCCTCGGTTCCAGCGATGTGAGCGAACGCTGCAGCAATCAGCCGCGTGAAGCGAAGCCTTTTACGCGGTGAAAATCGCGACGCGGCCGATGACGATGTCGGTGGAATCGGGGAGCTGGCGGTTGGGAATGATGCTGACGCGAATCTCGCCGGCTTCGAGGGACTTCGTAACGACGAGGTCGATGACGATGCGGGTGATATCGAGGATAAAGGCAAGACCTTCGCCACCGTTTTCGTTGCTAGCGGTGCTCGCGATATTCAGGCCGTAGAGACCTACACTGCCTGCGAGAAGATCGCGATGATCGCCGGGCTTCGCGCCTTCGGGGAGATTAATATAGGGAGTGAGGACGGTGGCGTCCTGCGTGCCGCGAATGTTCTCCAGCATGAGGTAAACGCGAAGCGGCGAACTTTCGGCGGAAGCGTGGGCGAGTCCGAGCGCGAGTTTGCGCTGCGCGTCGGGAGTGAGCGTTACGATGGTGTGCGCGCCGGCGCCTCGAATTTCGAGCGCTTCGTTATTGGAGCCGAGCAGTTCCGCGTCTTTGGGCAAAGCCATGTCCGAGCACGTCAGGCGTCGCCAATCGGCGCCCACGGTGCCGGATCACATTGGGCACCGCGCAGCCGCAGAATCAAGTAGCGCCACGCCGTGCCGAAACCGCGCCACCGCCATGAAGGCGTTCCGGGCGGGTCGAGCCGTTCGCAAAACATCAGGACGCTGACGGCGAACATCGCAATGAAATGGCCCTGCGACAGAAGCATGGGAAACAACATCGCTGCCCAACATGAGCACGTGCACCAAAAGCCGTGTTCGAATCCCAGGCGAGTTGCGTCCCAATCGGCCGCCAGTCCAAATGGCGCGAGACTTCTGTGGTTGTGAGTTCGGTTGAGGCAACGTTGTTTGATCGGCGACGCCTGCCAAACCAACGCAATGATGGCTACGAGGATGGCCGGCAGATAGGATTGCGGAGCCCAGTGTTGTGCGGCCAACTTCGCGGCCAGGAGCAGGCAACCTGCAGCCATCCAAATTCCGAAATAGCCGGCGACGAAAAACGCGACGGAGCGAATCCGTCGCCGCGCGAAGCTATTGATGCAGATGTAATAAATCGGCGCGACGAGTGTCGGCGCCATCATCGCGATCAGCATCAAAGCCCAATCTCTCGCAAGCGAAGCGGGCGGATTGAGGATGAGCAGCGTCTCAAACGACATGCCTGACGCAGCGATCGAGCAGCAGATCGAAGCGCGAGGTTCAACCAGCAGGATGATCCACGCGAGCAGACTTACGCAGAGCACGGCGTTGCGGAGCCGCGCATACTCGTCGGCGTCGTAAATCATTCTTAGTCGTTGTCGCTGGCGCTTAGAATCCCTGACGGAAAACGCTGATTCGGCCCACGGTGATTTTCGCGTCGTCCGGCAACGGACGGCTCGGCACAATTCTGACGCGGAGCGAATCCGCGTCGAGGTCGTCGTTGAGATGGAGCTCGTCGATGATGCGGCTGATGCCGAGAATAAACGTGAGGCCTTCGCCGGCGTGTTGACCGTCCTTGGCGCTGGCGCGATTCAATCCGAAGAGCGCCACGGTCCCGGCCAAATATTCCTGGCTTGTGCCGGGTTTCGCTTTATCCGGCAAATTCACATAGACGCTTAACGCTGTGGCGTCGAACTCGCCGCGGACGTTCTCGATCTTGAGGAAAACCTTGTCCGGCAAGGATGTCGTGGAAGCCTTGGCGAAGCTCGCGACGGCTTTGCGGCGAACGCGGCTATCCAGCTTCACCGCAGCCTCAGTGGCCAGCCCCTTAATGCGAATCGCGCCTTTGCTCGCCCCGAGCAGTTCCGTCTTCTTTGGCAGGACCGGCCCCTTCACGGCACTCGCGGCCTTCTTCGCGGTAACGGTTGCTCCGAGGCGGCTCAACCTTTTCGCGAGCACGGCGGCGGGCGCTGCGCTTGCCGCCAGCACGAAGGTCATCTCCTGGTAGGTGTAATTGAGGGTGCTGAGATTACGCACTTGCGCCGGCGTGTAATACCACGGGTTTCCTCCCGCGCCGGGCATCGCGAACTTGCGCGTCGGGCCATCGAGCCACGCCGCGGCGGTGGGATTGGCATTGCCCTTGGCGTTCCAAACCGCCCACATCCGGTCGATGTTGCCGTGGTGCAGGTAGAAAATCGGGTCGAGCGCCGCCGTTCCCGGGTCCGACATTAGACCGTAGTTAGTGTTACTGATTCCACCGCCCGCGTAAACGTGGACCAGGTCGTGCGGATTGCTTTCGAAGTTCCCGTGGACACTGCCGGAATGCGAGAAGCCAGTTTGCGGACCTCCGAATCCAGGAGGCGGCGTGACCAGATCGCTCCCGGTATAAAGGTTGTTTTTCATGGCGTCGGACGTGACTTCACCGTAGCCAAAATTCGGATCGCCTGGGTGCGCCGCCTCGCCGGCCGGCGTGGGAATGTAAATCTTCGAGTCTGCGTCGGGTCCGTAACGCATCTTGACGTAGAGGGCGTTGGCGGTGTTGTCGGGAAGGGTTTTTTTCGCGAAGGCAGGCGGCATTTTGTATTGGACCCCTTGGGCGCCACCGAAATAATTCCAATAAGGAAGCGCCCAGGTCGAGGGACCGCCAAGGGCCACGATGTCTTGCCTCAGTTGCCTTTCCAGCGCCATCAAATACCCGCGGTGCCATGGGAGAAAATACCAGGTGCCGTGCTGGCATTGATTCCAGTACAGACCCTGGATCTGCGAAGTTGGGAGAGGCGCGGTCGGGACCTGGGGTGTCGGCGTGATGAATCCCCAATCGGGAAATCGGGCCGGGTTCTTTTTGTACCAGGGATTATTCGGGTTCACATATTCGCCGTGGATGGCCGCGTAAAACCACCAGCTGGCGGGATCGTTGAGGGCCCGGGCCATCATCTTCCGGACGCCTTTCGCATACCAGAGAAGATCGAGGTTTGTGAAATCGCCGTTATTATTCCAAGCATTCTTACGGGTGTAGGTAGCCATAGGGGTTTTCTGCTTTCGTTTGAGGTTTTGCTCGCTGTGCGCCGCTGCCCATGGCGGTAGCCCCTCTTGCTTTCTACGTCTTTTGCCGGGCGAAGTTCCAGAATTTTTTTTGCGAGATTTTTCCTCGCTCGCGAAAATCAGCCTCGAAGGGTGCGAGCGCGACTGTCACAACATGGACCGATTGCGTATGCGAACGTCAGCTGGCTGGGCGAAGTTGGCGATTGCGATCATGGCGACGCTTTCAGCGGCTCCAGTCGCCGCCGTCGGAGATTTGTTCGAGGCGGATTTTTGATAGCGGCGTTAGCCCGGTGGAGATCTACGATCAAAGTCCAGCGCCCTGATCGACCTAAACGAAGGTTCCGCGCGCGCTTACATCCCGCCGGCGATCTTCACGCGAACGCTTTTCACTTCGTCTTCGGTCGGTGCGCGCCGGGTGCGATCGGGTTGGTTTATCGATAGCCGGATGGTGGCGCGCCCTTTGGTGAACACGTCTGGCGGGATTGGCAAAGTATAAGTCCCGGCCGCATTTCCTGTCCGGATTCCGTAAGGTGAAATCATACCGAGCTCGCGACCGGATGCGGTTGAGACTTCGATCTCCATGCCGCGGGGGAGCGTTCCTAACTGGACCTCGACGAGCACCGTCTCACCCGTTTCCAGCGCACGCGGCAGAATCAACTCCACCTCGCGCCATTCCGCTCCGTAAGCTTGTTGCGCCAGGAACGACAAACAGACAAACGCGGCTGCGAGTCTGCGCATCCCACTTACAACGCGTGCACCGATACCGACTTCAGGGCCGGGGCCGTCTCGCGGGGGTGATGAGAAGGGACTACTCGGATTTTGATATTGGCGGGTGTCGACTTATCGGGCGAAGCGGCCAGCGCCTGAGCAAAGGCCTGGGGCGCGCTCGGCAGCGGCACAGTGAAGGTGGCATCCATCGCCATTCCTTCCATGGAGGGCATTTTGCCGAAGAACGCAATCGTGCCCGCGTAGAACGGACTGTCCGCATCAACCTCGGTCACCTCGTCCGGAGCGCCGACGATGACATCGAATTCACGAGTCAGAGAGGAAGTGACGTCCGGCCGCGGCAAAGTGATTCTCGCCAGCAGCGCCGGTGTCGTCTTTGCGTCGATATGCTTTTGAATGGCAGCCGGCGCGATTGCGACCGAGGCGGTGTTATTCTGGACGGTACCTTGCAACAGCGGCGTCGTCTGCTCCGCAAGCGGCATCACCTTCAACGGGTTGACCAGCTCTTCGCCGAAGCCGGGTTCGTAGTCGTATCCGAACCGATCCATGTTTAGATACTCGCCGGCCTTGCTTTCGCCGACAGGCTGTCCCTTGGCGTTGACATAGAACAAGAACGGCTCTTTGGAGAGAGTGTCGAGGTCCTGTCCGGTTGGGAGCCAGGGCAGTTTCAGCGCTTGCTGTTTGCGCGTCCAGACATCCCAGAGCCGGTCCATGTTAGAGTGGTGGAGGAAGAAAATCGGATCCACCGGCGAGAGGAAGTTCGTCATGTTGCCGTAGGGACCGGGATCCACCGGGCCCACTCCGCCGATGTAATTGTGGACCTTGTTGTGCGGGAAGCCTTCCAGGATCGAAAACTCGGTGGTCTGGTCCGGCTGGGTGTTATGCGACGGCGTCTTCGAACTGGTGAAGCTCAACTTGTTATCCGCGCTGTAAAATTCCCTCGGTAACAATCCGCTGCGGACGATAAACGGTGAGACATCGTAGGTCGTCTTCTTGTCGAGTTTCGGATTGTCACGGGTCAGATACCGCGCCCCGCAGGTGATGGCGTAGGCCATGTTGCCTGAGATTCCAAACTTGTTTTTCGGGTTGTAACCGGTGACATCGTTCCAGAGCAGATCGAAATCCGTGTAGCCTCGGACCCTCAGTTGGTCGCGTTGAGCGGGCGTGAGGCTATCCCAGTGTGCTTTTAGCGGTGGCTGAATAAAGGCGGTAAAACGCCCAAGATTGCCGGTGTAAGGTTCGAACGCCATGTCGCGCGGCGTCAGGAAAGCATCGAACAGCGACGCTGGGATTTCGGGTAACGTTGTCCAATCCCAGTACGGAATCGCGAAGGTCGGGTCGCCGCTCAGATTGCGAATGGTCTCCTCGAAATAGCCGAGATATCCGCGATGCCAGACATAGAACCACCAGTTGCCGTGCGGGCAATCCATGAGGTGAGTGAAGGCGTTGCGAAACCAATTCCGCGGATCGGTCGCCGGCAGTTTGAGCATGGCGTTGACGCCCCTCGCATAGCTCGCCAGCGCTTTCTTGCCGCCCGCGCTCATCACGTTGTATCGCCTGAACTTCGCTTTGGTTTGGGCTATTACGCCGAGGGGCAACATTGCGACGCTTGCGGCCGCAGCGGTGGTTTCAAGAAAACGCCGGCGCGTTATTTTCGTAGGTTGCATGGGGATCTCCCGGGAAGAGGGTTGAGCGGCCAGCCTACGAATTCGGGAACCGGGACGACAAGGCAAAAGTAATTTATTTGCGCTGAACACTCCGGCTGATCGCGACAGTCTTTTCTGAAGAAACCACAACGACATTCCGGACGCGCTCCGCATTTTGCCAACGGCAGGGGCATCAGACGGATGTGGTGACTTCGGTCGCGGGAATTTCTGCGTTTCCTTTGCGATTTGCTGCGACCGGTTTCGGGAGTGATGTCGTCGGGGGGCGGTCGTCAGCGAAGCCATCCAATACCGCACCTTCGAACGTGCGTTGGGAGAGTGATTGACTTCCGTCGTGCGCTCAGTTACACCCTGAAGTTGAAGTTATGAAATCCCCCGAAACCCCTGATCCCTAGAAAAGGAAACTTATGCCGAAATCCAAAGCTGGTGCGTGTGTTGCCGTCGCTAACGGTGGCGTCGGAGAGTCCGGAGCGTCGTCGTTTCTGTTGCACAAAGTCAAAGCGAAGATTCAAAAGCTAATGGTCTTGAAGAACGTTAAGTCCAGTCTTTGCCCCAACACCGGAGCGGTCGCGATGCTCGCGGTGAATGGCATACCTGTCGCCGAAGGCAACATCACCAAAGCCGGCAGTTCGATTCAGACTCCGGGCACGGTAAAAAGCGGCGACATTGTCGTCGCGATTGTTCACACGATCCCGCTCTTCAATCAAATTGTCTGCATCCGCCTCGGCGAACTGAACGTCGAGCTGCGCGAATGTGATCTGGTTTGAGCCGCGCCTGCGTGGTGAAGTTCGCGCGCATTCGCTACGAACAATGATCTGACCGACCGGTTGGATTACCATTTTGTGTGCGATGGAAACCGCGAGTGCGTCCTGCGCCCGCGAAACAGCGTCCGCGTTGATCCCGACTGCCAGAGTGAACTGCAACGCCCGGATGGGCCCGCGCCAGATCAAACAGAACTGCAACTCAGCGACGCCCCCCAGGAACTGATCCGCGTCGCGTCTACTCGAGCGCGCCGAAAAGGCTCTGGGTTGATGACGTGCCGCTGGCAGCCCGAGGGGTTGATGCAATAGTTAGAGATGTTCCAACTAATCCATAAAGCATGGAAGTCAGAATTCGATAACACCATTAAGTTCCGTGGTGAATTGCTAATTATCTCGCCATTCATCTTTCGCGCACCAGCTCTCCGGCTTGCGAAGGCCAAGACACAGGTGCGGGTAATTACTCGGTTCGACCTGAACAGTTTCTTCGCCGGCGCCAGCGATTTATCTGCGTTGCGCGGCCTTGTGGAGCGCGGAGCTGAAGTTCGTGGCATCCGGCATCTTCACTCGAAGGCATACATCTTCGGAAAGGAGCGTGCGATTGTTACGTCAGCGAATCTCACCGAGGCGGCGCTCAGTCGGAATCATGAATTCGGATTCGTAGCCGAAGACGACGAGATCGTCTCCGAATGCCGAAGATATTTTGAGTCGATTTGGGCGCGGGCCGGCAGGAACCTTACGTTGCAGAAGATTGGAGAGTGGGAAAGCGAACTAGAGTCGTGCGCGGATCAAGCTACTTCACTCAAGGCGCGAACCAAACTGCGGGACTATGGAGTAGATATCGGCCTTCAAGCAGATCCACCTTCGACCGTGTGGATTTCATCCCTTGCAACCCCAGCATTTGTAAAGTTTCAGGGAACGGCACGAGGTCGTATTGATCCTGATAGTGCAGTGATTGACGAGATCGCCGAATCGGAAACCAACTGGGCATGTTGCTATCCGAGAAACAGAAGACCGCGGGACGTGGGCGACGGCGATGTGATGTTTTTGGGCCGGATGGTCAAGCCAAATGACACACGAATCTATGGGCGTGCAATCGCACAAGCATACCGTCCTCGATTAGATGACGCCTCTAGCCGTGATGTGCAGCGACGAAACTGGAAGGCAAATTGGCCGCACTACGTTCGCCTGTTACAACCAATTTTCATAGCGGGCGACCTTCGAAACGGCATCTCCTTAAACGAACTTATGAGCGAACTAAAAACGGATGCCTTTGAGCCAACGCAGAGAAACCGAAGAGAAGGCACTGGCAATACAGACCCCCGGCGTTCGATTGTGCGGAAACCGGCGATTCGATTGTCACGTGAAGGCAGCGAGTGGCTGAACACTCGGTTTCTGCAAGCGGTGAATAGCCATGGTTCTGTCTCAGCGGCAGAGCTAATGAAACTTTATCGGCCGGACTAATTCTCCTTCGCATAGGCTTGTGTGACACATGCAAGACAGATCTAGAACACTGCCTCGTTATTTATATCTGTCGCTCCATCGTTCCGCCCGTACCCGGCATAATAAAGCGTCTCAAGGAATCGAGGGAAGACGCTCGCATGAAATCGGTCATGACATGTTCGACACACAGCGACTAATTCGAAGAGAAATTCCTCGCCTACATGAGCATACGTAGTGTGGTGTGCTTCTGTTGCTCGTTTCGACCGACAACCTTCACAAATTCCTTGTGCACGCAGCAGCACGAGGTTTCGTCTCGCGATCCATTCGGGAGTCCTTCGATATTCATCGTATACCTGTCGCCAGCGCTTTTTCAGTCTGTCAATCTGCTCCTGACGTGCAGCCTCAAAGCGAATGCTGTACGCCCGCCAATATGAGCTTCGAAGTTCTTCATCGAATATTGTGAGAGTCTCAATCTGCGACGGCGTATATGTTTTCGCGCTGAGTCGTCGCCCAACTGGCGCGCCGCAATCTAAACATTGATTCTGCAGACGTGCCCGGCCGTTCACATCGATCTTTTTGCGGACTTCCTGGCGTGAGTGCTGACAATGCCTCGGGCTACCCGTCGAGCGGGCAATTTCATCAGCATCGACTTTAAGCGAAGGGAACTGCATTAGATCGTCTCGTCAAATCAGCTGCTGGTAAATTGCTGTTTCAGGCAACGCGAATCCGTCAGCTGCGCTTGGTTGGGGATGCGTTTCTAGGCTTTCGGCTTGGGTCGCACAAGTTTTGGTGCGTGCGGTGCGAAAATCTGTTCGGCGTCGCCCAGATACGAACCTTCGACAAACTGAATGCGCACCCGAGAAAGATCAGAGTACTTATTGGGATCCGCCCATCGCATCATGAAGCCCAGAAGAGCTTTTGCAACGGTGTCAAGTTCGCTACCGAGAAGGCCGATAAAGACGCGAAGATTATCGCGGCCCTGTTGTGTATCAAATCTCATTCGACGATCGCGCGTAAGGTGGTGAACAAACTCGTTCCGATGCTCAAGGAAATTTCCAAGCACTATATCAAACCGTGAATCAACGTCGCATTTCTGGCGAAGGTGAGATATGAACTGCCCAAAAGTCGCCGTGCGCGTTTTTGGATTTGTTAGATCGGAAACGCTTTTGCCGTCGGCATCTTTGAATACGACGCCCATGCAGAACCGGAGCATCGTCTCGATTGACTGAAGCTGAACCAGGGTTACACCCACAACACCATACAAGTCTTTTTGGTCTTCGATTTCTTCAGGTGTCATTGAGACGGGCCACCGTACGTTGGCGTCGTTCGACCCGGGCGTCGAGTTTTAAGGAGTTACCAGCTCTCAAACCGCGCAGCGCGTTCGCCGCAATTGACATCATCGCGGAAACGCGGTTCATCAGTTAGCGAATGAGCCGAATCCTGATTGCCGACGACCAAAATGATGTCCTGGAGGCGTTACGCATTTTGCTCAAGGGCGAGGGGCACCAGACCGATGCGGTGACGTCGCTGGCGGGGATTTTTCAGGCGCTGGAGAAGAAGGATTACGCGCTCTTGATCATGGATCTGAATTACACGCGGGACACGACTTCGGGCCAGGAAGGGCTGGAGGTGATCCCGAAAATCCAGGCGCTGGATAACACGTTGCCGATCGTGGTGATGACGGCTTGGGCGACGATCGATCTGGCGGTGGAAGCGATGAAACGCGGGGCGCGCGACTTTCTTCCGAAGCCTTGGGACAACGAGCGGTTGCTGACGATCGTGCGGACGCAGATCGAGCTCGGGAGCGCGCTGCGAAAAGGGCGAAGGCTTGAGGCGGCGAACCAATTGCTGCGCGGGAATGCGCCGAACATCATCGCGGAATCGCCGCGGATGCGGCCGGTGCTGGAGATTATTTCACGCGTGGCGCCGTCGGACGCGAACGTTCTCATTACGGGCGAGAACGGAACGGGCAAAGGACTTGTGGCGCGCGCGATCCATGCGCTCTCGAATCGGTCTTCGCACTCGATGATCACGGTAAACATGGGCGGATTGTCGGAAGGAATTTTCGAAAGCGAATTGTTCGGGCACGTGAAAGGCGCGTTCACCGACGCGAAGACGGACCGGGCGGGACGCTTCGAGCTGGCGGATGAGAGCACGCTGTTCATGGACGAGATCGCGAACGTGCCGATGAACCAACAGTCGAAATTGCTGCGGGTGATCGAGACGGGTGAGTTCGAGCGCGTCGGTTCGTCGAAAACACTCAAAGCGAACGTGCGGATCATTTCGGCGACGAACGCGAATCCGCACGAAGAAGTGGCGCAGGGACGGTTCCGGCAGGACCTGCTGTTTCGATTGAACACAATCGAGATAGCGCTGCCGCCGTTACGGGAACGTCGGGAAGACATCATGCCGCTGGCCAATAATTTTTTGCGACAACACGCGAAGCGCTACCGGAAAACGCTGACCGGTTTTGAAGAAAAGGCGCGCGACGTTCTAATGCAGCACCATTTCCCGGGCAACGTTCGCGAGCTCGATCACGTCGTTGAGCGCGCGGTCCTGATGACGCAGGGACAACAGGTGAAAGCGAACGATCTTGGCCTAACGAGTGGTGTTTCCGACACGCCGCGGCTCGAAGACATGAGCCTCGAGGACGTGGAATCGTTCCTCATCAAAAAGGCGCTCTCGCGTTTCGACGGCAACGCGCGAAAAGCTGCGGAAGCGCTGGGCCTGAGCCGGAGCGCGTTTTATCGGCGCTTGCAACAGTATGGTCTTTAGGCGTAGCGGTAGTGGCCCCGGCTGCTTCGCGCGCAGATGAAGAAAACCATTAGGAAGCTGCGGCACCGGCTCACTCATGAGGGCCGGCTCACGTGGCTCACTCTCGCCGCGGCGGCACCGGCGGCGATCGTTGCGCTGATTCTTCTCTGGTTCGGCGATCACACGCCGAAAGTGCAATGGACACTCACGCTGCTCATCGTCGGCTTCGGATTAGGTTTCATGCTCAACGCGCGGGAGCACGTCATGCGGCCGTTGCAGACGATGACGAATCTGCTCGCGGCCTTGCGCGAAGGCGATTACTCGATTCGCGCTCGTGGTGCGCGCGCGGACGACGCGCTGGGTGAAGCATTGCTGGAAATCAATGCGCTGGGCGAGACGTTGCGTTTGCAAAGGCTGGGCGCGTTCGAAGCGACGGCGCTGTTGCGCACGATCATGGCGGAGATCGACGTCGCGGTCTTCACCTTCGATCCGGACCGCCGGCTGCGACTCGTGAATCGCGCCGGGGAAGACCTGTTAAGCCAGCCGATGGATAAATTGCTGGGGCGTCGCGCGAAAGATCTGAATCTCGATGTTTGTCTCGATGCGGATCAGGACGCGCCACTCACGTTAACGTTTCCCGGCGCTTCCGGTCGATGGGGCGTGAAGCGCAGCTCATTCCGCGAACGCGGCCTGCCGCATGAATTGCTTGTGCTTACCGATCTGAGCCGGACGCTGCGCGAAGAAGAACGCAATGCTTGGCAACGTCTCGTCCGCGTGATCGGTCACGAGATGAATAATTCGCTCGCGCCCATCAAGTCGATCGCCGGCAGTTTGGAATCGTTGATTCGCAAAGACCCGCCGCCGGCTGATTGGCGCGACGATGCGCGAAGCGGATTGAACATCATCGCGACGCGCGCGGAATCGCTGAGCCGTTTCATGCAAGCCTACGCGCGGCTTGCGCGATTGCCGCAGCCGCAGAAGGAAGCAATTAATTTGGGCGACCTGGTGAAACGCGTGGCCAGTCTCGAGACGCGCATTCCGGTCCGCGTCGTTTCCGGCGCGGAAGTGACGATCGAGGCCGACGCCGCGCAGCTCGAACAATTGCTCATCAATATTCTGCACAACGCCGCCGAAGCGTCGCTCGAAACGAAAGGAACGGTGACAACCGGATGGCGCGACTTGGACGAATGCGTGGAAGTTTTTGTGCGCGATACCGGTCCCGGCATCATGAATCCGACAAATCTTTTCGTTCCGTTTTTCACGACGAAGCCGGGTGGGTCGGGAATTGGGTTAGCGCTGAGTCGGCAAATCGCCGAAGCGCATGGCGGATCATTGACGCTGGCGAATCGCGCCGGGCCGGGTTGCGAAGCCCTGTTGCGTTTGCCGAAATAGATTTTTTTCCAGCGTCCCAGTATCGGGACAGTGAAATCCCACTAGCGAAGCTTTTCCTCTGCGACCGGCTTTTTGTTGGTTCACGCAAACGATTGGTTTGGGGCGGCTTAGGACTTTGTCGAAAGTGGTGGCACGGCCATTGCAATAGGGGCGAGGAGCAACCGAATAATTTGAATCCAAGTCGCCCAAACGACGCATCCCACTAGAGCAGGAAGATTATGAAACCGACAACCCAATTCAACGAACGCAATGGCCGGCAAATGCCGAAGACCGATTATGGCTATCAGATCGGATCGATGCCGAGCCGCGGTGGACGCAACCATGGCTCGCGCCGTGCCTCCATTCGCGCCGTCAGCCGCGAATACTTTAAGAACGAAGCACGCTCCACATTTGCCACCGAGGCCGCGTTCTTTAGCGTGATCGTGATGACGGCCGCCGTGCCGTTGATCAATACGGTCACGGAGATGGCGCATCTCGTTCGTTCGTTCGCGGCCCTTTAACCGCGGAGATTAGCCATGACTCAAGCCTCAGGAGCCAAAGCGGAGAACACGATTGTGCGCCCAGCCGGATTCACCACGCCCACCAATTCCATGGACGTCCCGCGCGCGGGCGTTGCGAAGAAGAAACGCCAGAAACGCATCATCTACATCGTGGCTGGTGTGCTGGGATTGATCGTCGTTACCTTTCTCCTCTCCCGTTTGAAACCGGCCGTGCCGAGCATCGATCGCTCGACGGTCTGGATCGATACCGTGAAACGCGGGCCGATGGTGCGCCAGGTGCGCGGCCTTGGAACGCTCGTCCCGGTGGACATTCGCTGGATCGCGGCGAACACAGAAGGCCGCGTCGAGACCATCGTGATCTGGCCCGGTACCGAAGTGAAACCGGACAGCGTGATTTTGGAACTGACGAGTCCGGAGCTCGAACAAGCGGCGGGCGACGCTGAGTCGAAAGCAAAGGCCGTGGAAGCGGAGCTGACGACCTTGCGGGCGACGTTGCAGCGTGAGCTGCTCGATCAAGAATCGACGACGGCGCGCGTTCATTCTGAATACGAGCAGGCGAAGATGGAACGCCAGACGAACGATCAGCTGGCGAAGAACGGTCTGGTCTCCGAGCTCGTTTACAAGACTTCGAAAGTGAAAGAAGCCGAGCTGGCGAATCGCGACGCAATTGAGACCAAGCGTTTGGAGTTTTCGAAGAGCTCAATCGAGCCGCAGATCGCGTCGAAGCAGGCGGCCGTCGATCAGGCGAAAGAATTTGCGAAACTGAAATTGGATCAGGTCCAGCAGCTTCACGTGAAAGCCGGCATGACCGGCGTACTCCAGCAGTTGCCGGTGCAAGTGGGACAGCGCATCAAGCCGGGCGATAACCTGGCACGTGTCGCCGATCCGACGAAGCTCAAGGCGCAGGTCAAAATCGCGGAAACGCAGGCGAAAGACATTCAGAACAACCAGGTCGCCTCGATCGACACGCGGAACGGCGTCGTTGCCGGCCATGTGATTCGCGTCGATCCCGCGGTCGAGCAGGGAACCGTGACAGTGGACGTCGCGATTGATGGCGATCTGCCGAAAGGCGCGCGTCCTGATCTTAGCGTAGACGGAACGATCGAGCTGGAGCGTTTAGATAATGTGATCTACGTCGGCCGCCCGGCCTTTGGCCAGGAGAACAACACCGTTGGCATCTTCAAACTCGTCGCCGGAACTTCCGAAGCGGTCCGCACTCCAGTGAAACTGGGCCGCAGCTCGGTGAACACGATCGAGATCCTGAGCGGTCTCGAGCCCGGCGATCAGGTCATTCTCTCCGACACCAGCTCGATGGACGCCCACGAGCGCATCCGACTTAACTGACAACTAACTAACCACGACAACTGCACCTAACGACCAAAACCCAACATCATGGCCTCAACTGAAACCATAAACGAACAACCGACCCGCACCTCCAACGGAAACGGTTCCGCTAACCTCATCCATCTCGACGGCGTCACGAAAGTGTTCCTGACCGACGAAGTGGAAACCCACGCGCTCTCCGGCATTCATCTCGATATCCGGACCGGCGAATACATCTCGATCGCCGGGCCTTCGGGTTGCGGCAAATCGACCTTGCTCTCGATTCTCGGCCTGCTCGACACGCCCTCAGGCGGCAGCTATTCGCTGAAGGGCACGGAAGTGGCGAACCTCTCGTTCCCGGAACGGGCGCGCATCCGCAATCGCGAGATCGGATTCATTTTCCAAAGCTTCAACCTCATCGGCGACCTTACCGTTTATGAGAACGTCGAGCTGCCGCTGACTTATCGCGGCATGGGCTCGAGCGAGCGGAAGCAGTTTGTCCTCGAAGCGCTGGAACGCGTCGGCATGGGCCATCGCGCGAAGCATCTTCCGAGTCAGCTCTCCGGCGGTCAGCAGCAGCGTGTCGCGGTCGCGCGAGCGCTTGCGGGCAAGCCGGCGATCCTGCTCGCGGACGAACCGACGGGCAACCTCGATTCGCGCAACGGCGAAGCCGTCATGGCGTTGCTCAAGGAATTGCACGATGGCGGAGCGACGATCTGCATGGTCACGCACGACACGCGTTTTGCCGAGCACGCCGATCGCACAGTCCATCTCTTCGACGGTCGTGTCGTGGAAGATCGGATGGCGGCCTAACGAGCAGTGGTTAGTTAGAATTTTCGCCATGTAAACAAAACCCGGGGTCTGATGTTACGAGATCTTAGATACGCCAGTCGGATGCTCGTAAAGACCCCGGGGTTTACAGCGATCGCCGTTCTGGCGGTCGCCCTCGGCATAGGAGCGTCGACGACGATGTTCTCGGCGATCAACGCGCTTCTCCTCCGGCCGATGCCCTACATCCAGGACCAGGAGCGACTCGTCGCCGTCTCGCAGTTTTTCACCAAAGATCCGGGGCACGACAGCGGCACGGCATTCCCCGATTATCTCGAGTGGAAGAAGAACGTGACCACGCTGGATGGAATCGCCGCGATCCAGGAAGCGACGTTCATCATTACCGGCGGCGATAAGCCGGAGCGTTATCTCGGCGGACAGATTTCCGCGGACGCCTTTTCGTTCATGGGCGTGCAGCCGATTCTCGGGCGGCTCTTTCGACCGGAAGAAGACGAGCTGAACGCGCCGCCCGTCGCGCTGATCGGTTACCAGATTTGGCAGGAACATTTCGCGGGGGACAAAGGTGTGGTCGGCAAGACGATTCCGATCAACGGCAAGCAGGTCACGGTGATCGGCGTCATGCCGAAGGGCTGGCGGTTCCCGGAAATCTGCGACATCTGGATGCCGCTTCAGTTCAGCGAGAAGGAGAGTCCGCGCGGGAATTTCTTTCTCGATTGTATCGGCAAAGTGAAGAAAGGCGTTTCGATCGAGCAGGCGCGCGCCGAGATGGAGGCGATCACCGCACGGATCGCGTCGCAGCATCCCGACACGAACACCGGCGTCAGGGTGCACGTCACGTCATTCCGGGAAGAGAGCGTGCGCAATTTCAAGACGCTTACGTTTCTCGTCATGGGCGCGGTCCTTTTCGTGCACCTGATCGCCTGCGCGAACGTTGCAAACCTGCTTCTCGCTCGCGGCGCAACACGTGCGAAGGAAATTGGAATTCGTCTCGCGCTTGGCGCGTCGCGTCGCCAGATCATCCGGCAATTGCTCAGCGAAAGTCTCGTCCTCGGAATGATCGGCAGCGCTCTCGGTTTGCTCTTCGCTGTGTGGGGCGTGGATCTGATGCTGACCGCGTTGCCGAACGAAGTGCCCTACTGGATCCGTTTCGATTTCGATTGGCGCGTGTTCTCATTTGCGCTCGGCATCGGCGCGCTTTCCAGCGTTTTATTTGGCCTGCTCCCCGCGTTCCAGGCGTCGAATCCGCAACTCGTCGACGCACTCAAAGAAGGCGGACGCACCGGAGCCGGCGGCGCGAAAGGCCAGCGGATGCGCAATTCGCTCGTCATCGCCGAGGTCGCGCTCGCGCTCGTTCTTCTGATCGGCGCCGGCCTGATGATGCGCAGCTTTATGTTTTTGCAGAAGACGGACATCGGCATGGATCCGTCGCGCACACTCACGTTTCGCGTCGGTCTGCCGGAAGCGCAGTTCGCGGATAACGAAGCCGCGCCGCATTTCTTCGGCCAGCTGATTCCGAAACTCGCGGTGCTGCCCGGCGTGGAAGCGGCTTCCGCCACCACTTCGCTTCCGGCGTCGGGCAACATCGGCATCAGCGCTTTCATTCTCGATGGCGAGCCGGAACCGAAACAACTCCAGGACGCGCGCAACATGCGGCAACTCAGCATCACGCCGGGTTATTTCCAGACGACGCATGCCCCGCTTCTCCGCGGTCGCGATTTCACTGTTGCCGACACGAAGGACGCGCCGCGGGTTGCGCTGATCGACGAAGACGGCGCGCGCGCCTGGTTCCCGAACGACGATCCGATCGGCCATCAACTTCGTCTTCTCGACAAGGCAGGCGAGCCGCCGAAATGGGCGACCATAGTGGGGATCGTTAGGCCGATCGTTTACGATAAACTCACCAGGAGAACCAAAATGCCCGCGGCCTATTTCCCGCAGGACCAGGTCTCGAGCCGGTTCATGTCCGTCATGGTGCGGACGAAAACCGACCCGGCAAAATTTTCCAACCTCGTCCGCAACACGGTCCTCTCGGTAAACAAAGATCTGCCGATTTATCGAGTGATGACGATGGACGAAGTTGTCGCACAATCGTTTTGGGACCGCCGCTTTTTCGGAACGCTCTTCAGCATATTTGCCGGGCTCGCGCTTTTCCTCGCGTCGCTCGGACTCTACGGGGTGATGGCTTATTCGGTTCGGCAACGCACGCAGGAAATCGGCGTCCGAATGGCGCTCGGCGCACAGACCAGCGACGTTTTGCGACTCGTGACCGGCCAGGGACTCCGTCTGATCCTGACCGGGCTCGTGATCGGATTCATCAGCGCATTTTTCCTCGCCCAACTTTTGTCCGGCAGTCTCCACGGCATTTCCGCGCACGCTCCGCCGAGCTTCACGTTGGTGCCCATCGTTCTTTTCCTCGTCGGGTTGGCCGCGTGCTATTTGCCCGCGCGCGCTGCGATGCGCCTCGATCCGATGGAGGCGCTTAGGTATGAATAGCGGTTCGCTGCTTCTGGTAGGGACGCCGCGCTGCGGCGTCCGCTTCGCTGCCTCAGAAGTGAACGTAGATCGGCGGACGGCGCAGCGCGCCGTCCCTACCAAATTATGATTTCATCCGTCCGTCTCGCTTTTCGCAGTCTCTTTAAAACACCGGGCTTTACCGCGGTCGCCGTCATCACCATCGCGCTTGCGATTGGCGCAAACACCGCGGTGTTTAGTCTCGTCAACGCGCTCCTGATTCGTCCGCTGCCGTTCAAGGCGCCACAGGAGCTGATTCTTCTGTTCGAAAAATTCAGCGGGCAAGGCCTCGATCAGATTCCGGTTTCGGCGCCGGAATATCTCGATTGGGAAAAACAGACGCAGAGCTACGAGAGGATCGCGGCGTTCAACTTCGCCGATTTCAATCTCACCGGTGGCGAAATGCCGGAGCGCGTCCAGGGCGCGGTCGTTACGCCGAGCTTGTTTTCGGTCCTCGGCGTCGCGCCGATCAAAGGCCGGGTCTTCAACAATGACGAATTTGGCGAGGGCAAAGACAACGTGGTCGTGATCAGCGAACGGCTCTGGCGGCGGCGGTTCAATTCCGATCCGCAGCTTGTGGGGTCGCAGGTATCGCTGAACGGCAACAGCTACACGGTAGTTGGAATCATGCCGGCGAAGTTCGAATTTCCGCTGCCGCTTTTCGGCGTCCAGGGCGGGACCTTTGCGGAACGCGCGGACATGTGGAAGCCGATCGCGTTTACGAAAAACGATCTCGAGTCTCGCGGTTCGCGCAGTTTCGGTGTCATCGGTCGCTTGAAACCGGGAGCTACGATCGCGCAGGCGCAGGCCGAGGCGAACACCATCGTGGCGAATTGGTATAAGCAATTCCCGGATAACTATGAGCCGTCCACGAAGTTTGGCGCCACGATTTATCCGTTGCACGATCTCGTCATCGGCGGGATGCGGCCGGCTTTGATGATTCTTCTGGGCGCAGTGGCAATGGTGTTATTGATCGCGTGCGCGAATCTTACCACGATGCTGCTGGCCCGCGCTGGAGCGCGGGAACGCGAGTTTGCAATTCGCCTCGCGCTTGGCGCCGGCCGGATCCAACTCGTTAGGCAGATGCTTTCCGAAAGCGTTCTGCTTGCGTTTTTCGGCGGAACAGCTGGCGTCATCTTTGCATTTTGGGGACTCAATTTGCTCCGCTCGATCGGAACGCAAACGGTTCCGCGGCTGGCCGAGGTCAATCTTGATCTGCGCGTTCTCTTCGTAACGCTCGTGACCGCGGTTGCTACGGGAATTGTGATCGGCCTCGTTCCGGCGATCGCGAGCGCCAAACCGGAATTAACCGAAGCGCTGAAGGAAGGCGGGCGCGGTGCAACGACCGGTTTGCGGCGGAACCGCTTGCGCAATGCGCTCGTTATCGCCGAAGTCGCGCTTGCGCTGGTGCTGCTCGTCGGCGCCGGCTTGTTGCTCAAGAGCTTTGTCCGACTGCAAAACGTCAATCCCGGTTTCGAGTCGAAAAACGTGCTGACGATGGAGGTCTCGTTGCCGGTGATGAAATATCCGCGCGGCAAACCAGTCGCGGATCTTTATGCGGAAGCGACCCGGCGGATAAAGGCACTGCCGGGAGTGGAAGCGGCGGCATTCACCAGCATTCTGCCGCTCAGCGGGACCAACAGCGACAGCTCGTTCGCGATCGAAGGTCACGATCATATGGCGGAGAAGATTTTTCCCGACGAAGAGATTCGCGACGTGACGCCGGAATATTTCTCGGTCCTCAAGGTTCCGCTTTTGCAGGGCCGATTTTTCAATGACGGCGATCAATTCGACGGGCCGCAGGTGACGATCGTGAACAGTTCGTTCGCGAAGAAATGGTTTCCGAGCCAGGATGCGGTCGGCAAACGCATCACGTTTAGCGATCCGCGCAAACCGGATGTGAAATGGATCACGATTGTCGGTGTTGTGGGCGACGTGCGTCATCGCGGTCTTGATCTCGATCCGAAACCCGAATACTACCTCGCGCATAACCAACTCCCGTATCGCGGCATGATTCTCGCCGTGCGCAGCGTGCAGGATCCGCGCTCGCTGACATCCGCAATTCGCCGCGAGATCAGCAAGCTCGATCCCGATCTTCCGGCCGCGAATGTGCGGACGCTCGAGCAAGTCGCTGGCGACTCGATCGCGCCGCGCCGGCTCTCGGTTGTGTTGATCGGAGTCTTCGCCGCCGTCGCGCTCGTTCTGGCGTCGGTCGGGATTTACGGTGTGATGTCGTTCCTCGTCGTGCAACGCACGCACGAAATGGGAGTGCGAATGGCGCTTGGCGCGCAACGCCGCGATGTCCTTCGGCTGGTCATTGGCCGCGCCGCCAAACTCGTCCTGATCGGCACGGCTGCCGGACTGGTTCTTGGAATCATGAGCAGCCGCGCTTTGGGCGCGATGCTCTTCAACGTCGGGGCGTTCGATCCGATGACTTTCGTCGGAGTAACCCTCGCGCTGATCGCCGTCTCGCTCCTCGCCAGTTACATTCCCGCCCTGCGCGCGACCAAAGCCGACCCAATGATCGCATTGGGCCACGGAGGATAGTCAATGCTAGCCGACCTTCGTTACGGGTTGCGCATGCTTTTGAAGAACAAAGGCTTTACCGCAGTTGCCGTCCTCGCGCTCGCGCTCGGCATCGGCGCGAACACCGCGATCTTCAGTTTGGTGAACGGCGTTCTCCTGCGACCGCTGCCGTTTCCGGACGCCGAACGCATCATCTCCATCGAAGGAAAAAATCCTGCGACGGCGGGAATTACCGAAAGCAACGTCTCGTTTCTCGACTTTACCGATTGGTCGCAACAAACCGATTTGTTCGCGAGCGCCGCCGCCTACTGGACCGGAACCGCCAACCTCGGCGCCGATGGGGCGGAACCGGAACGCGTGCCGCGCGCCGGTGTGACGGCCGGGTTCTTTTCTGTGCTCGGGGTCCAGCCTGTTCTCGGGCGAACGTTCGTTCCCGAAGACGACAAAGGATGGCCACAAACCGTCGCGATCATCAGCCACGGCTTATGGAAGCGTCGCTTCGGATCTGATCCGGCCATCGTCGGGAAACAGGTCCCGATGAGTGCAAGCCCCCTCACGATCATCGGCGTGATGCCGCCCGGGTTTGAATACCCGGAGCAAACCCAGGTGTGGGTGCCGACCGCGGTCAATCTCAGGGACGAACCGCGCGATAATCGGGTTTGGTCGGCGATCGCGCGGCTGAATCCCGGGATCGACCTGAAGCAGGCGCAGACTCGTCTCAGCGCCATCAATGCGCAGCTCGGCCAGCAGTTTCACGAGACGAACAAAGGTTGGGACGTGTTTGTTTCGACGCTCCACGAACGGCTCGTGCGGGAAGTGAAGCCATCCCTCCTCGCGCTCCTCGGCGCCGTCGGACTCGTGCTCCTCATTGCCTGTGCGAACGTGGCCAATCTCCTCCTCGCGCGAGGCGCGGCGCGGCAGAAAGAAATTGCGATCCGGGCCGCGATGGGCGCGAGCCGCACGCGCGTTCTGCGGCAGATGCTGACCGAGAGCATTCTGCTTTCGGCGATCGGCGGAATCGCGGGACTCCTCCTCAGCATTTGGTTAACCGATGTGCTGATGTCGATGTTGCCCGAAGGCGCACCGCGGCCCGAACAGATCGGGATTGATTATCGCGTCCTGGCGTTCGCTCTCGGTGTCTCGGCGCTTACCGGCATTCTCTTCGGCATCGTCCCGGCGCTTCAGGCTTCGAAGCTCGACGTCACCAGCGCATTGAAGGAAGGCGGACGCAGCGGCGAAGGACATCGCCGGACGAGCGCGCGCAGCGTCCTTCTGATTGGTGAGGTCGCCCTGTCGCTCATGCTGCTCGTCGGCGCCGGATTGCTCATCAAGAGCTTCCTCCGTCTTCAGGAAGTGCGGCCAGGCTTCAATGCGCACAACGTTCTCACGGCCCACCTGGCGTTGCAGGGTCCGAAATACAAAGATGATCAACAGTTCGTGGAATTTTACCGGCAACTGAAAGAACGGCTGGAAGCGGTGCCGGGCGTGCAAGCGGCGGGAGGCAGCGTCAATCTTCCGCTCGACGCGAATGGTTACGCGATTGGACGCGGGTTTATTCCGGAAGGCCGGCCGCTCACGGTGGATGAATCGAGGGACGCGATGTTCTCCACCATCACCGGCGATTATTTTCGCGCGCTCCAGATTCCGTTGCTTACCGGACGCACCTTCGAACCACGCGACAATGCCGACGGACCGAAGGTGGTAATCATCAACGAAACGACCGCGAAGCGTTATTTCGGTTCGCCCACCGCAGCGATTGGCAAGCGCCTCAGCATCTGGTCTGCATTTCGAGGGCATCGCCGCGACGAAAAATTCATGCGTGAAATTGTTGGAGTCGTCGGGGATACGAAGACCGGTTCTCTTACCGGCGAGGACGGCGCACAAATCTACGTTCCCCACGCCCAGGACTCGCAGTGGAATTTCATGGGGCTCGTGATTCGGACGGCCGGCGATCCCGCCGCCTTCGCCACCACTCTGCGACGCGAAGTGCAGGCGATCGAAAAAGACCAGCCCGTTTACAACATCCGGACCATGGATGATGTCGTTGCGAACTCGTTAGGCACGCGGCGCGTCTCAATGCAGCTCTTCGCCGTCTTCGCCATCGCTGCCCTGCTCCTTGCGGCCATCGGCATTTACGGCGTGATGGCTTACTCGGTCACGCAACGCACCCAGGAAATCGGCATCCGCATGGCGCTCGGCGCCCAGAGATCGGACGTGCTCGCGCTCGTGATCCGCCAGGGAATGTCGCTGACGCTCATCGGCATTGTCGTCGGGTTAGCCGGCGCGTTTGCGCTCACACGATTGCTGGCCAGCCTTCTCTTCGGCGTCGGCGCGACCGATCCCGCGACCTTTTCGTGGATCCCAGTGCTGCTCGTGGCCGTTTCTTTCTTCGCTTGTTATCTCCCAGCACGCCGTGCTTCCCGGCTTGATCCGATCAAAGCCCTCGCTCGCACCTGACTCATATGAACACACTCCTCCAAGATCTTCGCTACGGATTCAGGATGCTTTTCAAATATAAAGGCTTCACCGCGGTGGCGGTCATCGCGCTCGGTCTCGGGATCGGCGCCAACACTGCCATCTTCAGTTTAGTGAACGGCGTTCTCCTCCGCCCACTTCCGTTTCCGGACGCGGAACGCGTCATCTACTTCGAAGGCAAAAATCCTCAGGCGGGGATTACCGACAGCAACATCTCGTATCTCGATTTTACCGATTGGTCGCAACAAACCGATTTGTTCAAGAGCACGGCTGCGTTCTGGACTGGCAGCGCCAACCTCGGCGCCGATGGGGCAGAGCCGGAGCGCGTGCCGCGTGCCGGCGTGACGAGCGGATTCTTCTCCGTGCTCGGGGTCCAGCCTGTTCTCGGGCGGACGTTCGTTCCCGAAGACGATAAACCAGGGACGATAAGCGTCGCGATCATCAGCCACGGTTTATGGAAGCGGCGCTTCGGATCGGATCCCGCCATCGTCGGGAAACAAGTCCAGATCAGTTCGCGACCCATCACTGTGATCGGCGTGATGCCGCCCGGATTTGAATTCCCGGAACAAACCCAAATTTGGGTGACGAGCGCGGTCAATCTCTCGGAAGAACCGCGCGATAACCGCGCATGGTCGGCGATCGCCCGCCTGAATAGCGGCATCGATTTGCAGCAGGCGCAAACTCGGGTGAGTGCGATCAATGCGCAGCTCGCCAAACAATTTAACGAGACCAACAAGGGCTGGGATGTGTTTCTTTCGACGCTCCACGAACGGCTTGTTCGCGAAGTGAAGCCGTCCCTGCTCGCATTGCTCGGCGCCGTCGGGTTCGTGTTGCTGATCGCTTGCGCGAACGTCGCCAACCTTCTTCTCGCTCGGAGCGCCGCGCGCCAAAAGGAAATTGCGATCCGGGCCGCGATGGGCGCGAGCCGCGGTCGCGTCCTCCGGCAAATGCTGACGGAGAGCACTCTGCTTTCGGCGATTGGCGGAATCGCAGGACTGCTGCTCAGCATTTGGTTAACCGATCTGTTGATGTCGATGTTGCCCGAAGGCGCACCGCGACTCGATCAGGTTGGGATTGATTATCGCGTCCTGACGTTTGCTCTCGGTGTCTCGGCGCTTACTGGAATTCTTTTCGGCATCGTCCCGGCGCTCCAGGCTTCTAAACTCGACGTGACGAGTGCGTTGAAGGAAGGCGGACGCGGCGGTGAAGGACATCGCCGGACGAGCGCGCGCAGCCTGCTGTTGATTGGTGAGGTCGCTCTTTCGCTGGTTCTCCTGGTCGGCGCCGGATTGCTCATCAAGAGCTTCGTGCGTCTCCAGGAAGTGCGGCCCGGCTTCAACGCTCACAACGTCCTCATCGCTAACGTGGCGTTGCCGGGTGCGAAATATAAAGATCAACAGTTCGTGGAATTTTTCCGTCAGCTGAAAGAACGACTGGAAGCGGCGCCGGGCGTGCAAGCGGTAGGAGGCAGCGTTAATCTTCCGCTCAACGCGAGTGGTTACGCGATTGGACGCGCGTTTATTCCGGAAGGCCGTCCCCTCACGGTGGACGAATCGAAGGACGCGATGTTCTCCACCATCACCGGCGATTATTTTCGCGCCCTGCAAATTCCCCTGCTTTCCGGACGCACCTTCGAACTTCGCGACAATGCTGACGCACCGAAGGTAGTAATCATCAACGAAACGACCGCGAAGCGTCATTTCGGTTCGCCCGCGGCGGCGATCGGTAAACGCCTCAGCATCTGGCGCGATGAGAAATTCATGCGCGAAATCGTCGGGGTGGTCGGCGACACGAAGACGGGTTCTCTCACCGGAGAGAGCGGCGCCCAGATGTACGTTCCGCACGCCCAGGACTTCCAGTGGAATTTCATGGGACTGGTGATTCGGACGGCCGGCGATCCGGCAGCCTTCGCAACCACGTTGCGACGCGAAGTGCAGGCGATCGACAAAGATCAGCCGGTTTACAATGTCCGGACGATGGACGACGTCGTCGCGAACTCGTTAGGCACGCGGCGCGTCTCGATGCAGCTCTTTGCGGTTTTTGCCTGCGCGGCCTTGCTTCTCGCGGCGATCGGAATTTATGGCGTCATGGCCTACTCGGTGACGCAGCGCACTCAGGAGATCGGTTTGCGGATGGCCTTGGGCGCGCAAAAATCCGACGTTCTCGGACTGGTCATCCGCCAGGGAATGACTCTGAGCGTGATCGGCGTGATCGTCGGCCTGGCCGGAGCCTTCGCGCTCACCCGCGTCATTGGAAATCTGCTTTATGGAGTGACCGCGACCGATCCGGCGACGTTCGTTGGGATTCCGTTATTGCTCCTGTTCGTCGCGCTGCTCGCCTGTTATTTGCCGGCGCGGCGCGCGGCCCGACTTGATCCCACCCGCGCCTTGGCGCAGAGCTAACTCCTTATGTCAATGATCACGCTAAAACACCTCGAACGTTTTTACCCTCTCGCGAAGGGCAAATTCTTTTACGTCCTTCGCGACATCAACCTGGAGGTAAACGAAGGCGATTTCGTTTCCATCATGGGGCCGTCCGGCGCGGGGAAATCGTCATTGCTTCACGTGCTCGGGATGCACGACCACGCCTGGAGCGGCGAATATTTTTTCGACGACGTCGGCGTTCACAATTTGAAACCGAAGGAACGCGCCACTCTGCGAAACGAAAAGATCGGTTTTGTTTTCCAGGCCTATCATCTTCTCGACGACCTGACCGTTTACGAAAACCTCGACATCCCGCTCTCGTATCGCCACGTCAGCAAATCGGGACGAGACTCGATCGTTTGCGACACGCTCGATAAGTTTCACATCGTCGGAAAGAAAGATCTTTATCCGCGCCAACTCTCCGGCGGCCAGCAACAGTTGGTCAGCATCGCTCGTGCGATGATCGCGAATCCGAAACTGATCCTGGCCGACGAGCCGACGGGCAATCTCCACTCCGATCAGGGCCGGGAAATCATGGAGATGTTCAAGAGCCTGAACGAGGGGGGAACCACGATCATCCAGGTCACGCATTCCGATGTCAACGCCGCCTACGGCAACCGCATCATCCAGCTCCGCGATGGATTTATCGTCTGATCAATTTTCCGCCCGCCAACCTAACGAGACTTCATGCTAACTGATCTGAAATACGCCTTCCGGATGCTGATCAAAGCGCCGGTCTTTGCCGTCATCGCCATTCTCACGCTCGCGCTCGGGATCGGCGCGAACAGCGCGATCTTCAGCGTGATCGATACGGTTCTGCTTCGGCCGCTGCCGTTCAAGAACCCCGACGAGATCGTCCACATTTGGGGGCGCTACGTAAACGATGGCGGCAAGGTGCGCGCTAACGTCCACTCGTTTCCCGACTACGTGGACCTCCGCGATCAAAGCCAGAGCTTCGCCGCGATGGCGGCGTACACGCGGACGGGTGGAACGTTGTCGCTCGCCGAAGATGCCAAGGCACTCGAGGGAATCGCAATTACGCCCGAGGTGTTCGATGTCCTGGGCGTTCCGCCGCTGTTGGGCCGGGGATTCACGAAGGAAGACGCCAAGAACGACGCGGACCGAGTCGTGGTTCTGACTTATGCGCTTTGGAAGACTGCATTCGGGAGCGATCCGAATATCATCGGGCAGAAAGTTACACTCTCGGCGCGCCCGCACACCGTTATCGGCGTTATGCCTCCGGGTTGGAAATTCCCGGTTGAGGACGAACACATCGACTACGCGCTGCCGCTCGAGTATCTCGGGCAGCAATTTTTTAGTAACCGCGGCTCTCATTTTTTGACGGTAGTAGGGCGGCTGAGGCCGGGTGTCGGGATCAAGACGGCAGAAGCGGAACTCAGCGCGATCGCGAGCCGCCTGTCGAAGCAATATCCGGATACGAACATGAACTTCACCGGAGCCGCGGTGGTGAAGCTGCATACGGATGTCGTGGGCGATGTTCGGCCGGCCCTGATGGTCCTTCTCGGCGCGGTCGCTCTGGTCCTGCTCATCGCCTGCGCAAATGTGGCGAACCTGCTTTTGGCACGGGCGGCCTCTCGCAGTCGCGAGATTGCGATCCGGACAGCGCTCGGCGCGAGTCGCGCGCTCGTTGTGCGTCAATTGCTTTGCGAAAGTTTGTTACTCGCGCTGCTGGGCGGAGGCGCCGGCTTGCTTCTGGCGTGGTGGGGCGTCGATCTGCTCAGCGCGGCCGGTCCGCAAGGATTGCCACACCTGGGTCAGATCAAAGTGAACACCACCGTTTGCGCGTTTACTTTTGTGCTCGCGCTTGGGAGCACGCTGCTTTTCGGCCTCATTCCGGCGCTCCAGGTCTCGAGGCCTGCGGTGAATGAATCGCTTCAACAAGGAGCGAAGGGATCGACCGGTGGTCTGCACACGAATCGTCTCCGCGCTTTTCTTGTGGTCTCGCAGGTCTCGCTTTCGCTGCTCCTGCTCTCAGGCGCCGGCTTGTTGATTAAGAGCTTCTACAATCTTCGCGCGACCGATCCCGGATTCGATCCGGTCCGCGTCATGACGTTGTCGCTCAATCTGCCCCGGATTCGTTATCCCGAGGTCGACCAGCAAATTCGCACTTACGACCTGATCATGGAAAAGCTGGCGGCGATTCCCGGGGTGGAAGCGGCGGGCGGCGTGGATCCATTGCCGCTGGGGGACAATCAACGCTCCTTGTCGTTCATGCCGAGCGGCGTTGCGCCTTTGCCGCGCGGCAATCACCCGGGCGCAAGCTATCTGGTGGTGAAGCCGGATTACTTCAAGACGATGAAGATCCCGGTCCTGCAAGGGCGCGACTTTAGTCGCTCGGACACGAAGGATTCACCGCTCGTGGTCATGATCAACGAAGTCTTTGCCCAAAAACATTTCCCAGGGAAGAACCCGATCGGTCAGCAGGTGATGATCGATCAGCCCGAAAACAAGTTTAACACGCACGAGGTGGTCGGAGTGGTTGCCAACACGCGTCATGATTCGCTCGCCGAGCCGCAGGGCCCGGAAATGTATGTGCCCTTTGCGCAAGACCCGGGGCGCAGCCTCGACGTCGTGCTGCGCGTTAGCTCGGCGAATCTCGTTGGTCTCAACTCCGACGTGAAACGAGTCGTCCATGGAGTGGATAAGGATTTGTTCGTGCCCACGCTCGAGCCGATGACCACTTTTGTCGCAAGGCATCTCGCCCGGCCGCGCTTCAACATGCTGCTGCTGGTTGTCTTCGCCGGAGTCGCCATGGTGCTCGCCGCGATTGGGATTTACGGCGTCATTTCCTACAGCGTCACGCAACGTACCCGGGAGATCGGGATTCGCATGGCGCTCGGCGCGCAACGGACCCAAATGCTCGGGATGGTCCTGCGCCAAAGCATGATTCTGGTCGCAATCGGAATTGTTATCGGATTCCTCGTCGCCCTCGGCGTGACGCGGGTAATGGCGACGCTGCTTTACGGTGTCGGCGCGAACGACGCGTCGATCTATGCGGCCGTCATCGCGCTTCTCGGCGGCGCAGCTTTGCTTGCCAGTTACGTTCCCGCCCGCCGCGCCATGAAAGTCGATCCGATGGTCGCGCTGCGTTATGAGTAATAGAACGGCAAAATCATGATGACTGATTTGCGTTTTGCCTTCCGGCAACTACTCAAATCCCCCGGATTCACCTTGCTGGCGTTGGTTACGCTCGCGCTCGGGATTGGACTGAACACAGCGATCTTCAGTTTGATCGACGATTTGTTTTTGCGGGCGCTTCCGTTCAAGGAGCCGCAACGTCTTGTCCATCTCTACTCGAACGCGCGCGAACGGAATCTTCTCGAGCTGGCGGTTTCCGTCCCGCGCTTTCAGCACTTTCGTGAAAGCCAGACGATCTTCGATGGGTTCGGAGCGGAGAACGTTTCGGCGTTCACCTTGACCGGGCTCGGAGATTCTGTCCAGCTCCTGGGCGGACAGGTTACCGCAAACTATTTCGACGTCCTCGGCGTGCGCCCGATTCGCGGCCGGAACTTTTTGCCCGAGGAAGAAGAGAATGCAGACGTCGCGATGGTCACAGAAAACTTCTGGCAGAAACGGATGGGCGGCGATCCGAACGTGATCGGCCGCAGCATCACGCTCGGTGGCGTGCCGCACACGATCGTCGGCGTTTTACCGAACCTGCCGTTCTCCTGGGTCGGCCCGGCGGCGGAAGTCTGGACGACCAAGCCGTTCCAGATCGCGGGACTTTCTTACGAGCGAATCATGCGCGGCTCGGGTTTTCTCCGCGTCGTCGGGCGCTTGAAGCCCGGCGTTACCCTCGAACAGGCGCAAGCTGCCATGCCGCCGCTCGAACAAAGCTATCGCGCACGGTTTCCGGACAAAGTCGACAGCTCATCAGTCATGACGCTAAAGACGTTGCCAGAGGATGTGACCGGCAATCTGCGCCCGGCGTTCGCGATTTTGCTCGCTGCGGTTGCGTTCGTTTTGCTGATCGCGTGCAGCAACGTCGCCAATCTATTACTCGTTAGGTTTAGCGGTCGGCGGCGGGAAATTGCGCTGAGGATGGCGATCGGCGCGTCGCGCGGGAGCGTGATCAGGCTCTGCATTTTCGAAAGCCTGCTCGTCAGTCTGCTCTCTGGATTAGCCGGTGCATTTCTTGCCTGGTACATCGTGCCGCTTGTGCCGCAAATGGCGGCGAACTTTCTGCCGTTCGACCCTGATGTGCGCGTCGAGCTTTCGCTCCCGATCCTCGGTTTCACGATTGCAATGTCGATCCTTACGGGCCTCGCGATGGGAATTTATCCGGCGCTGCAAAGTGCGCGGACCGATCTCATCGATGGTTTAAAGGAAGGCGCTCGCGGAACGAGCGTCGGGGCTGGTCAATTGCGGTTTCGCAAGATTCTCATCGCGGCCCAGGTCGCGCTTTCGGTCACTCTTCTCGCTGGCGCCGCTCTGCTTATCACGAGTTTCATCCGGCTCAGCCAGCAGAACATTGGTTATCGCAGCAACGATATCTGGATCGGATTCGTCACCTTGCCGAATGCGCACTATTCCGACGTTAAGACGCGGCAACGATTTGCCGAACAAACCCTGACGGCATTGCGAAGCGTGCCTGGTCTGGAGGGCGCGACACTCAGCGCGGACATTCCGCTCCTCGCGGCCGCCGGAAGCAATTTTCTCTACGCCCGCACCGACGGCGAACTTCTGCCCCTCGACAAACGCGCCGCTGCTGCCGCCCACAATGTCGCGCCGGATTATTTGAGAACCTGGGGGATTCCGCTTCTGGCCGGTCGAGATTTCGACGAGCGCGACACCGCTGATCGCCCGAGCGTCATCCTGATTAGCCAGGCCGGCGCGAAGAAAATTTTCGGCAACGAAAATGCGATCGGCAAAACATTGCTCATTGGAAGCGCAAGCGTTCCGGCGGAGATCGTGGGCATCGTGGGCGACGTCCGCTCGCGCAAAGTGGGCGAGCCAGACGACGTGGAGATCTACCGTCCGTGGGCGCAGGACAATTTCTCGTTCCTGAGCATCGACGTGCGCAGCTCCCTCAGCGTCGAAGCGGTGACGAAATTAGTCCGAGGCGCGCTGGCTAAAGTCGATCCAGGTCTGGCGATTGCGCTCCCGCAATCAATGGAAGCGATCGTCGCGCAAGCCGTCGGCCAAACGCGCCTCATGATGTGGTTACTCGCCATTTTCGCCGGAGTCGCGTTGCTCCTCGCGACCATCGGGATTTACGGCGCGGTTGCTTACAGCGTTGCGCAGCGCACGAGCGAGATCGGGGTGCGAATGGCTTTGGGGGCGCAGACCGCCGATATCTGGCGGCTGGTTGTTCATCAGGGAATGCAACCGGTCGTTTTCGGATTGCTCATCGGTCTTGCCGCTGCCCTGGCGTTAGGCCGTCTGATCGCGTCGCAACTTTATCAAACATCCGCGTACAATCCGCTTCTACTCGGCGCCACGATTTTTGTTTTGCTCCTCGCCGCTCTGCTGGCTTGTCTGGTCCCCGCGCGCCGCGCCATGAAAGTCGATCCCATCGTCGCCCTTCGTTATGAATGACCTGAAATACGCATTCCGCACTCTCGTTAAATCGCCGGCCTTCACTCTCGTCGCAGTCGTCACGCTCGCGCTCGGGATCGGCGCGTCGACCGCGATCTTCAGCGTGCTCGACGCGGTGTTGCTACGGCCAATGCCTTATCCGAACCAGGAACGTCTGGTTGAAGTGAGCGAGATAAACCAGTCAGGACGCGGCATGCCCTTCGCCGAAGCGAACTTCGATGACCTCATGACGCGCAATCACAGCTTCGAAGCGGTTGCGGCTTACACGCGCAGTCCTGACGCGGTTGCCGGCGGGATTGAGCCGGTGCGGACGAATCTTTCCGGCGTCTCTCCGGATTTCTTTCGCGTGCTCGGCGTAAGTCCGGTCCTGGGCCGGCTGTTTTCCGCGGAAACGTTGCGCGAAGAAAAACTGGTCGCCGTTGTCAGCTACGGTTTTTGGAAACGGCAGCTAGAAGGCCGCGCGAGTTTGGAAGGAACTTCGCTGCGTTTTGCTAATCGCAGTTTCGCGGTCATCGGCGTCCTGCCGCCAGAGACCGAATTTCCCGCCGGCGTCGACATCTGGTTTCCATTCCGCGCGCTGTATCCGCCCTACGAATCGCGGACCGCACATAATTTTCGCGTCATCGCGCGTTTGCGGCCGGGCGTTTCGTTCCAACAAGCGCAAACCGAGGTCGCCGCGATTGGACGCGCCTTGAAACTGGAACACGGTTCGCAGACCGACGCCGCCAGCTTCGGATTGCTTTCGTTCCGCGAACGTTTCGTGCGCGATATCCGGGGTGTTCTCTTTATTTTGTCAGGCGCCGTCGGGCTACTCCTCGCGATCGCCTGCTCCAATGTCGCGAACCTGCTCCTCGTTCGCGCGGCGGCGCGCCGCAAAGAAGTCGCTGTCCGCGCCGCCCTCGGAGCATCACGCGCGCGGCTCGCGCGGCAATTTATTGTCGAAGCGCTCCTGCTTACCCTTGGTGCAGGGGTGGTGGGCACGTTGCTTGCGTCGTGGAGCGTCCAGTTGATCGTGGGTCTCTATCACGGCAATCTCCCTCGCGTCGGCGAGATCGGCGTCAGCCCGGGCGTGCTCGTGTTCAGCTTTGCCATCTCGTTGGTAATCGCAATCGCACTCGGCTTCGTGCCGATCATTCACGCCTCCCGCCGCCAGCTGCAAGACGATTTACAGGATGCGGGTCGCGGCAGTTCGAGTTCGCAGACGCGCGCCCGCAATCTGTTTATCATCGCGCAGGTCGCGCTCACGCTGATGTTGCTGGTTGGCGCCGGATTGCTCGGCCGCAGTTTTCAGCGGCTACTCGCGGTCGATCCTGGATTCCGGGCGGAAAGTGTCGTCGCGATGACGGTGTTGCTGCCGGACCCCGAAGACGAAGCCAAGAGGCGTGCGCTCGCCCAATTCCATCATGGCTTGCTCGAGCGTCTCCAGGCGCTGCCCGGCGTGACAAACGTCGGCGCCACGAGCGCGCTGCCGATGAGTGGCAACGGAGCGAACGGCACTTTCCTCGAAGAACGCGGCGGCAAACCGGCGACGACCATGCAGGAGCTCATCAAACAATTCGATGCGCTTTCTCCGAGCGAACGCTCCCGCGACGCTGATTATCGCGCAGCCAGTTCTGGTTATTTTTCGGCCATGGGGATTCCATTGATTCGCGGCCGGCTTTTCCAGGAAAGCGATGGGCCAGACGCGCCGCATGTCGCGCTCGTGAGCGAATCGCTCGCGAAACGGTATTGGCCTAACGAGGACGCGTTAGGCAAACAAATCCAGTACGGAAACATGGACGGCGATCTCCATCCGCTTGTCATCGTCGGCGTCGTCGGCGACGTGCGCGACAACGGGCTCGACCGTGATCCGCGCCCGACGGTTTACACGAATTACTTTCAACGGCCGGCGTCGACCACGGAATTTTCCATGGTCGCGCGCGGCCGTGGCGACGTCGCCAGCCTGACGAGTGCGATGCGGCGGGAGGCGCGTGCCTTGAATCCGGAAATGCCGATTAAATTCGAAACAATCCAGCAGATTGTCTCGGCCTCGTTCGATAACCGCCGTTTCAGCATGATCATGCTCGGAATCTTTGCCGGCTCGGCACTTCTCCTGGCGATGGTGGGCCTTTACGGGGTGATGGCTTACATCACTTCGCAGCGCACCCACGAAATCGGGATTCGAATGGCGCTCGGCGCCCAGCGCCTCCATATGTTGCGGATGATTTTCCGGCAAAGTTTCACCCTCGTTCTGTTCGGCGTCGCGGCTGGCATCCTCGCGTCAATCGGTCTGACGCGGTTGTTGAGCACGATGCTTTACGGAGTGCAGGCAACCGACGTTGTGACCTACGGCAGCGTGATCGGTTTGCTCATCGTTGCCGCCGCTCTCGCCAGCTACATTCCCGCGCGCCGCGCCATGAGAGTCGATCCAATGGTGGCGCTGCGGTATGAATAAAATTCAGCGCCTCGTTCCCGTCGCGATTGTCCTGCTGCTGGGGCGACCACTGTTCGCCGTGGAACCGCTCGAAGACGTCGTTGAGCAAAAATACGACGTAAATCCTGACGCGACGTTGAGCGTGGAGAATACGGATGGCTCGATCCGGGTTTACGGCGCCGACACGACGGAGATTCAGGTCATGGCGATCAAGAAAGCCTACGACGCCGAGCGATTGCAGGGAATCGTGGTCGACGTCAAGGCCAGTCCAAGCGGTGTCGCGATCACCACTAATTTTCCGCCGCGCAAAAATGTTTTGAGCGATCGATCCGGAACGGTCGATTACATTATCGTGGTGCCGCAGACGGTTCGGATCACGGATCTCAAACTCGCCAAGGGCGAACTTCTCGTCGAGGGGCTGTGTAACGGTGGCAAGGCGAAGGCGCATCTCGGCAACGGCTGGCTCGCCGGCCATAATTGTTTCGGCGACCTCGACCTCAGCGTCGAGGGGGGACGGCTCGACGTGGTCTACGATTGGTGGGAGAACTACGAGTTCGCGATCAAAGCCGCCAGCACGCGCGGGAACGTCCGCGCGATTTTTCCTAGCGACGCGTCGTTGAATCTCAGCGCGAGCGCAATCGAAGGCCGCATCGCCAACGGATTCCAGTCGACAAACAAAAATGAAAACGGCGTGATCCATTCCGTCGCGGAAGTGATCGGCTCGGAGGCGCAGACGGTCGTTTCGCTGGAAGCGCGGCGCGGGAATATCCGAATCGAAAAGGTCGATTGAGGGCGCGCTACTTCGAGGCGCGCGCCAGTTCTTCGCGCGCCTTGCGGTCCTGCTCCGCTTTCACGAGCAAGCCGAGCCGGCGATAACATTGTTCGCGTTTTTGCAAAGCGACGACGGTCTGGTTTGTCTCGAGCGAGTGGGTGAACGAATCGACGGCGGAAAGAATTTCGCCGCGGGCCATCTCCAGCTCGCCACGATATTGCCAGGCCGTGGAAAAATTTGGATCGAGTTGCGTGGCGTGCTCGATTTGTTGGAGCGCTTCCTCCGCGCGGCCGAGTTTTGTCAAGGCGTAGCTCGCTTCGGCACACGCGCCGGCGGCTTTGGGATCGAGCGGCATCGCCGTTTCCGCATCCTGTAAGGCGAGTGCCGGCTGTCCAATTTCATTCAGCTGCCAGGCGCGCGTGACGTAAAGCTCGGCGTTGTTTCGCTCGGCCGAGATTTCCGAGTCGAGTCGCCCGACTGTTTCGAGAAACTCAAAGGTCAGCGTTTCGAGCCGAACGGATTTGTTGACCCCGAGTCTCTCGCATTCGTCGGCCCGGCCGAGAGCGATCAAGGCCAGCGCCTGAAATAATTTTGGCCGGACCGCCCAGGGCCCATTTTTTCCAGCGGCCTCCGCATCGTCGAGCGCCGTCGCCGGATCATCGGCGCGGAGAAAGAGCAGCGCGCGATCGGCCAGCAGTCCCGGATCGTTGGGCGAAATGGCGAGCGCGGAATCGAGTTCGCGAATGGCGTTCAGCGATTTCTCGAGGCGATCGAACAACTTCGCGCCGCGCTGGACTTCCGGTTCGTCCGGGGCGAGCGAGCGCGCTTTCGCAAGATCTTCGAAAGCGTCGTGCCAGCGATGCAAACGCCGGCGGCAGAGGGCGCGATTAATTCGCGCGACGGCGCCATCCTGGACCTCGATCAACGACGTCCACGTTGCATCTTCTTTTGTCCAGAATTGTCGGACGCTCTCCAGGCGCGCGATCTTTTCCAGGACCCGAACATTTTTGGGATCCGCTGCCGCTACTCTTTTCCATGCCGCGAGAGCCCAGGCGTCGTCCTTTTTCGCGGCCGCATAATCGCCCGCGTATTCATCGAGTTTCAACGTCGGCTCAGGCACCGCGTTCCGCCAATCATCCAAAGTCTGGCTGACGCCGGCGAGGTCGCGCAATCCAAACTGGGCGCGGACCAAACGGTCCCACGTGCCGTTGTCTTGCGGCTTCATTTTCAAATGCCGCCGCGCGAGATCGACTGCGTGCTGGTAATTTTGTTCGTTAATCGCTTTGTTCAGCTCGGCCCGTAACGCCTTTTCTTCTTTTGAAGCGGCGCGATGACAGGCCGGCAGCAAGACGATCGCGCCAAATGCTGCCGCGAAGACGGCGACGCGAGCTTGACGGAACAATCGAAACCGCATTGGCTCAGTGTTCTTCACCAATCGAAAAGCGAAAATTTAAAATCGAAAATTCCCGAGATGCCTTCGTTCGACATCGTTTCAGAAGTAGATGCGCAGGAAATTGATAATGCGCTCAATCAAGCCCGCAAGGAACTCGCGACGCGCTTCGATTTCAAGGGAAGCGTAGCGGAAATCGTGGCGGAGAAGGACAAGATCACGCTGACGGCCGAGGACGGATCGCGGTTGCGCGGGTTGCGCGAGATCGTGATCGGGAAGTTGAGCAAGCGCGGCGTCGATCTACGCAACGTCGAACAAGTCGAGCCGGCGATTTCACCGCTCGGACATGCCCGACAGGAATTGAAGATTCAACAAGGCTTGGAAGGGGACAAGGCGAAGGAGATCATCCACGCGATCAAAGGACAGAACTTCAAAGTGCAAAGCCAGCTCCAGGATCGGCAGATCCGCGTCACGGGAAAAAAGAGGGACGATTTGCAGGCGGTGATCGCATTCGTCCGCAGCCGCGACTTCGGCGTTGCCACGAACTTCAAAAATTTCCGGGACTGATCAACCGCCCTGCACTGGCGGCATGATCGAAATGTGGTCGTCCGCTTTTAGCACGTAATCGCGCGAAACGAATTCAACGCCGATCGCGACCAGAATGCTTTTATCCCAGGCGCGCAACGAGGGCGTAGTGGAATAAAGTTTTTCCAGTAGATCACCCACGGTCGCTTCGACGGGAACTTCCAAATCCATCTCCGACGCGCCCGCGAGATCGCGCAGCCGCGAGAAAAACTGCACGTGCACTTTCATCGCCGCATCAGGCGGTGACCGCGATCAAATCCTTCCGGAGCACGCCGATGCACGGCAGGTTCCGATACCGCTCCATGTAATCGAGTCCGTAGCCGACGACGAATTCGTCGCCGATCTGGAAGCCGACGTACTCGGCGTCGACGTGGCGGAGGCGCGTTTTCGTTTTTTCCAGGAGCACGCAAATGCGAACGCTTTGCGGTCCGATGCCTTCGATCTTTTCGCGAATCGTCGCCAGCGTCACGCCGCTATCGAGAATATCGTCGAGAAGAAGAACGTGCCGTCCCGCGATGTCCGGCATCCAGAGTTGGCGAAAGACCAGCTCGCCCGTGGTCTTGGTCCCGCCGTGATAACTCGCAACGCTGAGGCAATCCAGTTTCAACGGCATCGGCAGCCGGCGGAGCAAATCCGCCATCAGGATCACGCTGCCGTTGAGGATCGCGATCACGGTCAGCTCGCGATCCTTATAATCGTTTGAGATTTGCGCGGCCAGCTCGTCGAGCCGGCGATGAATTGTCGCTTCGTCGAAAAGAATGCGCTCCAGGTCCGCTTCCATAAGTGAGGAAGACTATCCGGTCTTCGCTGCGTTGTGCGAAGCGAAAACTTGCCGGTCGTGGCACGGTCGCTAGCGTGCCGCGATGGCCGTCCACACTGAAACCTTCGAGGCATCGACGAAAGGCAAGGGGACGTACGACATTACCGACGAAGTCGCGAAGATTATGACGCGAAGCAAGATCGCGACGGGCACGGTGACGGTGTTCGTTCGCCACACCAGTTGCAGTCTTGTGATCATGGAGAACGCCGCGCCCGCCGCGCGTCGTGATCTTGAAAAGTTTTTCGAACGCCTCGTGCCTGAAGACGCCGACTACGAGCACGACGACGAAGGACCCGACGACAGCACTTCGCACATCCGGATGGCGCTTACGCGGACGAGCGAAGTGATCCCGATCGCCGACGGAAAACTACAACTGGGAACCTGGCAGGGAATTTTTTTGTTCGAGCATCGACGGGCGCCGCATCACCGAAAGATCGTCGTCACGATTATTGGCGGATAGATTCGTAAACCGCGTCGATCAGGCGCAGCGACTTCTCGTTAGGCAAGAGCGATTGCTCCATTTGATTCATCACGTAGGCGAAGCCAATACCGTTTTCGGGATCAGCAAATGCGTTGCTTCCGCCCGCGCCGGGATGGCCAAAAGCGGATGAAGATGGTCCGAAGATGCGACGTGGAGATTCCGGCGAATCTTTCATGAACCCGGCGGAGAACGAAGTCGGGATTTGGAGAATACAATCGATGCCGGACGCGATGATCGTCCTCATAAGTGCAATCGTGTCCGGGTTGAAATAGCGGTGACCATCAAGTTCGCCGCCGTTGGCGAGCATTCCGTAAAATTTTCCGAGCGACGAAGCGCTGCCGATTCCGGTGAAGGAAACGATGTCGAGAGCACGGCTCTCAGCGGTGTTCATGGCCGCGATGGAATGAAGTCCAGCGGGCGAGGTGAATGTTTTCCGGACCAGAGTTCCCGGGGTGGCGAGCTCGCGATAAAATTCGGCGGGCGTTTGTTCGCCACCGGCCTTCGCCGCATAAATCGTGGCGACGCGGTCCTCCTCCGATTGGGGCAATCCAATCCAAACGGCGAGATCCATTGGCTCGGCAAATGTCTGCCGCCACTATTGCGAGATGCGCTGGCCGGTGATTCTCCGCGTAACCTCGTCAATCAAGAATCCAAAAGTGCGGGCGTGATAACCGTGCGCGCTGCCGGGCGGCCAAAGCGGCTTCTGTTTTTCCAATGCTGCAACGACTGCGGAGTAATCGAGAACGTCTACAATTCCATCGAGCGCGCTCAGTCCGGCCTGGTGAGAAAGCAACTGAGCCAGAGTGATTTCACTTTTCCCCGCTTGGGAAAACTCCGGCCAGAACTCGGCGACGCGACGGTTCAGCTTGACCTCGCGCTCTTGCAGGGCGTGCAGCAGACACGCGCTCCCCAGCCCCTTCGTCGCCGACCAGAAGAGCACCACGGTATCCGTCGTCCACGGCTGTTCGCGCTTCGCATCGCGAAATCCGCCGTGCAATTCAGCAATTGGCCGGCCGTGTTGCCAAACAGAAATAGCCGCGCCGAGTTCGCCGTAGCGCTCGAAATTTTCGCGGAACAATTGCGCGAGACGCTCGTGATTCACCGCCGAGCGTAGCCCAAGCGAGCGCAGTTTTAAATCACGGCGTGAAGAGCCTTCAAGTCGGGATCCTTCTTGGCGAGGTCGCGGAAAGAGCTGTCCATCTTGAAGCTGATCTGGAGGTTCGCTTCGGCGTCGTGGACGTTGCCGAGAAGGGCTTCGTAACACCCCATGTTGTAATAATAGATCGGCTCTTTCAGGAGCGCGACGGGGCCGGTGATGAGGAGATTCTTGGCTTCGGCGGTTTTGCCGAGTTGGTGGAGACAAAATCCGGCGTGGAGAAAACCAGCGCCAGCATCGGGCGCGACGCGGCAAAGTTTCTGGCTCACCCGCAACGCGAGTGCCCATTTCTTTTTCCGCATGAGATGATGAAGGCGAAGTTGCAGGACCTCGGGGCGGTTTTGATAGCGCTTGTCGATCGCGTCGAGTTCGGCGAGCGACTCGCGTGTCATGCCCAGCTCTGCGTAGCCGCAGGCGGCTTGCAACTGCCATTCGAACTGCACGGTTTCCTATTTAGCAAATCGCTTGCCAGAGGGTTTTAGGGTCTAAGGTAATCCCGGCCGTCCGGAATCTGCGATCGCTACAGCAGGAGGCTCTCCAGCTCGGTGAGCCGGCGATCAAAGAGACGCAGGGTACTCTCGATTGGAGCGGGCGTTGTCATGTCGACCCCGGCAATGCGCAGAGTCTTGAGCGGAAACTTCGAGCCGCCGGATTTGAGGAAACTCAAGTAAGCCTCTACCGCGCCCGGCTGCTTCGCGAGAACGCGCTCGGACAACGCGACCGCGGCGGAAATTCCGGTAGCGTATTGGTAAACGTAAAACGCGTTGTAAAAATGCGGGATGCGCAGGCATTCAAGATCGAGCTGCGCATCGAGCACGACACCGGAACCGAAGTAGGCTTCGAGGAGCGCGTGATATTCCGATTTGAAAACGTCGAGCGTGAGCGCGTCGCCGCGCTCTTCGATGGCGTGAACGCTCTTCTCGAACTCGGCGAACATGGTCTGCCGGAAAAGCGTGCCGCGGATATCGTCGATCTGACGATTGATAATGTAAGCACGCATTTTTTTGTCGGTCGTTTTCTCGAGAAGATGATGGGTAAGGAGTTCCTCATTAAAGGTCGACGCGACTTCGGCGAGAAAAATTGGATAGTTGTAATCCTGGTAGCGCTGCGAGCGCTGCGAAAACCAAGTGTGCATCGAATGGCCGGCTTCGTGGGCGAGGGTGTAAACGTCTGAGAAGACGTCGCTCTTGTAATTCATGAGGATGTAGGGCGGCGCGCCGAAGCTGCCGGAGGAAAACGCGCCGCTCCGTTTGCCTTTGGTCTCGTATCGGTCGCACCAGCGGCCGCGCAATCCTTCGGCTAAAGCGGCTGTGTATTCGGGACCGAGCGGCTCGAAGGCCGACAGGATCGTCTCTGTCGCCTCATCAAAAGAAACGCGGGACTCAATTTCCGGGACTAACGGGACGTAGGTATCGTAGTGGTGAAGTTCGGCGAGCCCGAGAACGCGGCGGCGCAGCTCGTAGTAACGAAACAACGGCGCGAAATTGCTTCGCACCGCGGCGATAAGTCCGTCGTAAACCGCAACGGGAATGTCATCGCGGAAGAGCGACGCTTCGAGAGCGGACGGAAAATTTCTGGCGCGCGCGCGGAAGACGTCAGCTTTCACCGAGTAGGCAAGTGAAGCCGCCAGAGTGAATTGGTGGTCCTGAAATTCGTCGTAGAACTGATGGAACGCGCGCTTCCGCAGCTCGTGATCGCGTTTCACCAGGAACGAGCTGAACGAACTCTGGGTGAGCGTTTTTTCTTCGCCTTTCTCGTCAACCAGAACGCCGAACTTCATGTCGACGTCGGTCAGCTGGGAAAACGTTTCGTCGTAGCCGTCGAGTGCGGCGCTGCCCAGCGCCAGCAACCGTTCTTCGCTTTCCGATAAAACGTGCGGTTTCATCCGCCGAATTTTTTCCAACGCGATCTTCCATTCGGCGAGCGCCGAATCTTCGAGGAAATTTTCGAATTTATCGTCAGGAATTGCCTGGATTTCAGGACTGATGAACGAAGCGGTTTCACCGATCTTCGTAAGCAGATTTTGCAACTGGCCCATCCGGGCGAGGTAATCAGGATTCGCGCTATCCTCAGCCAGCTGGAGGGAGGCGAAGTGATAAAGCCGCTCGATTTTCAAATCAAGGGACTTCTCGAACTCGAGGCTGGCAGCCAGCGTTCCGGCAGATTCGCCGAGGCGCCCCTTCCACTCGACGATTCGCGGATATGTCTTTTGGAGCCAGGCAAAATCTTCCGACCATTTATCCTTGTTGGCGAAGAGATGGGAAAGGTCCCATTTGTCGGAATCGGGAAGATCGGCGCGCGTGAGAACTTTTGCGGTCATTCGGTTTTCAATTTCCCCATTGCGGGATGGCGCGCAACGAGACGCATTGCTTTGCGAAGCAGTCCACGGCCCGGCGAAATCCGATGCCACGGTGACGCGCCGGACGGATGAGGGAGTGGAATCAGATCGAAGGCGCGGCGTTTATCGCGAATCTCGAACGATCGTCCCACGACTTCATCCAGTTTTTCGAAAGGAAGGAATTGGGTGATCGCCAGTTTGCCGACGGGAATGATTAGATCGGGCTGAAGCAAATCGATCTCGTCATTCATCCAGGTGGCGCAATTTCGAATTTCTTCCGGCGCTGGAACGCGATCGCCACCGGCGGCCGTTTTTCCCGGGAAGCAACGGCAAACCGCTGCGAAATAAATTCTTGCGCGCACCTGTTCCTCGCTCAGCCCGCAGGATTCCTCGAACCAGCCGAAGAGCGTGCGGCCTGCCGTCCAGGCAAACGGTTTAGCGAGGACAGGTTCCTTAACGCCGGGGGCCTGACCGATCAGCATGACTTTGCTGAGAACCGCTCCGCCGAAGACGGGTGGCGGCAACATCCGCGAACAACGCCGGCATTCGCGCAGGCGCGCGACGTGTTGATCGAGCAACTGTTGTTTACGCGACGCGCGAGGCATGGGCGCTTCAGCGACGGAAGAACGACATGAGCAGGGTCAGCACGATGCTGACAATGATGCAGGTGACGATCGGGAAATAAAACGCGGTGTTGCCGCGCTCGATACGGATATCGCCCGGCAAACGTCCCAGCCAACCGGCGCCGAAGCCGGACCAAAGCGCAATTCCGACGAGCGTGATCACGCCGCCAAGAATCGCCAACATACGTCCCAGATCGCGCATGCGTCCAAGATAACGCATGGGTGCGTTCTTGCGAAGATGCGTGGCGCGCACAACCTTGCGACCAGCACCATGGCAGTTCAGTTCCGAGATTATTACGAGACTCTTGGCGTTTCGAAAACGGCGAGCGACGACGAGATTCGCAAAGCGTTCCGCAAGCTCGCGCGCAAATACCATCCCGACGTCAACAAGGACAAGGCGACGGCGGAAGAAAAATTCAAGCAGCTCAACGAAGCCTACGAAGTTCTCGGAGATCCGGAGAAACGAAAGAAATACGACGAGCTCGGCGCGAATTGGAATCAGCCCGGCGGCGGATTTCAGCCGCCTCCGGGTTGGGGTGCGCAGCCGGGCGGCGGGTTCCAACGCTATTCGACGGGCGATGGCGGCGGCGTCGACTTCGAATTCGGCGGAACGGGTTTCAGCGATTTCTTCGAGGCGTTTTTCGGGGGCGGACGACAGGCAGGCTTCGGCGGAGGAAATCCTTTTGGTCAACGACAACGGGGCGCCGAACGAGGAAGCGATGTCGAAGCGGACATCATGGTCACGCTCGAGGAAGCGTTTCACGGATCGAAGCGGCCGATCTCGTTGCGGCGCGGGAATTCAAACAAGCTGGAAAGTTATCAGGTCAAGATCCCGAAAGGCGTGCACGAGGGACAACGCATCCGGCTCGCGGGCCAGGGCGAAGCTGGCGCCGGCGGGGGAAAAAGCGGCGATCTTTTTTTGCGCGTGCGGCTGGCGCGTCATCCGGATTTCACTGTTGAAGGGAACGATTTGATCCACGAGGTGAAATTGCCGGCCTGGCAGGCGGCGCTGGGTGGCGAGCTGCGCGTGCCGACCCTCGAAGGTCACGCCCTTTTGAAAATTCCGCCAGGCACGCAAGGCGGGCAGCGTTTTCGTTTGCGCGCGCATGGGCTGCCGACGGCGAGCGGAACGCGCGGCGATCTATTTGTCGAGGCGCAGGTCCAAATTCCAAAAAAGCTGACGGAGCGCGAGCGCGAAATCTGGAGCGAGCTGGCGAAGCTTCACGGCAGCGCCTGACGGCTTTCGCTCGACACTCCCGTCGTCGCGGGATTACAAACGGCCGACATGAAAATCTCGCTCGGCACCGATCACGCCGGTTTCCATTACAAAGAAAAAGTGAAGGCGCTCCTCGTGGAGCTTGGACACGAGGTGAAGGATTTCGGCACCTTCAGCGAGGAACCGGTGGATTATCCCCTCTTTATTCGACCGGCCGCGGAAGCGGTAGTGAAAGGCGAGTGCGATCGCGGGATTGTTTTCGGCGGTTCGGGTAACGGCGAGGCGATGGCGGCGAACAAAGTGCGCGGTGCGCGCTGTGCGCTTTGCTGGAACGAGGAAACGGCCCGGTTATCCCGCCAGCATAACGACGCCAACGTTCTTTCGATGGGCGAGCGCGTGATCGCGGAAGAAACGGCGCTGGCCATTGTGCGCGTCTGGCTCACGACCGATTTCGAAGGCGGCCGGCACGCCCAACGGATCGCGCAGCTCGAACCGACTTAAATCCAGCGATCGAGCGCTACTGCGACGACGAAGAGCGCGCTCACGAACGCGTTGCTCTGGAAGAACGCGCGGTTGATCGCTGCGAGGTCGAGGCTGCGCGCACTGCGATGCTCGTAGATTAGCGCCGCCGCGATAAACGGCATCGACGCGTAATAAGCGACGCCGAGTTTCGCCGTTAACCCGAAACCGACCAGCGCCAAAAACATGAACCCGTGAAGCCATTGCGCGAGTCGTAAACTTCCGGTGACACCAAGCCGCACGACTAGCGAATGCAAACCTTCGCGCCGGTCGAAGTCGACGTCCTGGGTCGCGTAGATCAGATCGAACCCCGCCACCCAGCAAATCACGCCGGTCCCGAGCACTAATGGTGGCAAATCGAGACGGCCCCTTTCAGCGATCCACGCTCCGGCTGGCGCGACGGCCAAGGCCAGTCCCAGAAAAAAGTGAGTCGCGCTCGTGAAACGTTTTGTCAGCGAGTAAAAGAAAATGATTGCGAGAGCAGCAGGAGCCAGCAGGCCCGCAAGTCGGTTAATGGCGGCACTGGCGAAAACGAAACCGGCTGCCGTTAATAACAGCATCGTCCAACCAGCCGCTTTGTTGACGAGGAGATGCCGGCCAGCGGTTCGAGGATTCTTTTGGTCGATCGACCAGTCGCTTAATCGATTGAACAACATCGCTGCGGTGCGGGCGAGGACCATGCAGATCACTACGAGAACCAGAAGTCGCACTGTCGGTCGGCCGTTCGCCGCAACGAGCAATGCCCCCAAGGCAAAAGGAAGTGCGAAAATTGTGTGGGAAAACCGGATCAAACGCAGGAACCGGGTGAGGATATTTTCTCGAGGAATTTCCATCGCAGCGTTCAGTATTTCTCGAGCAATTGGGCCAGGCGCTGCCGCGCGCCGAAGAGAATCGGGGTGCCGTGAGCAAACAAGATGCGCTCAAATGAATAATCCAGGAGCGTCGGCAACCATTTGCGCATCACTTTCGCGCTCAAGCAGTATTTCGGCGGGAGCAAAGCGAAACCATAGGGTTCGAAGTTGATCAAGGCATCTCCAATGATCAGTGTCCCCCCATCAGCGTCACAATAGACGGCCATTTCGCCGGCCGGGGCGCCATCTATCGGAACGGCGTTTAGGCCCGGCCCCACACGACTTCTGGCGTAACGCTGGACCCGAAACTGGCAGGCGAAGTCTTCTGCGGCGCGTTCATGGTTCTCGTTGGTTACGACGATTCCGGCAATCGACCCGAGGTCGCTAAGTTCGGAAATGGCGTTGGCTGCCAACGGAACCGGATCCACCAGGTAAATTCCGCTGCCCGTTTGGATCGCGGTCGAAAACAGGTCGGCTTTGACGGCGGGATCGTAGAGGTGCCAAATCCAGATCCCCGGGCTAACCAGTTCAAGTTCTGCGGCGACGGGCATGGTGGAACGATCATCGGCGCAGAGGAACTCTCTCTCAAGACTGGCTTTAGGAGCGAAGGTCGGAAAGGGGTGGCACCGTAGCTGCTATACGGAATATAATTACCATAACATGATCACCTTCTCCTACCAAGCCCGAGATATGTCCGGGAAGATCGTTTCCGGCATCCAAGATGCACTGAACGAAGACAACGCCGTTACCAGCCTGATGAGCCGTGGGCTGATGGTTTTGTCGCTTCAGCAGAAAGCAACTGCGACCAAATCGCGCAAGAAAACCTGGTCGGTCAAAGAGACCGACCTTGTTCTATTCACTCGACAGCTCTCCACGATGATCGAGGCCGGCATTTCGCTGGTCCAGGCCTTGACCGCTCTTTATGACCAGTGCGATCCAAAACGCCAAAAGAGCCTGCGCCACATCATCAGTGATGTAACCACCCGCGTGCAGGGCGGCGAAACTTTTCACGAATCGATCGCGAAACATCCGCGCGTTTTCGATCGGCTTTTCGTAAGCATGGTGAAGGCCGGTGAACACGGCGGCTTGCTCGCGGAAATTCTTGACCGTCTCGCGGGCTTCCTCGAAGCGAGCGCGCGGTTGCGTAAGAAGATCAAGTCGGCGATGACCTACCCGGTAATCGTCATTTGCATCGCGATGGCGATTACAACCTTCCTGATCGTGAAGGTGGTGCCGATCTTTGGCGAAATCTTCCAGGACTTCGGCTCGAAGCTTCCCGCGCCGACGCAGTTCCTCATCGACGTCAGCGATTTCATGCGCGGTGAATGGTATTTCCTGCTGGGCGGAGCCGGCGCTATTTTCTTCAGCATCCGAACCTTCCTCCGCTCGACGCGCGGCAAACAGCTCTGGGATCGTTGGAAGCTCAAGCTGCCAGTGTTCGGCCCGCTGGTTCACAAGATTTGCATGTCCCGCTTCGCCCGCACGTTCGCGCAGCTCATCCGGAGCGGCGTTCCGATCCTCGAAGTGCTCGACATTGTCGGCGGCGCCTCGGGTAATCACGTGGTCGAGACGAGCATTAGAGGCGTGAGCTCCGACGTGGAGAAGGGCGACAATCTTTCGGTCGCGCTTTCCAAGAAAACGATTTTCCCGCCGATGATGCTGCGAATGGTCGCGGCCGGCGAAGCGACCGGCAAGATCGACACGATGTTGGAAAAGATGGCCGACTTCTGGGACGAAGAAATCGAAGCCATGCTCGACGCATTGACCTCGTTGATCGAGCCGATGCTGATCGTTTTTCTCGGGGTGATCGTGGGCGGCATCGTGATCGCGATGTTCCTGCCGATCTTCAAACTCAACGAAGTAGTTTCGCAGGCCAAGAGTTAGATTTCGCAGAGCAAGCTAAGGAGAAGCCTCGCTCATGTGTGGGAGGAGTGGGATCGAAAGGTCCCACTCCTTTCGCGTTTTCGGGTCCGATCGATTACGGCGAGGAAAGAGCGGTGACAGTTTCCACCTTCGCGTACATCTCGCGGTAGATTCTTTCAATCGCAGCGGTGGGGTCCTCGAGCATCATGTTTTCCTTGATCACGCTGGCATAGATCGCGAACGAAAACGGCGAAACCGTGCGCAACTCCAGCAGCTTCCAATCGAACGCCTGGACCTCGTCGAGAAATCGATAGGCGGCCTCTGCGTCGAGAAACGTGTGCGTCGCCTGCCGGTATGCTTCGATCAGAAGCGGATGATCGGGTTCATGCCGTTCCAGGACACGAAACAAAACCTCGGCACTCCAGCTTAATTGTTTCTGTTTTCGTTTCTTGCCCGGCAGATTGCGCGGCACCATCAAACCGGTTTGGGCTACGCCTCGGAACTGCCACTTCACCAATTCGGATCCTCGGAGCGCTGCGGCAAGATCGCGCTCTGCATTGGTATGCGTGAAGCACTGTTGCAAATCGGCGAGCGGCAGTTCCTGAAAACGCTGCAACGTGAGGAGGAACCCGTAGTCGTCGATCGTGACCAGGGCGTTGCCGCCAATTCGTTCCTTTACGCGCAAAGCCACGATCCGCGACAAGGCGTCGTTCGCGCTTCGTCCGATAAGTGAATGAAAAAAGTAATGCGAATGCCGGCCTTCACGATAGAGCTCGATCAACATTTTCCGGCCAACCGGGATGTCGGAAAGACTCAACTGCGCGCGAAACAATTCGACGATCGCCTGCGCGTTTGCGGTTGAGATTTCGTAGTGCTCGACCAGCCAATCGGCGATCGCAGCGTCGTCGGAACTGCTTCGAACTTGTGCGTCCAGTTCGGTGCGCAATTGTCGGACGGCTCGGGCGAGACCGGAACTGAGCGGCATCTTTGCCGCATTCCAACGCGGCACCGTCGGCAACTCGCCGTCGGCGCGCTCGACATCAGCTTCCTGCACGCCGGTATCGATCAAACGCACGATCCTCCCGCCGAGCACGAACAGATCGCCGATGCGCAATTGCTTCACGAAATTTTCCTCGACCGATCCGAGGCGCCGTCGTCGTAAGAGCACGTCGATGAATCCCTCGGAATGGATCGTGCCGATATTGACGAGGAATTCACGCGCGATCCTCGAATGCGCCAGGCTAATGACGCCATCTTCGACGCGGATTTTTCCGAATACGCCCGCGTACTCGCGTTCGAGCGCGGCGCCGCCACCTTCGAGATATTCCAGGATGCGATCGAATTCTGTGCGAGTCAGGTCGCGAAAGGGATAGGCACGTCGAACCAACGCGAAAACTTCGTCGCTTTTTATCGGCGCCACCGCCGCAATCCCGACCACATGCTGGGCGACGACATCGTACGGTTTTTCCTGGATCTTGATCGGATCGAGGGCGCGTTCACGGACCAGCTTCGCCGTCACCGTCGCTTCCACGAGGTCATTGATGTTCGTCGCGACGAGCACGCCGTGACTGTTGCGATCGAGCGAATGGCCGGACCGTCCGATCCGCTGGATCGCGCGAGACACGCCCTTCGGCGTCGCCACCATGACCACCAGATCGACCGCGCCGATATCGATCCCCATCTCCAGGCTCGTCGAGCATACGACTGCGCGCAGCTCGCCGTTCTTCAAACGGTCTTCGACCTCAAGCCGCACGCTGCGATCGAGTGAGGCATGATGAATTTCGATCTGCGATGCGAGATCGGGCAGCAGTTCCTTCAAGCGCAATCCCACCTGCTCCGCGGCGGATCGGACATTGGTGAAGACGAGGACCGATTGCCGGCGACGAATCAAATCCGCCAGTTCCGCGTAGAGTCTCGCGCCGGTGTATCCGGCGGGCGGATACGGTTTGTGCCGGATTGGCGAGAACACCTCGACGAGCGATTCCTTTTCCGTCTGCGCTTCCGCGATTCGGCATTCGCGACCTTCGCCGACGAGGAAGCGCGCCAGCACGTCGAGCGGCGCCGCCGTTGCCGACAATCCAACGCGGCACAGCGGCGTCGCGCTTGGATTTGTCAGCGAACGCAAACGCTCCAGCCGTTCGAGCGACAACGTCAGATCCGCGCCGCGCTTGTTTCCCGCGAATGAGTGCAGCTCGTCGACCACAACGAACTCGCAGGTGTCGAGATGCCGCGCATACGTTTCCTGGGCCAGCATCACGGCGAGACTTTCCGGCGTGGTGATGAGAATGTGCGCGCCGCGTTCGCGAAATTTCACGCGCTCGGCCGATGGCGTGTCGCCGGTCCGCAAAGCGATCCGCAGTTTTTTCTCCAGACCCATTCCTGCGATCGGAGCACGGATATTTTTGCCGATATCGTAAGCCAGCGCGCGCAACGGCGAGACGTAAATGCATTGCACCTTGGTAGGGACATTGCGCTGCGATGTCCGCGCCTGGCCCGCATCGAGCCCTCGCACGAGCGCATCGAAGATTCCGAGGAACGCCGCCAGCGTCTTGCCGCTTCCGGTCGGCGAGGTAAGCAGGATCGATTCGCGATCGAGAATCGCCGGCACGCAGAGTCTTTGCGCGTGCGTGAAATTCGGATAAGCGCCGCGAAACCAACTCGCCAGTTGCGGATGCAACCGCACGAGCAGATCGTCAGCGGACGTGGAGGTTTTGTGGCCCACCCAATATCTTTGACTCGCTTCTGCGCGCCGTCACCTCGCCGCGTTTCGGGCCCGATGAAAGTTCGTCTCGTCCTGCCGATCTTGTTCCTCGTCGCCCCGCTTGCTTTCGCCGGCCGTTTCGATTTTCCCAAGGAAAATCCGCTGGTCTCGATTCAAATGCCGGAGCAGTGGCAAACCGCCCTCGACGGAGACAGCGTGACGGCGCATCCGGCAAACAACCCGAAAGTCATGATCTCCGTCTTTCCAGTGTCGGGTGCGAGCAATCTCAAGGACGCTTTCGCCATTGCGACGAAACAGGTCAGCGCAACCTATGGCGACGTTAAGATCGGGAAACTCGCGGAACAACAACAAGCCGGGATCACTTTTTACGGCGGGCAGGGCGAAGGGGAAAAAGATGGGTTCGAGCTGATCCTTGCCGTGGCCGCATTGAGTCCCGACGGCAAACATTTTTTCGGCCTCGCCTGGACGCGCGACGAAGCTTCCGGCGACGGTTACATCAAAGACATCGATCGGGCGCTCGCCTCGATTCAGCCATTCAAAGAAATGCCCAAACCGGCGAAGTAGATCTTGCCGCTTTGCACGGCAGACTGATTCTACCGCACGGCTGGACGATTTTTCGGTGCGGCTGGCTCATTCTGCCGCACGGCTGACGCATTTAACCGTGCGGCTGATGGCTTCAACCGCACGACAGAAGGAAGCTACCGCACGGCAGAATCGTTCAACCGCACCGGTAAACTGCCCAACCGTGCCCGTGCAGCCCCGAAAACCGCGGTTTTCAGCGCAAACCGCACGGAAAAGGCCGCGCGAGGCCCCGTAAGCGCATTCCGTCACGTAAATCCCCGCCTCGACCTCTGCGAACTCCAGATCGACCGCACCGGCCCGGCACAGCCTTCGGCCCGCTCGCCTTCGACACCACCCCCGGCTACGTCGACACCGAGCCCTTCCCGGCCGCTCCCACCAAATGGACCTACCGCGCCATCTACCGCGTCAGCGACCAGCGCGTCGGCCAGTGGAGTAAGTCGGTGAGTTCCACGGTAGGCGGATGATTGATGGACTCCAATGCTACGTGAACCGTCGTTCGTATTCGCGCGAAATCCGCGTAAGTACGGCCGAGTACTCCATCTCAGTATTATCGAGATCCACCCACTCGAAAGGAAACGGCCGCAGGTTGGTTGCCCGGAATCGCAGAATTTGAAACTCGTCGAACGCGGAACGCGCTTTTTCATTTAGGCGCTGCTCTGCTTGGGCCGCTTCTTGAATCGGGTGCTTGTAACGTTTGCCGTCAGTCGGCCATTTCTTACGGCCCTCGAAGGAAACGTATTGATCGGCGAAGTTTACACCCACGAACGTAACGCAGATCGGATTGCCGCCGCCTCGCTTGAATTGAGTCACTTGATTAATCAGGTCGGTAATGACCCGATCGATTTGTTTGATCATTGCCTTCGCGAGAATTTTTGTTTCTTCACCAATCTCAATGGTCGCAACTGGCCCACGCGCGACAAGCATCCCTTTCTCGATGAGTGCGACAGCCGCTGGCACCAGCTCTCCGAACGTTCCGTCGCCACGCCGTCCAGGTTTGCCTGTCATCAAGTTTCGCAAGTTCACGACTCGTTCGTGGCGCTGAACACGGTCAGTGAGTCTTGTTGATTTGCCGAGCGTGACTAAGTCTTCATAGAGATGCGAAGCGACGAGGTCGCCCAGGTTCGCGATGCGATGACGATAGGCCTTGCCTTCAAAGAGGCTACGAAACGTTCGGAGAAGTGCGTACTTCTCCTGCGTCATCGCCTAAGGATGTGAAGAGTCGAATGCGTCGCTCCGAACATACGCGGCATTGCCGTCGCGAGTCGTAGACGCTGTTCGGCGATCTTTAAATATGTTGGTTCTATTTCGTTGCCGATACTGTTTCGCCCAGTCGTCACCGCCGCCAAGCTGGTTGTTCCGGTACCGACGAAGGGATCGAGAACTGTGTCGCCGGCGAACGAGAAGAGTTTTATTAATCGCTCTGCCAGGGCTTCGGGATAAGGCGCCGGATGTCCTCGTCTGGTCGATTCGCCTTTAATATCGAACCACGCGGAACGCAGCCACGATTTCATTTCAACTTTGTTCAGCATGGAGAGCGCCTTTTGCATAGCCGAGGGCGAGCGGTATTCGCCACCCTTCCGCAGAAACAAAATATATTCGGCGTCGTTCTTGATGATGGCGCCCGGCTGGTACGGCTTTCCGTAAAAGCCTGCGCCATTTCCCTTCGCTTCTGTGACGCCGTTCGCAATCTTGAACCACATGATCGGCGTCAGTGCGTCGAGACCAGCGGAGCGCGCACGCACCATTATATCCGCATGCAGCGGCATCACGCGATGCCGACCTTGCTTTCGCGGAATGCACACATCGCCGACTACGCAGCAAATCCTGCCACCGGGAGCGAGAACGCGGGCACATTCTCGCCAGACCTTGTCGAGCTCCTCGAGGAAATGGTTGTAGTCGACGATCTCGCCTAACTGCCGTTTGTTATTCTCGTATTTCTTGAGCGTCCAGTACGGCGGGGAAGTGACGACTAGATGAACGCTGCCATCAGGAATCCACGATAGATCTCGCGCATCTCCAACTCGCAGTGTGTGCGTCGTTTTGTCAAAGGGTGCGGGCCACGGATGACTACGGAAGTGTGTGTTTAGCGCTAGCAATTGATTAATTGCGCCGCGTTTGTTGTCGGCAAAGCGAGTAAGTGACTCCTTCGGATCGAGAGCATCCGGCAATGGATCAACACGTTTCTCTTTCGGGCGATGATGCCGAAATCCATTGGACGCAGGACCAGTTCCATTAACCGGTTTGCGCACCAAATAAAGCTGCTCGTGTTCTTCGACGACAGCGGTTCGTTTCTTTACGGGGGTTGCGGCTTTGCGCATGGTGATCTTTAGCACGCGTCGTTTCGCGACGCGATAAAATTGCTCGACGAATAGTGTCGAATTAGGGCGTGTTCGTTGCGGCCGTCGGTCAACGACGCGGCGTCGGATACGCCGCCGGACTCTTATTGCCGTCCTTGTCGATCGCGCGGACGCCGAAGAGGGCGTTGTCTTTTGAAACGGGGACGGTAAATCGAGTAACGTTGCCGACCGAAAGGGTGTGCTGCCAAAGCGCGGCGGTGGTGTCGCGCCAGACAATTTCGTAGCCGGCAAGGTCGGGCTCGGGGTTTGGTTTCCATTCCAGAGTCGTGTCGTTGGTGAGTCCCTTGGTTTCGACTTCGACGTTGGCGGGCACAGCGGGGGCGAGGGCGAGCGCGCCGAGGGCGGTGGCGTTAACGCGCGCGACCTGCGCGATGTAATCGAAATCGCAAAACTCGGGCAGATCGCCAAACTGGACGCCGTTTTCTTTCCGCAGATCCTGATGTTGATGGCGGAAATCTTCATTCGGTTCGGTCATTCGAACGGCGGGAAAACCGGCGTCGAGAAACGGGCTGTGATCCCCGCCGCGGAGATAGCGGTCGCGCCGGTAGATAATGTCGACGGTCATTCCGTGAACGTGCTTTTCGGCTTCGGGCTTTATGAACCGCGCCAGTTCGCGCGCAAGGCTGTCGTTCTCACCGCCAGTGCGCGCGAGCGTTCGTAACGGATCGGGCATTTCCTTTAGCGGCGGGACTCCTTCGGCGAAAAGCCGGACGTGATCTTTTGCGACGCGGCCATCGTCGGCGTGCGAGCTGCCGATGATGTCGTTGGTAATCATGCCGGCGATGTTCCAATTCTTCTCTTTCGCCATCTTGGCCCAGTGGGTGGAACCGAACAGTCCCTGTTCTTCGCCGGCGACTGCCATGAAAACGAGAGTCGCGTCCCAATTCTTTTTCGACATGACGCGCGCCATTTCCATGATCGCGGCGACGCCGGAGGCATCGTCATCCGCGCCGGGCGCATCGGCGGTGGCATTCATCACGTCGGTGACGCGTGAGTCGTAGTGACCGCTCACGACATAAATGCGATCGCGGGATTCCGGCTGCGTTCCGCGCAAGGTCGCCACGACGTTAACGACCTGGACCGGCTGCGGATTGCGTTCACCCGGCGGCTGGGTGAAATCGTCGAGCGTAACTTCGAGGCGGCCGCCGTTCTCCTTGCTGTAACGTTCGAACTCCGACTGAATCCAGCGTCGCGCCGCACCAATGCCGCGCGTCTCGCTTTGCGCATCGGAAAGGGTGTGCCTCGTTCCGAAGCTGGCGAGCTTCCGGATCGTCGCCTCGATATTCTTCGCGGAAATCTCGGAGAGAACGGCGGTGATCTGCGGGTTCTCTTTTATTTGTGGCTCGGTTTCGGGCGTTGTTGCTGCGAACGCGAATGCGCACGGCGCAAAGGCAAGAATGACGATTAATCTCTTAGGCATCGGTCGGCCAATTTCTCTCCGCTGATGCGCATATGGAAGCGGAAAAGTTCGGTGCGGCGCTGCGGCTCTACGGTTTTTGTTCGGGCGCTTTACTGGCTTCTTTGACGAGCTCATCAATTGCCGGCATGAAATCCTGTCCGCTGAATTCCTTGATGATCGCGGCGTGCCGCCGCAGCTCTGCTTGATACAGCGGCTCCAGATAAATGGTGGGCGACGGATACAGGAAGGTTTGCTCGCCGATATTCAGAACGCCGTCGACGACATCAGCCAAGGGCGGCCATTTCTTGTGCGGATTCGTGGTTGCGATCAGCGAGAAGTCCGCGGTTTGCAGATCGCTTCCCCGGACGATTTTGAAACTTGGAGCCGGCGCCAGGTGCAACGCGGTCGCGACGGTGGTCGGCGCGGCCACCATGCAGAAAAGCGCGCCGGGATGTTTGCGTTCGATGAGCTGGGCCGCGCGCAGACCGTCTTCGTCTCCTTCCGGCGTTCGCTTTATCACGTGGAATTGTCCCGCGAGCAGGAACGCGCGATGATGTTTTGAGAGAACCTCTCGCTCGACGACGTCCGCATAGCTCGCGTCGCGGTCTGCCCACGGTGCGTAATCCTTCGCCGTCTTTATCTTCGACCAATCCAGCGGCGGGTCCGCCAGGACGATCCGAACCGGCCGCGGACAAAGGTGCTTTTGATTGATCTCGCGCACCGTTTCGTAGAACTGCCGGTAAACCGGTGAATTCCAAGTGAGCGGCACGGACGTCTCTCGCCACAAGCTTTGCAGTTCCGTCTCACTCACGTTCTCGCCGGCAGCGAACTTGTCTGCCAATCCCTGAAGCCGCGAGTTGCCGAATTCGACGACGATATCATCGACCCGGCAGACGAACTCCGGATTCCGAATCATCTCCCGCATGAAAGCGTGCAACTGCTCCCACCGATGCAATTCGCCGATCATGATGAGCGGATGCTCATCGAATTGCTTCGCGATCTCGTGAATCACCGCTCCGGCTGATTCCGCCCGCCCGTCGACGCCAAGTGCAAACAAGACCGCGGCCACAATGCCGAGCCGCAATGACCCGCGCGTCATCGCGAAGTCGCCGTCATTATCTTTCCGGGTTCACGGGGAAGTGTTTGTTCTTCAGATTTTTCGCCACGTGCCCGGAACCATTGGGACAGACCCGGATGCAATGGCAGAAGCAGTTGTTTGGACGTGCCTGCAACTTGAGATTTCACTGTTTGAGAATCTGAAGCGAACTACAGCCCGCTTCACGCGATTAATTCGCGCGAGCAAGACTGCTGCGAAACACGCTTTTCTTCGGGATGCATCCCGCTAGCTTGGAGCCGCCCGCTGTTCGCTCATGGACGCCAGTTATTTCGACGCACGCTACAAGCGACACCCCGGTCGGACCCAGGTTTGGAAGGCCGTAGCCGAGTATTTGGAACCCTTCATCCCACCCTCCAGCCGAGTGGCCGATATCGGTGCCGGCTATTGCGATTTTATTAACCAGGTCCACGGCTCGATCAAGTACGCCATTGATACCAATCCGGATGTTGCCCGGCTGGTTGCTCCAGGCGTCCAGTTCATGTTGACGCCGTCGATTGAACGAATCGATCTCGCCGATCGCTCGATTGATGTGGCGCACATCAGCAACGTTCTGGAGCACCTGTCTCACGATCAGTGCAACAATCTCTTCGATCGCCTCGAACAGGTCCTGGCCGAAAAAGGCCGGCTCATCGTAATTCAACCGAATTATTTTTTATGTTATCGCCGCTATTGGGACGATTTCACGCACGTCCGGGCCTTCTCTCATATCAGCCTGCGTGATTTTCTCGTGTCGCGCGGTTACCGGATCGTGCGGCTGGAGCCCCGTTTTCTTCCCTTTAGTTTCCATTCATTTCTGCCGAAGTCTTACGCTCTCACCAGGCTTTATCTCGCGTCATTTTGGCGGCCACTTGCCGGACAAATGCTCGCGGTGGCGCAGCGCTGATGCACAGGCAATCGAAAGTAAGTGTTATTCTGCCGACCTATAACGAGAAAGAATCCATTCGCCAGGTCATTAACGATTTCGAAAACATCGGCGTAGTCGACGAAATCCTCGTCATTAACAACAACGCGGTTGAAGGCACGTCCGAGAATGTCCGTGGCACCTCAGCGGTCGAAATTCATGAACCTCGTCAGGGATACGGCGCCGCTATCCGGCGGGGCTTTGCTGAAGCCACCGGCGATTTGATTTTTGTTTGCGAACCAGATGCGACGTTTGTGGCGCGCGATGTGTTCAAGTTCCTGGCTTACTCGGACGATGTCGACATCGCTTACGGCTCGCGCACGATCAAGACGTTCATTTGGGAACGCGCGAACATGGGACTTCTTCTGAAATGGGGAAACTGGTTCGTAGCCAAGCTCCTCGAACTACTATTCAATACCGGCTATCTCTCTGATGTCGGATGCACCTATCGCATGATTCGGCGGGAAGCGTTGCTTAAGCTCCTGCCCCACTTTCGGGTCAACTCAAACTTCTTCGGTCCCGAAATGATGGTGCGCGGATATCAGATGGGATTTCGTTGCGTGCAGATTCCGGTCAACTACAGGGAGCGCACCGGCCGCAGCTCGGTCACCGGCAGCATGCGCAAGAGCCTTATTCTTGGTTCTCAAATGATTGTTCTGATCGTGGCGATGCGTTTTGGAATTGATAGATGGCTGCGCCTGCTGCGATGACCCGCCGCATTACGTGGTTGATTCTGATCCTGGGATTCATCGCAGGCCTATTCGTTAGGTATTCGCTCCTCTTCGAGATGGGAGGCGTCGATATAACCGAATACCAGAGATGGGGACGAGACGCGCTCACGATTGGCGTGCCCCACTCTTATCACGGCGTTTACTTTCCGCTCCAATATCAGGCATTCGAGTTCTGTGTGGCCGCAGCGAATCGATTCGGCCTTCCCTTTTACACCAGCCTCAAGCTCGCGAACCTGCTCTTCGATCTTCTTTTGTTTTCGCTTCTTCTTCTTTTTCTCGAAGAGCGCAAAGCATCGCCTTTATACGCCTTGCTCTATTGGCTCCATCCATGGTTTCTCACCGTCTTTTCACTCGGATACATCGATTTCCAATTCTCATTTTTCGTTCTCTTCGCCGTTTGGTTGGGACGCCGCAAAACAACCTGGAATTATTTCCTGGCCAGTCTTCCTTTGGGTTGCGCGTTCCTAATGAAACCCCAGGCGCAAATCCTTATCCTTGCCGCCTTTTTTTACTGCTGTTTCCGATGGCTCAGGACAAAAGATCTCCGGCCCTTCGCCATGCTTGCCGGTCCGGTGTTGTTCTTCGCGTATTACGAATGGTTTCTTATTCATACGTTGCGGCGACCGCGTTTCGTCCACGCTGCCATTCTGCCGTTGTCATACCTGAACGTCGCCAATGTCATGCCGGCGTTGACGGCATTGATGCCGAATATCTGGACCCCCGTGGCCTATCTTCTGAAACATCCAGGGCAGCAGATCGTCAGAGTGAGCGATCAGGTCCACCTCTTGCCTTACATTCCGGCAAAGTATTTGGCGGCTACTCTGGTGGTGTTGCTGATCGGCGCGCACGCGTATCACGTGGACCGCGAAGACCGGTCCGCAGGTCGCGAATCTTTCCTGACTCTCTTCACTTTCGCTTCGCTCGTTGTTCCTTTTCTCATGACTTCCGCGCACGAGAACCATTTGTTTCTCGGCACCCTCTTTCTGGTCTTGTTTGCGGCAGGCTCTGGGCCATTGCGGGTGAAGGTCGCGATCCAGGTGCTTCTCTTAGTCCAGACATTGAACTTGGTTGCACTCTACGGAATCCATCCGCAATCGTTGGCCAGTTCTCTGCGAGCCGTCTACTCAGACGCGCTAGCCATAGCCTATGCCTTTGTCGGTCTCTCTTGTTTCGCGGTCATCGCGCATTGGCTCTGGAAAGACGGCGCGGAAGTTATTCCTCCGGATTCACCGGAAAGTGTTTGTTCTTGAGATGCTCGGGCACGCGTTCGGTGCGCTCGTTTTCGATTTCTTCGGCGGCGACGACGAGGGCTTCCACGGCTTCGCGGCTTTTTTGGGCGCGGCACATGTAGGCGGTGGCGTGGGCGAGGGGGATGCGCGCTTCGGGGAGGCCGACGAATTCGACGGCTTGCTGGGTGGCGATGGCGAGCGGGAGCGCTTCGGGGTCGGCGAGGCCAACGTCTTCGCTAGCGAAGATAACGATGCGGCGCGCGATGAAACGAAAGTCTTCGCCGGCGTGAAGCATTTTTGCTAGCCAGTAGATGGCGCTTTTCTCGTCGGAGGCGCGCATGCTTTTGATGAAGGCGCTGATGGTGTCGTAGTGCGCGTCGCCTTTCTTGTCGTAGACGATGGCTTTCTGCTGAATCGAGTCTTCGGCGACGGCGAGAGTGAAATGGATGACATGCTTTTTGTCGGGAGGCGTTGTTAGGACGCCGACTTCCAGAGCATTCAGACATTTGCGGGCGTCGCCGTCGGCGAGCTTGGCGAGATGCGTGCGGGCGTCCGGATCCATCTGGACGTTGTAGTTGCCGAGGCCGCGTTCTTTGTCGGCGAGCGCGCGGTCGATCAGTTCTTCGAGCTGCTGGACCTTGAGCGGTTCGAGCTGGAAAACCTGGGAGCGCGAGACGAGCGCGCTGTTCACGTAGAAAAACGGGTTGTAGGTGGTCGCGCCGATCAATCGCAGATTTCCGCTCTCGACATCGGGCAGGAGGATGTCCTGCTGCGCTTTGTTGAAGTGATGGATTTCGTCGACGAACAAGATCGTTTTTCGCCCGGCGCTGCGGAGGCGGTTCTGCGCCGCGGCGACAACTTTCCGCATTTCGGCGACGTTGCTCTCCACGCCGCTGAGCCGTTCGAACTTCGCGTGGGTCATGTCGGCAATGACGTGAGCGAGCGTGGTTTTCCCGGTGCCGGGCGGGCCGGAGAGGATCACAGACGGGAGGCGATCGGCCTCGATCGCGCGCCGCAATAATTTTCCGGGCGCGAGAATGTGTTCCTGGCCGACGAATTCATCGAGGGTGCGCGGCCGCATCCGGGCGGCGAGGGGAGCCGAAGCGCTGACGCGTTCCTCGTTCTCCTCTTCCGCAGTCTGAAACAAATCCTGCACTTCGGAAAAAATACGGAGCGCGAATCCCCGCGCATCTTATATTCGCGCGCATGCGAAAGAGCGTTCTGGTTCTCTCACTCCTTTTTGTCGCGCTCGTTTGCGCGAACGCGGAATCGCAGCTGCCGTTTTCAACTGTGTTCAAGGGACGCGATAAGTTCGACCGGATCGTCGCCAAGGCGAAGGCGGAGAATTGGGCGGCGCTGCCGCTCGGCGAACGGACGGTGACCATCGGCAAGGAGCTAGTCGGAACGCGCTACAAAAATTACACGCTGGAAATCGATAACCGGATCGAAGCGCCCTCGGTGAATTATCTCGGGCTCGATTGCTGGACGTTCTTCGAAACCTCGCTCGGCATGTCGCGGATGATGGCGGAGCCGCCGGAGAATTGGACGCCGGAACGGCTGCTGCATTACATCGAGCTCGATAGGTATCGCGGCGGGAATTGCACCGGCGAATATTTATCGCGACTCCATTATCTCGAGGATTGGCTCGCGGATAACGATCGGCGCGGATTGGTCGAAGACCTTACGCGCAGCCTGGGCGGCACGAGCGTGCCGCATTCTGCGCGCGAAATGACGGTGGGCTGGCGGCATTATCGTTACCTGGCGGCGAACCGGTCGTTGCTCGGACCGCTTGGACAAATGGAAGCGCGGGTCTCGAGCCGGCCGCTTTATCAGATTCCGAAAAGCCGCGTGGCATCGATCGAAGGAAAATTGCGGAGCGGCGACGTGATCGGAATTATTTCGCGGGACGGCCGCCATTTGTATTCGACGTCGCACGTCGGACTGGCGCTACGGCAACCGGACGGGTCGCTGCACTTCATGCACGCCTCCGCACCGCGGAACTACGGGAAAGTCGTGATCGACTCGACGCTCTCGACTTATCTCTACCGCTTCAGTACCGATTCCGGCATTCTCGTCGCGCGGCCGCTCAAATAAGCGCGCTCAATTATCGAGCCGGAAGATTTCGTTGATGGCGATGCCGGTCGTTCCGCCCGCGCCGCGCACGATCGTGGTGTAATTTCCAGGACCGAGTGGAAGGAGGATCGCGGATTCACGATCGTCCGGCGGCGCCAACGTGCTCGCCTGAATCTCGGCGGCGTTCGCGTTTGTCTTCCAGTTGTCGTTACTCGCGAGCAGATTGCCGTTCGTGTCGTGCAATTCCATGACCGGATCCATCAATCGTCCGGCGATGGGCGTGCCGCCGACGCTGAGCGATGGGCCGAGAGCGCGGAACATCACTCGTTTCTGAGTGACGCCGGCGATGATGGTGCCGTCGATCAACACGTTGTCGTTCGTCTGCACATCGGCGCGCACTGATTCATTCACCAGCTCGCTGCCACTCGGCGGATCGAGGTCGTAGACTTCCACCACGCCGATGCCGGTGCTGTTGTTCGAGCCGCGCAGGACGACGGTGTAATTGCCGGCCGCGAGCGTCGCCACAATCGCCGATTCGCGATCGTCACTCGGCGGAAGACCGGTCTGTTGAATTTCCGTCTGCTGCGTCGCCTTCCAATTGTCGTTCACCGCGACGGTGCCGCCGGTTCCATCATGCAACTCGATCATCGGATCTTGTAACGCGCCGGGCACGCCCAGCGACGGTCCGATCCCGCGCAGCAACACGCGTTTGCCCGGCGTCCCGCGAACGATGAAGCCGCCATCGGCGATCTTGTCGCCGGTTTGCACGAGGGCGCGGCCGGAAATATTGACCAATTGGATATTGGGCGGAGTCGTCGGGAGGCTCGGATCAAACACATAACTTTGCGCTACGTCGATGAGGTTAAAGAATGAACCGCCGATGCCGCCGACGGACGGCACTGAATTCGCCGGACCCTGGAGCGTCATCGTGCTCGCGGTGACTTCGTGCAGTTTGTTGTCGATCGGGTTCGCTTCGGCGACAGCCGTGAGCGGAACATAAATTTTGATCTGGCCGTTTGCGCCGAGAGTCGAGACACAATTCGCTGCCGGCAGCGCGGTCGCGCCGGGATAAGTAAGAGTGACGCCGCCGCCGATTGCAGTGATGGCGTTCTCTCCGGCGAAGCATTGCAAGGCGGCGCCGTTATTCGACTCGGCATAGACGAAGAAATTCTTGCCGCCGTTCGGGTCGGAGCTCGATGGAACCAGCCACTGGGTTAGCCAAACCAAGTCCGTGTCCGGATCCTGCGCCGTCGTGGGCGCGAGACTGAGATTATTGATCTGCATCGTCACTTCGTAGCAGGGCGCGCCGGCACTGCAGGGCGCGGTTGTTACCTGGCGCATGCTCGAACCGATGATGTCCAGCTGCGGCATGTTATCGCTGACCGTGCCGTTGGTTTCATAACGACCGTCGCTGGGTGGATCGGAAACGGTGTTGAACGGCGCGATGCCGGACACGTTCACGGGCGAGGTGGCTGCCAATAATCCATCGCCGCTATTTTGCCGAACGAACATCGCGTGCGGACTCGTGCCCTCATCGATGTTGTTCGAATCGCCGTAACTGATCTCGGCCTCGCCTTGCGCGCCGATCCGCAACTGAAGGAAATCGCCGAGCGTGCGATCGCCGGCCTGCCCGCCAATACCGGTCGTGAACATGCTGCCGCGATGGATGAAATGTTCGCTGGCCTGGATCGGCGCGCTGAAGCTCGGCGAAGCGGAATGCGCATTCGTCGCAACGGTGTAGAACAAACTCCAATCGCACGTTTTCGGACAAGCGTCCGGACCGGTGGAGGGGTAAGTCGGCGCGCCCGTCGTGCCGTACCAGGCGATGCCGATGCGCCCGTCATCACCCGCCGCGATCCATGCATAAACATTGTTGCGCAAAGAACCGACCGGAATCGTCTTCGGCGCCGACCAGGTATTTCCCTGGTCGGTCGAAAAGGCATATTTCAAGATCGTGTCGCCCGTGACATTTCCACTGCCATCGACGGGCGCCTGTTCCCAAACCGCGTACAGATTGCCCGCCTTATCGATCGCCATCGTCGGAAAATTTCCGCCGGTATGATTCGAGCCGAGGTCTGCGACAAGAATGTCGGTGCAATTGAGGCCGCTCGGATCGCTCACGTTTGCGACCGGCAAGCCGAACGCGACCGGGAAACAACGGCCCATAAAAATTTTGCTGAAGTTTGCATCGTCATGCACGACGAAGATGTGTTTCACCGGCGCGGGCAAGGTGGCGTACTGATTGACCGCGATCGGTTGACCCAGAGTCGTTGCCAACGGGCTCACTTCATTATTGCCCATGATTCCTTCGTTGCATCCCGTCGCCGAGCTGACCTTGTTCGCCGCGCCGAACTGGACTCCGGCCGCAGCGCTCGCACCGGAAACCGGCGATCGATACATCACCAGAACGTTCGCGCCGAAACTTGTCACCGATGATCCACATACCGCGGGGGACTGCGCGACTTCGTCGTTGGTGAGGTAGATCGCGCCGCCATTCGTCGGATCGCCGTCGAATGCGTACCACTGCCGGTCCACGACCGCATCAGGAACACCTGTATTGCTGCAGGTAAAAGTCGCGCCCTGATTATCCGAGCGCGCAGTGCTGAAATTAGCGAGAGTGAGATCGGCAAAATAAACGTGACCGGCGCTGTCCACGCCGAGTTCCGTATCGCCACCGCCTGCGCAAACGACGGCCTTGCCGGTCAACGGCGTCGAGCCCGGAATCCATTTGAAAGTTTTTCCGCCATCGAGCGAACGCCAGATCCAGCTCGTGTTCGAACTGAGCGATCCGGGCGCACTCGTATAGATGCGGGTCGGGTTCGAAGGATCAACGCGCATCCCTTGCTCGAATCCGTTTCCTCCGATGCCGCTGATCACCGGATGACCGAACGTCGGCGCAACCGCGGTGGCCTCGGTAACAGCCGTCGAGTCGGATGAGGACGAAGCGGCAAAGCTCAAGAACGCCAGTGAAAGAGCCGCCGTGCCAAGCACGACGGATACGAGAAGGCGCGCCAGGAGCACGCCGGATTCTGAAGTAAGTTTTTTGCGCATGGGAATACCTCGGTTGCCAGAGGCCGCGCGTTTGCGCCCCATGTTCCTATCGCGATCGCACTTCCCCGGCTTATAGGCTTATCGCATCTGGCGCCTCGGGTGCGGGTAGGTTCGGCCGCGATTCCGGCATCCTTTCGAAGCGCGGCTCACGATAATCATTTAGCAATAATTTTCGTAATTAAGGGGCGCATGATCGCGCAGGGAATTCTTAGAGGGCTTCCGATTGCCTTTTGTTGGTGGATCGGCGTGGTGAGCGTAAAGGCCGACCGGTCTTTCGCTTTCACCCGGGACACGTTTTCGTTCGATAACGAAACGGCGCTCGAATATCACGATGGTCACGCGTCGCCGCGTCCGCGAACGCCCGGCGAAAAGCCGAAGCTCTTCACGCAACATTGTTTCGTGATGAGCCGGACCGTGATGCAATTCCGGAAGTTCGTCCGGTTCGATCCCGCCCAGGCGCCGCTTGGTGACAAGGAACTGGCGGATCGGATTCGAAAGATCACCCGAGTTCCGCCGTGGAGTGCGCCCTTCGCGGAAGCGGATCGAATCGTAATTCCGGGATACGCCAACTTCCGCGCGTTGAGCGAGGCGCATCCGGAAATTCTCCAGAAAAATATTGGGCTCGGATGGCCGACCTACTTTCGGCCGGGTAATTGGCGGATTCTTTGGCCGCACGGCTCAGCGCAACAAGCGCGGACGCATGAGGAACTGGAACGCCGGCTCCGTGATCCGGGCGGGTTCTTCGTTGCTTACCTGACAAATTTTCCGCGAAGCCTGAACATCAATCATGGTGTGCTGGTTTATGCACGGAAGCCGAACGACGGGTCGGCGAGTCGTAGCGATCGCTACGCCGTTTACGATCCGAATCATCACGACGCGCCACGCACGCTGGAATGGTCGGAGCGCGATCGTTGTTTTCTCTACCAGCACGACACCGATTTCGTGGGCGGCCGCGTGATAGTCTGGCAGGTTTACGGCAAACCGTTGCAGTGAAAAGTTAGGTGAGATTGGCTGCGCGGAGACTGGTGACCTGCGGGTCAAGGAGTCCGCGAACCTCGAAAATCTCGAGTGCGTGAGGCAGGCTCCTAATTGTCGCCTTCCCGATCGGGCGCAGATCGAACTCCTCGATCACGAGTGCCATGACATTTTCGCCGACGATGAGGTCGCTCTCCAAATCCTTGGTGAGTTCCTGGAGTTTCCAACTGACGTTAACCGCGTCGCCGATAACCGTGAATTCCATTCGCTGCGGCGAACCGATATTGCCCACCACGACTTCGCCGTGATTCAGGGCGACTCCGATTCGCAATTCCGGCAGACCGCGCACCGCCCAACTTTTGTTCAGACGCAGCAGCTCATCGCGCATCGCCAGAGCACAACGGACTGCATTGATTGCGTCCGCGCGCACGCCTTCGCTGCGCGTGTTTCCCCAAACCGCCATGACGGCGTCGCCAATAAATTTGTCGAGCGTGCCGCCGAAGCGGAAGACGCATTCCACCATCGCGGTGAGATATTCATTCAACTGAGCGACGAGAGCCTGCGGGTCGCTTCTCGCGGTCACGAATGAATAGCCGCGAATATCGGAGAACAGGATGGTCGCAGGCTTGAGCACGCCGCCTAACGACTGAGCATAAAATTTAGGCTGGTCGAGAAGCTGGCGAACGACGTTCTTCGAAACATATTTTTCGAGGGTGCGGCGGACGCGATTTTTCTCGATGCGTTCCCACGTTAAATCGGAAATCAGTCCGAGAAGAACGGTGAAATTTAGCTGGCTGAGGGGCGCCACCATGGGAATCAGAAGGGAGGCGCGATTGAAGGCGAGCAGCGCCAACCATAAACCGAGAGCGTCAATGGCAACGAGCGTGACCATGCGAAGCCACGGGGATCGGGCGCAAAGCGACAAGGCCACAGCGAGCGCCCCAGCAAAAAGGGTCAGGACGAGCAGGGCTCCCGGCGACAACTCGCGGATGAAGGCTCCGTGCAGAGCAGCGTTGATCGCGTTTAGGTGAATCTCCGGCCCCGGCATGACCCCCAGCGGTGTGGGATGTTCGTCGTGCTGCCAGTTTCCTTCAGCCCCAACGACGACAATTTTGCCGCGAAAGAATTCGCCCGATTGGTAGTTATGCTTCCAGTAATCGGGGACAAAAATTTCGAAGATCGATCGCGGCGCGAAACCTTCACGCGGTGGCGCGGCAAAACGGAGCAGTCGAGGATTGGAATCAGACGGGACCGCATTTGGAAGACCGGCCTTGAGTAAGGCGGCGGCGCTGAGAGAAGGAGAGCGTTCCGACTCCGGCCGGCGCATCTTTCCATCCGCCTCCTCAAACGTCATGGAGTATCGCGCTCGCCTAACGACTTCATCGTCGTCGGGCCAGAAGTTCGTGAACGCGACTCGGTCGTCGGGCGCGTCGGTCTGTGGAACGAGAGTATCTGCCGGCCGCGTATAGATGATCCCACTGGTGGAAGATTCTCGGGAGGGCGCCGAAAGGAAATTACTCCCGATCACGACGCGGTCTCGGTAATGTTCAAGTGCGAGGCGAAAGGGCTTGTCGCCATCGGTGCCGGTCGGAAACGTCAGATCAAAAACGACGACCCTTGCCCCGGCATCGACCAGACGCTGGAGAATGAGGCCATAAATCTCGCGCGGCCACGGCCATCGTTGGCTCATTAATCGGAGGCCACGGGCTTCAACAAGATCCGCGTCCTCGAGCCCATACAGTTGTTCCAGGTCTTCTCCCTGCTCGAGGCTTGTCGAATCCGAATCGATTGCCAGGAAGATGAGGTTCGGATCCCGCGTCGCCTTGTTTCCGGCCCGGGTGACAGCATCCTGGTAAAGATTGCGGACGCGGACGTAGGCAAAGGGCTCGTAGAACTCAAGAAAAAGCACGGCGCTCGTGGCAATGAGCGCGGTGAAAGTGATGAGGAGAGCGCGCTTCATGCGGATCAAAGGAATGGGTAGCGGAATCTGTGCCCCAGGACTGCGTCCATCGCACCGGCATAGAGGCTGCTAAACACGCGGCGTGGCTTCTTCTCCGCTCCGAATCATCTTTGTCGGGTTGGTCCTGGCTCCATTCTCATTGGGATTTGCCCAAGAGAATCATCCCGCTGTCGACCAGGCGCGATTGTTTCAGAGCACGCCGGGCGCGAAACCGGTCGCCGTGGATGCGAACGGCACCGCCCTGGCCGATACAGATTCTTACTCGGAAGACGACAGTCTCGGAGCGCAGGCCATTCTCAAGAACAACGTAAAGATCCCGACATTATTCTTTTCCGCTGACACCTCGCTGTTCTACACGAGCAATGCTGCGCTGACCCGACGTGATGAGACCAGCGACGAATTCTTTGTCACTTCTGCCGCCGCCAGCTGGACTCCGCATATCGCTCCCGGGGTCGAAGCGCAGGTCGGCGCGCACGCCTCGATCTTCCGTTACGATCGCATTTCCGTTTTGGACTTCGAGGACTTGGGGGCGGGCGCAGGTGTGACTTGGACTCCGCGGAATCTCAGCGGCGTCGCTCTCTTTGCGCGCTACGATTTCACCGAATTGTTGGATCGACATAGCAACGAGATCTTATCCGATCATCAATTCTCGTTTGGGGCGCAAAAGACAATCCCGATTAGTCGCGCGCAGGCGTTTTTCACCGGATTAGTCGCCAGCGCAGGCATATCTGATCCGCACTCCGACCAGCGCGACCAACTCAGCGCCTTCGTCGGATATCATTGCGTGCTCACCCGCTCCATTGATGCGGACCTGTCCTACCGGGCATCTTTCTACCGGTATAACCACGACGGCCGCGCTGATATCAACCAAGCCGTGGCGGCGAATGTGCGTTATCACTTCAATGAATTGTTCGAAGCGGACGTTTTCCTCACCTTCGCTGACAACCGCTCGAATAGCTCCGCCTTCGACTATGGAGTGCTTACTTGCGGTGGCGGCGTAGGCCTTCGTTTACGCTTCTGAACCGACGGGCTAGCACGGGAATTCTAGGAATTATAAAAAGGGCACGGCGAGTGCTTTTCCAAGGCATGATTCCTATGAAGAAGCTCGTTGTTTTCTCTTTCGCGCTTTTATCCGTCGCTAGAGCGAGCTTTGCCGGCCCACTCACCGAGGCGCAGGTGACCAAAATAGTCAACCGGGTGGAAGTAGTCGATCCAGCCAAGGGGACGCACGAGGCCAAACTTCAGGAAACTATCAAGGACCAACTCGAACTGAAGACCGGCGTGAAATCGCGCTCAGAACTTCTGTTTCAAGATAACACGCTCACGCGGATCGGGCCCGAGACCACTTTCAGCTTCAAGTCCGGCACACGCGACCTGACCCTCCAGAAAGGAACCATGTTGCTCCAAGTCCCAAAAGGACTAGGCGGCACGAAGATTCGCACCGCAGCCATTACAGCCGCGATCACGGGCACGACCATCATGATGGAGTATACGCCCGGCAAGAACATCAAAGTTCTCGTTTTGGAGGGAAGCCTGCGCCTTTCCGTTAATGGCGGCGTCCTCGGAGATTCGGTTCTGCTGCGGCCAGGCCGGATGGCGATCATGCGCCCGGATGCGAAACGTATTCCCGATCCCGTCACGGTGGATCTGCGGCGCGTCATGAAGACTTCTTCGCTCGTAAAAATGGCGAAGACTAAAGGCGCGGACCTCCCGAGCGAGGGATTGATTGACAAGGAAATCGAGGCGCAGGATCACGATCGCAATAAGGGCGCACTTATCGAGACGAACCTCGTTATCAATGGCAACGGCACGAGTGTGATCATGGAACAGGACTCGGCCGAACGCCGCGTCCTCGTCGCAATGAACCAGGCGCTCCCGAACGCCAATCCATTTGCAACGCCGTCGCCAGACGCGACGCCCACGGGAACTGATCCTGCGTCGACGGTGAGACCCGGTTCTACCGGAAATGGCCCGACGCCAACACCTCCGCCGACAACCGATCCCACGCCGACACCGCCGGGAACTGACCCAACGCCGACGCCTCCGCCGGGAACTGATCCGACGCCGACGCCTCCGGGAACCGATTCAACGCCGACCCCCCAGCCTACCGGCACACCGGGACCGTCTGAGCAGAACGACGAAGTCCCCACTGCCTCACACCTGGATATTCACGGAGGCGATGGCGATTCCCCCGCACCGCTAGTAATCGACCAGCCATTAAATATCTTCGGGACTGATAAAGGCGGCGAGGTCAACATTGATTCGAAGGATACCGTCACGCTCGCCTCGAAGATCAAGGTATCGCAAGCTTCCGGCCCGTATCGCAGTCGAGAGGGAGGGACGATTACGGTCGAAGGGCATAAGAAGACCGGCTCGGCTATTGTTGTGACCGATAGTGCGCAACTCTTGTCGCTTCTGGATGCATCTGCTCCCGGGCCGGGCGGCAAGATTGTGTTTAAATCCGACGGTGGAGCGATCGACATCCATGGCGCGAAAATCACGGCGGATCGCGGCGTGGTTGAAATTCGAAACGACAACACCGCGGGCCTTATCAATGTGAACCAGGCGACTTTGAGCGCCAGCACCGTCAAGATGGGGGCGCTGGGCAAGAATGGTACTTTGAATGTCGGCGGCGGCACACTCTCTGCCGACACAACGATCAAGCTTTACGCGGGCGGTAGCAATGGGACCGTGAACTTCACCGACAACGTGACGCTAAGCGGCACGAGCGTGAAAACGATTTCTGGGAATACCGTTACGGTCTTTGACGGGAAAGTTGTCACCATTAACGGTCCAGCTCCCGCCAATGTCTTTACCAATCATCCGAACTACTCGGGTTGGGGCGGAAACAGTTCCACCACCGGCACGTTCGCGGGACAAGGCGTGGTAACTGGTCCACTCAAGAATGGCCCGGGCTACTAAAAGCGCACTGCGCGCGAAACGCGGCGCCCGCCCATCACTCTGATTGCATCTCTAAATGACAACCGACGCCAATGACTCTGGTTCCAAGCAAGCCGATACGGCCACGGCAAGTGAGTTAAATAATCTTCTGGAGATCATTGCCGGCACCAGCTCCGTTCTCGAAAATGTCTGGGCCGGAAACGATGGCTCGCAGAAATATTTCGCCATGCTCCGGGCCAGCGTGGATCGCGCAGCCGAATTGACGGCGGCCCTCGCGGAGCGCGCTGGCGGGACCGATGAGAAAATCTTACTTCATCCGGATCTAGTCGAATTCGCCGGCCCTCCCAAAATGGCAAGCGCGCGGCCTCGAAAAGCTGCTCGGCTCTTGGTGGTCGACGACGAACCGATGGCTCTTGTCTTGGCCCAACGGATTCTCCCCGAAGCTGGGTTTGAGGTGGAGACCGCTCGATCTGGATTCGAATGCCTGGACTTGGTTCGAAAACGTCCACGCTATTTCGATCTCATCCTGCTCGATCTCTCGATGCCCCTCATGGACGGGGAGGAGACCTTCGGCAGGCTTCGAAGCATCAATCCTGATATCGTGGTGTTGTTGAGCACTGGCTTCATCGCGAAGGAGCGCCTCGATCGTATGCTGGCAGCAGGAATGGGAGGTTTCCTTCGGAAGCCACATCGTCCCCACGAGTTAGTGGCTCACGTTCGTTCGCTCCTGGAACGCACGAAAATGGTTCGGGCTGGTTGCATCGTGAATTCGCTGGCCGGCTCCTAGGCGAGATTACCCAGATGAGTGCCTGCCTTGCCAAAGCTTTTGATAAGCTCTCAGAAAATCGCCTCTTTGAGGGAATCGAATCCACCTTGCTGGATCGGATCGCACCGAACGTTCGAGCCGTGCAACTGCGTGAGGGTGAGGTGGTCTTCCGCGAGGGAGATCCGGGAGATGTGATGTACCTGGTCGGGAAAGGCTCCGTGAAAATATCGAAGTCCGGCCGGGGCGGTCAGCAGGAAACGCTCGGATTTATTGAGCCCGGAAATTTCTTCGGTGAAATGGCGTTGCTGGATGGAGAGCCACGCTCCGCCATGGCCACGGCGGCTGAGTCAACGCTTCTGGGCACCGTCGATGAGCCGACGTTCCAGCACATTCTCGAACTTGCGCCAAGCCGGTTGCACATGAATTTTCTGCGTTCGGTCACTCAGCGCCTGCGCAGTGTAAACTCCCATTTCATCACAGAGGTCATGCGCTCCGAGCGGCTGAGTCTGGTGGGAGCCATGGCCAATTCGATCATTCACGATCTGAAAAATCCGATCTGCATCGTGCGGTGTTGTTCCGAATTGATCGCACGGGACAGCAATGATGTTCGCATCCGGGAATTGGCCGGGATGACGGACAAAGCGGTGGATGGAATGCTTTCGATGACGCAGGAGTTGCTCGATTACGCGCGCGGCTCGACATCACTTTCCTGCGAAACGGTCTCGATCTGGCGTTTGCTCGACGAATTGAACCAGCAGGCTTTACGGTTGCTTCCCGGACACAACATCCAGTTCGCAAAAAATATCCGGTACGACGGAAATGTTTTCGTCGACCTTCCACGATTCATTCGGGTCCTGGCTAATTTGATCAAGAACTCCCGCGAGGCGATGCCCCATGGCGGCATCCTCACCATCAGCACCGATTTGGTAAATGGGCAGGTCGTGATCCGCATCTCCGATACTGGCATAGGAATTCCAGCGGAATTGCTGCCCAGACTTTTCGAGCCTTTTGTCACGCACGGGAAATCGCACGGTACGGGTCTCGGCATGGCGATCGCGAAATCTGTCATCGCGGCGCATAACGGAAAGATTTCAGTTTCGAGCGTACAAGGCAAAGGGACCACGGTCGACATTCGGTTGCCTGCGCCGGACGACCAGAGTTAGCGGCCGACACGTCAAGCGGCGGTCTGGAGATCGATCACGAATTTCGCGCCCTTACCAGAGCCTTCGCTGAAAGCGTGAATGGAGCCGCGATGCATCTCCACGATCGCCTTGCTGATCGCCAGCCCGAGTCCTAGACCTTCCCGCCGCGTGCCCCCTTGCTCGAACGCCTCAAAGATTTTTTCCAGGTTGTCGGGCTCGATCCCGATGCCAGTGTCGCTGATCTCAATGTGCAGCGCGTGTGGTCGGGGATTGAACGTGCGCACCGTCACGGCTCCCTCGCCCGGAGTAAATTTTGACGCGTTTTTCAGCAGGTTCCAAAACACCTGCTGCAGGCGCGATTCATCCGCGAGAACGAGGTGCTCGCGCGCTTTCAGATCGACGGCGAGTCTTAATTTCCGCGATGAAATTTCATCGCGCACGATTTCCATGGCGTGGCCTAACAAGTCGTGCGCATTGGATTTTCGCAAATTCAGTTTCAGTTTGCCGCGCGCGATTCGGGTCAGATCGAGAAGATCGTCGATGAGTCGCGCCTCGAGCTCGACGTTGCGACAGACCATTCGGAGCCCTTCGTCGACCTCGGGCGGCAGCGACGGATCGTTTATCATTCCACCGGCCCAGATCAGAATGGGCGTCAACGGTGTGCGCAGCTCGTGGCTGAGAGTGGCGAGGAACCGGTCTTTCGCCGCGTTCGCGGATTCGGCCGCTTCTTTTTGCCGTTTTAGTTCGGCGTCGAGAAGGCGGCGATGAATGAAGAGGCCGATCTGGCTGCCAAGCGCTTCCATCAATGAGAGAAGATCGTCGTCCGGGCGCACGGTTTCCGGGCTGAACAGTTCGAGCACGCCGTTGACTTCACTTTCCGCGACGAGCGGAAACGCGAGAGCGCCCTTGAGCTGCGCCGCGGTGGCTGCTGCAACTCGCGGAAAGTTCGGGTCGACGGCGAGGTCTTCAATCCAGACCGGTTTGCGCGAGGTCATCACGCGACCGGGCAAACCGTAGTCGGCCGCGACGACCATGGTCTTAGTCGTCGCGGCGAAGTCAGCCAGGGCGGGCTCGTCTTTGTGCCACGTGATCGAGCATTGCAAGTTTTCCGATGCACCGTTGCGCAACCAGATGGAACCGGAAACCCAATTGCCGATCGCGGCGACAGCTTCAATCACGCGCGGACCGGCTTCGGCGAT
>Ga0307470_10000007_pt1 | contig 154583 bp, 148 predicted proteins | sample atmos_gasesAM3C__FD_204565 | JGI IMG/M metagenome (GOLD analysis project Ga0307470, IMG submission 204565) | Hardwood forest soil microbial communities from Morgan-Monroe State Forest, Indiana, United States - atmos_gasesAM3C_05 | ecosystem: Environmental > Terrestrial > Soil > Temperate... | reverse complement strand
CCGCCGCAGGTGGTTTGGATCTCGCGGAGGCGCGCAAAAAAATCGTTCGCCGTTTTTGCGACAATGGCGCCGCCAGTCACGTCGGAATGGCCGCCAAGATATTTCGTCGTCGAATGCATCACGACATCGCATCCCAAATCGAGCGGCCGCTGCACGATCGGCGCCCAGGTGTTGTCGCACGCGCAGATCGCACCAGCCGCATGAGCGATTTCCGCCACCGCCGCGACGTCTGTGACCTTCAAAAGCGGATTGGACGGCGTCTCGATCCAGATCAGTTTCGTGTTCTTTTTCGCCGCGGCTTTCACGTCGTCGAGCTGCGTCATGTCGACAAAACTCACGTCCAGGCCCCAGCGCGCATAAACCTCGCGCAATAATTTGGTCATCCCATGATAAACATCCGTCGGCGCGATGACGTGATCGCCGGCGGCCAGCGATTGGAGCACCGCGCTGCCCGCCGCCAGGCCCGAAGCGAACGCTGCCGCTTCTTCGCCGCCTTCGAGCGCCGCCAGCGCTTTTTCCAAGGCATTCCGGGTCGGGTTCGCGCTTCGGCCATAAATATAGCCGTGCGGATAATTCCCTTCCGCGTCTCGCTCGAACGTCGTCGAAAGATGAATCGGCGTCGCGACCGCGCCCGTCGCCGAATCGACTTCGTGGCCGGCATGGACCGCGAGCGTCTCAATTTTCATTATCGCGTTTCTCGCACCTCGCTTCCCGAATCGCGAATTAAATTTGACGCCCCCTCTGCCCACGTTCAAATACCACCTGAATTCCTCGCCGGGGCATTCTACCTTCCGGCTTCGCCTTATGAGCATGAGCATTTACGACGACGAAGTTTTTAAAATGGCCTGCGATCAGTTCCAGGTCATCGCCGATTACCTCCAGATCGACAAAAACGATCGCGACCGCCTGATGCTGCCGAAGCGCTCGATGGCGGTGACGTTGCCGGTGCACATGGATGACGGCAGCACTCAGACTTTCCAGGGATATCGCGTCCAACATCACCTCACGCTCGGCCCCACCAAGGGCGGCACGCGCTTCGCCCCGAATCTCTCCATGGGCGAAACCGCTGCGCTCGCCATGTGGATGAGCTGGAAATGCGCGCTGGCGAATTTGCCCTACGGCGGCGCGAAAGGCGGCGTGGCTTGCGATCCCAGCAAACTCTCCCGGACGGAACTCGAAGCGGTCTCGCGCCGTTACATGCAGGAAATGATTCCGTTCGTCGGTCCGCACACCGACATCATGGGGCCGGATATGGGCACGAACGAACAGGTCATGGCCTGGTTCATGGACACGTATTCGGTTTATCAGGGCTATTGCGTGAACGAAATTGTCACGGGCAAACCCGTCTCGATTGGCGGTACCGAAGGACGGCGCGAGGCGACTGGCCGCGGCGTCGTTTATCTGATCGAGCGCGCGATGGACATGCTCAAGATGGATCCGGAAAAGAGCACGGCCATCGTCCAGGGATTCGGTAATGTCGGTTCGGTCGCGGCGCTCTCGCTCGCTTTGAAGACCGGCGTGAAAGTTGTCGGCATCAGCGACGCGACGGTCGCGCTTTACAATCCAAATGGAATCGACGTCGCGAAAGCGGAACAGCACGTCATCAAAAAAGGAAATCTCCGCGCGTTCGACGAAGCGGACCGCGTCGATCCGAATGAATTGCTGACGATGCCGTGCGATGTCCTCGTTCCGTCCGCGATCGATCGCGTCATCCACGCCGGCAATGCCGACAAACTGAAATGCCGGATCCTCGCCGAAGGCGCGAACGGGCCGACCAGTCCCGAGGCCGATCTCATTTTGAACCAACGTTGGGACGAGCTCTTCGTAATTCCAGACATTCTCTGCAACGCCGGGGGCGTGATCGTTTCCTACTTCGAATGGGTCCAGGGCTTGCAAGCCTTCATGTGGAGCGAAACGGAAGTGACCGACAAACTGTTCCGCATCCTCGAGCACTCCTTCAGCCAGGTGATCAAGCGCGCCAAGGCGCACAAGGTTTCGCATCGCACCGCGGCAATGGCGATCGGCGTCGAGCGAGTAATGAAAGCGAAACAGTCGCGCGGCCTGTTCCCGTGATTTGGAGCGGCGGTTTGTGACCGCCGATTCGACAGCGATGAGGTTTAGTCGATCCGAAGAACAGCGGGGCGATCGTCTTCTCGACGTTCTCACCGACGAAACGAATGGAGTGCGACTTATCGTTTCCCGGCTCGGCGCGGAACTGATCAGCGTGGCCCGGCGAAATTCCGCCGGCGACTGGATCGGGTTTCTGAATCGCGACAACGAAATCGGTCCGCCGGAGAAAGGCTGGGCCAATCACGCGACCGTGATGGGTTATTACCTGCACCGGATCAAGGACGAGCAATCGCTGTATCGCGGTCGCGAAATCCGCGGTGGCACCCACAGCTTTCTTCGCGGCAAAGTCTGGCATCACGCGCCGTCGAACTACGACGGAGAATTGACTTATCGGATCACGCCCGCTGATTTCTCGGCGACCGAATATCCGCTCAAGGTCTCGCTCGACCTGACTTATCGAATCGAAGAGACGCGCGTGGTCGTTGTGTTCCGTTTCACGAACAACGAGCCTGAACTCACCGCGCACGTTGGTTTCGGATTACATCCCGGCTTCGCCGCGACTTCGATCGACTCTTTCCGCTTCGAGATGCCGGCCGGAATTTACCGCCGTCATTTCTCGCCTAACAATTACCTGAGCGGCGAGACCGAAGACATCCACTTTGCCGGCGGCGAAATGCCGTTCGAGCGCGCGAAATTGCCCGGTTCTTACATTCTGGAATTCGTCGACGTGCCCGATCGCATCTTTATCTTTTCCGACCCACCTTCCGGACGCGTAGTTAAGATCGACCTAACGAGTGTGCCGTATCTCACTCTTTGGTCCGACGGTGGTCCGTTCCTCTGCATCGAACCCTGCTGGGGTCTTACCGATCATTATGAGCAGCGCGCCTTCGAAAATAAAGAAGGGATTCAGAAAATTCCGGCGGGTGGCGACCTCGCCGCGAGTTTCATTTTCGAATCGCGCTTAAAGTGATTCTGGGGAGCGCACGCGTCTCGCGTGTTGGTTTCGGCGTCTCGCCGAAACAAGCTTGTAAAAAGTTCGCGCCGGCGAGGACGCCAGCGCCTACACGCGAGACGCGTGCGCTCCCCGGAGATTAGATCCCCGCGAACGCCTGATCCAAAACTTCGAGCAAAAAGTCCGCGTCGGCTTTCGTGATGTTCATCGGTGGCGAGAAGCGGATCGTCTGGCCTTGCAAACCGCCTTTGCCGAGCAAAAGCCCCATGTCCTTGCAGCGTTCCAGGATTTCGGCGCACTCGGCTTTCGCGGGCTCTTTCGTGGCGCGATCTTTCACCAGCTCGATCCCGAGCAGCAAACCTTTCCCGCGCACGTCGCCAATCAGATTGTGCTTTTCCTTCAGCCGATTCAATCCGCCTAACAAGTAGTTGCCGATCGCGAGCGCGTTCTCCTGCAGCTTCTCGCGATCAATCACCTCGAGCACCGCCATGCCTTGCGCGCACACAACCGGGTTCCCGCCGAACGTGTTGAAATGGATCCGTTGCGAGAGCGCCTGTGCGATCTTCGGCGTGGTCACGACCGCGCCCAGCGGAGCGCCGTTCCCGATTCCTTTCGCCATGCAGACAATGTCGGGAATCACATCCTGAGTTTCGAATCCCCAATAATGCGAGCCGCATCGGCCGAAGCCCGCCTGCACTTCGTCCGCGATACAAACGCCGCCGGCCGCGCGGACGTGTTCGTAGACATGCTTCAAATAGCCGTCCGGAAAAACCACGCAGCCGCCCACGCCCTGGATTGATTCCGCGATGAATCCCGCGACCTGGCCCGGGGTCGCGTAGTCGATCAAGTTCTTCACGTCCGCGGCGTACTTCCGGCCGGCATCGGCATCATCGCGTCCCCAGTACCCGCGAAAAGGATCGGGCGTGATCGCGTGATGAACGCCGAAGCTATGCGGCGTATTAAACTTCCAGGTGTGATGCGCGGTCAGTCCCATGCCGCTCGCGTTTCCGCCGTGATACGCGTTCCGCAACGCGATCATATCGTAATTGCCGGTGTAAGCGCGCGCCAGGAGCAGCGCGAGATCGTTCGCCTCCGATCCTGAATTGACGAAGTAACAAACCTTCAGGTCGCCCGGCATCTTCGCCGCCAGCTTCTCCGCATACTGCGCGATGTTAGGATGCAGATAAATCGTCGTCGAATGCTGGAGCATGTGGTTCTGGCGATCCGCCGCCGCGACGACATCCGGATGACAATGTCCGACGCTGATCGTGACGATCCCGCCGAGCGCGTCGAGATACCGCCGCCCGTTCTCGTCCCAGACGTATTGCATTTTCCCTTCCACCAGCATGATCGGTTTTTTGTAGTAGAGAAAAATTCCAGGGTTCAGGAATTCGCGACGCAGACGCAGGACTTCGTCGGCGGACGGACCGGAATATTTGGCGGGTTGATGATCGAATGGCGGCAGCTGAGGTGAATTCATAGGTTTTTAAATCCAAGACGACGCAACGCGATGTAGACGCTGAACGCAATCGCGAATCCGACGAACCACGCGTAATTGTAAAGCGTCACGAAAAATGCCGGGACGCTTCCGGCATCGACCAATTTCACGGTGACGAGAAAACCGGGAAGGTTCGGCAAAATCGCAAGAAGTAGCGCGACGAGAGCGACCACGCTAAAGCCGCGGGTGTAACCATGCTCGGCGTCGTGCCGATATAGCGCGTTCAGATTCAGGTGCCTTCGGCGGAGCACAAAATAATCGGCGATCATGATGCCACCGATCGGGCCGAGGAGCGCGCTGTAGCCGACGAGCCAGGTGAAAATGTAGCCCGACGGGTCGGCCACCAGTTTCCACGGCATCATCAACACGCCGATGATTCCCGTGATGAGGCCGCCGGTCCGGAACGAAATCTTATTGGGCGCCAGATGGGAGAAATCGTTTGCGGGACTGACGACGTTGGCGGCGATATTCGTCGCGAGGGTGGCGAGACAAAGCGCGAACATCGCGACCACGAGCACGACTGGGTTTGTGAATTTCGTCAGGACATCGACCGGGTCCCAGATCGTCTGGCCGTAAATGATCGTCGTGGCGGACGTGACGGCGACGCCGATGAACGAATAAAGCGCCATGGTCAGTGGCAATCCGAGCGCTTGCCCAACGACCTGATCGCGCTGGCTGCGCGCGTAACGCGAGAAGTCTGGAATGTTGAGCGAGAGCGTCGCCCAGAAACCGATCATGCCGGTGAGACCCGGGACGAAGAACGACCAGAACTGTCCGGCTTTCGGCTGACCCGGATCGAAGGCGGACGGTTGGGCGAGAATCGGACCGAACCCACCGGCATTCCGATAAGCCCATCCGAGAAGAAGCAAACCGAGCGCGATCAGCAGCGGCGCTTTGATGTTCAACAAAAACCGGATCGACTCGATGCCTTTGTAAACGACGAACATGTTGATCGCCCAGAAGAAGAGGAAGCAGACGAACTCGGCCAGGGTGATGCCGAGAAGCGACGGCGCGCCTGGAGTCGTTAGTTCGGGAAAGAAGACGCCGAGAATTTTGTAGATCGCCGCGCCGCCGATCCACGTCTGGATCCCAAACCAGCCGCAGGCGACGAACGCGCGCATAAGCGCAGGCACGTTCGCGCCGCGCGTCCCGAATGACGCGCGACAGAAAACCGGGAACGGAATTCCGTAACGCGTTCCGGCATGCGCGTTGAGGATCATCGGGACGACGACGATAAGGTTGCCGAGAAAAATCGTGAGGATCGCCTGCGACCAATTCATCCCGCCGCCGATGAGCGACGAAGCGAGCATATAAGTAGGAATGCAGGCCGACATGGAAATCCAGAGGGCCGCGAAGCTGCCGACTCGCCAGGTCCGGCGCGCCTTCGGAACGGGCGCGAGATCTTTGTTGTAAAGCGTCGAGTGCTCGATCTCGATCGAGACTTCGACATCGGGCGCGTCTGCGATCGAACTCATGTCTGGGCTAGAAATGCGCCGGTTCCCGCTTCAGCATTTTGCCGCGGCCGATTGTCCCGACGAATTTTCCATCGCGCACGGCCACTTCGCCGCGCACGGTTACCAAATCCGGTCGCCCTTCGATTTCCCAGCCTTCGAAGGCGCTGTAATCGACATTCATCTGTTGTGTCGTCGCGGAAATTTTCCCGCGATACTCCGGATCGTAGACGACCAGGTCCGCGTCCGCGCCGATCTGGATCGCGCCTTTGCGCGGGAAGAGCCCGAAAGTCTTAGCCGCATTCGTGCTCGCGACGTTGACGAACGTATGCAGGTCGAGCTTCCCGGTCTTCACGCCGTGGGTGTAGAGCAAGTTCACCCGATCTTCCAGCGATGGAATCCCATTCGGAATCTTCGTGAAATCGTCGCGCCCCATCGGCTTCTGCGTTTTGAAATCGAACGGCGCGTGATCGGTCGCCACGGTTTGAATCTCGCCGCTCGCCAGTCCGTTCCAGAGCACCGGCTGATTGCTCTTGTCCCGAAGTGGCGGCGACATGATGAACTTCGCGCCTTCGAATTCCGGGCGCGCCGCGTCGTTCTTATCGAGCACCAAATATTGAATCAGCGTCTCGATCGAAACATTCACGCCGCGATGCCGGCCTCGGAGCGCTTCGCGCAACGCCTCATCGCAACTGAGATGCACGATGTAAACGTGTGCGCCGGTCAGCTCCGCGAACGTCATCAGATGATGGACGCCTTCCGCTTCGACGGCCGGCGGCCGGCTTTCGTGATGTTGTTCCGGTCCAGTCAGTCCGGCGGCGAGCAATTCCTTCTGCCGCTCCGCCACCAGCGTTTCGTTCTCGCAATGCGCGGTAACGATAACTCCAAGTTCTTTCGCGAGCTTCAGCGTGTGATACAACTCCGCGTCATCGATCCCGAACGCGCCCTTGTAGGCGAGGAAGATTTTGAATGAGCTGATTCCAGCTGCGACGATCTCGCGAAGCTGCGCTGCGTCTTCTTGATCGAACCTCGTCACCCCCATGTGGAACGTGTAATCACAGGCTGACTTGTCCGCGGCCTGTTCCTGCCAGATTCGGAATCCTTCCGCCGCGCTCATGTCCCGCGACGGACAAACCATCTCGATCATCGTCGTCGTCCCGCCGACCAGCGCCGCCTTGCTCGCCGTCTCGTAAGTGTCCTTCGAGAACGTCCCCATGAACGGCAGGTAAATGTGGACATGCGGATCGATGAAGCCTGGGAAGACATATTTCCCGCTCGCGTTAATCACCTCCGCTCCAGCCGGCGCGTCGATGTTGCGATCGATATGCGTGATCCGCTCGTGCTCGCAGTAGATGTCCGCGATGTAGTGCTCGGTCCCGGTTACGATCTCTCCACCTTTAATCAGCAACGACATAGAAATTTAGCCACGGATTAACACGGATAGGCACGGATCAAGAAAGCAAATCCGTGTTTCATCCGTGTTAATCCGTGGCCGCTACTTCTTCCAGACGTCACCGACGCCGTCCCCAAACCACCGGGTCGTCACGACTTTCTGCTGCGTGTAAAACTGCACGCCTTCTTTCCCTTGAATGTGCAGATCGCCATAGAACGATTCGTCCCAGCCCGTGAACGGGAACATCGCCATGGTCGCGGGAACGCCAACGTTGATGCCGACCATGCCGGCTTTGACCCGATGCTTGAATTCGCGCGCGGCTTTGCCGGAGTGAGTGAAAATCGCGGCGCCGTTTCCGTAGGATGATTTGTTCGCGGCCTCGATGGCGTGATCGAGGTCGTCCATCCGCATCACATTCAAGACGGGTCCGAAAACTTCTTCACGCGCGATGGTCATTTCGTCGCGGACCTGATCGACGATCGTCGCGCCCATGAAAAAACCGTTCGGAGCGGAATCGATCCGCGCGCCGCGTCCATCGCAAATCACTTTTGCGCCTTCTTTTTCGCCGCTGGCCACCAGGCTCGCGACGCGATCGCGATGCTGGGCGGTGATCACCGGACCCATGTCCGGTTGCATTTCGACGTCAGTTGGACCTACCCGGATCGAGCGCGCGGCCTGGACGAGTGAAGGCAAAAGCTCTTCGGCGGCGCGGCCGACTGTGATTGCCGTGGAGCCGGCCATGCAACGCTCGCCGGCGCAGCCGAACGCCGCCGTCGAAAGTGCTTCGACGGTTTTGGTCACGTCGGCGTCCGGCATCACGACGATGTAGTTCTTCGCGCCGCCATTTGCTTGGACGCGTTTCCCGTGGCGCGTTCCCGTTTCAAAAATGTATTTCGCAACCGGCGACGAACCGACAAACGAAATCGCTTTCACTTTCGGATGCGTGAGCAGCTCATCGACGCACTCGCGTCCGCCGTGAACGAGATTCAAAACGCCTTTCGGCAGTCCTGCCTTCTCGAGCAGCTCAATGATCATTACGACGGTGAGCGGAACTTTCTCGCTCGGCTTCAGGACGAACGTGTTCCCGCAGGCGACCGCAAGCGGGAACATCCACATCGGCACCATCGCCGGAAAATTGAACGGCGTAATGCCGACGCAGACGCCCAGCGGCTGGAGCAGCGTCTCGCAATCGACGCTGCGCGCAAGGTTCTCGAGCGTGTCGCCCATGAGCAGCGTCGGAACACCGCAGGCGTACTCAATATTCTCGATCCCGCGATAAGCGCTGCCGCGCGCTTCGGCCAGGGTTTTGCCGTGCTCGCGCGTTATGCTTTGGCAAATGCGGTCGAAGTTTTCCTCGACGAGTTGCCGGTAACGAAAGAAGACGCGCGCCCGTTCCACTGGAGGTGTCTCGCGCCACGCCGGGAATGCAGCCGCCGCTGATTCGACCGCTTCGTTCACCATCTCCGCGCCGCCCATAGGCACTTCCGCGATCACTTCGCCGCGCGATGGATTGAAGACCGGAGAGGTGGCGGTGCTCGCGACGTCGCGCCATTCGCCGTCAATGAAAGTGGGACAAGGTGAGAGTGCCATAGAAGTTCCTCTACACGTCACACGTCACCTGTCACTCGTCACTTTCTTCATCACCGCGCCAGCGCGTCCGATTGTTTCACGAAATCGTCGCCACTCCATTCGCTGTCGGCGCGGACCATTTTCTTCGTGGCTGCTTCTTCGGCGGCCGCTTTGTCCTTCGCTTTGCGCTCGGTTTGCATTCGGACCAGCTCGCGATGGGTCGTGAAATAATCGAGGCTCTTGCCTTTAAAATCGGCCAGCGTCTCGAACTTGTGTTTGTCCATGAAGGCGAGCAGCTCGTCGCACATTCGCTTCACGGATTCGTAACCGAACTTCATCACGCCGGTGCAGACTTGCGTCGTATCGGCGCCGAGCAGAATGAACTGCGCGGCATCGCCTCCGCTTTCGATACCGCCGATCCCGGAGAGACTCCGTCCCGGAAATTCACTTCGGATCATGGTGGCGATTTCCATCACCATTCGCAGGGCGATGGGTCGCACCGCTTTTGACGAATAACCCCCAGGCGTGGTGAATCCTTCGACCGTTGGCTCCGGCCGAAGCGTGTCGAGATTCACACCCATCACGCTCCGAATCGTATTGATGGCGGCGACGCCCTGACAACCGCCGCGAAACGCGGCCCGGCTCGGCTCGGTGATGCGCGTCACATTCGGCGTCATTTTTGCCCAGACCGGTTTTTTCGCAGCCGACATCACCCAGCCGGAGACCTCCTCGACGATCTCCGGGTTCTCGCCCATCGCGGCTCCCATTTTGCGCTCGGGCAGTCCGTGCGGGCACGAAAAGTTCAGCTCGAACGAATCCACCCCGGCATCCTGGCAACGCTCCACGATCTCGCACCACGCATCCCGGTTGTACTCCTCCATGATCGACGCGATCAGGATCCCATCCGGATGCATGTCCTTGCACTTCTTGAATTCGTCGAGCCAGATCTCGAACTTGCGATCGCTGATCAACTCGATGTTTTCCCAGCCGATCACATCCTTGGGATCGTTCGCGTGCAGCTTCGCGTAGCGCGGCGCCACGTTGATCACCTTCGACGAATCGAGGCTCACGGTTTTAGCTATAACGGCGCCCCAGCCTTCGCGGAAGGCGCGCGAGATCACGTTCAAGTTTGTTCCCGGCGGACCGGATCCAATGACAAATGGGTTCGGCAATTTCAGTCCGTCGACGGTGGTGGCGAGTGTAGGCATGGCTCCTCCTTGTTCGTGAGAAACGTCCTGTTTAACCATTCGCGTTCTAAAATTCGACAGAATTCTTGTGGCGGACGCCGCAGGGCGCGCCTAGATCGCAATTACGGTGACGCGGCAATATTCTCGGATTTTCCGGTGGCACGTTCTGCGGTATCTGCGGCGGCATCCGTTGCTTGGCCTGCTGAACATTCTGAGCGTGGCGCTTGGCGTGTCGGTTTATCTCGCAACGCAGATCGCCAACCAGAGCGCGAATCGCGCGTTCGCCGCGAGTGTCGACCTCGTTGCGGGAAAAGCGGAACTCGAGATCATCGCGCCGACGGGGCGATTGTCGGAGACGGTTTTGCCGCAGGTTACGGCCGTGGCGGGCGTGACCGCGGCGACGCCGATCGTGGAAGGATTTGTTTCGTTGCCGGATTTCCGTGGCGATTATTTGGAGATTCTCGGGATCGATGTTTTCACCAACGCGCCGTTTCGCACTTTCGATCCCTCGAACTTCGACGCCGGCGGTTTCGATATCCAGCGCTGGCTCGGGCCGCCCGGATCGATCGCCGTCTCGGAAGAATTCGTCCGGCAACATCACTTGAAACAAGGCGACAAGATTCGCGCCAGAGTCGGTGGCATCGATCGCGAACTGGAAATCGGATTCCTTCTCCGCAGCGACGAATCGTTCGATCCGCATTTTGCCGCGATGGACATCGGTTGGGCCCAGGAAGTTTTTGGCCGCCGCGGCGACCTCAGCGTGATCCAGTTGAAACTGTCGGAGCCGCGGCAGCGCGACGCGGTCATCGCGCGGCTCCGCGACATTCTTCCGAAAGATGTTCGGGTCGCCACGCCGGCGCGGCGCACGGAGGAAGTCGACAGGATGCTGGGTGGGTTCCAGCTCAACCTCACCATGATGAGCCTGGTCTCGCTGCTCGTCGGGATGTTTCTAATTTACAATACGGTTTCCGCCTCGGTGGTTCGCCGGCAACACGAGATCGGGATCCTGCGTTCGTTAGGCGTGACCCGAAATGAGATCCGCAGCCTGTTTCTCGCCGAGGCTTTCGTCCTCGGCGCGATTGGCTCGGTCCTCGGTTTGATCGGCGGCGTGGTTCTGGCGCACATCCTCGTTCGCGCCGTTTCGGCGACGATCTCGTCCCTTTACGTGCTCGTGAACGTCAGGGATCTCTCGCTCCGTCCGTGGGCATTTATCCTGGCATTCGTTGTTGGCCTCGGGTCCGTGATTATGTCGGCATTTTTCCCCGCGCGGGCGGCGGCGAAACAGCAGCCGGTCGAAGCGCTCCATGGCGGAACGCGGCTGGAACGCTCGGTGAACCCGTCGTTAGGTTGGTTCTTCAGCGGTCTGCTTTGCGTTTTTGCGACAGCGATCTTTTCGTATTTGTCTCTTTCGACGGGTCCACGCTGGCTCAGCTTCGGCGGCGCGTTTTTTATTCTCGCCGGCTTTTCCTTCCTCGTGCCGCGCCTGATGTTTCACTTCAGTCGTGCCGCGGGAAATGTGCTGCGGCGCTTTCGTTTTCGACGACGAAATCCGGCAATTGAAGTTCAACTGGCTGCCGCGAATTTGTCGCGCGGTCTGCTTCGCAATTCGGTTACCGTCGCCGCCCTCGCGGTCGCCGTGGCCATGACGGTCGGCGTGACGGTGATGGTTTTTTCATTTCGAAAAACCGTCGAGGCCTGGATCAACGACACGCTGCTGGCGGATGTTTTCGTTACGACCGCCGGCAACGAAGCGGGTGGAAACGCGTTTTTTCCAGCGGATGCGTTCGAGTTCCTCGCTCACCATCCGGCCGTGGCAGAGGCCGCCACCTTTCGCGAGGTCGAGGTGCCAATGGGCGACTCGGAAATAACTCTGGCCATCATTCGCGGCACGCGTCGACAGTTTAAATTTCTGGCCGGCGGTCGAACCGAGTTGATGCGCCGATTCCACGCTGAGCCGTGCGTTTTCGTCTCGGAAAGTTTCGCCCGCCGCCATCGCGTTCGGCAAAACGAAATGCTCGAGCTGACGACGCCCGACGGCCCGCGCGCGTTTCCGATTGCCGCGCTTTTTTACGATTACACGCGGGACCAGGGAATCGTTTACATGAGCACGGAAAATTTTACGCGCTTCTGGCACGACGATCGGATCCACAGCGTCGCGCTCTATTTAAGAGAGGGCCATGGCGCCGAAGAAGTGAGAAAAGAACTTTGGGATCATTTCGGCCAGAAACGTCACTTCACAATTTTCTCGAATCAATCGTTGCGCCGCCGCGTTTTCGAAATCTTCGACCAGACCTTTGCGGTCACGCATGTTCTTCTCGCCATCTCACTCTTTGTTGCGATCACGGGGATTTTCCTGTCGCTCACCATTTTGATTACCGAACGACAACGTGAGCTGGCGATCCTGCGCGCCGTTGGCGCGAGCGCGGGCCAAATCCGAAAGCTGTTGCTCTCGGAAACCGCGATGCTTGGTGCGCTCGCGGCTGCGGTTGGCGTCGCTTCCGGAATCTGCCTCGCGCTGGTTTTGACCGGCGTGATCAATCGCGCCTTTTTCGGTTGGACGATCCGTCTCGCATTTCCGTGGCGAACATTGGCGTTTACGCCGGTGTGGATTCTCACTGCCGCGATCATTGCCGGCGTGGTCCCGGCATGGCGCGCCAGCCGCATGGCCCTGGCCGACAATCTCCGCGACGAATGAAACGCTCGTTTATTTTTTTCGCGCTCGTGTTGGCGACTGCAGTCGCCGCCGACTGGAAGATTGCCGAGCCTGGCTGGCGCTACGAATTTCCGCGGGACCATCACGCTCATCGCGAATTCAAGACCGAGTGGTGGTATTTCACCGGAAACCTTTTCGACGCGGAAGGTCACCGGTTCGGTTACGAGCTGACGTTTTTCCGGCACGGAATTCAGCCTGCGGCCGAACGCGATCCGAACGCTTCCCGTTTCATTGTAGGCGATCTGAAGTTCGCGCACTTCGCGATTACGGATGTTTCCGATGAACGATTTCGCTTCGACCAGAAGACCAGCCGCGGCGCCTTTGGCGAAGCCGGGTTCGATGATGGCAACCGAATGGCGTGGATCGATAACTGGAATCTCATCGCGACGGGCGACGACAGCTTCGAGATCGCGGCCTCGAGCGAATTCGGATCCGTTCGGCTTCATCTACACGCCACGAAGCCGCCGATCGTTCACGGGGAAAACGGCGTGAGCGTGAAAGCAGCCGACGCGTCCAGCGCTTCCCATTATTATTCCATTCCGCGTTTTGAAACATCGGGTGAACTCGTCGCGAACGGCACGGCGCATCAGGTCCGTGGCGAGACCTGGTCCGATCATGAGTGGTCCAGCAGCCAGCTCGGCAAAGGCGAAGTGGGCTGGGATTGGCTTTGCCTCCAGCTCGACGACGGCGCTGAGCTGATGCTCTACCGAATGCGGCTGGCGAACGGTGGTGTGGAACCAAGTTCCAGCGGAACGTGGATCGCACCCGACGGCACCGCGACGCATTTACGCGCTTCGGGTTTTCAAATGACGCCGGCAACTTTTTGGAAAAGCAACCAGAGCGGCGCGCAGTATCCGATCGGCTGGCGGATCACGCTGCCCGCTCAGCGCGCCGAGTTCACGATCAAGGCCGCGCTGGAAGATCAGGAGCTCAAGCTCGGCGCCATCACTTATTGGGAAGGCGCGATCGATGCCGCCGGGACGCGCGACGGCAAAGCGATCAAAGCGCGCGGTTATCTCGAGCTGACTGGCTATGCGGGAACTCTCGGCGAACTTCGCCGCTAAAAATTACGCCTGGGTGTGCCGGGCGTAATGAACTTCCACGCCTTTCGGCAAAAGCCGTTTGCGGCCGCGCTGGCGACGACGTGCGAGGGTGGCGCGTCCGCCTTTCGTGCTCATCCGCGCGCGAAAACCGTGCTGGTTTTTGCGAGTGCGCTTCGAGCGTTGAAGTGTGCGTTTCATGACGTTTTCCGTTGAGGAGCGCCTACACTACGGGTGACCATCGCCTTGTCAATGCGGGCCCTTTGTGGAATAACCAGTCGCGCCCATGAGCGAAGTCGTTATCGAGCCGGCGGTGTTCGAGGATTTGGACGAGCTGTCCAATCTTCTCGGCGAGCTCTTCAGCGAAGAAAAGGATTTCCGGCCGGACAAACAGAAACAGCTCCAGGGGCTGCGCCTCATCTTCGAGGAGCCGAATCGCGGCCGCGTTTTTGTTCTGCGCCGCGACCGGACCATCGTCGGCATGATCAATTTGCTCTTCACCATCAGCACGGCCGAAGGCGGCTTTGTGCTTCTGCTGGAAGACCTCGTCGTCCACGATTCCTTCCGCGGCCACGGCTACGGCTCGCAACTGCTCGAATACGCGATCAATTTCGCGAAGCAGAAAAAATTCCTCCGCATCACTCTCCTGACCGATCGGCCCGAGCTGCGTTCCCAAAATTTCTTCAAGCGCCACGGCTTTTTCGAATCGCACATGCTCCCGATGCGTCTGCTGATTTCGACCGACACGCCGGCGCCCACGACTTTGTAAAACCGCAGGCGCGCAGGTCGCGTTTCCATTGTAGATTTCGATCTTCATGGGCGGCACGATTCGGCTCTTCAAGTTCAGCGGCATCACGGTTTACCTGCATTTTTCGTGGTTCCTGATCGCCGCCTACGAATTTTCGCGGCGCCTCGGTGTTTACAGTTCGCCGGTCTGGTCGGCTCTGGAATATCTCGCGCTCTTCGCGATCGTTCTTCTCCATGAATTCGGTCACGCTCTCGCTTGCCGTCAAACCGGTGGCATTGCCGATCGCATCGTTCTCTGGCCGCTCGGCGGCATCGCGTTCGTCAATCCGCCGCGGCGGCCCGGCGCCATGCTTTGGAGCATCGTGGCCGGTCCGTTGGTGAACGTCATCCTGCTGCCGATCCTCTCCATCGCGCTTTCCCTTTCCGGGATTCAGGCCGGGGAGCCGACCGATTTGGGCCTTTTTCTCTATCACGTCTGGTGGATCAATCTCGGTCTTTTGATTTTCAACATCCTGCCGATCTATCCGCTCGATGGCGGTCAGATTCTGCGATCGCTTCTTTGGTTTCCGCTCGGGGAAATTCGCAGTCTGCAGATCGCGAGCGTGATCGGCATCGTGGCCAGCCTCCCGCTCGCCGGCCTGATGTTCTTGCTCGGGACGCCGATTTTTTGGACGGCGATCATGTCGTTCTTCCTCATCAGCCGCGCCGTCGCCGGCTGGCAATACGCGAAAGCGCTCGTCCAGGAAGAGGAAGCGAATCGCCAGGCGCAATTGGTGCCGACGATTCCGCAATCCGAACGGCCGTCGGCTCCGCCCACGACCTAGTTTCGCCGGCTACTGTGTCTTCTTCGAATACGTAAACCAGGACGCCATCTCGGTGGTGACCCGGAGCTTCATGTCCGCCCGGAAACCGATCTCATCGATCGCTTTCGCCACGTCTTTCGCGGCGCTCGGCGGCAAATCCGATTTCGCGTAGCGCTCCAATTCCGCGATCCGCGCGGGGTCGGAGAAAAAGGTAAACAACCCCGGCGCATAACTGTTCGCGCCGATCGCGTCGGTTTTCGCGAGCAATTGTTTCATGTGCGCTTTCGCGAAATTCCACGCCAGCTCGGGCTGCTCGCTTTCCCGCCCGACTCTCGCGACGAGATAAGTGGCGCGACTCGTCGGCAATTCGTCTCCGAGCGAAATCTCCATTGTCCGCCCAGCCAGCTTTGGATCGGTCGCAGACGCGAGCGCGTTGTAGTAATTATTTTTTTCTTCGAAGCTCGTCGTCTTCAGCCCGAGCTCGTGGAGTTTGTTCCAGGTTGCTTCGTCCGCGTAACGTCCAACCACTTCCAGGACCGCTGCCCGCAGATCCGGCGCGAGCGATTTCGGCTCGGCGACGTATTTCTGAAAGCGCTCACGGCAGCCGGCCACGATCTCTTTATCGTCCAAATTACCGAGCGTCGTGATCAGGCTCGCCCGCAACAACGCGATCTTTACCGGCTCGCTGCTCTTCGGTTCCCAGCCGACCTCGTCGAGACTCGGACGCAAGATCGAGCGGGCGTATTTCTGGAACTCCGCGCGCTTCGGCTCGGATGCGAGCAAGCGATTGATGAATTCGAACACGAGCATGATTTGCTCGCGCTCGGCCAGCTCGGTCTTGGTCGGCAATTTTTCGACGAGGCCGAGATAAAGCGACAGCGGCGCGCGCTTGGCCTGCACCATCGCCCAGGCGTCGGTCAGCAAATTTACGCGGTCAGGCACGCTCAGTTTCGGCAGGTCCGCGAGGAGCAACTTCCACGACGCATCGTCGTACTGGACCCGATAATTTCCCGCGCCTTCGACATTCAATTTGATCGCGCGATTGCCGGAAGCATTTGGCAATTCCATCGATTTCGAGATCATCAGCGCGGTCGCCGCGGCGACTTCGCCCGGAATTTTGTAGGTGAGGGGAATCTTCCATTCGAGCGGCGGCGCGTTGTCGAAATGAACCGTGAAGCGCTCCTGCGTGAGGGTGATCTTGCCGGCCGCATCGCGCGCTACTTTCACCACCGGGAACCCGGGCTGCTCCGTCCAGGCCGCGGCGATTTCGGCCACTGGTTTGCCGGAAGCTTCCGCGAGCGCGTTCCACAAATCCGTGGTCGTCGTGTTCGACAGCTTGTGCGCCGCCATGTATTTCCGGATCCCGTCACGGAAGACGTCTTCGCCGAGGAAACTCTCGATCATTCGGATGAACGACATTCCCTTGCGGTAAGTGATGTCGTCGAAGGCGCTGTTCGCTTCCGCTTCGGTTTTGACTGGGTGCTGGATCGGATGGGTGGTCGAGCGCGCGTCGCCTTCCATCGCCGCTTCCTTGCCGAGGCCCGCGCGGCGCATTGGATCGCGCGGCAGATTTTTGCCCAGCCAGACTTCCCAATCCGGATTGAACTTCGTCGTGACCTTTGTCCCCATCCACGACGCGAACCCTTCGTTGAGCCAGAGATTATCCCACCACGCCATCGTGACGAGATCGCCGAACCACTGGTGGGCCATCTCGTGCGCGATCACCTCGTAGATACCTTGTTTCCTGCTCGCCGATGAATTCGCCGGATCGAACAGGAGCCCCGATTCGAAGTAAACGATCCCGCCCCAATTCTCCATCGCGCCGCCGAAACCGCCCGGGACCGCGATATGATCGAGCTTCGGCAACGGATAGGGCTGGCCAAAGTAATCGTTGTAATAATCGAGGATCTGTTGCGAGCTCTGGAGCGCGTAGCGGCCCATCTCCGCTTTGCCTTTCGTCGCGACAACGCCGTGAATGACATTCCCTTTCGGATCGTGAATTGCGTCGAGCTCGCCGGCGCAAAAAACGTTGAGATAACTCGCCATCGGCGGCGTGGCCGCGAACCGGATCTCTTTTGCTCCGTCTGTCTTTTTCTGTTCTTCAATCGGCATGTTGGAAACCGCCGTGAAATTTTCCGGAACAACCGCCGTTAACTGGAACCGGGCCCGGAAACTCGGCTCATCCCAGCAAGGGAACATTCGCCGCGCATCGGTCGCTTCGAACTGCGTCCCGAGCATTGTTTTCTTCGCGCCCGTTCCCTGTTCCTGATACGTCGCGTAATAAAGTCCGACGCCGCGCTTATTGATTATTCCGACGAACTCGAGATCGAGCTGATGTTTTCCAGCCGCGATCTCGCCCGCGATCGTGAGCGTTTCTTCTTTCGCGTCCAACTTGATGGCCGACGCCGGAACCGCCTTCCCATCGATCGCTGCCTTGCTGATTTTGATGTCGGCCGAGTTGAGCATCAATTGCTTCACCGCTTCGCGGGCGCTGAGCTTGATCGTCTCCGATCCCGAGAAGGTTTTCTTTTCAACGTCCGGCATGATCCGGATCGCGTACTCTTCCGGGATGACATTCTTCGGCAGCTTGCCCGGTGTGCTCGCGAAATCGAACGGTTTCTCCGCGGTCAAAGTGGTCGTGGTCATGAGCGAAAGAGCGATGAAAAAGTGCGAGGCGCGCATTCGCCACTAAACAATGCGACAACACGTTTGTCGAAGGTAGGGGCGATTGACCCCAATCGCCCGGGCGGTTGCGGTGAACCGCCCCTACCTATTGCACCACCAGCAGGAGCAACAATTGCCCGTCGCCCACTTGCGGGCCTTTGACGATGATCGGCCGCTCTTTGCTCAACTTCGCTTCCCACTCGAGGAGAAGATTGCTTTCCTGAAACAGCTTCAGGTTCACGCGGTAACCGGTCTTGTCGTTTCCTTCCTTGGAATCGATGTGGAGCGAAAAATATTTGCTCTGGGCCAGCCAATCCTCCGAGCCGGTCACCAGGACCTTCCGCGATTGACCGATAACTTTGTACTGGTTGTAACCAAACCAATCCTTGAGCGTTTCCTCCAGATAGATGAGTTCCGGCGAGGGCGGCTCCGGTTTCGCCACGTTGTTCGCGATGACCAGCCCGCTCCAGACTGTCTGGGCTCCGTTGCCAGCTTGGACGCCGCCGAAAATCAGCGTCAGCCAGAGGCCGAGCAGCAGAACGGAGCGCCGTTGCATAACAGAAAATTATTTCGAGGCGTACTCGGAGGGCAACGATCGCAACCCTTCGGTCCAGAGAACGGTGACCTTGTCTTCCTTCGATTCAAACATCGTGATCGTCGCGTTCGGGCTTACCACCGGATCGACCCGCGCGTTCAGAATTTGTGAGAGATATTGCGATTGATCGGTCGCGGGGTTTTCCCGCATCACGAAAAACGTCACGCCCGCGAAAATCGCAAGCGCGGTGGCGCCGACCCAGACCAAACGGCCGATCGGCCACCACACTCGACCGCCACCGGCACCCTGGCTTGTGGGAACAGCCGTCTCGCTGGCGATCCGCTCGCGTAATTGATGATGGAAAAATTCCTCATTCCCCATGGCCCGACAAGGGAGATGCTCCTTCAAGAATGCCCCGAGTTTCTGCGCGTCGCGCTTCTCGGCTTCAGCTGCGGCCAGGTCCGGCAGCGACGCTTCAAATTCCGCCAGGTCGTGGCCAGTCAGCTCGTCGTCGATCCAAGCCGTCCATTTTTCTTCAAACGTTTTCATAGAGGTCCCTCAGGAGGTTCTGGAGTTTTTTCCGGGCATAGAAAAGTCGCGACATCACGGTGCCGATGGAACACCCGAGCGCCTCAGCAATCTCGTGGTATTGCATGTCCTCGGTTTCCTTCATCAAAATCACCGCGCGATGTTCCGGCGAAAGCTGCTCGATCGCCGCGTCGATCCGTGCCCGGATTTCCTGGCGTTCCATCCGCTGATGGGGAAGCGCGTCGGCCTTCGGCACCGTCCGCGACGCCGGATCGATTTCCTTCAGCTGGATCGCGTCGTCGAATTCAGCCCCGGTGCCTTTGACCTGCTTTTTCCGCAACCAATCGATGGTGACGTTGGTTACAATCCGGTAAATCCAGGTGTAAAACGACGACTGGCCGCGAAATCGTCCGATCGATTTCCAGGCTTTGACGAACGAATCCTGGGCGAGGTCCCAGGCGTCCTGCTCGTTATGCACCATGTTGTAAATCATTCCAAAAATCCTTGTTCGATAGCGAGTGACCAGCTCGTCGAATGCCCCCGAATCACCCTTCTGGCAGCGCTTCACCAGATCGAGTTCGGGGACATCGGCCTGAGCCGGAGTCGCTTCCGTATGCATAATTGGACGGAAAACCCGCTAATTCATTCAACGCGGCGCTATAGGCTGCCGTAACGCCGGAGCCACTCGCCGCGATATTGGCCCATGAGGGAGATGATCCCGTCGCGGACCTCGAAGAGGCGCTGTTGCAGAACAGAATGTTGCTGGGGCGTGATCAATTTCTCGGAGAGCAACTGCGCGCCCGCCTCCATCGAGACCGTGATGGCCTTCAACGCTCGTTTCAAATAGGCGATGGTCATTCCAATTTCGTCCACGTCGTCGTCGCTCAACGCCGCCGCGAGCTTGGCGCTGGCCAGGGCCGAGTGCGTCGCGAGTTTTACGGCCGCGGGCTCGTTCTGGAGCGCGACCTGATCGTCGAAAAGTTGATCAATCCAGACCGTTAACGCGAACGCCGCCCGGTAGAGCGTGTGGTCCTCGAACCCGTCCGTGAAATTGAGCGGCTCCGATTCCGCACCGCTCGGATCGCCGCCACTCGATTCCTCGGCGAGCATCTCTTCCACTTCGTCGCTCCACGAATCGCTTTCTTCTTCGTTGAGCAATTGGGTCCAGCCCATCTCGCGCGCGATGATCTGGTCGCGCTGCGGGTGGTCGAGATACTTCTCGAGCAGCTCCATGTATTTCTCCGTCTTATGGTCCTGCTGCTGGAGAAAACGCTCCCACTCGTATTCATCCCAGACGCGATCCGGCTCTGGTTCGTACCCCGACATATGACTGTTCTAGGCCTTTTTGCGTCAGCGCGCAAAAATTTTTCAGCGGCTACGGCGTTGTAGCCAAGGCGCTCTGTCGCCGTGTGCCTCCACCCAGACCCATGGCCAGCGCGTAAAACGCGATCACCAGCCAGAGCAGGGCATGGTAACCGAAGAGCATGCTCAGATATTCGAGCATTCCGCCGGTCATGATCCCGAGGAGATTTGAAGCGAAGGCGATGTCGGCTGTCTCGGTGTCGCGAAACGAATTCGAGAAAATCACGTTCGCGAGAAAGACGGGCGCGAAAACCAGGGCGCTTGCGATCGCATATCGCACGAACGCATTCGCGAACAATAGTTGCTCCGGCCTAACGACCAGATTCAGCGTGAGCATTCCGAAAAGAAGCAGATAAAAGATCCAGATCCGCCGGACGCGGAACCGCACGTTAACGCTCACCGCCACGAGTACGCTCGCGAGAATGGCGAAGAAGACGAGCGAGTTCACGATCCAGGTGCTGCCGAACAGGAGCGCGAACACGATCAGCGCTTTCACTTCCATAAGGGCGAAGGCGGCGCCGAGGAAAAACATGTGCCAGTCGAAACTCCGCAGCACCGATCGGGGCGCGATCAACCAAATGCCGGCGAGTGAGACGGCAGCGACAACCGCGAGGCCACGCAAATACAGCGCGGGAAAAGATGGCTGCGGCAGATAGACGAACGGCCAATCGTCCGTCGCCGGCGGGATCGCGCTTGTTCCCATCGAGCCTTCGCCGGTGACGCGCAAACGCGTTGCGTCCTTGGTTGCTTCTTCGCGATATCCCGGCGCATTCGCCGCCGGTGACGTCGTGAGCCGCGGGCCGTTAATGATGACCGCGCCGCGTCCTTGTCCGCCGTAAGTGGAGACAAACGAGTCGCGCCCGAAAGTTGCACTCACCATGCCCGCCAGTTTTTCAATGAGCCACGGTTCGCGGTAATAATTATAGAGCACGAGGACGCCATCAGAAGTGAGCGCGGTGCGCGCAGCATTCAGTGAATCCTGGGTGAACAGGAAACTTTCGAGTCGCAGATTCGCGATACTCGACGTGAGGGTGAGCGAATCCGGCAAGGCAAAGATGATGAGGTCGAATTTCTCTTTTGTGTTTCGAAGGAACACGCGGCCGTCATTGTTCACCAACTTTACGCGCGGATCGGAGTAGGGCCGGTCCGGATGCAGTTCCGTGCCGAGTTTCTGGATAATGGGATCGATCTCGACCGCCGTGATGTGTTGCACGCCGTGAGCGAGCGCCGTCGCGGTATCGGAGCCAGTCCCGGCTCCGAGAATGAGCGCGTGCTGAAATTTGGCATCCGGGAACAGCTCGTAAACGCGGCGATAGAACGGCTCCTTCGCCTGCCACGGGATCATGCTTTGGTGGCCGATGCTGTTTACGTCCAGCTCGTAGCCCTTCGGCTGCGCCGGTGTAAGCGTGATCTTGTAGTAGGGCGACCAATAACTGTTGCGTTGAAGGAAGAACGAGATCGACGCGGCTGCGATGACGAGGAGCGCCGTCATGATCCACTTCTGCCGTTGGCCTAACGACAAGACGAGCACGCCAAGCGCGCCGAACCAAACGACCGGCGGCAGCGAAAAAAGTCCGATCAGAAAAAACGCCGCCGTTCCCGCGAGGCTGCCGAGAATATCAAACGTGTAGGCCGTGAGCGGTTCGGTTTTTGTGAAAAGCAATCCGAGCGAGCGGGCGAGGGGGATGAACGCCGCCGCGACGAAGACGAAGATCAACGGCAAGAGGATAAAACTCTCCGCGCGCTTCACGCCCGTCGTGCCCGAGCCGAAGTAGAGCACGTCCGTGCTGGAGATATTCAGTTCAAATCGATTGAGCCCCACGACGACTGCCAGCGCGAGCACGAGCAGCGGAAAGGGCGGAAACCGAAAGTTCGGTCGACGCGCCGCCAAAATTCCCAATCCCATTCCAAGGAACGACGCCAGCAGGATGAAGTTCGTGAAGTAGCTGAGATACCGGACGTACGCCGGAATCCAGCGAATGCAGAGCAGCTCAAAAAAGAGAAGCGTGAAAGAGACGAGAAAAATCCGCGTCCGCGTTCCGCCGATCCACGGTCGTTCCTCCATCTACTGGGTTCGGTTGCTTTCGGCCTTTTTCGACTTCAAGTCCTGCTTCTCTTGCTTCGACAAGAACGCCGTCTCGAGCGCGTTGATCTGTGCTTGGTGAATCTGTTCGCGGGACAATCCGGCCGCGGGCGCTGCGACTTCGAATTCGTGGCGAAGATCGATCGCGCTGATGCCGGGATCGTCGGTGTTGATGGAACAGATGAGGCCACGCGCAAGCATGTCACGCAACGGATGACTGTTCAGATCGGCGACGGTGCTGGTGTGGACGTTACTCGTTAGGTTGGCTTCGATCGGCACTCGGTGTTCGCGCAGATAATCAGTCAGCTTTGGATCTTCCAGCGCTCGAACGCCGTGTCCGATTCGTTCCGCCCCGAGAAGCTGAATCGCGTCCCAGACACTTTGCGCTCCGCCGGCTTCCCCTGCGTGAATCGTGATCCGCCAGCCGGCGTCGCGGCCTTTCTTGAAATGATCGACGAAAAGCGGCGCCGGATAATTCGCTTCGTCGCCCGCCAGATCGAGCGCGACGAAATTCTGGCGATGCACGAGAAGCGCTTCGAGTTCCTTGTAACAGATTTCGGCGCCATAGGTCCTGCTCAGGATTCCGATCAGGTTCACGCGCACGCCCGTCGCTGCCACGCCTTCCGCGATCCCAGCGGCCACGCCTTCGATCACTTCCGCCATGTCGAGCTGATGCGGTTCCGCCATGAAATACGGACTGAACCGCAACTCCAGGTAATCGATCCCTTCCCGTTGTGCGTCCTCGACGTTTTCCCGCGCGATGCGCCGGCAGGCCTCGCCATTCACGAGCATCCGCGTTCCCCAAAGCATTTTCGCGATGAACGCCATCAATCCCGGCTGCGGTTCCGTCACCTGCACATGCGGCCTGATTTCCTCCACCGTCGCTCCCGGCAACTCGATATTATGCTGCCGCGCCAGATCGATGATCGTCTCCAGCCGAATGCTCCCATCCAGGTGCCGGTGCAGGTCGATGAAGGGGAGCGCGGGATCGATTGACGAAGTTTCGGGCATAGCGAAGTGCACTTGATTACGCGACGTGACTGCAAGCGCAAACTGGTGAATCGCGCGTTCCATCGCGCGATGTTTCCAGTGACGCGGCTTCGCCGGCACTTTTGACATCGAATGCGGAGCGACCGATCCCCGCGCGTTGGAACTTCGTAGCTTATTCCTGCCTTAGATTGTTCAAGACTCCGCCGAGCAACGCAGCCAGGAAAGCGCTCAGGAAGCCAACTCCAAGCGTGACGGTGTTGAACGGTTCGCCACGCGCGATCGCCGCCTGTTCGAGCGGGACCGCAAGTAATCCGAACAACATGCAGAACGAAAGCGAGAAAAAGAGACTAAACAAAGCTGCTGACCTCGGCGTCCATTTGATTCGCGGCGCATCAAGTAGCCATTGCAGAAGTTGCCCAAGCGCGCTCCCAATCATGCCGCCCAGAGCTCCAGTAACAATACAAGCTAGAAAGCCGGCGCCGGTCCACGCATTCATTATGGCGCTGCCAATAGCGCTGCCGGCCGCACCGGCAAGCAACCACCCCAAAAAAACATCCCACTGCCAGGTTTTCTCAGTCCCAATTACCCTGATGCTAAAGGGCTCACTGACGATAGACACCGTGTCACTCGTCCATCGGACTTGGAATTGGTGTGTGCCGGGCATCGACCAATCTGGAGTTGGGGGCAGATCAAGGGTGAAGCCTTCGCTTGGTTTCTTATCTGGTGGGATTGTGTCGTAACCCGTGACCGCTGTCCACCTACCGTCTTTATAAACGTCGATATGGACATCATTGGGGTAGCGCAACGGAGGGCTTCCCTCGTATTTAAGGTCCAAACTTACTATCTGGCCCGGTCCGGGGGTAGGAGGACGGACGATCACGCTCATGAGCTTTGTTCTGGTTAGCAGATCCCTTCGCGCTGCGTCAAGCGATGAACGCCATCGGTAGTGGTACAGTTTGAAACTGTACCACTACCACGCCATTGATCCCGGCGGCGGTTCCATCACCTGCACATGCGGCCTGATCTCTTCGACCGTCTTTCCCGGCAACTCGATATTATGCTGCCGGGCCAAATCGACAATCGTCTCCAACCGGATACTCCCGTCGAGGTGCCGGTGGAGATCGATAAAAGGTACGCAGGGATCAATCATGCAGGTTAGTATTCGAGGCTTTAAACAATGTGAACGTGGTAGCGATGTTTTACGCCCTGATTTAGCCGGAAAACTTAAATACTCACAGTAGCATGACCAGCATCAATGAAATCATCGACGAAGTGCTGGGCCGCTCATTCGAAATCGAATGTGCGGAGATATCGCTTCGGGGTCGCGATGATTCAATAGGCCCATTCTTTAAGGGTCCCGGAATGATTTCGGGTCGTGCCAGTGGTCCGTTCACAGTGCGACTTCATAACACCATGCAGAAGGATGCGGGCGAGGCTCTGAAGATGTGGACAGACCCGCCATTAGTGTGCTGTGACGCGAGGGACTACTTCGGGAACGAGTGGACCGGCGGCTGGCTGCACCCGATGATTCATGGTCGAAGCGCAACGCGATGTTGGGTCGAGGGTCGTTTTCCTCAGCTAAGCGTGGATTGCCGGCTTACAAGTCTAGATCAGTTTCGAGATTCGACGGTAATTTATTATTCCGACGAACTTCGTCTGCCGATGTTAGAAGTTGCTGAGATCCAGCGCAGGCGTGATTCCGAGATTGAGCAGATCAGCACTGAATGGGATCGGACTCAATTCGATCTTGAAGGATCTCGCGTCACCGTGCATGCAGATGCGGAAAACGAGCGCACGTTGGTGTCGACCACTCATACAGAGGGATGGGGACCACCGTATTGCGAAGTGGGACTGGCCGATTCCATTGCGTTTGTGTGCAGCGCTCCGGTGCAGCCGCGCGTGGTAGTTAGATTCTTTAACGACCGAGCGCTTCTGTTTGTTCGAGAGACGCATACCGAGACCAAATCTGGTCTGCCCCGTCCAATCGCATATCGCGGCCCGCGCGATGCGGCGTTCTGGAATCTATTCGCAGCAATGTTGCGGCACTGCCGTTTACAGAAAGAATGGCCCTCTACTCGGCTTTCGCGTTTGTTTACTGAATTGATCTTGGCGAGCACGGGTACCGTGCACGCATTTGTCTTGTCGTTGGTCCTCGGAGTCGAAGACCTCGTTGAGCAGATTGTGGGTAAGCCTCAGCAAGTTCCGGAAATTGGATCATTGAAGGAATACCTGGAGGCATGGCAAGGAAACGCCGAACTACGGGAAAACGCTGTGAAGGTGATTTCATCGTTTCTATCGCGAACGTCGACCCGAGCACATCTGAAGACCCTCCGTGATAAGGGGGTCATTACCTCTAATCAGCTTCAAACCTGGGACTCGTTGCGGCCATCATTGGCGCATGGAAAAACGGTGGACTACGACGACGAGCGCCTTTGGGAGAAAAGAAATCAGCTCATTATGATGTTCCATCGGTTAGCTCTAAGAATCCTAAACTATCGCGGTGAAATGAGTGATCACTTGACCTCGCCTCCGGGGCGCTTTGATTTTAAGTGGACCGAGTAATCTCTTGGGCAGCGACGATCAACCTCGGCATCTCGCCAGATTCCACTAGGAGGTCCCAAGATTCACCGCGCAGGCGTGGAACAGCCTTAAATTCTGGGATTTGCGGGGAGAAGTCGCGAATTCTTTTTCGGCGGCTGAGCACAGAAGCGATTTAGCCGAAGCTGGTGGGCCTACAGCCTGGAATGCGCGGAGAAGCTCCCGGCAGTCTTGCATCGAATCCCTCGCGTTTGCGCGGACATTCTCGTGCGAGCGCCGGTAATCTGTGGATTCACGGGAGCTGGCTGAAGCTGCACGGGAAGAATCTCGCGAAGGAAGCGGCGCAGTCGGAGGGGTGGCGCCTGAAAGCGCGGCTGCATGGCGGGAATACCGGGACGGACGGCGCGGAGACCCGAATTACTGGCGCGCAGCCGCGACGGCTCCCGCATCGTTTGGGTTCGGCAAGCGGAGCGCTTGCCCTACAAGTCGGTTAGCACGAAGCGGCGCCGAAAATTTTGCTTCACAAAGGCGGGCGGATCTTTGTAACTTCGCTCCCGAACAAAAGGACAGCGGACCCCCGCTAACCCCATAACCGCGTTTCCGATCCCAAACGGAGCCGTTTCTCCGCGCCGGACCAGAGGCGCATAGTGGAGATAAAGCAATTATGAAGAAGGCATTCTTCCCCATCACTGTAGCAATCATCAGTCTTGGCGTCTTCGGCACGCCTGGCTTTGGCAAAGAGAAGAGCGCCGATACCAAGACAGCTTCCGGCAAGAAGTTCGACATGACTGGAACCGTGACGAAGTACGAAATCGGTATCTGTATGCAGTCAGGCATTAAATACGACCTTCATCCCGCGACGGGGTCAGCCGTGCATCTGTCGCCGACAAGCAAGAATGACGAGAAAGTTTTGGGAGACGCAGTGTCGAGCCATAAGCCGGTCCGTGTCGAAGGAACCGAAGAGTCCGGAGTGGAATGCAAATACGTTAAGGTGACGAAATCGACACCGGTGGCGGAGAAAAAGTAAGACTGATATAGAACGACGGTCGCCTCGCTGATCGCCGTTTTCGGCGTGCCGATGTTTCGTGCATGGAAAAATGACGTCTCGCAGAGGAGGGCCTCCGGCGCGCCGTGGCGAGACTGTTACTTTTTGGTTCTGCCGCCGCCGGAAGAATGTGTTAAATTGAGACCGGAGGTTGATTGATATGAAAAGAGTGAAGTTCGTTCTTCTTGCTGGAGTTGCTGCGCTGCTGCTGGCGAGCGCGACGCAAAGCGTGGCCGGCCCATCGCAATATTATTCGCGAGGCGCGAATGGCATTCTGCGAATGAAACATTCGGTCACGCTCGGCATCAACATTCCAATCGACGTTTGGATTGATGGAAAGCACGCCGAGGCTTTCACGCGGGGACACGTTTTCGAACGACAGCTCTCGCCGGGCCGGCATGATTTGTATGCGGCTCGTCCGGGTCAGCTCTACAGTTCCTTCTACGGGACGCTCGATGTCCAACCCGGGATCACCTATTCGTTCGTGGTGAAATCCACGCCGAACCAGCTTTATCTCATTCCGGTCGAGCGCTTCGATTAGCGAACGCGACCAGCGCGTTTCTTGAATCCGAACGGGCGCGAACGCGCATCATATGGGTAATGATCCGAAAAGCGCCCTCGTGGGCGGAATTGCTGATCGTTCTCGGCAGCTTTTTGTTTGTCGCGGTGCTATGGCTGTCCGCCTATCTGGAGCCGGACATTCGCTGGCTCCATTTCTTCCAGGCGTGGATGTACATCGCGGCGATCGTGCTTTCGCTGCGGCATAATCGCTGGGGCTACTTCATCGGGTTCTCGGCCGCGGCGCTCTGGGATTACATCAATTTGTTTGTAACGACATTCCTGCGAAGCGGGTGGCACTGGCTGTCGATATCGATAAGCAGCGGTGAACTGCAGCGGTTGGATCAAATCGTTTCCGTGCCGGGATGGATCGGAAATTTCCTCGTCATTGTCGGTGCGATCTGGGCTTATGCGCGACTCCCCGACAAACGATGGGGCGACGCGGCCCGTCTCGTGGCGTCATTCATTCTGACGACCGGCTTCTTCGCCGCGGCCATGGCGATCTGCCAGCCGCGCTACCTGCCTTTATTCCAAAGGATGTTGCAGCCGCATCTGCCGTAATTAAAGGGCGATGGGCCGTCCGTGGTCTTCGTTCTTTAAACGCGCGGCAAAACTGATACGCTGATGATCACTATGAACATGAAACTTCTGGCAGGATTGTTGAGCGGGCTGGCGCTCGTGGCGTTGCAGGGTGCGGAAACACAAAGCCCGGCGCCGGCGACGACCGACAAACCAGTAATGCATATGGAAAATCAACCGACGGCTGGACAAACGGCGCCCGACTTCAGTTTGCCAAGCGCCGACGGATCGAATGTGAGCTTGAAGGATTACAAAGGGAAATGGGTCGTGCTCTATTTTTACCCGAAGGATTTCACCAGCGGCTGCACGCTGGAGGCAAAAAACTTCGAGCGCGATCTGGCGAAGTACCAGAGCGAAGGAGCGGTGGTCCTGGGCGTGAGCGTGGACACGGCGCAATCGCACAAGGATTTCTGCACGAAGGAAGGCTTGAACTTCAAACTGCTGGCTGATCCCGAAGGCAAGACGGTCGCGGCCTACGGTTCAGGAATGGAATATAAAGGCGCGAAGATGGCGGCGCGCAATACGTTCCTGATCGATCCGCAGGGCAAGATCGTGAAAGTTTACACGGCGGTGAAGCCGGCGGAACACAGCGAGCAGGTCTTGAAGGACCTTGCTGAGCTCAAGAAAAAGGCGTAGTGGCCGAGACAAAATTTCAAGGACTCCGCACCGTCATTTATCACGCGCCGGATTTGGCGAAGGCCAAAGCGTGGTACGCGAAAGCTCTTGGGATCGAGCCGTACTTCGATCAACCGTTTTACGTAGGCTTCAACGTCGCCGGTTATGAGCTCGGGCTCGATCCGGACGCATCGAGCACGCCGGGCGGAAATGGTGGCGCGGTCGCCTATTGGGGCGTCGCGAATTGCGAAGCGGCGTTTCGCGAGCTGATTTCAATCGGCGCGAAAGAACGCTCAGCCGTGCAGGAGGTGGGCGAGGGCATCAAGGTCGCGACGGTGTTCGATCCGTTCGGCAACATTTTCGGGATCATCGAGAACCCGCATTTCAAGCTGCCCGGCGCCCACTGAGCGTCTGCCGTTAGTAGCCGTGGCCGTGTAGGCCAGAATTTTCCTGGGCCTCAGTCAGGACCATGCTGCCTTCGCCGGCGCGATCCATTCTCTTTTGGAGCTCGTCCCTGCTCCATACGATCACTTGTCTTTTCGGGGCGAGGCTCTCCTCCTCCCAGTGTCCGCCGCGGTTACTTCCAAGTTCCGCGGTCACCCAGACGAAGCGCTTGCCGTCGATCACCCTGTATTTCGACCCATTCAGCTGCGCTGTCGCCTGATCGTTCGCGAGCTGTCCGGTGATTTTCGCGCCGGGACCGACGCGGATTTTCATGGCTGCGCCACCACGCGTGAGAGTCTCTCCAGCGACCTCTGTCGCGATCACTTTCGTTTTGCCCGCGGACACGACGAGAAGGTACTGATTGCCCTTCACCGCCGCAGTCTGGGTGTTGAACTGAACCACGTAGTCGCCGGCGTCGAGGTTTTGAGTGGCGAAAGTGGCGCTGGCGTCGAGAGGCCCTTTGAACGCAACTCTGCCGCTGGCGTTAACGACCATGACGTTGACCGCGGGAACGCCACCGGATGCCGGGGCCGCAACGGCGAGAAGAACGACGATAACGAAACAGACGAATGGCAGATTCTTAGGCAGGTATCTTTTCATGATTTCTCCTTGGTTGGTTAGATGTACAGCACGATTCTCTGCGCCCTTTCGACGTCGCACCATATCCACTTGGCGAGAACGGTGCAGGCCAGTTGCGCGGAAATGAGGGGTCGCTCTTGAGACCTTTCTTTCAGATGGGATAGTTTCGGAGCTGGAACGAACCTGGTGTCGCCACTGAAATGAAGCGAGTGTCTAATCGCCGCCGCCGCCGATCCATCATTGCCTTCGAAATGGTGCGGCTGAATCGGAGCGCCGCGGAGCCGCTGCATCAGCAACTCTTTCGGCAGATTCGCGATGAGCTAAGGTCGGGAAACTTTAGCCACAGCGCTTCGCGGTTGCCTTCTTCACGAGCTTTGGCCGCCGAGCTCGGCATTTCGAGGCTCACCGTGAACCAGGCGTTTTCGGAACTTCATGCGGAAGGCTATCTCATCACGAAAGCTAGTTCGGGCACGTTTGTGTCGGACCCGCTTCCCGATGCCTTTCTGGCTGCGGACCATGAGAGCGCCTCGCCGCCGCCGCACAGGCAAGAACGACACATCTCCCAAAGGATAAACCGGATTCCAGACGCGCGGACGGGGAACCAATTCGATCTGGGTCCAACCAACGCTCCGCCCGGCACCCTGTTGCAGTCCGGCATTCCAGCGGTGGACGAATTTCCGATCGCGATCTGGGAACGGCTGCGAGCTCAACTCCTGGCGAAGAAGGGAGTGAATTTGCTTCGCTACGGTTCCAATCGCGGCGACGTCGATTTGCGCGAAGCGCTCTGCGCTTACCTGTGCGATTTCCGCGGTGCGCATTGTCATCCGGACCAGATCCTCATCGTCGCGGGCATGCAACAGGCGATGTTGATCGCCGCTCTCGCCATCCTGGATCCGGGCGACCGGGCGTGGATCGAGGATCCCGGTTTTCATCAGGCCCGCAAAGTGTTTGCCCTGGCGGGAGCGAAGATAGTGCCGCGACCGGTCGATCGGGAAGGAATCGTGATCGGTCGCACGTCGAGCGGCTCTGCGCCCAAACTCATTTACGTCACTCCGTCTCATCAATTTCCGATGGGCGTAACGATGAGTTTGAAAAGGCGAAAGGCTTTGCTCGAGTTCGCGGAAAGACGCGGCGCCTACGTCCTCGAGGATGATTACAACGCCGAGTTTCGTTTTAGCGGCCCGCCGCTTCCCTGCTTGCAGGGATTGGACCGCAGCGGACGCGTGATTTACGCCGGCACCATGAGCAAGATTCTCTATCCCTCTTTGCGCTTGGGATATCTTCTTGTCCCGGCGCCGCTGGCCGACGCCGTCGCGAAACTTCGGACGGCGATTGACCAACATTCGCCGACGATCGATCAGGCGACCCTCGCTCGCTTCATCAACGAAGGGTTTTATCTCAGCCACGTTCGGCGAATGCGAAAAGTTTATGCCGAGCGGCGCGCGATCTTCATCGAGCTGTTCAACCGATTCCTCGGAGACCGTTTCACCCTTGAGATCGCCGATGCCGGTTTGCATGCACTCGCCTGGTTCCGGTTCCCGGAAGATTTGCCGCGGCTCCAGCGCCTGCAACCAAGCCTGGGAGTAAAGATCAGTCCGCTCTCCTTCTTTTCCATCGACGCCAAGCTTCCGCCAGCTCTCGTATTAGGCTTTGCTGCCTGGACGCCCGCCCAGATTCGGGAGGGATTGACTCGGCTCGCGCAGGCAGTGGAAAAAAATTAGTTTAGCGCGTTTTGTTCCGCGCGTTTCGTTTGCAGACGGAGCTGGCCGCACGCGGCGTCGATGTCGTGACCTTTTTCGCGGCGCAAAGTTGCGACGATCCCGTGGCCGCGCAGAATGGAAAGGAAGCGCTCCTGTTTTTCGCGTGAAGGCCGCGACCATTCGAGACCTTCGACAGTGTTGTAGGGAATGAGATTGATTCGCGCGCCGATGCGACGCGCGTGGCCGGCGAGCAGGTGCGCTTGTTCTTCGGAATCGTTCACGCCCGCGATCAAAATGTATTCGAAGTAGATCCGCTGTTTCTTTTTGCTCGCGTAGTAATCGCAGGCTGCGAGCAGACTCGTTAGGTTGTACTTGCGATTCACCGGCATGATCCGGTTGCGGACTTCATCCGTCGCGCCGTGAAGCGAAATCGCGAGCCGGCTTTGAATGGGTTCATCGGCGAGTTTTTTGATCTGCGGCGCGAGACCGCTGGTTGAAACCGTGATGTGGCGCGCGCCGATCTCGAGACCCCACGGCGCATTGATGATTCGGATGGCGCGGACGACGTTCGCGAAATTTGCGAGCGGCTCCCCCATGCCCATGAAGACGACGTTATCGATCCGTTCGCCACTCGCTTTCTCGACCGCGAGCAGTTGCTGCACGATCTCGCTCGCGTCGAGGTTCCGCGAAAAACCGTCGAGCCCGCTCGCGCAGAATTTGCAGCCATAAGCGCAGCCGACCTGAGTGGAAACACAAATCGTCCGGCGATCGGAACGCTCTCCATACAACGCCGGCGACGCCGGAATGAGGACGGACTCGATCAGGTTGCCGTCGCCAAGCCGAAACAAAAATTTTCGCGTGGTGTCTTCGGAGCCGAGGACGCGAACAGTGTCGAGGTTGCCGAAAACGAACTCGCTCGCGAGCCGTTCGCGCAACGCCTGCGGCAGATCGCTCATCTCACCGAAGGATCCGACTCGCTTCTCGTAAACCCAATCGACGACTTGCTTCGCGCGGTACGGCCGCTCGTTCAGCGCAGTGAGGTAGCCTTCGATCTCTTCAAGAAGAAGCGAATGGATCGACGGTTTCGCGGCTGTCTGCACTGGCCAGACTACGTTACGGTGGGACTCCATTCAAAGTCATGGTGAGCACTGGAAACAAAAATCGAACCTCGCTCGCGCTCGGATGGGAAGCGGCGAAGGCGAATGCGGTTCCCGGTTTTGTTCTTCAAACCGCGATGCTGCTGGTCTTGATCGGCTATTACCTAAGCGCGCCGTTCGCCGGTTTTTTGAATCGCCTTGCGCTTTACAAAAGTGAGCACGGGCTCGTTTTCGTCGTCGTAGCAGCGGTGCTGGCCGGCGCGATCGTTCCGGAATTGTTTGTGATTTTGTTTTTTCAGCGGGGCCGTTTTCGCCGCCAAAATTTGCGCAACCTGGCGTTCACGGTCCCGACGTGGGGGATCGACGGGATTCTGGTTGATCTGATGTATCGGTTAAACGCGAGTTGGTTCGGCGACGTCACCACCATCTGGGTGGTAACCGCCAAAATCCTCGTCGACCAACTCGGCTACAATCCGTTCTTCGCGGCGCCGGCCGAAGTGCTCGTCTACGAATGGAAAAATGAAGGCTTCTCGTGGAAATCCGTGCGGCGCGCTCTCACCTGGATCCATTATCGCGACAAAATCGTTCCGACGTTGTTCGCTACCTGGGCGGTCTGGGGTCCGCTCATGGCGATCATTTATTCGCTCCCATTCGCGTTACAATTCCCGCTCTTCAGCATCGCGCTGACTTTCTGGGTACTGCTCTTGACCTACATGACAAATCGTTTCGCCGGAAAGATCGAAGCCGACGCGCCGCCTGCGCTCTCCGTCGCGGAACGTTAGCGCGGGTGGACGAACGCGCGGAAGCTGCCATCGTCTGCGGCGACGATGAAATCGCACGAAATTTTTCAAGGAATGTCGCCCGCGCTGGCTGCGGATATTTTCACCTTTCTGCAAACCGAACAGAAACCGGTTTACAAGGCGGCGATCCAGGGTCTGGCAAACCAGCGAAATCTGCGCAGCGTTTTCGTCGAACGAAAGCCGCCTAACGAACGGTTCCCATGGATGCAGGCGGCTTTCGGACGGAAGATCAGTGATTCGCTGACGAGTCACGTTCTGCAAGCGTGGCTGCTTGGCGCGAACAAACAAATGCTTTGCGATTTTCTCGACGCTCTCGAGATCAAGCACGCGGAGGACGGAACGGTGGACGATCTACCAACGGAAATGCCGAAGGAGAAAATCGCGACTGCTGTCGATCGGTTGCTCGGGAAATATCCCGCCGAAAGTGTCGCTGTTTATCTGCACGCCTTCCGTGACATGGACAGCACTGTGCAATGGCCGGCGCTCGATGAAGTTTTGGCGGAGGAACCGCGGCTCAAGCTCGGCCCTACGACGCCCTGAAATGGAGCAGCGCTTCATGGACGCCGGCGCCGTGATTCTTGATGGCGACGTAACCGCCAGCTGATTCCACCGCGTCCTTCACTTCGGGAATCGCGTTCGCCGGACAGGCCGGGTAAGCAGCGAAACGGCCGTCCAGCATCGAGATGTCGTTATGGTGGTCGCCGGCGGCGAAAATGTGAGCACGCGGGATTTCCAGAAGCCGCGATAATTCCGCCAGGGCTGCACCCTTGTGGTAATCGGCGTGACAAAAGCGCAGGTACACGGTGTTGCGTTGATAATGAAACTTCGGTTGCCGTTCTCGCGCGCGGTCGATGAACTTCGTCACGCGATCCAGCTCTTCCTCGTTCTCCGCGACGAGTCCTTCCAGACCCGCACTGTGATAAAGAAGACGCGCCTTGGTTTTTTGCGTCACAAAATCCACGACTTCCGCCAGGACCGCTTCGGCGGAGTGAAACAGCTCGGCGTGTTTGCGCGCCACGCGCTCGTTCCAATCACCAAACGGTTCCCATTTTGCGCCGCTGTCGGAGGAGGGGCGAAAAATGTCCCGCTCGCTCGTGAGGATAAAATCCGGATGAATGGGAAAGTCGAGGTCGGCCAGGCCTGACTCCAGGAGGTCGACGGAACGCCCGGTGTTAATCGCCCACATCGCACCTTGTTCCTGCAACCGGGCAATGTGCTCGAGGCAGTCGCCGTCCAAAATCGGATCGCTGCCATGCGCGACGAGGGTGCCATCGAAGTCCGTGCTGAGAAGGCGAATCGTGGCGGCCATGAAGGCGGCTAACTTAGAAACAGATTTCGCTGCCGCAATCGAGTTAGTCAGTGCCCTTGCTCGGCGTTGCGATCGGCTTAGAATCGGGGCGATGAAATCGGCTTACGAATTGGCGATGGAGCGGCTGGAGAAAAAAACGCCGAGCGTGGCGCTGACTCCGGAGCAAAAGGCTCAGATCGCGGAGATCGATTCGACGTTTAAAGCGCGCATGGCCGAGCGTGAATTGTTTCTGAAAGGCGAAATCGCGAAGGCCACCGCGGCGGGGAATCTCGACGAAACGGAATCTTTACAGAAGCAGCTCACCATCGATCTGCGCCGGCTTCAGGAGGAGGCCGAATCCAAGAAAGAAAAGCTGCGCGCCTCGTTTGCAGGTTAACACGACCCGCGGGTTGAATCGGCGATTGCCAACGTCGCATTCGCGCGCCTAAGTTAGCCGCCCTTCGAAATCATGTTCGCGCTCCAACCCGAAATGAAGGTCTTCAGCGGCTCCGCCAACCGGGAGCTGGCGCAACGGATTTGCGATTACATCGGCACGCCGCTGGGGCAGGCGACCATCAGCTCGTTTCCCGACGGGGAGACCTACGTCAAGATCGAGGAGAACATTCGCGGCCGCGACGTTTTCATTATTCAACCGACGTCGCCGCCGACCAATGAGCACCTGATGGAATTGCTGATCATGGTGGACGCCGCGCGGCGAGCGAGCGCAGATCGAATCACCGCCGTAATTCCGTTTTTCGGCTATGCCCGGCAGGATCGCAAAGATCAGCCGCGCGTTCCGATCACGGCGAAACTCGTCGCCAATCTCCTCTACGCCGCGGGGGTGAGCCGCGTGCTGACCATGGATCTGCACGCTCAACAGGTGCAGGGATTCTTCGATATCCCGGTGGACCATCTCTATTCGATGGGCGTGTTGCTGAAATATCTGCGGACTCGGCTGACGCGAAAACTCACGGTCGTTTCGCCTGATGTCGGTGGGTTGAAAATGGCGTCCGCGTATTCCCAGGCGCTCGGCGCGAACCTTGCCATTGTCGCCAAGCAACGAAAGAGCGCGACCGAAACGAAAGCGCTTTATGTAATCGGCGACGTCGCGGATTCCGACGTGCTCCTGGTCGACGACCTCACCGAAACCGCGGGCACGCTGGCTTCGGCGGCGACGGTCCTGAAGGAACGCGGCGCGCTTCAAATCTACGCCGGGGTCGCCCACGCAGTTTTGGTCGATGTCGCGATTCCCCGGTTGCAAAAATCCCAGATTGAGGAACTAATTACCACGAACAGCACGCCCGTGCGGCCGGTGGAAGGATTCAAGACCACCGTGCTTTGCATCTCCGAGCTTCTCGGCGAAGGCATGAAACGAATCCACAATGACGAATCGGTTTCCTCGCTGTTCAAGATCGACAACGACGCGGAGAAAAATTGAGACATGGCTAAGCAGGTAAAACTTACGGCGGAACGGCGAACGGCGATTGGGCGTTCGGCCGTGCGAAAATTGAAGGCGGCCGGCTCGGTGCCGGCGGTGATCTACGGTTCGAAGGACAAACCGGAAGCGCTCCAGGTTTCCAAACGCGACATCAATGCGCTCCTCAGCCACGCGGCCGGTGAAAATATTTTGGTTGAACTCGAAGTCGGGGGGACGAGCCGACTCGCGCTGGTGCAGGAAGTCCAGCACGCCCCGGTGGGCGGCGCGGTGTTGCACGTCGATTTCCATGCCGTCTCGCAGGACGAAGTGATTCAGGCCGACGTGCCGCTCGAGCCGATCGGCACCGCCAATGGCGTGAAAAACATGGGCGGATTGCTGGAGCAAAGTCTTCGCTCGCTCGCGATCGAATGTCTGCCGCGCGATTTGCCGGACGTCATTCGCGTCGATGTTTCCGCGTTGGACATTGGCGATTCCATCCACGTCCGCGAAATTCAATTGCCTTCCGGCGTAACGACTCGAGTCCAGCAGGATTTGACCGCGTTCTCGGTGCTGGCTCCGACGGTGGAAGAAGAGCCGGTGGCGGCGACGGCGGAAGCCGCGGCTGGACCGGAAGTCATCACCGCGAAGAAGGAAGAACCGGAAGCGGGTGCTGCCCCGGCCGGCGCGGCCCCGAAGGAAAAAGAGCCGAAGAAATAATTCGGCTCTCGCTTCGACATTTTGGAGCAGAACCCCGCGCAGATTCGGTTGGTTGTCGGCCTGGGTAATCCCGGAGCGGAATACAACGGAACGCGCCACAACATTGGATTTGAAGTCGTCGATCGTCTCGCGGCGGAGTGGGGACTCGCCTGGCAACATGAGAAAAGCTGGCACGCGCTCTGGGCGAAAGGCGAGAAGGCGATCCTCGTGAAGCCGACCAGCTACATGAATCGCAGCGGCGAACCGCTCCAGGCCGTCGCCCAATTCTACAAGATCGAGCCGCGAGAGGTGCTCGTCGTTCTCGATGAAATGGCGCTTCCGCTCGGACGCCTGCGCTTGCGACCCGATGGCGGCACGGCGGGACACAACGGTCTCGAATCGATCATCGTCCAGTTCGGCACCGAAGAAATTCCGCGGCTCCGGATCGGCATCGGCTCGGCGCCCGTCGAAGGGGCGACCGATTACGTGCTCGGCCGCTTCTTCGAAGAGGAGCGTTCAGTCGTTGAAAAAACGATCGCGCGGGCCGCCGACGCGGTGAAATGCGCGATTGACAACGGGCTGCTTTCCGCGATGAACCAGTTCAACAAAAATCCAGAATCAGATCGGCCCGGAGAAGGGCCGGCTCCCAAAGAAACATGAAGAACCGTTATGAAGCGTTGCTCGTGCTGAACACGCAGGGCAAGGAAGACACCGTGAAGGACGTCGTCGATCGTCTCGAGTCCGAATTTCAAAAAGAAGGCGCTGAGATCGAGCAGGTCCAGAAGATGGACAAGCGCCAGTTTGCCTACGTGGCGGGCGAACTCGATGCCGGGCATTTCGTGAATTTTGTTTTTCACGCCGACCCGCAGCTGATCAACAAACTGCGCGCGAAATTCAAGCTCGACCCGGAAGTTTACCGGCAGCACTACCAGAAGCTGCGCCCGAAACAGGAGAAGAAGGAACGCGGCGCGAAAAAGTTGGCCGAGGCCAGTTAAACCCGCTAGAAGAGCGGCATGGCCAGTTTCAATAAAGTAATCCTCCTCGGAAACCTCACCCGCGACCCAGAGGTCCGATACACCCCCAAGGGAACAGCCGTCACCGATCTGGGTCTGGCGGTTAATCGCACTTACACGGCAGATAACGGCGAGAAACGCGAAGAGGTCACGTTCGTGGACGTGACTTTTTGGGGACGCACCGCCGAAGTTGCCGGTGAATATTTAAAAAAAGGACGCCCGGTTTTTGTCGAGGGCCGGCTTCAACTCGATTCATGGGATGATAAGCAGTCCGGACAAAAACGGACCAAGCTCAAAGTCATCGGAGAAAATATGCAGATGCTCGGCGCTCCTCGTGGTGGGGGCGCTGGCGGAGGAGATGAAGAAGGTGGGGCCCGCTCGAGCCGACCTGCACCACCGCCGAAAGCCGCTCCTTCCGCACCGGACGACGACGAAATTCCTTTCTAGCGCCTTCTGAATTAAACATTGGGCGTTCGACGTTGGGCGTTCGGCGTTTTCTTCATAGTCTTTTTTCATGACCCCCACGGAAGCCTGCATCGCGTTGAACATGCTTCCGACGATGGGCCCGGTGCGGCTCCGGAAGCTGCTCGAAGTTTTCGAAACGCCGGAGCGGATCCTCACTGCGAAACGCGATCCACTGCGCGCCGTCGACGGCATCGGTCGTGAAGTTGTCGACCAGATCCTGAATTGGGAGACGCTCGTTGATCTAACGGCGGAACTGCAACGGATTCGCGCGTTCGGCGCGACGGTGATCACAGCCGAATCGCCGGTTTACCCAAGGCAGCTGCGCGAAATCCACGCGCCGCCGATCGTGCTGTATGTCTGGGGCGAATTGACCGAGCGCGATCAGCACGCCATCGCGGTGATCGGTTCGCGACGCACGACGCATTACGGATTGGAATCCGCGAAGAAGCTTTCCTATCAACTCGCCTACGCCGGACTCACTGTCATCAGTGGCCTCGCCCGCGGGATCGACACGGCCGCGCATCAGGGAGCGCTTGCCGCGAAAGGCCGGACGATCGCGGTTATCGGCTCGGGATTGTCGAAATTGTATCCGCCGGAAAACGCTGCGCTCGCCGAAAAAATTCGCACCGGCAACGGCGCGATCGTTTCCGAGTTCTCGATGGAAATCGAGCCGGACCGCCAGACGTTTCCAATGCGCAATCGAATCATCAGCGGCTGGAGCCAGGGTTTGCTGGTCGTTGAGGCCGGAGCGAACAGCGGTGCGCTTATTAGTGTCGCGCAAGCGCTCGAACAGGGCCGGAATGTTTATGCCGTTCCCGGCCACATTAACGCGCCGACCGCGATCGGTTCGAACCGGCTGATCCAACAGGGCGCGAAGTTGATCATGGACGCCAGCGACATTCTCGATGATCTGCAAATTCTTTTGCCGGACGCGAAGCCGGCAGCCGATGCCCCGGCGCGTGCGTTGCCAACATTGAGCGACGACGAGCGCCGCGTTTACGATGCGATTCGCGAAACGGAAACGTCGATCGACGATATCGCGACGGACGCGGAACTGCCGAGCGGAACGGTCTCGTCCACGTTGCTGCGTCTGGAATTAAAGAAGCTCGTGAAACAATTGCCGGGAAAATATTTCGTGAAGCTCGGATAATTGCTTGATGAAAGCTGTCCGACTCACGTCCATCGGGTCGTCACTGGAAGAGCAGGAGATTGAGCCGCCGCGCATCGCGGCGAGCGAAGTGCTGGTTCGAATTCGCGCCGCCGGCATTTGTCACTCAGACGCGCATTACCGCGCGGGCGTCTCGCCGGTTGCACGATTGCCGCTGACGCTCGGCCACGAAGTGGCGGGCCTAGTCGAGGAAACCGGCGAAAGCGTCAAGAATTTCAAACCCGGCGACCGAGTATGCGTTCATTACCTCGCTACCTGCGGCACGTGTGCGTTTTGCCAATCGGGCAACGAACAGTTTTGCGCTACCGCCGAAATGATCGGCAAGCATCGCGACGGAGGTTATGCTGAATTCATTGCCGTTCCGGAACGCATTGTCTTTCATTTGCCGGAGGAAATTTTTTTCGAGGAAGGCGCGATCCTGATGTGTTCGTCGGCGACTTCGCTCCACGCGATAAACAAGGCTCGGTTCCGCGCGGGCGAGACGGTTGCCGTTTTCGGAGCGGGAGGCCTCGGCATTTCCGCGATCCAGCTCGCCCGGCATCTCGGTGCCGCAAAAATCTTCGCCATCGATATCAATCCGGAAAAGCTGCGGCTCGCAGCGCGATTTGGCGCGGTTCCAATTAATGCGACTGAGCGAGATCCGGTCGAACAACTGCGAGAAATGACGAGCGGCGCTGGAGTGGATGTCGCGCTCGAATTGGTCGGCTTGTCGCTCACGATGCGCCAGGCTGTGCAATCGCTTGGAAAGCTCGGCCGTGCCGTGCTCGTCGGCCTGACGCAGGAAAGTTTTGAAATCGCGCCCTACTCCGAGCTGCTGAATAAAGAAGCAGAAATAATCGGCGTCTCCGATCATCTGGCGAGCGAGGTCCCGTTCCTGCTGGAGTTGGCCCAGAACCGCAAACTCGACCTATCGCACGGAATTATTCGCACGATTCCTCTCGAGGCCGCTACGGTGGACGCTGCTTTGGACAGTCTCGAAAATTTCGGTGACGACGTCCGCGTCGTGATTGTTCCATAGCCCATCGTTACCAAATCGGAATTTGCGCACAGGCGAGGGCTCTTCTACCCTCCCCGCCTTGACGAAATCCAGCCGGGGCGTAGAAGTCCCGCTGTTTTACCCCACAACGAACATGTCCAAGTCGCTCATCATTGCGGAAAAGCCCAGCGTGGCCGGCGATCTCGCGCGCGCCCTCGGCAAAATGCCGAAGAAAGGCGACCACTACGAGAACGACCAGTACGTCATCGCCTCCGCCGTCGGTCACGTCGCGGAGTTGTTCATGCCGGAGGACATCGACAAAAAGAAATACGGCTTCTGGCGGTTGGAGGCGCTCCCGATCATTCCGGAAAAGTTCGAACTCAAACCGATCGACAAATCGAAGAGCGTGTTCGCCACCCTCAAGAAGCTGATCGCGCGGAAAGACATCACTCAAATCATCAACGCCTGCGATGCCGGTCGTGAAGGCGAACTGATCTTCAACAATCTTTGTCAGCTCGCGAAAAATAAACACCCGGTGAAACGGCTCTGGCTGCAATCGATGACGCCGCAAGCCATTCGTGATGCGTTCAATCACTTGCGCGATGAAAGTGAGATGCGCGGCCTCGCGGATGCCGCCCGTTCGCGGAGCGAGAGCGATTGGCTCATTGGGATCAACGGCACGCGCGCGATCACGAAACGAATGTTCGGTTCGCGCGCCGGCAATGTCGCGTCCGTCGGCCGCGTCCAGACACCGACGCTGGCGATCGTTTACGAACGCGAGCTGGAGATTCGCAATTTCAAGCCGCGCGATTACTGGCGGGTCACGGCGAAATTCGAAATCGCCGAAGGCCAATACGAGGGGACCTATCAACGGCCGGACTTCAAGAAAGGCGCGGACGAACATGATCGCGCCGATCGCGTTTGGGAAAAGTCGGCGGCGGAAGCAGTGGTCGCGGCCTGCCAGGGCAATCCGATCGCGCAGGTCACCGAAGAGAAAAAAGCGAGCTCGCAAATTGCGCCGCGGCTTTACGATCTGACGACGTTGCAGCGCGAAGCGAACGGGCGCTTCGGTTTCTCCGCCAAGCGCACGCTCCAAATCGCGCAAGCGCTGTACGAGAAACACAAAATGCTCACGTATCCGCGGACGGATTCGCGCGCGCTGCCGGAAGATTATTTGCCGACCGCGCGCCAGACGTTGGCGAATCTTTCCGGTTCGCTCCAGTCGCACGCGGAAAAGGCATTGAAGAACGATTGGGTCCGTCCGAACAAGCGCATCTTTAATAACGCGCAGATCAGCGATCACTTCGCGATCATCCCCACGACGTCGGAATCGAAACATCTCGATGACGCGGAAGCGAAAATTTACGACATGGTAGCCCGGCGTTTCGTCGCCGTGTTTTTCCCGTCGGCGGAGTTCGATGTCACCACGCGGTTCAGCCAGGTCGCGGAACACAAATTCAAGACGGAAGGAAAAGTTCTGACCGCGCCGGGTTGGCTGGAAGTTTATGGGCGCGCCGTGATCGATGAAGATTCGAAAGACGGCAAAGCGCTGCCGGCGTTGAAGCCCGAAGGTCGCGCCCAGGCAAAGACGCGCGACGTCACCCTTCACAACGAAGCCACCAAGCCGCCGCCGCGTTACACGGAAGCGACGTTGCTTTCCGCGATGGAAACCGCGGGCAAATTGGTCGACGACGAGGAGTTGGCCGACGCGATGAAGGAACGCGGGCTCGGCACGCCGGCGACGCGCGCCGATATCATCGACGGGCTCATTTACCAGAAGTACATGGACCGGCAGCAGCGCGAGCTGGTTCCGACCGCAAAGGCGGAGCAGCTCATCCAATTTCTCGAGGCCGTGAAGGCATCCGACCTAACGAGTCCCGCCATGACCGGCGAGTGGGAACATCAGCTGCGCGAAATGGTGCGCGGAAAATTTCCCCGGGAAAAATTCATGGCCGGCATCGTCGAGGAAACGAAAGGGATCGTCGATCGGGTGAAGAATTTCGAAGAGGACGATTCCGTGGCGCGGGAGACGGAAATTATTTCGCCGACCGACAAGAAACCACTGCGCGAGACGTTGCGCGGTTACAAATCGCAGGATGGCGAGTTCATGCTTTACAAGGTCATCGGCGGCCGGCGCATGGAAGAATCCGAAATTCGCGAGCTGGTCGAGAAAGGCGAGGTCGGGCCGCTCGACGGTTTTATCTCGGCAAAAACGCGCGCGAGTTTTGCCGCGAAACTCAAACTGGTGCGCGACGAAAAAACCGGGAAGTGGAAAGCCGAATACGATTTCGGCGACAAAGTCGATCTCGGTTCGGTCGAACCGTTCTGGACCGATCCCGCGACCGGCGCGCAGCTGTGCGAAGTCGGGTCGAATTATGTTTTGCGCGAGAAAGATAACGGCGAGTGGAAGCAGAGCTTTCGCGTTCCGCGGTTGATGTGCAAAAAGGAAGTCCCCCGCGAACAGGCCGTGCATCTGATCGAGAAAGGGAAAACCGATCTCATCCAGGGCTTCATCTCGAAGAAGGGCCGCCCGTTCGACGCCTTCCTCGTCCGCGCCGACGCCCGGGTCCGCTGGGAATTTCCGCCGCGCGCGCCGAAGAAGGACAAGGACGGAAAACCGATCGAGCGCAAACCGCGCGCGAAAGTCGATCTCTCAAAAGCGTCCGTCATCGGCGAGAGCAAGGCGCACAAAGGCGGCGAGCTCGTCGAGATGGAAGGCGCCTACTACGTGCGCAAGCCCGACCAGGACAATCGCCCCGTCTTCAAGCTGACAAAAAAATTGTGCGAACACGAAATTACTCCCGACGAAGTGAAAGAGCTCCTCGCCGAGGGCCGTTCACCCTTGATTGAGAATTTCGTTTCCAAGCGCGGCAACAAATTCGCCGCCCACCTCGTTCTCTCCGCCAAGAAAGACAAAGCCGAGTTCGAATTCGCGCCGCGATAGGTTTCGGCGCCGTCGAACGCCGAATATCGAACGAGAAGGAAACGAAGAAGGCGTTGACGCCACAACTTATGGTGTGTTACTTACGCAGCCGACACTATGCGTTGTCCCAAGTGCGGGTTTCGTGACGACAAGGTCATTGACTCGCGCCAGTCTCGAGATAGCTCCAGCATCCGCCGCCGTCGCGTCTGTTTGCAGTGTTCTTATCGGTTCACCACTTACGAGCAAATCGAGCGCTCGGATTTGCGCGTGATCAAGCGCGACCGGACGCATGAGCCGTTCGATCGGCGGAAGCTGGTGAACAGTCTCGCGAAAGCGTGCGAGAAACGCTCGATCAGTCTGGTGACCCTCGAGAGCGCGGTGGATGAGATCGTGCACGAACTGGAAACGAGCGGGCGAGAAGTTTCGTCGGCGCAGATCGGGGCGAAGGTGCTGGAGAAATTGCGCGCGATCGATGAGGTGGCGTATCTGCGTTACGCGTCGGTCCACCAGCGGTTCAACGAAGTGGATGAATTCGTGGACGCGATCCAGGCGCTCGGCCGACGGATCAAACCGAACGCGCTCCAGCGGGAATTGTTTCCGCCGGAAATGGCGACGCCGGAAATGCATCCGGCTTCAGCGGGAACGGCGACTACGGAACAAAAACATGGTCGCGTTTAAGGAAGAATTTCCGTATCTGCGCGGCGATTCCGGGCAGCTCTTCGAATTCGATCAGCAATGGCTGCGAGCCGCGATTACCCGCGCGGCGAATGACGCCGGCTATCCGAAATGGTGGCTGACGGATCACGTGACGGAAAGCATCGCGTTTTATTTGCGGCTGCGGAACGACGAGTCGGTGGTGCCGTTTGATCAACTTTCCCAGACGGTGCGCTACGTCCTGAAGGTGATCGGTTACAAGGAAATCGTGCCGCATTTTGTGCCGGGACCGCCGCCGGTTTCGTGTTCGCTGTTGACGATCGCGCAGGAAGCGGGCGCGGGATACGAGCTGGCGTTCTTTGACGGTTTGGAGAAACGAGTCAGCGCGCTGGTGAGCGCCGGTGCTGATAGCGTGTTGCTCTGCGATTTGCAGCCGTGCGTGAAACATCTGCGCGGCGCGAAAACGTGGACGCGAATGTGCGACACGTTGCGCGAGGAAATCATTTGTTTCGTGCGCGAACGGTTGAGCTCGACGCCGGAGCTGCAGCAGCTGCGCTGTTTCATTCGCTAGGTTGCGTTGCGCCGAGCTTCGATGACCATCTTCGAAAAGATTATCGCGCGCGAGATTCCGGCGGAAATCGTCTGGGAAGATGACGACGCGGTTGCCTTCCGCGATGTGAATCCGCAGGCGCCGGTGCACGTGTTGATCGTGCCGAAGCGCGTGATTCCGCGTCTGGCCGATGCGACAGAAACCGACGCGGCGTTGTTAGGCAAGCTGCTTCTCGCGTCGCGCAAAGTCGCGGAGAAATTCGATCTGCTGAAGTCTGGTTACCGCGTGGTGATCAACAGCGGACCGGATGCCGGCGAGAGCGTGCCGCATTTGCATGTCCACGTGTTAGGCAAGCGAGCGCTGGCGTGGCCGCCGGGGTAGGGAAGAAGAAAAAGCTGAAACGCTGAAAAGCTGAAATGCTGACGCGTCGACTGAGCGCCGCGGCTACAGCAAGCGTGTGCTCCTATGGAGTAGGAGCTGGAGTTGGCGAAGGCGTTTGCGAACGGTGATGAGTACGCGAACGGACGTGATGCTTCGTCTTGGAATGAACCGGACTCGGAGTGGGTGAAAGGACGGCAGTGGGCGCCGGACGAACGGCAGCCGGCGACTGGATGGCCGTCCGCGAAGGCGTCTGAAGAGGAGCCGGAGTCGGAGAACGAAGAGGAGCCGGGGCAGTTGACCGAACGAGATTAGGCGCAGGAGAACGAACTGGAACCGGCGAAGGTGAACGAAGAGGAGCGGGTGCAGTTGACCGAACGAGATTAGGCGCAGGAGAACGAACTGGAGCCGGCGAAGGTGAGCGAAGCGGAACCGAAGCAGGCGAACGCGAAACGACAGGCGCGGGAGTCCGCAGTGCTACCGGGGTGGGAGAAGGAACTGTAGTGCGAACGGTCGCGGCACGAACAACAGGGGTCGGAGCAGGTCGGACGACATTCGGCAAAGGCGCAGCAAGCGTAGTGGGAGCAGGAGGCAGCTGTGGAACCGCGTGCGTTACGGCTTCCTCCTTCACAATCACCGGCGTGCCGACCGGCGCGTTGTCGAAGAATGTTTGTGCCATTTCCCTGGGCACGCGAATGCAGCCGTGGGACGCGGCGTAGGGCGGGACGTAGCCTTGATGCATCGCATAACCGCTGCGGAAGAACATCGCATACGGCATCCGCGCGCCGTCGTAATGCGTCCCCTTTGGTCGCGGATCCTTGCGCGAATCGATATTGGATTTTACCACGTTGCCCGAATCGTCCACGTAATCGCCGAAGACAGTCGAGACGTGCGTCGCATCCTTCGACAAGACCGTGTAATTGCCCGGCGGAGTGCCGAATCCAGGTTTGCCGGTCGAGACCGTCGATTCGCCGACGAGATTCTTGCCTTTAAAAAAGTAAGCGTGCTGCTCGGAAATGCTGACGATGATCTTCGGCGAACCGGGAACGCCGTCGCCGTTCCAATAACCCATTGGCGGCGGAGTCGGCGCGGGAGCGGGCGTAGTGGGGTATTCGACGCAACTCGCCAGAAAAGCCAGGGCGGTCGCGGCGAAGAATATTCGAAAGAGCGTCCGGCCAGCCATTGGATGCGCAGAGTAATGCGTCCCGTTACGTGTTCAACCCCAAAGATTTTGGAATGGCTCGGTAAGTGTCCTCGGTCGGGCGCCACAAAAAACCGCGGCCGGTGCACGGTTCTTCTTGCTCCGGTGGCGGCTTCCTGATTCCCTCACCGCCGGAGGAAGACTGTGTCCATGTATCGTCGGTCGATTGTCATTGTAGTTATGATTTTTGTCGCGTGTGCGACGGGAGGCTGCGCTTCCAAATCGAGGAGTAATTACGAGGAAATGCTGATGCCGTTGCAGACCGGCAGCGTCCTTCATCGGCGGATCGAAGTGCCCAGCGGCCCGAAGAAAAAATCGACGACGACGACGACGAAAAAGAAGGAAAAGGAAAAGGAAAAAACGCCGAAGCCGGAAGCTGAGCCCAGCGCAACCCCGAAGCCCGAAGAAGAAAGCACACCGCCTCCCGATCGGTTCCGGTAGTCTGGAGACGGCACGCCCTCGTGCCGTTGAGAATCAGCGATGCTTGCGTCATCGGCACGAAGGCGTGCCGTCTCCAGAATTACTTGGGCGCGAAACCCGTCACGATCTTTTCGAAGCGCGGGTCGCCGCGGAGCGGATCCCAGTACGGATGCAAACGGAGCTGGCCGTAACTGGCTGACGCGGGAAGCTTCGTTGCCGCCGCGAGTTGTTCGCAGGCCAGATCTTTCTCGCCGGTCCAAGCGTAGATGATGGCGAGGAATTCGCGGACGCGCACCGAATTCAGGCCGTCGCGTTCCAAGGGCAGGAGCTCGACGGCCCGCCGGCCTTCGCGCAACGCGTCATCCTTCCGGCCGAGAGCGGCGTCGATCATTCCCATCACGCAAATCGCCGGCGCGTACTCGCCCTGCTCGCGGATCACTTTTTCCTGATGCTCGCGCGCCGCTGCGAACGCCGCCTGCGCCGTCGCGGAATCGCCGCGCAATCGCGCCACCACTCCTTGCCCGAATTCCGGGCTGAACAGAATCGCGTCGGGACCGTAGTTGTGGTCGCCGAGGGCCGTTATCGCGCGATCGGCTGCCCCGAAATCTCGTTCGCAAAGTGCGAGGAAGAGCCAGTTCTCCGCAAAGTTCGGCGCCGCCGCCGGCTGCGTCGCGAGGAGCGCGTCGATCGCGGTGTGGAGCGGTTTCGGATCCGCTTTCCAATCCAATTCCGCCTGGGCGCGAGAAATTTTCGTGTCGACGTCGTTGGGCACAATCGAAAGCGCGCGGTCGAGCACTTCGGTCATTTCCGGGTAACGCCGGAGCGCTTCGTAACTCAACGCGATTTGCTGGAGAATGGCGAAGTTCCGCGGATCCAGTTCCACGGCGCGCTCCAGTTTTTGCAGTCCCTCCGCCTGATGTCCCTGCCGCCGAATAATGTACCCCGCTAATTCGAAGACGCGCGGATCGTTGGGCAGGGTGCGGCTGGCGATTTTTAGTTCGGCCAGCGCTTTTTCGTATTCGAGATAACCCTGATACAGATGCTGCGCCTGCGCGAGATGCGCTTCGCCGCTGTCGGCTCGCAAACGCAGCGCGGTCTGCACCGCTTTCTCCGCCAACGCCAGTCGCGCCGGGGTATGATCGGAGCCGCTGAAATATGCGAAGTCATGTACCCCGGCGAGATTGCAATAAGCGGAAACAAAATCCGGATCTTTCGCCACCGCCTGGTCGAGCAGTCGCGCCGCTTCCGTAAGCTTGTCTCCGAAACCGGTGCCGAACGCGCTCGTCGCGATGATCGCTTTCGCCTGATTATAATAATCGTAGGCCTCCAGGTTGATCGTCGGCGGCTGCTCGATCGCGGCTTTTTCCCCCGGCGAAAGTTTTGCGCGCAATTGCTCGGCGATCGTCTTCGCGATCTGGCTTTGAATAGCGAAAACGTCGTCGAGTTTTCCGTCGTAATGTTCCGCCCACAAATGCGTGTCGGTCCGCGCATCGATGAGTTGCGCGGTGACCCGGACGCGATCGTTCGCGCGCTGGACGCTTCCCACCAGGACGTGCGCCACTTTCAACGCCTGCGCGATCTCGGGCAGATTTCGCGACGCCGTGTTTCGGTATTGCATCACGCTCGTGCGACTGATGACTTTCAGGTCGGCGATCTTCGCCAGGTCCGTCAGGATTTCGTCCTGCACGCCGTCGGCGAAAAACGAGTTCTCCTGGTTTGCGCTCAGGTTTTCAAACGGAAGAACCGCGATCGATTTTTCCGGCGCGGCGACATTGGTGGCCGCGACATTCGTCAGTTTGTTTCGCGCGTACGGGAACAGAAAGACTCCGAGCAAGACGACCGCGATTACGCCAATGGTGATTCCAACTCGATTCCGGCCGCGGCGAAGAACGCGCGAAACTCGTCGGGTCAGGATCGGTTCGTGATCTAGAAATTTTTGCAGATCGTCAGCAACCGCGGCGGCGCTCGCGTAACGCTCGGCCGGCTCCTTGGCGAGGCATTTCAGGCAAACCGTTTCCAGGTCGCGTGGTACTCCCGGTTTGTGCCACGCGGGCGAGACTGGGTTTTCAGTAGCGACTCGGACCATGATCGACGTGTCGCTTTCGTCCGGCAAAAACGGCGGGCGGCCGGCCAGCATTTCGTAGAGAATCGCGCCTAACGAGTAGATGTCCGCGGCCGCGCCCACGTCGCGGCTTGTCCCGCGGGCTTGTTCGGGCGCCATATAAACCGGTGTGCCGATCACGGCGCCGGAAAGGGTGAGCGCGCTTTCCGCGGTGAGCCTTTTCGCGATCCCGAAGTCCGTCACCTTCGGTACGCCCTGGGGATCGATGAGAATATTCGCCGGCTTCATGTCGCGATGGACCACCTGGTTCTGGTGCGCGAAGTCGAGCGCGCGCGCGACCGGAATAAGGAACCGCGCTGTCTCCGGTGCGGTCATCGTTCCCGTCCGCAATCGATCGGCCAGCGATCCGCCTTCAACATATTCCATGGCGAAAAACGGCGCGCCATCGTGTTCCCCGACATCGTAAATGTGGACGATGTTTGTGTGATGCAGCGCCGCTGCCGTCTCGGCTTCCGCGAAAAAGCGTTTCAATTCCGGCGGCCCGTAATATCCCGTCAACATCTTCAGCGCGACGAGCCGATTCAATTTCCGCTGCCACGCGCGAAAGACGACGCCCATCCCGCCGCGGCCGAGTTCGCCTTCGATTTCGTATCCAGCGATGACGCGGACAGCGCCGCTCGTGGCGGGCAGCGTCGGATCGGAGGAAGTGGAATCGGAGTTGGCCAAAGCGAGTGCAGTTTGCTCGGGATCGACCCATTGCTCAAGAACGGCGAGAGGCGGGCCGGTAAGTTGACGAGCCCCGGGCAAGCTCCTATTCTCGCAACCTGATTGGTGAGGTGGCTGAGTGGTCGAAAGCAGCGCTTTGCTAAAGCGCCGTACCCCAAAAGGGTACCGAGGGTTCGAATCCCTCCCTCACCGCCATCCAATTCGTGATCACGGAAGAGCAGGCGCTCGCGCGCATCATTGAAAAAATCCGGCCGCTGCCGGCGCGAACCGTGCCGTTGATTCAGGCGCGCGAAAAGTTTGCGGCGAGTGATGTGATCGCGCGCGTCGCGCTGCCGCGCTTCGATAATTCGGCAATGGACGGGTACGCGGTGGTCGCGTCCGCCTGCGCGAACGGAAAACCGCAGCGGCTGATTGGCGAGCAACCGGCGGGAGCGGATCGGGGATTGCGGATTGAACCGGGCGAAACCATTCGCGTGTTTACCGGCGCGCCAATTCCAGCGGGCGCGGACGCGGTCGTAATGCAGGAAGAAGTTCGCGTTGAGGGCGTGGATATTTTTGTGAACACAACCGTCGAGGCGGGAGAGTTTATCCGGCGACGCGGCTGCGACTTGAGCGAGGGACAAAAGATCGTCGAGGCAGGCACGCGATTGAGCGCGCAAACCCTGGCCCTGTTGGCGTCGCAGGGGATGGCCGAGATTGCATTAGGAGGCGAAGTTCGCGTGGCGATTGTTTCGACCGGCGACGAATTGGTAGCGCCGGGCGGCGAGCTGACCGCGGGACAAATCTTCGACAGCAATTCAGTGTTGCTCCAATCGCTAGTGGAAAAATTCGGCGCGACCGTCGCGAGCGTTCGACATTGTCCGGATGAAGCAGCGGCGATCGAGCAGGCATTTCGGGACGCGCTTCAGTTCGAAGTCCTGATCGTCCTTGGCGGCGTCTCCGTCGGCGCGCGAGATCTGGTAAAACCAGCCTTGAATGCGATCGGCGCGGAGACCGATTTGTGGCGGGTCGCGGTCAAGCCCGGCAAGCCCTTCCTTTTTGGTCGTGCGGAAAGATGCGCGATCTTCGGACTTCCCGGCAATCCCGTTTCCGCATTCATCACGTTCCTTTTGTTCGTTAGGCCGGCGATTCTCCAATTAATGGGCGCGACGGATAATCAGCTTCCGTTGCCGACCACCGACGCTCTTCTCGCGGATGAGTTGAAGAACGACGGCGACCGGCCGCATTACGTTCGCGGGCAGTTGCGCGCCGGAAAATTCGCGACGATCGGCCGGCAGGAATCGCACGCGCTTTACGGTTTGAGCCGGGCCAACGCCCTGGTGCGCGTTCCGCCCAACGCCACATTTCCGAGCGGCGCCACGGCGCCCGTGATCCTCCTCGATTAAACGCCGGTTTTCGCGCCGAGCCGGTTGACACTCCGCGCCAGCATTTTAGCTTATGCGGCTTGAATACGGCGCAGCTCAAACTCAACGGACACGATCAATTTCGGGCTGACGCCGAGCGCCTCTCCCATATCATCCTGGAAATGCAGCGCTGTTTCGTTCTGCATCTCTCGAAGGAACTCGCGCCGGGCAACGTTTCTTTCCCGCAATTTTTTCTGCTCGCGGCGCTGGATCAAAAGGAAGTGCTCACGATGTCGGCGATCGCGCAAAAGATGGGGCACACAACCGCGGCGGCGAGTGGCCTCGTCGATCGGCTGGAAAATCTCGGATACGTAGTGCGTTCGAGCGCGCGGGAAGACCGGCGCAAGGTAATGGTTTGCATTACCGAAAAAGGAACCGCGCTGGTGCGGCGGATTCGTGAGGAAATGGTCGGCAATCTAATGAAGGTGATGACGCACCTCACCCAGGCCGAGCAAAAGGCGTGGCTCCAGATTTACACCAAGATTTACAATTACTGCCAGGCGAAGGAAGCTCCCGAACCGCCGGTGCGCCGGCCCTCCAGAAAAGTTTTGCTTACGTCGCGGCGTTTCGAAAATGGAACGCGTTGATCCCGAACTCGGGAAGGATCAACGGGCCCGCGAATCAACCTCAGATTTTTAAACTACTATTCGAAAGCAGTTTAGGTTACAGCCAGAGGATGCGGCACGCCGACTGCATAAGACGCAGCGCCAACAGCCCCGATCTCTTCGCTCCTCGCCGACTTTGAACCTGCCGATCCTGCGTCCTTAACCTAATGCGAAAAGTTTCCATTTCTCTCTCGCTCTGCGCCGCGGCGCTGGCTCTCATCCCGCTCGCTCCTCTCCTTTTTGCGGGAACTGAAACACTCACCGAGCTGCGCCAACGCAGGACCGCCGTGCCCCGTTTCACGCTCGACCAGGCGGTGCTTACCGCTTTGCAGCGGAACGCCGACATTCAAAGAGCGCGCCAGGACATCGAGCGAACGAAAGGCCTCTACATTCAGATGCGCGCGGCAATTCTCCCGAAGATCGAAATGACGCTGGATATTCAAAACACCGATCCGCATCTCGGTTCGATCTCATCGAGCTCCGGTGGCGGGCTTTCTGGAGTGCCCACGCAATATTCTGTCTCGATCGCGGCGACCCAGGTGGTTTTCGCCGGCGGCCGCATCATCTCGAATATTCGCGCCGCGGCTTTCACGCGGGACAGCAGCTATTACGCGTTTCGGAACTCGATCGATGTGGTGGTCTCCACCGTGAAGCAGCAGTTCTATCAGGTTTTGCTGAACCGGGAGCTGATCAACGTGCAGGAGTCTTCGGTGAATCTGCTCAAGAGCCAGTTGACGGATCAGCAGAATCGATTTGAAGCCGGCACCGTTCCGCGGTTCAACGTCCTTCAAGCGCAGGTCGCGCTTTCGAACCAATATCCGCTGCTCATCGCCGCCCAGAATAACTATCGCATCTCAGTGCTTCAGCTGGCAAAGACGCTCGGGCTCGATTTCGACCCGAGTCGCGCCGGGCAGCCGCCCTTGGAAGCAGTGGGCACGTTGCAGTTTCACCCGAGGCATATTCCGCTGCCGTTTGCGATCGAGCTCGCGAAAGAGCGCCGGCCTTTCTTGAAACAACAGAAAGCGATCGTGTTATCGAATGCCGCCGAGGTGAACGTAGCGCGCGCCGGTTATTTTCCGCAGTTCAGCGTCAGCGCAGGTGAAGATTTTCGAAGCTCACCGATCAGCGAAAACATCAACGCGGTGCGCTCGGGCTATGTTTTCAGCGGCACCGGAAGCTGGGCGATTTGGGATTGGGGCGCCACTTATGGCAGTGTGAAACAGGCGCGCGCGGTCCTCGAGCAATCGAAGATCACGCTCGATGACGCCAATCGACAGGTCGAGCTGGAAGTGCAGCAACAGGATTCGAATTTGCTACAGAGCGCTGAATTGGTGAAGGCGACCGAAGAAAGCGTGGGGCAGGCGCAGGAAGCGTTGCGGCTCGCGAGCGCGCGGCTGAGTGCGGGCGCGGGCACGCAGTTGGAAGTCCTCGATTCGCGCGTGCAGGTCACGCAGGCCGAATCAAATCGGGTTCAGGCCCTCTATAATTACAACGTGGCCCTGGCCGAGTTCGATCGCGTGACTGCGACCGAAGTTGTTTATTCGAACGAGCTCGATGAAACCAAGACGCGCGACAAAACCAGGACCGACGCGAAGCCGACTCCGGCGCCGAAGCCCGGACCGCTCGAATTGAATCACGCCGGTAACCGGCCGCCCATTCCCACAAACACGACGCGGACCCGCACGATTTCTCCGAAGTGAGCGACGCTCAGCTTCCGGCGGAACAGTTCGCGGCGCTGAGTGCAGTGCCGCGTATCATCCACGGATTCACCTTGCGCGTGCCCGGCATTGAGATGTCGCATGACAAAGCGGATGTGCTCGCGCGACTGGACAGCGTCCACCGATCCATCCGCGCCGATCATGCGGTTTCCACGATGCCGTTCATCACGGCTCAGCAGATCCATGGGAACGAGATTGCGGTCGTCAACGTTTCGCCCTCCGCCGATAAGTGTTTCGCAGACTGCGACGGCATCATTACTGACCAGCGCGGAATCTGTCTGGGAATTTACGTGGTGGATTGTTGCGCGGTTTACCTTGTCGATCCGGTTCGTTCCGCCATCGGGCTCGTCCATTCCGGAAAAAAAGGGACCGAGTCGGGCATCGTGCCGAACGCGATCAAAGCGATGACCGTCCATTTCGGTTCGCGCCCCTCCGATCTGATCGTGCAACTCAGTCCGTGCATTCGGCCGCCGCATTATGAGATCGATTTCGCGGGCGAAATCGTTCGGCAATGCCGGGCGCTCGGTGTCAATTCCATTCACGACAACGGCGTCTGCACGGCGTGCGATTTAACGCGCTACTATTCCTATCGCGCCGAAAAAGGTCGCACCGGACGGATGCTCGCGTTTCTCGCGCTCGACTATTCGTCGCTCTCGAGTCCGGCTCGGTAGGAAACAAATCCGCGCTTGCCCGGATTCGCGGCGAAGTCGATCAACTCCCGCGCCGGCATTTCGAATTTCATTTCGGCCGCTTTTTCCAGCGCCTGTTTCGTGTTCAGTCCGCTGCGATAAAGAAGTTTGAAAGCCCGTTTGATTTCGGCGCGCTCCTCCGCGCTCAATCCCGCGCGGCGCAACCCGACCGAGTTAATTCCCAGCGCGAAATTCGCCACCGCGGTGACAAACGGTGGAACGCTTCTCGTTGTTCGCCCCTGCGCCATGGCCAGACGACCGACTCGCGTATGTTGGTGAAACATCGAGCCACCGCCGAGAAAAGCGCCGTCGCCGATCTGAACATGTCCGCCGAGCAGCGAATCGTTCGCCATCACCACATCGTTGCCGACTTTGCTGTCGTGTCCGACGTGCGCGCCGGCGAGGAGAAAATTGCGATCGCCGAGCATCGTCACGCTTCCTTCAGCCGTGCCGCGATGGATCGTGCAGTGTTCTCGAATCACATTTCCATTTCCGATCTCCACGCCGCTCTTCGTTTTGGGATCGAAGCTCGCATCCTGCGGCGCCGACCCGATCACGGTGCCGTGACCGATAAGGTTCTCGACGCCCATTTTCACCGATTGTTCGAGGACGACGTGAGATTGAATCACGCACTTGTCTCCGATGATCACGCCAGGACCGACGATCGAATACGGCCCGATCTCGACGTCGCTGCCGATTTGCGCGGTTGGATCGATGATCGCGGTCGGATGAATCTTCACAACACGCCGGCCTCCTTGAAACTGAAGTATGGTTGCCGGCCTTCTGCCGGTGCGCCGATGATCACGTGATCGAGCAATTTGATTTGGAGCAGCTCCGCGGCTTCGGCCAAACGTCTCGTTAGGCTGTGATCGGATTGGCTGGGCGACGGATCGCCGGAAGGATGATTGTGCACGTCAATGACCGCGTAGGCCGAGGCGAGCATCGCCGGCCGGAAAACGTCGCGCGGATGGGCGATGCTTTCGTTCACGCTGCCGAGTGAGACCTGTTCGGTGCCGAGATGATGATAACGCGTATCGAGCAAAACGACGCGCAACGATTCCTTGTGCAGTGCGCGCATTTCCGCTTCGAGCAATTCATAAACGAGCTCGGGCGAATCGAGTTTCTGGCGCGCCAGCCGTTCGTTGGCGAGGCGTCGCCCGAGCTGAAATGCGGCCACGAGATGCATGGCTTTCGCTTTTCCGATGCCGCGAATCTTTTTCAATTCGTCGACGGTGCAACGACTGAGCCCGGTTAGCGATTGGTATTTTTCAAGTAACTGCCGCGCGACCTCGATGGCGTTCGCGCCGCGCACTCCGCTCCCGAGAAGAATCGCGATCAACTCCGGATCGATCAGCGCCGTCGGTCCGCGCGCGAGGAGCTTTTCGCGCGGGCGTTCCTCCGCCGGCAACTCGCTGATCTTTAAAGTAGCTGGCGACTTTACGCCGGGATCAGACACGGAATTGGTCGAGCATTTCACGGAGAGCGTCGCCCAATTGGAAGAGCGAATCCGTGAAGGGGTTCGTGGGGAGACCGTGCAGCTCCGCTTGCGCGTCACGCACGGATTCATCGCCGGCATCGAGTGAAGATCGGAGCGCGCCGTTAGGCGCTTCGCTCTCGAGCAGCTTCGCGATTGCCGTCGCTTTCTCCGAGAGGATCAACTCGCAATAGCGTTCGCGCTCTTCCGCCGGAGCGGATCGAAGCAGCATCAAGATCGGCAATGTCATTTTGCCTTTGCGTAAATCGGTCCCGAGCGTTTTTCCGATCTCGTTTTCGTTCCCGGCGATATCAATACAATCGTCGTAAATCTGGTAGGCTGCGCCGATTTTGCGGCCAAAGGTTTTCAGCGCGAGGACCGTTTCCGGTTCTGCGCCGTTGAGCACAGCACCTAATTCGGCTGCGGCCGCGAACAGGGAGCCGGTTTTCATTTCCACGATCCGCAGGTAATCCTCGATCGCCAGGTGCAGATCGAATCGCCGTTGTGTCTGGATGATCTCGCCTGAACAAACGTCTCGCGCCGCGCGCGCAATCACGCGGCTGATCTCGGCGTTGTCGAAGTTCGTCGAAAGGTTCAGCGCCTGCGCGAACAGGCAATCGCCAAGCAACACGCTGAGCGAATTTCCCCAGCGCGCGTTCACGGTCGGCTGCGCGCGCCGTCGCTCGGCCTCGTCCATGATGTCGTCATGCACCAGAGTGGCGATGTGGATCAGCTCGACGATGACCGCAAGATCGAGATGGCCCGACGTTATCCCGCCGCTGGCACCGCCGCTGAGCAACGCAATCAGCGGCCGCAGGCGTTTCCCGCGGCTGCCAATCGCGTAGGTGACATAACCCTCGACCGCCGGATCGAAGGCAGCGGCCTGGCGCGCGATCCGCGTTTCGACTTCTTCGAGTTGCGGCTGCACCGCTGCCGTTACTCGGGCCAAAACGCCATCGCGCGAGGTCGAGGGGGCCCGCGAGTCGGCAAAAACTTCCACGGGCTCACGATAGAAGGCGGGCCAAGCCAGCGCAAGCTTGGGCGAGTGCGGCGAAGAAAATTCTAGGGGGTCGCGGCGGCTGCCGGAGTCTTGGTGGCGAGCTTCTGCGCGAGGACGATCCCGAAGTTGAAGAGCAACTGTACCCCGCCGGGCGCTGTGAAAAACAGGTCCCGCAGCGCATCGGGCGGGATCGTCCAGAGAATCACTTCGCCTTCAGCGAACGCCTCTTCGTCGGCTGGGACGCGGAGAAAAACTTCGCGGTCCCCGTACCATTGGCCGGGTCCGAGCGTGGCGATATGAGTCTTCCCGAAATCCTCGTCGCGTCGGGAAAGTTCGACGCGGCCCGAGATCACGCAAAAAATGTAATCGGCGGGTTGACCGGCGCTGATGATCGTCTGCTGGTTGTATTCGACGAATGTCCCGTTGAGCTGAAGCTCGGCGATGTATTCTTCGGTCACTCCGGTGAGGAGCCCGTTGCGCGGCAGCGTCAATTGCCGAGCCCGCGCTTGTTGTTCCGATAAAACATTCATCTCGCGTTCGACGTTGGAAATACATCAACCGCTGCGCGGAGACAACCTCTCTTACCAGCGCGTCAGCCACTCGTTAGTCCCGTATTTTTTCTCGGCAATCGCCGCCGCTCGTTCGCTCAATCCCGGCGCGAGGGTCGACCGTTCAAACTGCGGACAAAGAAAGCGGGCGAAATCCTCGCGGAACCTTTCCGGTAAATCGTCTTGTTGAATGCTGCCCTGGTGCAAAAGGCCGGCGCGCGTCCGGCGATGCGCCGCGCCCGCGATTTTTTGTCCGCCACTGAGCACGTCAGACCGGACCGCGTTCGCGAAACAAGCTTCCGAAGTTTTCGGCGCCGGGTCGCTGGCGAGGAACGCTTCTACTCCGTTTGCTTGCAGCGCTCGACGAATCGCGTCGTGCACAGTGGCGTAAATTTCGAGCGACGATCGCTGAAAGAAAAAATGATCGCGCGGAATGACGAGCGAATACGTGACGTCCACACCGGCGCCATGCGGAACGATCCCGCCTCCCGTCCAACGACGAACGAGTTCGTATCGATCCGATTCCGGCGCGACTTCGGCGTAGTGCCCGAAGTAACCGAAAGAAATCGATGGACGTTGCCATCGATAGAAACGCAGAAGCGGCGCTGCGGACTCCACCAGCAACGCTTCATCGATCGCCATGTTGAGAGCAGCCGGTCGCTCTTCGCGATCGTCGAAGAGTTGAAGTCCCTCGAGCATCACGCTCGTCAGCCGTTTAACTCCGCGACGATCTTCTCCACCGCGGCACGCGGATCAGCCGCTGCCGTAATCGGACGTCCGATAACCAGATAATCCGCGCCGGCGTCGATCGCCTTCCGCGGTGTCGCAAAACGTTTCTGATCGCCGGGATCTGCGCCGGCCGGCCGGATACCCGGCGTGACGATCTTGATTCTGCCACCGAATTCCTCGCGAAGAGCTCTCGCCTCATGCGGACTCGCGACGAGTCCGTCGACTCCGTTTTCGACACCCAACCGCGCCAGCCGCAAGACGTAGTCGCTGATTTCTCCCGCCACGCCGATCTCACGCAACGTCTCAGTCGTGGAACTCGTCAACACCGTCACCCCGAGCAAGAGCATGTCGCTCTTTCGCGCAGCGACCGCGGCCCGGATCATTTCAGCGCCTCCGCTCAAATGGAGAGTTAGCATTTTTACTCCGAGTCGATCGGCCGCTTCGACCGCTTTAGCCACCGTGTTGGGAATGTCGTGAAGCTTCAGATCGAGGAAAATTTTTGCGGCGGACCGAATCAAAACCGGACCTTCCGCAGTATATTGTTGGAGGCCGATTTTAAACAAACCGACCGCACCGGAGAGCGAGTCGATCAGCGCCAAACCCTCTTTCGCCGTGGGCACGTCGAGGGCGACAATGAGCTTCTCTGCGGCGGGCGACTTCATTCTGTGATTCGGCCAGAGTTTGTGGCGAGATTACGTTATGCAGCTTTTGGCACCGGCGAAGATCAATCTTTCTTTCGAGATCAAAGGGCGACGCGCCGACGGTTTTCACGAAATCGAAACGCTGATGGCGCCGATCACGCTGGCGGACCGGCTCACCATCGAAAGAGCAGGGAACGACGGCGAGATTCGATTTTCCTGCGACGATCCAACTTTGCCGGGCGGCGATGACAACCTTGTGGTCCGCGCCGCGAAGCTTTTTCGAGAACGAACGAAAATCACGAGCGGGATTGCGCTGTCACTCGAAAAAAAGATCCCGCACGGAGCGGGGCTGGGCGGCGGCAGTAGTGACGCCGCGAGTACCCTCCTAGGCCTCAACGAGCTTTTCGATGCCGATCTTTCTCTGGACGCGCTGCTGAAACTCGCGGCCGAGTTGGGATCCGACGTTCCGTTTTTCATCGCGCGTTCGCCGGCGATTTGTCGCGGTCGCGGCGAAATCTTGGAACCGACTGCGTTCGACGAAAGGTTTATTCTGCTTCTTCTCAAGCCGGATTTTGGTGTGCCGACTCCGTGGGCCTACGGGCGTTGGAAAGATTCGCGCGAACTACCCGGCGTCGATTATGCGCCCCAGGAATTCGAGGGCGTTCGTTTTGTGAACGATCTCGAGCGGCCGGTGTTCGAAAAATTTGTCTTCCTTGCGCGGTTAAAAACCTGGCTTCGGCAACAGGCAGAAATCGCGGTTGCGCTGATGTCGGGTTCGGGCTCGACCATGCTCGCTGTTTTGCGTGACGGCGCCGACTCGGAAGAAATCTCGGGTCGGGCCCGCGCGGAAATCGATCCGCAACTGTGGACCTGTGTTACCCAGCTTTCTTCTTCAACGTCGCCACCGCGTACTCGCGATTGAGTTTCGCGATGAAGCTGGCGCTGATTGAAGCGGGGCAGACGGCTTCGCACTCGTAAGTGTTGGTGCAGTTACCGAAACCCTCGGCGTCCATTGCCGTCACCATTTTTAAAACGCGCGTCGTCCGTTCCGGCTGTCCCTGCGGAAGGAAAGCGAGATGCGAAACTTTCGCGGCTGTGAATAGCATCGCCGATGCGTTGGGACACGCCGCGGCGCAGGCGCCGCACCCGATGCATGCCGCTGCTTCCATCGCGCGATCGGCGTCCTGTTTTGGAACGAGCGTCGCATTTGCTTCCGGCGCCGAGCCCGCCCGCGCTGCGATGAAACCGCCCGCTTGCACGATTCGATCAAGCGCGCTGCGATCGACCACCAAATCTTTTATCAGCGGAAACGGTTTCGCGCGGAACGGTTCCACGACGATCGTCGCGCCGTCTTTGAACCGGCGCATGTAAACCTCGCACGCCGCCCCCGGATGATCCGGACCATGCGCTTCGCCGTTGATCGTAAGCGAACACGTGCCGCAAATTCCTTCGCGGCAATCCGAATCGAACGCGATCGGCTCCTCGCCTTTCGCAATGAGCTCTTCGTTCACGACGTCCAGCATTTCGAGGAACGACGTGTTCGGCGAAACGTCTGTGGCTTGATATTCGACGAGCTTGCCTTTCGTCTTCGAATCTTTCTGGCGCCAGACTTTGAGTTTGAAATTCATTTATAACTCCGCTGCGTGAGCTGGACCGTTTCGAAAACCAGCTGCTCGCGATGCAGCTTCGGCGCTGCGACAGAACCGTTCCCCTGATATTCCCAGGCAAAAACGTCGGCAAAATTTTCGTCGTCGCGCAACGCTTCGCCGTCCGGCGTTTGATGTTCTTCGCGAAAATGGCCGCCGCATGATTCATCGCGGGTGAGCGCGTCGGTGCACATCAGCTCGGCAAACTCGAGGAAGTCGGCGACGCGACCCGCGCGTTCCAGCGATTGATTGAGAGATTCTTCCGCGCCGAGGACGCGCACGTCGCTCCAAAATTCTTCGCGCAATTGCGGGATGCGCGCGAGCGCCTCCTTCAAACCGGCTGCGTTTCGCGCCATGCCGCACTTGTCCCAGAGCATGAGCCCGAGTTCGCGATGAAACGAATCGACGGAGCGTTTTCCATTTATCGCGAGAAGTTTTTCGGTGCGGGTCCGGACCGCGTTTTCCGCGTCGCGGAATTCAGCACGATCGATCGAAGGCCGTTTGCCGATCTGCGGCGCGAGATAGGCGGGCAACGTGTAGGGCAGCACGAAATACCCGTCCGCGAGTCCCTGCATGAGCGCGCTCGCGCCGAGCCGGTTCGCGCCGTGATCGGAAAAGTTCGCTTCGCCGATCACATGAAGACCGGGAACGTTGCTCATCAGATTGTAGTCCACCCACAAACCGCCCATCGTGTAATGGACCGCGGGATAAATTCGCATCGGACGCTGGTACGCGTTTTCGCCAGTGATCTTTTGGTAAATGTGAAACAGATTTCCGTAGCGTTCGCGGATGGTGTTCTCGCCAAGACGCGCCATGGAATCAGCGAAATCAAGGTAAACGCCGCGCCCGCTTTCACCGACGCCGCGCCCTTCGTCGCAAACTTCCTTGGCGGCCCGCGACGCGATATCGCGCGGCGCCAGGTTACCGAAGCTCGGATATTTTCGCTCGAGATAATAATCGCGTTCGGCCTCCGGAATTTCGTTCGGCGGACGTTTGTCGCCCGGCTTTTTCGACACCCAGACGCGGCCGTCGTTTCGGAGCGACTCGGACATCAACGTGAGCTTTGACTGATGCTCGCCGCTCACCGGAATGCAGGTCGGATGGATTTGGGTGAAGCACGGGTTCGCGAAGAGCGCGCCCTTCTTGTAGGCGCGATAAGTTGCAGTGACGTTGCAGCCGCGCGCGTTCGTGGACAGATAAAAAACGTTTCCGTAACCGCCCGTCGCGAGCACGACCGCATCGCCGGAGTGCGCTTCTATTGTCCCCGTGACGAGACTGCGAGTGATGATTCCTTTGGCGTGGCCGTCGACCAGGACGAGATCGAGCATTTCCGTTTGCGGAAACATGGTCACGGCGCCGGTGGCGATCTGGCGGGCGAGTGCCTGATAAGCGCCGAGGAGCAACTGCTGTCCGGTCTGGCCGCGCGCGTAAAACGTTCGCGAGACCTGGGCGCCGCCGAAGGAACGGTTCGCGAGCAAGCCGCTGTATTCGCGCGCGAAAGGCACGCCCTGCTCGACGCATTGATCGATGATCAGGTTACTCACTTCCGCGAGCCGATAGACGTTCGCTTCACGCGAACGGAAATCGCCGCCTTTGATTGTGTCGTAGAACAATCGGAAAATGCTGTCGCCGTCGTTCTGATAATTTTTCGCGGCGTTGATCCCGCCCTGGGCCGCGATCGAGTGAGCGCGGCGTGGGCTGTCCTGGTAACAGAAACACTTCACGTTGTAACCAAGCTCGCCGAGCGTCGCCGCAGCCGAGCCGCCGGCCAGTCCGCTGCCGACTACGATGATCTCGAATTTTCGCCGGTTATTGGGCGCGACCAAACGCGAATGGTCTTTGTGATTGGTCCACTTTTGCGCCAGCGGACCATGCGGGATTTTCGAGTCGAGCGTCCCGATCATAATTGCTGCGCCGGCTTCACGAGATGCAACAGGACCGCGACGGGGATGGAGGTGTAACCGACAAAAATCAGCCACGCGAAGATGCGGCCGGCGGTGGCGAGTCTGGGCGTGAGCTTCTTGTCGTTGATCCCGAGCGATTGAAAGAAGCTCGAAGATCCGTGGCTGAGATGCAGCGCCAGCAGGAACATTCCCAACACATAAAAGCCGGAGACGAAATAATTCTGAAAGCCGTAGACCATCATCGAATAGACATCGAAGCGATTCAGCGGGTCGGCTTTCAAAAGCAGGAAGCGCGGATCGGTCACGCGCACCGTGAAATGCGCGAGGTGATAAAGAATGAACGCGAGCACGATCAATCCGCTCAACGCCATCGAGCGCGAAGCGAACGTCGCCTTCACATTTTCCTTCTTCTTGTAAGCCACTGGTCGGGCCCGCCGATTTTCGAGCGCGAGACTGATCGTGTAAAAAATGTGCAGCAGGACGTTAAGGAGAAGAAAACCGCGAATCACCCAGAGAAACGGGCCCAGGTCGCGCAGATGTTCGGCGTAGGAGTTGATCCATTCCGGCCCGAGAAAAATCTGCAGGTTGCCGAGCAGATGGCCGATGACAAACGCGATGAGGACGACGCCGGTGACGGCGACGATCATTTTTTTGCCGACGGAAGAGCGAAAGAATGAAGAGTGCGCGGTCACAGGCTTGGGACGATCCAGCCGTTTGGCCGCTGGACAACTGAAAGTAGAAGTCGCGTATTTTGTGTCAAGCCACGCGGACGCGCGCGATCGTTTGCAGCGAGACTACTTTTCGAAACGGAAATTCGGCGTAAGGCCGTCCACCCCGCCACTGGTGATGACCTTGCGGAGAAAGGAAAAAAGTTTCGAGATCGCCCCGCATTCGTTCCACGAGTTCCGCGAACGGTTCCTGTTCCGGCTCGCCCGAGATCCGCGATTGCTCGGCGAGAATTTGCTGGGCCTGGATGAAAGCGTGCGCGTCTCCGGTTCCTTCCAGGATAAAATCAAAACAGTGGATCGAAGCGCCGCCTGGTTTGAGAAATTCTTTGATGGCATCGAAACAAGCCACCAGTGGTTCGTGCTCCAGATGCTCGAGGACAGACACGGAAAGAATCGCGTCCAGTGATTGCGGCGCGATGGCCGGCAGGCCCGGTCGAAAATATTCGCGAACAATTTTCACATGGGGAAACTGCTCCCGGAAGAGCTCGTAATCGGTCGGACCTTTGCCGAAGCCATCGTAAGGATCGGCGAGCGTGACGTCGTAGCCGAGCTCGGCCAGGAAACCGCTCACGATTGGTTCGCCTCCGCCGAATTCGAGCACGCGTGCGGGTGGCGGCACCTGGGTGAGGACCGCCTTCACGGCCCAGGGCCGCTGCGTGTTTTTCAAATCGCCATCAATCCCGGTGATCTGCGGCAGGTAATCCAGGCTTTCGCAATAGTCGCGAACAGTCCCGTAGGAAGTGCGGGCTGTTTCGGCAGGCCCCTGCGTGAACCGGGCGACCATCGCCGCCGCTTGCTCCGGACTATGAAGAAACCGCAGTGCCATTCGTTTCCTTTTGCCCTGGTTCAGCAGTGTGCCGATAAAATTCCGCGAGCGCTTGGGTGTTCTTTCCCCAATCGAAATGCTCGCGCGCAAACGCCCCGGCGCCGGCCGCAAGCCGTTTCCTCAGCGCCTCGTCGCGTTGCAGTGCGAGCAGCGTCTCCACGATTCCAAGGGCATCGACTTTATCGAGCACCCAGGCCTCGTCACCGTGGCGAACGAAACGGCCGACATTGGTCCGCGGCAAAATCACCGGCCGTCCCATGGCGAAAAATTCCGGCAGCTTTCCCGGGAGCCGATATTCGTTAAAAGAATTATCGGCGCCCGGCTGGACGAGTGCGTCGGCGAGACTGAGCAATGCCGGGATTTCCTGGTACGGAATCTGGCCCAGCTCGATCGAAATTTTGTAGGCCCATTCTTCATCCGGGCCGAGGAACGAACAGAAATCGCGGCCGGTGCGGATCAATCGCGCCGGCGTGCCTTCCCGCTCGAGAATCGCGGCCGCGAGATAAAGACTGCGGACGTCGCGCGCATTCGCGGAGTGAACGTTACCTGTGTAGCAAAGAACAACCGTGTCGTCCGGGATCCCGAGTTGCTCGCGGAGCTGCGAATCCCGCGCCCGCGGGAAGAAAAGATCCTCATCCGCGCCAGGCCACAAAATCAACTTCGGAATATCCGCCGGCACGAAGCATTCGAGTCGATCCATGATCATCGTCACGCCATCGCTCGATGCGATGAACGCGCGGTAATTTTGTGGATGAGAGAGGTTGCCCGGAATGTCCGCGGCCCGGTTCCGCGCCAGTTTTTCGAAAGGCATGCCGAGATTCACTTCGAGGATCAGCTCCTCGTTATCTTCCAGGTGAACGAACAGCCCGAATTCGCAGAAGCCGGCGAGCTTTTCGCAGAAGAGCCGAACGTTTTCGCGTGGGGTCCAGGCGTGCACAATGTCTGGTCCGCGGCCATTCGGAAAAACGCGCGACCAATCGCCATCGATCCGATCGAATCGGTGCACGGAATAATCTTGTTCGCCGAGGCCTGCGCCGCGCTCGGTATCATCGGGGATGGCAACCGCGGTCGAATGTCCCAGCGCCGCGAGCTGGTTCGCGAAGTTATGGACATGGACAGCGCTGTTCGCGCTGAAGTCGTGGTAGAGAACAAAAAGGATGTTGCTCACTTGGCGCGGCGGCTGTAATCGCCGCGTTCGAGGTCGAGGTTACAGTTATAATAAGGATCGCCGCGTTCAATCACGTCCTCCCAGAGATCGAGAAGCAGCATCCGGTCAATCATGTCGTAGTAACTCTGGCGCGATACCGATTCGTGATGGAGAAGAAGCGCCAGCGGCGTGTAGATGACGCGCAGGCCGCGTTCCCGCAAGCGCAGACAGAGATCGACGTCCTGGTAGGCCGTAAAGAAATGTGGATTAAAACCGCCCACTTCCTCGAATAGCTCTTTGCGAATCATGAGGCATGCGCCAGTGACCGCCGAGACTTCGCGGGCGCACACGAGACTGCCTGCATAACCATCCACGTCGATCGGGAACCGTCGCATCGTGTGATCGGCCGTGCCGCGCATTCCCAATGCGACTCCTGCATGCTGGACCGTGCGATCGTCATAGGCCAGGAGCGCACCGGCCGCGCCCACGTCCGGTTGCTCGGCGTAGTAGGCGAGGGACTGAAGCCAATCGGGGCTCACGACCTCGGTGTCGTTATTCAGGAAAACGAGCAGCTTCCCTGTGGCGGATGCGGCGCCCTGGTTGTTCGCGCGCGAGAAATTGAACCTACCTGGAAAGTCGATCCGGCGGATAGGATAGCTCTTCATCAAGTCCAGCGCCATTGGGTCGCTCGTCTCGTTGTCCATCGCGATGACTTCGAAATCCGGGTAGGAAGTTTTTTCGAAGATGCTCTTCAGACAGCGGCCAAAGACATCCGGCGCATCGCGAGTCGGAATAATGATAGTAACACGCGAATAACCTTCGCGTTTCTCAGGCACGACTCTTAGGCGATGGGGTAAGGCTGCTTGCTCGGCGCGCGCTGGAAAGGTCATTCGTTGCAGATGCGCGTTCACTGCGCGTTCCTGAAGCAGGCCCAGCTGCGGCTTGGCATCTGTCTTTTCCGCGACACTGCCCGCCGTCTTCCGCCAATGATATAGAATCCGTGGAACATGACCTATCCGCGGCTTGTTTTCGCTCAGGCGAAGCATGAATTCGAAGTCCTGCACCCCGTCGAACGCGGAATCGAAGCGCGTTTTGATGGCAAGATCGCGCCGGACGCAAAGCAAATGACCTACATACATGGCTCCACGAAAATATTCGGGCGACCAGTCCGGCTTGAAGAATGGTTCGACTAGCTCTCCGGATTTGTCTTCCAGTTTGTCTTCGTCGGAGTAAACCGCGTCGTAACCTTCGGCTAACTTCTGGCGCATCGCTTCGAGGGCTTGCGGATGCAGCAGGTCGTCGTGGTCAAGAAAGCAGACATAGTCGCCGCGCGCCAGGTCGAGAGCGTGGTTATTCGCCGCGCTGATGCCTTTGTCGGACGACGGACTTACTCGAACGCGTCCACTAACATTGGCGAGCAAGTCGAGCAGCTTTTTTGTTTCGCGATCGTCCGAGTGATCATCGACGATGCACCATTCCCAGGCCGCGAAAGTTTGGTTAAGAAGGCTGAGCCCGGCTTCGGCGATCCATTCCGGTTCGCTGTTATACGTGGGAGTTATAACACTAATCGAAGGAGATTGCGAACGCGCGCTGTCTGTGTGTAGTTGGAAGCCGTTGCGAAGTAGCTCAAAAGCCTTGCTCGCGGAGAAGGAAGGTAGCTTCACAATCTTTTCCGGGACTGGATCGGAGTCACCCGATGGCTCGAAGTCATCCGGCGACCCAGCATTCGTTGTGCGTTCGATCTTCTCGCGGAGGAAGGGCTGCCAGTCGGAGCCTTGTTCGATCGCTTCGAGTTGGAGCGTCGAGTTACCGGCCGGAATCTTCAGCTCGATCGTGAACCCACAATGTTGCGCTTCTGGATAGTCCGGGAACAAACTGGCCACGTCCGGCCGCTCCCAGCCGTAGCGCGCCAGCTTCGCCTTGTTGTTGAGCCTGGCCCGAATCCCGGCCAGTTGTTTACCGTTGCGGGAGAAACACCAGCCTTTGATGAAAAGAATCTCGCGATTTGTTTTCCAGCTCTTCGGCAAGTCGAAGGCGAAAGCAAATTCAGATGCTGAGGTGAGATCAGCCGCTGGTTTGCGTGAGCGATGAAATAATTTCCAGATCGGTTTAACTATTTTCCACGCGGTCGACCCTTGGATTTGTTGCAGGAGTAGGTCGCGTCCCTTGAGTTTGGCCGTCGTATCCGCGCGTCGGACTTTCTGGTCCCACGCCTCGCGCGACATTTTTTCCAAGTGCGACTGAGCTTCTGCCGCATCCGCCTGAAGGAGACGGGCAAGAGTTTTCAGCCCGTTAATGTTCTTTTGAATTGTCTCGAAGAAATCGCGCGGCGGCGTGGGAGACGGCGAAGCCAGCTGCGCGCGCAATTTCACCAGTGAGCGGCGCAGCTCGTCCAACTCGGCATTCAGCTGCCGCAAGTGTTCGTTTTGATCAGGCACAACGCGTCCATGACTCTGGCGTTAGCCGACCGTAATTCAAGCTTGCCGTAAATTTGCCGGGCCTGCGGCGAACCGGCAACGGAATTCCGTTCCGGAATTCCTTAGAAAACGAACGCTTCGATCAGGCTGACGCCGGTCCCGCCGTTCTTTCCTTTGAGGATCGCCGTGTAACTGCCTTGCACGGGATTTTGCAAGAGGACGGCTGATTCGACGCTATTACTCGGTGCAAGCGAATTCGCCTGGATGAAAGCCGCGTCCGGGCCCGATCGCCAGTCGTCGTTTTGCGAGATGAGTTGCCCGTTACCGTTGTAGACTTCGAGAGTCGGATCCGCCAGAGAACCAGCGACGCCTACGGCGCCCAAGGTCGGTCCGATGCCGCGGACGACCACATTGGTTGCGCCGTTATCGCCCAGCACAATGAAGCCGCCAATCATGACCTGATCGCCTCCCTGCACCTTCCCGCGAGTCGCAATGTTACCCAAGGTCGAACGCTTGCTGCCGTCGAGATCGTAGACTTCGACAAGACCGATACCGGTAGCTCCTCCCACTCCCTGAAGCACGACGGTGTAACTACCCGGGTTGAGAAAAGCAATCAAAGCTGCTTCGTTAGGATTATTCGGGGCGAGGCCGCTCCCGATGAGGTCCACGCGGAGATCGGAGCTTTGCCAGTTATCGTTTTGGGCGATGATCGCGCCAGTCTGATCGTGCAACTCGATCATAGGATTTGCCAGGACGCCGGTTAACCCTACGGCGGCCAGGCTTGGGCCGATGCCTCTTACGGCTACGCGTTTGGGAGTGGTGCCTTGAATAATGAATCCGCCAATAAGCACGTCAGTCCCGGTCCCGACCTGCAAGCGCGTGGAAATATTGCCAGCTACGTTCTTGTCGGGGTTAACCGTGTAGGTCTGGGAGCCGACAACCAGGGTATGCGCACCAGGAGTGGAAGTGAGCACGCCATCGGTTCCTTGAGCTACTCCATCAACGGTGCAGTTAGTCGTGGCCGTAAAAGCGACAAGGTTGGTGGTCAATACGTTGCCGCTGCCGTCGCCAACGAGCGGAGCTTTGACACTGTAACTCAGAATCTGTCCCGCACTGGGCAGAACTCGTAGGACAGTGTTGTCGATGGGAGCTTTCTTGAACGTTGATCCATCCAGGAACTTGACGGTGAAGCTATTCAGTCCCGCGACGTCGGTCACCAGCAGGATGTCGCTGACATAAGCATAGCTGCCGGGGAGGAACTGGTTGGCCGAATAGGCGAGAAGGTTAAAGGGACGTTTGTCGGTGCCGGCGCCGTCATAGATTCGCCCACCGGTGCTGTTACCACTGAAAACACAATTCGTAACCAGACCAGTCATATCGGTGCCAGCGCCGCCGCTGCCGCCAGCGTCCGGCGAAGTAACGATATCCACACCCTTGCCTGTGTTTGTTGGCAGGTAGGTGTTATCGAGAAAAGTAGTGTCGCTGGCATTTAGTTCGCCGCCGAATTGAGTGATGGCGGCGCCAAAACTGTTCGCGGAATTTTTTTGGAAGGCACAATGACGCAGGTGAACTACGGAGTCATTGACCGCTTCCAAGCTCGCTGATCCGCTGCCAGCGTCGCCTTCCAGGAAAAGGACATTGTCGGCCTCGATATGCGCGAAGTCTCCTTGTGCGCCGCTGGCCCGCGCCGGAACAGCGTTAGAGCTGTCGACTCGCGAGCGATAGAAGGTCACGCGTTGCAGAGTAACCTGCGCGCGATTGCTCTCGACGGTTCCATTTCGCGCCACGCCGGCCAATCCGTAAGCGGCGTTACGATCGCCCGCGGCGAAAATCTGGCCGCCTTCTTTCGCATCAGGACTTCCGTCATTCACGCCAATGAAAACGCAATCGCTGACGTTCAACGTAATCGGGCGGCGATTAGGCTCACCGGCACCATCCGCCGACAAAGCCGAAATGGCGCCGCCGGTCCCTTCACCATTCGTCCCCAACGGTAAAGCTTTGTTTCCGCGAAACAGACAATGATCAATGTTAGCAACCGATCGATAGGTGCTAATGGCTCCCGCCTGGGTCGAAACGTTGTTCGTGAAATTGCAGTTGTTGATGTTCAACGTGATGTTTTCCTCAACGTGAACGGCCCCGCCGAGTGCTGGGGCGTTGAAAGTCACCGAAGCATCACGAAGAGCGCCATTGTTATAGAACAGGCAATTCTTGATCTCGACCAGCTTCTCGGTCGTATCCCACGGAGCGGCACCGTAAACGGCTCCGGCGACATAACCGGCATGATTATCCTCGAACACGCTACTCGCGATCTCGAGTTGCGAATTGTAACTGTAAACGCCGCCGCCGGGTGCATTCGGGCTGTGGCCTGGTAGATCGCAACGGTTGCTGGTGAAACGACAATTTGCGATGGAAATCCGCGAATCGAGTGCGGTCATGCCGCCGCCACCGCTCGGGCTCGTGTTGCCAATAAAAACGCAGCCGTTGAAGCTTACTACACTGCCAGCAATAAAGAGCGCGCCGCCGCCGCCGGGCTTGGTGACATCCGCTGTCTTGTTGTTGATGAACGAACAACTTTGGAAGACCGCCTCGGCTTCGCCTAACGTCAGCGCCCCACCGATGAATGCTTCGTTCGAAACGCCGTCAGCGAAACGCAGGCCGACGAAAGTGATCACCTTGCCCTGGGCGCGCTGGCCGTTTGTGAAACGAAAAATATCGTGTCCGCCACCGCTCAGTGTAACCGAAGCGCCGCTCGCGGCCTGGATGGTCATGCCCTTGCCGGCAGGATTGGTGAAGCCACCGACCGGCGCCGTATATACGCCGGAGCCCAGCTCAACGGTGCCGCCATCAGTCACCCGCGCCATGGCGTCCTGGAAACTTGCCGTGTCGGCCGGAACGCGGACCAGGTTCTGTCCCGCAGCCGAGCCGGCCCACGACCAAGCGAGGCAGAGCGTGGCGAGCCAGAGAAAATGGCTGCGACGATTGGAAAAGGCGGTAGCAGGGCCGGAGGTATTCACCGGGCGCAGAATGAGCAATAAGAACGCCATTGCCAATTAGAAACGTAAAAATGTTGATCGCGGCTCGACCCTCGCTAACGCGTGCAGATTAGACTTGATCTGCCGTCTCGAATCACCCTCACTCGCCGCACCCGTCGCGTATGAAATCGTTCGTCACTGCGCCCTCGAGAAAAATGAATGTTTTCCGGGAGACAGCCTGCAACCGGCTCGCCCTGCTGACCGCGGCGACGGCTCTTCTTTTTGTCGCGCTGTGGTGGTGGTTGCCCGCGCCGTTTACCCTCACGGTCCCGATCCGCACGTCGCGCGCAGTCGAGTTAAAGCTCTACTACGCGGGGAGCGATTCCGGATTTCGCGAGGATAGGTGTAGCGTCCGTTTTGCGGACAGCCGCGGCGCGTTCAAGGCGATCCGGCTCCCGATCGCCCGGACCAATCTTCGCGCCCTTCGACTGCACGTCAGTCCCGGCGCGGTCGTCGATTTCGGTCCGGTTGTTCTCGCGCCGCTAGGCAAGACCCAGATTTCGATCCCGTCGTCGGAGATCAGCGTCGTAAACAACTCGTGCAAAATGGAACAGCAAGGTTCCATCACCCGGTTCCAGACTGCGGCCGATTCGGATGGCTTCGATATCGACCTGCAAAGCTCGCAGCTGCCGATGAGCAGTGCCAGGCGACTGGAACCAGCTGCGGTGACTTTGTTGTGCTGCTTATTGGCAGGGTTGGTTTGGATGGTTGCCCAACATAGCCGCACCATGCCCGCTGCGAAAAGTTCAGAGGGTTTCAACTACCGTCTGAACGCAAAAGCCACTCAGCGCATTGTCATAGGTCTCACGTTGGCCTTCGTGCTGGCAACGCTCTTCAAGCTAAACGGAAGCTCGACTCCCATCTGGCGCTTCTATGCCGACGGCCGTTTGCCCGACGATGGGCTTTTCCTTGGTTCGGCCAAGGATATTCGTTCCGATGAATGGATGGTGCAGACGCCCTGGATCCTATCCCAGACTGCGACCGAACCGCCCTTTGCGACAAGCAACCCTAACGTAGGGGACCAGGCTACGGCTTTGTTGGTCAACCTACCGATACGGCATTGGACGACAATTTTCCGGCCGCAATTTTGGAGCTTCTTTGTTCTCGATGTCGAACATGCCTTTGCCTGGTATTGGAACCTCAAGTGGTATGTCGTAGTAATCGGCGGATTCCTTTTCTTTCGGTCAATATCGCGTGCTAACGCGCTCGCGACTTTTGCCGGAACCATTCTGGTCTTCTTCGCACCGTATGTTCAATGGTGGTATAGCACTGGCGCCGCTCTGCCCGAGATGCTCGGCATGACCTTCATAGGTCTCTGGGCTTTACGGTGTCTGCTCCGCGCCAATTCCGTCTTTGCCATTACCGCCGCTGCTATCGCGATCCTGATCTCCGTCGAAAACTTCATCTTCTGTTGTTACCCGCGCTTCCAAATCCCGCTTCTTTACTTTGCGGCGCTGGCAGCAGTCTGGCTTTTTGTTACCAGCCTACCGCGCCGCAGGTATCGACTCCTACGATGCGTCTGCTTACTCGGCGTGCTTGCCGTCGTGACCGCGTGCGGATTTATCTGGTTCGGTGAAGTGGCCGCCACGCTTCGCATGACATCCCAGCTCGAGTATCCGGGCAAGGTGTTTTCCACCGGCGGCGATTTTTCCTGGGTCCGGTTCCTCGTTCCTTTTCTCCAATTCGGAATGGCCGAATTCCACTATCCGGTTGGACTCGTCAATGCCTGTAACGCCGCCGGATTCATCTTATTCCTTCCCTTTATCGTCATGCTTCTGGTTAGGAGCAGAACCGGCCGGCGCGATCTGCTGGTTATTCTGCTATTGGTTTTTGTTGTCGCAGTCGGTTATTTCATGATGGTTGGAATTCCGGCGGGACTCGCGCGGTATAGTGGTTGGTCGCTCGTCTATTCTACTCGCGGAATTCTTCCCGTAGGCATCGCTTCCGTCACTTGTTTAGTGCGATTATTAGCTTGGAGGTCGGGACGAGTTTCATTAGTGCCATGGCTCGCGGTGGGAGCGGCCGTGGTGCTGAGCGTGGCGTCATGGTTCTGTCTCTCGGTGGTTAACCAGAAATATGAGGGATTCGTCTCAGGTCCTGCTGTCGTAGCTACCGCAGCGTATTTTTCCATGTCGATGCTACTGCTCTTTTGTAATAGCCGAACCATTGCCATAGCGTTGTTGCTAGTGCCGACGATTGGTGCCACGGCCTGGGTTAATCCATTTGGTCGGGGACTACCCGGTTTCTACCACAACGAAACCTTTCACTGGCTCCAGCCGTTTACCGCAAAGGATCGAACTGCGCGATGGCTTGTAATGGGAGACGACGGTCACAGCGGCTATCTTCCTTACCTGGTAAAGGCGACAGGCGGTGACGTTTTGGGGGGAATCCGGAACAACCCGGATATGCGCGTGTTTAGTATCCTGGATCCCGGGAGAAAGCATTTCGACGTCTGGAATCGGTTCGCTATTGTGAGCTACAAGCGGAGCGAAGACGGGCAGGTCGGGATGACGCTAACTTCTGGAGTCTCTTATACCGTGACTTTGCCCTTCACGACCGAGTTACTCGATAGGCTCGGGATACGTTACATCCTTGACGTCGATATGCCGGTTGAGAAAGCCAGGACAGAAGGTTTCAGCACAATAGCAGAACGCAACGGTCTCATCTTGCAGGTTCGCGACGCGCATTAAGATTCCCCCGCGAGTGTTGTTTGGGTGCGAAGGGGAGCGTGTGCCGGGACGGTAATCTGACAAAGCAAATGACCGCGAGCACTCCTAGGATCCAACGGAAGGGGTTTCGCTCGTCGATACCGCCAGCGAAACCGCAAACGCCGGCGATCAGGATTTTCATCGCTGACTACTTGCTGCCGGGTTTTACCGCAGGAATAGATGCGAGGTCGGCCGGAATTGTATCCGCCGAAAATGTTTCGACGTTCATCTCGACCAGACTCACAAACGGACAGCCGTAGTCCGGTCTTTGCCCGCCACTGCGATCGACGACGACACCTATTCCGGCAACCTGTCCGCCATGGGCCCGGACGATGTCCACGGTTTCCTGGACGCGTCCCCCGCGGGTGACGACGTCTTCCGCCACAATGAACCGTTCGTTAGGCCGGATCTGGAAGCCGCGACGCAAAGCCAGCGCGCCGGCGTCTTTCTCGACAAAGATGTGGCGTTTGCCGAGGGCGCGCCCCACTTCCTGTCCGACGATGATTCCGCCGAGAGCAGGGGAAATGACGGCATCGCATTCAACGTCCCGCAATTTATCCGCCAGGCGGCCGCAAACTTCAGCGGCGATGTCGGTGTGTTGAAGGAGCAGCGCGCACTGGAAAAACTGCCGACTGTGGAGGCCCGATCGCAGAACGAAATGGCCGTCGAGCAGCGCGCCGGTCTTGCGGAAAAGCGCAGGCAAATCCTCGCTCATTAGCCCGAGGTGTCGCTGGCCGTCTTGCCGCCGCCCGCGGTGCCGTCGTCGAACGCGATCGCTTCGATCTCGACCCGCGCGTTTTTCGGCAGCGTGGAAACACCGACTGTCGAGCGCGCCGGCGGATTTTCGGTGAAGTAGGTCGCGTAAACTTCATTCATCTTTTGGAAATCACCGAAGTCGGCGAGGAACACCGTCGTCTTCACCACGTTCGCCAGCGTCAGCCCTTCCGCTTTCAGAATTGCTCTCACGCTATCGAGAACGCGCCTGGTTTGCTCCGCGATGTCTTCAGAAACGATCTGGCCGGTTTTCGGATCGAGCGGGACCTGTCCCGCGCAAAAGACCAGCGGCCCGGCCCGGACCGCTTGCGAATACGGACCGATCGCGGCCGGCGCGTCGGTGGTGGAAATGATCTTCTTCATCCCGCGAGTCTAGCGGGAAAAATCTTTCACACAACGGACACGAAGAGTCACGACGGACAATTCTCGGGCAATCGGTCGTGTCTCTTCGCGACCGGCGTGTGAGACCTTCCGGCGCGAAGCGCGGGTTCGACGGTTTGTTTTACTCCTCGGGATCCGTCGATATCAGCGTTTGGGTGGTCGGTTACGGTTGGACAATTAGCCGGTCTACCAGGACCTCACCGTTCGCGACCATGAAATGGGCGAGGACCCGCGATCCTTTGCTAATTACACCGCCTTCGATCAAGGCTCCGTTTTTGTCGAAACAGGGCGCTCCAATGGCAAATTTGAAAGGCCGAATCGTGCCGTCGGTGAGTTTCAGGACCGTCTGTTGGCGCGGAGTGACGGACACGATGGTGGCGCTCGAGAACGGAACCGGTGTGCCCCCGCCGGCGACCGGTCTGCTGGCGTCACTTTTCGGGGGGCGATCCTGCGCGAACGCGCATTGAATCGTCAGGGTTAGGACTAGAAGGATAGATCTTGTTTTCATTGTTGTTGGGTTTGCGACGGGTAATTGCGTTAAAAACCTGTCAAAACGGGGCTGTTCTGCTGGGTGTAATTTCCGACTCCGAGCTGGCCGGATTGATTGTCGCCAAGTCCGAAAACCTTTTGTTCGCCGGCGTTGGCGCGAATCAATAAGCTATAGAAGCCTCCCGCCGCCACGTCCGTGATGTTCGTCGTGCCATCGTATTCAGGCATTGGCGTCGGGTTACGCTGAATTGTTACCCCCAATAAGCCGATTTGTCCCCACCCGTTATATCCCCAGACGTAGATCTTCCCGTTGCCGTGAGCGTGAGCCAGAGCGTGGTACATTCCAACAGCAATTTTGTCGATCGGCTTGGCCTCAGTTGGAATTTGGACGTAGCCCCCATGGTTTCTGGACGCTGTTCCATAGTCGCCGAGCTGGCCGGTGTCGTCTTTGCCCCAAGCCAAAACTTCGCCGCTGCGATCCAATGCCACACAGAACGATCCACCAGCAGCGACCTGGACGATGCCTGCCAGTGGGGTGACGGTGACTCCGTCGTAGGTTACAGCCTTGACCGCCGTAGAGCTGTTAGTGTTCGTATTATTACCCAGCTCGCCATCCCCGTTGTAACCCCACGTCCAGACGTGTTCATCTATGTCCAATGCCACCATGAAATCTCCATCACCTATCGCGATCGAGACGATATCAGTCAGATCGCCGCCGCCGTAGATGGGATCTTTCTGCACTACGCCCGGAGTAAAACGAGAATTTTCGCTGCCGTTGCCTAACTGCCCATTTCCACCATATCCCCAGGTCCAAACTCTGCCAGTGTTATCCACAACCGCATAGGCACTGTTACCAACGGCTACGACATGCCGGTCTTTCGTACTCGGCACTACGATCGCGGGAAGGTACGGCACTTGGACTGGCGAATTGTTTTGACCGCCCAAGCTCCCGTCACCGCGCGCGCCGTTGGCGTTCGAGCCCCACATCCATACTGTGCCGTCCGCCAGAACGGCCAGGCTTGTGTACGCTCCAGCCGAGACATCCGTGGGTCGCTGTCCGGTTCCAAAGTTCGGCAGCCGCACGGGCGATGCGGTCCCGTTAGTTGTTCCGTCGCCGAGTTGCCCGTTTGCGTTACTACCGGAGGTCAGCACCGGTACGAAGTCTTGCTTAGGAGAGCGCACAAGAGTGTGCTGGTAGCCGCCGTCCGCCCTGGGGACTGTGCTTCGGCCTTCTTTGCGTCCGTACTGGATGTAATGGTCGATAACCGCTTGGTTGGTCTTGCCCCACTGATCGGAATTCAGATCCCGGTAACGCCCCAAGGCGAAGTGATAGGAGGCCGCGCGTCCCGCGGCTATGCCATTGTTCAGCCAGTCACCCTGGGCCTGGGCTTCAGTCGTCGCCGGGTCCAAACCGTTCAATCTGATATATTCGCGCCACTGGAAAACGTCGGGATCCTGAGAGCTGAATTTTAAACCCAGACTATCGAGCGAACTCATGACTTCGCCCGGATTTCCGACAACGAGATACGTCCGATAAGAAACCGGAAGCGGACCTGAAGCATAGTGGCTCGGGTTTAGAAAAGTAGAAGGCCAAGCAGACGAGCCGTCGAGCCACCACCCAAAATTTGCGGCGCTTACTCCGTAGGGCTGCAGGTGTTCGGGAGCATAGGCCGAGAGTGCCAAGGGACCGAGGGGGCTGGATGGCCGTATCATAATCTTGATCATGTCGTCCGATCCGTTTGCATCGTGGTGCTGGAGAAGCGTTCGAGTTGCAAGGTCGTAGGTCCAGGCTTGTGAAAAATCAGGGTACTTGAGGTAAACACCCGCCGAAGAGGCGATGCTGGAAGTAACCGGCTCCGGAGGGGTAGTCGCGGATGGTTGAAACGAACAGAGGTATTCGATGACGTTGCCTGGCAGACCAGGGGGACCGATCGTGACATCTTTCTGCGTCCAAAACTGAGTCAATTGTCCGTCGTGAGGGGCGTTCGAGGGGGGAATCGTGTGGTCCTGCTGCTCTGGGGTTAGCAGTCCGGAAGATTTTACGAAAAAATAGGCCATATCGGTCGTGGTCATCAATCTGTTGCTCGAAGGTATGGCGAGTCCCAGGAGTTCGCTCGTGGTGCAGGTGGAACAGAAGACACTCCCATCATCTATGCTGCCTGCTTCATTCGGATTATAGGACGGGTCGATACCGTTAAGTTGGATAGCGCTTTGGATTTGTCGGCCGTGGTCGGCATTGTCAACGAACTCTACGTCCCCCAACTTAAGGCTCATGATCGCTCCCGCAGTGGACCAGGAGGCAGAAATGGTCAACGTCTGTCCATTCACCGGCGTTGGTCCGTAAATGGTCCAGTCCGGGTTCGGGGTTCCTTGGCCGTGGAGAGACGGACAAGTGATGGCAAAGGCGAGACTGGCGAGGACAAAACGTAATTTCATGCGCAAAGAATGGGGGGAATGAGAACAATCGCAACTGAAACAGATAGAGAACACTTTCAGTCGACTGGATCTACAGGATGTTTAGTCAGACAGGATGGGGCAACGCGATCATATTTGGAAACCGCCAAGTCAGGTAGCGGGAAGAATCGCCTCCCACCGTGGACACAAAGGAACCCAAACGGACGATTTTTCGCGGGATTGCACCCGGGCCGTCAATCCTTTGGGCTCCGGCGCCTAACCTTGGGTGAAGCCCGCCCGGTCGCGCCCTGTGACCTCCACGGTTGTTTCCGGGCGATTTACGTCAATATTACCGGCTCATCATGGTTGGTTGGATTTTAAAGAAAATACTGGGCTCGAAGAACCAGCGCGAGATCAAGCGTCTGATGCCGATGGTTCGTCACATCAACGAATTGGACGAGCAATTCAAGGCGCTCTCCGATGATGAGCTGCGCGCGAAGACCGCTGCCTGGAAGGCAGAGCTCGCCCAAATTCCTGAGATGGAAGATCGATGGACGAAGCTGGACGAGATTTTACCGGAAGCGTTTGCGGTAGTGAAAAACGCGGCCCGGCGCCTGACGGAACGCCAGGAGGAATTCTCGGTGTGCGATCAGCCGATGACCTGGAACATGGTGCATTTCGACGTCCAGCTCGTGGGCGGCATCGTGCTTCATCGCGGACGCATTTCCGAAATGGCCACCGGCGAAGGCAAGACCCTGGTGGCAACGCTGCCGCTTTATCTCAACGCCCTCACCGGCAAAGGCGCCCATCTGGTGACGGTGAACGATTACCTGGCCCGGCGCGATGCCGAGTGGATGGGCCAGCTCTACAATTTCCTCGGACTCACCGTGGGAGTCATTCAGCACGACCAATCGCCGGACGAACGTCGCGAGCAGTACGCGATGGACATCACTTACGGGACGAACAGCGAGTTCGGCTTCGATTATCTGCGCGACAACGGAATGGCCACGACTCGCGAACAACAGGTCCAGCGCGGCTACAATTTCGCGATCGTCGATGAAGTCGATTCGATCCTGATCGATGAGGCGCGCACGCCGTTGATCATCAGCGGGCCGTCGACCGTTTCGACCCATCAGTACGACAAGTGGCGGCCGCTCGTCGATCAGCTTGTCCGCAAGCAGAACATGCTTTGCAACCGGCTCGCCAGTGATGCGAAGGAATTTTTCGACAAGGGCGAAGTCGAAGAAGGCGGCTTGGCGATGTTTAAGGTGAAGCTCGGCCAGCCGCGCAACAAACAGCTTCTTCGCATGATGGAGGATCCGGAGAAGCGCAAGGCAATCGACAAGGCCGAGCTCCAGTTCTACCAGGATGCGCGCAAGGAAGAACTTTTTGCCCTGAAGGAAGAGCTCTTCTTCACGATCGAGGAGAAATCCAACGAAACCGATTTGTCGGAACAGGGCCGCAGTTTCCTCAATCCGGATGAGCCCGACTCGTTCGTGCTTCCGGATTTGATCAGCGAATTTACCGAGATCGATCTCGATCCGAATCTTTCGCCGGAGGACAAGGAAAAGGCGAAGGTCGAGCGGCAGCAGCATTGCGACACGCAGGCGGAACGAATCCACAATATCTCGCAACTCCTGCGTGCCTATTGCCTGTTCGAAAAAGACGTCGCTTACGTCGTCGAGGAGAACAAGGTCGTGATCGTCGATGAATTCACCGGCCGCAAAATGCCGGGACGCCGCTGGAGCGACGGGTTGCACCAGGCCGTGGAAGCGAAGGAAGGCGTCCAGATCGATCGCGAAACGCAGACGCTGGCCACGATCACGATCCAGAATTATTTCCGGCTCTATCACAAGCTCGCGGGCATGACCGGCACCGCGGACACGGAAGCAGCCGAGTTCCACGACATTTACAAACTCGACGTGAACGTCATTCCGACGAACCGGCCGGTCGCGCGGAAGGACGCGAACGATCGGATCTACAAGACGCGCCGCGAAAAATACAACGCGGTCATCAACGAGATCAAACAACGGCATGCGAACCAGCAGCCGGTGTTGGTCGGCACGGTGAGCGTGGAAGCGTCCGAGTTGCTCAGCCGAATGCTGAAGCGCGAGAAAGTTCCGCACAACGTTCTCAACGCGAAATTCCACATGCAGGAAGCGGAGATCGTTCAGCGCGCGGGCCAGGCCGGAACCGTCACGATCTCGACGAACATGGCGGGTCGCGGCACGGACATTAAGCTGGGCGAAGGCGTCGCTGAGAGCGGCGGATTATTTGTCATCGGAACCGAGCGCCACGAATCGCGCCGGATCGATCGGCAGCTGCGTGGACGTTGCGCGCGCCAGGGCGATCCCGGCGGCTCGCGTTTCTACGTCAGCTTCGAAGACGATCTCATGCGGAACTTCGGCGCGGCCGATCGCATGACGAAAATCATGGAGCGGTTTGGACTCGAGGAAGGCCAGGAGCTGGAGCATCCGTGGCTGAATAAATCGGTCGAGACCGCACAGAAGCGGGTTGAGCAGCGCAATTATCTCGCGCGGAAACGGACGCTCGATTTCGACGACGTGATGAACAATCAGCGCGAAGTCGTTTACACTTATCGTAACGACACGATCGATTCCGACGACCCGCGCAAGCTCGTCTTCGAGGTCATTGACGAAGCCGTGCCCGCGAAGGTCCAGGAATTTCTCGGCACCGGCGCAGCGGGCGAAGAGCCGAATTACGCTGGATTGCTGAATTGGGTGAACGTGACTTTCCCGCTCGGCCTGTCGAAAGATAAGGCTCAATTCGAAACTCGGAGCGTCGAGGAGAACGCGCAATTCCTGATCGGCAAGATCAAGGAATCGTACGAACGCAAATCGAGCCACGAAGAACCGACGGCGGTGAAGAGCCTCGAGCGTTACATCATTCTGAACGCGATCGATCGCCTCTGGCAGGAGCATCTCTACGCGATGGACGCACTGCGGGAAGGCGTTTATCTGCGCGGTTACGCTCAAAAAGATCCGCTCATCGAATACAAGACCGAGGCCTACGAGATGTTCGTCGAGCTGATGGCGAACATTAAGAACGAAGTCCTGCACAATCTTTTCCGCAGCACTTCGAACCTTCAGGCGTTCGAAAATTTTCTGTCCACGCTTCCGCAATTTCTCCTCAAGGAACAGGGGCCGAGTGCCGCCACTGCGACCGGGCCAATTCCCGGGCGGCACGGCGATCGCCTGTCGGCTACGGGCGACGAGGTTTCGTCAAATGGCGACGGCTCCGAATTGAAACTCGATCTAGCGCCCGTTCGCCGCGACACGCCGAAAGTCGGACGCAACGAACCGTGCCCGTGCGGCAGCGGAAAGAAATTCAAGAACTGCTGCGGCCGCGTGGCCTAACGAATTGGGAAAGTCAGCTGGAGGGTGTCGCCTTCCGGCAGATCACGCCAGCGCGCGGCCAGTTGATTGAAGCGCTCGCGAACGCGGACCAGTTGTTCATCCGTCACAGATCGATGCAATGGCAATCCTCTTGTCGTGGCGAAAGTGGCGGCTTGCTCATTAAAATCCGCCGCGGTCCAACGCGAGTCGCTGTTCCATTCCACCAGGAAGGACGCGACGATGTGTTCGACTTCGAGTGCTTCAGTCGGTAACGCGCCTCGCGCGCTCTTGCCGGTTGTCTCGTCAATGTTCCAGCCGGCTGCGATTAATCCGAAAAAGCCTTCGCTGAAGCCGAGCTCGGTTTCGACGGCGTAATGAACGAGATCGTGGAGAGGGAAAAAGCGCGCCTGCTGGTTCGCGTTGCGCTGCCAGGTGGAAGAGCCGTCGTCGCGAAGACAGCGCAAGACTGTGTTACCATCTTTTCGTTTGGCGAATTCGACGATCACAGTCAAAACCTTGTGCACCGATGATTGATTCGCCACAATGGAAATCCCCATGACCCCTCACGACGTTCTCGAAAAATATTTCGGCTTCCGCGAATTCCTCGACGCGCAGGAAGAAGTAATTACGGCCATCGCTGGCGGGGCGGACGCACTCGTCGTGATGCCGACGGGCGGCGGGAAATCGCTCTGCTACCAATTGCCGGCGCTGTTGCTCGAGGGAACGACGATCGTCGTCTCGCCTTTGATCGCGCTGATGAAAGACCAGGTCGACGCGCTTCAGCGGCGCGGAATTTCGGCGACGCTCATCAACAGCACGCTCACGCCGGGCGAGCAACAGGAACGGATTCGCGCTCTGGCCCGCGGCGAGTTCAAGTTGGTTTACATCGCGCCGGAGCGCTTCCGCAGCCGGTCGTTTCTCGAAGCGCTCGGGCAAAGCACGATCGCGCTTTTTGCCGTGGACGAAGCGCATTGCCTCTCGATGTGGGGCCACGATTTTCGGCCGGATTATTTCCGGCTCGGTCAGGTGCTGGAAACGCTTGGCCGTCCACAGGTGGCAGCGTTCACTGCGACGGCGACGCCGGAAGTACGACGCGACATCCTCACGCATCTGGCGTTACGCGAGCCGCGCGAATTCGTCGCCGGATTCGCGCGACCGAACCTGAAGTTGCTGATCACGCCGGTCGCCAACGAAGCCGAGAAATACGCGCGATTGAACGCGCTGATCCGCGAGCACAAGACTGGCATTGTTTATTGCTCGACCCGAAAACGCGTTGAAGCAGTCGCCGAAACGCTCCAGCTCGCAACCATCTCGAGCATTCTTTACCACGGCGGAATGAACGATGAAGAGCGCGAGAAAGCGCAGAACGAGTTCATGCAAGGCCGGCGCGATATCGTGGTGGCGACGAACGCGTTTGGGATGGGCATCGATCGGGCGGACATCCGGTTCGTCGTCCATTTCGATGTGCCGGGAAGCGTCGAAGCTTACTATCAGGAAGCCGGACGCGCGGGCCGCGACGGCGAAGCGGCGACGTGCGAGCTGCTATTCAATCACGCCGACACGCGCGTGCAGGAATTCTTCATCGAAGGAAGCAACCCGCCGCTGGAGTTCATCGCGCAAACCTACGAAATGTTGCGGCGTGAGGCCGATTCGAAAAACGAACTTCAAATCTCGATTAAGGAAATGGCGTTGCGGCTTGGCGACGAACGCAGCGACATGATGATCAGCTCGTCGTTGCATGTTCTCGATCGCGAAGGCTACATCGATCGGTTCGATATTCCGGGAAAACGGGTCCGCGGAACGCGTGTCCTTCAGCCGGACGTGCGCGGTCACCAATTGAAGCTCGACGCGGCGAAGCTGCGCGAAAAGGAGCGGCGGGACCGGGCGAAGTTGAGAATGATGATCGACTTCGCGTATGCGCGCGAATGCCGGCAACAGGCGATTCTGCGTTACTTCGGCGAACCGGATCCGGCGCGTTGCGGCAATTGCGATATTTGCCTGGAAACGGCCGGCCCGGCGCGGTCGCCAACGGAAGACGAAGCGCTGATTGTGCGGAAAGCATTGAGTGGCGTGGCGCGCATGTCGGCGAAGATCGATGGCGAATGGCAGCCGCGCTTCGGTCGCGGAAGGATTGTGCAAACGCTCGTGGGCAGTCGCTCGCAGGAAATTCTGAACGCGCAGCTCGATCGGCTTTCGACGCACGGATTATTGAAGAGCGAAGGCGTCGCCTACCTCAACCAGCTCCTGCGCGAGTTGCAGGACGCCGGACTACTTGTGTCGAGTGGCGGCCAATATCCGATGGTCACTCTGACGCCACGCGGCGATGAAGTGATGAAAGGTCGCGATGACTATCAGCTGCGCTGGCCGCAGCGAAGCCGATCAGAGAAATCGACCGCGCGGAAAGCCAGGGCGAAAGAAGCGTCGCTCGAGGAGATGCTGCCAGTCGACGCGGAGATTCTGGAGCGATTGAAAAAATTGAGGCTCGATCTCGCGCGCGAGCAGGGGAATGTGCCGGCGTACATAATTTTTCCCGATGAAACGCTGCGCGCGTTTGCCCGATTGAAACCCGCATCGGTGGAAGCCGGCCGAAAGATTCGCGGAGTAGGGGAAGTGAAGGCGCAGAAATATTTGCCGGCGTTCATCGAAGCGATTCTCTCAAGATGACAGGTCTACGGCTGCGGCACTTCCGCGTGCTCCATCAAGTGGACATCGTAATCTTTCGCCTGCTCGAGTGCGTCCATCGCTTCACGGGTCGGACCGTTCTTGGAAAGCAAGCGGCTGAGCAGTAGCCACGATTCGGCGCGATACCATTGCGTCTCCAGGCATTTGCCCAGCTCTTTGATCGCCGCAGCGGTATTGCCAGTTTGGTCAAGCGCTTCGATGTAGCGGCGCTCGATCCGCCAGTTCGGCGGCCCCGTGCGCGACGCGAGCCGGAAACGCAATAATTCCACGCGGTCGTGCTCTTTCAGTTCAAGAATGCCGAGGAGCTCGTGCGCCTGCGCGTCGACGACCGGTAAATTTATGGCGCGACTCAGGATTTCCCGGGCCGTGGCGTAATCGTCTTTTCGAATTGCGACGACGGCGAGATTGATGACAGCAAACGGTTGGTTCGGTTCTTTTTCCAACGCCGCGTCCAAATGTTTCTTCGCCGAATCGAGTTGCCCGTCATGCAATTCCTGGCTGGCGAGATTGATCAGCATCCGCGCGGAATCGCCGCCGGCCGAGATGGTCCGTTCCAGGAAAGTTCGCTGATTTTTCCAGTCGAAGGTGTAGAGAAAAGTGCGGGCGCCGAACAAGACGACCAAAAGCGCGGCGACACTCACCGTCGCTCGGACCGGAATCCGCAGACGTGAGATGGCAATCGTTGCCGCAAGAAAAAGAAATGCGGCCGGCAAATAAACCCAGTGTTCGGCGATCGTGGCGTTGAGTGAAAACGCGCCACTTATCGGGATGTACGCCAGCGCCGCGAGGACGAGGCAACCAAAGACGGCGGGATCGCGTCTGCGGCTGCGAATCAACCAATAGATCGCGGCGGCGAGGAGAACGATGCCGGCCAGGGTTTGCAATTCGCGCCACGCCGCGCCGCGCACGCTGGCATCGCTTGAGCCAAACGGATGCGATTCCACGTCGCGATCCATGTGGAGATTCGCTGGAAACAAAATCAGGCTGGTGTATTCGGCGAAGGCGCGAGCTACGACAATTGGCCGAACGAGTAGTGGCGCGGGCGGGCGCAACCGCGGCGCGGGAAAATGTTCTGCCGGCAATCGCAAACTCAGGTAACTCACGATCACGAAAGCCAGGACGAGACTGGCTGGCGCGAGTTGCCGCCACGATTTGCGAAGGACGAGGATCGCAATCAACAGAATCGGGAAGATGAGTCCGCTCTCTTTGCTCAGGGCGCTGAGCAGAAAAAACGCGGCCGTCGCGATCTGGAGCAGCCAGCGATTGGCGCGCGTGGCCGGCGCGACGCGAATGCCACAATAAAGCCCGAGAAATCCAAACGTCGCCGCAAGGGGATCGGCGCGCCCGGAAATATAAGCGACGGCCGCAGTGTGAACGGGATGCACGGCCCAGATCAGCGCGGCGATGAACGCACGCCCGCGCCTTTTTCGTTCCTCGAAATTCCAGCCGCGCAGAAGTTCGTTCGCTAAAAGAAAGAGCGCCAGCGTTGCGCCGACGTGAAAAAGAATGCTGCTGAAATGGTAACCGGATGGTTTGAAAACAAACGCGGCGTAATCAGCCAGGTAAGTCAGCCGCTGGATTGGCCGATAGAAATCCGACGGCGTCGCGTCGATGAAGAGAAAATGCTGGAACGCCTCGGGAACGAGCTGCCAGCTGCGAATCAACGGATCGCGCAGGATGAGCGCGGTGTCGTCCCAGACGAAATCGTTCCGCAACGACGGCGCGTAGGCCGCGAAAATCGCGAGGGCGAGGCAGAGCGGTAGCAGAAATTTTTTCAACGGCGGCGATTCGGTTGGACAGAAGCAATAAGATGCGCGTCTAGGTTTGGGAAATGTTTATCGCGAATTCTGGACGCCTGTTGTGCGGCTTCGTGGCGCTGGTCGTAAGCAGTGGATATGCCGCCGGCGTGCCGGATGAGTGCACGCAATTGATTGTCGGCGTCGCGCCGGATTGGAATTCCATGCGCGGCGAGATGCAGTTGTTCGAGCGCGGGTCGGGCGGAAATTGGTCACTGGTCTCGCAGCGTTGGCCTGTTCTTTTCGGAAAGAATGGTCTCGCCTGGGGATCGGGCGTGGCCGGACAAAATGAAAGCGGATTGCGAAAAACGGAACGCGACGGCCGCGCGCCCGCCGGCGTTTTCGCGATCGGAAAAATCTACACCTACGATCCGCAATTGCCGCCCGGCGCCGATTTCCCGTTCCATCAAGTGACGACCGCGGATGCGTGGGTCGATGACGTGAAGAGCCCGGACTATAATCGTTTCGTCACCATTCCCGATCCGGCGAAGCCGCCTCCGTGGTTCGAGAAACAGAAAATGCGGCACAACGATTTCGCGTATCGCTGGCTGGTGGAAATTCGGCACAACTCGGATCCACCCGTGCCCGGAGCGGGCAGCGCAATTTTTTTCCATATTCGACGCGGCGTCTCGCGGCCGAGTTCCGGTTGCACGACGATGGCCGAACCGGATCTCGTCCGCCTGATTACGTGGATGCGGTCGGTGCGGCATCCGTCGTATGTGCTGCTGCCGCAGAGCGAATACGACAAGAAATGGCAGAGCTGGCATTTGCCACCGCCGACCTCATGGAAAACAGAGCATTGAGCCGTTTGCAGTCTCGTCGGCTCTACCTAGAGTGAATCAGGTGAAAAAAAGAGCTAATCCCGATTCGGAACAAAACATCCGGCGCATCGATACGAAACCTCGCGCCAAGAAACAAACTCATGGCTTTCAGGTCCACTTCCTTCGCGGCGGCAGTACGGTGACGCGTTTGTTCAGCGACAACGGCCACGGCGGCAAGGAAAGCGCGCGGCGCGCGGCGCGGAAGTATCGGAAATCCGCGCTGGGAGAATTGCCGGACCGATTATATCGTGGCCCGGGGACCTCGAAAAAAACCCGCGGCAAAAAGCAGGGAAGCGGAAAGACGCGCGGACGGCGTTAGGCTTTTCGAAAAACCGACCAGCATTCCAGAAAGCCGGGAGCAAATTCCTGCGGTCGCGCTTTCGTCCACCGATCGATAATATCGATTGGAAAAAATTCCCCGTACTCAATCTCGGCCGCCGCGAGCTGGAACGGTCCCTCGTGCTCGCCCCGATAAAGCCAAATGAATTCCCAGCCCGTCCGCTTGGAGCAGCCCAGCTTGCCCACGCGAGTCAACGTCCCCGTCACTCCGAGCTCTTCCTGGAGCTCGCGGACCGCCGTTTCATCGTAGTTTTCTCCCGCATCGACGTGCCCGGCTGCGCTTGAATCCCAGAGCAAGGGATGCCGGTCTTTCCAGCGCGAGCGCTTCTGGAGAAACAGTTCCCCGTGGCGGTTGAAAATGAACACGTGAACGGCCCGATGCCGCAAGTTATTCCCATGCACTTCACCCCGGGGAGCTGCACCCGTCGCCTCGTCGTTTTCGTCCACGACCTGGAAGAGCTCTGAATCGTTGCCCGGCGTCGCATTTTCAGGCGGCAGCCCGGCGATATTAGAGAGAGCGATCCATTGCTCGAGACCGAGTTCCTCTGCACGAGCCCGCGGATCGAAACCAAGCGCTGTAGCGGCTTCGTCCCAACGAGAGATTTCTGTTCGCAACAAATTGCGGAGCTGCTTCCGGCGCTGCGAAAAACCCTGGCGAACAAGCCGGAAAAATCTCTCGGGATCGTACGGCGGCAATTCGTCGGCGCGTCGTGGTGCAATGCGGACGAACGCGGAATCGACATCAGGAGCTGGAAGAAAAACTGTCGCAGGTACGCTGCGAAGAAATTCGACGCGGTACTGCAATTGCAGAATGAGACTGAGCGCGCCGTAATCGCTCGTCCCCGGCGCCGCAGAAATTCGCCGCGCCATCTCCTTCTGTAACATCAACAACCATAGCGATATCGGACTGGGATATTTGGTGAACTTCAATAGCAACTGACTCGCAATGTAGTAGGGAAGGTTCCCAAGAAGTTTTACGCGCGGCTCGGGGAAGAGACGTCGCACATCGAATTCGAGCGCGTCGCCGTGAATGATTTCGAGGCGTGAATTGCCAAATCGTTTGCGCAGGAAGTCCGCGAGTCGCAAATCTTTTTCAATCGCAAGCACGCGCGCGCCGGATTCCAGAATAAATTCAGTGAGCGCACCCAGGCCCGGCCCGATTTCTACGACATAATCATCCGGCGTCAGCTCGGCTTTCTCGACGATCCAGCGCGCGAGGTTGCGATCGTGAAGAAAATTTTGGCCGAGCGTTTTGACGGGTGAAACGCGGATTTCGCGCAGCGTCGCGTCGATTTCGGAAAGCTTCATTGTGCGTCGGAGGGAAGGCCGAAGAAACGCGTCTCCTTGTTCACAAAAAACTGTGAACAAAACGCTCCGTGTCCGCGATTTTATTCACAAGTTATTACCGCGCCCTCGGAAACCAACTCCGGTTCATCGAGCCGCTTCGATTTGTTTGATCGGACGCGCCTCGGGCTGCGCTCGTTTTTTGCGACTGGAAAGATAGGTCCGACGCGCATCTTTGAGGGTGAGGCCTTCGAGGAAATAAACGATCGCAGCGCGGCCGATCGCATAGGTCCCGGCTCCGGCTACCGCGCCGCAGACGATGTTGCCCCAACCGGGAAAGAATTTCAGAAGAGCGCGCGCTCCTTCCCGCAGGATCATCCCAGCGCCGACATTCACACCGAGAGCCGTCACAAACTCCGTGGCAGCTCGAAGACTGCGTTCGCGCCCGCTGATGTACATGATCCCCGACACCATCAGGAGCTGGAGCGCGGTCAGGATCGGCAGGTCGGCGAGCGGGATCGGTTGAGCGCCGATCGCCGCGCAAATCGCGGTCGTCGATTTGACGAGGGTCTGGGCGATCTCGGTCTGCACGCCACGATCGTGAGCGATCCGCGCCATCTCAACCCGCGCTTCGTTCGGCATGTTGCGAGCGAGCAGCGTCATAAACTGCGTCGGCGCATCGCCGCGCATCTCGACGACTTGGAGCAGGCGAGGAGCGACGGCGGTATTCTCTTGCAATGCGGTTTGAAGCTGCACCCGCGTTTGCACACGGGGATTCGCGGGCGCGTCGCCATTGTGACGCGGAACCGGCCGGGCCGCGACATAAGGCCAGACCACGCCGATTATTTTTGGCGGGTGCTCGATAGGGTTGAAAGTGAGAAGTGCCGCCAAATTATCGAGTTCAGGTTGGTCAACTTCATGCCCGTCATCGTCAGCCAAATGCAGGAAAATATCGGCCGGCTGGGTCTTCAATTCGTCCGCGATCTTCGCGCGCGTCGCCGTTTCCGCCCCGCGGGCATCGAGGAACGAAACTGTACCGCGGCCGCCGAGATTGATCGCGTGCCAGCGGAATAACTCCATTAAAAGGTCGGGCGAAGCCGTCGGCGGCGTCCAATTGAAAATTGCGGCCACGATTTCCTGAAGCGGCAATCGATTCGCGCCCGTCAAAACAAAACGGGGCGCGCGTTGTTGCAGGAACAATTGTTTCAACGGCGTGAGCTCATGTAAAACCGGCCGCCTGATGGTCTCGGGGAGTCTTCCGAGGAAGCCCTCGAGGCGTTCGATGATGTGAAGAAGCGACGGCCGATTCATTCTGTCCGATTTAGTTTTCTGCTTTGCGCTTGGTTTCGATAGACACGCGAACTATACCCGTGTTCATGAGTTTGAATCTCGAAATTCTTTCCCGCGCCGCGGACGAGGCCCGCGGACTATGCATGGATGCCGTCCAGGCGTCGAAGTCGGGCCACCTCGGTTTGCCGCTCGGCTGCGCGGAGATGGGCGCGGTCCTTTACGGTTACGCGCTCAAACACAATCCGGACAAACCGCGCTGGATCGGGCGCGATTATTTCGTCCTCTCCGCCGGACACGGCAGCATGTTCCTTTACGCGTGGCTGCACATGAGCGGCTACGATTTGCCGATGGAAGAGATCAAGCGCTTCCGTCAATTGCACAGCAAGACGCCGGGCCATCCCGAATTCTTTGAAACGCCGGGCGTCGAGTGCACGACCGGTCCGTTGGGGCAGGGCGTTGGCAACGCGGTCGGCATCGCCGTGGCGATGAAAATGGCGGCAGCGCGATTCAACACCAGTGAGCACCGGATTTTCGACCAGCACTGCATTTGTCTCGCGGGCGACGGTTGTTTGCAGGAAGGAGTTTCCGCGGAAGCGAGCGCGTTCGCCGGACATTTCGGTCTGGATAATCTCATCCTCATTTACGATTCGAACGCGGTCACCCTCGATGCGCCCGCAACCGCGACCCAGAGCGAAGACACGGCCGCGCGGTTTAAGGCCTACGGGTTCGACGTTCAGGAGATCAACGGCCAGGACATGCAGGCGTTCCTTGATGCGTTAAATAGCGCGAAGGAAAACAACAATGGACGGCCGAAGTTCATCGTCGCCCACACCATGATCGGCAAAGGAATTCCGGAAGTCGCCGGCACTTTCAAAGCACACGGTGAGGCCGGCGCGAAATTTGTCGATGCCTCTCGCAAAGGTCTGGGTTTGCCGGACGAGCATTATTTCGTTTCGAACGAGACCTACGATTATTTCGCGGAGCACAAAAAGAAACTGCTCGCCGATTATGATGTCTGGGAAAAAATGTATAACGCCTGGCGGGAAAAAAATCCGGAACAGGCGAAGCAGCTCGACGACGCGATCGAGCGAAAGATCGACGCCGATCTGTTATCGAAGATCCCGGAATTCCCGAAAGATTCGAAAATCGCGACGCGGAAAGCCGGCAGCGACGCGCTCCAGCCGCTCGCCCAGGCGATGCCGTTTCTCATCAGCGGCAGCGCCGATCTGCACGGATCGACCTTGAATTACATCAAGGACGGCGGCGATTTCACCCGCGAAACGCCGGCTGGTCGCAATATCCATTTCGGGATTCGCGAACACGGCATGTGCGCGATCATGAACGGGATTTCGTATCACGGAATCTTCCGCGCTTCCGGTGCCACCTTTTTGGTGTTCACCGATTACTGCCGGCCATCGATTCGTCTCGCTGCGCTCTCGAAGTTGCCGAACATTTACATCTTCACCCACGACTCGATCGGAGTCGGCGAGGATGGACCAACGCACGAACCGGTCGAAACGGTCACCTCGGTCCGCGTCATGCCGCAGATCGATGTGATTCGGCCGGCGGATCCCGAGGAAACCGCGGGCGCGTTCGCCGCTGCTGCGCAGCACATCGACGGACCAACTTTTCTCGCCCTCACGCGTCAGGCCGTGCCGATGCTGAACGAGATCGACGTGAAAGTACGTCGCGAAGGCGTGGCCCGCGGCGGTTACATCGCTAAGCGCGAGAGCGGCAAGCTCGATTTGATTCTGTTGTCGTGCGGCAGCGAATTGCAGCACGCCATGAAAGCCGCCGGCGAATTAGGCGAGGGGACACGCGTTGTTTCGATGCCGTGTTTCGAAAGATTCAATCGGCAACCGGCCGAATATCGCGAAGAGGTTTTGCCGACGTCCTGCCGCCGCCGCGTCGCGATCGAAGCCGGCGTCACCCAGATCTGGGATCAATACGTCGGGCTCGATGGAAAAGTCATTGGGTTGCATCGGTTCGGCATGAGTGCCCCCGGCGACCAAGTCATGAAAGAATTCGGGATCGACGCGCAGCATGTCGTCGAAGCGGCGAAGTCGCTTAGGTAGGGGCGATTGACCCAATCGCCCGGGCGGTTCGGTGAAACGCTCCTAATTACATTGGCTCGGCGACGTTTCGGGCGCGATCTTCGAAACGGGTGAATTCCTTGAGAAGGGGGCGCGATGATGCCGGCGGCCAAGGTCACCCCGAAGTGAATCTCCGCTACACTTGTCCATATGACTGAGTGCTGTGACGAAACCGATCCATCATGTCGGCGAAATCGCGCCAATCCATCCAGTTCTTTTCGTGGAGGTGAGCGATCCAATCGACTGTCGCCGGCGGCGAGTGGAAGAATCTGTCGATTTCAATCGGGTAAGTTCCTTCCTCGTACATGCAGGCTCCGCAAAAACGCCAGCCTGTTTTCTTCGCGGCATTCGGATCGATCTGTTCGTTTCCTTCTGCTTCCTGTTGCTCTCCTTCTTCTTGCACAGCGTCAGGATCAGGAGCCCTGCGGGGAGCAACATGAAAATAAATGAACTGGTCGGCGGGTTCAGCTTCGCAAATTTCACACACTGGTTCTTTAGGGAATTGTGTTTGCATGACTTGATCATTCCACTCGCGCGGCAGACCACAAGTCTATGAATCGTTTTGCCCTGGAAGGCTTTATTTTTTCAACGCTGCTTTGGCCGAAAGTCAGATCACCCCTCTGAAACATAAACGTTCAGGTCGGCTGACCGCCGATGAGCCGTTGCTTAATCTCAGTCTTCAACCATTCGAACAGCAGTTTTACTGTCCACGAAGCGCCGGGCTTAATCACACTGTCCTTCGCTTTTTTCCAAAGCGTGTCGTCGCGCATCGCATCGACGAATTCGTTGCCCCCCACGTCAGGCAAAAGATTTGAAACTGATTTGTCCCATGCGCTCCGATTAACGCTTGTATGTAGCCGGCTTCTTTTAAGAGCATGACGTGATACCAGACCTCTTCTCGAGAAAACCCGTCTACTCGAATTGGGCGGTCGGCGGCGGTCCCCATCAAGATTTCCCTGACCAGATCCATGTCGCGCCTCATCGCGAGCGATGCTAACAAATGGTTACCGTGAATTCAAACCGCCGGTAGACATGATCCCGCCGAGCGTCGCCGACATCGTTTAGAAATCCCATCCGCTTCCCATTTGGGCCTCATCGAAGCAGTCAAGCCAATAGGTCAGGCTATCGCTTTGGACGTTCTATTAGCCTGCAAACAAAATCAGACGGTGTCCTCAGAAATCCGCATCCTCATCTTCGGCGCGATCTTCGAAGCGCGTTTCATCACTGATGAAGGTCAATTTGATATGTTCACCTGCAGGCCCGTTTCGCTGTTTCGCAAGAATCAACTCCGCTTTTCCCCGGGCTTCTTCTTTTTCCTTTTCATCATCGGCGTAATAATCCTCGCGGTATAATAACCCGACGACATCCGCATCCTGCTCAATAGTTCCGGACTCCCGCAAATCGCTTAGCATCGGCACACCCTTTCGATCGCCCGACCGATTTTCGGGGTTTCGATTTAGCTGGGCGGCGACCACCATCGGAACGTTTAGTTCTTTTGCTAGGCTCTTCAGCCCTCCTGAGATTTCGGCGATTTCAAGCTGTCGGTTATCCTGCGCGCGCCTTGTCGTCGACCGCAGCAGTTGCAAATAGTCGACAACAATTAGTTGAATGCCGTGTTGGGCTTTCATGCGACGCGCTTTCGCTCTCAATTCCAAAATGCTCAGACCCGACGTGTCATCGATATACATCTTTGTAGAAGAAAGCGTCGAAGCCGATTCAGTGATGTTTCGAAAGTCGGCGTCCCTCAGAAAGCCGTCCTTTAACTTTTTGAGATTCACTTTGGCACGCGAACACAGCAAGCGCTGGACAAGCTGCTGACTGCTCATTTCCAAGCTGAAAACCGCAACCGGCAAATTAGCGTCAACGGCGGCATGTTCTGCGACATTCATCGCAAAAGCGGTCTTCCCCATACTCGGACGACCGGCAACGACGAACATTTCGCCGCCGTGAAGGCCGCTCGTTAATCGATCTAGGTCCGCGAAGCCAGTTGAGATTCCGGTGATCGCGCCTTGACGTTCGTAAATATTCTCGATCGCCTCGACCGCGTTTACCACGTGCTCTCTCATCGACAGCAAATGGCCTTTGAAACGGTCTTCTCCAACAACAAAGATGTTGTGCTCGACTTCATCGAGCAGGTCATCAACTTGATCCTGCTCCTCAAAAGATCGGCGTACACCCTCTGTGCACGCGCCGATAATCTGCCGAAGGATGTACTTGTCCCTGACGATGTCCAGGTAGTAAGCGACATTCGCGGCCGTCGGAACGAATGTAAACAGATTGGTAACTGCGGCGACGCCGCCAACAGTTTCGAGCAGATGACGATCTCGCAACACTTGGGTAAAGGTAATCAGGTCAATTGCCTGCCCGGCATTCCATAGCTCGACCAGGACGGCGTAAATTGTCTGGTGGGCTGCGAAGTAGAAATATTCTTCGCTAATCTTTTCGACACATTCCGCGATGATGTCGCGCGGTGAGATAAGCATCGAGCCGAGCACGCCCTGCTCCGCTTCGATGGAATTGGGTAACGTACGCCCAACATCCTGTGAAAGACCTGTTGGGCGCGTGTCAGTAACTTTTCTGTCGCTTCGCGGCGCTGAGCCTCTGTCAGCGCCATTTGGCGCTGTCTTTTGAGGCCCCTCTGGGAAATCCCTTCGGGGTTCTCTCGCCATTTACTGGGTGCGTTTCTTGTGAGGTCGCGCTTTTTCGGTGACTTCGCCCGCGGGCTCAGCCGCCGGAGCGGGCGCTTCTTCTTTCGAGGGTTTAACCTGAAAAACAAATTTGGCCGTCACGTCGTGGTGCAACTTGATCGGCACCTCGTGTTCGCCGGTGGTCTTGATCGGGTGATCGAGGACGATGCGATGACGATCGATCTCGTTGCCGAGCTCGTTCTTCAAACGCTTCACCAAATCCTGCGCGGTGATCGAACCGAACGCCTTGCCCGTTTCGCCGGTCTCGAGCGTGAACACGACACGCAGTTTGCCGATCCGGCGGGCGAGATCTTCAGCCTCGTTCAACTCAGCTGCTTCGCGCGCGGCTCGCTTGGCTTTCAAATTATCGAGCTGCCGCATACTCTGCTTTGTGACTTCGTAAGCTTTGCCCTGGGGCAAAAGATAGTTGCGCGCATATCCGCGGCGCACTTTCACGACATCCGCCTCGGCGCCGAGGCCGGGGATGTTTTCCGTAAGAATGATTTCAGTCGAAGGCATAGGAAAAGTCGCCGAAATCACCATTTCGGCGGCGAGAGATTCGACAGTATGGGAGTCAATGGGCGTGTCAAGCAACATTGCTTCCTCCACTAAATGTGGCGATCGAAACCCAGTTGTTACGACGGAAATTCGGTCCGAAATACGAACTGTAGGCAGCGATGGTCGTTTCTGCTATTTGAGAATTAATGCCGAGATACTTGGATCAGCCTATCGGGGAACTTACGATTGAAGAAGACTTCTCTCAGTTATTGCAAGAGCTCACTGACGCATCCGGTATCGATCACCGCGCCGCAACAGCTTTACGTTTCCTCCCGTTTTTAATCCTTTGCGAGCATCCTCAGGGAGGCGGTTCGCAGCGCGTGCCGCTCCATCCCCGTCAAACGCGTCCGGGATATCTAGAAACCAAAATCGACAAGCTTGCTAGCACCAGCATTCTACAACTCTGCCAAGAGCTGGCCGCGGTGATTCACGAATCACTTGAAATGCATGTGAACCGAAAACTGATGACATTCTTTAATCACGTCGTTCGCCAGTCAGACGCACAAATCAAGCGTGCGAAACGTCGCAATTAAATCGGCGAGCTTTAAACTTAGACCATGCCCAGCTTCATCCGGCCGGCTTCGCTAATCATGCTCTGGTTCCACGGCGGATCCCAGACGAGTTGGACGTCGGCTTCATCCACGCCGTCGATCGTGAGGATTTTGCTTTGAGCATCGTGCGCGATCGCCGGCCCCATCCCGCAGCCGGGCGCGGTGAGCGTCATTTTTACGTCCACCTTCGTGCCGCCCTCGGGACGCTTGGTTAGCTGGCAATCATAAACCAAACCGAGATCGACGATGTTCACGGGAATTTCCGGATCGAAACATTGCTTCAATTGGTCCCACACCATTTTTTCATCGACGTCGCCGCCGCCGGACGCGTCCGATTTTGCCGCACCGTTGCTCGCCGCGGCTTTTTCCAAGCCGAGCGCATCCGCGTCTTTCTCGGCGACGCGCGCCAGCCCTTGATACGTCGCGACCGTGTAGCTGCCGCCGAGCGCCTGCGTGATTACCCCCGGCGTTCCCTCGGGAATCGTCGTTTTGGTTCCGCTCGGGATCTGAATCGCTTCCACATCCCGCGATAAAGTGAATTCGGTATTTTCGTGCATGACGCTCCTTCTTAACTGTCGAGGACGATTTTGACTTTGCGCCGGTCGGACTGCGCCGCGTTCAATTGGCTGAGCAGTGTTTGCCCGACCGGCTGTTCAGCTTTGCCTTCTGGCGCAGCGGATTCTCCGGCAAGCGCGGAACGTAACGCGCCTTCCACCAACTGCGCGCAATGAATTTTCACCGGCGGCAGCGCACCCAGCGGCGCGGCCAGTTCTTCGCCCGACATCGATTGCGCTTCCGCCACTGTCTTGCCGGCGAGCATTTCTGTCGCGACGCTGGCCACCGCGATCGCCGTCTGGCAGCCAAACGTTTGGAACGTCGCGCGATCGATCACTTTGCGGCCGTTCTCTTCCTTAAATTTCACCCACATCCGCAACATGTCGCCGCAATCGGCGCTGCCGACCGTGCCGATCGCGTCTGCGTCTTTCATCTCGCCGAGATTGCGTGGATTCTTCACGGCTTCCTCGATCCTCGATTGCAGGTCGTCGTTCATTGCTGTTCGACGTGATACCGCGGCAATTTCGGATCGACTTCAGCACTCCAGGCATCGATCCCGCCGCGCAGGCTCTTCACGTTCTCGAAGCCGTGCCCTTGGAAATACGCCGCTGCGTCCATGCTCCGTGCGCCAGTATGATCGTAAATCACAAACAGATTCGTTCGAGAACCGTTGCCCAGAATTTCCTGCATCAATTCCTGGGTGAAAAGATGAGCGCCCGGCAGTTTTACCGCCTCGAATTCTTCGCGCGTTCGCACGTCGAGCAGGTAAACCGGTTCGCCCGCCGCGAACCGTTCCGCTAGTTCCTGCGGTTCGATTTGCATCGCGCGATCCGCTTCGTGGCTGGTGGTGATGTGTTCGATCACTTCATCGACGTCGAGGTTCTCGTTGCGCGCGCAGACTCCGGCCAGCGTTTCCTCCGGGCTGAATCCGCAGCTCGCACAACCGCCGATGTGATACCTGCGAAAGAGTGCGCGCTGCGCGCCAGGAAACTGCGCGAGCAGTTCTTTCATGGTGATGTTGGGATCGATGGTCGCGGTCGAATTCATTTACGTAACGATAGTTTGGGAGGGGGGAACTTCAACCGCCTGGGGAGCGCGCGCGTCTCGCGCGTTGGTTTCGGCGTCTCGCCTAAACGATCTTTCCTTCGAGCAAGTTCGCGATAGCGAGACGCCATCGCCCACACGCGAGACGCGTGCCCTCTCCGAAATCAGAGCTTCGCCGGGTCGGCCAGGAACTCGACGATTCGCTTGAGCAACCGTCCGGCGCCGCCGCCATCGAGGCTGCGATGATCGAAGCTTAACGTCAGTTCGGCTTGCGTCGTCGGTACGAACTGCTCTTTCTCCTCGCTCCACGTCGGCGCTTTTTTTCCGGCGCCGAGTCCCAATAGAAGCGTTTGATCGGGGAGCGGAATCGGCGTTCCCCAATCGAGTCCGAAGGTGCCAAAATTGGAAACCGACGCGATACCGCCTGAGGTTTGCTCCGCGGTCAACCGCCGGCGACGCGCCAAGTCAACAAGCTCGGTGTAGCGATTCGTCAGGTCCGCGAGCGAAACTTTGTCCGCGTTGCGAATGACCGGAACCATGATGCCGTCCTGGGCTTCGACCGCGACGCCGATATCGATCGATTCCGAACGCATCGCGCGGCCGCCAATCAAACGTGCCGCGGCGTTCGGTTGTTCCGCGAGCGCGAGCGCAAGGGCGCGCAAAACGTAAAGGGCCGGGCCCGGTTTCGGATCGCGTCTTGCCCGTTCCTGCAAGATCGGGTCGAGACAAACCGAAAGGCCGACCGTCGCGAGCGGTCGCGACCAGCTGCGCCGCATCGCATCCGCAACGCCGGTCCGAATCGCGCTTGGCTTTTCCGCGGAAAGTCCTTCCAAACCGCCAAGAAAATTTTCGAGATCTTTGATCGTGACGCGGCCGGCGGTTCCGCTGCCCGCAATTCCAGCGAGATCCGCTTGCGTCAATTGCAGCTCCGCCATTCGGGCGCGAACGCGCGGCGAAAAATATCCCGCGCCTTTCGTTCCCGCAGGAACAGGAAGAACGCCGGCCTGATCGACTTGGAAATGCGAGCCCGCCGCGACCTGCGGCAGCGCGGTCTCATCGACCTGAAAATGCGAGCCACTCCCATTCTGCGTTTTTGCCGCGTTCGCGGTTTCCTCTTCGCGCCCGGGAATTTCTTTCGCGACGTCGCCTTTCGGCGGCTCGGGTGCGCGCTTTTTGAAACGCGCCGCGTCCGCTTCGCTCGCCTCGATGTAGCCGAGCACCGCGCCCACCGAGTAAGTTCCCTTCACTTCCGCGTCGATCTTCGCGATCTCGCCGGCGCACGGCGTCGTCACGCCCATCACTGCCTTGTCGGTTTCGACTTCGATGATCTCCTGGTCGGCGGAAACTTTTTCCCCGGGCTGAACCTTGATCGCGACGATCGTGGCTTCGGCCATCGATTCGCCCAGTTGCGGCATGGTGATCGGAACTTGTGGCATAATTATTCGGCGAGAATCTGGCGCGCTTTGGCGGCAATGGTTTTGGCATTCGGCCGGTGCTCACTCCAGAGATTTGGATGATAAGGAATCGGCGTATCCTTGGCGTTCACGCGGCCGGGCGCGGCATCGAGAAGGTGAAATCCTTCGCTGGCGACGCGGGCAATGACTTCCGCGGTCACGCCACCCCAGGGAAATGCCTCTCCAACGCAGAGCAACCGTCCGGTGCGTGCGACCGACGCCAGCACCGTGTTCGTGTCGAGTGGTTTCACCGTCCGCAGATCGACGACTTCGATCTCGTAGCCTTCAGCGCTGAGCTGTTTCGCGACCGCGAGCGATTCATGCAACATCGCGCTGTAGCTGACGATCGTCAGGTCCCGGCCAGGCCGAACGATTCGCGCCTGACCGATCGGCATCTTCTCTTTCGGCAGAGCATCGGCCTTGAGGTGGTAATAAAGATACTTGTGTTCGCAATAAACAACCGGGTCGTCGATCGCCACCGCGTCGATCAGCATCGTGTAAGCATCCTCGACCGTTGCCGGCGTCATCACGATGACTCCAGGGTAATGCGAGTAGAGTCCTTCCATGCTCTGGCTGTGGAACGGTCCGCTGCCTTTCGTCCCGCCCGACGGCAGGCGCACCGTGATCGGCACCGGAACATTGGTCCGGTAATAATGGGTGCCCGCGTTATTCAGGATCTGGTTTAGGGCGATGCTCGAAAAATCGGCGAATTGCATCTCGACGATCGGCCTCATGCCTTCGAGCGCCGCGCCGATCGCGGTGCCGACCATGGCATCTTCGCTGATGGGCGTGTTCAAGACGCGCCCGGGAAATCTCTCGGCCAGGCCTTTGGTCGCTTTGAAGGCGCCGCCGAATTTTCCGGCGATGTCCTGACCATAAATGAAGACGCGTTCGTCGTTCTCGAGAACGTGCGCCTGCGCCTCGCGAATGGCTTCGAGGTAGGTAACGCTCACGCGAATTGATCCATCAGTGAGCGCGTCGAAAGTCCGCACCATTCTTCGTCACTGGCGTGCGGCGCATCTTCCTGTTGTGCGGTCGCGACGGCTTCATCGACTTCGGCGGCAATTTCGGCACGCATTTGCTGCAACGCGTCGCGATCGAGCAGCTCCTGTTCGACGATGAACTTTTCGGTGCGCATCAACGCGTCCTGGGCAAACGGCTCGCGTTTGATTTCCTCGGTAACGTAGCTGGCGTCGTCGTGTTCGCCGTGGCCTGCGAGCCGTAAAGTAGAGGCGACTACGAGCTGCGGGGGACGGCCCGCCCGCGCGCGTTTTACTGCCGTCTCGATGACGTCGAGACACGCGGCCAGATCCGTGCCGTCGACATTGTAACCTTCGTAGCCGTAGCCTTTCGCGCGATCGACCAGATCGGCGCAGGCAAACGTTCGATCGTTAGGCGTTGAGTACGAGTAATGATTATTCGTCGCGACCACGACGAGCGGCACGCGCTCGACCGCGGCGATGTTCATCCCTTCGTGGGTGGCGCCCGTCTGCATCCCGCCGTCGCCGATTGTCGTCAGGCCAACGAACCCTTTTTCGCCCTTCATTCGCTTTGCGAGCAGCTTGCCGGTGATCACCGAAACCATTGCGCCGAGATGGCTGATCATGGCCAATTGATTATCGAGCGGCCGCCCGCGATGAATATTGCCGTCGCGTCCTCGCATTGGTCCCAGACGCGAACCGAGATAGGTGCGCGCCACATCGATAAGCGGCTCGCCGAAAGCCGAGCGGCCGGCCTGGTCGCGGATCAAGGGCGCGAAGACATCGCCTTTGCTCTTATCTAAAAACATGCCGCAAGCCGCACTCACCGCTTCCTGCCCGCGGCCGAGATAAACGCCGCCGGTGATCATGCCGCCGCGATAAAGGCTCGCGAGTTTTTCCTCGAGCACGCGGGCGAGCCACATCCAGCGGAACGCTTCGATGTAACGTTCGTGTGGCGCTTTTTTTAAAGTGGCCGCGCCGCGTTCCGCAGTTTGAAGCATCTTCGATTTAGCCATTGAGGCGAAACCGGCGCAAAAGGTTTTTTGGCGCGAGGCTATCGGCGCGCCACGTGGCGCGGTTCGTCCGATTCCCCGGCCATGGCGAATTGCCCCTGGCGCGGTGCTTCGTGCGCCTTCGAGCCATTGCCGTTGGACGAGGTTCGAATCAATTGCCCGTCGCTGCCGCGATCGGCTTCGAGTCTCATGCCGACGAGTTTGCTCACGCCGCGTTCTTCCATCGTAACGCCGTAAAGAATGTCGGCTTTCGCGATGGTGCGCTTGTTGTGGGTGATGATGATGAACTGGCTCTGCGACACGAAGCGGTCGAGCACCGTGATGAACCGGTTGATGTTGCTCTCATCCAGCGGCGCGTCCATTTCGTCGAGAATGCAGAATGGGCTCGGCCGCACCATGTAGATCGCGAAGAGTAGCGCCACCGCCGTCATCGTTCGCTCGCCGCCGGAGAGAAGCGACACGCTTTGCAATTGTTTGCCGGGCGGTTTGGCCGTGATCTCGATTCCGCAATTGAGCGGGTCGTTTTCATCCTGCAACGAAAGGTCCGCGCGGCCGCCGCCGAACATTTCCGCAAACATCTCGCCGAAATTGATCCGCACCTGCGCGAACGTTTCCGCGAAAAGTTTCTGGGTCGTGCTGTTGATCCGGGCGATGACGTCGAGCACTTCACGGCGCGCCGCGGTCAGGTCGTTGTTTTGCGTTTCCAGGAAACGGTAACGCTCTTCCAGCTCATCGTATTCGTGAACGGCATCGAGATTCACCGGGCCCATGTTGTCGAGCTGGCGGGTGAGTTCGGCGATGATTTGCTCGAGGTTTTCTTCGTCAGCTCGTGCGGCAAGGGGTTGTTCGACGGGCGGTTCGCTTTCTCCTTCGCCAACGTCTGATTTCGCGCGGCGCTTCGTGATCACGCTCAAAGTTTTCTGGAACGCGAAGCTGTCCATGGCGAATTCGCGCAGGTCGACCTGATACCGCCGCGTGACGTGCTCGAGGAGGTTCTCGATCCGCAACTGCAATTGGGTTTGCCGCACTTCTTCCTTGCCGCGCGAATCACGCAGGTCGTTCAACGAATCGCGCAATTTCCGCAGCTCGGCTTCCTGTTCGTTCACAATCGCCAAACGCGCCGTGCGTTGATCCGCCAGGGCCGCGGCATTTTCTTCCGCCGATCCCAACTCCGAACTGTGCTGGGCAATTCGCGTTCCTGCTTCTTCCGATTCGCGAGTCTGTCGCGTGATGCGGTCCTGATAAGTTGCGATGTCGGCGCGGCGCGCGGAAATCAGGTCGCTGAGTTCGGCTTCGCGCGCGGCCATGGGAGCGCGGTGTTGCACCAGGCTTTCATGGCGCTGGCGCTCGGTTGCGAGAGCGAGACGCAGTTGGTTGAGGTTTTCGGAAGCGTCCTCTTCTCTCGCCCGCGCATTCTCCCGCTCCTGTTCGAGCGCGACTTGACGGGCTTGCTCCGCCTCGAGGTTATTTCTGTCGGTCTTTAATTCTTGTTCGACCGAGGCGATGCGCTCTTCAGCCTGCTGTAGTTGCAGGTCCAGCGTGTGCCGCTCCGTTTCGAGCTGCGCCTGCTTGCGCTCCTCATCGGCCAGCGCGCGTTCGGCTGAAAGAATCTCAACGCCGATGCGAGAAGATTTTTCCTGAGCGCTTTCATGGCTGCGGCGCGTCTCTTCGACCGCGGCGGCAGCGTTCTCCAGCTGATGCGAGGCTTGATCGCGCGCGACAATCGCGGCTCCGCGCTCGGTCTCGAGAGTGTCGCATTCTCCTTCGAGTTTCGTGACAATCGCCTTGCGTCCGAGCATCGAATCGCTGGCCGCAACGGCCGTTCCGCCAAAGATCACGCCAGCCGCTGAAACGAATTCGCCGCTGAGCGTGGCGAACTGGACCGCCGGTGCGCTTCGTTTCAGCGCGAGTCCCGTTTCGAGATCGCGAACAATGGCGACGCCGCGCAATAGGCTTCGGACGAGAGTTTGCAATTCTGCGGGCGCATCAATCTTGTCGATCGCCCAGGCGATCGCGCCCGCCGGCAATTCTTGCGGTGCCGTTTCAAACGGTCGTGCCGAAAGCGCCGCGATGGCTAGTGCCGCCTGTCCCAGTTTCTGCGCGCTGAGCTTTTGAAAAATGTCCGCTGCCAGATCGGCATCGCGCACGATCACAGCATGCATATTACGCCCGAGAGCCGCCTCCAAAGCGGGAACAAACTCGGAGTCGACGTTGAGGCTTGCGACGAGCGCTCCAGCAATCGCCGGCCGGAGCCGTTCGGGATCGTCAAGTCCCTTCAAGACGGCCTGCGATCCTTTCTCGAGGCCGTGTCCTTCCTCCGTCATTTGCCGCAGCACTTCGAGGCGAGCCTGCTTTTCGGCGATCGTTCGCTCAAGCCGCGCGATCTCCTTCTCCGCGGTTCCGACGCCATCCTGGCTTTGTCGCAACCGTTCTTCCGCCGCGCGCAAATTCTCCTTTCGCTCCTCCGCGGTGAGGCGCTCGGTTTCCAGCGCGGTCCGCGCTCCGGCAAGATTGTTCTGCGCGACCTGGAGATTGGACTTCGCCTCGCTGATTAACGTCGATAGTTCGCCAGCGCGCGCCGCGGTCGCGTCGCGTCGCGCTTTTACACCGGTTAAATCGCTTTCCAGGCTGGCGATCCGGGTTTCCAACTTCGAAACGGAAAGCTGCAAAGCACGAAGCTCCTCCTCCTTCGCAGTCCGCTCGTCGCGCGCCGCTCGCAAACCTTCGTTCAGCCGCTCGCCTTCACTTTCCTTGGAAACCAGGAGTTGGTTTGTGCGGGCGATGAGCGCGTCGGCCTCCTGGAGTTGCGTCGCCTGTTCGCTCCGCTTGGCTTCGGCAGCGGCGATGTCATTCGTGTAGCGCTCAATTAATTCGCCGGTTTCCTCGGCGCGTTGCCGGTTAAATGCGATCTGGTTCCGCAAGTTAGCGATTTCATTTTGCAATCGCTGCACTTCGGCACGGGCGTCGCCAATTTCGCCGTCCACTTCATCGAGGCTGCGGCGTTTTGCCGACAACTGATTTTCGCCCGCCTCGATTTTTTCGTGTGCTTCGCGTTCGGCATCTTGAAGCCGGCCGATTTCCGTCCGCGCCTGATCCAATTCTGCTTCCAGCTTGTCGAGTTGCGCGCGCGAATGATGCGTGTCGAGCACCTGGAGATCCGCGTGCAACGCCTGATAACGCCGCGCCTTTCCGGCTTGGCGCTGGAGCGAACCGATCTGGCGTTTCACTTCCTTGATAATGTCGCCGATGCGTAACAGGTTCGCTTCGGTCGCCTCGAGTTTGCGGAGCGCTTCTTTCTTTTGCGTTTTGTATTTCGTGATGCCGGCGGCTTCTTCGAATACCGTCCGCCGATCTTCGGGACGCGAGCTCAGGATCAAGTCGATCTTGCCCTGCTCCATGATTGAGTAGGCGCTGCGGCCTACGCCGGTGTCGGCAAAAAGCGCCTGAATATCGCGGAGCCGGCAGAGCGTTTTGTTCAGCAGATATTCCGAGTTGCCGTCGCGATAAACTCGCCGCGTGACCCGGACGTCATGCCAATCGACGCCCAGCTCGCTTCCGCAATTCGTGAAAGTCAGTGAGACTTCGGCGAAGCCGACCGGTTTGCGCGAATCAGTTCCGTTGAAAATGACGTCCGCCATTTCACCGCCGCGAAGCGCCTTGGCTGATTGCTCGCCGAGGACCCAGCGAACGGCATCGAGCACGTTCGATTTTCCGCAACCGTTGGGCCCGACGACGGCCGTGACGCCTTCGTGAAATTCGAAAAGCGTTTTGTCCGCGAAGGATTTGAAACCGATGAGCTCGAGCGAATGAAGATGCATGCAAAAAGGGCAGGGCGCGCCCGGCCCTAATAAGAGTGGCAGACGTTCGCAGGGCAAGCAAATAATACTAAATAAGGGAGGCCGGCGCCGTCCCAACCACAAGATATGGCGCAGGTCAGCCGGCGGCTGCTTTGTTCCGCCGTATGAGCGCCTGGATCCAATACAGCGCTGATCCCACCAGGAAAACGCCACCATTCACCTCGAACTCCCACGCCGTGGCGTGCGATAGAATCCAGATGATCGCAACGATCGACAGAAACGGAATGATTCGCGCGCCGGGAAACATGAAGGGCGGCGCTTCCGTTCGGACATCGCGCCGGATTAATTCCCACGCCGCCGCGCAACAGATTATATAGAGAAGGAGAGCGGCGACGTTGGCCATAATCGCAAGCGCGGCGAAGCTCGAGGTGAGCGAAACAAAAAGCGCGATGGCGCAGTAGACCAGAATCGCTGCGTCGGGCGAGTGCCAACTCGGATGCACATGTGCGAGCCACCGAGGAAGGATTCGGTCGCGCCCAAATGCAAAAAGAATTCGCGGCGAACTCAGGATGTCGCTTGCAATGAAACCGACGCCGGAAACCGTCGCGGCGGCCAGCAACATCAGGCGTCCCGGATTACCGAGAAAAATCTTGGCGGCTTCGGCCAGCGGCGCTTCCTTGTGCAGCTCGAGGTTCGCGCCCAGCGTACCCTGGGCGATGAGCTGAATCAGAATGTAAAGAGCCGTCGTCAGAGCGAGCGCCATGTAAATCGCGCGTGGAACGGTTCGCGCCGGATTCTTCACTTCGCCGCTGGGGATGAGTGCGACCTCGATCCCGAAAAACGCGAACAACAAGAGCAGGATGGAATCCCCCAGCGTTTTTGTCGGCGGCCAGCCGGGCCATTCGAACGCGCTCGGTTCGATGAAGAAAGCTCCGACAACCACGAACACAAAAAGCGGAATGAGTTTCACGATTGTCACGACCGTGACCGCACCCGATCCGCTGCGGACTCCGCGAATATTGATCCCGGCCAGCGTGGCGTAGACGAGAACCATGAGCCCGGCGCGCGCAATGGATCCATTCAAAGACGGCACGAGCGCCACGACAGTCCCGACGAAAAAATTCACGACGGCCGCGACGCTGAGCAGTGCGGTCATGCAAAAAAACAAGCCGGTGATGAAACCGACGTAGCGGCCGAACGCCACTTCCGCGTAGGCGTAAAGTCCGCCCGTGGCCGCGACCCGACTGCCAGCGAGCGCGAAGCAAGTGACGAAGAGTGTCATCGCAACGCCGCAAGCTATGTAGGCGAGCGGCGCGGTTGCGCCTAACGACTGTGCAATTAACGCCGGCAACGCGAAGATGCTCGCGCCGATCGTGGTGTTGATAATGTTTGCGGCGAGACCCGGCACGCCAATGGCGCGCTCCAATTGCGCGTCAGCGTTCGCTGTTTTTTCCGGCACCACGCGGCAAGAGTCGTCGCTGACTTCGCGCGAGACAAGACTTTCGAAATGGGCAAGGAACCGTTAGCCAAACCGGCGGTCGTCGGGTTACTTTGCGGACATGCGCGACAGTCATCTCGACGATTATCTTTCGTTCCTCCGGTTCGCCAGCGTTTCAACCGACGATCAATACAAGGACAAAGTAAACGCCTGCGCTGACTGGCTGGTGAAGAAGCTGCAAACAATCGGACTGGAAACTCAACTCGTGCCGACGTCGGGCCATCCGGTTGTCTGGGCACGAAACAAACAGCAACCCGGCCGGCGCACTGTGATGATTTACGGACACTATGATGTCCAGCCGCCCGACCCGCTCGAACTGTGGGAATCGCCGCCGTTCGAGCCGGTCGTGAAAAACGGCTACGTCTTTGCCCGCGGCGCCACGGACAACAAAGGCCAGATCCTTTCCCACATCCTCGGCGTTCAGGAAGCGATGGAGAAAGACGGCGATCTGCCGGTGAACCTGCATTTCGTCATCGAAGGCGAGGAAGAAATCGGGAGCGGCAATCTGCCGAAATTTCTTTCCGACAATCGCGATGCGTTGAAGTGCGACGTCGCCGTGGTGTCGGACACCGGAATGGTTGCGAAAGGCGTGCCGACGTTGAGCTACGGTTTGCGCGGCGTCACTGCGCTCGAAGTGAAAATCACCAGCGCGAAGATGGATTTGCACTCGGGCGTTTTCGGCGGCGCAGTTGCGAACCCGATCACGGCCCTGGCGCGATTGCTCGCGACGTTGCACGACGAAAACGGGCACGTTGCCATCGAAGGCTTTTACGACAAGGTGAAGCCGCTCGAAAATTGGGAGCGCAAAGCGTGGAGCGAGCTGCCGATCGATGGAGACAAGGCAATCCTCGACGAGACCGGCGCGCCCGCACTTTTTGGCGAAGAGGGTTACAGCACGCTGGAAAGAATTTGGGGACGCCCGACGGCGGAGCTCAACGGCATCGGCGGCGGTTACCAGGGAATGGGAACGAAAACCGTGATCGCGAGCCACGCGATGGCGAAGCTCACATTTCGTCTCGTGCCGAATCAGGACGGCGATGACATTCTAAATCTCGCCGGGAAGCATTTGAAAAAACATTTGCCGCCAGGTGTGACGATGGAGATCACGCGTGGACACAGCGGGCCGTGGTATCTCACCGATCCGCGCTCGGACTTCGGGCAAGCCGTCCAGCGCGCCTTGCGCGCGGTCTTTGGAAAGGAGCCCGCTGTCATCCGCGAAGGAGGAGCCATCCCGATCGTCTCGCAGTTCCGCGACATCCTCGGAGTCGAAACGCTCTTGATGGGTCTGGCGTTGCCCGATTGCCGGGCGCATTCGCCGAACGAAAACTTCCCGCTCGAGAACTTGGAAGGCGGGATTCGCCTGAACAAGGCCGTGCTCGCCGAGCTGGCAAAAAAATAGCGCCTCGACGGTCCCCGATGCAGCGAACGATCAAAATCGCGCTCGCCCTTTTCGTCGTCGCGACGATCGGCACGGTGGCGGTTCGCGCGCCTGCTGAGGATTTCGGCACGAAGCTCAAGAAAATTTTCGAGCCCACGCCGACTCCGACGCCGCGCAAGCACACGAAAAAGAAATCGACCGCGGAGAAGTCGCCAACGCCGAAACCCAGCGCGACTCCGGACAAATCGCCTTCGCCAAAGAAAAAAGCGGCAGCAAGTCCGACTCCTTCCAAGACCGCTTCGCCGAGCGCGTCGGCGTCAGCGAAAAAGAAAAAGTCGTCGCCGACAGCGACGCCAGAAGCCTCTCCGAGCTCAACAAGTAAGAAAAAGAAACGGAAAACTTCACCGACCCAGAGTCCGTCGCCGGGCGAATCGCCTTCGCCTTCGGCGAGTGCGAGCGCATCGCCGGAAGCGACCCAAACTCCGAAGCCGACTGCGAGTAGTTCACCTTCACCGAAGAAAAAAGGAGCGCCCGCCACGGTTTCCTCGACCGAGATCATCGATTACGAAAAATATCCGAAACACATTCGAAACGTGACCGACATGGCGCTCGAGCTGACGCGCCGCAATCTCGATTACAAATATGGCTCAGCCGATCCGGCGAGCGGCGGGATGGATTGCTCCGGCTTTGTTTTCTACGTGCTGACGCAAAACGGCCTCCGTGATGTGCCACGCGATTCGAGCCAGCAATATGTGTGGTTGCGCAAAGCGGGCACGTTCAAGGCAGTCAACAGCCGGCACGACGATACTTTCGAGCTGGATGACCTCGTCCCCGGCGATCTGCTGTTTTGGACCGGCACCTACAGCGTCGAGCGCGATCCGCCGATCACGCATGCGATGATTTATCTCGGGCGAAAAAAAGGATCGAATCAGCGCGTCATGGTGGGCGCGAGCGACGGCCGCACCTATGAAGGCGAATCACGTTACGGCGTGAGCGTGTTCGATTTCAAAGTTTCGCATGTGGGAAAAACGGACGAAGGACGATTGACGCCGATGTTCATCGGCTACGGGCATATTCCGGGATTGTAACAAGGAGCGGCGGTTTACAAACCGCTGTCTTAGTTCGGCGGTCCCGCAGGCTCGGGAGAAATCGCCGTTCCTTGAGGCGTTGCCGACGCGCTCGGACAGTTCGGATCGACCTGAGACTCGCTCCTCTGTTTTTGGACAAAATGGAAGAAGTTCATGACGTCGGCTACCGTGCGAATCGGCCCCGGAACGGGCAGACCATGCGCGCGTGAGACGAGCTGAACGAAGTCGCGCTGTAGATCATTTGCAGGAATCTGCTCGGGAGGACGCTCGTCCAGTGGAAGATTCCCCCATGATTGGGGCAGTGGAAGGTCGGTGCGCGGTTCCTCAAGCGTCAGCAATTCGCTCAGGTCGGGCGCAGCGCGATCACGCGCAGTGAGCGAGGTCAACTCCCACCGCGCGGTTAGTGTCTTGATGATAGCGGTGTGGTCGCACCACGGGGAAGGGTGATAAACCGTTCCTGGGGGAATGTAAGGCGAGATAATTACAGCTGGTACCCGCACGCCCAGGCGATCGAACCCGAACGGCCCACCGATTGGAGGAGGCGCTGGCACGCCGATCGGCGGCGCCACGTGGTCGTAGATGCCGCCGTGTTCGTCATAGGTGATCACGAACAAGGTCCGGTTGCGCAGCGGACTCTTTAGGATCGCATAGTAGATGCGATTGATAAGATTTTCGCCGTGACGAACGTCCTGCTCCGGATGCTGATCGTTGGGCTGGCGTGCCGGGTTTTTAGAGTCTTCAAAGTACGCCGTTATCCGCGGCTCGATGAACGAGTAGGCCGGCAAGTCGCCCACGGCGGCATCAGTTTCGAACTGATCCACTGATCGCAGATAGTCGGGTTTTTGAAGCTTTTGAATATACGAACAGAGCTGCGGCCAGTGGATGTAGATGGTGAGCGCGAAGGTCGGCTCCGGCGCGAATCCGCGCTGCTCCACATCCGAATGATCATGGTAGATGCGCCATGGGAAAATTCCTTCGGCGGGAGTCTTCTCGGCGAGGGCGCAGAAAATCGTCGGATTGTTATTCAGCGTCCAATCAGCGGAATTCTCTACATTTCCATTCGAGGTCGCGGCGTTGCAGAAGGAACGATTCGGCAAGGTCTGCGTTGGAACCGAAGCAAACCAGTTATCGCAAACCGCAAAGCCTCTCGCCAGCGCCGGCAACACAGTAAGGCCGGGCTGGTCGGGCTTGCTTACCTCGTCATAGGTCGGAAAGAAGCTCATGACATCGGCCGCGGGATCGGCGGGAGAGCACCAGGTATAATCCGCGACGAATCCCTGCATTGACGCGACCGGGGGCGACGGAATGGTCGGCACCGGCGGTACCTGCGGAGACGGTGGCGGAGGAAATAGTGGCGACGTCTGTCCCGCCTCCCAGAAAAGCTGCCATTGCACGTTCGCGTAATCATGGCTGGGATCGCCCCGAACACCGCAATAATTGGTGGGTGGTGCTACGGGTGCCTGGGGGATCGAACCACCAGCCGGGCATGGATTGGTGTGATTCGTTCCGTCGACGCCGTCGAACGTCTGTCCGTTAGGCGGCGGATCGTCCTTTGTATAAAGCATTCCCAGCATGTGATCGAAGGAACGGTTCTCCATCATGAGAACGACGACATGATCGAATTTGGAGGAATTCATGCCCGATGATTGTCGAAGGAGTGCTGCGGCGACAATCTCTATCTCACGGATAATGAGCCGTTGAGTTCGGGATTCATCAGGCGCGGCATATTCGCGGGCTGTAGCGGGGTCTATGACCTCCGTCTTGGTTCGGCGGCGATTTGGAAATCGCCGTTCCTTGAGGCGTTGCCGACGCGCCGGGCGTTGGCTGAATGGGAAGTGTGTTCTGGAGATCGCGGTGATGTTTGTACCAGGCGCCGAGCACGAGCAGGAGCGCGAGCACGATTACTACGCGCTGTTCGGCCGGCGTGAGAACGAAAAGGCCGAAAAAGCGTTTCATCGATTCGCGTAGGGAATGGGATCGACGAGTCCGGCGGCGCGAAAACCATCGAGACGAAGTCGGCAGGAATCGCATTGGCCGCACGCGAGTCGGTCCGCAGTGGGATTGTAGCAACTGTGCGTGAGAGAGAAATCGACGCCGAGTTCCGTACCTTTCTGAATGATCTCCATTTTCGACATCGCAAGAAGCGGCGCGTGAATTCGAAACTGCGTGCCTTCGACACCGGCCTTGGTTGCGACTCGGGCGAGATGTTCGAAAGCCGCGATGAATTCCGGCCGGCAATCGGGATAGCCGCTGTAATCGATCGCGTTTGCACCGATGAAGATGTCGGCGGCCCCCAGGACTTCGCACCAGGCGAGGGCGTAAGAGAGAAAGATCGTGTTCCGCGCCGGGACGTAGGTGACTGGAATTTCGTTCGGGGTCGCGCTCCGATTCTTCGGAACCGCAATGTCGTCAGTCAGCGCGGAGCCACCGAAGATGCGCAAATCAATCGTCGCGATTCGATGATCCCGGGCGCCGAGTGATTTCGCGATTTGTCGAGCGGCATTCAGCTCTGCCTTATGGCGCTGGCCGTAATCGAAAGACAACGCATAGGGTTCAAACCCGTCCTTCGCGCAGATCGCGAGCGTCGTCGCTGAATCGAGTCCGCCGCTCAGCAAGACGACTGCGCGTTTCATTTTGCATCCGGATATTCGGCGCGCACCGTGAGCGCGATGCCGCCGCGCGCGGAAAATTCCGCGGTCACGATTGCTTCGCGCGGCGAACAAGCGCGGACGAAATCGTCGAGGATGCGATTCGTCACCGCTTCATTAAAGGCGCGCTCATTTCGAAACGACGCGAGATAGAATTTCAGCGACTTGCTCTCGACGCACAATTTGGCGGGCACGTACTCGATCGTGATCTGCGCGAAATCCATCTGGCCGGTGACCGGGCAAAGCGACGTGAAATCAGCGGTCTCGAAACGAATGCGATAGTTTCGTTTCGCCGGGTTCGGGAATGTTTCCAGTCGCGCGTCGGCTGGCGACGCCGGCAGACGGGCTTCGCTTCGACCGAGCAACGTCAAACCGTCTTTCTTGGTTCGTTTTGCCACGCGTAAAGTTAACGCGCTGCCGCGCGCCTCTTCAATTCGATTCGATCAGTCCGGGTGCCGCTGCATTGGATCGGCGAGCGCTTTCTCGCGGTCGCCGGGTTTGTTGTAATTCCAATACGCGACTTTCAAGCTGCGCTTCATGTTCAGTCGGCTGCCATCGGCGGCGTTCCATTGGCGGAGGAGATTTGGAAAATCGCGGTCCAGAATGAAATGGTCGGTTCCGGCCGTGTGCTCGACCGCGACATCGATTTCGCGCTCGGTGGATTTGAACGAGATCTTCGCCGGCTTGAATACGAACGAATCCTTATTGGAATGGATCGCCGTGCCGGCAAGCTGCACTTCGAATGGCGTTGACGGTTTTTGGAAATCGATCGTTCGCACGAGCCACGGAAGCTCGTCGTAAAAATAGCCATTGGCCGGGAGAGCCACCGTTTCTCGGGCGCTGGCCATTCCATCCAAATAGGTGTGGTATTCGTAGGCGAATTGGTCGTTGTCACGTCGCGCTTCCTTGTAGGTGTTGCCGATACTGTCGCTGCTCGTGAGCGAGAATTTCAGGAGCTGCGCGTTGTCCACTCTCCAGAAACTCGAATGCATCTGCTGATGAACGGACAGTCCCATCGGCACATGAAGGATCTGGTTCAGTCTTAGAACTTGGACCGCGTCGGGTTGGCTTACGTTGTTCGGTTTCACGAGCTGTTTCGGATCGAACGCCTCGCGCACAAAAATGTGCAGCACTTCGCAGGGACGCGGCGCTCCCTCCCGGACGATCTGGGCGTCGTAGATGTTGAACTCGGCTTTGCCGTCGCCCCAGTAGCTGTTGTTTTGGAGAAACGCGGGGGTGAATTGGGCGAGCGCGGAATTCGCGAGCAGAAAAAATGCGATGAGTGGCAGACGAACCATCGTGTGCCACTATTCTGCCCAATGCCGGAGGATCAAGAGCACGATCGGGATCATGAGCAGGAATCGGTTGCGACCGGTGTCGCAAATCCGGCCGTAATCGATCTTTTCGGCGTCGATGGAAAGACCGGCGAAGTGGTTTTGGCGATGAACGAGTCGAGGCCGTGGGACGGCTCGGATCAGCGGCTCCATGAGGTGCAGGAAAAATTCAACGCCTACGTTTCGTTTCTCCTTGATGGCGAAATGACGACAGCCCATCCGGAGCTGAGGGGCAAACCGGCGCGGATCGAACTGCACTGCGATTACATGCCAGACGAACGCGCGCTCGAATTGTTAAACCTGATCCACGACCAGCTCGCGCTGCAGGAAATAAAGATGGAAGTGATCGTGCGGCCCAACCGCCCGGGCGATTGAGGTCAATCGCCCCTACCTCAATATTTCAGGAACGAAACGACGTTCGTGCCTTCGAGCTTCTTGCGGCCGTCGAGGAATTCGAGCTCGATGAGGAACTGCGCTTCAATTAAATCGCCGCCGACTTTGCGAATCAGCGTCGCCGCGGAAGCGGACGTTCCGCCAGTGGCAAGCAGGTCGTCGATCAAGACGATCTTTTCACCGCGCTCGATCGCGTCGACGTGCAGTTCCATCTCGGCTTCGCCGTACTCGAGCGAGTATTTCGCGCTCTCCGTCTTGTAGGGCAGCCGTCCTTTTTTGCGCAGCGGTACGAATCCGATCCCCAAGTCGTAGGCTACCGCCGAGCCGAAAAGAAAACCGCGCGCATCGATCCCAACAATCTTGTCGATCTTCTTGCCGCGACAGTTTTCCAGGAACGCTTCGATCGCGTTCCGGAAAAGTTTCCCGTTGCCGAGGATTGGCGTGATGTCCTTGAAGACGATCCCCTTTTTGGGGAAATCCGGGATGTCGCGCACGGCGGCGCGCAGTTGATCGATCGAATCGGAAAGCATGGCGGCGGGACGCTAATGGCTCGTCCGAAAACGTCAACGACTGGGATGGTAAAGCGCCGGCTTCGACGTTAAACTTCCGGCCCATGAAACGAATGGCCGTTTTCTTGATTGTTACTGCCGCTCTTCTCACGACCGGGCAAGTTCGGGCGGCCGAATCGGCTGCGAGGCCGGAGGATTGCATCCGGAATTTCTATCGTTGGTACGTGACGAACCTGGTCGCCAACCGCGATCCGATGAAACAGCGCCAGGAAATCCGGCGGTATGCGACCGAGCGTTTGTTGAAGGAAATCGACAAAATGGTGAAAGGCCCGGATGGCCTGGATGGCGATTATTTCGTCGACGCTCAGGATTTCGACCCGCTCTGGGCGAAGAACATTTCGATTTCAGAAGTAAAGACGCTCGGAGAAAAAAGCACCGCTCACGTACTTCTAAACGGCTCGAAGGACATGAAGAAAAAACTCGTCGTTCATCTCGTGAAAGACGCCGGCACCTGGAAGGTGGACAAGGTGCAGGGTCGCGACTGATTCTACCTTTCGTGGATCGCCAATTCATTCTCCTTTCAACGCTCTGCTACCTGGGCGCGATCGCGCATACGCTGGCGACTTTTCGCGACGGGATCTTTCGGCCGCGGCGATTCAACTTTTTTGCGATCGCGCTGGGATTTGTTTTCCAAAGCGCGTTCCTGTATCTGCGCGGCCACGCACTCGGGCGTTGTCCGATCACGAATCTGTTCGAAGTTTTCGTGTTCCTCGCCTGGTCCCTTGCGCTGATCTATCTGCTCATTGGGCCGGCGTACCGGCTCTCGCTCATGGGCGCGTTCACGGCACCGCTGGTATTGCTCCTCCAAACCTTCGCGCTCCTCGCGCCGATCGATGTCCGGCATCCGGTCCGCGTGGCGGTCAACCCGTGGCTGGAATTTCACGCCTCGATTTCGATGATCGCCTACGGAGCATTCGCGCTCGCCTGCGTGGCGGGCGTCATGTACTTGGTGCAGGAACGACAACTGAAGACCCACCAGTTGCATTCGATCTTTTATCATCTACCGCCGCTGACGAATTTATTTTCCGCGCTGACCCGGCTGCTCTGGCTCGGGTTCGCGCTCTACACCGCCGGGCTGGTGAGCGGGTTTTTCACCGGCGAACCGTTGCCGCGATTCAAGATGATCTGTGCCTTCGCGGTCTGGATTTTTTACGGCACGATTCTCCAGGGCCGGCATCTGCATCGGGTCGCGCCGAGACGGATCGCGGCTCTTTGCATTCTCGCGTTCACGGCGGCGGTCTCGGTGCTGTGGGCGATTAACTTCGTTTCCGAAACGCGACCCACCTGATGAATCTTTTTTGCATCGGGATCAGTCATCACACCGCGAATGTGGAAACGCGAGAGCGCTACGCGGGGGCGTGCTCCGAGGAGGCGGTGCGTTCCGCGATGGGCTGCCGTGAAGCGTTGCTGCTCACGACGTGCAATCGCGTGGAGGTTTACGGATCAGCTGAGAAACCGATCGCGATCGAGGACGTTTTGCAATTGTTGCAGCGTTGTGGCGCTGACGAAATAGAAAACGCGAACGCATTTTATCGACATGATGGCGAAGCCTGCGCCGAGCATCTGTTTCGGGTCGTCGCGGGGCTCGACTCGATGGTGATCGGCGAGACGGAGATCCTCGGCCAGGTGAAGAAAGCTTATGAAAAGGCGCGCGCCTCTGCCAGCGCCGGGCCGCTGTTGCATCGTCTCTTTCAGCGGGCGTTTCGCGCCGCAAAACAAGTGCGGAGCAACACGGACATCACCCGCGGCGCAGTCTCGGTCGGTTCGGTCGCCGTGGATCTCGCTGTGAAAATCTTTGGCGATTTGCGCGAGTGCAGTGTGCTCGTCCTCGGTGCGGGCGAAACCAGCGAGCGTACCGCCCGCGCGCTGAATTCCCGCGGCGTGACCGATATTCGGGTTAGCAATCGATCCCCGGAGCGCGGTCAGATTTTGGCTGAGCTCATTAATGGACGCGCCGTTTCTTTCGAAAACTGGACGGAACAATGCCGTGAGATCGATATCTTGATTTCTTCGACTTCAGCCGCGGAACCGCTGGTAACGCCGCAGCTTTTGGCCCCGATGTTGCGAAGCCGGCCCGATCGGCCGCTTTTTATTATCGACATTGCCGTCCCCCGGGACGTCGCGCCGGACGTGAATGACATGGAGGGCGTTTATCTTTACGACATCGATTCGCTCCAATCGATCGCCGAGCAATCGCTCGCCTTGCGCCGGCAGCAGATTTCAGCTGCGGAGAAAATCATCGCTGAACACGTCGCGGATTTTGCCGCTCGTTTTGGCGGACGAACGAGCGTGTCGCCGCCGCTGAATACGCGGGCCCTCACCTCTGAATCCTAGGCGCTCGATGAGCGCGTCCGATTCGAAAAAAATCGTCCTCGGCTCGCGTGGCAGCGAGTTGGCGCGCACGCAAACGGCAATGGCGATCGACGCGTTGAAAAAAGCGTGGCCGGATCTCGAGATCGCGACAAAAATAATTTCCACCCGCGGCGATGCGAGAACGGCGGAACCGCTCAACCCGCGCGCCGGACGCAAGGGTCTTTTCACAGGCGAAATCGAGCGCGCGCTGGTGGCCCGGGAAATCGACGTGGCTGTTCATAGCGCAAAAGATTTGCCGAGCGAGATGACCGCGGGAACCGAATTGGGCGCGGTTTTGCCGCGTGCGTCGGTGGAAGACGTTCTCGTCAGCAAGACATCGCGAGCGGGACCGATCGCCACCGGGAGTGTGCGACGACAACATCAGCTGCGTTGGAAGGTGCCCGGGATCGAAGTGGTTGATCTGCGCGGCAATGTTCCGACGCGTCTGCGAAAGTTCGTCGAAAATGACTGGCGCGGGATCGTTCTCGCGCGGGCCGGTCTGGAGCGATTGGGTTACAATCTGACTGGTGGCTCGTTCGAATTCGAAGGGGCATCGCTTCGCGCGGAAATATTGTCGCTCCTTGATTTTCTTCCGGCTGGCGGGCAGGGGATCGTGGCTCTGCAAATTCGGCGCGAGGACGAAATCACGCGCTCGATCATGCGCGCTGTCAATCACGCGGAAACATTTTCCTGTTTGGAAGCGGAACGAGAATTCTTGCGTTTGCTCCAGGGCGATTGCAATTCGCCGGTCGGCGTTTTGGCGACGATCAACGGCTCGACCATGATCATGCGCGCGCAGATTTTCGACCCGCCGCGCGTTGAACCGCGGACGGCGCGAGTGGAAGGTGCCGCTTCGACGCCGGAAAAGCTGGCGAGGGAATTATGGAAGGCGATTAATGGCTGACAAAAAGGGAAAGTGCTTCCTGGTCGGCGCCGGTCCGGGCGATCTCGGGCTGATAACTTTGCGGGCAAAGGAATGCATAGAACGCGCGGAAGTCGTCGTTTACGATTATCTCTGCAATCCGGAGATGCTGCGCTGGGCGCCGGAGAGCGCGGAGCTGATTTTTGCTGGGAAAAAAGCGGGGGAGCACACGCTATCGCAGGAGGAAATCAATGCGCTGCTCGTGGAAAAAACGCAGGCTGGAAAAAACGTCGTTCGGCTCAAGGGCGGCGATCCGTTTTTGTTTGGCAGAGGTGGGGAAGAGGCGCAGGCACTCGCGGCGGCGAAGTTGCCTTTTGTCATTGTGCCAGGAGTGACGTCGGCGATCGCGGGTCCGGCCTATGCGGGAATTCCGGTGACGCATCGCGGGAAAAACTCTCACGTCACGTTTTTCACCGGGCACGAGGACCCCGAAAAATCGGAGAGCGCGATTGATTTTGCGGCGCTGGTAAAGCTCAGTGGGACCCAAGTAATGTTGATGGGCATCGAGCGAATCGGCGCGATCGCGCGGGAGATGATCGCGAACGGGGTGCGAAAGGATCTGCCGGTAGCCTTGATTCGTTGGGCAACGACGGAACGGCAGCAGACGCTTGTCGGCACCCTGGAAGATATCGCCGCGAAAGTGTCGGCGGCCGGGTTCGCCGCACCGGCGATAGCGGTCTTCGGCGAAGTCGTGAACCTGCGCGACGAACTGAAGTGGTTCGAGGACCGTCCGCTTTCCGGCAAGCGGATCGTCGTCACGCGGACGAGAAAACAAGCCGGCGCATTAACGGAGCAGCTGCGCGGCCTCGGCGCCGACGTGATCGAATTGCCGACAATCCGGATCGAGCCGCCGACCGATCTCCGCGCCTTCGCCGAACTTGTGCAGGACGCGCATGCCTACGATTGGATCGTGTTCACGAGCCCAAATGGCGTGAACGCGTTTTTTGAGCTGTTCTACAAACTTTATGACGACGCCCGCGAGATCGGGGGCGCACGGATCGCGGCGATTGGTCCGGCAACCACACAGCGGCTGAAGGATTTCCACATGCACGTCGATCTGCAGCCGGATGAATTCGTGGCCGAAGCCCTCGCGCGAGAGTTCCGAAAAGAGGGCGGAGTGGAAAATCTGCGCGTTCTTATCGCTCGAGCGGAGAAGGCGCGCGATTTGCTACCGAAAGAGCTGTCGGCATTGGGAGCTATTGTGGACGAAGGATTCGCCTACCGCACGGTCCCCGAGACGCGCGACGATTTCGGCGCGCGGCGCCGGTTATTGGAGGAAGGCGCAGATTTGATTACGTTTACCAGCTCATCCACAGTCGAAAATTTCCTGGCGCTCGAGTTGCCGTGGCCGGCAAAAATGCAGGTCGCCAGCATCGGGCCGATCACGTCGAAAACGGCGCGGGACCGCGGGCTCGAAGTAGCCATCGAGGCGCGGCGCCATGACATCCCCGGCCTCGTCGAGGCGATTCGCAAGTTTTTCTCCGCGAAATGAAGAGCCCGATGGAAATCAAGATCACCGACGAATTTGCGTCCGCCATGCAACAGCTAAGCGCGGAAGCGGAGAAGACATTGCCGGAGAATGCGTGGGACGCCGACAACAGCGGCGAGCAGTTCGCCCAGATCCTGGACGAATTTCGCGCGTTGAACGGCCGGATGACGAGCTTCGAGCAAACAGTTCTGCGACGGCTCGAGAAATTGGAAAAAACGGAGCAGAGCGATTTCGAGGAGCAGTTCCGCAAGATGGACGAGCACATGGCCGCGCTCCGTAACACCGAGACGGTGAACCAACGGCTTTTCGATTCGCTTCACGACGAGATGATCAAGTATCGCGATAATTTTCTGCACGAATCGCTGCAGAAGCCGTTCATCCGCGATCTGGTGATCTTGTTCGACGATCTCAGCGGTTTGTTATCGCAATTCCAGACGGCGATCGAAGCGAGCAGCGGCAAGCGGGGGCCGCTCGGCCAATGGCGGGACAATCTGGAGAACGCCATCCATTCGCTGACGGAAATCCTGCATCGGATGGAAGTAAGCGAGATCGAGCCGAAAGAGACAGTCGATCGCGCGCTGCATAAAGTGATCAGTTTCGAGCCGGCTGACTATGCGGAAGAAGACGGTCGGATCGTGATGCGCGTTAAACGCGGGTTTCTCTGGCGCGACCAGGTTTTGCGGCCGGAAGAAGTGGTCGCGAAACGCTTCGGTTAGCCGGGTAAAGTTCAGGTCTGTATTTCCCGTAGAAATTACCGGGAATGCCCTCCAATCAAGGCATGGAAATTGCACCTCATGCAGAGTGCCTAAACCCACACTTCTCCTTACTTGCTAATGACTGCACCTTCGACGCGACGAAAAGTAGTCGGCATTGACCTTGGAACGACCTTCTGCGCGATGGCGCACATCGATCCGTACGGCAAGCCGCAAATTATTCCGAACAGCGAAAGTGAACGGCTGACGCCCTCGGTTATTTTGTTTGACGGCGCGAGCGTCATCGTCGGCACGTTGGCGAAGAACAACGCGGTCGCGGAAGCGGAACAGATTGTCGATTTCGTGAAGCGCGAGATGGGCAAGCCAAAGGAACAATTTCAGCGCGAATTCGGCGGGAAGGTTTATTCGGCGGAAGAATTATCGGCGCTGATTTTGCGAAAGCTGAAGTCCGACGCGGAGAAATATCTCAGGGAACCGGTAACCGACGCGGTGATCACGGTGCCGGCTTACTTCAACGACGCCGAGCGCACCGCGACGATAACCGCGGGCCAGCTTGCCGGACTCAACGTTCTTCAGATCATCAACGAACCGACAGCGGCGGCGGTGGCGTACGGTCTCGACAAACTGGACGAAGACCAGACGGTTTTCGTGTTCGACCTTGGCGGTGGCACGTTCGACGTCACTATCATGCGAATCGAAGGCCACGGTATCCAGATGATCGCGACGAACGGCGATCATCGGCTGGGCGGCAAAGATTGGGACGACGTGATCGTCAATTACGTCGCGGAAGAATTCGATCGCGCGCACGGCGAGAATCCGCTCCTCGATTTGCAGAGTTATCAGGACCTTCAAAGCCGGGCCCTGGCGGCGAAGATCCAACTCTCGAGCCGGCCGCGGACGGCGATCGTTCACAGCCACAACGGCAAGAGCGTGAAGGTCGAGCTGACCCGGGACGAGTTTGAGCTCAAGACACGACATCTCGTCGAAAAGTGCAAGACCATCTGCGAGATGGTGCTCCAGGAAGCCAAGATGGAATGGAGCGACATCGACAAGGTCCTCATGGTCGGCGGAATGACTCGGATGCCGATGGTGCGCGACATGGTGGCGGATCTCTCGAAACTGCCGTTGGTAGACGACGTGAATCCCGACGAAGCGGTTGCGGTCGGCGCGGCGATCCAGGGCATTCTCTCGTTGCTCAAGGAAGAGGAAACCACCGGCAAGAAAACGCTTTCGGAAGATACGCGCCAGCAATTTTCCGCTCGCGATGGCGGATTGATTCAGGTGACGAACATCACGTCGCACACGCTCGGCGTTGTGCTCTGGGATGAGGCGCACCTCGAGGAATACGTGTTCCCGATGATTCGCAAAATGACGGCGATTCCGGCGACGGCGCGCAATTCCTTTGGAACAGCGAGCGCGAACATGCAGCGAGCGGTCGTTCGCATCGTCGAAGGCGAAAGCACGCTCCCGGCGGAATGCACACCCCTCGGTCTGTGCGATGTCGAGCTGCCCGCATTCCTGCCGAAAGGTTCCCCGGTCGAGCTCACTTACGAATACAACGCCAACCAGGTGCTCGAAGTCGCAGTCAACGCGTCGGGCAACCAGGCGAAGGTGCGGATCGAGCGAAACACCGGGCTAGCGCCAGACGAGGTCGAGCGTGCGACCACGGGGCTGGGCGCCATCTCGGTGATGTGAGATGATGCAACTGGAGGCAGGTTTTCCCGTTCCGCTTCCAGACGATCCCTACAAATGGGACGGCTGGAGCAAATACAAGTCGCCGAATCTTTATGAGCGGCTTTGCCTCGATCCGCGCGCGAATCCGAGCAACGAATTGATCGAACAACACTGCCGCGAGCTGATGCGGTGGTGGCAAAAAAAACTTCCGCTCAAGAACCAGCCGAGCAATCCGCTCGCCCACATTTTGCGGCCGGGACTCGACGAATCTTCACGCTACCTGACGGAGGCGCGCGTCGAATTGCTCGATCCCGAGCGGCGGCGTCAGGTCGATTCGGAGTTGGCCGCGCAGGCAAACGAGCAGGCGGTCATCGAATTTCACAAGTATTTGACGTTCGCGCTCGCCGATGGCGTCCTGACCCCGGAAGAGGAAAAGAGTTTGAATCGTTTCGGCGCCGACCACGGATTGACTGAGGAACAGATCGTCCAGTACATCGAAGCCGAGTTGAAGGACAGCGGCGCGCGACGCGTGGCTACAGTTTCCGCCGCTCCGCCCGTGGAAGCGCCGCGTCCTCCGCGGCCGCGCCGGCAAAAGTCTCTCGATCCGAAGGAAGATTTCATGCGGATGTTGCGTTTGAGCGGACTCGACACCGACGGCATGGCGGACGAAACCCGCGACGCCTTTGTCAACATGGCCGAAAATCTCGGCGTCGACGCCGCGGAGGCCGAAGAGTTGGTCGATCTTTATCTTGAGGAAGCCGACAAACTTGGGGAGCCGGAACCGGTGGCCGCTCCCCGAGTCACAGTTGCTCGTCAAGCAGCGCCGGCATCGGCCAATGGTCATACGCCGGCGCCGGCGCCCGCCGCAGCACCAGCTGTGGCCGACGATCGACAGCGCTTTCCGAATTACGTCAACTCCCTCGGCAATCAGATGCTCTTTATTCCGTCCGGCGAATTCGTCATGGGGAGCGATGCACCCGACGCGGGCCCGACCGAGCGGCCGCTGACCAAAGTGACCTTAAGCCGCTTCTACATGTCGCGTTATCTCGTGACCAACGCGGAGTACGAGCAATTCGATCCGGCGCACAAAAATAAACGCGCGCCGGGCGCGGGCGATCGCCATCCGGTTGTTCACGTCAGCAGCCTCGAGGCTATCAAGTACTGCCAGTCGCTCTCCGCTCGCGAACGAAAGAAGTACCGCCTGCCCACAGAAGCCGAGTGGGAGTATGCCGCGCGCGGGACGGACGGCCGCAGATTTCCTTGGGGCAATCACGAACATCGGGGCGACCTGGCGAACTTCGCCGACCGCAACACCGTCTTCGCCTGGAGCGATCGCGAAATCGACGATGGATACCCGGAAAGCTCGCCCGTCGGCGCATTTCCATTTGGCGCCAGTCCTTTTGGGATCGAGGACATGGCCGGGACCGTTTGGGAATGGTGCCACGACTTTTTCGAGCCGTATCGCGGCGTGGCCAAGATCGATCCGCGGGGACCAACCGCGGGAGCGAAGCGCGTTCTGCGTGGCGGCAGTTGGAAATCCCGATTCGCGAGTTTGCGGGCTACAACTCGCAATTCAAACGTCCCGAATTATTCCTGCAACGATCTCGGTTTCCGGATCGTTTGCGAATGCGAGTAGTACCGCAAAAAGGCGCCAGCCGGAGCGGACGCCTTTGAGAAACTGATCGCGTTAAATCGCGTTTACGAAGGATTGAAGCGGAACTTCGTCCGGCCGCGCTTGGCGTTCGCCTTGGCTTTGCGGCGGCTCTTTTGGTTCGGCGTCTCGAACGCGCGCAGGCGGCGGACTTCCTCCAAAATCCCCTCGGCATCCAGCTTGTTCTTCAAGCGCTTCAACGCTCGATCAACCGGCTCACCTTTACGAACAATCACTTCAGGCATGTATCATCTCCGTTTCTAAAAATGTCCGGTTCTGAGCCGGTGCAGCCGAGGATAAGCGGGCGGCTGGCGGGCGTCAACTATTGTGAATAACTTTCGCGATTTTCGCTTCGTGGGACCAGCGGCGACTCGTCCGTCGTAGACCGTTGGCTCAATCTAAATCGTTCTACCCGTGGGGGCTGCCGCTTTTTCGGTAACTTCTCGTCGCAGGCTCGAAGCACTGCCGCCCCGGGCCCGTGTCCACCAGAGAACGATCGGCGATGCGATGAAGATCGAGGAATACGTGCCGACCACGACGCCGATGATGATCGCCAGCGCGAAGTCGCGCAAAACCGAGCCACCGAAAAAGAACAAACATAGAATCGGGATGAGCGTGACGGTGCTGGTCAAAATGGTGCGGCTCAGCGTTTGGTTGATGCTGTCGTTCATGATCTGCTCGATCGAGCCGCGTTTGCTGCTCGCGAGGCCTTCGCGAATTCGGTCGTAAACAACAATCGTGTCGTTGATGGAATAACCGGCGATGGTCAGGATCGCGCCGACCATCGTCAGCGTCAGCTCACGCCCGAGCAGCGAGAAAACCCCAACGGTGATGATGACATCGTGTAACAGCGCGACAATCGCGCCGACGGCAAAGGACAACTCGAAACGGAACGTGACGAAAATCAGGATGCCGAGAATTCCCAAGCCGAGGGCGATGAGCGAATTCTTCGCCAGTTCGCCGCCAACGAGCGCACCGACACGCTCTGAGCCTTCAATTTTGAATTGGGCGCTTGGCATCGACTCCATCACCTTCTGCTCGACTTTGTCGCTGGTATTCAGCGGCGTGCGAACCGTGATGTAATACTTGCCGCCCTGCGCGGATTCCTGGATCGACGCGTCGCCATAGCCCATCGTCTCCAGTGAGTGCCGGACCTCACCGATGTCGATCACTTTCGGCGAGCTCAGCGTCAACAAATCGCCGCCTTTGAAATCGACGCCGAAATTCTTTTCGCCCTTGAGATAAAACGAGGTCGCGCCGGCGATGATGAGCGCGAGCGAGCAGAGCACCGCGAGCAGGCCTTTGCCGAGGAAGTTGATGTGCTGCGACGAGATCAGGTGCAGCATCTTGATTTTTTTCACCCAGCCTTTGTCGACAAACGATTCAAACACGTTGCGGCCGACGACCAGCGCCGTGAAGAGCGAGGCGAGAATGCCGAGAGTGAGCGCGATCGCAAATCCGCGCACTGGGCCGGTCGCTTTCCAGAAAAGAATTGTCGCCGTAATCAGGGTCGTGACGTTGGCGTCGAAGATCGAGCTGAACGCCTTTTGGTAAGCGGCCTGCAACGCGACCTGGAGCGATTTGCCGAGCGCGAGTTCTTCCCGCAACCGCTCGTAAATCAGCACGCTGGCGTCGACGGCGAGACCGATCGTGAGAATGATGCCGGCAATTCCCGGTAGCGTGAGAACGACGCCGCCAGGGATGAGCTGGAACGAACCAATCAACAGCACGATGTTGATCAACAACGCGAGGCAGGCGATCAGGCCGGCAAACCGATAGTAGAGCAGCACGCAGACGAGCGTGATCGCGAGACCGACCAAGCCCGCCAGGATGCTGGCTCGAATGGAGTCGAGGCCGAGAGTCGGCGAGACGCTGCGTTCTTCCTCAATGCTGACCGGAGTCTGAAGCGGATTTTCCAGCACGCTCGCCAGGCCGCGCGCTTCCTGTTCGGTGAAGCGGCCCGTGATCTGCGCACTTCCGCCGTAAATTGCTTCGCGAATGACGGGCGCGGATTGGATCACGCCATCCAGCACGATCGCGAACCGGAAGCCTTTCGATTTCTCCGTGATGTCTCCGAAAGTTTTCCCTCCTTCGCTGTCGAAGCGGAGTTGCACACCCCAGCCTTCATTTCCGAAATACGCGTTGGATCCGCTCACGTGCTCGCCGCCGAGATCCGACTTCTTCTTCACCAGCAGGCGCTCGTTCTGCGCTTTTTTTCCATTCTCTTCCTTCTGCGGTGTGTAGGTCTCGATCTTGTATTCTGGCGGAACCACGTCCGTCCCGGCATCGATCGCGCGCAACCGATCGCCGTTATCGGGATACACCATCCTGAATTCCAGTTTGGCCACTCGCGAAAGTTGCGTCCGCGCTTCCTGGATTTTCTCGGTGCTCAATCCCGGTATCTGAACCAGGATCCGGTCTTTGCCGACCGGGCTGATGATTGGTTCGGACGCGCCGAAGTAATCGACTCGTTTGCGAATGACTTCGACCGCCTGGTCCAACGTCGCCGGCGTGACCTGTTTGTCGCCAGTCTCCTGCAACCGGATCAGGAACGACGTGCCGCCCTTGATGTCCAGGCCGAGCTGGATCTTTTTCTCCGGCGGCCAAATCATCACGATGCTCAACGCGACGGCGATCACGACGAGTGCCAGCGCGAGGACCCGCTTCCGCGTTCCGTAATCGGTCGCGAAGTACCAACCGAAAAGCGCGAGCCACACGAGCTCGATTAAAAACATTACCGCCGGACTCATGGATTCGTCGCCTTCACCACGTTCGTGACCGCGGTCTTCTCCATTTCGATCTTCACGTTGTCAGCCACCTTCACGATCACCGTCGTGTCCTTGACGTTGGAAATTAGTCCGTGAATTCCCGAAGCCGTCACGACGCGATCGCCAGTCTTCAATGCCGACACCAGTTTCGCCTGCTCCTTTTGCCGCCGCATCTGGGGACGAATCATCACGTAGTACATGATGACGATGAGAAAAACGAACGGCAGCATGCCGAGAAGGCCGGAGCCCGGAGCGCTGGGCGAAGCGGCCGGCGTTTGCGCGAGAAAAAGAAAAAGCATGGCGGTGACGGGTTGTCAGTTCGTGGCCCCGGCGATCAATCACGTCCAAGGCCGGACGAGCGGATTCTTAGAGAGCACGGGCGCGCCGAAATTGCAAGATGCGGAACCTATTTCAATTCGCCCCAGCACGGTTCTTCGAGTTGCACCGCCGGGTCGTCGATCTCGCTTCGGTTGATCTTCTCGTATTGGTCGGAGACGTCGGACCAGGGACGGAGGCGAACTGTGATGCGATCGCCGGGGCGCAAGCGAGCGGTCGGCGTGAGAACGTTATCGCGCATGCTCTCGGCATACACGACGGCTTCCAATCCCGGATTTTCTTCGCGGCCTTCGATGGTGAGATCGGTGAAGTGCAGCGCGAGTATGTGATCTTTGTACGGAACGGAACCGGGACGCGGAACGGTTGAGATAGCTTCGACGGTTCCGCTTCCCGTCACGGTCTCGCCGGTTTTAGGAACGAAAAATTTCGCCGGCACTGGTTGTCCCAATTTCATCTCGAGCATTTTCCAATCGCCGAAGGCGAGCTCACGGGCGGCAAATTCCCAAATCACCAATTTCTTTCCCGCCAATCGATCGCGGCCGCGCGCCAACTCGCGGCTCAGGATTTCTCGCGTCGCAAACGCGCCATCGCTGTTGCGCAGAATGCAATCGAGCGGCCGGCCAAGCTCGCGGCTCAGCTGCTCGGCGAAACCAGCCGATTCTCCCCAGCCGAGAGCGGAGAGCGAGAAAATGTTGGCGAAGCTGTCTCCGAGCAGAAGGATGTCGGCCTCTTTCGACGCGCGCCAAGGCATGTCGCCCTGCGTGATTTCATGAATCGTCACGGTCTCGGCCGGATAATCCTGCGCGGAATCCGTCAGTTTGAGCATGCGACTGATGTCGCCGACTCCGCTGATTTTTTTCGCGCTCACTTTGAAGCTGGGCGCGGATTGAGCCGGCAGCTTGATAAACGTGGCGAGATTCTCGGCGACGTGTTCCATCGTTTCCGGCCGCCAATGCGTATCGGTTTCCAAATAAAGCGGCGCGTTCTCCGGCGCCAAGAAATTCGCGGGATCGAAAACGCGGACTCCGGATTTCTCGAGCCGCGCTTTGAAATCGGCGAACGACGGATTCTGCAAGACGGCGTTTTGTTTCGTGCGCGCTGAAAGATGGGCAGCCTCGACGCCGGGCTTCATCGGAATCGGCATTGCAATGAAATCGATCCCGCGTGAGGCCAGTTGATCGCGAAAGGCAGCGATTGCTTTTACCGGATCCGACTGGACGACAGCGGTGCGCGCCCGATGGACCATGATCTTCGGTTCGAGAAATGGCGGGCCCGTTAGGTAATCGACGTCGGGCCGGTAAAAGAGCCAGCGATCGCGGCCGAGATAAACTTGTTCGTTTCCGGCACCGAGATAAGCGCTGAGCAACCCCTGGACGCGGGGGAGAAGCCATTGGGACACGACGGATTCGGTTTCGAGTTCTTTCTCGGCCGCTTTCAATTCAGCACCGCGCGGGAGCAATCGCCAGACATCGCGCGGATTGCGCGCGGCGCGGATTTTTTTCCAGGCGGGATACGCTTTGTAAATATTGAAAGTTCCGAGGCGCGTCTCAGTCCGGGGCGCACGCATTTCGTAGGCGAACTGAATCGTCGGCACGGAAAGGATCGTGAGAAGAAAGAGAACGATCAGCAGAATTCGTGACGGACCGGCGAACGCAGATTTTTTCAGCGCCAGCTCTGCTTCTTGCTCGCGCGAAACTTTGCGATGCGTCTCCGCTGTCGGCTCGCTGTAGCGCGGCAGCGAGTGCGTCGGCTTCAACGGCTCGTCGTGGCCAACAGGATTTTCAGGTTCGTTGGTCACGGTTGATATGGCGCGGATGCGAGGCCTGGGTAGCGCGAGCGTCTCGCTCGTTGGCGATCGCGTCTCGCGATCGCGGACTTTTGAAAGGATTGTTTCGGCGAGACGCCGAAACCAACGAGCGGGACGCTCGCGCTACCCAACACGTCGGCATCGTCGCGTGAAAACTGGTCGTTAGGCTTCATCAAAAGATGAAATAGATAAACGGGTTGTATTCCTGGGTCTCGAGGACGACCAAGGCGAGCCAGCCGAGTCCGAAGCAGACCGCGGTCTTAGGTAGCGTCATTTGCTGCGTCCAATCCCAGGTTTGTTTGCCTCTCCAGACGACGAGCGCGGCGATGCCAAGCGAGAGCAGATAGTACGGCTTGTACAGAATTCCGCTCAGCAGCAGGGCGCCAACTTGGGCGTGGCCGAACCCGAACATGCTCGCGAAATATGCGAGGGCGCTCGGCAAATCTGCCGCGCGGAAAAAAACCCAGCCGAGCACGACGATGAGAAACGTGAACGCGATCCGAAATGGCCGCGGAAGATTGTGATAAAGACCTTCGCGACCCTGGCTCCGTTCGAACGCCAGCATGCCACCATGGAGTCCGCCCCAGATCACGAAATTCCATGACGCGCCGTGCCATAATCCGCCGAGCAGCATCGTGAGGATCAGGTTGATGTAGGTTCGCCGCGTGCCTTTGCGATTTCCGCCGAGCGGGACGTAGAGGTATTCGCGCAGCCAGGTGGACAACGAGATATGCCAGCGTCGCCAGAAGTCCGTGATCGATTCCGAGCGGTAGGGCGAATCGAAATTCTTCGCGAACACAAACCCGAAGATCAGCCCGAGCCCGATCGCCATGTCCGAGTAGCCGCTGAAGTCGAAATAAATCTGAAACGAGTAGCCGAGCGCGCCGAACCACGCGTCGCTGGTATGAACGGAGCCGGCGTTGAACGCGACGTCCGCGATTTTCCCGCAGGGATTCGCGAGCAGGATTTTTTTTGCGAGACCGAGCATGAAGAACGCGACGCCGCGCGCGAATTTGTCGGATGTCAGCCGGCGATTTTTGATTTGATCGGCCAGGAAGGAAAATTTCAGGATCGGACCCGCGACGAGGTGCGGGAACATCGAGACGAAGCAGGAGAAATCGATGAAGTTCGACATCGCTTCGGCCTCGCCGCGATAGACGTCGATCGTGTAGCTGAGCGCCTGGAACGTGTAGAAACTGATGCCGAGCGGCAGCACCACGCGGAAGAACGTGTCGAATTGCGCGTGCTGGAGACCGAGCGCCTGGACGAGGTTGTTGTAACTCTCGATTCCGAAATTGAAGTATTTAAAAAATCCCAGCGTCGCGAGATTCAGCAGGACGGAGATGAGGATCGCGCGCCGCTGAGTTCGCGAACGCGCGCCGCGATGCACCAATTGCTGGACCGGCTTATGCCAGACGCGCCAGAACTTCCAGGTATCGTGCGCGATGATGAGACTGACGAGCCAGTCGACGAACGTCGTTGCGAACATGAGCGGCATGAAACGCGGCTCGGCCCAGCCGTAAAAAATGTAGCCGGTGAGAATGAGCCACGCGTTCCGCCAGCGCTGCCGCGCGCGCCAAAGCGCGTAGTAGCCGACGAGCGCGATCGGCAGAAAATAATAAACGAAAATGTGAGAACTAAAAACCACGCGCCTGTTCCGGAGCCAACCACCCGCTGCGAATTAAAAAACAGCGGACGCAGTTGAAAGAATGCGTATTAGCGCTACCGGCTTTCAACTCCAATGAGATTTTTCTTCGCGCTGCTTCTTCTTGCCGCGAGCGGGGCCCGGCTCGCCGCCCACGACTTCGCTGCCGAGCTGGCAAAAACGGTTCAGAATTTGGAGCAGAACAAGACTGCCGCGGTCGCCGGCAGCGATGGCTGGCTTTTCTTCGGCGGCGAGCTGCGATTGCTTTCGCTCGGCAGATTCTGGGGCAACGACGCGGTGAAAATGAGTCGCGCGCACAAACCGGATCTCGCGGATCCGATCCCGGCGATCGTGGATTTTCAGCAGCAATTGAAGGCGCGCGGGATCGAGCTGCTGGTCGTTCCGGTTCCGCCGAAGGCTTCCGTCTATCCGGAGAAAATCGTTTCCGGTTTCGACGTGCGGACGAAAGATCCGGCGCCGGTGTTGCACCAATTCTATAGTGAATTGCGCGCGGCCGGCATCGACGTCCTCGATCTCAGCGCGCTGTTTATCCAAAAGCGCGATGACAGACGCGGCGCGGTTTTCTGCAAGACCGACAGCCATTGGTCCGGCGTTGGTTGTGTTCTCGCCGCGGAAGCGATTGCGGACAAGATCCGGCCGAGACTTTCCGGTTCAGCGGCCTCGAACGACTACGCCGCCGAATGGAAAGAAGCGCAGATCAGCGGCGACCTCGATGGCTTGCTGGCGAAAGATGGACACAAACCCGGCCCGGAAAAAATCGCGATTCAAAGTGTGAGCAAGAAGAGCAACGGCGCCGCCGTCGAGCCCGACGCCAACAGCCCGCTGCTCTTGTTAGGCGACAGCCACACTCTGGTTTACCACGAGTTTTTGGCGGAACGCGCCGGGCTGGTGGACCAGCTTGCGTTGCAATTGGGTTTCGCGCCGGATTTGATCGGCACCCGCGGCTCGGGCGCGACGCCGGTGCGAATCAATTTGTATCGACACAGCGCGAAGGACTTCGGTTATCTCGCGAAAAAGAAAGTGATCGTTTGGTGTTTCGCCGCGCGCGAATTCACCGAGGCGACAGAGGGCTGGGAAAAACGGCCCATAGCAAAGTAACCTGGCTTGACGCAGCGCGCGATTAGCTGGAAAAGCGTTGCCGTGCTACATCGCGCGAAGCTGACAATCACGGCCGGCCTGGGTTCGTTACTCATGGTCGCCCAGCTGGCGGCCGTGGAGTCGCAGCCGGTTGCGCAAAAATCCGAAGGCGTCAACGTTCTGATCCTCGGCGATTCGCTCGCGCTCTGCGGATTCGGGAAACGGCTCGACGAAAGATTTCGGGAAAGTCCGCTCACCAAAGCCACCTTCACCTACCTAGCCTGCGGCACGAATCCGCTGAGTTGGTTAAAGGATAGACCGTACACAAACATCAAGACGCATTGCGGCTTCGTTAGCATGGAGTCTCTCGGTGGCGGGATGATGAGAGAAATCAACGATGTCTATGGTCAAACCCGCGGACACGTCCCCGGCTCGCATCAGGTGCCGAAGCTCGAGGATCTCCTCGCCAAACTTCAGCCCGATATCCTCATCATGCAGACCGGCACGAATCTGTTTGATTTGTTTCCGGACAAAAAAAGCGTGAACCCGAGTCGCCATGGCGCGGAGCTGCGCAGCTTTCTCGTTCCCTTCATCGACAAGGCGGTGCATACGCCCTCCAATCTGCGCAAGATTTACTGGGTCGCGTCGCCCACTTCTGGCCGGGTCTCGAAGGAAATTCAGGATTTCGTTCTGCAACAAACCCGCAACGACATCGGCCATGTCGCCGAAATCATCGATAGCCGGACGCTCGTTTCCTACCCGTATCACCACATGGAGCCGGATAAGGAGCATTTCATCGGCGCGGACATGGACACGTGGGCGGACAAGGTTTTCGAAATCGTCGAGCGCGATCTCTCTTCGAACCAATTTGCGTCGTTGAAGCCTCTCGCCCAAACCACGATTACGCCGGCGCCGGTGCCCGAGCCAAGTCCGCCGTCGGAAAAACCGAAGGACAAAACGCTCCAGGTTCGCGCGAAATTAATCGCAAAAACGCAGCCCGTTCCGGTGGAAGAGTTCCTCCCGTATCAGGAATTTCTGGTCGGTTATTTGTACGAGGTGAAGAACGTGATCGCCGGCGAGTACTCGGAAAACCAAATCCTGGTGCTGCATCCGGCCTACATCAATCTCGAGGAACAACGGCTCGGGCGCTGGAAAATCGGCCGCACTTACCGGCTGCAATTGCACGAGCTCGAAAACACTGTTTGGAAAACGGTAAAATCGAAGGATGATTCCGGCTTGATCAATCTCCAGCCCTACATCCGGGTGCAGGACGAAATGAGACATCCCGATCATGCGCGTTAAAAAAGACTGGTCGAAATTACTGCAGCCGATTCTTTTGCCGCTCGCCTTCATTCTCGGCATCGGGAGTTTTATCCTCGTGGCTGACGGCAAAACCAAGAAGGCTTCAAAGACGGCGCCGGACGCGCCGCCGCCGAGTATTCTGATGATCGGCGATTCACTTTCCGTCGGGAAATTCGGCGAAGTCATCCAGATGCACCTCGCACTGAAACATCGCGTCGCGGCTTACGCATCGTGCGGCTCGTCGCCGGAACATTGGCTCGCCGGCGAACCCGATTTCATTACCAAGTGCGGTTACCGGCAACGAACGAACGATTCCGATATTTTCACCGACTGGGTGAACGGTCGCGCGCCGCGCCCGACGCGTACGCCGAAGCTGGCCGATCTCGTGCGCAAACATAAGCCGACGATTCTCATCGTTCAGCTCGGCACGAATTGGATGGATCGCAATTTAAGCGACGAGCAAATGAACGAGTATCTCAACCGGTTGGTGGACGAAGCTCGCCGCGGGACCGTGGAAAAAATCGTCTGGATCGCGCCGCCCGATTCGTCGCGGCTGCGCAAAACGCAAGGCCGCGTTCATCAAATCCTTCGCCGCGCCGCGTCACGCAAGAACTTCGAGATCATCGATTCGCGGAACGTGACCCATTACGTCATGGGCAAAACCGGCGGCGACGGCATTCACTATAATAGTCAATCGTCCGAAGCATGGGCCCGCGCCATCCAGCGGGATCTTGATGCGAAGCTGGCGATTGGAGTGCGGGAAAAGAAATTCAGCCAGCTGACTCGGGACGACGCGGCCAATTAAGCGACCGCCTCCGGCCGCGCCTGATAACCGCTGACGAAGGCGTTCCGAAATTTCGAGAATGTTCCGTTCTCGATCGCCGTGCGCGCCCGTTTCATCAGCTCGAGATAGAAATGCAGGTTGTGGATTGAGAGCAATCGCAGGCCGAGAATTTCTTCAGCCTTCATCAAGTGGCGAATGTAAGCGCGCGAATAACCGCGGCACGCTTCGCACGCGCAGCCTTCCTCGAGCGGACCGGTTTGCATGGTGAACTCGGCGTTCTTAAAATTCAGCGTGCCGGCCGCGGTGAACGCGGTCCCGTTTCTCGCCAGGCGCGTCGGCAACACGCAATCAAACATGTCCACGCCGCGCGCGATCAACTCGATCAGTTGCGGCGGCGTTCCGAGTCCCATCGCGTAGCGCGGTTTGTTTTCAGGCAAATGCGGCTCGCTCCATTCCACCGCGCTCATCATTTCCGGTTCCGGTTCGCCCACGCTCACGCCGCCGATGGCGTAGCCGTCGAAATCCATCGCCGCGAGAGTTTGCGCGCTCGTTCGCCGCAACTCTCCAAACGTCGCTCCCTGCACGATCCCGAAAACCATCTGCGGGAATCCCTCTTCCGTTGGGCGTTGGGCGTTTTCCTCTTTCCGCCGCTCCGCTTCCATCTTGCAGCGTTCTGCCCAGCGATGCGTCATTTCCAAACTCCGCGCTGCGTATTCGTATTCACACGGCCAGGGCGGGCACTCGTCGAGCACCATCGCGATCTCGCCACCGAGCGTCGCCTGAATTTCCATCGCGACCTCCGGCGAAATGAAAGCCGGCGATCCATCGATGTGATTTTGAAACCGCACGCCTTCCTCCGTGATCTTCCGCAATTTCGCCAGGGAAAAAATCTGGTAGCCGCCGCTGTCCGTCAGAATCGGACCATCCCAATTCATGAACCCGTGCAGACCGCCGCATTTCCGGATCACATCGAGTCCCGGCCTAACGAATAGATGATAGGTGTTTCCAAGAACGATCTGCGCCCCGAGCTCGTGCAGTTCGCGCGAGCTGACCGCCTTCACGCTGCCCTGCGTTCCGACCGGCATAAACGCCGGCGTCTCGATGGTGCCGCGACCAGTCGTTAGGCGGCCGCGCCGGGCCTTGGTCGCTGCATCTTTGCCGATCAATTGGAACATATTTCGCCGCACCTTGCGGACGACCGTGGCTGATCGCAAGCGGACAATGTGTTATCTGGGAGGATGTCCGAGCCGACCCTGAGTTCCGTTGCGAGCGCGAGCGAACTGATTGTCCGTTTCGGCAACCAGATCGTGTTGGACAAGGCGACCGTGACGATCTTGGAAGGCGAGCGCGTCGGTCTCGTCGGTCGCAACGGCTCTGGCAAATCGACGTTTCTCCAGATCGCGGCCGGGGTCATGAAACCGGACGCGGGCGAGTTCAATCAACGCCGCGATCTCGTGGTCGGTTACATGCCTCAGATGTTCGAGCTCGATGAGCAGGCGACAGTTCACGCCAACATTCTCTCCGGCGCGCAACCCATTCTGGATTTGATCGCGGAATACGAAACGGCGCCGGCGGAAGGCGCGCGCAGCGGGATTCTGCTCGATCAGATTTCGCACTTCGATGGGTGGAACCTCGAACATCGGATCAAGAGTTTGATCACGAACCTGCACGCGCCGGATCCGGAACGCATTGTCGCGACTCTTTCCGGCGGCGAAAAACGCCGGGTCGCGCTGTGCCGGGCATTGCTGGCCCGTCCCGATTTTCTCATCCTGGACGAGCCGACTAACCATCTCGACACCGGCTCGATCGAATGGCTCGAGGATTTTCTGGCGCGCTATCAAGGGACCTGCCTTTTTGTGACGCACGATCGTTATTTTCTCGATCGCATCGCAACGCGCGTCCTCGAATTGTCCCGCGGAAAGTTCTACAGCTACGAAGGCAACTACACCGATTACCTGATCGCGCGCGCTGAGCGCCAGGCGGTGGAGGAAATGCAGGAGCACAAGCGCCAGAAATTTTTGAAGCGCGAGCTGGCGTGGGTGCGCAAGGCGCCGCGCGCGCGGCGGACGAAATCGGTGGACCGAGTGGAGCGTTATTTTGAAATGGCGGCACAAGAGGCACCGGAGGCGGAACTGGACGTCGATCTTATTATCCCGCCGGCGCCGAAACTGGCGAATCGCGTGATCGAGTTGCGAGACGTGGGAATGGAACTGGGCGGCCGCACCTTGTTCGAAAATGTTTCGCTAAATCTCGCGGCGAGGGAGCGGCTGGGCGTCGTCGGGCGCAATGGCCTGGGTAAATCGACGCTGTTGAAAATCATGCTGCAGCAATTGGAACCGACCAGCGGCGAAGTGGAGATTGGTTCGCGAACTGAAATCAATTACGTCGATCAAAACAGGCTCCTCCTCGATGACACGAAGACTGTCTGGGAAGAAGTGGGCGAGGGGAGCGAATACGTCCGGCTGGGGGAAGAGAACGTGACGTTGCGCGGATATCTCCGGCGGTTCCTGTTCACCGAAGAGCGGATCAACACCAAGATAAATCAACTCAGCGGCGGCGAGCGCAGCCGCGTCTTGCTTGCGAAGATTCTCAAGCGCGGCGGGAATGTTCTTATCCTCGACGAACCTACGAACGATCTCGATCTCGGCACCCTGCGGTTGCTCGAAGAAGCGCTCGTCGTGTTCGGCGGCAGCGTGATCGTCGTCAGTCACGATCGCTATTTTCTCAACCGCGTCTGCACGTCGATTCTGGCCTTCGAAGGAGAGGGCGTGCTGCGGTATCATCCCGGCAACTACGATTATTATCTCGAGAAACGAGAGATTTTTCGGGCAAACGCACCGCTGGCCGATCGCGGAAGGGCAGGCGATGCGCCCGCCCTGCAATCGAAAACCAGCAAGCCGCGAAAGTTAAAATGGAAAGAGGAACGTGAGCTCCAGGGAATGGAGGCCGCTATTCTCGCCGCGGAAGAAGAAGTGACCGCAATCGAAGCGCTGTTTGCGCAGCCCGACTTTTACGTGACGCACACCGCGCAGCTGTTCGAACTAGAAGCGAAACTCCGCGCGGCCCGCGATGAAGTGGCGCGCCTTTACGCGCGCTGGGCGGAGTTGGGCGAAGTCGCGGCCTCGAACTAATCGAGAATCCGATGGGGCCGGCCCATCCAAACTTCGACTCCGGGGGAACAATTCGCGTCGATGTATTCGGCGGTTTTCCACCACGCGCCGGTGCTTGCAATGAGAGTGTCGGCGCTGAGTTCAATTTCAGCGGAAGCCTGCTGCCATGGCGGATGCCAGATGCGGAACAGGCGGCGGCGCTTCTCGCGCTGGGTGAAGGCCGTATAGCGCTCAAGCATGAATTCGGAAAGCGATCCGGATTCGCACGAGAAAAATTCAGGTGAATGGACGCTGCCCTGATAGCGCAGACTTCCTTCGCGGCCGTCAACAGCGCCGCGCAGGTCTGAGCCCTCGGCCTCGTGATCATAGCGGAGTTGTCCGATTCGATACGGCAAGCCGAAAATCCGCGGCCCGAGAAAAACGCTGAGCCGGTTCGGCAACCATTCGGCGAGGAAAAAAATTCCCGGTTCACCGCGATGGCGCACGTAGGTCCGAATATTTAAAAATTCATGGGTGCCGATTGGACTCGCGAGCCATTCGGCAAAACTTCCGCCGACGCGCGGCCGCATTCTGACCAGAGTGAACGCGACGATGCTGACGAACGCCTCGCCATCGCGCAGATCGAGAGGAAAAGGAACGGCGCGCTGCAAGAGTTCAGGATCGGCGCGGTAATTAATGAAGACCGCCCGGTCCCAGCGCGCAAGAAAGAGCGGCTCGGCGAATTTGGAAAGCAATCGGCGCCGTCCCGCTTCGCTCGGGCTGATCGGATCAACGATAGAGATCGTCGAGTGCACCGCGGAGCTCGGGAAATTCGAAATGGAATCCGCTTTCCAGAAATCTCTTGGGTCGGCAGCGACGCCCCGTGAGCGCGAGGCTCGGCTCGGTGCGCATGAAGAATGCACCAATGTGCGTGGCCCAAGCCGGAACGGGCGGGCTCCACGGCCGATGAAGCGCGCGACGCAGCTCGCGCATGAACTCAGCATTCGTGACCGGATTCGGACCGGTAACATTATAGACACCCGAAATGTCGGGCCGCTCGATTGCCTCAACGAACATGCGCGTCAAGTCCGCGACGTGAAGCCAACTTACGTATTGCCGGCCGTTACCCACGCGGCCGCCAAGAAGAAAACGGGTGAGTCGCGCGAGCACGGGTAACGCTCCATTCTCCGCGTCGAGGACAATGCCGATGCGCATCACGACCTTGCGCATTCCGTGCGACTGAATTTTTGCGAATTCGCCTTCCCAGCGTTTGCAGACCTCTTCGGAAAAACCGTCAGCCTGCGGCGCATTTTCGTCGCACCAGCGATCACCCGGATCGCCGTAGATCGCGAGCGAACTGGCCTGCACCCAAACTTCCGGCGGCTGGGCGCATCGCGAAACGGCTTCGCTGAGAACGCGGACAGAATTCACGCGTGACTCCATGATCTCGCGCCGGTGTTCCGGCGTGTGGCGGCAATTCACGCTGCGACCCGTCAGATTCACGATCGCTTTCGCGCCGTCGATCGATTGCGACCAGTCGCCGAGCGTCTTGTCATCCCAATGCAGCTGACGAATCCCACTGCCTTCGCGATGAGCGCCGCGGCTCAGAATTACGACCTCGTATCCTTTGCCGAGCAAAACTTTCGCGAGCGATTGTCCAAGAAAGCCGCTTCCGCCCGCGAGAACGACGCTCAGTTTCATGTCCGGACCTCAGGTAGCAAACAAGCGCCGTTGTCGCACGATCGACGGGAAGCGATCTCGCGATAAACACGGCGCAGAATCTTTTTTCCACCTGGAAGTTTCGCGAACCAACGCAGCGGCCGGCCCCACCAGACAAATCGGGCGAGATAAAGAACGGCGCCGGCGCCTCCGAAAACGCGGCCCTCAGTGGTGCGCACTCGCATTTCCGTTGGCCGTTCGCCCGGTTGCAATTCGAGTTGGAGCGGAGCGAAAGCAAAACCGCGAGACGTGAATGTTTTTTCAAAACGCCGCATCATGTCGCGACACATCGGGCAGTCCGCGTCGTAAAGAATCCAACCGCGAATCGGACCGCTCATGATTTTACTCCGAGGAGCTTGAACGCTTTGTCGCCGAGCTTCGCCAGTTTCAAAACTGCCGGCGTCGGCAGCTTCTCCAACTGTTCGTAAGCATTCGTGGCGACCTCGAAAAAATTCATGAGATCGCTGAGTCGATCGCGTGTGTACGCGTCCGCCGCTTTCGGTTTGCCGGATTCTTCAATGCAATCGCGGAGGACTCGCAGGGTCGGTTCGATCTCCCGCTTTTTCCGCTCCCGCGCGATGATGCGGAACATCGCGAAAACGTCTTTGAGCGATTCAAAATGGTCGCGGCGATTGCCGAGGACGTGGACGACGCGGACGATTCCCCAGTTCTGCAATTCGTGCAGGCTGGTGCTGATATTAGAGCGGGCCACGCCCAGCGTTTTCGCGATCTCATCGGCGGGCAACGGTTTTTGGGAGAGGAAGAGAAGAGCGTGGACCTGGGCGACAGTGCGGTTGATTCCCCAGCGGGTTCCCATTTCGCCCCAGTGGAGGACGAATTTTTGGGCAACGAGTGGCAGGTCCTTCATGATATTCAGTATTTTCTGTCTAGACTGAAATTAGAGAAGATCTTTCAGAGATCAATCGAAAAACTTTTGGCGGATTGCAGTCTGAAAATCTGGAGAAAATATTGTTGCGGGCGCGGGATTCGTTCCTATATTGCCCGCTCTCCGCATCAGGTGCGTGGGAAGAGCGTGGGGTAGATAGCGCGCCGGCCTGTGCGGTTTTTTTGTCGCCCGGATACGATGATCGGGCGGCTTTTAATTTAACGAAGATGCCAACAATTAATCAGCTAATTCGCAAGGGACGAAAGAAGGTCTCGGTGAAATCCAAATCACCGGCCCTGAAGAATTGTCCCCAGCGTCGCGGCGTTTGCACGCAGGTCATGACCCGCACGCCGAAGAAGCCGAATTCCGCTCTGCGGAAAGTGGCGAAAGTGCGGTTGACGAATGGCCAGGAAGTGATTGCCTACATTCCCGGCGAAGGGCACAACCTGCAGGAGCACTCGATCGTGCTGGTGCGGGGCGGACGGGTGAAGGATTTGCCGGGCGTGCGTTACCACATTGTGCGGGGAACGCTCGACAGCCTCGGGGTGGATGGCCGCCGCCGGAGCCGATCGAAATACGGCGCGAAACGTCCGAAGGCGGGCGGCGACGCGACCAAGGAAAAGGCGAAGAAGTAATTTTTTAGAAACTGAAAACCGGATCACATGTCTCGCAGGCGGAAAGTTTACAAAAAAGAGGAGAAGCTCGACTCGCGTTACGGCAGTCCTGCGGTCGCCCGACTTATTTCCACCGTGATGAAGCGGGGCAAGAAATCGCTCGCGGAACGGATCGTTTACACCGCGATCGATAAATCGCGCGAAGGTTCGGACGCAGTTGATCCGCTCGAGATCGTCAACAAGGCCCTGGAGAATGTCCGGCCGCGCCTCGAAGTAAAATCACGCCGGGTTGGTGGCGCAACATATCAGGTGCCGATGGAAGTTACACCGGCCCGCCAGGTTTCACTCGCGATGCGGTGGATCGTCCAATACGCGGACGGTCGTCGCGGCATGCCGATGGCGGAAGCGCTCGCGGCTGAACTGAAAGATGCCGCCGCCGGTCAAGGCAACGCGATCAAGAAGCGCGACGACACTCACAAAATGGCGCAGGCGAACCGCGCCTTTGCTCATTTCCGCTGGTAAACGTTATGGCGACTGCGACTCTCGAGAAACAATCACCGGCCGGCGCGAAGAATCCAAATTCGCCAAACCGGAAGTTCCCGCTCGAGAAGACGCGGAACATCGGGATTGCCGCCCACATCGACGCGGGCAAGACAACGCTGACCGAGCGCATTCTTTTTTACACCGGCATGATCCACAAGATCGGTGAAGTGCACGAAGGCACCACCGTTACCGACTGGATGGAGCAGGAGCGCGAACGTGGTATCACCATTACGTCGGCGGCGACGACCTGTTCGTGGATGCAGAAGAAGGAAGAAGGCGTCTACAAGATGTTCGAGGGCGTGAAAATGCGCGTGAACATTATCGACACTCCGGGCCACGTCGATTTCACCGCCGAGGTCGAACGATCTTTGCGCGTCCTCGACGGCGCCATCGCCGTGTTCGACGCGGTGGCTGGCGTCCAGCCACAATCGGAAACCGTCTGGCGCCAAGCCAACAAGTATTTGGTCCCGCGCATTGCTTTCATTAATAAGATGGACCGCGTCGGCGCGGATTTCGATGCGTCGATCGATTCGATGCACAAGAAACTCGGCGCCAATGCCTGGCCGATTCTGATTCCGCTCGGCAAAGAAGATTATCTCAAAGGCCAGCTCGACGTGGTGAATCGCAAAGCCGTTTTCTATCTCGACGATGACTCGATGGGTTCGACCTACGAAGTGCGCGACATTCCGGACGAGAACAAGGCGCAGGTCGAGAAGGCCTATGCGACGCTGGTCGAGCAGATTTCCAACATCGACGACGAGATCGCCGAGGCAGTTCTAGAAGAGAAGGAGATCACGCCCGAGATGCTGAAGGCTGGCATCCGTCGCCAGACGATCGCGAACAAGTTTGTGCCTGTCGTTGGCGGTTCGGCTTTCAAGAACAAAGGCGTTCAATATCTCGTCGACGCTGTCGTCGATTATCTTCCGAGCCCGCTCGACATTCCACCCGCCAAGGGCATGGAACCGGACTCGCATGAGCCGATGGAAGCGCCCACAGACGACAACGGCAAATTCTGTTCGCTCGCGTTCAAGCTTTGGAGCGATCCTTTCGTCGGCAAGCTCGTATTCTTCCGGGTTTATTCCGGTTCGCTGAGCAAAGGCGACAACGTTTACAACCCTCGCACCCACAAGCGCGAGCGCATCTCGCGTTTAATTCAAATTCAGGCCGACAAGCGAGAAGACATCGATACCTGCTACTCCGGCGACATCGCGGCGATCGTCGGAATCAAGAACATCACCACTGGCGACACGTTGTGTGATGAAGACTTCCCGATCCTGCTCGAGCCGCCTTCGTTCCCTGATCCCGTTATTTCGATGGCGATCGAGCCGAAGACGAAGCAGGACCAGGAAAAAATGGGCATCGCTCTCCAGCGGCTCTCCGAAGAAGATCCGACTTTCAAAGTTTACACGCACGAAGACACCGGCCAGACGATTATCGCCGGCATGGGCGAACTCCATTTGGAGATCATTCGCGATCGGATGCTGCGCGAATTCAAAGTCGACGCGAACGCCGGCAAGCCGCAGATCGCTTATCGCGAAACCATCACGGCTCCCGCGGATGGCGAAGGCAAACTGATCAAGCAGTCAGGCGGTCGCGGTCAATACGGACACGTCATTATCAAGGTTCAGCCAAACGAGCGCGGCAAAGGCATCACGGTTGAGAACAAAGTGGTCGGCGGAAACATTCCGAAGGAATACATCCCTGCCTGCAAGAAGGGCATTGAGGAAGCGATGTTGAACGGCGTGATCGGCGGTTACGAAGTGATCGACGCCAATGTTGACATCGTCGACGGCTCGTATCACGACGTCGACTCGAACGAAATGGCGTTCAAGCTGGCCGCGATCTTTGCGGTCAAGGATGCGTTCAAGAAAGCGAAACCGATTCTGCTCGAGCCGATCATGAAGGTCGAGAACGCGACGCCGGAGGAATATCAGGGCGATATCATGGGCGATTTGAATCGGCGCCGTGGAAAGATTGGCAGCATCGAAGTGAAGGGAAATCTCACCATGGTCCAGGCGGAAGTTCCGCTCGCGGAAATGTTCGGCTACGCGACTGCGATTCGGTCCCTTTCGAAGGGCCGGTCGAGTTATTCGATGGAGCCATCACACTTTGAGCAGGTGCCGCAGCAGTTGGTGGCGGCGATCCTCGATCAGAAGGAGACGAAATGACGAACGGACAACGCATTCGCATTCGTCTAAAGGCATTCGATCACCGGATGCTGGATCAATCCGCGATCGACATCGTCGAGACCGCGAAGCGCACCGGCGCGCGCGTGGCGGGGCCGATCCCGCTCCCGACCTTGATCGAAAAATTTACGGTGAACCGTTCTCCCCACGTCGACAAAAAGTCGATGGATCAATTTGAGATTCGGACGCACAAACGCCTGCTCGACATTATCGAGCCGACCGCGAAGACGGTGGACGAGCTGAAAAAGCTGAACCTTCCGGCGGGCGTGGACATCACCATCAAGATTTAAGTTTGAAGAGCGGACAGCAAAATGAGCATCGGGTTACTAGGACAGAAGATCGGGATGACCAGCGTTTACGACGCCAATGGTCGGATGCGTCCTGTGACGGTGATCGCGGCTGGCGATAACGTTGTCGTGCGCCGGCTGACGGCGGAGAACGACGGCTATTCGGCGCTCAAAGTCGGGTTCGATGTGCAGAAGGAATCGCGGTTGACGAAAGCTGTGCTCGGCGAATTCAAGAAGGCCAACGCGGAGCCGAAGAAATTCGTGCGCGAGTTCCGTCTGAAAGAGGACGCGGCCGAAGGCGAGATCAATTTGAGCGTCACCCAATTTCAGCCGGGCGATTTCGTGGACGTGATCGGTCGTTCGAAGGGCAAAGGTTTTCAGGGCGTGATGAAGAAGCACAATTTCGCCGGACAAGGCGCGGCCCACGGTTCAAAGACGCATCGCCGGAACGGCGCCATCGGCAATCGTTCCACGCCGGGACGCATTTGGAAGAACATGGGCATGCCCGGTCACATGGGCGACGAACGCGTGACGGTGCAAAACCTCCAGGTGATGCAGGTGCGTGAAGCCGAGAAAGTAATTTTGATCAGTGGCGCGGTGCCGGGGCCGAACGGGAGTTATGTCGTGGTTCGTCCGGCGATCAAGAAGCCGGCCGCGGGAGGCGCCAAGAAATAATGAGCGCAAAGGCTTTAACGATCGAGGCGGCGAAGGAAGCGAAGATCGAGTTGATCGAGACTGGTCGCGGAACACAGGCGTTGCACGACGTGGTCGTGGCGATGCGCGCGGCTCGTCGTTCGGGTTCGGCTAGTACGAAAACGAAAGCGACCGTTAATCTGTCCGGCGCGAAACCGTGGCGGCAAAAAGGAACGGGTCGCGCCCGTGCTGGCTACAAATCATCGCCCGTCTGGCGTGGCGGTGGCGTCGTCTTCGGTCCGCATCCTCGTGATTATTCCAAGAAGGTTTCGAAGACGCTGCGCCGTCTCGCGTTTCAAAAGGCGTTGAGCGAACGGATCAAGGCGGGCGACGTATTGACGATCGACAAGTTCGCGGTCACTGAATTGAAGACGAAAGCGTTCGTCGCGCTCGTGAAGAAACAGACGGACGCTCGAAAAGTTTTGGTGCTCTCTGATTCGTTCGACGAGAACACTTACAGGTCGGCGCGAAACGTAAAGCCGGTGCAGTTGGCGACCGCAGCCGACGTGAACGCCGAGCAGCTACTCGCGTTCGACAAAATTTTAGTGACGCCGGCGGCGTTGGAACATCTGGCGGAAAGGACGTCGAAATGAACGAGCCCTACGATTTGATCCAGACCGTTCAACTGACGGAAAAGGCGACGCTGATGGGGGAGAAGCAGAACAAATATGTGTTCCGCGTTTCGCCGCGCGCGAACAAGATTCAGATCAAGCAGGCGATCCAGCGCTTGTTTGGCAAGACCGTCGTCGCGGTGAACACCTGCAACTACGCCGGCAAAAAGAAGCGCGAACGCCGGGCCGATTTCGGACGGAAGGCGCATTGGAAGAAGGCGATCGTGACCTTGAAGGAGGGCGAGAAGATCGAGCTCGTCTAAGTTATGGCGCTTAAAAGTTTTCGACCACTCACGCCGGTTCTGCGTTTCAAGTCGCTTCCGGCTTTTACGGAGATCACCAAGTCTACGCCGCACAAAGGCCTGACGGAGATCAAGCGGCGGAGCGGCGGACGGAATAACAACGGCCGGCTCACCGCGCGGCACATTGGCGGCGGTCACAAACAAAAGTACCGCAAGATCGATTTCAAACGGCGCAAGCATGGCGTCGCGGCCGAGGTGACGGCGATCGAGTACGATCCGAACCGTTCGGCGCGCATCGCTCTTATTAAGTACAGCGACGGCGAGATGAGTTACATCCTCGCGCCGGACGGATTGAATGTCGGCGCGCGGGTGATGTCGGGACCCGAGGCGGCGCCTGATCTTGGAAATTCGCTTCCGCTCAGCACGATTCCGCTGGGCGCTAATATTCACAACATCGAGATCGCGCCGGGTCGGGGCGGACAGATTGCGCGGAGCGCGGGACAGCAGGCGACTTTAAGCAACCGCGAGGCGGGTTATGCACTGGTGAAGTTGCCGTCAGGCGAGATTCGCCGGATCCACGAGACCTGTTTCGCGACGATCGGCCAGGTCGGGAACGTCGATCACATGAACGTTTCGAGCGGCAAGGCCGGCCGGACGCGCTGGCAGGGGCGGCGGCCGCACGTGCGCGGCATGGTAATGAACCCGATCGATCACCCGATGGGCGGCGGCCAGGGTAAATCGAAGGGCGGCGGAGGACGTCACCATCCCGTAAGTCCGTGGGGTCAGCTCGCGAAAGGATTTAAGACCCGCGCGAAACACAAGCCGAGCGACCGGTTCATCATGGAGCGTCGCCGGAAGAAATAATTTTTTGTTATGGCCAGATCACTGAAAAAAGGACCGTTCGTTCCTGGGCATCTTCTCGAAAAGATCGACAAGATGAATGCGTCGGGCGTGAAGAAGCCGGTGAAGACCTGGGCGCGCCGTTCAATGGTGACGCCGGATTTCGTTGGTCACACCTTCATGGTCCACAACGGCAAAACGTTCGTCTCCGTGTTCGTGACGGAGAACATGGTCGGCCACAAGCTCGGCGAATTTTCGCCGACACGAGTCTTTAAGAAACACGGTTCGCACACCGCGAAGGTGACGAAGTGATGGGTATTTCAGATTGAAGATTTCAGATTTCAGATTGGTGAAAGCGGGGAGGCCGCGACGCAAATCTGCAATCTACCTTCTGCAATCTGCAGTTTTATTGGGGAGCGTTTGCTTTGCCGGAGGGCTGGCAGCGCAAGGGGATAGTTCTTTGACAGAATCCAAGAATGAAAACGAAGCGTTGCGACGGGACTTGTCGCTGGCGCGCGAATCGGTGCGGACATTGACCGACAGCCTGGCGGAGTCGAATCTGCAGGCCGAAGTTTTTCGGCGGAAGTATTCCGATCTCGAGCTGCGCATGGAAGCGCTCGGGTTGGGATCGGCCGATAAAGATCGGGCGAAACTCGAGCAGCGATTGCTGAGCGCGGTTTCCGATCTGCAATTGTTGCAGAAGGAACGCGAACAGTATCGCGATCAGGCGTTGCGATTGAGCGAAGCGATTTTGCACCTGCTGAAAACTTCGACGGGAGGCGACGCGCAGGCGCGGATGGAAGTGGAAACGCAGTTGCGAAGCCTGAACGAGTTGATCGCGAAAGCGGAAAATCCGCCGGCCGAAACTGCGACGCTGATGGACGGCAGCGTGATCAGCGTGAAGGACGAATGGTCGCTGGTGGTCGGAAATATCGGCGAGAAGCAGGGAGTGAAGATGGGAATGCCGATGCGAGTGATGCGCGGCGACAAAGTGATCGCGACGTTACGAGTGGTGGACGTGCGCCAGCGGATTTGCGGCGCGGTGATTCAAAAAATGGATTCTGAGAAAGAGAAAATAAGAGTGGGCGATCGCCTCCAGGCGGACGCTCGCAGAGATGTGAGTTTAAAATAAATGCAAGTTAGATCGACATATCGGTACGCGAAGATTTCGCCCTTCAAGGTGCGCGAAGTCACCCGTGCGATTCAGGGCCTGCCGGTTTCGGCGGCACTGGACGTGGTGGCGTTCAGCCCGAAGAAGGCGGCGCATTTGATCGCGAAGACGTTGAAGAGCGCGGTCGCGAATGCGGAGAACAACGCGAACCTGCGCGTGGAAGGCCTCGTGGTGAAGGAAGCGACCGTTGGCGAAGGCCCGACGATGAAGCGGATGATGACGCGCGCCCGCGGAAGTGGCAGCCGGATTCTGAAACGGAGTGCGCATATCCGGATCGTTTTAACGGACGAGATCGAGATCAAGACGCGGGACAAGAAGAAGAGCGGAAAGAAATCTGGCGGTAAGAAGAAGGCTCACACGAAGAGCGCGAAGGAAACCAAAAAGGTGGAATCTGAAAAGCCCGAGGCAGAAAAGGCGGAGGCGAAGGAGTAGTTATGGGACAGAAAGTTAATCCAATTGGTTTTCGTCTCGGGGTGAATCGCGACTGGCGCTCGAAGTGGTACGCGTCGCCGCAGGAGATGCCGGCATTTTTGCACAGCGACCTGAAGATTCGGGATTACGTGAAGAAGAAGCTCCAGTTCGCGGCCGTATCGAAGATTGTGATCGAGCGGGCGTGGAACTCGATTCGGGTGACGATTTACACGGCGCGACCGGGGATCGTGATCGGACGCAAGGGCGCTGAGATCGAGAAGATGACTGAAGAAATCTCGAAGATGGCGCAGGGGAAACAGATCAAGATCGACATTCAGGAGATCAAGACGCCGGAGTTGGATGCGCAACTTGTGGCGGAGAACGTCGCGCTGCAGATCGAACGGCGAATTGCGTATCGCCGCGCGATGAAGAAGGCGGTGCAGGTCGCGATGGATTTTGGTGCGCAGGGAATTCGGTTGCGCAGCTCGGGACGACTGAACGGCGCGGAGATTTCGCGGTCGGAGTGGTATCGCGAGGGAAAAGTGCCGCTACACACCTTGCGGACGCCGATCGATTACGGGTTCGCGGAAGCGAACACTGTTTACGGGAAGATCGGTGTGAAGTGCTGGATTTGTAAGAAGGAAGAAGCGCCGGCCGCTGAGGCGCAGCCGGCAGCATTGCCGCCGCCGCCAGAGCCGGTGGAAGCCTAAACGATTTTTTTTGAGGAGAGACTGACATGCCATTGATGCCAAAACGCGTGAAGTACCGGAAGACCCAGCGGGGAAGCCGCAAGGGGACGGCGTCGCGCAATCTGCGGATCGACTTTGGGGAATTCGGGCTCCAAACGCTGGAACGCGCCTGGATCACGAACACGCAGATCGAAGCGGCTCGTGTCGCGCTCACGCGCAGCATGAAACGCAAAGGTAAGCTTTGGATCCGGATTTTCCCGGACAAATCGGTCACGGCGCGTCCGCCGGAGACGCGAATGGGTAAAGGTAAAGGCCAGCCGGAATACTGGGTGGCTACGGTCCGGCCGGGAAACATTTTGTTTGAGTTGGATGGCGTGCCGGAATCGGTCGCGCGCGAGTCGTTGCGGCTGGCGGCGGACAAGTTGCCGGTGCGGACGAAATTTTTGACGCGACACCACGTGGCTGCGGCCTAACGAGCGATGAAATTCAAGGAGATAGCAGAGATGAGCAGCGACGAGCTGCAGACGAAGAAGCGCGACATGCGCCAGGAAAGTCTGCATCTGCGTTTGCAACAGCAGAGCGGACAATTGGAACAGCCGAGCCGGTTAAGATTGTTGCGCCGGGACGTGGCGCGGATCGAGACGGTGTTGGCGCAGCGGGCGGCGAAGGCGGAGAAGAAATAAATTTTTATGGCCGAAGAGACTAACGAAGCGAGCACGAGCACGAAGGACGACGGACGCGGCACGCGCAAGACGCGGACGGGCGAAGTGATCTCGAGCGGGATGAATAAGACGATCGTCGTGCGGACGGTGACGCGAGTGCCGCACAGGAAGTTCGGCAAGATCGTGAAGCAGATGAAGAAATTCTACGCGCACGATGAAGAGAACAAGGCGAAGCCGGGCGACACGGTGCGGATCATGGAGACGCGGCCGATGAGCAAGCTCAAGCGCTGGCGGCTGATGGAGGTCGTGCAGAAGTAGAGGAAGATTTTATGGTTTACCTGCGATCCAGACTCGATGTGGCGGACAACAGCGGCGCGCGCATGGCCACGATGATTGGCGTTATCGGCAAGGGCAATGCGATGTCGGCCGGCATTGGCGATGTGATCGTGGCCAACGTGAAGGAAGCGAGCGCCACCGGCACGGTTAAGAAGGGCGAAGTGATTCGCGCGGTCGTGGTGCGGACGCGCCAACCGATCAAACGCAGCGACGGTTCCGTTCTCCGTTTCGATAACAACGCGATCGTCGTGATCGACAAAGATTTGAATCCGCGCGGCACCAGAATTTTTGGACCGGTCGCGCGCGAATTGCGGGAGCGGAATTTCATGAAGATCGTTTCGCTCGCTCCAGAAGTTTTATGAACCGAATCAAGCTGCACGTCCGCAAAGGCGACAACGTCGAGGTGATCTCGGGGAACTTTACCGGTTCCTCCGGGAAGGTGCTCGAAGTGTTGGCGAAGAAGCAGCGCGTGCTGATCGAAGGCGTGCGGTTGATCAAGAAACATTTGAAGAAGTCGCAGGACAATCCGCAGGGGAAAATCGCGGAGCGCGAGGGTCCGATCCACATCTCGAACGTGCGGGTGCTGGAGCGCGGCGAAAAGGCCGTGAAGGGCAAGACCTCAAAGAAAAAAGAGAAAGCGCCGAAGGAAAAAAGTTCGAAGAAGGCGAAAGAGGAATAGGCAGTGAAGAACGAGTTTTACGATCATTACAAAGAGCGCGTCGTGCCGGCGTTGCAGAAGCAGCATGGCTACAAGAACCCGCACCAGGTCCCGAAGGTGGAGAAGGTCGTGGTCAATACGTCCGTTGGCTCGCAACAGGACGTGAAGCAGGCGCTGGAAGACGCGAAGGCCGAGCTAGCGCTCATCACGGGACAGAAGCCGTCCGAGACGCGGGCAAAGAAAAGCATTGCGAACTTCAAGCTCCGGAAGGAGCAGGCGATTGGCGCGAAGGTTACGCTCCGCGGCGCCCACATGTATGAATTTCTCGAGCGGCTGATCAAGGCGGCGTTGCCGCGTATCCGCGATTTTCGAGGCGTATCGCCCAAGGCATTTGATGGACACGGCAACTACACGCTGGGCGTTTCCGACCAATCGATTTTCCCCGAGGTTGAGCTCGATAAAATCAAGCGCAACATCGGTTTTGATGTTACAATCGTCACCACCGCGCAGACGAACGAGGAAGCCAAATCGCTGTTGAGCGAGATGGGAATGCCGTTCAGCGACCGGGCCAAGAAGGTCGCAGCTGCGCCAGCCGCCTAACCAATGAGCACAGTTACCGATCCTATTGCCGACCTTCTCGCCCGCGTGCGTAACGCCGCGGCCGCGCAGAAGCCGGAAATGTTTGTTCCTTATTCGAAGATTAAGGCGGAGGTCGTGCGGATTTTGAAGGACGAAGGCTATATCACGGATTACAGCGTGGACACAGAAGCAGCCCATCCCAGGATCAAGATCACCAACAAGATCGCGAACCGGACGAGTGCAATCACCGGGCTGAAACGGGTGAGCCGGCCGGGGCTTCGGCGTTACGTCGGAGCGCAGGAAATTCCCCGAGTCCTCGGCGGCATGGGCATCTCGATTCTTTCCACTCCGCGCGGCATTTTGTCCGGACGTGAAGCGAAGAAACAAAACGTGGGAGGCGAACTGCTGGCTTACGTCTGGTAAGCGCCTAACGAGTTATGTCACGAATTGGAAACAAAGCGGTCGAGATTCCCGACAAGGTGAAGGTGAACATCGGCAACGATGGCGCCGTCGCGGTCGAAGGGCCGAAGGGGAAACTGCAATGGACGTTGCCGCGGGAAATCAAGGCGAGCGTGAAAGACAATCGCGTGTCGCTCGTGCGCGACGCCGAAACGCGGAGCGTGAAAGCGTTGCACGGTTTATCGCGCAGCCTTGTCCACAACATGGTCCTTGGCGTTAGCGAAGGATTTTCGAAGAACCTCGAGATCGAGGGCGTCGGTTTCAAAGCCGCCGTGCAGGGCCAAGTCTTGAATCTGAGCCTGGGCAAGTCGCATCCGATTTTGTTCCCAATCCCAAAGGAAATTAAGATCACGGTGACGGAGAACACGAAGATCGCGATCAATGGCATCGACAAGAAATTGGTCGGCCAGGTCGCGGCGGATATTCGCCGTTATTACCCGCCGGAACCTTACAAGGGCAAGGGTGTGAAGTACGCGGGCGAAGTGATTCGCCGCAAGGAAGGCAAGACGGTTCAATAGTTATGGCGCTGCTCGATCGTAAGATTACTCGCACCCGCATTCACAAACGGATCCGGAAACGCGTCAACGGCACGGCGGAACGTCCGCGGCTGGCGGTCCATTTTTCCGGCAAGCATGTTTACGCGCAGGTCATCGATGACGACGCAGGCAAGACCCTCGTGTCAGCCGCGACGACGGAAGAAAAGATTATTGGCAAGTCGAAGGCCGGAGCGAATCGCGCGTCGGCGGAATTAGTCGGCAAAGCGATCGCCGAGCGGTTGCTCTCGAAGAAAGTCGAGAACGTGGTCTTCGATCGGGGCGGTCATATTTATCACGGCAAGGTGAAAGCCCTGGCGGACGCGGCGCGCGAAGGCGGACTAAAATTTTAGAACATCATGGCACAACAACACAGCGGCGGCGGACGACGACAGGAACGCCAGACAGATAAGAGTTCAGCGGCGAAAGGCGACACGACGGAGAAGGTCGTGTTCATCAATCGTTGCGCGAAGGTCGTAAAAGGCGGCCGGCGTTTCAGCTTTAGCGCGCTCATCGTTGCCGGCGACCACGACGGCCAGGTCGGCGTTGGATTTGGTAAAGCGAACGAAGTGGCGGAAGCGATTCGGAAAGCGTCCGAGGCGGCGCGTAAGTCGATGGAGAAAATGTCGCTGCACGAGAACACGATTCCGCACGAGACGATCGGTGAATTTGGTGGCGGACGCGTTTTGCTGCGTCCGGCTTCGCCCGGAACCGGCGTCATTGCCGGCGGCGGAGTTCGGGCGGTCGTGGAAGCTGTCGGCATTCGCGACGTGCTCGCGAAGTCGTTAGGCTCGAGCAATCACGCCAACGTCGTGAAGGCGACGATCGCGGCTTTGCGCTCGTTGCGCCGGCGCGATGAGATTTTGAAGTCGCGCGGTATTCGCCACACGCAGCCACCGACGGAAGGAAAGGAAGCGGCGCAATCATGATTCGGCTTCACAACATGCGGCCACGGCCAGGTTCGACTCATCGCGTAAAGCGGCTTGGTTGTGGCGAGAGTTCCGGTCACGGCAAGACAAGCGGCAAAGGTCACAAAGGCCAGAAAGCGCGCTCAGGCGGCAGCATTCGTCTCGGATTCGAAGGCGGACAAATGCCGCTGATCCGGCGGTTGCCGAAACGCGGATTCAATAACGCCGCGTTCCACAAAAATTACGCGATCGTGAATCTGAGCGATCTCGCTTCCTTCAAGGAAGGCACGGTCATCAACGAACAACTTCTGCGCGAAAAGAAAATGCTCCGAGGAAACGGAGCCGGGTTGAAAATTTTGGGCGACGGCGAATTAAAGCACGCGCTCACGGTTGAAGCCGATAAGATCAGCGCGTCGGCTCGGGAAAAAATTGAGAAGGCCGGCGGCAGCGTGACGCTACGGCGGAAAGCGGCACCGCAAGGACCGCGTGATGCGGAAGAGCCCGCGGCAGCGACGGAGTCCGAATCAGCTGCCGAACCAAAAGCGAAGAAGCCCGCGGCGAAGAAAAAATCGCCGGCGAAGAAATCCACCGCGAACAAGAAAACGCGGAAAGGCTAACCCGGAGCGGTTAACGACCAGAGATGGTTTCGGCGTTTCTTAATACGGTCAAAATTCCGGAGCTACGGCGCCGGATTTTGTTCACGCTCGCCATTGTCGTCATTGTGCGACTCGGCGCGGCGATCACCACGCCGGGTGTGAACCAGGCGGTGATCCAGGAATGGTTCCGCACTTCGCTCACGGAAAAGCAGGGCGGCAACATTGCGGCGCTTTTCAATTTGTTTAGTGGCGGCGCGCTGGAAAACTGCGCCATCTTCTCGTTAGGCATCATGCCCTACATCAGCGCGTCGATTATGATGCAGCTGCTGACGGCGGTGATTCCGCAGCTCGGCCGGCTCGCGAAAGAAGACGGCGGCCGGCAGAAGATCATGCAGTACACGCGGTACGCGACCGTGATCCTCTGCCTCGTTCAAGGCTGGCTGCTCTCGGTTTCGTTCCAGCATCCGGAGTCGTATCAAACGATGCTGCCCGGCATTAACGACACGATCCAGAAGCTCGGTATTCCGCTGGTGGAAAACCAGGCCATAACTTTCAATATCATCACGGCGTTGACGCTGACGGCCGGCACGATGTTCTTGATGTGGCTCGGCGACCAGATCACCGAGCGCGGCATCGGCAACGGCATTTCGCTCATCATTACGATTGGCATCGTGGCGCGCCTGCCCGCGGCCTTGGCGCAAGCCTGGAAGACGTTCGTGCCCTCGGCCGACACCGGCGCGGCGCCATCGAATCCATTCATCCTGGTCATGATGATTGCGTTCCTGTTCATAGTCATCGCGGCCGTCATCGCGGTGACGCAGGGCGTGCGCAAGATCACGGTGCAATACGCGAAGCGCGTGGTCGGACGGAAAATGTACGGCGGCCAGACGCAATATATGCCGTTGAAAGTGAATTACGCCGGCGTCATGCCGATCATCTTTGCGTTCGCGCTGCTCCTCTTTCCAGCGACGATCGTTGGTTACGTCGGGAAAAACAGCCCGGTCGCGGCGCGCATCGTCGGCGCGCTGAACAACGGCTGGCCGCATTACGTCGTTCTGGCGGCGATGATTTTCTTCTTCAGTTATTTCTGGGTCGCCACGCAATTCCAGCCATCGCAGATCGCGGACGATTTGAAAAAATACGGCGGTTACATTCCGGGAGTGCGTCCGGGGAAACCGACCGCGGAATTTCTCGATTACACAATGACCCGGCTGACGTTTGCCGGCGCTGTCTTCCTCACTGTCATCGCTATTTTGCCGACGCTGCTCAGTCGCTGGTTGAACGTGCCGACGATCACCGCGCAATTCTTCGGCGGCACCAGTCTGCTCATCATCGTGGGCGTTATTCTCGACACGATGCGGCAAGTGGAGACGCACCTGATTCAACGCCACTACGATGGTTTCCTCCGCAAGGGGCGCATCCGTGGCGGCCGGTTCGATCGCGCGGCATATGCGCGGGGCGAGGCGGCCCGGAGCACCACTCTAATGTGGCTCTACGTCGGGATCGCGATCATCGCTATCGGCGGCGTGGCGTTTTTCCTCTACGGACGCTAAGTGAAAAAGCGACTCGTGCTCCTCGGCGCGCCCGGTTCCGGAAAAGGAACGCAGGCGGAAATGATTACGCGGCACTTTGGAATTCCGGTGACATCGACGGGCGCGATCCTGCGGCGGGAAGTAGAACTAGGGACACTCCTCGGGATTGAGACCGCGGAAAAAACGAAGCACGGCGAGCTCGTGCCGGACAAGATCATCATCGAACTGATCGAAGATTGGGTGCGGCTCCACGGCGCGCAGGGTTTTGTGTTCGACGGTTTTCCGCGCACGATCCCGCAGGCCGACGCATTGCATGGAATCTTGCAGCGGCATCACACGCCGCTGGATCTTGCGATCTGGCTCGACGTCACCGCCGATACAATTAAGGACCGCATTTCGCACCGGCTCCAATGCCAGTCTTGCGGATTCACGACCAGCGAAGGCGCGGCCGTATTTTCCGAGCGCGCACTCTGTCCATACTGCGATGGGCATTTGATCCGGCGAACGGACGATGATGCCACGATTCTGGAAACGCGACTCTCCGAATTCAATTCAAAGACGCAACCGCTGGCCGATCACTACGGCAAGATCAGCGTGCTCCGGAAGATTGACGGCAACCGCGATCGCGAAACGGTTTTCGCCGATATTTCGCGCTTGATCGAGCAGTCGGCATGATCCCGATCAAGAGTCCGAAAGAAATCGATAAAATGCGGCAGGCTTGCCGCACCGCGAGCGAAGTTCTGGAACGCGTCGTGGATCTGGTCCGCCCGGGAATTTCGACGAAAGAAGTCGATCAGGCAGCGGCCGATTTAATGGCGGAAGCGGGTGTGCAGAGCGCGTTTCTGGGTTACCGGCTTGGCCATCGCGTTTTTCCCGGCAACATTTGCATTTCGCTCAACGACGAGATCGTGCACGGAATCGGAAGCCAGCGACGTATTCAATATGGCGACATCGTGAAGCTCGATATCGGCGTGATCCAGGATGGCTGGGTGGGGGACACCGCGTTCACCGTTCCCGTCGGAATGATCGGCGATCGCACGGAACGCCTGCTGCGGGTGACGGAGACTGCGTTGCAGCGCGCGATCGAGATCATGCACGAAGGGACGCGGCTCGGTGATGTTTGCGCGACCATCGAAGAAATTGCGACGCGCGAAAATTTCAATGTCGTCCGAGAATTTGTCGGGCACGGCGTCGGCCGAAAATTGCATGAAGAGCCGCAGGTGCCGAACTACGGCCGGCGCGGGAGCGGTCCGCGCTTGAAAGCGGGGATGACTTTGGCGATCGAACCGATGATTAATTCCGGGACTGCCTCGGTCAAATTGCTCGATGACGGCTGGACAGTTTGCACCGCGGACGGCATGCCGTCGGCTCATTTCGAACACACGGTCCTGATTACGCGAGACGGGCCGGAAATCCTAACATGGCGCGGAAAGACGCAATTGAAATAGAGGGCACGGTCCTAGAACTCCTGCCCAACACCATGTTTCGCGTCGCGCTGCCCAACGGGCACAAGGTCCTGGCCCACATTTCTGGAAAAATGCGCCTCCATTTCATTCGCATCTTGCCAGGCGACAAAGTTATGCTAGAGGTTTCCCCCTACGATTTGTCGAAGGGGCGGATCACCTACCGCCAGAAATGACACGCGGACCTGCTCCGCGTTTTTCGTCTCGACCGAATCCTTGAGTTATGAAAGTGCGACCATCAGTAAAAAGACTTTGTGAATCATGCAAGATCGTAAAGCGGAAGAACGTTGTCCGCGTGATCTGCAAGAACCCTCGTCACAAACAGCGCCAGGGATAAGAACTTATGCCACGACTTTTGGGAGTTGAAATACCGGCCGACAAACGCATCGAAGCGTCGCTCACTTACATTTACGGCATTGGGCCCACGACCTCGAAGCGCGTGCTCGAACAGACGAACATCGATCCGAATCTGCGCGCGAAAGACCTTTCGCCCCAGCAGATCAACGAGATCATTCACGCAATCACGAACAACAAGATCGCGATTGAAGGCGATCTGCGCCGGGAAACGCAGAGCAATTTGAAGCGGCTCCAGGCTATCAATTGTTATCGCGGGGTCCGGCATCGCCGTGGATTACCGGTGCGCGGTCAGCGCACCTCCACGAATGCGCGAACTCGCAAAGGCCCACGGAAGACCGTCGGCGTGATCCGGAACAAGGACGCGAAAGCGGGCAAGGTTTAACGATTAGAAAATTTTAGTCATGGCAGATTCAGACGAAAAGAAACCGGCGAAAGCAAAAGCTCCGAAAGCGAAAGCCGAGACAGAAGAGCCGAAAGCCGAAACAACGGCCGCGGCTGAAGCGCCGGCGAGCGCCGCGACGGAAACTCCCGCCACACCGATTGCGGAAGCGCCCGCGAAGCCGGCAAAGAAACCGGCCAAGGCGAAGAAAGAAGAGGCCGCTCCTGCTGCGGCTCCCGAACCACCGAAGGAAAATCTCTCGCTCGACCCGAACGACGTCGAGAAACCGAAGATCATCAAGGCCAAGGGGAGCAAGAACGTGCACACCGGCATTGCTCACGTCCTTTCCACTTTCAACAACACCATCGTCACGATTACCGATCTCAAAGGCAATGTGATCGGCTGGTCGAGCGCCGGCAAAGTCGGTTTCAAAGGCTCGCGCAAAAGTACCGCATACGCCGCCCAGATGGTCGCCCAGGATGCATCCCGCCAGGCGATGGGTCACGGTCTGAAGGAAGTCGAAGTGCTCGTGCGTGGTCCCGGCGCCGGCCGTGAATCCGCCGTTCGCGCCCTGCAAGCCATCGGCCTCGATCTCACCGTCATCCGCGACGTGACACCCGTTCCTCACAACGGCTGCCGTCCTCCCAAACAGCGCCGCGTCTGATTTTTCTTAATTCTTAATTCCTACTTCTTAATTCTCTTCCAATGGGCAGATACACCGGACCGAAAACCAAAGTCAGCCGCCGCTATGGCGTCCCGCTCTTTGGACCTGCGAAAGCGCTTGAGCGCAAAAATTATCCTCCTGGCATGCACGGCCCGAAAGGTTCGCGCCGGAAACAGTCCGATTACGCGATCGCCCTCGGCGAAAAGCAAAAGCTGCGTTACCAGTACGGCCTGCTCGAAAAACAATTCCGCCGGATTTTCCAGACTGCGTTGCGCAAACGCGGCGTCACTGGCGAAACGCTCCTTCAGCTTTTGGAAACGCGTCTCGATAACGTCGTCTTCCGCCTCGGCCTCGCGAATACGCGCAGCGGCGCGCGGCAGCTCGTCTCCCACGGCCATGTCCAGGTAAACGGCCGGAACGTGAACATCGCTTCCTACAACGTGAAAGCCGGCGACGAAGTCTCGGTAAAAGACAAACCGAAATCGCGCCAGCTCGCCTTGCGCAATCTCGAGCTTACCCAGATCGCTCCCGTCCCCGATTGGCTCATCGCCAACCGCGACGCCTTGAGCGGCAAGGTCTCCCGCATCCCGACTCGGGACGAAATGCAGCCAATGGTCAACGAACAGCTGATCGTCGAGTTGTATTCGCGTTAAGCGTAGCGGCGCTATGTTCGAAGGGTAGGCACATCGCGCCGCGATTTCCGCGTTGGTACAAAGACCGGCGGTCTGTGCGCTCGCAGGAGCGTTTCCACTGATGCCGAAGCAGCGGACAGAATAGCCGTTGGGCACAGGCCCCCAGGGGCCATCTTTCAACGCGCGTCGTCGCGAAATTATCTTTTCAACGCCCCCCGTTTTCGCTTCAATTCCGGAACTCCCGTCAACTCACTTATCCCAGCATGGATTTCCGCCTAGAGCCTGCCCCGTTCTCTCCTGTGTTTCTGGAACCGCCTTTGGGTCCCCTCTTTTCTCGAGATGAGCGATAATCTGAATTCAGAATC